>Ga0224509_10000001_pt1 | contig 637240 bp, 443 predicted proteins | sample SF_Jan12_sed_USG_5_FD_170158 | JGI IMG/M metagenome (GOLD analysis project Ga0224509, IMG submission 170158) | Sediment microbial communities from San Francisco Bay, California, United States - SF_Jan12_sed_USGS_24 | ecosystem: Environmental > Aquatic > Marine > Sediment | place: USA... | reverse complement strand
ACATAGGAAAGCGAAAGGCTTCCAGATCTACGTCGGTGGCTAAGACCACTGACCCCGACCCTGATAAGCCTGAGTTTTCCAACGTTGAACTATAAACCGGCAGCGCCCAAAAAGCGCTGCCGGTTATTTGTACCCAACGACCAGGCGCAGAACGACACCATCACTCGAATCGATTCCCGGTTAGGTACCCAGTGCTTGAGTAGTCGCAAGAAACTACTTGACAAGCGACTCCATCTTGCCCTTGCTTAAATCCGGCACCATTAGAGACGATGCAACAATAGGGTATAGCAGGATAACGGCGAGGTCGGTCCGATAGGCCGTGCCGCCATTGGTCTGGCAAGCACCGTTATGTAAGGAGACAGCCACGTGAGCCATCCCCTCCTGAGTTCAGTTTATGTCAAAGTACTCGTCGGCGCCGTGCTCGGTTTTGTCGCCGTCGTTGGCGGGATGCTGGTCGGGAACGCCATTTTGAACCGAGATGCTGAAACCGCGCCGTTGTTCGACGCCGGTCGGGTCGATAGTCAGTTAGATGATCAGTACGTGAACTTCACCGACGGTGATCTGTTTCCGCTTGAAAATTATGTCGACAGGGACGGTCTACAAGGCAATTTCGAGCAACTGCTGGGTGGCCGGCCGACCCTGTTTCTGTTCGTGAGTTACACTTGCGAACCATGTCACGTGCTGCTGCGGGTGTTTGAGAAAACTTTTGCCGAGAAGGTCCGGCCGGATGTACAGGTGTTTGTATGTCTCCGTGGCGACCGGGGCCAACCCCCGCCGGAGTTCGAGGGGCTGTTCGATGATTTCGAACTGATATACTACGACGGCGACCATTGGGGCAAAACCTATAATATGGGATTCTATCCGACAATTATCGGTGTCGACGGTAGTGGTTTTGTGCAGCACATTCAATTCGGCTACGAGAGTTATATCGATATCGAGTTGGCTAAGTTTTTCTTTGTGTCCAGTCAGTAGACTTCCATGGAAGGAGGTGAGATAATGAAAACAATTTCTGTTATTGCGTGTACGACTTGTTTGTTCTTTGCCGTTGGGGTTTTGGCTGTTTCGATGATGCCCGGTGAAGCCAGGGCCGACGAGCTTTGCGCCAGTTTTTGTGGGACAAAGGAACTCTGCGGTGGTGTGGAAAACTGCAATCCTGTAACCGAGCGGATGCACTACGTTTGCAAACAGTGGAATCCGCCGCCGATATATTGCGATCAACCCTGGACATGTGGATGCAAGGCTATCGGATGCGGTAGCTTGTGCCAACCGGAGTGATGAGTGGCGACCGCTATCATGTTTGACCAACGAATCCGAAAGGTAGAAGGAGGTGAGGGAATGAAGACAGTAACTGTGATTGGGTGCACGACTCTTCTGTTCTTTGCCGTGGGCATCGGCACCGTGCTGATGACGCCGAGTTTGGCACAGGCTGGGCCGGATGGTTGCACATCGTTCTGTGGGACAAAGGAACTTTGTGGGGGTGTGGAAAACTGCAACCCGGTGACCGAGCGGATGCACTATGTCTGCAAGCAATGGGACCCACCGCTGATCGAATGCGACGGCCCCTGGACCTGCGGATGTAGGGCTGTCGGGTGCGGCGACCTCTGCATTGGACAGTGACGGCCAACGGACTCGATTGATAAGATCAAGACCAAACGTAAGACCGAATTCACAAATCACTGATTGGACCGGGGGCCTGGATATCCAGGTCCCCTTATTCGCATGTGCTCCTGACACAGATGGCGGGTTCACACCGCGGTGCGCAGGCGAAGACGGACCCGCCCTACTGAAGATCGCGCGGGCACACGAAAGGGGCTTGCCTATGAATCGACCGCGCTCATACCTCGACTACGCTCGGTATGACAGGGTGGCTCGTCATTGTGAGAAGGGTACGAAGTGACCGACGTGGTAATCTCAGACGTCGACTGCGCTCTGGGTGAGGTTGGGATGACTCATACTTCGACTGCGCTCAGTATGACATTGGTACGCGCGAAGCGCGAAGAAGTGATTTATCACCTTAACGGTTGTGTTCGCAATGTTTTCGCCCTATTGTAAGGACAGTTCAAGATGTGCTTTGTGAAACACCTGCGTACAGAATGCAGTCAATCAAGAAAAAGAGGGATGGAAAATGCCGTTAAAGAAGTACAGTGTCCTGAAGGGGCACGCAATCGAGAGTAAGATGGAACGCGACAATGACACGCCGCACTTTCAAGTGCGAGTCGATGATGGAAAGCATCACCATCGAATCAGTGTCAATGTCAAATCACATGATGAGAAGGCGGAACTTCTGTATCTGGTCGATGAGGACTTCAACCACCCCATCACATCCGAGCTTGGTTCACTGAGTCGAGGCCTTACGCAACTTGCCCCGGGTCGCAGTCCTCAGTCTCTGGATTTCATTAGGGGAAACCTCTTCGACCCGACGCAGATGCAGGTTTTGCCGCACAATGTGCCGGGTCCCGATAACGATCTCAACGATAAGATCGGCACTATCATCCAGCAAGCCATCAACGACGCTGAGTCAACACTGTATGCTTTCGGCGAACCGTGGGGTCCGGATTCGGGCAAGGACAAGGAGTTCCATTTCGAGCCCAAGCGCGGACTTCACGACATCCACATGAACCAGGGTAACTACGGGCGACACAAAAAGGACAACGGTGTTTGGCAGGATGGCGGACTGTTGCTCTATCTGCCCACTCGAAGTCGATGGGTGGCCGTTTTTCTGGCGTTCCAATCGCAGGCCTGGCACACCCATGATGAAACCGGTCATCCCCTGTCCGGGACCGACCCTGTGCCGACTCCGGACGATCCGGGAACACCCGAGCACGAGGGAACGGTTCGCATTGTGGCTGCTTTGGTCAACCCGGTCGGTGGCACACCCGAGGATGAGACGGTGACGTTGATCAATCTCGGCCCCGACGATGTCTCGCTCAACGAGTGGCGGATACTCGATCGGGCCGACCACCCGATGCTGCTGGACGGCACCCTGGAAGCGGGCGGTACTCGCGTGATTCATCTGCCGCAGGACGTTCAATTGAGTAACAAGGGTGGCACGATTACACTGCTTGACCAGAACAATCTGAAAGTGCACGGTGTATCGTACACCAAGAAGCAGGCCAAGCGGGAGGGCTGGACGATACTGTTCTAAGCCGGCGGCGGCCCGGGATGACCGGCATCGAAAACACAGCGCCATTCACCATCCGGTTGCTTACGCCAAATAGTGACATAGTTGCCCGGATGAATCTCCGGTTGTCCGTCTTCGCCGGTTGTGTGAAGTTGCCAACTGCCGAGGGTGTAGGCCAGATCACACGAAGCAGCCATGTCGATATAGAACGGAGCCCAGGTAATATTTACATCACCAAACTGTGACAGGTGTTTGTGGATTGTCTCGCGCCCCTGGATCGGGGCGAGCTTGTCGACCATCATGACGGCGTCGTCGGCCAGGTACTCACGCATCGCCTTTGCGAATCCTATTTCTTTGGCCAGTTCGGCGTAGGCACTGATGGTGTCGAGGAGTTTCTGTTTTTCAGTGTTGGTGTCTGTCATAATGAGGTCAGTATAGGTTATCGAGCCGATTGAGGCAACAATGCCTTCGTCGGTCCGTCAGGTAGGTCGAGACCCCAGTCCCGAAGGGGTCGTGCAGCGAGGTTTCGACAACCCGGGTAGGTACTCACACTTTCGTCTGCGGCGGTTGCAAGAACCGATGGAACCAGATTCTCCCACCCGCCGCGATGCCTCTGGGCGGGGTATTGTGGAACATTCATTTGAAGATGGATTCCCGCCTTCGCGGGAATGACAAAGGGGCGCGGGCATGACATGGGGAGGGCGCAAAGCGCAAGAACGCGATTTATCGCCGCGAAGCGCAAGGAACCCATCTATGGGTGACTTATCACAAAAAAAACCGGACGCTATGTGAGCGTCCGGTTAAAGTCGTAGGGCCAGCGGATTAGTTCTGGACGTAACGACCCAAAATCTGGTTCATCTTTGAAGTCATTCGAGAATTCGGCAAGACCTCGGTAGCCCCGGCCGACTTGGCCGCTTTCATCTGGTCTTTCAGCGCACTCGGCGAATAACAGACGATCGGGATCTTCCGCGTCGATCCGTAAGAACGCAGTTTGTTAATCAACGAAGGGGCCTCTATGCCGTTAAGATTCAAATCGATAATGATCAGATCAGGACTCAGGTCCTGCGCCTTGGTGAAGATATCATCCGACCGAATCGCCTTGATCCCTTCGACTTCCATGCCGTCAAGCGCGGTCATTATCTTCGAGGTGAAAATCATGTTGTTGGCCGCTATAATTACTTTTCTACTCATACGCACAATTCCATTGCTAAGTTCGTGTTCCCTCTCATCTCGGAGCACCGACACCCAACATAATCCAGTGTTCCTATTATACGAAAATCTCGACCAGATTCCAAGAGTGTGACCGAAAAAACTTGGACTATATTTGGCAGTCGCATTGTAGCCCCCGTCGAGCTGTCGCTCGCCCGGTGTAACTTGTTGACGTGAACTCAATTACGGTTCGTCGGTCAGCTTTTTGTTGATTTCGATTGGCCTTCGCGATAATCTACTACCGATGAAAAAGACCAGAATCATCGCTACCTATGGGCCTTCCATCGCATCTGCCAAAAAAGTCGGGCAGTTGGTCGAGGCTGGGGTTAATCTGTTTCGGATCAACTGCTCGCACGGAGTAACGGCCGATTTTCTTAAGGCGGCTCGTATTATCCGTGAGGGTAGCAAGAAAAGTCGCTATCCTGTTGGCTTGATTATGGATATAGGCGGACCGAAGCTCCGCCTGGGCCGCTTCAAAGGAGAAATTGCGGTCAAACCGGGCCAGACGATCAATCTCGGTCGTCGTCGCTCCGACCCGGCCAAGAGAACGTTTGAAATCAATTATCCGGAAGTCCTCAAAGCTATCCAGCCGAAACAGAGGGTTTTCATCGATGACGGCAACATCGCATTCGATGTGATCACTGCATCGCAGGGCCGTGTAACGCTCAAAGCCCGCAACTCAGGCCAGCTTTCCAGCGGCAAAGGGATCAATCTGCCGGATTCCAAAATCAACCTGCCTACAATTACGGCCAAGGACAAAGACGACATCAAAACAGCAGTTCGGCTCGATGCCGATTTTATCGCCTTATCGTTTGTCCGCAGCTCCGACGATATCGAGCAAGGGCGTCGGCTGATAAAACGATGGAGCGGGAGTCAGCGGCTTATTGCCAAGCTGGAGAAACCGGAGGCAATCAAGCGGCTCGACAGCATCATGCGCCATAGCGACGGGGTCTTGATAGCACGCGGCGATCTTGGTGTGGAATTCGCGCCGGAAGAACTGCCAAGACTGCAAAAACAGATTATTGCCGAAGCCAACCAGCATCACATTCCGGTAATTGTCGCTACCCAGGTGCTTGAGTCGATGCGCTTCCATCCCCGCGCCACCAGAGCCGAGATCAACGACGTGGCGACAGCCGTCTATGACTTTGCCGATGGTGTCATGCTTTCAGCCGAAACTGCGGTTGGTCAGTATCCCCTGGAAGCGGTCCAGACTATGCGTCGGGTAATCGAGACTACCGAAGCCCACTTGCAGCCGCCGGCCAATCCGGTCACGCCAACGACAGAGGCAGAAATCGCACCCTCGATTGCCGATGCTGTCAGTCGTTGTCAGGAACTATGCGATGCTCAACTGATTCTCGCCTTCACCACTTCCGGTTTCACGGTGACGCTGATTTCCAAGTTGTTTCCGGCCCAGCCGATTATTGCGATTACGTCGGAACCGCGGCTGCAACGGCAATTGTCGTTGTGCCGCTCGGTCTACGCTGTCGAGTCCGATCAACCGCAGTCATTTGATGAGATGGTCGCTTGCGCCTCACAACTTTGTCGTCGGCTCAAACTGGCCCGCCGCGGCGACAAATTGATCATCACCGGCGGCGTGCCGTTCGGTTCGGCGCACAAGACCAACATGATGATGGTGCACGAATTGAAGGGGGGTACTCAGGCATGAGGCAGAGAGACATATTGAGAACGCTGCGAAACCCCCTCACCGTTGGGTCGGGTATTGATCCCGACAAAGGCGGGGTTGTGACTCCATACGCTGCGATTAGTAGGGCAGCATCCCTGCGATGCCGCCGAGATTGGCAGGATCACAGGGATCCTGCCCTACTCAAGACTAGCGCGGCGGGTCACACAAAGTCGTCGGTGCGAATGCGCAAGACCCACCGCAAGGCGCGATTGGGACTTTATCAGCGAGCTCTGGTCTGGGCCTTACTGGTTCTTGTCCCGGCCCTGGTGGTAGGGCCGCCGGTGACGGCCCAAAAAGCAAAGGCCAAGAAAAAGACAACCGGCCAAATATGCATCACCTTCGATGAACTACCGGTAGCCTCGTCGTTCACCGAAACCGACGCGAAACATGTTACCAGCGGCTTGCTCCGGGCTCTGAAGAACCACAAGGCGCCGGCGGCCGGATTCGTGGTCGGCAACTCAATCGAAGGAAACTATGATCTGCTGGGCGCCTGGCTCAATGACGGTCACCTGCTGGGCAGCCTGACCAAATCTCACCAGGACCTGCACCAGTTGGGCTGGGAGCCGTTTATCCGGGATCTGTCCAACGGTCACAATGCGCTTGAGCCGATGCTCGCAGGCTTCGGCCAGAAACAGCGTTTTTTCCGCTATCCATTCTTGCATTACGGCAATACTGTGGAGGCCAAGCGCGAGGTAAAAAGATACCTGGCCGCCAACGATATTTTCACGGCCCATGCCACCATTGTGGTAGAGGACTATCTCTACAACCTCTCACTGGAGAAACTGGGCGACGAAATCGACTCGGCCGACTATTTCAGTATCGGCGACGAGTATCTCGATCATGTTCTCGAACAGTTAAAGCGGGCCGAAGGGCAGGCCTCGGAAGTGCTGAAACGTCGCTGTCGTCACATTCTCCTGTTGAGGGCCAATCAACTCAACGCGGAATTCCTTGATGAACTGCTGACCCGGCTGGAGGAGCAGGGCTACCGCTTTATTTCATTGGATGATGCTCTTGATGACGAGTTGTATTCAGCGCCGGAAGCATATTTCGGTGCCCGCGGAGTGGGGTACATCGAGATGATCAGGAATTCAGACTCGGACCTGCTGCCGGCGGAGTAACACAGGTAAACCTGTTTTTCGCGCGAAGCGGCCATAAATGGCTTTCTCGCGCTTCGCGGTCATAAATGACTTTCTCACGCTTCGCGGTCATTAATGACTTTCTCGCGCTTCGTGCGTTACTCATGTCATGCCGAGCGGAGTCGAAGGATGAGCGCTGTCGAAGGGACGGGTTTCGACCTACGGTTTCACTTCACCCTTCGACTCCGCTCAGGGTGAGGTAGGGGTGCTCAGGTTGAGATTACTGCGGCGCGAAGCGCCAAGAAGCGATTTATCGCCGCACATCGCGAGGAGCCGACTTGTCGGCTTGCCCGCATCGATTTCCTTTCGTAGATTGTTCGCTGAAAGACTTTTGCCAAGGAGTGAAAAGTGTCCGGTTCACAGTTGCCGACAGAGTTGATCGACCAAATCCGCGCCCTGCCGCTGACCTTGAGCGAAGCAGTGGAAACTCTCGATGATGCCCAGCTGGACACACCTTACGATGTCGGCAAGTGGACTGTTCGGCAAGTCGTGCATCATTTGGCCGATGCGCACGTCAACGCCTTCGTGCGGATGAAGTGGATACTGACCGAGGAGAATCCGATCATCAAGCCGTATGATCAGGACCTGTGGGCTAAGTTAGCAGACGTTAAGCTGCCGATTGAAATCTCGATGGCTATTCTGCACGGCGTTCACTATCGGTGCTGCTTCATGCTTGAATCGATCCCGGAGGAGAGTTGGCAGAGAACGGCTGAGCATCCGGAGATCGGCAAGATCAGCCTGTACGATCTGGTCGAGATTATCGCCGTGCATGGCCGTACACATGTAGCGCAGATTACGCAGTTGCGTTCGGCTCGCGGCTGGTAGCAGGCCATGATAAAGCTGACCAATGTCACATATTCCTACCCTGAGCAACCGCAACCGGCGCTGAACCATCTCACTCTGTCAATCGAAGTGGGCGAATCGGTGTGCATCATGGGCGCCAACGGGTGTGGCAAGTCGACTTTCGCGCTCATGCTGGCCGGTCTTTTTGAGCCGCAAGGCGGACGTCTGGAGATTCATGATCCCAGCCATGCCGTTTTGCCGGTGGGTTTACTTTTTCAAAACCCGGACAATCAGATGGTGGCGGTTACGGTCGAGAAAGAGATAGCGTTCGCCCTTGAGAACCTGGGCACTCGGCCGGATGAAATGGAAGGCAGGATTTCTGAAACCCTCGAACGATTCCGGATAGGGCACCTGCGCAAGAGGCTTACCAGCGAACTGTCGGGCGGTGAAAAACAGCGCGTGGCTCTGGGCTCGGTGATGGTGCTGCGGCCGCCGATTCTGGTACTGGACGAACCCGACTCGTTTTTGGACCAGGCCGGTAAGTCATTCCTGGCCGATGAACTCAAACGATTGAAGACAGCAACCCCGGACCTCATTGAGATACGGATTACCCAGTACCCGCACGTGGCCAGGCAGTATGACCGCCTGATTGTTATGCTGGACGGCAGCGTGGTGGCCGATGGGTGCCCCCGGGAGATTTTTGCCGATGAGGAACTGTGTGTGCGGAGTTCTCTCAGTTGTTCACCGGCAGACTCAGATCAGATGATACCGGCGAGTTTTGACCTGACTCCGCCCGATGATGCGCTTCAGCAAATCGCGGCCGTCAAACTCGGCTTCGGCTATTCAGGCGAATCTCAGATCATCGAAAACTTGAGTTTTTGTCTGGAGGCCGGCGAAATCCTGGGTGTTGTCGGTCCTTCAGGTTCGGGCAAGAGCAGTCTGGTGCAGCTAATGTGTGGTCTGCTGACTCCGACTCGGGGTGAAGTTCGGCTGTCGGATGCCGAGGGCAGTCAACTTACACCGGATCGCCTGCGCGGCTCTGTGACCGCCCTGTTTCAGCAACCGGAGCGTCAGTTTTTTCTGTCCACCTGCACCGAGGAGATTGCCTTCGGCCCGTCCAACTTTGGGCGTGCGCCGGCCAAAGCCCAGATCGCAGCCCTGTTCAAACTGGCCGGGCTAAATGGTGAAGTATTCAGAGATCGCGATCCCATCACCCTGTCGGGCGGTGAGAAACGAAGGCTGGCCTTCGCCGCCGTGTTGTCGATGCGTCCCCGCTTTGTCCTTTTCGACGAGCCAACCTGCGGGCTGGACCAGGAGGGAGTCGGGCGCTTTATTCAATTGTGCCGACAGCTCAAAAAACAACGGGTGGGAATGATGATTGTGACCCATGACGGCGATATCATCTATGATTTGACCGACATGGTACTGACTCTGTCAGACCATCAGTCGGCGCGACTGCACACCAAAAGCGAGTTTTTCGACACCCCCGGGCTGGCGTCGATTGTCTCAACGCTCTCGGGCGACCGCGGATGAAGATAGTGCGTTTTTTTTATCACGTCTGCTTGACTGCGTGGCCGAACCTGTTATTATCCAACGACAGCGTAATAGTTCACCATCCGTCGTCCTCTTGACTCAAAACGCCGACAACGGATGAACCTTTTAAAGTGATCCTGTGAGGTCACCAAAGGACGAGAACCAAAGCGATGACCTCTGCCATAATTCCCGCCGGACAAACTCAAACCAAGGAAAGAGCCATCTTTTTTTTCGATACAGGAGGTATCTTTGCCTGCCAAGAATGACGTCGTAATGGACGCCAAGAAAATCAGCCGCGCCTTGACCCGAATCGCCCACGAGATTCTGGAACACAACTTAGGTCCCGACAGTGTGGTGCTCATCGGTATCCTGACTCGGGGCGCTCCGCTGGCGCGCCGTATTGCTGCCACCATAGAGGACATTGAGGGTGTCCAGGTGCCGGTGGGCCTGATGGACATCAGTTTGTACCGCGACGATGTCCACTCCACACTGGCCCAACCGATTGTGCAACGCACCGATATTCTGTTCGAGGTGGTTGATCGCAATGTGATTATCGTCGACGATGTCCTGTTCACCGGCCGCACCGTTCGTTCGGCGCTGGATCAGATTGTCGACTTTGGACGGCCACGTACCATTCAACTGGCCGTGCTGGTTGATCGAGGCCATAGAGAACTGCCAATCAAAGCCGACTATGTAGGCGCCAACATTCCCACGGCCAAATCGGACCGGGTGCTGGTGCAGCTTGATGAAAAGGACGGCGCCGATCAGGTCCGGCTGGAACATGATGAGAAAGCAGCCTCGGCCACCAAAACCGGGAAAGCGGCCAAGTCCAAGACAGGGAGGTCCAAATGAGCCGATTGAGTTCACGACACCTGTTAGGGCTTGAGGGTGTTCCGCGCGAAGATATCGAGAAGATTCTGGACACGGCCGTTACTTTCCGCGAGGTGATCGAACGTCGAATCAAAAAGGTTCCCACCTTGCGCGGTATTACGGTGCTCAACCTCTTTTATGAACCGTCGACGCGCACCCGAATTTCATTCGAGTTGGCCGAGAAACGCCTCTCGGCAGACACCGTCAATTTCAGCACTTCGACATCCTCGGTCAAGAAAGGTGAGTCGCTACGCGATACCGTGCAGAATATCGAAGCAATGAAAATCGACATGACCGTGGTACGACACTCCTCTTCAGGCGCTCCATATTTCCTTACCCAGTGCATGGACACCAATATTATCAATGCCGGTGACGGTTGCCACGAACACCCCACGCAAGCACTTTTGGATATGTTCACGATCCGACAAAAGTACGGCAAACTGGATGGGCTGCGCGTGGTGCTGGTCGGTGATGTAAAACACTCGCGCGTCATTCGTTCGAATATCTGGGGTCTGCAAACGATGGGTGCTTCGGTGGCCGTCTGCGGACCATCGACCCTGATGCCCTATGAGGTGGACCAGTTCGGTTGTGATGTCTACACCGATCTCGACGAAGCGCTTGATGGCGCCGACGTTGTGAACGTAATGCGCATTCAGGAAGAGCGTCAACAGTCCGGGCTGTTTCCATCGCGGCGTGAGTTCTCGGCTCTGTTTGGCGTCAACCGGGAACGGCTCAAACGACTCAATCGAAACTACACAGTCATGCATCCGGGACCGATCAATCGCGGTGTCGAGATGTCCTCCGATGTAGCCGACGGCAAGAGTTCGGTGATTCTCGACCAGGTGACCAACGGTCAGGCAGTACGTATGGCGGTGCTCTATCTGTTGTCGGGGCGGACGGAAGGAGAAACCGAATAATGGCAAGCAAGAAATATGATCTGGTGGTAACAGGCGGGCGAGTCATCGATCCGGAACTCGGCTTCGGGCGTGATGCTGATCTGTTTATCAAAGACGGTAGCGTGGCCAAGATTGCGCTGGAGGGAAAATCAACGACGCTGTTGAGAGGATTCGCCGACGATCAGATTATTGACGCCTCGGGCAAACTGGTGGTGCCCGGATTGATCGATATACATGTGCATCTGCGCGAACCGGGGCGCGAGGACGAGGAAACGGTTATCACCGGGTGTCGCGCCGCGGCCGCCGGTGGGTTTACCTCGGTCTGCTGCATGCCCAACACAACGCCGGTGATCGACAACCAGGAAACAGTCAAGTTCGTGCAAGACCGGGCCAAGGAGGCCGATGCCCGAGTCTATGTGGTCGGCGCTATCACCAAGCAGTCAAATGGGGCCGAGCTGTCGGAAATCGGTGACCTCATCAAGGTCGGAGCCGTTGGCATCTCCGACGACGGACGCTACCTTCAGAACCCACAGATCATGAGGCGGGCGCTGGAGTATGCGAGTATGTTCGGAATTCCGGTGATGCAACATGCCGAGGATGAGTTTCTCTGTGCCGGTGCTGTCATGAACGAATCGTACCAGTCGGCCCGGTTGGGTATCGCGGGAGCGCCGTCGGTGGCCGAGGAGATCGCGGTGCAGCGGGATATTGCTCTTTGCCGCGTGACCGGCAGCCGGTTGCACATCCAGCATGTAACCACCAAAGGAGCCGTTGATGCTATCCGTCAGGCCAAAGCGGACGGGATAAATGTCACTTGCGAAGTCACCCCGCACCACCTGGTGCTGACCGACGAAGAAATAGGCAAAGAGTTCAACACCAGTCTCCGTTGCAACCCGCCCTTAAGGTCGCACGAGGATAAGGAAGGTGTGCTTGAGGGTTTGGTGGACGGCACTATCGACTGCATTGCCTCCGACCATGCGCCGCATTCGATGGAGGAGAAGGACTGCGAGTTCGATCAGGCGCCGCCGGGGATGATCGGACTGGAGACGACACTGGGGCTGGTAAAGAAATTCGTCATCGACAAGGGATACCTCAGTTGGGCCGATGTCATTCGTAAAATGACAATCAACCCGGCCCGTATTCTCAACCTGCCGGGCGGCCGGTTACAGGAAGGAACGGTGGCCGACATTACGATCATTGATCCGGACAAGAAGTGGACGGTGCGCGAAAAGGATATCCGGTCGCTTTCCAAAAACACGCCGTTCATAGGCTGGAAACTGGCCGGTCGTGCTCACATGACTTTGGTCGGCGGGAAGGTTGTCTTCGAACGGTAGCAAGCGAGCGATGAAGTTGTTACTCTTGTAGGGCGGGTCCGTCTTCGCCTGCGCGCCGCGGCGTGAACCCGCCATTGTTGTGCGCCAGTTTCTTGTAGGTCGAAACCCCTGGCCCGAAGGGATGCCCCGAGCGGAGTCGAGGGGTGCTCAACGAATTGTGCCGGTGTGATCTTCAGATCGCGCCGGGTAACGTGGCCGAGTCTGAAGACTCGACCACCACAGGTGACAGGTCGATTTTTTTCACGCTTCGCGCAATGTAAGTGTGAGTGCGTCTCGACTCCGTCACCCTGAGCGCAGTCGAAGGGTGAATTGCCAGGGCTCATGCCACGACTGCACTCGGCATGACAAATGTACAACAAATTGAGATTGCCGCGTCGGCCACTGCGTTCCCTCCTCGCAATGACGCCGATGAGTCCACATCTCATCCGTCGCTGTTCTGTCGGTTCTTGGTTTTGGCCCGCCTAAAAATTCTGACCCGACAGTCTGGTAGGTCGAGACCCCTGGCCCGAAGGGATGCCCCAAGCGCAGTCGAGGGGCAGGTTTCGACAGGAGAACTGATCTTCCCCAACCGCCACCTTGACAGGCTGGTCGAAGGCGGCTATCTTACTGTGACCATAACCTCCTCGCAGGGTGGGTCCGTCTTCGCCTGCGCGCCGCGGCGTGGACCCGCCACAATCGGCAGGTTTGAAGACAGACCTGCCTACAAGAAGAACGCAATGGTCAGGATCACGGTCCGCCGCGGCGGACTGACCTGCAAAGACAAGACACCGAAGACAGAGCTACAAGGAATGATATGGAAATCAAATACCTCGATCTGCAAGCCAACTACCAATCGATCAAGCCCGAGATCGATGAGGCTATCCGAAAGGTTCTGGACAGTTCCGCCTACGTCCTGGGACCGGCGGTGCAGGAATTCGAAAGCGCCTACGCCGACTATTGCGGCACCAAGTTCGCCATCGGCTGCAACAGCGGCACCACGGCGCTGACCCTGGCCCTGCGGGCACTGGAAGTCGGACCGGGTGACGAAGTCATCACGGCGGCCAACACGTTCATTGCCACGGCTGCCGCCATCGTTCATGCCGGAGCCCGACCGGTCTTGGTCGATATCGACCCGGAAACACGAAACCTGGACCCGACGCTCTTGAAGATGGCCATCACCTCACGAACACGGGCCATCATTCCGGTGCACCTGTACGGCTGCCCGGCCGACATGGACGCCATAACACAACTGGCCGCCAACCATGATATCCCGGTACTCGAAGATGCTGCACAGGCGCACGGGGCCAGGTACAAAGACCGTCCGGCCGGATCGATGGGCAGGCTGGCCGCATTTTCGTTTTATCCCGGCAAGAACCTGGGCGCCTACGGCGAAGCCGGTGCCGTGACAACCGATGACCCGGAGCTTGACCGCAAGGTCCGGATGCTACGCGACCATGGTTCCAACAAGAAATATGTGCACGAGTTGCTCGGTTACAACGCTCGCATGGAAGGTATCCAGGGGGCGGTGCTGAAGGTTAAGCTGTCGCATCTGGATCATTGGAACTCAGAACGTAACCGGGTGGCGTTGCTGTATAACCGGTTACTGGCCGCGGTGCCGATCAAGTTGCCGAGATTCGATGATGACCTCAGGCAAGTGTTCCATCTCTATGTTATCGAAACCGAACAGCGCGATCAGATGCAGAAGCATCTCAGCGAGAGCGGTGTGCCGTCGTTGATCCATTACCCGATCCCGATCCACATGCAAAAGGCGTTTGACTATCTCGATTGTCGTGAAGGGGACTTCCCAATTACCGAAAAGATGGCCGGTGAAATATTATCTCTGCCTATCTATCCTGAGATGACTGATGAGCAAGTGACGTATGTTGCCGACCAAGTGAAAGCGTTCTTTGGCTGAGACTAACGAAATGCGTTTTCGAATCTCAAGAGATACGGTTATCGCCCTAAGTCTGCTTGCCCTGATCCTGGGTTTGCGATTGTGGCGTCTGGATGCCGATCCACCGGCTGATGTTTCCGGCTCTACCGATATCTACACCGATCCGCCCCAGTACACGCTCTATGCAGCCAACTATGTCGAGGCCGGTGAGTTTAATCCGTACCACGACAACCGCTACGTGTTCTTTTTGAAGTCATCGGTCACCGTTCTGGCGACGGTTGTCTTCAAACTGGTCGGGACCGGCATGGTCGAATCGAAACTGGTTGGACTTATCTACTCGTTCGGCGGGCTGTTGTTTTTCTTTTTGTTTTTGAGGAGGACAGCCGGGCATGCGGCTGGATTGATCTACCTGGCCCTGATCGGTCTCAATTTCAGCCAGTTTTTCTTCGGGCGTTTTCCGTTCTTGGAGAACGCCATGTGGTTCTATGCCGCTTTGAGTCTCTTGCTGGTAACGCACGCCCGGAATCCGGTCGGTTATGCCGCTGGAGGCGCAGCCCTGGCTGTGGCTGTGTTTTTCGGCAAGATCACGGGAATTGTGTTTTTGTTTCCGTTTGCCTGTATGCTTTTGCATGAGGCATTGGTGTCCGACAAAAAGGCGGGTCGTTTCAGGCCGGCGATCTTTTATGTCTCAGGTTTTGCTTTGGTCATGTTGTTCTGGATTGTCTTCAGCTACCTGCCAACGCAGCAGGAGGTGACAGGTTATATCGGCGAGAAAACGTTGTCGCTCTATGGATCGCCTGAAGGGCTGCAGTCTTTTGATGATTTCGTTTGGAAACTTGTTTCCTTCGGCGTGAACTCGGAACTCTTTCCCAGGATGACCACAGCGGCGCTTTTGGGAGCGGTGTATGTGGGCTACCTGTTCTTCCACGCCGGTAGATTGGATATGTGGAGGAGAAAATCCTCGGCTGTTTCCAGCGGACAGCTTTTTGTTGCAGCCATGATAGTTGCTTTCTATGGCTCACTGATGATCTGGAACTATCAACCACTTCGGTATGAAATGGTGCTAATCTACCCTTTTTGCGGGGCTGCCGCCATTCTTCTGGCTCGTTGGTGGGCGGGCTTTTCGACGTCCGCCACCAGAAGCAATATACCCTGGTTGTTTCCGGTTATGTTGTTCCCTATTGTCATGGTGGTCGTAAGTCAGTCCTGGTCGGCCATGGCCGAACGATGGGGCTGGCCCTTCGCTTTTGATGAGGTCAAGTTCGAGGCTGCCGGAATAGCTGCGATTCTGACGCTACTGACCGTGGTGACGGTAATACTGGTGCGCAGATACAGCATAAGTCTCCCGCAGATGGCCGGTCGAGTAGTGGTGATAATCGCCTTTGGGAGTACCATCGGACAAGGTGCGGCGCTCGGGGTCGGCTGGTTTAACTGGACTACTTACACCATGCGCGACAATTCAGCCGATCTGGGCATGATTCTCTCGCCCGGCGCGGTGTTGTCAGGCCCCTATGCCGCCACCCTGACTCAGGACAACGACCTCGGCTGTATTATTCACATGTTCGGCGTAGTCGAGGTTGACACCACGTTGTTTGCCAGGTTCCCCATCACCCATTTGCTTCTCGATGAAGCTAACGAACAACGCGCCCGCAACGACCACCCCTATGTGATGGGTGGTGCTGTTCGGATTTGCGCCTATCGGGTGGGGCGTATGAATGTTCGGTTGTATCGGATTGCCGGTCACACAGGAAATCCAACGGCTGACAGCTATCAGCTATCCACATTTGAGAAGCTGGTCGACAGTTATAGGTCCGGTGAATCCGATCAGGTGGCGCAATACCTGCAGGAGTTTACTGAGACTTATCCCAACAGTATGTCCGGTTATCTGTTGGCCGCAAATATGGCCCAGACGACCGGTCAATACGCCGAGGCTGAACAGTTGTTGAAAAAAGCTATTGAGTTTTCCCCAACGAACTACAATCTTATCGGAACTCTGGCGGTACTCTATAAGAATCGGTATGACGCTACGGGAAGTCTGATGTATAAGAACCTGGCCCTGCAAAAGTTGGAACGCGCTTTGAAATTCGCTCCGACCTCCAACCGGATGAAGGCGCTCTACGCTGAGCTGAAAGGTCCCGACAGTGACGGCTGACAATAAATACGATTTCCTGGTAACGACAATTGTGCCGGCCATGAACGAAGAAGGCAATATCGAACAGTTTTGCCGGTTGTTTCATGAAATGGACCAGGCGGCTCCGTTTGATAACGAATTGGTAATAATCGATGACGGCTCGACCGACGGAACACTGGATAAGATCAAAGAGGCCGGGCGGAAGTTCGGTTTTGTGCGGTACGAATCGCATGGGCGCAACTTGGGCCTGACCGAGGCGCTGTTGACCGGATTTGGCCTGGCTCGGGGTGATGTGTTCGTATTCTACCCGGCCGATCTTCAGTTTCTGCCTGAGGACATTCCCAAGCTGGTCGCCAAAATCGCCGACGGGGCCGATTTGTGTGCCGGATGGAAACAGGGCAACTACCAGAAACCATTCGTCTCGGGGGTCTACAATAGACTGTCACGAAAGCTCTTTGGACTGAAAATACATGACCTTAATTCATGCAAAGCGTTCAGGCGGGAAGTGGTTGAAGAAGTGTTCCTGCGGCGTGACTGGCACCGTTACCTGGTGCCCCTGGCCGCCGACAAAGGCTTTCGTATAGAGGAGGCAAAGGTGACCCTGCACGAACGAAACTGGGGCGCCTCCAAATTCGGTTCCATCTGGCGCATACCCATCGGAGTGCTTGACCTGCTGGCCGTGAAATTCCAGATCACCTTCTTGCGCAAACCCCTTTTGTTCTTCGGCTCAATAGGTTCCATCCTGGTGATTCTGGGACTGGTGGTCGGACTGGTGGCCATTTACCTGAGACTGGACGGAGAAGGCTATCGACCCCTGTTGTACCTTGTCATGTTACTGGTTGGAATCGGCTCAGCGTTATTCCTGATGGGTTTCATGGCCGAAGGACAGGTTGCGGTCAAAGATGAGATGTCCGACTTGCGCAAAAAGATGATGCGGCTCATGCGCTATGACAAACCAGGTGGCGGTACTGATAACCACTAACCGGCACCCCAAACCGTCGCCTTGGCCCCAAAGCGATTGTGGGGAACTTATCACGATGGCAGTTTTATCGACCAGCGGCGGCGATTGTCCGGGTCGGCCACTGTCACCCCGAACGCAGACGACGCATGGGCGGTCGTTTTTTGGTACACCACCTATAGCGAAGCGCCAGGTGGGTTTTTCTGAGTATCGGGTAAACCCACCCGCCGCGAGGCGCTCTGGGTGGGGTACCAGGTCACAACCCTGCCTTCGGCCTGTCCAAGCCCCGACACCGATAAATCGGTCTTTTGCGCTTCGCGCTCTTTGGTGCTACATGGCGAAGCCCGCGAGACCCATTTATGGGCGGCTTGGCCGCGTCAGGTCACACGAATCTACTCGCGCAGATTCGCAAGACCTGACGAAACCGGGTCTGGGAACTTTTTCAACACACGGCCTGTGCGCGGTTATCTCATGACCTTCAAGAAAACAGTCGGTACCATTCTCAAGATAGCCCTGACCCTGGTGGTTGTGTATTTTGTCTATCATCAAGTAAACAGTAACTGGACTGACATCAAAGAGTACCAGTGGCAGATCGACTACTGGACGCTCCTGCTTTCGGTCTTGGTCGGTCTCGGCACTTTCGTTATTATGTCCTCCAACTGGCAACGATTGATCCTCGGTTTTGGCCACAAAGTGTCACTGACCAAATCGTTTCGGATTTTCTACCTGTCCGATATGGGTAGGTACATTCCGGGGAAAATCTGGCCGCTCTTGGGTATTCTCTACCTGACCAAAAAAGAAGGCATCCCTCCCGAACAAGCAACGGCTTCGTTTGTGTTGGTTCAGATGTTCGCCATCCCGGCCTCTTTGTTGGTATTCGTGGTCGCTCTACAGTTGGAGCCGGGATTATTGGTCGACCAGGTGGCCGTGCTGGGCGCCACCAGCACCTATCTGCTCACCGCTGTTTGGATTGCATTGTCGGCGCTGTTGGTGCTCTGGCCGCAGCGACTGTTGAGGATGGGTAATGCTGTTTTGCGACGGCTCTCACGACCCCAGGTGCACTTTGCGCTGGACAAAAAGGTTGCCCTCAGACTGTTCGTTGGTTATGCTGTCGGCTGGTTTTGTTACGGTATCGCCTTCTATCTCTTTGTTATGTCGGTGATACCTCAGGCCGATCTGTCGCTGATTGCCGCGGCGGGGATTTTCAACGCCGCCTACCAGATCGGTTATCTGACATTGTTTGCTCCGGGTGGTCTCGGTCCCCGCGAGATGGTCATGGGTTTTATGTTGGCGCCTTTTCTGGGACCGATTGCTCCCCTGGTGCCCGTTTTGGCCCGGTTGTGGGCTATCCTGATCGAAGTCACAGCGGCCCTGATCGCCCTGTGTATAAGAAAGTAAGCAAAGTGATCCTGTATGGCTAAGAAGAAACGCACCAAACAACCAACTCAGCGAGTGACCAGCCGCTCATTCGATATCGAGAACTCCCCCTGGTTTGCGCCGATAGCTTTCGGCGTGATCTTTATCGCGTTGTTGGTCCTGTTCGGTGGGTTCATCTTTTCCGACAAGATGCTCTTCGGTTCCGATACGATTCAGGCAGGTATCTTCTTCAGGTCATATCTGGTCGACCATGTCGCCGAGCATGGAAGCGTGCCCCAGTGGAATCCGTATATCTTCTGCGGCATGCCGTATGTCGAGGCTTTTCACGGTGACATTTTTTATCCACTCTCGGCATTGAAATTCGTTGGGTCCATCTACCGTATGCTCGGTCTCAACCTGGTGATTCATATCTTCCTGGCCGGGCTGTTTATGTATCTTACGGCGCGGCGGTTCCGGCTATCGAAAGTCGCGGCTTTGATGTCCGCTGTCTGCTACATGTTCGCCGGCTATCTGATATCGTTCGTAGCTCCGGGCCATGACGGTAAGATATTCGTCACAACTCTCTTTCCGTTGGTCATCCTGTTTCTTGAGCTTGGGTTCAATAATAGGGGTTTGAAACAGTTTTTCATGTTCAGCACGCTCGGCATGGTGCTTGGGGTGATAATCTTGTCACCACACCCGCAGATGTCATACTTCACTCTCTGGGTGGTTGCGTTCTACGCGCTGTTCAGGTTGATTGTAATGCTGAGAGATAAGCAAGCCCTGCTTTCGGTCCTGCGTCCTGCCTCACTAACAGCCTACGCTGTGGTGGTTGGGCTGCTTCTTTCGGCCATTCAATTCTATCCCGGGTATCTTTACACATCTGAATTCTCACCGCGCGCCGATTCCAAAGCCGGTTGGGAGTGGGCGACCTCGTGGTCGATGCACGAAGAAGAGGCCATGTCTTTGCTAATCCCGGAGTTTGCCGGGACCTCCAGCCAGAACACCAGAACCGCCTACTGGGGGAAGAACTATTTCAAAGACAACTCCGAAGCGGTCGGGGTAGTCACTATCTTTGTGGCCATGATAGGTCTTCTGTTCTACCGACGGAAGGAGTCATGGTTTTTCGGCGGGTTGGCCATATTCGCTCTGGTGTATGCATTGGGTGCGACGACCCCGTTGTTCAAACTGTTCTACTATCTGATACCAAAAGTGAAAGCGCTTCGAGCGCCCTCAATGATAATGTTCATCTTTTCGTTTTCGGCTGCCCTCCTGGCCGGCATGGGTCTTGAGTGGTTGCGTGATTCACGCAACCGGTCGTCGGAGTCGAAACCGTTTTTCAATTTCAATTATTGGCTGCTTGGATTGCCCGCTTTGATGCTTCTGTTGGCTTTGATATTTTCAGCAGGCGGTAAGGGCGCCCTGAGTGCATGGTGTTCGGTTTTCTACGAGGATGCTCCCCGGCAAATGGTTAACCAGAACATGTCCAAGCTGGACCTGGCTTATGTTAATCTTCCGGCTATTCAGTCCGGTGCCTGGCTGGCCTTTTTGTTCTCGGCGCTGGCTTCAGGCGCTATCTGGTTGTTTCGCTCAGGACGGGCTGGCGCCGGCGTCTTGCTGGTGGTTGTCGGCGTCTCAGTCGTGGATGGTGTCCGTTTCAATCAACGCTTTGTCGATACTGTCGACCCCAACCAGCATTGGGGACCCAACCCGGTGGCCGACTACCTCAAAAATCAGCCCGACCATTACCGTGTCATGAATTTCAAAGCGATGCCCGAAGATATGTTGCCGTACTACGGTGTCGAAGTTGTGACCGGCTATCACGGCAACCAACTGCGTTGGTTCGATGAACTGCTGGGAGGACCGGGAGCAAAAAACCAGATCAACCCGCGTCTGTTGAACCTGTCCTCAGCCGGTTATATCGTAGCGCCGGCCAATCAGCAAATGCCGGATGGCTATTTCGGTGACAAACCGGTTACGGCGGCCGCCATTTTCGGATCGGTCCAGCTTTACAGAAACAACAACGCCCTGCCGCGCGTGTTTTTGTCGGACAAGTATCGTCTCTTTGATGATCGTAAGGAGATATATCCCCTGATTCTCCAAGGGAGTGAGAACCTTCAGGATATCGTGTATCTTGAAAAAGAACCATCGCTTTCGATTACCGAAGACAGCACTCTTGCCGACAGCGCCTGGATAATTGACTACCAAACAGACTCTGTGACGGTCGGCGTAAGCTGCGCGGCCAACCAGTTGCTGGTGCTGACCGACAACTATTTCGATGCCTGGCACGTCAGTATTGACGGCAAGCCCACTGAGTTGCTTCGGTCCTACGGCACTTTCCGCGCCGTGGCTCTGCCTGCGGGAACCGAGCAGGTGCAGTTTTGGTACAATTCTGAAAGATATGCAACCGGCAAGATGATGACCACTTCGACACTCATATACCTGCTGTTGGTATCTGCGGCCTATTTCCTTTTTCGCCGCCGAAAAGGACAAACAAAGGAAGAACCTCTTTCATGAGTCAACCTCAACGCGCTCTGATAATATTCCCTACCTACAACGAAGCCGACAATATCGAGAAGATAGTCCATGCGGTTTTGCCTTTGGACCCGCGCATACATGTCTTGATAGTCGACGACAATTCCCCCGATGGGACCGGCCAGATCGCCGACCGACTGGTAGCGGAGGACGAAAACGTCAATGTGCTGCATCGTGAGAAGAAAGAGGGACTGGGGCGGGCCTATCTGGCCGGGTTCCGGTGGGCTATCGAACGAAAGTACGACTTTATCTTTGAGATGGATGCCGATTTCTCGCACGGTCCGGAGTACATCAGGGACTTTCTGAAAGAGATTCAGGAGCACGACCTGGTTCTCGGCTCCCGCTACATCTCCGGAGTCAATGTGATCAACTGGCCGATGTCGCGCCTGCTGTTGTCTTACGGCGCCAATGTCTACACTCGCATTATAACCGGTCTGCCCCTGAGAGATGCCACCGGCGGGTTCAAGTGTTTTCGTAGGGAGGTTCTTGAAGCGTTGGACTTGGATGCCGTGACGGCTTCCGGCTATTCTTTCCAGATTGAAATGTCCATGCGGGTGTGGAAAAAGGGTTTCAGCATCAAGGAGATTCCAATAATTTTCGTCGATCGCACGGCCGGTGAATCCAAAATGTCGAAGAAAATCATGCGTGAGGCTATTTGGATGGTCTGGCTGTTGAGGTTGAAGTCGATGTTCGGCAAACTTGGCTAGGATAAGACGCCGGTTTTGGTCAAAAACAAAGTCTCCATTGTCATCGTAACTCACAATTCCGCACCCGCTCTTACGGGTTGTCTGGCCTCTCTTCATCACGCAATTGAAGGTATCGAATCCGAGTTGGTCGTGATCGACAATGGGTCCGACGATGATTCCCCTGAACAGATAAAACACCAGTTTCCCCACGCGAAGGTTGTTGTCAATGTCAAGAACCGAGGTTTCGCGGCCGCATGCAATCAGGCCCTCAGGGAAACCGATGGGGAGTTTTTGCTGTTTCTCAATCCCGATGTCCGACTGGATTCGGACTGTATTGAATGTCTGAGATCGGTCATCCAAAACGATCACAAAGCGGGGGCGGTAGTACCCAGGATGCGAAACGTCGACGACAGCTTTCAGGCCACATGCCGACGTTTTCCAACGATATACAACATGGCTTTTTCACGTGGTTCCATCTTGGCCAGATCGTTTGGCAACTCACATATCTACACCCTTGGGGATTTTCGCGAGACAACGGTTGTAGATGCAGTGGCCGCGACCGTGTTGATGATCAGGCGATCGCTTCACGACCGCGTGGGTGGTTTCGACGAACGGTTTTTCATGTACATGGAAGACACCGATCTGTGTTTGCGCCTGAAGTCGCTGGGCTATCGAAACTACTTTGTGCCCGGGGCGGGCTCTGTTCATGACTGGGGCCACGGTAGTAACGCGGGTGGTTCGGTGCGTGCCTGTCGTCATCATCTTTCGGTGTGGCGGTATTTTCTAAAGCATTTGCCCAACGGGTTTTCACTGTTGGTGTTGCCGATGATCCTGGTATTGAATCTCCTGGTCGTGCTTGCCACTTTGCTTTTCAGGCGGGGGAGGGGGTAAGCCATGCCGTTTGACTTGATTTTGGTGGTAGGAGTTACGTCGCTGGCCATCACGGCCATTAGTTTACCGGTGTTGATTCGATTGGGTCATCGCCATGAACTGCTGGATCGACCGGGAAAACACAAACGCCACAAGCGGCCGGTGCCGTATCTCGGCGGCGTGGCTTTGTTCTTTGCCGTTTGGTTGGCTTTGCTGGTGTGCGGGCTGGTTTTTCCAGAATGGTCCCCCGGCGCCTCCTCGTCGCTTTTCTACGTCTTTTTGGGCGCCATGGTCATAACCTTGGTGGGTTTGGCTGATGACCTTTCGCCTCTTTCGGCACATGTCAAACTGGCCGCGCAGATTTTGGTCGGGCTCATGCTTTACGCGGCCGGGATCAGTGTGGAGTTTCTTACCACCCCGTATGGTTCCGTCGATGTTGGCGCGGCCTCACTTTTGATAACCGTTCTCTGGGTGGTGGTCATGACCAATGCGCTGAACCTGATCGACGGTCTCGACGGCCTGGCCGGTGGTGTAGCCCTGATCGCTGCGATCACCCTTCTGGTCATCGGTCGGCTGCTCGACTCAGGCTGGGGGGTGTTGTTTATGCCAGGTCTGATCGGCTTTCTGGCCGGGTTTCTCGTTTACAATCGTTATCCTGCCCGGGTTTTCCTGGGAGACTCAGGCTCCATGCAGTTGGGCTACTACTTTGCCGTTTTTAGTTTGTTGGCGCCTTTGAAGTCGTTCACGGCGTCGGCTTTGTATCTTCCCCTATTGGCTTTGGGTGTACCGATCCTGGAAACAGCGGCTTCGTTTTTACGCCGGATGCTGAGCGGTCGAAACGTCATGCAGGCTGACCGCCGCCACCTTTTTCACTACCTGTCCCTGGCCGGACTTTCGCCCCGAAAAGTGGTGTTGGTCTTCTATGGGCTGGGCGTTGTATTCTCAGGCTTTGCCCTTGGTATGTTCTTGTGGAACCGGGTGATTGTCCTGGCCGTTTTGGCCGTTTTTATGGTTGTTATTCTGGTGTCATTCTTTATTTTAGTGACCGGTTTGGTCGCTCGTCGACGTCGCAATCGACGCTCGGCCAATGGAACCGTCGAAAACGACAGAACATAGAACGGCAGAGCATGGTCGACAGACCCTATTTGGAATTTGAACGCCCCCTGGTCGAGTTGGAAAAGAAGATCTCCGACATGCGCGATTTCTCTGTTGGGGAGAGTATCGAGCTTGACGGCGAGATTGTCGGTCTGGAGAAAAAACTGGCCCGCTTGCGCGAGGACATCTACACTCGTCTTACGCGGTGGCAAAGGGTGCAGTTGTCGCGTCATCCCAAACGTCCCTATACACTCGACTACATCGAGATGATGACCACCGACTTCGTGGAACTCCACGGCGATCGTGGATATGCCGATGATCGCGCCATGATCGGCGGATTCGCTCAGCTTGACGATATGCCGGTGATGATCGTGGGTCAACAGAAGGGTCGTGACACCAAACAGAAGTTGATGCGCAACTTCGGCATGGCCCATCCAGAAGGCTACCGCAAGGCGCTTCGTTTATTCCGGCTGGCCGAGAAGTTCGACGTCCCGATCATCGTGCTGATCGACACGCCCGGTGCTTTTCCCGGGATTGGCGCTGAGGAGCGCGGTCAGGCGGAGGCTATCGCCCATAACATCAAGGAGATGTCCCGCCTCAAAGTACCGATTGTTATTGTCATAATCGGCGAAGGTGCATCCGGTGGGGCGCTCGGTGTGGGCGTCGGCGACACTGTCTTGATGCTTGAGTACGCTTGGTATTCGGTGATATCGCCCGAGGGCTGTGCCGCCATTCTCTGGCGCGATGCCGCCAAGGCCTCGGAGGCGGCCGAGGCGCTGAAAGTAACTTCCGATGATGTAATGCGACTGCAAGTGATTGACCGGGTAGTGGCCGAGCCAACGGGAGGAGCCCATCGTGATCCCGCAGCTACCGCCCAAACGTTAAAGAAGGAGATCCTGACCGCCCTGGCGGAACTTAGAGCCAAATCTGTATCTGAGCTATTGGATGATCGGCTGGCCAAGTACCGCAAGATGGGTGAGTTTGAGGAACGTTGAGGAATCCGATATGGCTTTGTCAAACCAATTGCTGGAAAAACTGGCTTGTCCCAAATGCAAGGGCAAACTGAATTATCTCGAAGTGGAAAACCAATTGCTCTGTGAGAGCTGCAGGTTGTCATACCGTATCACCGACGACATACCGGTGCTGCTGATTGATGAAGCCGAGAAATATGAATAAGGGTGTGATCTATGAAACTATCTAAATTCTGCGATGAAACCCTGGTCAATTTCGGGCTCAAGACCACCGAAAAGGACGGAGTGATTGAGGAGTTGGTCGAACTCGTGAGTCATTCCAATATGGTCAAAGACTCAGACCAACTTCTTAAGGACATCAAAGAACGTGAGAACCTGGTGACAACAGGTGTTGGATACGGTGTTGCCTTCCCGCATGCCAAGACAAGGTCGGTGAAGGGGATCGTAATCGCTTTCGGGCGCTGTGACGATGGTGTCGACTTCGACGCCATGGACCACAAGCCGGTAAAGCTGTTCTTTCTGATCGCTGCGCCGGAGGATGCTATCGGCGCCCATCTGAACGTGATGGCTCGTTTGTCGTATCTGATGAAACCTGAAGAAAACCGCAAGAAACTTCTGGAGGCTGCCTCACCCGGCGACGTCCTGGCCCTTATGGATGCTGTCGACTGACCAGGGATTGAATCTGACAGGCGTCTGCGATGCTAAACAGGAGATCCGGTCTTTCCTATAAGAGTTGGCGTGCCGTTAATCTCGGTGTTATCCTGTCCCTGGTAATCATCCTGGTTGTCGGCTTGCCCGGTTTTAATAAACTCATCTGTCAGGCCGTTCTGGACGCCACTCACCTTCCCTTTCAAAAAGTAAGCTCGACCGTTCTGGATTTGGACGGTGTGAACGAACAAAACCGCCTGCTTCGGGATTCATTGGCCTCGGCTCGCCTGCAGGTAGGCGCGCTTTCAGAGGCCGGTCGCGAAAACGTTCGACTGCGTTCGGTCCTGGGCTTCGAACCGCCACCCGGCTATCGGCTCCTGCCGGCTCGCGTTGTGTCCGTTACCGGTGGCCAGCTACCTATCTCGGCAGCCATTAACAAGGGGTACATCGATTCCGTACTGATCAATCAACCGGTCATCAATCAGGTCGGGCTGGTCGGACGGGTGCAGCAAGTTATGCCGGGTTATGCCAAAATACAGTGTCTGACCGATCCGCTCAACCGCGTGGCCGGTCGCGTCGCAACCAGCCGGGAAATGGGAATTGTGCGCTATCTGCCCACAGAGGGCATGGTCCTTTCGAATTTTCCAAACCAGGGCGCCATTGCCGTCGGTGACACCATATTGTCTTCCGGTTTCGGTGGTATCTATCCGCCCGGGTTGAAGGTGGGTGTGGTGACATCGGTTGAGCGACCGCAAAACATGCCGTACTCGATGGTCACGCTTGAGCCGGTGGTCAATTTCCGCACCATTGAGGAGCTCTTTATTCTCTTACCGGAGAACCCATGACACGCGCTCTGCCGTTTGTGCTATACCTGTTTTTGATGGGCCTGCACGTTGTGGTGCTCTCGGGTGTCACCGCCATCTACACGGCCCAGATCAATCTGGCCGCTTTGCTGGTTCTCGCGGTGGCTGTCTACAAATCTGAGTTGGTGGCGACCTGGTTCGGTTTTGCCGTGGGACTGGTTCTGGCGTCCGGCTCACCCGATCTTGTCGGCTGGCACGTACTGTGGCTGGCCGGACTGGGCCTGGCGGCCTATCATGCGCGGGAAAGACTAAACCTGGATTCACTGTACGCCAGACTACTATTGATTGTGGGCGGCGTCTTCCTGCATAACATTCTGATCCTGCTAACGAACGGCGGCGTAGACTTCTGGTACCAGTTGACTGCCATCGCCTTACCCGGAGCCGTCTACACGGCGCTTCCGGCCTGGTTGTTTTTCCTGATCAAGGAAGGCCGCATCACAATAACGAAAATCAAGGCGCTATTCTGAGTGTTTCATGCAACGCTCCACCCTAAGCATTCAGTATCGTGAAAAGGCCGGCCTGTTGATCGCGCTGATCGTTCTGCTGATTACGATTGGCGGTTTGGTCAAACTGCAGATCGCCGAACACGCCGAACTGGCTGAACAGTCTCTCAACAATCGGATCAGAGTCCAGCCGCTGGTGGCCGGTCGAGGAACGGTGTACGATCGTGAGCATCGCATTATCATAGACAATCGACCATCGTTCACGGTATCAATAGTAGCCTCCGAATCAGTCCGCGATACAACCGTGCTCAATCTGGCCGACCTTATCGGTCTGGACACGGCCGAAGTACTCAAGCGGTTGCGTCGAAACATGGTCAGTCGCTACCAGCCGGCCCCGATAATGCGCGACGTGCCCTTTGAGATGATAGCCGTGATTGAGGAACAGGGGAGTCGTTTCCCCGGTGTCAGTATTCAGATGGAAGAGGTCAGGCGCTACACGACCGGGCTTGGGTCTGTCTGTTTCACCGGCTACGTGGGTGAAGTTTCCGAGGCGGAGCGGCATCGGGTCGACGATGTCGACTATCGGCTCGGTAGTATCATCGGCAAAAAAGGTATCGAGAAAAGGTATGACGACCTATTGCGCGGGCGTGAGGGAACGGCCTACATCGAAGTCACCGCCTCCGGCCAGAGTCGTGGCCCTTACGAAGGGAAAGCACCCGTCCCGGCGCTGGCCGGCGCCGACCTGGTGTTGACCATTGACAATGATGTCCAGAGGGAATGTGTCAACGTGCTCGATACTTTCTGCTGTGGCGCTATCGTGGCCATGGATCCGCGCAGTGGAGACGTGCTGGCCATGACTTCTTATCCCGGTTTCGATGCCAACATATTCTCGACCGTCATCCCGGAGAGCTTGTGGCAGAGTATTATGGCCGACAGCACCCATCCGCTGCTCAACCGGCCTATCACCGGCCTTTATCCGCCCGGTTCCACCACCAAACTGGTGACCATCGGGGCCGGTCTGGAGGAGGGCTTGATAAGCGAAAACTCTACCCTTAAACCGTGCTATGGTGGCTGGCAATTCGGCAATCGTTACTTCCGCTGTTGGGCGCCGGCCGGTCATGGCACGACCAATGCCGCCCAAGCTCTCGAACAGTCTTGCGATGTTTACTTGTACCAATTGGGAGTGAAGCTCGGCGTGGACAGGTTGAGCCACTTCTTCGATTTGTGTGGATTCGGTTATGTAACCGGTCTCGGATTGCCGGGCGAAGAGGACGGTCTCAATCCAAACAGTGAGTATTACGACCGACGGTACGGAAAGAACAAATGGAGCCGTGGACTGGTTTTGAACAACTCCATAGGACAAGGTGAGATCCTGGTCACACCGCTGCAACTGACTCAGTTTTTCTGCGGTCTGGCCAATGACGGCGTTGTATACCGCCCCCGTCTGATTCTTAAAGAACTCCATCCCGACGGACGAGAGTCCCGCCCACCGGCCAAAGTGGCCAGGCGGCTGCCGTTCACAGCTTCAACCTCGAAGATCCTTTTGGAAGGGTTGCGCCTGGTTGTGCATGGAGAACACGGTACCGCCCGCGGTTTGAAGAACGATCTTTACAGTTTGGGTGGAAAGACCGGCACGGCCGAGAACCCACACGGTGAGAACCACTCGTGGTTTGTCGGCGTGGCGCCGCTTGAAGCCCCCGAGATCGTTGTCTGCGCCATTATCGAAAACGCCGGCCATGGTTCGGATGTCGCGGCGCCGTCGGTGAAGAAAGTAATCGACGTTTACATGCAGAAAAAACTCACCCGGCTGGTCGATTCGAGTCCTGAAGCGGCGGAGGGTGATTGATGCTGAACTATCGCGATCTTGACTGGCGGGTGATCGGCGCCGCCTTGTTATTGTCACTTATCGGTGTGCTTTTGATCATGTCGGCCCAGCATCATGCCGAGTCTGTTTACCGCCAGAATTTCTACCTGCGCCAATTGCTATGGCTGGTGCTGGCCTTGGTTGGGTTCATGGTAGTAGTACACCTGCCGCTTAGGCTCTTTGATGTCAGTGCTTACTTGTTCTATGGAATAACTCTGGGTTTGTTGGTTCTGGTTTTGGTGATCGGCAGTTCGCGGATGGGTGCAACGCGATGGTTCTCATTCGGCCCCATAAACCTGGCGCCGTCCGATGTAGCCAAGCTGGCCGTAGTGTTGGCGCTGTCACGGTTTTTCGCATACACCAAGTTACCGCCCGAGTCCAAACGGAGGTTGGCCCTTTCGGCCATCCTGACTCTGCTGCCGGTGATGTTGATACTAAAACAGCCGGACCTGGGCACTTCGCTGGTGTTTTGGATCATCCTTTTCGTGTTGTGGTTTTGGTCCGGACTCTCGCCGGTCTATTTGGTGTTGATCCTGTCTCCACTGGCATCTCTGGTGGCCGCCTCGCACTGGCTGGCCTGGGCGTTGTATTTTGTCGTGCTGTTGGTTTTTCTGTTTTTGACGCGACCCGGGTTGCTCTTCAGTGTCATGGCGGTGGTGGCCAATCTTGCCTTTGGGATAATTACGCCATTTATCTGGAATCGTATGGCCGACTACCAAAAGTTGCGCATCCTGACTTTTCTTGATCCCGGTCGTGATCCTCGTGGCGCCGGGTATCAGATTATCCAGTCCAAAATCGCCATTGGGTCCGGCGGTATCTGGGGCAAGGGGTTGTTGTCCGGCTCACAGACGCGGCTTGATTTTCTGCCCGAACGTCACACCGATTTTGTCTTCAGTGTCCTCGGGGAGGAGTTCGGTCTGTGGGGCGCTCTGATTGTGATCATCTTGTTCGGCATAATCTTCTATCGTGCTGTCCGAATTGCCGCCCGATGTCGTTCACGGTTTGCCGCCGGCGTTACCATGGGTGCGGCCGCTGTTTTGTTGTTTCAGTTCTTTGTCAATGTCGGAATGACGCTTGGCTTCATGCCCGTCACCGGACTGGCCCTGCCGTTTCTTAGTTATGGCGGCACATCGCTGATGTTGACCTGGACGTTGATCGGATTGATCGTATCGGCGGACTACCGTTGGCAGGAATACTAACAAGGTGTCAGAAGAGTATCCCGAGGAGGTTGCGGTGGGTCTTGCTGTCCGCCCCAAGCAAGGCTTGAGGCGGCCACCCGATGTGCCAGTTAGTAGGTCGGAACCCTCTTAGTGGTTCCGACATTGGCGTGTGGCAGAACCAGAAACTGTTCTGCCCTACGGCACCAAGACTGAGGAACCATGGCTGAATCATTCTTCCGTAAAGTTGGAACGCCGCCGATTCTGGTATTGGCCTTTGGAGCCATTTGTATCAGCTTCGCTCCGGTCTTCCCCAAGATGCTCGGCAGTAGTATGGGACCTACCGCGACCGGATTCTGGCGGGCCTTTATCGGTGCCGGTTTCCTGTTTGCCTGGGCGGTAGCGTCACGGCAGCGGCTGATAATGCCACGGGTGATTTTTGGCTGGTCGCTACTGGCCGGGTTCATTTTCTTTCTCGACCTGTTCTTGTGGCATCGTTCGATCATGTATTCTGGCGCCGGAATGGCCACTATTCTGGCCAATATTCAAGTATTCGTGACAGCCGTTCTGAGCTACTTTGTTTTCAAAGAACGGTTGTCGATCAAATTCTTCGCCGCAGCGATAGGCGCGATCATTGGCATCGTGTTGTTGATCGGAGTCGGTAGTGACTTTGAGTTCACTCGGCTGTACCTTACCGGAGTGCTCCTGGGTCTTTTGACCGGGTTCATGTTTGCCTCTTACATTATTGTCATGAAACTGGCCGGGCAGTTCGGTCCGCGTCCTGATTCTCGCGTCTTGATGGCCTGGACATCGTTGTTCACGGCTTTCTTTTTGGTCGTGGCTTCAGGCTGGGAAGAGGCTCCGTTCATGCCGCCGGACCTCTATGCGCTCGGTATCCTGATTGCCCTGGGGTTGGTGGCGCAGACGGTTGGATGGTGGTCGATTACCGTTTCGTTGCCCAAACTCGATGCCTCCAGGAGCGGGTTGGTTTTACTTTTGCAGCCGATCCTGGCCACCGTGTGGGGATGGTTGATCTTTGCTGAGAGTCTGACTTTCATTCAAATGCTTGGCGCTGCTATAACTTTGACTGCGATCTACTTCGGCAGCCTGCGCCGTCGAATCTGACACACTGGTTCGACTCGCATGCGTTGTATTGGTGCTATTTGATTGCATCTTCGGCTTCAGGGGTTATATTAAAGACAAGCGCAGACATTTTGTTCGCATCTAAACCTGGAGGTAATCATTGTGTCAAAGGGATTAGTTCTTGTTGTCATGATCCTGATCGTCTGTCTGGCCGGTTCAGCCTTTGCCGAACCGGATAGTCTGTGGCTTGGTCAACTGCAGGCGTACTACGTAGGGAACACCGTCTTCAAAGTGCCGCTCTATTACTCCAACGACACCCCATTTAATTCGCTCGGCTTTCCCTTTATGTTCGTCTCGACCGGAGGTCCTATCATACCGGACTCGGTCACACTGGCCGGGCGTACTTATGGTATGGACATCTTTCAACTCTTTCATGATTTCACCAGCAGCGATTACGGTGGCAATCCGGACTCTACCTGTGTCGGTTTGATTTCACTCAGCGGTGAAATCCCGGCCGGTGAGGGCGTGATTGCCGACTTCTGGTTTTCCGGAGGACAGGTGGGCGATCTGATCTCGTTTGTACCAATCGAGTTTTATCCACCGGGCTGTGCCATTGGTCCCGACGGTCCGGAGGGACCACCTGTACACGTTGCAACCGCTGTTTCGATAGTGGTCGGCGGCACCGAGATCGTATGTCCGAGCGCTATTGCGGGTCAGGCGACACATCCGATTTCGTTTGTCGCCAACGTGCTGGGTACGGCCTCACCGTTTGATCTGGAGATTCTGTCTTTCGATGGACCGGCCCATGATAACGATCCGATACTCTCCGGGAGTGATCCCTGGACCTTCACCTGGGTGCCGGGGTTCAATGATCTTGGCGAATTCAGTGTGGTCTTGCGCGCTACTGACGCTGACGGTGGGACAGTCGATAAGAGTGTCATCATCAACGTGACGGAGTTGCAAGTAGATCCGTGCGACGTAGCTCGAGGCGACTTAAACTGCGATGGCATCGTGGACATTGCCGACTTGATCTTCATGGTCGACTGGATGTTCTTCACCGGTCCTGCGCCTTTTTGTAAGTGAGTTGGTCAACAACTCTCCTCGCAGGTCAGGACCTCTGTGGTCCTGACGATGTGGCAGGTTCACGCCGCGGCGCGCAAGCGAAGACGGGCCCGCCCTGCTAAAGAAAAGCGACAGGCCACACTATCCGCGCTGCCGGTCTCAAGACCAGTCACACCGACAAAAAAAGGCAACCACTCTCGTGATTGCCTTTTGCATGCATATCAATTTACCAGCCTAGTCGACCAGCACTTTCTCCAGCCGCTCCACGATGTAGTCGATGTCGTTTTCATCAATGATTAACGGCGGCGAGATGCGAATGGTATGGCCATGACTATCATTGGCCAGGAGTCCCATATCCAGTAGTTTTCGGCAATATACCATGGCATCGCCGTTGTTGACCTCGATACCGATGAACAATCCCTTACCGCGTACTTCCTTGACATGGGCGGATCGTGCAGCGATATCGTCGATTTTCTTTTTGAGAATGGCTCCCATGTGTTCAGAACGACCGGTCAGGTCTTCTGAAGTAATGACATCAAGAGCGGCGTTGCCGGCTACACAGGCCAGCGGGTAACCGCCGAAAGTGGAGCCGTCGGAGCCGGGTTGGAAAGCCAAATCCATCATCTTGCTGTTGGTGACAAAAGCCGACAGCGGCACCAGTCCGCCGGAAAGAGCCTTACCCAGTATAACGCCGTCCGGGGCCACCCCTTCGTGCTCGAAGCTGAACATCTTGCCGGTTCGTCCCAGCCCGACCTGGATTTCATCGAAGATCAGGAACAGATCGTTTTTGTCGGACAACGCTCTGAGATTTTTCAGGAATCCCTCTGGCGGCAGGTACATGCCGCCCTCGCCCTGCATTGGCTCCACCAGGATACCGCAAGTGTTTTTGGTGATAGCTTTTTCGACCTCATCGATACTACCGTACTCAACCGACACAAAACCAGGCGTCAGCGGACCGAAACCTTGTTTGTATTTATCGCTGGATGAAAACGAGACCACCGAGATCATGCGTCCGTGGAAATTGTTGTGAAATACGATCAACTCCTGTTGACCATCGGGAATACCTTTGACTTTCCAGCCGTAGTAGCGGGCCATTTTGATGGCCGTTTCCACCGATTCGACACCGCCGTTTTTGCACAGACCTTTGTTGCCGTTGTCCCCGAACCGAGTCCCCAGTTGCGGCACCAGTTCGGCCAGTCTTTTCAAAAACAGGGTTCGCGTATCGGTGTAGACGACGTTGGATATAACCGATGCAAAGCCGCCCTGCAAAGCGTCGATCAAGGCCTGGGCGATTCTGGGATGGCAGTGGCCGGGGTTGGCGGCCGAATAGGCGGCCAGGCAGTCGAGGTATTTATTGCCGTTGATATCGGTCAACCAGGCACCCTCGGCCTGACGAACGACCACTTCGAGCCGGCCGTAATGGTTGGCGCCAAAGGTGCGATCATACTCAAACACCTGCTGGTCCGGAATCTGAGAGAATCCGATTGATGAACGGTTCACGGTGTTGGTATCAGTCATGTAGGCACCTCGCTATCTGGGCATTTATTTCGACCACAATTATCACAACCACCCATAATAATATATAGCGGCCCACAATTCAAGGGGGTCTCTAAAAAATAAGTGCAGATTGATCTTGTAGGGCGTCCGCCCCGGCTGATTAGCGGTTTCGCCAGTGAAGAACGGCAGGACCAGGTGCGGATAGGCGGTGGCGCATGTGCTGTCGGGCGGGGTCGTCCGACACCGCCCGCGAACTCCCTCTGTCGGCGCACGAGGACGTACACCGACCACACAAATGTGTCGGGTCACAACCCCCGCAGGAAGCGGGGTCCAAGACCCAACACAACGAATTCTGGGTATATCAGCAGGCCCAAAGGACCCGGGCGGCTAAATGGTACCGCACACCGGGGCCGGCCCGGCGTTGAACATATAATCCACCAGGTAAACCAGGTCGGCAATGTCCAACGAGCCGGACCCGTCGACATCGGCGTTGGCCATTATCGGCGGCGGCGGACCCTGGTTGAACATGTAGTCGACCATATACACCAGGTCGTCGATAAACGGCCCGAAGCCGCTTCCGTCAACATCGCCGGCCTTGCAGATCTGGAACATACCGTTTAACTCAACCGGCGCGACTTCGGCGCGACGAGCTACATATTTCGGAGTATAGCTTGAGTAACTGGTCAGCGAAATCGGTGATGAATCGTACCCCTGGTCGGAAAGACAGGTAAACCACAAGCTGAGCACGGCTCCAGAGTCGGCCAGTAGTTCATTTATGCCGTTGGTGCGAAGCCTGTATGTGGCGCGATCGTTGGATGGGCTGTAGCTGACAAGCTGCTGGTCGGGCATGAACTCTGTACGCAACCCGGTAGTGGTCGCCGAGTCGTACTGCATATCCATTTGTCCAGCCCATGTAAACGGAATCCAAAGCTCGGCCAACGGCAGACTGTTGACGGCATAAACGTCGAATCGCGTCGAGATGCCTACGGTGCTGGCCACCTCGGGAATCTTCAGCGTGTCTCCCTGGGCCCAGATCATCTCCCGGCTGATGCGGAAGTACGGCCCTTCGGGCGTCTCGATTGTAACCGAGACGTCGTAGAGACCGGGCTTGACAAAAGTGTGCGACGGATTCTGCTGATCGGCGCCGCCACCATCATTGAAGTCCCAGCTCCAGTCCAGGACGGTCTTTTCGGTAGTTGCCGTGAAATTGACATCCAATGGCGCCGGACCTTCAACGACATCCGAAGCTATTTCCACCACGGCCAGCCAGCCGTCGAGAACATCTGTGGACCAGCATTGCATCCGTCCGCCCTGCTGCTGCGAGAAATTGATGCGACACTCCCAGGGGGAGTAGCTCATGATATTATTCGGCTCGCCCGGCGACCACGGGTTGCCGCTGCATACATCGGTACCGGAAGCCGGGCTGCAACTCCAGGTGATTGGTGTCGGATAGGTATCCGAGCACAGATCGCCGGTGTAATCACGGTCGAAAGCCAGTGGCGATTCGTAGCAGTTGCCGCACTCGGTTACCTCTGCCACACCGTGATGGGTGTGCCAAAGTCCCAGGTTGTGGCCCATTTCGTGCGACATGGTGCTGTAATTGTATGGTGGCATCTGGGTCAGATTCATCATTATGCCGCCCTGAGCCGTCAGGCAGTCCGGGTCCCAGGGGAAACAGCCGTATGAAAAATAGGAGTTACCATCGTGGACGGAACCGACAAAGAAATTGCACTGCGACTCCGGATCAAGAGCGTAAAGGGCCTTGGCCTGATAGAAATCGCCGCCTCCATCCATGTCCCGAAAGCGGGAGTCGGCGATATAGCGATAGTCGTAATCGAACTGTATCCTCAACCCCAGATACTGGTCGTTCATGGCATCGACGCCCTCTTGCAGGTGAGCGACCGATATGGCCGGGTTGCTGCCGTTATCCTCGGTGAAGATATTGAAATATATCCGGACCACTTTGATCGGATCATCGACCGCCGGAATCCAGGTATCTCGCACACCGGGGTCGTCGCAAATGCCGTATTGTGGGCAGCGACCGTCACTCTTATCCACCGGATTGTTCAACTCGTACATCACCTGGGTGAAACATCCATCACCGAGCGGTCCGACATGTTCGGGCTTGCCGGCGATATCGGCTAAAGCGTCGGAGGCTGTTAACATCATTAATGGAAGAACCAGCAGTACGGTCAGACAGACCTGCACAGAAGTTTGCTTGTGGTTTTTTTTGTCCGGCGACATGAACATGAAACGGCTCCTTTCGAGACGACAATGAGTACAGTTACCAAAGCCTGAGTGAGGAGCTTCAGTAGCGGGGTCCCTATAAAGTACGCAAAAAACGTTTTTTTGCAAGGGGCAATTCAAGCCCTTGATCCAGGCATTCTGTCAGGGACCGACGGGGCATCAAGTCCAGCCTGCCTAATTCCCCTTTAACCTCTCAAAGGCATATAGAAGGCCGACCGACCAGCTGAATCCGTTTGAGCCGACACCCTCAATATCACGCCCGGCCAGCGAGCTGAATTCGGCAATCACATACGATGCCTCCCCGCGAAGAGCGAACAGCGGCGACAGATTGTAACGCAGTCCAGGACCCAGCTTAACACCCCACCCGGAGAATTTCTCATCCTCGGGTCTGTCATCGAGACTGTAAGGGACGTCTACAATGACGCCGTCTGAAACCAGTAGGAACTGAAGAAAGAACGACGTCATCAAAAAGTACTGCAAAGACGACCGTCTGACTGCATTAATGCGCCAGCTAACCCCGACTTCATGACGCCGCGCCGATAACGGTATGGACAACCAACCGGCATCGTGGGCAGCGGTACCATAATAGGCTTCAATCGAGCCGCGCAGGTCTCGCGCACCCAGAGCCACTTTCAGTCCCAGTCCGGATGAGACTTTGGGTACCATGTAGAGCCGGTAGCTGTCTTCAAAGTAGGTAGCGCCATCCATGTCACCGCCCACCGTTTGGGCCATAGAACCAATCGCAATATAGGCCCGTCCGACACTGTCGGGCTGAGCAGCAGACAGTATGGCGGGAATAACAAGTAACCCCAGCCAAAGCGCAAGTGGGATCAATCTGGTACGCCGCTGAGCGGGAGTGTTGAGAAAGTTAGAATCCTCGTCATTGCGAGCCATCCTGCGCTTCGCGGGGGAGACCGGCAATCTCATGCCTCGACTCCGCTCGGCATGACAGATGTACAACGAATTGAGATTGCCACGGTCGCCTTCGGCAACCTCGCAATGACGCCTTCGAGGGTCCATCGACATGCCCCGCCGGATGAGTCTGGACTGGGTTCAGTTGTTATGACTAGTTGCAAAGCGATCTCGCGTTATCCGTTGTACCGAGGAACCCATCTGCCGCTGCGTTCTGGGTGGGGTGCCGGTTGTTTCAGTTTGCACCCGCCACCACCTCATGCTGAGCGGAGTCGAAGCATGAACTTCCGCTCTGACGAACTCTGAGACGGCAACCCGCAGGCATTCGAGTAATCGGGTTCGCCCTGCCGGCTGTTTTTCGTCAGGACCACAAGGGTCCTGACCTACTTTTCCTGTCCCCGCAAATCATCCCACAGCCCCGCCTCGGCGGGGTGGGCCACCCGCCTTATGCGCCAGGCTTATCGCGGTCCAGATAGTTCTTGAAAGCTCCCAAGAGATCAATCGGAACCGGGAATATCAAAGTCGAGTTCTTCTCGGCCGAAACCTCGACCATCGTCTGAAGGAACCTGAGCTGCATCGCGTTGGGCACTTTACCAATAACCTCGGCGGCATCGGCCAGTTTCTGTGAGGCCTGGAATTCACCCTCGGCATGGATCACCTTGGAGCGTCGTTCACGTTCGGCCTCGGCCTGCTTGGCCATGGCCCGTTGCATCTCCAGTGGCAGGTCGACATTCTTAACCTCGACCACACTGACCTTGATACCCCACGGCTCGGTTTGCTCGTCGATAATCTGCTGCAGTTCGGCGTTGATCTTGTCTCGATTGGCCAGAAGATCATCAAGCTCCACCTGACCCAACACCGACCGCAAGGTCGTCTGCGCTATCTGGTTGGTTGCCTCGAAGAAATTAGCCACCGACACAATAGCCTTATTCGAGTCGGTTATCTGGAAATAAAGTACGGCGTTCACTTTGATCGAGACGTTGTCTTTTGTGATCACGTCCTGCGGCGGGACATCGTAGGTGATTACGCGCAGATCGACACGCACCATCTTATCGATCATCGGAATGAGAATTATCAATCCGGGACCTTTGGCGCCGATCAAGCGACCGAGCCTGAAAATCACGCCTCGTTCATATTCTTTGAGAATCTTGAATATGTTGAATATTAGCACCAGACCAGCGAACGCAATAACTCCAAGAACCGGAAGTGTCATTGGGAACCCTCCTTGGTTAACTGTTAATCTTCACAATCAGTGTTAGTTTGTCCACGGCGACTATCTCGACAGTGTCGCCGGGTTCGAGTTGTTGGTCAGTTTGACCTCTTGCTTTCCACAAGGCACCATCGACATAGACGAGACCCTGTTTGCGCACCTCAGCCGTTTTTCCGATCATTCCTTCATTGCCGGTGGTCGGTTGTCGTTTGTAGGCGCGTATCACCATCCAGGCAGCGATACCGGCAACGAGAGTAACCAGGATCGTCACTGTTATCAGGACCGACAGCGATACCTGCAAAGCCGGGTCCACCGTATCTACAAGCATCAATCCACCCAGGAAGAACGAGATCAATCCGCCAATTGTCAAAAGGCCATGGCTTATCACTTTCACCTCCGCTATGAACAGCACAATGGCTAATATTATCAGGGCAACACCTGCGTAGTTAATCGGCAGTGTTTGAAAGGCGTAAAAAGCCAGAATCAGCGAGATGGCACCAACGACGCCGGGAAAGATGGAGCCGGGGTTGTACAGTTCGAGCATGATGCCAAGGCTGCCGAGTGAGAAAAGAATGAGCGCGATGTCCGGCGAGGTGATGATCTTTAAGAACTTATGCACGAAAGTCATTTCGATTTCGCGGGTGCGAGCGTTTTTTACTTTGACCACTTTCTTGCCCAACGGGAGTTCTGCTTCCTGGCCGTCGATTTGATCCAGCAGGTCTTCGAGGTCTTCAGCCCGGAAATCGATGACATTCTTTTCCAGTGCATCGTTATCGGTGATCGACACCGACTCTCGCACGGCGTTTTCCGCCCATTCGGCGTTGCGGCCACGCTTCTCGGCAGCGGCGCGAATCTGAGCCACGGCGTCGTTGGTGATCTTTTCGTTCATCACCGAGTCGATCTCCTCGCCGGAACCGGAGACAGGATGAGCTGCGCCGATATTGGTGGAGGGCGCCATGGCCGCAAAGTGCGAGGCATAAGTGATGTAGACTCCCGCCGAACCGGCGCGAGCGCCCGATGGTGCTATATAGGTACAGACCGGCACCGGTGAATTGAGGATGTTTTTGCATATCGACCAGGTCGGCTTGGTGAAGCCGCCGGGTGTGTCCATGATGATCACCAGCAAGTCGGCGTCGTTTTCGTCTGCTTCTTCGATAGCCGCTTCGATTCGTTCATCGGTAACGGTGCCGATGGCGTCCTCGATCACGACGGTGTAAACCAGCGGTACACTGGGGGGTGGGGTGGTTGCAGTGTCCGCTTCGGCCAGAGCAGAATCGCTGCCGGTCGAATCGGTAGCCTGGGCTGTTCTTATGGAAAAGGAAATGATCGGGGCGACCAGTAAGAACAGCGCCATAATCAAAAGCACTGTATTCCTCACTTTCATACTCTCAATATGGTTATACGCTACCTGGATGTCAATTGTTTAGACGGGTCGGTAGTGATGATCCAATGTGTCGGATAGTGCCAAGCTGAAGGTAGGGCAGAACCGCTTCTGGTTCTGCCGCGTCTGTGGGCGGCAGACGCCCTCGTCTGCCCCTTTACGTTGGCGGAACCGCTAAGAGGGTTCCGCCCTACAAACTGATTGCCTCCGCGCCGGGTCTCACCCGCCTGCGGCGAGAAGGACCCAGCGCAACATCAACACCACTACCCTCCACAAAAAAAACGCGACCGGTGTTGCCACCGACCGCGTCCACACTATGCGTAGGAGTAAACTGTCTACTTCTTCGACCAGGCGGGAGCAATATCCATCCCGGGACCGGTCAGGCGTCGTTTACCGTTGCCGGTGATGTCGATAATCCATACCGAGCCGTCCTGGGTCGAAAACGTCAGCCACTTCGAGTCCGGCGAAAACGACGGTTTGATCGGGTGAATGTAGGTCCCTATCGGCGCTGCTGTTACCAGATACTTCTCTGTCAGATCAGGGGTGGCGATATACAGGCCGCCATCGTTCATCGAGTTGCTGATGTAAGCGAGCCATTTGCCGTCCGGCGAGAAAGAGGGTGCAACCAGGTTGACATTCTGTTTGGCCATGGCGGCGATGTCACCGAACGGCATCATGTACTGCCCGGCAGGAATCACGGCCAGTCCGATCGGTCTCACCTGCTCGAAGTAAACACATACGATATCACCCTTGGCGTTCATGGTCGGTTTGATCAAAAAATCCTCGCCCGGGTTGGCCCAATCCTTGCGCAAAGGTGCGAAGTCGCTGCCGTCGGGTGCGAAGGTACATATCTGATAATTGGGTCGGGTGGTGTTGGCATTGTTGGCGTTGACATCTTTGTAGAAAACTACTTTGTTGGGGGAAATCCAGTCCGGATCGCGACTGCCCAGGTCATCGGTCAGTCTGGTCCACCAAAGTTTATTGTTGGCGTAAGCGGAGTCCATCCAGGCAATAAACAGATCGTACACTTTGTGTACACCACCGGTGTTGTCCGGCGCCTGCAGATTCACTATGCCGGAGCGGGTGAACATTATTTGTTTACCGTCATGCGACCAACTGGGCCGACCGTCGGCATTGCCGACTTCGCAAATCAATTCTTGCTGGCTGCCGTCGGCATTCATAACCCAGATGTTCTTGTCACGCACAAAAGCAAGTCTGCCTGTTGGCTGACCGATAGTACCGGCCTTGTCGGCGGGAAGCGTTTCGGCGGCTAAGACCAGCGGTGTCATCGTGACCAACAGCGCGCCTGCTGCTATCAATAATCCAATTATCCACGAATAGCGTTTCAAATCTGTTCTCTCCGTTTCAGGTTCACCGGTCGCCCAAGGTACAGTCGCTGGCAGCCGGTGTCAACCCCGGCGGATTGTCCTGTCTACCAACTGAAAAACCGCTTGATCTCGAACCGACCCTTGATACCGGACAGGTCCAGATTCACGCGGCCGGCACTTGTACCGTCGAAACTGGCGACCACTTCTTCATCCCGGCTGTTATACCATGAAACGTTCTTGAAGTTCAGCATCAAGTAACCGATGTCGCCGCCAACCACCAAGCCGTTCCAGCCCAACGGGTAATCGCCGCCAATGTTGGCCGTAAAGCCAACGCCGGTACCTTTGTAGGTGATATTGGTATTCTCAGATGACGACGTGGCCAGATTCAGATTCTGGTAATTGTCCCACAGGTCCCAACTGGCCTGATAGTAGCCGACGCTACCGCCGATCCTGATGGCCGGTTTGGTCAACTGTTCGTTCACTGTGGGCGGGTTGAAGACAAAATACTGCACGCCGGTGGTGATGCCCCAGACCTGGACTTCGGACTTCAGATTATCGATGGTGGTGGCCAAGCCGCCGGGCGGATTATAGTCAAAAGACCCGCTCTGATTGTCACCCAATTTGAGCCAATACTCGCCACCAATCGACCAACCGATTTTCTCCTTGAAAATCAACCCGGCTTCGAAACCGAACGAACTGGCCAAATCCAGCCAGGTCAGCGAGCCGTTTGAAATGTAGCCGGACTCATTGGTAGCAAACTTGTTGTAGTCGTTTTGACGGTTGATCCGGTTCATACCGAAATGACCGGAGAACCAGCTTAGGCGGCTGGTATGTTTTTCTTTGGCTCTCTTGAGATAACGGTCGACGATATCCCGTTCTGCTTCTCCGGCGAAGGCCGGCGCGATCGAACAAATCATCATCACGAATACTGCGAAGATTGCTAACAGGGTACGCATGGTATCCTCCGATAAAGGCTAACTGTTCACTTTTTGACTATATCGGAAATTGGTTAGAAATCTTGACGTTTACCCACAGCCATCTGAGTTGCTTTTTCGCCGCCGTCTTATTAGATTTAGCCAAACAAAAGAGTATAGACAGGGATTGAAGCTATGACGAACTCAGATGCCGACACTAACGGCGGTCTAAATATCGCTGACCTGTCCAAATGGATTAGACTGTCCGTGTTAATCCTTGTTCTGCTACTGGGGTTTCAATCGGCCCAGTCCGACCAGCAGACACCTTCAGCCGAGGAAGGATTCATGTTCAGATCGATGGGCATGCCACCCCTTTGGAAACCATACATCAGTCCCATGGTTGCCTGGGGTGGTGAGGGGGTCGACGGAAAGGTCAATGGTGAGCTTAATCTCGGCGTCTACAAAGATGCCGTCAACCCGATCTGGGGATTACTTGGTCTGGTAAGTGAAGGATACCTTAGACGGGGGGAAAAGAAGTTCGATGGAGGATTTCGTTTTCTTGGGGCCAGTCGGTTTTTGTTCCTGCAAGCTGGCGCAGACTATTCGTTTCGCCAGGAGAACTGGTCATTTCTGATGTCCCTCTCTCTCCCTCTGCGCCGGGGTGGCCCGCTTGGAATGGGCGGGAGTTTGCGTTTCGACTGGCTCCCCGGGCGCGACCGCTCCTTCAGTCTCGGTCTGAGTATACCCCTGGGCCAACCCCATCTGGGGAAAACCCGTCCAAAGGCCGACCGCGTGCGGCTTCCCCTGGCCGGTCGCACCGAAAAATCAGATTTCGTTCCCACGGCAGAACTTAAGGAAACCCTCGGCTTTGTCCGACATGCCGCCGAGTGGATCAACATCTACACTGCGCCGTTCTTGGACCAGGGTGCGGGGAAGGATGAATCCGATATTGCCGAGTTCATGACTTTGGTCAACAGCCTGAAGAGCCACATGCACGCCAAGGACTCACTATATCCCGCAGGACATACCTTCGAGGCGGAAGTTGAAGTCTACCACCACGAATTGGCCAAAGCGTTCTCACTAGCGGTCGGTTCCGGCGGCGCAGTTGGCGAGGGCTCCGCCGGTTCTCGAATCGCGGCAAGGGCCAGGTCGATTATTCTCGACGAAGTGCTCCTCCCCTACAACCGGCTCCTCGGTCAGAGAAAAAGACACGACTCAGTCCTGGGACTCGGGTCGCGAGGGGCAAAGCTGTTTGGCGCGTACATCAACAACTCCTCAAACCTCCCGGCCGAGAAGCGCGAGGCTGTGATGTATGTTTTTCGGACCCTAATTGAGTACATCGAGGAGAACCGTCACCGCTCCAAAAAAACATGGGGCGAATCGCGGCTTGTTTGGCTCCCCCTGCATTACGCCCTTCGCTTTGAGGATCATGACAGCGAGATGGAGCTGGAGGGTATCATCGAAAAGGCGGTTGAGCAGGAATTCACACATGCCAACGATGTTCACTATGTGATTAACGAACTGTTCCAGCCGGAATTGGAACGGATGATTCATGCCGCCGAAGACTACCATGTTCTCTGGATACATGATTTCCGAGGACGGGATTCAGAAGGCAATCCGGATGAAGTCTCATACCGGCAGACAATCAACTCGTACTTTCACGCCTTAATCTCAAAAGTGAAGGCATACGATACGACCGGGAAGATGCCTACCTACATGCTCTTCCTGGACCAAAACGGCTTCGAGATCCATAAGGCACGACTCTGGCTGGCCCTTCTGGAAGACCCGATGGGCCACGAGATTGGTCTTTCTCGGGAGTTCCGCCACTGGGAAGAAGCCATCCGCGCATCCCAGGAGGAACTCAGGGCTGCGGTGGCGCAATCGGAGGCGCTTCAGGCCGATGCCCGACGCTTCGGCCGGGAATGGCTCGATAATCTCATCAAAGTGCACGTCAGCGTCACCAACCCGTCCGATCTGTCGTTCAGAAGCGCCGACTTTTTTGCCTACCTCCCTTTTATTCCTGACAATCTCCTGCGCGATCACCGAAAGATCGCCTTCTACGACGTCACCGAGCTGGACCCTGCAAAAGGCGGGGCTATCTTCACGGGAATGGGCGTGGGCGAACATTATGTCGGTCCGGCCTGGGACGACCGGTCGGTTCTGGCTCGCGGGCCTGTCCTGGTGGCTCTCAAGGATGCAGCCCGAGACCTGCTTCTCTCTCAAGGTTACAACCTGAGTGAAATCCCGGTTGTCCTGCGACCATTGACCAAGCCGGATAATTACGATGATATGTTATTGGAGCTTCAAGAGAAAGGATGGCTGGCATCGGCCATGCAGGTTCACAACACCACCGGATTCGGTCCCAAGAACTCCAACATTATCAAAGCCATCCTTTACAACCTGATGCCCAAAGGCTCCCATCTCTACATCCCCGACTCGCTCTGGAACAGCGGTTTTTGGGGCGCTATGCTGTTCGGTGCGGCCTGTCGCGGCTGTGTTGTTCTGGTGGTTTCCCCGGCCCTGGAGAACGCACCCAGCGCCGAGAATCCGCAGATGTCCAGGGCCAACGAACTGTTCACACGATTCGTGATTCTTCAGAACGAAATGCGCCAGGAGATCGAGACCGCCGGCGGTTTATTCAAAACCGGTATCTACAGTATGGACGTGGACGTTGGAGACGTTGTCGGCAAACTTCAGGCTCTCAATGACGGTATTGCCCAAAGCGAAGTGTTCCAAAGACTATTCCCCTTTCCCGCCTCGGTTACCGAAGCAGTGCGGACGCTACCGGAGTTGTTGATCGCCGAGGGCTTCAAGCCGACATACATTGTCGACGACTCACTCAAGCAAAAAGCCAAGTTGCACCTGAAGACCCAGTTCTTCGCCTCCCAGCGCGCCATTAGCTCTATCCTCCCGCTGGAAGGCTGGGGACCTTTCGTGCGTAAGTATATTCTGGCCAGAGCCAAACAGACGACCGGTCGAGAAACCCATACCAACGCCACGGCCATAAGAGAGGTCTTGAAAGAGGAGGCCGCGGCGCTGATAGAATCGTGGTGGGGTATGGGTCTTTCGCCCAAAGAGCAGGAGGAGGTCATTCTGTTTCTGAGCGTCGGCTCGCACAACCAGGATTATCGCGGGATGATCATGGATGGAGAGACCATGTTCCTGATCGGGCGTACCTACGCCATGATCGCCTTCCTTGATTTCGTCTCGATAATGGGACAGACGACATGGGTGGAGGATGTGCAGCAACTGGAAGAACTCCTTCCGCGCCACGGGGGTTTCTGGAGGTGGGCCGGCCATTATCTCAAGCTCGCTCTCTAGCGGTCACACAAATCGTAACGTCGTCAAGACTCGTAAGTCAGGAGACCAGCACTCCTGACCTACAGGATTATATGGCGCACTAGGACGTACACCACACACACAGTTTCGCTGCTGGTCGATGTCGGAACCGCTAAGAGGGTCCCGACCTACTCAAACTGAGAGATGTTGTTCGTAGTTTTCTGGATGTCAGGCCGCGAAGCGGCAAAAAAGTGATTTATTACCAGCCGCTGGGCTTTTTGGCCGAGCCGAAAGTGAAGCCCTGTTGTTTGAGAAAAGTCTCGGCTTCGTTGCGGGTGCGGAAGGTCTTGGACTGTTTGGCCGAACCGGCTCGTGCCCACATTTTTTGAAGCTGCTTGTAAGTTGCCGGGTTGTCAATGATGTTCACCGACCAGACCATGTTATGGGCAAGGCACCATTTGAGATGGTTGGCGACAATATCGGTCACTTCGGGATAGGCGATTTTCCAGGTTGACAGATCGGACAGTTTGGCCCAGGGACTCTTGATCAGTTCAACCGTCTGCTCTTCGAAATCTTCTTTGAAACTCCGGGCCGTCTCAATCTTCCAGACACCGAAAACCTTCACATTGGCCAGACGATTGGTGAGGTCCGGATCAATCGTATACTCAAAACTCCAACCGTTCATAGTTGTATTATCCTAATGGTGATCCCCTGTCGGATCGAAAAAACGTGGCATTCATTAAGCCGGATAGACTACAATATAACAGATAATACCACGCCGTCAACGTCAATCACAACAGGATGCATCTTTTTTCTATTCATCTACTCAAACCATGTGGGTCCCATAACGGGCGGCGGACCGCCGGTGAACATAAAGTCGACCAGGTATACCAAATCTGCGACGTCGTAACCATAATCGCCGTTCATATTGGCCCGCCATTTCGGGTGCGATGGTTCGGTGCCGCCGGTGAAATACCAGTCGACCATATATACCAGATCGGCAATGTCTATTAAAAAATCACCGCTTAGGTCACCGGGTCGATAATTGAAATCGAGATGGACCGGTCCGTTGCCCAGCGTGAAACGATCCTGGATCGATCCGGCTGAATCGATCGGCGTCACGAAGTTCGACATGCCGCCGACAAAAACAGACGAATCCTGATATGGCACGGCTGTCCAACATCCGAAATCGACCACAAGCGGGTCGGCCGGTCCGTGCAGCAGTTGACCGGCGGCGGCGTTATAGGTGTAGACGTAGCCGTCAATGTCCCAACCTCCCGCGGCCAGATAGGCAACGCCGTCCGGGCTGATCGATAACTGGCCGGGCGAACCGCCTATGATGACGCTGTCGACCACCGAATCCAGGGCGGGGTCAATGATGTATACCACGCCGAAACTCGACCAATAGTCACCGGTGCAAACGACATGGATACGCTCCAGGGCATCGACAGCCAGGTACTGAGGGTTGACGCCGACGTTGATATCGTACAGTTTCTCATCGCTCTGGGTATCATAGACAGCAACTTTTCCCTGCCCGTAGAGAAATGTCCCCGGGTCAAAACCGGTGACGGCGATGTATGCTTTGAAATCGTGGATAATCACACCTTCAGGCGAGGTTCCAACATCCGTTTCCTTGACGACACTGCCGGAATCCATGTCTAACTTGATCAGACTGTTGTTAACGAAACTCGTGACATAGGCGGTGTGGTTGTCCAGAAAGGCCATCCAGTATGGATTGGAGGCGGCGCCGGTGCTAATGAAGTCAACAGTAGCCACACGGTTTAAGTCAATCACTTGAATCTCGTCGGTGCCGGAACAGACCACGAAGGCCAGCGTGTCGCGAACCACAATCTGGTTCGGATATGAGAGCACGTCGGTTCCGAGTGGTAGCAGATCGTTGGATACGACCGTTGATGCCAGATTGATTCGGGACAATGTCTCACCGTTGGCATTGATTACCCAGGCCGTAGGGTCCACGGCCATGGCGGCCGGTGTGATCGTCAGATACCATACGGTAAACAAGCTTGGCAGCGAGAGTAATAGACTTTTCATGGTTTGGTTCCTTTGGGTTGGTAGCTGATGGTAAGCGAGAGGTTGTAGGCTCGGCCCGGCATGGGATGCTGCGCGATCAGGACATAAGGCTCATCGGATAGATTGTTGATTCTGCCGTCCAACCTGAGGCGCCAGTCTTCGGCGATATTGAGTTCCGATCCGACGGTTAGATCATGCAAGCGGTAGGGATCGTACCATTTCTCGTTGCCGCTTAAGGCGTAACGCCGCCCCACCCAGCGGATGTCGTAAGATGCAAAAAGAACCCCATAAGCCAGGCTGAGAGAGAATGTAGTGACATAAGGTGGCGTGTAGACCAGGCTTTTGTCGTAGTCGTGGTGGTCGGGCCGCTTGTTGAGAGCGTGGGTAATGCTGTTGCCGTAAGACATTTCCAAAACATCGTTGAACAAGGTCAGCTTAACAAAATCCTCATGCCCTTTGATCCTGGCGAATCCAAGGTTCTGGGGTTTGAAAGCGCCGTCCGGCGATGATTGCAGCCAGAGGGTAAGGTCCTCAACGTCTTTGCGGTAGAATGTCATTCCGGCGGCGAAGGTGATAAACGCAACCTTGGTGCTGACCTCAAGAGAACCATCGAGATGCTCGGCCCGTTCCGGTCTCAGGTCCGGGTTGCCGGCCGAGCGGCCGGTCCCCTGCCAGAAAAGAGCACTGAATGAAGGCAAGTTAAGTGACCGGCCCCACGAGGCACGGGATACCAGCCGCAGGCGATCACCCCGGGTGATCGTGATCCCCAACCGTGGCGACCATGATTCGGTGTGGACAACGTGGCGCGTCAATGGTTGAGGGAAAAGAATCTGCTTCTTGTCGGGGTCGGTGGTGGCGTGGTCGTAGCGGAGCGATGCGGTCAAGGTGAGATCATCGAGCAGGCCGGATCGTGAAAGATCGAAAGGATACCGGCTGCTGACAAAAAACGAATTGGTACGTCGTCTGGTAACCGCGGTTGCATACACCGTCCGGAGCAAGTCTTCGTGGTCGAGTTGGGCGTACCGGTATTGGTATCCCGCTCGAAGCTCGGACAAGTCACCTGTTTGATAAACAACTTCCCCTTTGACGTCGAGATTCTTGTCGGTGTAGCGAGTTTCATACTGATTGAGCAGAGGTCCAAAGCGATCAGAAAAGAACTGTACACCTCGTGAATAGCCACCACTCAAAGATGCACCCAGCCGGTGCGAAAACTGATGATCCAGACGACTGCTAAAGAACAACCGGTCGTCCTCACGATAGGCATTTTCGTTTTGCCCGGAGGCTTTGTCCGGCAGCCCGTTGCCGGCATCGTAGAGTTGAAACGAGTATCCCAGTTGCGTGCTGCTGTGCGACATCGTGCCGGAGCCAAAAAAGCTGCGACTGCTGCTTGCGTTATTGATGCGGGGACCGTGGTATACCGTGTTGCCGGGGGAGACGTGGTAGTTGTAATCGAAATCGCCCTCCGATGTTCGATTGTCAAGAGCCACACGTTGGGTCACGTTGACCGAATTGATCGGCACTTCCAGGCTCACGCTCTGCCGTCGCGTACCAAAGGAACCTGTGGTTACTGTAGCCTCAGCGGTGGCCGGCCTTAGCGAGGCCGTGGGATGCGTGATGATATTCACGGCGCCGGCCAGCGCATCGGGACCAAATTGCGCCGAGGCACCGCTTTTGTACAACTCGATCCGCTCAACTGCCGACACCGGTACGCTGTTCAGATCGGCCACGCCGCTTGATGCAGCGTTCAATCGATGGCCATCGAGTAACACTAACACCTGGTTGGTCGAACTACCTCGGATACGTATCGTCGCCTGACCTCCGGGTCCGGCACGCTCGACCTGGACACCTTCCACCGTTTCGAGAATGTCCGAGACATCCTCGGGGTGGAGTCGTTCGATCTGTTGACGATCAACCACGGTGACACCGTTCGGCTGTATTTGTCGTACTCCTTTCACCGTGACTCCGGATACCGGATAAGTCTTGCGGTCGAGAGTGATCCTGACTTGTCGAGTGATATCCGGCAACAGTTGCAAGTCGGATGTTTCGTTGGTTTCGAAGCCGGGTGCGGTTATCCGTAGGCGATAGATGCCGAGAGGTACGTTATCGAACGCGAACGATCCGGCGTCATCGGTAGTCACGCGATATGAAGTTCCGAGCAGAGACAACTCGGCGTGAGGTACAACGCTGCCATCCTCTTTTGAGATTACGGTGCCACTGAGACGGGTGTTGGATTGGGCGCGGAGATTGCCTGCAGCGAACACCAGCGGCATTAACACCAGTGCCAACAGGAAAAGCTGCTTGACGGACCACTTGCCGTCGAAACCTCGCCCTTCGACTGCGCTCAGGACGACACGGCCAAGCAGTGTTTTCTGCCCTTCGGGCCAGGTTGTTCGACCTGCAAGACACTCTGGGTTCGGGAGAGATTCTGGGCTGTTTACAAAATGCCGCCGCATGACGTGCCCTGGGTTGCCGGCGGCGACGGGGTTAACCGGTCAGCCCGCGCTGACGGCAACAAACAACGATAAAGCTGTGGCAGGTTTCCTGGCTTGGGCTTCATTCCCCCGGCGAGCGCCTTCCCCGTCAACGACGAGTGGCTTGATGCCCGCGGAGTAGCCCTTACAGTAGCGGGGCTGCGACGGCTTTTAACCGTCTTCCCTATTATCCATCCCGATGGACGGCACCACAACGACTGGCGGTAATAAGGGTGATCGATATGTGAAAGTCAATGATGTATTCTTGTTCTTAACTGTTTCTTGTGGTAGTCGAGTCTTCAGACTCGGCTACGACGACCCACGCGATCTGAAGATCACGCGGGCACGACTCAAGTTCATCATTCGACTCCGCTCAGGATGAGGGTGTGAGTAAATCAGGACCCCTTAGCGGTTCTGACATCACGCGCTTCGCGGCCATAAATGGCATTCAACCCTTCGGGGCAGGGCTTTCGATCTACCCGAATTGTCTACTGCCCTGTCGCCGTGCGTGTCTCCAGCTGCCGCACCTTGTCGGCCAAGAGTCCGGCTATTATCCGATGACCGGCGGCATTGAAATGGATAAAGTCGTGCCGCGTGTCGTCGTACATCCCCTCATGAACATTGAGTTCCATCTCGGCATCGATCATGTCGACATCGAGAGCCGTCGCAACCTGTCGTGTCTGCCAGCAATAGACCTGGTGAAAGCGAACGACCGGCGCCCAACCCCGGTTGTGACCATAGCGATCCAATGACGGAGCCGGCGAGGTCAGAAGTATCGGCGTGATACCCCGGTCGATGCAAAGTCGGCAGATCGCCAGGAGGTTGCGTGCAAAACCCTGATGACTGACCCGGTAGACAATAGAATCTCGATCCCAGGTCGAGTCCGGATGCGCTTCGAGTTGAGACAGCAACAGTTTCTTCAGTAGTCGATAGGAATGAAGTTTTGACAGTTGATTCTGGCAACTGAGCAGTATCTGAGGCGGGAACTGCTGTTCCTCGTCGGCAATGCCGTCGGCCGCCACCCAGTGGTCGTTCCAGGCGAACATGATGGTGACGATGTCCGGATCAAGTTCAAGCAGTTCCTGTTCAAGAAACCGCAATCCCTGAACCGTACTGTAGCCGGGAATGCCGGCATTGATGACTTCGTATTCGCCATCGAGCATCATCTCAAGTTGATTAGAGTACGTTTGTTGATCGGTAACCGCCCATCCGAAGGTGCAGGAATTGCCGAGTGTCAATATACGTCTCTTCGTTTTTGTGCGGCTGACTTCGCCACCGCGCAGACCACGTGAGTTGATGCGGTAGCTTCGTCCCTCAAAAAACCGGGAGGTCACATTGCGTTCGGTCCGAAAGCGCCAGAACAGTTGCCGGTCTTTCTTGAAAACATCAGGGTAATCGAGCGCCCGGTTAAGAACGAAGAAACGATTCTGAAAGTAATCATCGACGCCACTCACCCGCACGCCGATTTCAACCAGCGTAACGAATACGGCCAGCACTATCAGGGCCGCGACCAGCCGAAACAGTTTGGATTGCCTTCGAGCCGACATGGTGCGAATGATAGTGACGAGGCCTGGACTTGTCAGCTTTTATTGTGTCTCGATTATGGGCGCGACAGCCTCGGCAATTGTGCGGGCGGCGACTATGTGGCCCTGCCGGTTGAAATGAATCGGGTCGTTGGTCACATCATCGAACAGCGTGTGGTGGTTGTCGAAGGCTGCCTGCAAGTCTACCACCGGCGCTTCTTCGTATTGTGAGGCGCGGACCATCTCTTTTTGATATAGTTGGTGCAGGTGATGGAAGTTCGACACCGTGCCTTCATAGTAATTCTCAAGCGAAGCTACCGGCGGAATCAAGAGGACCGGCTGCACGTCGAAGCTTCGAGCCATGCGGACGATCTCTTTGAGGTTGGCAAAGAACTCAGGTCTGGATACGCGCTTGACGCTACCGATGTCATCGAGACGAGCCTCGGCCTTTTCGCTTGTCAGTTGTAGAAGTCCTTTACGCAACAATCGGTAGAGCCTCAGTTTCGAGAGCAGGTTTTGTGATTCGATCAAAAGACTGTTACTCAGTTGCTGAGCGCTGTCCGAGACCGACCGACCGGCCGGGAAGTGATCATTGTGCCCGAACATTACCAGAACCATGTCCGGTTGCAGCGCGATTAGATCATCGGATAGGTATCTTTTTCCCTGGAACGAACTGTAGCCGGGCACACCGGCGTTGATGATTTCGACCGTCCGGCCGGGTATCTGTTCGTTCAGCAGGCTCTGTAGTCGGTGCACCCAGGTATCTGCAAACGACACGCCCCAGCCGAAAGTGCAGGAGTTTCCAACTGCAATTATTCGATAGGCGTCCGACCTGTCGGGCAGGTCGGGTCCGCGCATTCCCAACGAGTTGATAGAGTAATCGAGATCGCTGAACAGTCTGGAGGTAGTGGTGATTCCGGGACGGAACCGCCACATCAGACGGGCGTCACGATCGTATACCTCGGGAAAGTCAATGTCTCGATTGCTGGGAAAGAATTGGTTTTGATGATACAAGTCCGGCGCCACCAGGGCCAGGGCCAACTCGATAACCACCAGGAAAAGAGCGACCGACACGAAGGCGGCGAGCACTCTGACCGTCAACGATACTGTCTTTGGGCTGGTTGGCATTCAGCAGTCCGGCGATAGAGTGGTTAGAACAGCGAATAAATGAACGGCGCAAGGGCGGAGGACTCGGTGAATACGACCAACAGGGACAGCAAAAGCAGAAATACAAGTATGGGGCCGAGCCACCATTTCTTGGAAGTCTTCAAAAAGTAAAGAAACTCTGAAAATATTCGCAGTCGTCGAAACATCGCACTTCACCTGAGTCGTGTTGGTTGATCCGTCCGAGTTTTTTGGAACGCGGTCAGTCGGCACTTTTTTCGAAAACGAACCGATCAACCGTCTCGGTCGGCAGTTGTCGCTTATCCAATAGATATCGGCCCATCAGCAAAAAGTCAATACCGCCGGAACAGAAAGTAGCGAAGGCCTGCTCGGGCGTATGGACAATTGGATGGCCGCGCAGGTTGAACGATGTGTTCAGCAGTACCGGCAGGCCCGTGATCTTCCGGAAGGCTTCGATTATGTCATAGTACATCGGATTGTCGTCGCGTGACACCGTCTGAATCCGTGAAGATCCATCGACATGGGTAACAGCCGGGATTACGGCTTGTTTGGATTGCTCAACCTGGAAGTTGAACAACATGTACGGCGATGGTTCATGACACTCAAAATATTCCGAAGCATATTCTTCTAGCACCACGGGTGCGAAAGGACGGAATTTTTCACGGTACTTAACGGCAGCATTGATTTTCTCCTTCATCAAATCGTCACGCGGGTCGGCCAGGATCGACCGAAAGCCCAGCGCTCGGGGTCCGAATTCCATCGCGCCCTGGTAGATGGCTACAATGTGGCCATTGGCGATACACTCGGCCAGCCGCTCTTGTCTTGCCTTAAGCTCAAGATCGAGAAACGGGATGTCATTTTTGTTTAGGAAGTCACCGATCTCGTCATCGGTAAACTCAGGTCCAATTCCAAACTCTCGCTGGGGCTGTTTGTCGTCGCCTGAGATTTTGTAGTGTGCATACAACGCCGCGCCGATCGCGCCGCCTGAATCACCGGAGGCGGGCTGAACATAGATTTTGTCAAAAATGCGCTCTTTTAGCAACAGTCCGTTGGCTTTGCAGTTGAGGGCGACCCCGCCCGACATACAGAGGTGTTCGCAGCCGGTTTCCTTGCGTACATGGCGGGCCATTCTGAGCACGATCTTTTCGAGAACCGCCTGAATCGATGCAGCTACATCGTTATGAAACGGTGCTAATGCACTCTCTGGTGTGCGTCTGGGCTGCCCGAACAGCGCCTCCAGTTTGCGGCCGGTCATGGTGCTGCCATAGTGAAATGCGAAGTAGTCCATGTTCAGGTGGATAGAACCATCGTCGTGGATTGTCACCAGTTCATTCTCGATCACCTCGGCAAACCGAGGGCGGCCGTAAGGGGCCAGCCCCATCACTTTGTACTCGGCCGAGTTTACCTGAAAGCCGAGGTAATAGGTGATAGCCGAGTACAAAAGCCCGACCGAGTGGGGATAGTGCATCTCGGCCAGCAGACGCACCCGATTGTTTTCGCCGATTCCATAAGAAGCGTTAGCCCATTCACCTACGCCGTCAACGGTCAGAATCGCGGATCGTTCGAAGGGCGAACTAAAAAAGGCGCCGGCGGCGTGCGAAAGGTGATGGCTGGTATACAAAATCTCGCCGTCGAAACCAAGGTCTTTGTGAATCACCATGTCGGTCCAGAGTTTTCGGCGCAGCCACACCGGCATCGCTTTGAGAAAGGCGCGGTAGGATCGCCCCGGCATGGCCATATAGCCGGTCAGGATGCGGTCGAATTTGGTCAGCGGTTTGTCATAGAACACGATGTAGTCGAGATCGTTGATCTTAAGCCCGGTCTTCTCAAGGCAGAAAGTCACCGCCTGCACCGGCAGTTCCTGATCGTGCTTAATGCGCGAAATCCGTTCTTCTGCAACAGCCGCAACCAGCTTGCCGTCGATCACCAAAGCGGCGGCTGAGTCGTGATAAAAACATGAAATCCCAAGTATGCGCATGGCTAACTCTGGTGCTTGAGCGCCTCCCGGTCAGGTTCCGGTAACTTGGCCGGTTGCCAGTTACTGCTCTTGCGACGTTGCAGTCTTCTCTTTGCCAGCGGATCCCAGCCGAAGAGTCCGAAGACAAACCCGGTCGGGACCAGCAGCAGAAAATAAAAAAGCGTCAACAACAGCGCAGTTTGGAACCGGGCGATCCGGAGCGCCACTTTTTTCCAGCCGTTCCAAACTTTGCGGGCAAGTTTTCTCATGTCGAACCGAGCATCCTGTCAAAAAGCCGTTGATTAAGACCGCATAATTCCTTATCACAATTACAACGTGTGAATCTATGTAGAAATGGCCCAGCGGTAAACCATATTTATCATCGGCAGCTAAGCAGTGTTGATAACAGACGGAAAAACTCTAATAACCGGTGCTACCGGATCGTTGGGCAAGCAGCTCGTTCATGATTTCGTCCAGCGCGGTGTACAGCCGATTGCCCAGGTGCGGGAAAGTTCGGATACGGCCTATCTGGACAGGGTCGGGCTGGAAAAGCGAAAGTGCGATCTCAACACGGCGCCTTCGTTCCAAGAACTGCTGCGAGGTATCGATGCTGTGATTCATACCGCGGCATGGGTGAATTTTCGTCAGGACAGGCCGACGCAATTCGCCGCGCTCAACACCGTGGCGGCGGTGAAGCTGTTTCAGGCGGCGGCCGAGGCCGGTGTGAAGAGATTCGTTCAGGTGTCCACTATTGCGGCCGTTGGGGCCCGCGCACGGCGAAACAACAAGACATCAAAGGCTCTTAGTGAGTCCGACCTTATCAACGAAGAGCACGATTTTAACCTCGCCCATCTGCGCATCCCGTATATTTTGAGCAAGCATTCTGCTGAGGATCAACTGCAGAAACTGGCCTCAAACTCATCAACCGAACTGGTAATGGTCAACCCGTCTGTTATAATAGCGCCCTCACGGACCGGCGATGACAGGGGGAAAGCGCGCAAGAGTTTCAAATGGCTCCTGGCGCCCGATCTGCCCAACCGGATCAACCTGGTCGATATTCGCGATGTCGTGCCCGGCGTGATCGGCGCTCTGGAAAAAGGACGACCGGGGGAGCGCTACATTCTGGCCGGTGACAATATTACCGTGCGCGCCCTGTTGTTGGATATATCATCGATTCTGGGCGTGGCGCCACACCTGGTCAGACTCCCGCGCACCCTTCTGAATGTCGCATCGCGTGGCGCTGTGACCTGGTCGAAACTGACCGGAAAAGGAAAAGTATCCTTCTACCCCGACCTGGTCAGATTGCTTGAATACGACTGGGCTTATTCATCCATGAAGGCGAGGCGTGAGTTGGGCTTCACCAATCGTTCGATTGAGAGAAGTCTTGAGGACCTGCTCACAAACAACATGACCGGCACCTACCTTAAGCCGTGATCAGAACAGTTCATGACAATAGTCAAACATTAACAGAAGAGGAGTCATCTATGCGCAAGCTTGTTCTGCTCGTATGCATGCTGACACTGACCGCCACAAGTTCACTTTCGGACGTCAAAGCCGGAGTGATCCCAACCTGGGAATCTGAATCCGGAAGGCTTGGTTTCTTTCCCATCTCCAACGAAATCTCGGTTTACCAGAACTATGACGATGCGGGCGAAGATCGCGGTCGCACTTTGCAGGTTATCAGCATAAACGGTTTTCGACTGTTCACCGACTTCAGTTTTGAGTTCACAGCCGATTTCAACTGGCAGTACTCATACGCTGATCCGTTTGATTTGTCGTTGGGGATGAACAGTCGGGATCATTACATCGAGTTGTCCGTCGTCAAGCCGGTCACATCGATGCTGAGTCTTAACGTGCAACGGGTGATAGCGACCTTTGAGAACGAATCTATCAATCAGGTCGGGTTTCGTTTGTCGTTTTAGCCGGATGATTCAGTTGCAATAGAAAAGGCGGAGCGTCCTTGCTCCGCCGTCCATAGCGGTGGGGAGATCTACACCAATCAAAGAAAAGACTTCAACCGCCCACCGCTGTCTATATATTATACGCTCGACGCTTGAGATTTGTTCAAACAAAACGAAGGCTTGTTAGTCCTCCAATGCGACCGGTGGCATCATCGAAACCGCCTTCGACTCCGCTCAGCATGAGGTTGTTGCATCGAGTAGGTCAGGACCCCTGTGGTCCTGGCAATTGGTGCCGGCGTGATTTTCAGATCGCGTGGGCCATTGACACCGAGTCTGAAGACTCGGCGAGCACAACGCAAGGAGGCGAGCACAACGTGTGGAGCACCCGTAGGTCGAAACCCCTGTGGTTTCGACATCACGCGCTTCGCGTGATTCTTCACTGCCCTCACAAAGACCGCAAGTAAGGCGGGTCCGTCTTCGCCAAAGGCCCGCCGTAGGAGGGAACCCGCCATGCGGCAGACGTCCTCATCTGCCCCAACCTCTCACTGAGTACTTTCTCCACCTCACCCTTCGACTGCGCTCAGGGTGACAAGGTCGCGACGCACGAGGACTTACACCAAGCACAAGGTGTCGGGCGGGTCGCCCAACACCACTCTTCAACTGCGCCCAGGGTGACATGGTATGAGATTGCCGCCTCGTCTCCGCCAAAGGCGGAGCCTCCTAGCAATGACGGAACAATGGGCGACGCGCGAAGAACAGGTTTACCTGTCCTTAGTTGCAAAGTGTCGGGTACCGCCCTATATTCGCCGGATGCAAACGTCGCTGCACATAATGGCCCTGGTGGAGTCGCTTGAGTCCGAAGCAATCGGCGCCCGTATCACGGCTACCGAGTTCTACAAGAAAGAACGGGCCGTCTATATCATCCTCAAGAAGGACAAGGCCCGCCTCGCTCTGGGGCTGCGCTATCACCCAGCCGGAGCCGGACTCTTTCTGGTGCCCGCTTCCAAGATACGAGTAGAGACCAAAGAAAAACCGCGTTCGATATTCTCCCTCGAAGAAGGATGTATCACGGCCGTCGCGCAACTCGGATTTGATAGGATAATTTCAGTCACCGTTGAAAAGACAGACGGCAGGTCTCACTTGCTGTTTGAAGCGCTGGGTCCCAACGGCAACCTGTGGCATCTTAACGATTCGTTCGGCATGCTGGCCAGTCTCAGGCGCAAAAGTTTTACGATAGGTGAACGTTATCAACCACCACCGCTGCCGGACAAGCTAGATCCACGCGAGGTGACAGCCGGGTCAATAGGGTCGGCTATGAATGATCAGACGTTACAATCAGTGTCTGCCGTTTTGGCCAAAACGGTGCACGGTTTCGGTCGCACTCTGGCCCGGGAGGTGGTCGCGCGCGCCGATTGCGACGGATTGTCGGTTGATGCCTGTGACGAAGCTGCCTGCATGCGTCTGGCTCAGCAGATCAAGGAAACGGTGGGACAGTTTCGAGGCGCATCGGGCGGACAGCTATATGATCATCCGGACGGTGTCGAGGTCTATCCCTTTCGCCTGAAAACGTCAGCGCAGACGGCCACCAAGTTCAAGACGCTTTCGCTGGCCACGCTGGCCATGTGCGATCTGAAAAGGTCAGGGCGTGAAGAAGCCGACGACGAAAAGCGACTCCTGGGTGCCGTCGACCGTCAACTCAAAAAGCTGACCAGGCGGCTGGCCAAAGTCGAAGAAGACCTCAAGACAGCGGTCGACTTCGAGCGATACAAGAGAACGGGGGAGTTGTTACAGATAAACTTCGACCGACTTAGGACCGGGTTGGACAATATAACAGTTGACGATGTCTTTGACGACAAAGGTGAGACGATCTCAATCAAGTTGGACCCGGCTCTTGCGCCTCGCCAAAATGTGGAGGCGTACTTCAAAAAATTCCGCAAGGGGCGCGACGGTGAACAACTGCTCAAGAGGCGGCTGGAGATAACGAAAGGCGAGATTAGCGCCATAACCGAAATCCAGGCGGCCCTGCACTCGAATTTCGAATCGGCCCTCAAGCGATACGAACAGGAACTCACGGCACTGGGTGGTCGGCCCGGCGGTGGGCAAGCTGAGCAGACTGTCCGACTGCCCTATCGGGAGTATCTGTTGACCACCGGGCTCAGGCTTTTGGTGGGGCGGGACGGCGCCGACAATGATCGCACTACTTTTGACCACGCCCGACCATACGAGTTGTGGTTCCACGCTCAGCAATGCCCCGGTTCGCACGTGGTACTGAAGTTTCCCAACAAGTCGTTCGTTCCATCCAAGGCGGAGGTCGAAGAAGCCGCCGCCGTGGCTGCATATCACAGCAAGGCGCGCAACGACTCGCTGGTGCCCATCGTCTATACCGAACGGCGCTACGTGCGCAAGCCACGCAAGGCCAAGCCCGGGTTGGTGACTTTACAGCGGGAGAAATCGATAATGGTGGCGCCGCGTCCACCGCTGACGAAATAGCCGTCAGCTCGGTTACGCTTTGGTCAGAAGTGTGATCAGTTCTGAGCGGTCGGGATACTGTCGGATGAGTTGTTCACGATGTCCGGCTTCGTAGTCATCAAACTCAAAACCGGGCGCCACGGTGGTTCCCAGAAGGGCATAACGACCACCTTCAACCAATCGCGCTCCTTGCCAGGCGCCGTGCGGTACTAAGGCTTGCAGGCTTTGTCCTGTCGCCAGATTGCGACCCAACGCAAGCACCCCACTGGAACCGTTCGGATGCAATTGCAGCATGGTCACCGGGTCCCCGAGGTAAAAGTGAAACATCTCATCGGCCGGCAGGCGGTGCATGGCCGAAAAGGTCTCAGGGGTCAGCAAGTAGTAGATGGCTGTCGACAGCGAACGATTGTCGGGGAACCTTTCGGGTAGAGCTGCATGATTGATGATGTCATCTGAACGGTAGGTCTCTCGGTAGAACCCGCCTTCAAGCGGTAAAGGTTTTAGGTTCAGTAATTCGATGATTTTGTCTGCGGTTAGGTCCGGCATTTTCTCTTACAATTCGTCGGCACTCCATATTCTGGTACGATAATAGCACACACCTTACATACTGAACAACAAGAAAGGCGGGAAGAGGTCGCCCTATGTATGCGATCCTCCCGCCTTGTTGCACAGCGGCAGAGGGGTCTGAGAGCCCTTTTTTTAGAAACAGATCTGCGGCGCTGCGCCTCCGGAAAACATGTAGTCAACCAGGTATACCAAGTCGGCGACATCTACTTGTTCGAGTATATCGCCTATCAAATCTCCGTCGATGTTTGCCTCTTTCCAGCAAATGGGATCGGCGCCGGCGTTAAACATGAAGTCAACCAGATAGACCAAGTCGGCAATGGTGATCTGGTCGCCCGGATCGCCGTCGACGTTGCCCCGTATCCCGGAGCAGCAGTTGGCATAGACTACTTCACCGTTGACTGCGACCGGTGAATATGCAGCCATCTCGCCTGAATAGTTGGGCAGGCGATCGGTACCACCCGACGAGTAACCGTCAATTGCAATCGCCGCCACATCGCCCACGCTGCCTGAGACTCGTTGAAAATAGAGTTTCAGCACAGGTCCGCTTCCGGGCGGCAAATCCGGTGAAGTCCCGGCCAGCGATGAGCGTAGATTGATGGTCAGTTTTTTGCTGGTGGGCACAAAGTGGACTTGCGCCTGTTCTTCGAAATAATCTGTCCGGCAACCAGCGGTTGAAAACGAATCCAACTCCAATTCCAAGTCACCGGCGAAAACGACCGGGATGTTGATTTCCTCCAGCGGGATGGTATTATAGGCGTAGACCACTACCTCGACTTCAGGGTCGGTGCCGACGGTTGCGTTATCGGCGTACATCGTGTCGGCCACCGCGGCGACCATCTCACCCTTGATAACATCGTATAACTCACCGCCGACATCGATCTGCAAACTTACATCGTATAGCCCCCGATCTTGAAAAACATGATTTGGAAACTGCACAGTGGCGGACTCCTCATCACCGAAATCCCAGGTCCAGGTGTCGACGGCAAGACTGGTGTAAGCCTCAAAGTTCACTTCAAAAGGTGCCCAACCGACGGTCGTATCTGAGAGCACAGCTATCAATTCAAAAGAATATCCGCCCGGCCCGCCATAGGCGCCCATGTCATTGCGCAGACCGCCGCGCGCCGGCCAAAGGGCATCGCCGACCTTGCTTTGGTTTTCAACATCGTTTTGTTCCGTCGCAGGGTCACCGGCATCAACACATGGGGAAGTAGCTTTTATGTAGAAATAATCTTCGATCATTTCCGGGTCTAGTTCGATATTCCCCTCGCCCGGGAAGCCATCCTGCACGGCGCAATAAGAGGCAGTCACCGACGTGACGTTGCTGATCTGCGGATTGGAAGTGCCGGTGTTACCCCAGATGATGTTGCCTTTGCTGTTCACATGACCACCGTAGCTACACCATATACCGCCACCGTTCGAGTTTGATTGGTTGTATACGATAGTGTTGTTTTCAAGTACGGTAGCCGGTGCCCCGCCCGTTCGCCAGATACCGCCGCCACCGTAATCCGAACCGCCGATGTTGTGGGCGATTATGTTGTTCCGGACAATGCCGCCGCAGTAGTTGAAGACAATTCCCCCGCCGTATCCGCCTCCATGGTTGTTCATGATAATATTGTTGCAGATCTCAGCCTCGCCGTCTCCAACCCGTATACCGCCGCCACCGGAGGAGGCCATGCCGCCCGATTCGTCGGTTGCCTGATTATATACAATGCGGTTGTATCGAATGAGTGGTGCACAGCCCTGAACCAGAATCCCTCCGCCCTCGCGATAGATAAGCCCAGCCCCGTGCTCATCGAGCCATTTGGTGCCGGTGCCGTTGGTTATGGTGAAACCCTGCACGGTGACATTATTGGCGTAAGCAATGATAATACAACTGCCCGTGTCGGGGTTGGTCGGGTTGGAACCGTCTATTATAGTTCTGAGAATGTGAGCCGGGTCTTCATCCAGCATGTAATGGCTGGAAATTGTCACATTGGTTGACAATCTGAGGTTTTCATAATATGTCCCAGGGGCCACCAGAACGGTGTCGGAAATAAGAAACGCGGCATCGATACCGGCCTGGATAGTGGGCTGGTCACCCGGCACGTTGATAATGTCCGCCGTGACATCGGCCGCGCCGACCAAAGTGAAGACCATCACCATAGTCGTCAAGGCGGCCCATTTCAAAGGCAGACTCCACCGGATAGCTTGAGCAGTTTGCATCCTCATGCTTTCTTTCCTTTCGATGGCTGATCTTCAATGATCAACCATATTTGTTTTTGCGTGTATTTCTCGCTGCTGCCGATTAGTCGAATACTGTTCACAATCCTTACAAGTTTTTTTGTCGCAGTTACTGCGCTGAAAATAGATAGAGTCCCGCTGCCACACGGTGCGTTTTTCAGGCGTGTAATAATGTTGATTTTCAGCTGCAATTCTTGTTTTGTAGGTCAGAAACTGTGCACTGTCTATGATAGCTAAAGGAGAAGGAATTGATTATGCATTCATTGAAACTGCTCGGCGCTGTTGTGATTGTGGTTTCTATTATAACCGCCGGTTGCTGCGACCAGGGCGCCTCGATTGAACAACAGAACATCGCGACTGTATTTCGTGTCCACGAGGAGATGTCCAAAGGCAATGTTGACTATTTCGATGAGGTGTTGGCTGAGGATTATGTTCGGCATTGCCAGGCCATGCCGCCGAGATTTCAGGAAATGCGCGGCGCCGAGCAGTTAAAGGAATTCGTCGCAGACTTTCTGAAATCGGTCCCTGACTACCGTGACTCCATAGGGCCGATCTTCGCTCAGGGTGACATGGTGGCCTATGTCGCGACCGGTTTTGGTACCCAGACCGGGCAGATGAACGATCTTCCGCCTACCGGGAAAGAGTTCACGATTGTAAACATAGTTCTGCAGCGCTTTGAAAAGGGCAAAATCGCAGAAACCTGGGTAAGTTGGGACAATGTGTCGATGCTGGCCCAGTTAGGGTTTTTCCCTCCGCCGGAACCGGAGCCGCCGCAAGAAGAAGACAATAAGTAGTGATTTATCACCCATAAATGGGTTCCTTGCGCTTCGCGCGTCATTCCCCTGGTATCGTTCCTGCGAAAGCAGGAGTCCAGTCTTCGTAGGGCAGGTCCTTCATGGACCTGACACCTATGTCAGGACCACAAGGTTCCTGACATACTGAATGCTAAGCGTCCAGTCACTTGCAGACAGATTGGTGCATGTCATTCCGGCGAAGGCCGGAATCCAGGACTGTATTCTGAGACTGGATACTGGCCTGTGCCAGTATGACGGAGAAGGAGAAGATGGATTCCCGCCTGCGCGGCAATGACAGTGGGGCGCGCCCAATCTCACCTTGTGCATGCGTTGTGGTGGTCGAGTCTTCAGACTCGGCGATCCCACCCGCGCGCTCGGCCGATCACACGGACACAACAAACTCCGCTACTGACTGTCGGCGTCCCGCAACGTCTGCATGATTCGTCTGCGGGCATCGGATGAGAGTTCGTTGCGCGAGGCTTTGACACTGGCGTCGTCTTTGGCCCGGGCGCGGGTGGCTTCGGTGATGAAAGTCATTTGCGTGTTATATGCAGTGCACCAGTGGCAGAGATCCAGGTGAATCCGGAACATCAGGCGGCCCCACAATGACAGTTTCCCATCCTGCGCCAGCGAGATACGCTCGGTCATGACCTCGCAGGAGGGTATCTTCTTAATGACCCAGTTCAGGAACCTGTGTTTTAGTTTGGTCAATATACTCATACTACCTCACGCCGGCCACTTCTCACCACCGAACCAGTTCAACTCCAGGCAGCGCCTCAGTTGACGGCGGGCTCGATGCAGAATCACCCACAGATTGGTCGGGGTGATCTCTAAATCCTTACATATTTCGTCGGTGCTGATCTCCTCCATCTCGTGGAGGGTAAAAACACCGGCCATCCGGTCTGGTAAGCCCTTCAGGCATCGATCCAAAACCTGCCAAAACTCTTTCTTGTCTAAGTTGTCACCCGGATTGTCGCCCCAGTCAAGGGGTGACCTTTCGGGAATCCAGGCCCCCGGGAATTCGCCGGAGTCTCTCATTACTTTTTCCGACTCACAGGGTAGTTTTTCTATCTGATCGGTGGGTGTTTCGCGGACCGCCTTGCGCCAGTAATCGACCACTTTATGCTTGAGAATACCGACCAGCCAGGTGCGTTCCGACGATGCGCCGGTAAAGCTCAAACGACCTTTTAGCGCCGCCAGGAACGTCTCCTGCACGGCATCCTCGGCGGCCGTTTGGTTGCGCAGCCGCGAGTAGGCATAGTTGTAAAGATAGTCGCCGTGCTCATTTACCCAAACTGAGGGGTCGGCGGTGGGTGTCTCTTTCTTGTCGTGCTCGTCGTTCATAGTTTTAGTCTGTTTGAGTCGGGAGCAATATACTTCGCTCTCACCAGGCGTCAAGTCCAAGCAGGTGCAATGTTGATCTGGTGGGCTGATGGGCCTATATTGAAAAATGCTCAACGAAATCCCAAAGTCGATTCTTCTGCAGATGCGCCGCCTTGAAGAAATCGACGCCCGCGACCGAACCGACGGCACCACACGCATGGCCCGGCTGCGTCAGATTCCGCCCGACACCGGACGGTTCATTGCGATATTGGCGGCCTCAGCCCCGCCGGGTCCGATGATCGAAATCGGCACCAGCGCCGGTTATTCTGCATTGTGGTTAGCCCTGGCCGCCCGACAGCGAGATGGCCGCCTGGTTACATTCGAAATCCTGGCCGACAAAGTCGCCCTGGCCCGTGAAACATTCGAGTTGGCGCAGGTGAATGACGTTGTAGAGTTGCGACACGGTGATGCACGCGAGCTTCTGACCGACGAAGAATCCATCGCCTTCTGTTTTCTCGATGCTGAGAAAGAACAGTATGCCGATTGCTACGATTTGATCATTCCCAAACTTGTTCCGGGCGGGATCCTGGTGGCCGACAATGTCATCAGCCACGCCGATGATCTGCAGCCGCTGGTCGACAATGCAGCCTCCGACCCCCGAGTCGACAGTGTCGTGGTGCCCATCGGCAAGGGGGAACTGCTCTGTCGAAAATTGTAGTCCCTTATCCAGCATTTAGTGAAACTTCCAAACTGCTATGGCGTAACTCACACGGCAGAGATCATCAGCGCCCGACACCTTGTTGAGATTGAAACTCGTTGATGATCCGTTCAGTTGCAGGTCTCGTTAGACCTCCGGTAAGCAAAGAAGACACGAGAGGATCAATCGATGAAGTTTGTTCAATATGTTATGACGACGGTTTTGGCAATGGGTCTTCTTGCGACCCATCTTGTAGCCGCCCCGACACCGGCAAGCCAACGCGGTACGATTGAAGGGCGAATCGTCGACGCCGAAACCAAGGACATCTTGATCGGCAGCAGTATTGCCATTGTCGGCGGTCTGACCGGAACCCGGAGTGACGTCGAAGGCGACTTCAGCCTGTCAAGACTTGATCCCGGAACCTATGCGCTGAAAGTCAGCCATATTGGTTACGAGCCTAGGCAGTATGACGATCTTGTCGTGACGGCAGGGGAAACTCTACGCCTTGATTTTGAACTGACACCCAAGCCGATTTCGGTCAAGAACATCGTTGTGTCACCAAGCAGGTTTGCGATAATGGAGACGACGCCGAGCGTGCAGCAGTCTCTTTCGCGCAAGGATATCGAATCGATGCCGCAGTTTGGTGACGATATTTATCGGGCCGTGCGTCGTCTGCCGGGCACCTCCTCAAACGACTACTCGGCCAAGTTCACCGTGCGAGGCGGTCAGCACGACGAAGTGCTGGTCCTTCTGGACGGCATGGAGCTGTACGAGCCGTTTCATCTAAAAGACATTGACGGCGGTGCCCTGAGTATTATCGACGTTGCATCTATCGAAGGGATCGACCTGATGACCGGTGGTTTCACGGCCCCCTACGGCGATCGGATGAGCGGCGTGTTCGATATGAAATCGAAACGTCCGCCGGTCAATGAACGAAAGTACTCGTTTGGCATCAGTTTCATGAATGCCCGCGCTATGTCGCACGGCAGCTTTGCAGAGAACAAGGGTTCCTGGCTGTTCTCGGCGCGACGTGGGTATCTCGACCTGATAATGGATATGGTCGACCCGGAGAGCAAGTTCAGACCCAAATACTACGATGCATTCGGCAAGTTGCAGTACCAACTCAGCCCGTCCCATGTTTTGTCGGCCCATGTTCTGCACGCCGGTGACGATCTGTACATGGTCGACGATGAGGACGGTGAAGCGGATACGGTCGATACCAAGTACGACAATTCCTATTTATGGCTGACACTGCACTCATCGCTCAAGCCGCAGTTAACGGCGCGTACTATCGCCTCGATGGGAGTGGTATCCAACCAGCGCAAGGGCGCCTCCACCAATCAAGATTTGTCGTTCGATGGAGCGGCTCACGACGAACGAGAATTCGACTTTGTCGGTATCAAACAGGATTGGGAGTATGAGCTGTCCAATCGTGTCTTATTCAAGGCCGGGGTCGATTTTCGCAGTCTGGATGCATCGTATGACTATTTCGCTGCAGAAGACCAGCTCTTTGTAGATGAGACGGGTCAGATCGAAGAACGAATCGATAGCACCGAGGTGGTAATGGAATCATCGGGTGAACGTATCGGTGGATACCTGGCCAACCGATTCAGGCTGTTCCCTCAATTGACTACCGAACTGGGCGTCCGGTACGACCATGTCTCATATTCCGGCGATGACAATTTTAGTCCGCGTGTCAACGCTGTTTACACGCTTGGCGAACGTACCAGTCTCCGGGGGGGCTGGGGACAGTACTACCAAAGCCAGCGGATTCATTCTATCGCCCTGGAAGACGGCGAGGACGACTTCTTCCCGGCCCAGAAAGCGGTGCACTGGGCGCTCGGACTTGAGCATCAGTATGAAAACGGACTGCACCTGCGGCTTGACGCCTACCACAAGCGCTACTCCGAGTTGAGACCGCGCCATCTGAATTTCCTGGGTGATCTCGAACTGTTCGGTGAGTTGGAAGAGGATCGTATCTCTGTGATGCGCGACGGCACGACGGCAAAGGGGATCGAGCTCTATCTGAGAAAAGAATCCAGCGGCAAGTTCACCTGGTGGGCCAGCTATGCACTTTCGTGGGTAGAAGATGATGTCTCCAATGTGCTTTTGACGAACCCGAATCACGTTGATATGTCCTCGGGACCGACAAGTGTCCCCATAAACCAAACTCTTGCCGGCCCGTCCGATCAGCGTCACACGATCTACTTTGACGCCAACTACAGGCCGAACCACAAGTGGCAGATGAACCTTGCCTGGAACTATCACACCGGTTGGCCGTTTACACCCGCCGTCGTGAAGGAAGTTGCAACAATCGATGGAACCTACTACGACTTTGACGCGGGTAAACCGTACTCCGAGCGTTATCCTGCTTTTAGCCGTGTTGATTTGCGAATTAATCGGTATTTCAACACATCGCGAGGCCAGATCACGCTCTTTGCGGAGGTCATCAATTTGCTGAATCAAAAGAACGTCCGGCACTACACTTACAACCGCCAGTGGAACGGAAGAAGTATGCGCCTGACTCGTAACGAAGAGCATTGGTTTAAGATAATGCCTTCGATCGGCGTGATGTACAGTTTCTAGACTCATAAACCGCTCGCATTCGGAAGGCGGGGTATATGTCCGGATGCGAGCGGAGAAGTTTTCCCAAACCAAATAGAATCTTTTTCCAAAGAGCGCTTCGGCGGCTCTTTAGCCGGCCGTGGTTCGCACAGTTATCACGCTGCAGAGTATGCACTTATGCATTGTGCAGCGCTTCGGCATCATCATTGCAATGACATGGTTCGACGCTGTTGGCAGGACGCCGACGACTTTAGGAAGGTTGCGTTGATAGGAAGGTAATGATGTTCAAAAAGATTCTACTCATAGTGGCCCTGATGATCGTGTTGGTGGCCCTAAACTGGTTTGAGCAACTGATAGCACAGGACCTCAACAGGCTTACGGACGAGCAGAGGTCAAAACTACTCGAAGAGTACCATCGAAAATCTGCATCAACCGGCAAAGTAGGGAACTACACATCACCGGTTGAGATCGATGGCGACCCAAGTCGCAGTTTTGACTATGAAAGCCCGGCCGAGTTGGTGCCTAACCAACCGGAAGTGAAGCCTGCGACTGTCGCATCGCTTAGACCGTTCGGCATTGAGTTCTTTGAGCGCACGGCGGAAACGTCGCCGCCGGCTGATGTCGCGTCGCTGGATGACTACGTCTTAGGACCCGGCGACAACCTGATCATCTTTCTGTGGGGTCGGGTGGAGAAAGAGTATAACCTGACCGTCGACCGCGAAGGCAAACTGTTCATTCCCACCGTGGGCGAGTTGACCGTTTGGGGTCTTACGCTCGGCCAGTTCACTCAGCGCGCGCAAAAGCGGTTCGGGAAAGTCTTTTCCGATTTCGAACTGACCTGTTCGCTCGGAAAGATTCGTTCCATCCGTATTTACATCACCGGCGAGGTTCAGAGACCGGGAGCATACACGGTGTCATCACTGGTTTCGTTGTTCAATGCTCTGTCGATGGCCGGGGGACCGAACGAGCGCGGGTCTATGCGCCTAATCAAGTTGATGAAACAAGGGAAAGCCAAGGCCATCGTCGATCTTTACCGACTTTTGTTGGAAGGTGACAATTCCACCGACGTTCGTTTGGAGTCCGGTGATGTGATCTTTGTCCCGGTGGCCGGGGCGCGTGTAGCCATCAAAGGTGAGATCAAGCGACCGGCCATCTATGAACTGAAGGGTGGCGAAACGGCTGAGGACCTTATCAATCTGGCCGGCCACGCCACCGCCGAAGCGTATTTGGAGCACGTCCTGCTGGAACGGGTTTCCGAGCACGATCAGTGGGAGGTGCTGGATCTGAATCTGAGCAACGACCCGGCCGAAGCTACTCACACGGTAGCCTTGCAGGATGGCGATCACATTACTATCAATTCGATATTCAACGCCAAAAAGAACCTGGTGGCCCTGTTTGGACTGGTCAAACATCCCGGTTATTACGAACGAAACGACTCTACTCGCGTTTCCGACGTCTTAGGCCAATCGAAATTGCAGCCCTACGATGTCTATATGGACCGAGCCGACCTCTTCCGCCGTCATCGTGACCGGCGGGTCGAGGTGATTGCGCTGGACTTGACAAAGGTGCTGAATGGCGACCCGGCTGTTGATATCCTGCTGGCCGATCATGATTCGATCCATGTTTATTCAATTGACGACGTTCGCCACCGCCGCCGCGTTTATATCGAGGGTGAGGTCAGCCGGCCCGGCTGGTATCCACTCTATGATGGTATGTCAGCCGACGATCTGGTCTTTCTGGCCGGTTCATATACGCGCTCGGCCGATCGCTCACAGGCGGAACTGGCTCGCATAGATTTGGCCGGCGGTGTGACTCTTGAGTATATTGACCTGGTACAGGACGCCAAGCGTCAAGCTGTAACGCTTCGGGAAGACGACCATCTGTTCATCAGACAGATACCGCGCTGGCAACAGGAGCGTTCGGTGAGAATCGAGGGCGAGGTTGTCTTTCCGGGAGAATACGTGCTGACCGAAAGGGGTGAGACGTTGTGCCAGATTCTAAACCGCGCCGGTGGTTACACACAGGCAGCCTTTCCCAAGGGATTGGTCCTGGAACGGCCTTCAATCGCCCAGGATTTGCAGCGCGCAAATCTACCATTACTCTTGGCACGATCCCAGCCCCTGGTGGTTGATAGTCTGGGTCGTCCGGAGAAACAGACAGAAATCGATTACGATCAGGGAGCCATGAAACGGATTATAATAGACACCGACAAGATTTCCAGCCTGGTCGAGTGTAACTCCAACATCGTGCTCAAGCCGAATGACCGCATCTACGTACCGACCATCCCGACCGGCGTGCCGGTTATCGGCGCCGTTGGCGCCAATGGGACAATCGGTTTTGAACGGGGTAAGAAAGCCAAACACTATATCAAGCGAGCCGGAGATTTCACCCGCCGCGCGGACAAGAGTGAGGTTCGCATTGTGCGAGCCGGCGGTGAGGTCTTGTCCGGGGGTGCGCTCGGCAAACGAGTGGAACTGGGCGACATGATTGTCGTTCCCACACGCATACAAAAAGATCGCAACTGGGGTAAGAGCATCGGCACCTGGCTGTCGGCAGCTACCGGTGTTCTGACCTCGGTTTATATCATCAGCAAGCTCTGATCAAACAAGATCACACGCATCTTATCTTACCTTCCTAAGGGCTGCCGCCTTCGCTGTTGCGGAGGCGGCGGTCTTATTTGCGGCGAAAGAAATGCCCATCAAGACAGGAATAAAGCTCCCCATGGCTGCGTTGATTGTTTCAGCGTCGGCCCGCTTCGCATTGTAATCACACTCCTTGTGTGTTGAAAGGCAATCGCTTACGCGCGCGGCCCAGTATCTGCGCGAACCGGCACAGAGCTTGCAATACCTGAGGGTGACAAGAACCCTTTGTGCACTGTAAAGTCATGGAAGACAAAAAACAGAGACACACGCAAGCGATCCTCAATCATCACGCCCCAGGTGAGCAGTTCTTGGCTCATCGATATCAAGCGCAAAAGAAAGCTCCCTTTCCGAAAGGACAGTACCTATGATAACGACTACCACCAGCAACAGTGTTCGTCTGGATCAGTTGACGGCCGACATCGCAAGAAAGCTGGCCGTCGATCCTCAGACGATCCTGCCGTTCGCCGACTACATTGACCTTCTGGGCGACCTGCTGACCCAGTTCGGCGGTCCCACGTCGCGCCTGGTCGCTGCCGGTCAGGTGACTTCGGAAGTAGCACAGGCGGCTGACCGCTCGCAGATTGAAATTGAGGAACGGCTGTCGCCGTCGCCGTTCTCCAGCCGTCCGCAGTCGGTGATAGAGGGCGTCAACGCCCGGTCCGACATCGTTTACATAGCCAATCCCAATCGAATTACCGGCGCTACTTACTCCTTGTCTAATCTCGAAGAGATAGCCAACGCCGTCCCTGAAGGAGCGCTGATTGTCGACGAATACTACTTCGACTACTACGGTGTGTCGGCGCTGCCGTTAACCGAGACACACTCCAATGTTATCGTGCTCAGGTCGTTCACCGCCGCCTTCTCGATCAACTCGGCCGATATCGGATTAGTGTTGGCCGGTCGTCCTGCCATTGAGAAGATCGCCCAGGCCCACAGCGGATCAGTGTTCACAAAGGCTCTCTGCCGCACTGTCGAATCGGTCCTGACCAACGAGGAGGCCGTGGTTAATCGCATGGCCGAAGTGCGTCAGGAATCGTTGCGTATCGCCCAGGCGCTGGATGCTTGCGGTCTGTTTTGTCGCACAACTCCCGCCGATTTTCTACTCATGCGTGTCGCCGACCCGAAATCATTCGGCAACGCCCTGGCTGCCGACAAAATCGCAGTGGACAATCTTCACGGCTATCCTCAAATGAAAAACTACGTTCGTTATCGCATCGAGTCTCCGTTGAACAACGATCACCTTATCAGGGCCGTACAGCGAATGATTCCGGATCACTTCCGCATGAAGCGTCCGGATGCCCGTCCGACCAAAACGCACCACGGCGAAGAGACAATTGTGCCGTCGCCGGTGCAAAGCAGACTGCAATCAGTCACGGAGACAAAGGCTTCAAACCGCCTGGAGGAGACGGTCGAGAACGAATAGCACCGACATTGATTAGACAGCTTGGAACTGATGAAAACTAAAGCCGGGAACAGCAGCGTCGATAACTATCCACAGGGCCGGCAGGCTCAGAGATGGGGAAATCCTTATAAAAGGCGGGCTGCTTATATGTTCTACTCACCTGCAGAATTATCACCAGAGTGGTGTCGGTCGACCCCGCCCGACACTCGCCTTCAAAAGCAATGGCCGTCAGGCGAGTCGCCTGACAGCACGATCCCCGGTCAAGGGGGAGCGCGGTGAAACGGTTTACCAAAAAGCTACTGTTGTCGATCCACGGCCAGATAGGCTCCGCTTTCCTTTCGGTATTGGCGCTGGTCGGTGCTTTGGTCCTGACCGAAACGTTGGGATCGAACTTCATCGAGATGGCAGCCATTTTGGTACTGATCCGTTTGGTATACCGGTTGACCAGGGGACCCAAGCCGGTGCTGACATCGGCCTCGATCCGCCGACGGTTAGGTGGTGTAATGGTGGATGAGTTGACAATCCTGTTGGCTTTGTCCGCATCTGCATTTATGCTCAACTGGGCTGTTACCAACCTGACCATGGGCGTGTATTTTGCCATAGATCTGCTTTTGCAGTCAACCGGCATGTTTCTGTCACGGGTCACGCTCGCCTACCTGAGGGAAAGAGCGCGCGTGAGCAAAACTCTCACCTTTGAGAAGCAGGCCGTCATTGTCGGCACCGGGCGTCAGGCCCAACGTTTAGCCGACCGGATTCTCGACTCCCCGGATGTCGACACGCTATTGATCGGTTTTTTGGATTATCACAAGGACTACCTATGGCGCTACCGCGACGTGCCGTTGATCGGTCGACCCGAAGCACTGGAGAAATTGATAGCTACCTGTCAAATCGACGCTCTGATTGTCGCCGTGGAACCGCCCGATCTGTTGCGCACGCGCCCACTGTTTGAGTTGGCTGAGCGTATGGGTGTCACTATCTGTTTCCTGCCGGAACCGTTCCGGCCGAAAGTGGCCAGAATGCGTCCCGGCTTCATGTGCGGATTGCCGACAGTGGTCTATCGAGCCGTACCTGAGGATCAGTCTCTCCTTTTGGTAAAAGCTCTGGTTGACCGTATTGGTGCCTTGGTCGGGTTGTTACTGGCCGCGCCGCTGATGCTGGCTACAGCTATGGCAATCAAACTGGAAAGCCGCGGACCGGTTTTTTTCCGTCAGGAACGCTCCGGCTTGAACGGCAAGACATTCAAGCTGTTCAAATTTCGCACTATGTGTGCCGACGCCGAAGAAAAGAAAGATACCTTGAAGGAGCAAAACGAAATGAGCGGCCCGGTCTTCAAGATAGCGCGTGATCCTCGGATTACAAAGATCGGACGAATCCTGCGCAAGTACTCGATCGATGAAGTACCGCAGTTCTTCAACGTTTTGCGCGGCGAGATGTCGCTGGTGGGACCACGCCCGCCCCTGCCCAGGGAAGTGGCCGAGTACGACCCCTGGCAACATCGCAAACTCTCAGTGAAACCGGGCGTGACTTGTTTGTGGCAGGTCAACGGTCGCAACCAGATCGATTTCGAAGACTGGATGCGGCTCGACCTGGAGTATATCGATCATTGGTCGCTATGGCTCGATGCCAAGATACTGGCCAGAACCATTCCGGCGGTGATCAAGGGTTCCGGTACCTGAGCGGTCATTCCAGACCGTCGGGACGGCTGCCCCGGCCTACTCGAAGCATAGGATGCTGTTATGAATCGTTCAATGATCTACAGAATATTGCTGGCCCTGCTGTTCCTGGTTTTTGCTACAGGCTCGGTCGGCGCAGAGTTGCTCCCATTAGGCGGCCCCGAACAGGGATTCCTGTACGAGCGCTTTCAACGTCTCGATGCCCTCAACCTGGATCGGTACGATTTTCAGTTGGGACCTTATACCTTGGATCGGGACGATCTCATGCTGGGTCCGCTGTCTCCTTTGAAAGATATCCCTCAGCGGAGTTTACGCCTCTCCGCCTTCGCTTTGGAGAATTTCCGCAGTATAAAAGAGTCATCGGCCATCAGCCTGGAATCTTTTCGCGGCGCCGTGGCTGCACGTCCGACCGACCGTTTGTTCGTATATGGCAATTTCGTTTTGGATGAAGCCAGAGCGCAGGATGAAACGTACACCGGGAAGAAATGGCGCGGTTTTGCGGGCGGCGTCGAAAACGCTTTCGCCCAGTTTAACACGCAACGATTCAAACTCACGGTTGGTCGCTTTGCATCGTTCTGGGGCTTGCCCAACTCGCTGGTGCTGTCATCGAATGTCAGCCTGGACGGTTTGGCGTACCGTGTCAAATGGGGTCGGCTCACCTTGTCATACCGGCTGGCTCGGCTTGACGGCATGAATCCGGATCAGGACAGCACGGCCCAGTTTGAAAACCGGTATTTCGCCGGTCACCGTCTGGACATCCATCTGCACAAGCGACTGCGTGTTGGCCTGTTCGAGACGATAGTGTTCGGCGGCGCCGGTCGACAGCTCGATTTCTACTATCTCAACCCGCTGATCTTCTTTCATGGATCGCAACTTAACGAAGGGGCCAACGACAACAGCATGATCGGCCTCGATTTCACCTTCAAACCGAAAGTCGGCTATAAGCTGTATGGCCAACTCCTCATCGACGACTTCCAGATCGACAGCCGGGAGCAGCAGGATCAGGAACCTGACGAGATAGGCCTCATCCTGGGGACACATCTTGTCGACCTGATGCCGTCGCTCGACCTCCAACTTGAGTACAGTAAGGTCACCAACCGAACCTTCAACCAGATGCATGAACGCAACCGTTATCTCTATCATGGACAGTTACTGGGCGGGGCGTTGGGTAATGATTACGATCACTGGTCGATCAATCTGACCCGGTGGTTCGGTGAGCAGATCGCATTGTCGGCAACAATCGATATCCACCGGCAGGGCGAGGGTCGGGTCTCGGACGAATGGAGCAGCCCCTGGATGGAGATTGAAGGGACATACACAGAATCGTTCCCCACCGGCGTTGTCGAAAGCAGCCGCTTGTTCGCAGTCGGAGGGCGAGGCTTTGTGGGCAACAACTTTTTCGTGCATATCACCGCTGGTCTGGATTGGAGGAAGAACTTCGAGCACATCGAGGGTGAGAACCAAAACCGACCTTTCATCAGCATTCAGCTATCGTCGTTTATCTTCACCACCGTCGGCGTAGACTGAGTCTTGGGTAATTCGGACCAATTTTCTCCACAAATCGTAAAGCATAGTTTGACTTAGGGTTACCATCGCGTCGTGGTCGGCGGAAGGCTTGCCGCAGCGTCCGGTGGGGAACATCGATGGTGGCTTGATTGTTATCCGTCCAGTCGGATGAAGCGAACAAGCAACAACCAAAGGAGTCCAACCGTGAGAAAGAGTCTGACCATTCTAAGCGCAGTATTGCTGGTTGCGGCCGCAGGCGCACAGGCCTGTGATGACCAGGGAGCCACAAAAACAGCAGCCGTTACAACCGAGGCTGCCCATAAGACTTTTGACGGCACCCTCGTCTGTATGGGCTGTGACCTGAAGAAAGCGGAAGGAGCCCGCGCCTCTTGCTCTGCCTTCGGTCACAAACATGCTGTAAAAACGGCCGACGGCATCTATGTCAACCTGCTTGAAAACCAGTATTCGAAAGATCTGCTGGCCGGGGACAAGTATCACAACAAGCTTGTCAAGGTTCATGGTGTCTATCATGCCACGGCCAACCAGCTTGACGTTGAAACATTCACCGTCGACGGAAAGCAAAAAGGCTGGTGCGACGGCTGCAAGTCAATGGACGGATGCGGTTACGCTTCCAAAGGTTCGACCGGCAAGTAGATAGTATTGTGAAACAACACTCCGCTTGGTAATAGCATAAAGTGAAAAACCGCTCGGTGTCCGGACCGGGCGGTTTTGCTTGTTCAAATCTACACCTGAAAGATGTCCAAAGAATGAAGATAGATGAGAGGTCCCCAAATCTAAACACCAGCAAGGGTTTCAGTCGCTCAATGGGTATGAACAAGATCTGCTCCCTGCCGGCTCGCACGGTTGGTGCTTTGCTTCTCGGGGTTATGATCACAGGTACTGCCGCGTGCCGCTCGCAGGAGGATGCCAAAATGGAACAGGCCGAACAAACCGAACACAAACATACCAACTACTTGATCGACGAAAACTCTCCATACCTCTTGTCGCACGCTCACAATCCGGTGAACTGGTATCCATGGGGCGACGAGGCGCTGAAGCGGGCGCGTGAAGAAAACAAACCGATCTTTCTGTCCATCGGCTATGCCGCCTGTCACTGGTGTCATGTAATGGAACGAGAGTCGTTCGAGGATGAGACGGTCGCGGCCCTTCTCAACGAACACTTTGTCAGTATCAAGGTGGATCGGGAACAGCGGCCGGACCTTGATCGTATCTACATGGCTTTCACCACAGCGATCAGCGGGAGCGGTGGATGGCCGATGTCGGTATGGCTGACACCCGAGTTGAAACCATTCTACGCCGGTACTTACTTTCCCTCTGAGGCCAGGTATGGGCGGCCGTCTTTTATGGACCTCCTCACTCAGATAGCAACCGCCTACCGCGATAACCCCAAGGGGATTGCCGACCAGGCAAGCCAGGTGTTTGTTCAGGTCTCGCAACGTTTTGAGACCCGCCTGACCAAGAGCAATTTAAGCCGTGAAATGCTTAAGTCGGCGGTGCAGAATCTTCGTGGCAACTTCGATGACATGTACGGTGGCTTTGGTGATCGCCCGAAGTTTCCACACGCGATGGAACTATCACTTTTCCTGCGTCACTTTCAGCACTCGGGCGATTCGGTCTATCTGACAGATGCTCAAAAGGCTCTGGACGGAATGGCCAACGGCGGTATTTTCGACCATCTGGGCGGCGGCTTTGCGCGCTACAGCACGGATCGAGCCTGGCTGGTACCGCACTTTGAGAAAATGCTGTATGACAACGGCCTGCTGGTGCCGCTTTATGTCGACGCCTATCAAATCACCGGCGAAGAGAGGTATCTCGATATCGTTCGGCGCAGTTTGGACTGGCTGCTCAGGGAGATGGTCGATGACAACGGCGGTATCTACTCCACCCTCGATGCCGACAGCGAGGGGGAGGAAGGGAAGTTCTATGTCTGGAGCGAAAGAGAAATCGTAAACGTGCTCGGTAAAGAGGACGCGGCGTTGTTCAATCGCTTCTACAATGTTACCGTTGGCGGCAATTTCGAAGGTCATAACATTTTGAACATAGATCCAAACTCCCGCAAGGTAAGAGAAGGATCGGATCGCGAAGACTTTGACAGTTTCCTTAGCGACTGTCGGGCTAAACTGTTCAAAGCGCGCAGCAAGAGAGTACGCCCGCTGACCGATGATAAAATCCTGACTTCGTGGAACGGACTGGGCTTGACGGCGCTGTGCAAAGGGTATCAAGTCACCGGTGACAAGAGATACCTTGAAGCAGCCCTGAAAAACGCAGATTTCGTGCAGGAGCAACTCTATCGGAGTGGGAAGCTGACACATTCGTTTCGTGAGGGACGTCGCTCGGATGGAGAGTTTTTGGAAGATTACGCATACTACACTCAGGGCCTGCTGAATCTGTACGAATCCGACCCCTCGGGCAATGGACGGTGGCTTGAGTTCGCTAAGGAACTAACCACCAACGCCGTTGAGTTGTTTATGGATGACTCAGGCGTCTTTTACCTCCGGCCGGCCAATGCCGACGATCTGATCGTCCGTCCTCGAAGTGAGCATGATGAGTCGGTCCCCGCACCTGCATCTATTATGGCCTCCAATCTGCTCAGGCTCAACCGCCTGACCGACGAACATTCGTTTTTCGATGCCGGACAAAAGGCGCTTGATGCTCTGTCCGGCAGGATGAAAGCCAGTCCCGGCAGTATGTCTTCGGCCATGATCGCACTGGACTATTATCTCTCCGACAAGATTGAAATCGTGCTGGTTGGTGAAGGCGAGGTTCGTAATGCGATGCTCGAGGAACTGTATTCAAGCTACCTGCCGAATCGCATCATTGCCATCGGCACGAATTCCACCGGGTCCGGTCCCACGCCACTTTTTGAGGGGCGCCGTTCTGAAAACGGCGAGGTCAAGGCTTATGTTTGCCGTAATTCTGTCTGCAAACTCCCGGTTTCCTCGGTAGCCGAATTACGGGCGCAGTTGCAGGGGATTTAGCAAGGTGCATCGATGGGCGGCAGACATCCTCCTCCGCCCCTTTCCAGTCCCAAACGAGGTTTGAAACGGCCACCCAGAGTCGGGACCACCAAGGGTGACCGACCTATGGGAACTGCCCTATTTCCGTCCCAAACTAAGGAGGATGTGTCATAAATAGCGTTTCGCAGGGTCCTGATCTCGACGCAGTCGGGATTGTGACCCTGCGACTTGTGCGCGGCAGACGTCCTCGTCTGCTGCTGTGCTTTGACTGCGCTCAGCATGACATCCGCGTGGCGCACGAGGACGCAGAGCGCACACGAGACCTGCCGAAAGTAGTGGGTTGGAAAGTGGACCCATTTTTTCTTTACCACTTGACAACTGGGGAGCGTTTCGGTATACTCAAATTACTAAAAGGACTACTCCTTGTTTGCGAAACCATCGAATGGGTTCGGCAAATATGGCCGACTGCCTTACCGACTTCTCCGCCTTTGGGAGGCGGATGACGTGGAACGTCAAAGCTCAGACGTAAACCGCACACCACTTGCTGTACACACCCGACGTCGGATGCAGATCAACTCAGCTACCTTGTGGCTGAAAGGACGCGTATCGCGAATCAGTATGATCACAACCGACCCTTAAACAGGAATGGAGGCTTGTCATGAGCAAACCTTTAATGGTGTACACCAAGAACTTCAAGAAGACCAAGAAGGAAGTCGAGGAAAAAGGCGGTCGCATCCTGCACCGATTGGGAGACAGCGTATCAATCGTGGAACTTCCCAAGCCCCATAAACTCCGTGACCTCAGCACCCACGACACAAAGGTGCAACAATTTCTCGATGAGCAGCAGAAGCTCATTGCCAAGGCCTGGAAAGCCACCCATGCCTGCAAAGGCACCGAACTTGAAAGCCTGATGACAAGGTCGACAAGGGAGGGCGCCAAATGGGATTCGCAAGATTTCAAGTCTCCCCGCCACCATGATGCCGGTCGCGGGCTCAAACTAAAAGGCCGAGGCGCAGCGACCATGGCATCGATGTCCACCGGCACCGGTACTAGTCTCTATATGACCGATTCTGTTGCGGTCGGCGTAGTTGTCGTTGGCGGCGACAGTTGGCACAGGATCCCGGGCGGGCTCAAGCATGTATCAGTGGCTGCCGACGGCACGACCTGGGGAGTCAACTCCAAAGACTATATCTATCGGCGCGTTGGTAATAGTTGGGAGAGGATTCCCGGCGGCCTGAAACAGATCTCGGTTGGCAGTTCGACCCAAATCTGGGGAGTCAACTCTAAAGATTATATTTATCGGCGCGTTGGCAATAGATGGGAGAGGATTCCCGGCGGGCTCAAATATGTATCGGTGGCCGCCGACGGCACGGTCTGGGGTGTCAATTCCAAAAACTACATTTACCGACGCGTTGGTAATAGTTGGGAGAGGATTCCCGGCGGCCTGAAACAGATCTCCGTTGGTAGCTCGACCCAAGTCTGGGGTGTCAACTCTAAAGACTATATTTATCAGCGCGTTGGTAGTAGATGGGTGAGGATTTCCGGCGGGCTCAAACATGTATCGGTGGCCAAGGACGGCACTGTCTGGGGTGTCAACTCCAACGACAATATCTATCGCCGTGCGGGCAATTCGTGGCAGCGGGTACCCGGCGGACTCAAGCAGGTCTCCGCGGGAACGGTCAACAATATCTGGGGTGTCAACTCTAGAGATTATATCTACTCAGGGTCGAGCGCTTCCGGATTGAGTATCAGTTCGGCCCAATACCAGAAGATCATAGCCGAGGTAATTGAAGGATTGAACTTCCTGGCCAATGTCAATCCCCTCGCTAACGTCTCATTTCACTACGACTTGAACTTCGTCACAGTCGACGCTGTACCCGGGCCGGACCCCAACATCTCAGGCGCCTATGCCAAATACGAAGATCCGTGGCGTAACGCAGCTATGAAGAAGCTGGGTTACTCGGCGAATTACCAGGGTGTGGTAGACTATGTCAACGCATTGAAGCAGAAACTGAGCACCAACTGGGCCTATGCGGCTTTCTTCACGCAGTATCCTCTCAACCATTTTGCTTATGCCGGTGGCGTTAGAACAGTAATGGACTATGATAACGATGGCTGGGGACCCGATTCCATCAACCGCGTTTTCGCCCACGAGACATGCCATATCTTTGGCGCCGCGGACGAGTATGGTTCGTGCGGATGCGGCAACAGCGGCTATTATGGGATTCCGAATAAGAACTGCGTAAACTGCACCAGTAACCAAGCAGCTTGTCTCATGGATGCCAACGTTCTGTCGCTCTGTGGTTGGAGCCGAGGTCAAATCGGCTGGAGCTTCTGGGAGCAGATCCCGGGCGGGCTCAAGCATGTATCAGTGGCTGCCGACGGCACGACCTGGGGAGTCAACTCCAAAGACTATATCTATCGGCGCGTTGGTAATAGTTGGGAGAGGATTCCCGGCGGCCTGAAACAGATCTCGGTTGGCAGTTCGACCCAAATCTGGGGAGTCAACTCTAAAGATTATATTTATCGGCGCGTTGGCAATAGATGGGAGAGGATTCCCGGCGGGCTCAAATATGTATCGGTGGCCGCCGACGGCACGGTCTGGGGTGTCAATTCCAAAAACTACATTTACCGACGCGTTGGTAATAGTTGGGAGAGGATTCCCGGCGGCCTGAAACAGATCTCCGTTGGTAGCTCGACCCAAGTCTGGGGTGTCAACTCTAAAGACTATATTTATCAGCGCGTTGGTAGTAGATGGGTGAGGATTTCCGGCGGGCTCAAACATGTATCGGTGGCCAAGGACGGCACTGTCTGGGGTGTCAACTCTAGCGACTATATCTATCGCCGTGCGGGCAATTCGTGGCAGCGGGTCTCCGGCGGACTCAAGCAGGTTTCCGCCGGTGCCAGTGATAAGGTGTGGGGCGTCAACGTGAATGACAACATTTACAGACGAAAGGTACTGGCCACACCATGAGAAGTCGATGCTCAAAACACCTCTGTCACCCGGGAGTTCTGTGATGACTCGTGACCTGTTATTGTTCACTTCAGACTTCGACGCCGCCAAGGCCGAAGTCGAATCCATGGGCGGTGCTGTCACTCAGCAGTTTGGTCGCTGTGTATTTGTAGCGCGGATACCTGAAGATTTGGCGGTGGATAGCCTGACCATGGCCGGCACGGAGATGCCGGAAGGTCTCGATGACGCATCGCGTCTTGCGGTGGACGCCTGGAAAAACAAAGGTGAGAAATTCGATGACTCGGAGGCGAATAAGCACGAGGGCCGCAAATGGGATGCGCCCGGGTATGAGCCTCCCTGAGATATAGGTGGCGAGGTCTGACATCGCTCGTCGCCTTAGCAGATTCTGATTCTAACGTTTCCGGACCCCAACCACGGGGCAGACCTACCGGTCTGCCCCCGTCGGGACATACAGACTTCAACTCTGCTCACCCCTCGACTCCGCTCGGGGTGATATCGATAAATCGGTTTTTCGTCCTTAGGGCGTTGTCGAACCCAACCTTGACCTCTGACACATACGCCAGTTTTTACTATTCCCTTTACCTGCTTTGGGCCATATCTTGGATCGAATCGCAAGGCTGTGCGGTCGCATCTTGACCACCGGCGTTTTATGTGCTGCCAGGCGACTCGCCTGACGGCCATGAAATTGAGGATGAGATTGACCTGGCTACCACGGAAACCGGAGTGCAAGCGCGCGAAGCGCGAGAATCAGGTTTACCTGTGTCGGGCGGGGTCGCCCAACACCACCGGCGAACCAATAAACCCACCCGTTGGGTGGGGTACCTGTCGTGACCACCAACGTATAACGACAAAGGAGATCACATGTACACAAGATACCTGTCTACCATAGTTATTACGATTCTGTCAATCGCCGCTTCGGCGGCCGGCCAAAGTGAACGGATCAGCCTGTACGATTTTGCCGCAGCCTACCCGCAATCAATGCCGACATTCGTCGGCGATGGTAACGCTCCCATGCTGCAAAGAGAAACCATCGTGGCCATAGACCTTCAGATCGATGCCGACGGCGTGGTGTCGAATGTCCTGACCGCCCCAACCGCTCATGCCCGCCTGGCCAAGTACATCGATCCATACCTGAAGCAGATTAAGTTCGCACCGGCAAAGTTGAATGACCAAGAGGTGTCGTCCACGCTACCCGTGGAGGTGCTTCTCTGGCCGGGGGATCGTTGGCCGATATTCACTTTTCCTGTGGATTCGCTCGGCCATCTTAACAACCGACGATTGTATGATCACTGTCTTGAACAAAACGACATCACACAGCCCAGGGTGACACGGTTCGGATCATATTACGCTACGCCCAACGTGGACACCACGGCAGGATCGTATCGTTATGTTCTGTTCGCAATCGATCTGGACGCAACGGGCGCCGTCCTTGAAAGACGCATAGTGAGAAGTACTTATCCCGTATTCGATGAACAGGTGCTGACGGCTATATTGTGGAGCGAGTTCGCTCCGGCCAGTGTAAAAGGTCGGTCGATCCCGTCCAGCCTGTATCTGTTGGTTTCCTTCTTTGGTCCGGAGGCTTATCCAACCCCGGTTTGGCCTCCGAATCCGGACAGTACATCGAACCCTCTTGAGTTTCTCAGACTACGGTCCTTTGCCGACCAGTCCGGTCTTATGTCTCTGCCTCTTCCGCAACGCCTGCCTTCCTATATCTATCCGCTGGGGGCGGACCCGGTGCTTCATCGGGATACTGTTTCGGCCCGTGTTCAAATTGACACTCTGGGGCAATGTCGTTTTATGGGCTCGGAGCAGACAAACTCGGAGATTCGCTCCGTTCTCGGCCGGATAGTGCCCAAAATCAAGTTTTTCCCGGCCCTGGATTTTCAAGGTCGAGCCCAAAACTACTCGGGCCGGGCCGTTTTCGAGTTTACCGGTGAAGCCAATGTACGAGTTCATTGTGCCTGGCTGCGTTGAGCCGTAGGCCCCCGCCCTTCATGGTAACCTGTTGTGGTGCATCTATATAACTGTGTCAAATGTGCGCCGCCAGCCTTCCGGGTCGACGCATAATCTGCGTCGGTTGACTCTGCACTTTTTCTCGCCAGATTCTCTTTCCTTGTAAGCTCGTGCCTTACAACAACTAAACGATGCGTCACAGGCTTGGCTAGCCTAACCGGCACAGTAATTGTCTTATCAGACGGTCATATAGCGGTTTTTGAGCCGCCTGGATGAATGGGAAGAGAACGTAGGTTCGATTGTATAAGGCGAAGGAGAAGTGTTGTGATTAAACGAGCGACACGCGCTATGAACGTAGCGTCAGGAGTAATTGTTTTGGCAAGTGGAATATACATCGACTACTCGTTTGCCGACCTATTAGGGCTTGAGACCCGGGCTCTAATCGGTATTTTGGCGACTCTTTATGCCTTGGTGCGGCTGGTTCCCTGGGTGAAAAACATGCAGCGAATGGGACGTCGCACGACCCCATGACCGCCTCGAAATATTCCCTTGACTTTAACGACATATCCTGTATTTTGGCCCCTTATTTTGGGATTCTTCGTATGAGGGTTCTTGATTTGTACATTACGCCTCGGAATTGGCGCCTATCTGTTCTCGCGACCGCGTTGATCATTGTGTTCGGCGCTACGGTCGCATACTCGGCTGATGATTTGAAGCCGAACATTGTCGAAGCTCTGGACGCGGCCGACACGGTCAAGGCGATGGAGTTGTTGGAAGCCGAGATCGGACTTGATCCGGGCTACCACATGAATTACAACCAACTGGGCAAGATATATTATGAACGCCGCCAGTTTGGTCCGGCCAGGGACAATTTCCAGTTAGCCGTCCAGAAGAAAAAGAAACATTGGGAGTCTCTTTATCTCCTGGGTCGATGTCAATTGGAGCTGGGCGAGATTGACGAGGCCGAAAAAACTATGAGCGACGGCCGCAAGCGCGCACGCAAGTTCGACGTTGCACAGTTTGATAACGGCTTTGGCCTGGTGATGATGGCTCGCGAACGGTTCTCCGATGCCGACTTGGCCTTCCGGGCTGCGCTCATTCTCGATTCAAGCAACGCCGAGTATCACCTCCATCTTGGTGATGCCAATTTTTATCAGGGCATCCCTTCTCTGGCCATCAGCGAATACGAGTTGGCCCTGCAAGTCGACACGGCATCGTTGGAGGTGTATTACCATTGGGCGGAAGCTTGTCTTGAGATGAGAGACTACACTTGTGCCATCGATAAGCTTAAGGTGGTTCTCCAAAAGGATAGCACCCACGCCCCGGCCTGGATGCGTGCCGGAGGTATTTATTTCAAGGCAGCCATGTCGATCAGTACGCGGGATGAACGCAAAGCCCGGTTCATGGAAGCCATCGGCGCCTACCAGCGTTATCTGGAATTGTCCGAAGTTAAACCGGACACGGCCAATGTTCGCGTCTATTTCGAGATTGCCATGGGCTATGTTAACGTCGGTGGCGCCGAGCAAGCGGTGAAGTATTTTGAAGATGTTCTGTCGATTCCCTATGTGCCCAGAGATATATATTTTCAATACGGCAAAGCGCTCTGGGGCGTGCAGGATTTTGTCAAGAGTGGCGAGGCTCTTCAGAAACATCTGACATGGCTGGAAGACCCCGACAACGCCGAAGCCACAAGGATCAAGCCGGTCGAACTATACCAATATCTGGGCGACGCTTACTACTACCGCAAGGACAAGGACTTCTACAGCGCCATCAAGTACTACAGTCTTTCGCTGGATGAACGTCCCGACCAAAAACGACTTCTGTATAATGTCGCGGTTTCCTATCACAATGAGAAACAATACGCGCAGGCCCTCGATTACTATCAGCGGCGAATCGACATGGGTATCGATACCTCCAAGAACGCCGGTATCTACAAAAACGCCGGCTATTGCGCCCTGAACATCGCCAACCAGGACGGTTCGGACGACGAGGAGAGCCTCGAAGAAGAGGACATGGAAGAACCAGTCGACTCAGGGATAGACCCTAATCTCAATTATTACGAGGTAGCTGTCGGCTACATGGAACAGTATCTGGCCATCAAGCCGGAAGAGGTCAAGACCATTCTTTTGGTGGCCAACACCTATCTTTATCAGTTGTCCGACTGCGAAAACGGTGTTAAGTACTTCAAACGTTTGTTGGAGGTAGAGCCCAACAATTGTGACGCCAAGAAGGCTTTGGGATATGCCTATTTTGGCGGCGTGTGTACCAAGAACTATTCAAAGGCGTTGACCCATCTGCTGAGTGCGCAACAGTGCCTGGCAGCAACCGACGGCGCCTGTAACGATGTAGATCTCATTGTGTGGATTGCCCAGTGTTACCATACCAGAGCGGCTGAAAACAGTTCAGACAAGGCAGCGTCCTCAGATGACTTTCAGAAAGCCAATCAATGGTACACCAAGTGTCTGAACTGCGAACCGGGTAATCAGGTATGTAAGCAAGGACGTGACGACACCAGTTTCGAGTTTTAGCTCGTGGTGACCGTCGGTCAAACAGGAGTCTGAATGGCTGAAGACAACAAAAAGAAACCCTCGGCGAGCCGAATCAGCGAGCAACAACGGTATAGATATGTCGGCTTCGATGTCCATCCCGGACGCATCAAGGATCAGTTCAAGTCCGACACCGAACGAAAGAAGTTAGTCGAGCGGGTTCGCGAGAAACGTGACCATAGGAGTGACTTGGGTGCGTTGCGCGACGAATGTACGCTGCTCGAAGACCGCGTATCGTTCTCGGATCGAATCGTTTTGGCCGCGTCTTGTGTGGCCATGGTGGCGGCGCTGTTTCTCCCTTGGTATTCGGCCTACAACGAGACAATCGAAGAGTCACAGGTCGAGGCCGTGGCCGAAGTAGCTGACAGCAGTGTGGCCGACGACAGCCTGGCCACCGATTCAGCCGCCTTCGCCACCGAAGCCGCCACCGATGAACCAGGGGACACCACCGGCGCTGCTGGTCAGGTGGACGACGGAGCCGGGGTTGATGATGGTTACAGTGCAGCGCCCAAGGAGGAAGTGATTCACGGCTACGTTGCCAAAAAGAAAATCACCAAGGATTACTCGCGTTTGACCGGCTTGGGATCTTTGGCTGCTTTGGGTTCAGTTGGTGGACAGGTCTTTTCTTCAGGGATAGTCCTTATTTTGACCGGGTTAATATTCCTGGTTCTGACTTTGGCTAGCCTTTTGTTGCCGGCTTACACTCTGTTTGGTCTCTTCGGACTCAAGGGTACTGCCGACCAGAAGGCGCTGAAACTAAAATCGATTTTGAGATTGAACTGGGTACCGGTGCTGGTTTTCACGGTAGCGCTGGCCGCCTCATTTGTGGGTGGTGACTACAGTTTCGATGCGCCTGCTTTGTATCACAGTCTGGGTGACAGCTATGGACCCGGCGCGTTCATGGAGAGTCTCTCCTGGGGTGTTTTCGTAACCCTGGGAGCCTCGATAATGTTAGCTGTCAAAGGAATAGAAATTTAGGTTGGTCTGTTTTTGAGAGGATGAAAAGAAGTGGTTAAACAAACAATCTTTGTGACCCTGAATGCGCTGATAGCATTCGCAATCGGTTTCGGTCTGTGGTACGGTGTTTTCAGAACATCGGATAACCCAATTGTACACTCGATTTATCAGGGTGGCCCCCTGGTCGTGCTGTTGATTATGATCTTCATCATGTGTCTGGTATTTGTCGTCGAGCGCTACTTTTCGCTTTACGGCGTGGCCAAGGGCAAGAGCTCGGTGCAGGTTTTCTTTAAGAACCTGATCGGTGAAATCCAGAAGGACGATCTCGACGGTGCTATGGCTGCTTGTGACAAGCAGCGCGGTACCACCGCCAACGTGCTCAGAGCCGGTATTGATCGCTATCGCGAAGTCAAAGCTCAGTCTGATCTGGACGGCGAAAAGCGAATCCAACTGACCCAGTCGGCGATTGAAGAAGCCAATGCCCTGGAAGGACCGCTTTTGGAGCGCAACCTGATCGCTCTGTCGACAATTGCATCGATCGCTACCATGGTCGGTTTGTTGGGTACTACCATAGGCATGATCCGCGCCTTCGCCGCCACCGGTAACGTTGAGGGTGGTGTCATCGACGCTTCGGCGCTGGCCGTCGGTATTTCTGAGGCGTTGGTTAACACCGCCGGTGGCCTGGCGTCCGGTATTCTCGGTATTTTCTTCTACAACTTCTTCGTGAACAAAGTGGATGCCTTCAACTACACCACTGATGAAGCTACCTTTGAAGTCCTGCAGATTCTCAAAGAGAAGGAAGGGATCTAATCTATGGGTAAGAGACGCGTAGCCATCAGGATCGATATGACTCCAATGGTGGATATTGCCTTCTTGCTGTTGATCTTTTATATGGCCACGACGCAGTTCAAACCGCCGGAAGCCCGCGCGGTCGAGTTGCCTCAGTCACATTCACAGATCGAGTTGCCGGACAAAGATGTCATCAACATCACCGTCACCAAGTACGATTCGATCTACGTCGACTATATCACCAAGGTTGAGATTGAGGTCGAAGGTAAGCCGATGATGGTAAACGCGCGGACGGTTCGGCCATGCGATAAATATTCGGTGCACAACGAGGTTAACCGAGCCCGTGCCGTTAGCTACAAAGCGCTGATTGTGGTCAAGGGTGACAACCAGGCTTCATTCGGCACGATGCAGGACGTTATGAAGTCTATGCAGGAAAACGAACTGGAACGCTTCCTGATCATCACCGATCTGGAAACGTCGCTCGGCGAGGACGAATGAACGATTGGACCTTTTTGATCGTTTAATATATAGAGACGGAAATGGACCGAAGGAGAGTGATTATATATGGGCGGTGAAGTAGCAGAACGAGCATCAAAGGGTCAAAAGAAGGGTCTCAGGCGACCAAAGCGGAGAATCGCCATCCGCATCGATATGACGCCAATGGTCGATATCGCCTTCCTCTTGTTGATTTTCTACATGGTGACGACGGTGTTCGCCATGCCGCAGGCGATGGAAATCAATCTGCCGCCGGAAGAAGAGATTGAGAAAAAGGTCGACATTCGGGCATCCAATCTCCTGACCATCCGTGTTGACGAAGACGGTCGCTACTGGTGGAATATTGGCTTTGTAAAACCTGACAGCTTGCCTGAACTATTGCCGACCCATCCGGATACGCCCGATTCCATTGTATACAGGCTTAACCCGGATACGCTTCAGGGGCTGCTGGTGGCCAAGAACCGGGCCAACGACAAACTGAACACGCTGATTTTGATACACCGCGATGCAACCTACGCGGATATGGTTAATATCCTCGACGAGATCGATCTAATCGAACGATCCTGGAATGCTTTTACGGCGGAGCAGAAGGGCATTGAGGTGGGGGACATTCCCAAAGACGAGAAGTTCTCCTACCGTTATGCTCTCGGCGAATGGGATGAAGTCACCGATAATAGAAAAGTACAGGCGGCCCGTGACGCCATCGGCCTGTGAAAGAGGTGAGTTAGAAAATGTCAGTATACTCTTTGTGGTCTCCTTACGGCGCATTTGAGCTGAAGTCGAAATATCAGCGTAACTTCCTCTATGGCACCGGCCTTACAACCGGTATGGTACTGTTGGTCCTGCTGGTTGCCTGGATTACCTCTATGAAGGGCGAGGTTGATACCGACATGGCTGCTGCTGTGGTTATTAAGACTGTTGCTGATTTGGGGCCGCCACCCAGTATTGCCCGCAAACCTCCCCAGGTCAAGGTGGAAGCGCCGCAGGCCATTGCGCCCAAGGTAGGAATCCCCAAACCTGTTGCCGACGATGAAGTGTTGGACGACGATGTTCAGTTGGCTACTCGTGACGAGTTGGCCGAGATCGTGGCCCCCGATATCGCCACCGCTGCCGGTGAAGGCGGCATTGAGATAGATATCTCCGAGGACGACTATCTCCCGGCGCCGGACGAATTCATTCCGCTGGAGATCCAGCCGGAAATGATTTATCAGGAGGTTCCGGATTATCCCAGATTGGCCAAACAGGCCGGGATTACCGGAATCGTCTGGGTCAACGCTGCCTTGGATGAAACAGGCAAAGTCATCGACGTAGTAATTGCCAAATCATCCGGAACCGTGGCCCTTGATGAGGCTGCGGCTAAAGCCTCCTGGAATTGTAAGTTCAAGCCGGGTATCCAGAACGGTCGGCCCGTTAGGTGCCGTGTGGTCTACAAGGTAGACTTTGTCCTTGATTAAACGACGCTCATAAATCGTCCGGTAGCGGGCATCTGCCATGAATGGGAGGTGCCCAATGACTGGTCACTATCAAACCGCTGTTCACGCGAACACCCCAACCCTCTTTCGCGAAACTACAGCCTTCCTCATGAAGGCAAACTACCAACGGCACATGCTGTACGGCTGGGCTGTGGCTCTGGTGGTCGTCCTGGTGCCCGTCCTGGTAATCTCATTGTGGCCGGCGGAAAAGATGCTTGTCATTGAAAGGGATGCTACAGGTAAGGACACCGTCAGCGTCAACTTGTTCTTCGAGCAATATGAGATCATCAAACAGAGGCCTGGCCAGTCAGGCGGTAGTAATCCGCCCCCGAAACCGGGCATGACCGGTCCCTTCGTTGATGACGTTACGTTGGTCGAAGACGATCTTGATATCGAACAGGAATTGGAACTCGGTCAGGGCGGAGAGTACGAGGACGGTTCGTTCGATGATTACGACCCCTTCGCCCCACCCGGTGGTGGTGGTGGAACCGTCTATAAACCGGACACCAGAGACTACGAACCCAACTCGCCCGATCTTGATCGGCCGCCGGTTTTTATCGCCATGGACCAGCCTGAATACCCACCGCTGGCCAGACGGGCCGAAGTGGAGGCGGAAGTAATCATACACATACTTGTCGATGCGGCCGGTAAGGTAGCCGAGGTCCGGGTCGAGAAAGTGACCAACCCCAACTTCGGTTTTGCTGAGAGCGCCATACGAGCCGCCAAGTCGGCTGTGTTCAGTCCGGCTATCGCCAACCATCAACCGGTACGTTGTTGGGTGGCCATACCGGTGAGATTTGAGATGGAATAAGGGATGCCATAAGGTGCTGCCGGGCGACTCGCCTGACGGCCGGTGAGGGATATGGAAGGTGTCGGGCGGGGTCGCCCAACACCACGTGTCGTTGTGTTGGCCGCGTCTTCAGACTCGGCTACCTGGCCCCACGCGATCTGAAGATCACGCGGGCACGATGGAGGGTGCTGCCGGGCGGATGTGGGTGGCCGTCTCAACCTTTGTTCGGGACGGGTCAGGTGCTGTCAGTCGACTCGCCTGACGGCCGGTGAGAGATATGGAAGGTGTCGTCCGGGATCGCCCAACACCACGTGTCGTTGTGTTGGCCGCGTCTTTATTGGTCACCGGCTCAATCAAACCAGCCAAACTGCCGATAATTCATTGTATGCCAGAAAACGGGGACTAACGTTAATGGAACAGAACACAGACACCAAAGTCGAACTTGATAATATCATCGCAACGGTGGGCGAACTGCCCGCCTCGCCGACAATCGTCAGCACCGTCATGGGTCTGACGGCCGATCTTGACTCGCGGGTTGAGGATATCTCAAAAGTGCTGATGAGCGATCAGTCACTGACTGCCAAAGTGCTGAAACTCTCCAATTCTTCCTTCTATGGACGGCCCAAGAACGTCACCACCCTGGAAGAAGCCATAATGATACTCGGCTTCTTCACGGTGCAGTCGATGGTAGTGGCCACCTCAGCCCACTCTATGTACACCAAGGATGACGCCGAGGGATACAAGGCTAAGTTATGGCGTCATTCGCTTTCGGCGGCCGTGGCGGCGCGTCAGGTGGCCAAGTCGGTCCGGCATCCGGAGGCGGAACAGGCTTTTATCGCAGCGCTCTTGCACGACATTGGCAAGCTGGTGCTTTTGCAGAAGATGCCCACCCGCTACCAAGAGATCGTGGCCGAAGTGGAGGAACAGAAGAAGACCTTTCTAAACGTCGAGACCCGCGAGTTGGGTTTCAACCATTGCGATGTCGCTGCTTTACTGCTGGAAGCCTGGGATTTTCCGACCGCCCTGACCGAAGCTATCTTCGCTCACCATCTGCTGCCGCCGGTTGAGGAAGGCAAAGCTGCACCGGTGGCCCATGTGGTGCATCTGGGCAATTGTCTGGCCAAGAGGCTGGGTGTCGGTTTTGGCGACGCCGTCGTCGAGAATCTGAGCGATCTTAGATCCGCCCAGGCGCTCTCGCTGGACGAAGCCGGGATCGAGCAGTTACTTGAGGAAATCACCGAACATTACGAAGCCGAAATCTCCATATTTGAAGAATCATGAAGCGAACAATTGCCAAAGACCTCAGACAGAAACTCGAGAAGTTTTCCAATCTGCCATCGATCCCGCAGATTATTTTCAAAATCAAGCAGGTATCGGAAGACCCCAAAAGCTCAGCGGCTGATCTGGCCAACTGCATTCTCTCCGACCATCAATTGACCAGCCGTATTTTGCGCATGGCCAATTCGAGTTACTATGGCAACTACGCAGGCAAGATCAATACCGTTACTCACGCTATTGTGATGATGGGCTTTCGGGCTGTGCATAATATCGCAATCTCCATGTCGGTCTATGAGGTGGTCAACAAACTCTCTGAAAAAGGCAATTTCGATCTGACCTCATTCTGGACGCGGTCTCTGAGCTCGGGCGTGATTGCCAAATATCTTGCGCACAAAAGCAATCAAAAGAAACTGATCGAAGTGGCTTTCATAGCAGGCTTCATTCACGACATCGGTCAGGCTATTCTGGCCGGTGGTTTCCCGGACAAATACGAACAGATAGCCAAACTGGAACCGGACGCGCCTGATATCTGTGAGACCGAGCGAGTCATCCTGGGTATCGATCATCAGGAAGCCGGCGAGTATGTCGCGGGGATTTGGAACCTGCCCGATACGTTGTCCAAACCTATAGCGAGTCATCACCGCATCGACCTTCCACCCGGCGTCAATTCCGATGAAATCGTCGTCGACATTGTTTATCTCTCCGATCTCCTCTATTCCCATGTCATGGGCGGCACCGATCCGGAATCTCCCACCTACCGCGCCGTAATAGCGCAGGCCAAGGCGCTGATCGACATATCCAAAGAGAGCATGGTGCAATTGTTGACAGAATGCCGCGACCAGATATCCGAGATTGCCAAAGACCTCCAGATAGATATCGATAACGAGTTCGAACATCAGGCAGCCCAGGCCACCGAAGAAGACGAACACGGAATGCGCGAAAAAATCAGTAATCAAGAAGTGCAACTGGCTTTTCTGCGTAACGCCACCAGCGCCCTGATGGAGGCCAAAGCTGCCGACGAGATTCTGCAAGTCGTCTGTGAGGCGCTATTCCGAGGGTTACAGATGGGCATGGTACTGGTTTTCGAGTACGATTCCAAGTGGGACAGCTTTGCCGGTCGAGTCGGTTTCGGACTGGAATCGCAACAGGCGGTACAGGCTCTAAACCTTTCGGCCAAGGGGGGATTGTTCGAGCACATGCGCAAAGCCGGTCGGGCTGTCACCTTCTACAAAAAGAGCCCGGAATTCGCCATGACCAAAGATGAAGCCCATAGGCTCAAAGTAGATTGTTTTGCGGCTGTTCCCTTGAAAATCCTCGATGACGTCCAGTATGTGGTTTTGGCTGCACCGCCACGGGAGGGCGGCGCTATCACGGACGATACGCTGGCCTCCATAATGTCATTGACCAACCAAGCCGGTATGGTTCTTGAGCGCAATCTGCTCAAGGCGAAGATGACACCGGCCCAGTCGTAGGTCTGGACCCTTGCGGTCCTGATGGTCGCGTCAGGTCTGCAGGAGAAGAGAGACCGGACCTACAAATCTATCTCGTATGCAGGTGGATCTTCTTTCGCTTGTAGTCGACCGTGATTTTGTGACGATTCAGAAAACTTCCCCCCAGGATACCTTCAAACTGAACCTGTCCGGCTGATTGTCTGAGGTTTTTCAAATCCCGCACGCTCACCATGACACCCGTGGTCGAGAGACTGTCATCCACCTGGATCGACTCCATTCTGGCCCGAGCGCCGACCAGACTGGATATCCCCAACCGTTTCGCCAAGTCTGGGGTGACCAGGGTAGTTGATGCGCAGTAATCAAGAATCATCGGGGCTGTTACTTTGTCGTTGAACACAGCCTCGACCACTATTAAGTGACGGTGGATTTTGAAGGGGATGCTCACGAATTTCTTCGTGGCGAAAACGTCCGGTTCTTCCATCTTCATTTCGAGTTTCCGGCGCGGATAGTCGACAGTCACATAGAACTGCCGCAGGATTTCATGACCCATCAGGCCGTCCGGGTAGCCCAGACGCTGGTCCTTGATGAGTGCGCCCAGATCGATAGCTGATGCTTTCAGGTTATACAGTTGCTCGCTACCGAGTTTGAGCGAGCGCAATTCGACCCATGAGGCGGCACTGGAACCCTCGACACCGACTATCAATCGGGGTGGCGGTCCCCCAACTTTTGACAGGCTGTTTTTCTCAGCGAACTTTTGATCGATGTACAGCCGATCGGCGCCGGTGTCGATTCCAAAGCGACCCTTGACCCTACCGTCGATCAGCACCTCGACCTCGACCAGCCCACGATCGGGATGAAAAGGAACCTCAACGGCGCCGACCACTGCGACGACACACAAGAGCGCCGGGAACAGAAACGGTATCGTGCGTCCGATCATAGTTGAAGCCTCATTGGTTTGTTGGACAGGTCCTGATTGCAGTCATTGTGAGCGAGTCCGCGCTTCGCGGAGGAGCACGGCAATCTCATACCTTGACTCCGCTCGGCATGACATCAGTATATCGAAATGAGATTGCCGCGGCATCACGCGTTTGGCGTGATACCTCGCAATGACGACTCCGCAGGTCTCTCGACACTCCCTCACCAACGATCACTCGGCCGGGCGATCAGGCTACGTCCGAGCGTCTGCGCAAAAATGAGACCACGCACCCGGCCAACAACAGAGTGGTGCCGATCCATACGAGCACAATCAACGGCTTTTTGGTGATGTCCAACACCAGCACTTCGGGTGAACTGCCTTCCATCAAGCCGGGGATATCCAGCAAGACGGCTCCCTGATCGGCCAGGACCTTCTCGACATTGACCGGTATGGTACCGAGATCGTCAAGAAAGGCCGGTTCGCTGATGTACGTAGGTTCGCCGTATTGATCGGTCGAATAGACCAGCCCCGGGGTGAGGGTGTCGACATGGCCGTTATGTTCGACGGCCAAGTTGACTGAGACCTTCAGATCTCCCGACCCTTCTGAATGACTACCCATCTCAAAGGCGAGGAAGGTCAATTGATACTCTCCAAGCTGATGCGTCTCGCCTTTGGCTATCTGTAACCCGCCTCCCTCAGCCGCTTGAATCTGCTGAGGTGCGAAGTAGAGGTCGTTCAGCAGGTATCTCTCAATGTGTGGGCGTTTCATCAACCCGTCCATGCGTTCGGAGTAGTACAACTCCGGCCTGATCTCATGGCCGCCGTCCCCGTCATCGAGAGTGAGAATCAACTCGTTTCTGGGATGCATAATGCCGTTGGCCATGCCGATGTATTCCAGCTGTACGCCGTAGCTTTCGCCACCCTCTTCGGTAGTCAGAATCAGTTGTTCATTGGTTGCAAAGGCGGACGACACAACCACGCCGATAACCATGATTCCGAACCCAAAGTGAGTCAGATGTCCGGCCATAGATTTCCATCGATTGGGCAGGCAGCCGGCGGCCGCGCCGAGATTGGTGACAATAGCCATCGAGGTCATTGCAAACAACAGAAGAAACATCGGCTCACGAACGCCAACCAGAAGCGACACGCCCAAACCAATGACCAATCCGACCAGCGATGGCGCCATTTTTTTGCGCCAGTCCGGCTTGGCCAGATACATGGCCATAGCGGCGATGGTTATTGAAAAAGTAACGGTGAAAACGAGGCCGATGCCAAAGACAGCCCATAAGATACCGAAAGCACCAGCCAACGGCACACCAGCACTCGCAATCAGACGAGTGCGCCACGACGCCAGTTTGAAATTGTCCTGCTTGGTAAACGGTGACACGGCCAGCATAAGTGAATAGATGACTGCTAACGGCAAAGCGAAGTCGTTGTATGTTTTGATGTCGGCTGCTCTGGGCTCGTTGGAAAAAACAGAAGTCAAAAACGGCAGAGAACTCCAGAACAAGACTATCATCGAGAATATAAACAGCAACGCCGTTGCCGCGACCAGTGTGAACTCACGTCCCCAGAAATTGTAGTCGATGCGAACATGACCCACCGATCGAGCGCGGGCCGCAAAGAGGGCTATCGTCATCACAGTGAAGGCAATTAAGAACCCGATCAGGTAGACATTGGTGCCGAGGTCGACAAAACTGTGTACCGAAAAGTCGGCCAGCACGCCACTGCGGGTGAGAAAGGTGCCGTAGATTACCAGGATGAAGGTCAGCGCTCCCAGTAGAATATTGGTTTTGCGGAGTCCACCATCGGTTCGTTTCATGATCAGCAGACCGTGCAGTAGGGCCAGTGATGAGAACCATGGGATCAGCGAAGAATTCTCCACCGGGTCCCAGGCCCAATAGCCGCCCCAACCCAGCGTCTTGTACGCCCAGTAACCACCGAGGATGTTACCCATGCCGATCATAAGAGCGGTCACGGCCACCCACGGGAAAATCTGCCTGCCCCAATCGGCGTACTTGTTGGTGATCAGAGCAGCCAAACACAGCGCGAACGGCACACCGGCAGAGGCATATCCGACGAAAATGACCGGCGGATGAATCACCATCCAGAAATCCTGCAACAGCGGATTGAGACCCATGCCGTCAGGAGGCACATGATCGATCATTGCAAATGGTGAGAGCTTCACCAGTATAAACAGGAAGAACAGATTGATCGCCGAGTAAACAACCATCGCCCAATTGCGGTAGAGTCCGCCCCATCTCAGAATGACATAGCCGAACGCTGCGCTGAGGAACAGCCACAAAAGGTAGCTCCCTTCCTGGCCCGCCCAGACGGCTGACAACATAAGCCAGAAACCGAGGGTGCTGTCGGAGTATTCGTTGACATATCCGATGGCGTAGTTATGGCTCAAGAACAGATAGAACAAGTAAACCAACGCCGCAGTGGCGCAGATCATAAAGGTGTGATAACTCTTACGCGCAAGTCCGTCAGCCGAGTGGTGGCCGCGGGCGGCGCGGAAAAATGAAAACCCGATCAACAGATTCATGCCGAAGGCGCACAGAATCAGCAACTCTCCGGGACTATTCCAACTCATAATGATTCACGCTCCTGTGGCTGCATTGCCATCCTGGTGCTTCTCGATATCCTGGTAACCATCGGTTCCTTCACCCTGATACTTGGAGGGACATTTAACAAGCATCTGTTCAGCTTCGAAGACTCCGTCTGAACTCTTGCCCTTCAGGACGACCGACGTTGCCTGCTCAAAATTGCCCGGAACGACGCCGTGGTACACCACCGGCATCCGCTTGGCTGTAGCTTCGTTGGTAGCCTCAGCGTCATAGATCGCAAACTCCAGTCGTTGTTGCTCGGCGTTGAAGTTGACCACATCGAAATCGATCTTACCCATGACCTGTACCGTTCGTTCAGCGGTTCGGGCCTCGTCGATTGACACATACTGAATCGTTGTCTGCATGAACGAGTATCCGCCCCAAACAACGAACAGGACAATTATTATGCCCCCGATGATATACTTAGCGTTCAACGATTTTTCTCCTCGAGTTTTTTGACCTTGCCGTCAAGACGGACCAGATACAAGAACAATCCGATCCAAACGACCAAAGTCACGGCCATGGCTACATATATGCCGTCCATTTCAAAACTCCAAATCTTCTCGGGCGCGAACCTGACGACTGACACGATTGCTCAAGTTCAGCATCCAAAGATATAGTACGGTGAATAGGGCCAAAGATGAGAAGAAGATCACTCGCACCATTGGTCCCATTGTGAATTTCATGTCTGAATCGACCACCGAGTCGGCCGGGTGTAGCGATGGAATCATGCGTGGCAGCACGAAGACCAAGAACGGCACCGTTACAAAAGCAAAAATAGAATAGACGGCCGAAAGGGCCGCGCGCCGTTGCTGATCCGGTATGGCGCCGCGAAGCGCGAAGTAGGCGCCGTAGATTAGCAGCAGGATGAACACCGAGGTTTGCCGTGGGTCCCAGTTCCAGTAGGAACCCCAGGTGATTTTGGCAAAAAGCGAACCGGTCGATGTGGCCAGCAGACAGAAGACCAACCCTAGTCGGGCGGCATCGGCAGCCCGGTCATCGAAACTGATGTCGTGCTTTTTCAGATAGACTATTGAGTAGATCATCGACATTGCGAAAGCCAGCACACATATCCATGCTTGTGGGATGTGATAGTAAAAAATCCGGCTCGACTCGCCGATCTGTTGCTGGGGCATAGGGGTGATATAGCTGGCGATTATCATCGCCGACATCGCGAGAAATAGTAAGATTTTCCACCACATATCGAACCGGTCTCCAATTCCGTATCAACTCGGCGCAAGTATAACCTAAACCTGCGAAAAAGCAACATTGTTTCGGCCACCGAAACGGCGTCGTTTTGCGTCTGAGATTATACAAGATTGGTGCGGTTTTGAGGGTGATAAATCACTTTTGCGTGCTCCGCACCGCTTGTCCCCCTGAGTCTCCTGGCCTCACCCTGAGCGGAGTCGAAGGGTCGGGTGGCCCGGACTTCAGGTCTCTTTTGTAGGGCAGGTCTGTCTTCAAACCTGCCAATTCTGTGCGTGGTGTACGTTCTCGTGCGCCACGTTATCAGGTTCAGGCGGGGACGTCTGCCGCCCACGAAACGAAGACGACTCAATGTTGCGCTGGGTCCTTTCCGCCTTGGCGGGTGAGACCCTGCGCCTCGAAACCGTAGGGCGGCATCCCTGCGATGCCGCCTAAATTGGCAGGAGCACAGGGCTCCTGCCCTCAGAAGACGACTGACTGTGGCGACCTACGGTTATTGGCAAGAACGGTACCCCAACCAGAGGCTTTGCGTCGGGTGGGATCGTTAGTAGATACTGGGGTACCCACCTGTCGCGAGGCTTTGGATGGGGCACCGTACTTGAAGACTGGATACTGGCCTACGCCAGTATGACAAGCCTGCGGACTTCAATCCTGCCAGACGAACTTGAAGAGCATGATGGAAGCAGTAATCATTACGACTGCGTAGGCGGTAAGAAACTGAAGCTCCGAAGCCACCGCCCACAAATTGCCGCCGTCGAAAACGGTCTCGGTCGCCGCCACCAACGCCATTAACAGCGGCATAAGGATGGGGAACGAGAGCACGGCAAACAGCGCTCCCTTGACCGAGGCGCGCGAGATGATCGCCGCGACCAACGTTGTCGCACCGCTGAGTCCGATCACGCCGAGAGCCAAGACCGGAATAAAAGTCAGCGCATGTTCGGTTGGGGCATCGGTGAAGATGAAAAAGAGGGGCGTTACGATCAGGGTCATGATAGCCAGCAGGCTGAAATTGAAGAGCAGTTTGCCGATGAAGACCGGGTCGGGATCGGCCAACAATCTCAGCGCCAGGGCGGTACCGGATTCTTCTTCGCGGATAAACACCTGGGCCAGTCCGGACATTGCTGAGAAAAAGATCACCACCCAAAACAGCGCGGCCAACAGTTTTGCAGAGAGGCCGCTTTGGCCCAGCGAGAACGATACGACGGCCAGCGTCGTTATCGCGAACATCAGGATCGCGTTCAGTGCATACCGACTGCGCAACTCCAACCGCAAGTCTTTGGCGTATACGGCCAGTGCTTTACTAACCCAGCCGGCACTGCGCTGTGGCAAGGCGGTACTCCTCTTCTTCGTTGGTGGCGATAACCATGATACTGTCCGAACGCATCTGTTCGACGATTTCGAAGACCAACTTTTTGCCGTCGGAGTCGAGGTTGGAAGTCGGTTCGTCCAGAAAAAGAAAATCCGGTTTGCATGTCACGGCCAGTGCGTATTTGAGCCGCTGTTTCATTCCGGATGAAAACTCCGCGACCAAATCCATGCCCCGTCCCTTAAGGCCGACCCGTTCCATCACGCTGTTGATCTCTTTACCGGTGAGACTGCCGCCTGACACCGTTGCGAAAAAGGTCAGGTTTTCTTCGGCGGTCAGGTGGTCGTAGAGGTTGAAGTAAGGCGAGACAAAGGCTATCCGCCGCCGCCGGCCGCTGTCGTCCAATTCGGTGTCACCTTCCGAGAAGATAATCTTGCCTCGGGTCGGCCGTTGCAGACCCAGCAGGGTTATCATCAAGGTCGATTTCCCGGAACCGTTGGAGCCGGTGACGGCCAGCGAGTCGCCGGTTGTCAGATCAAACGACAAATCCTTGAAGAGCTTTCGATGACCGAACCGTTTGGCCAGATCTTGTGCGGCGAGTCTGAACATATCGGCCAATTAGCGGGAAGATGCGGCCAAAGCAAGCAAAAAGTGCCGACCAACAAGTTGGCTTCATCAGGTGATAATCAGCGGTCACTAAAGAAAAGTCGCAACATGTATGTGATCAAAACGATGGCCAGGACAAAACAGACCAGGAAGATCGCGAAGACCGACCATTGTGGATCGACCGGTATGGTGGAAGGATCGAAAACACCGTCGAGACGGATCAGTCGCAATACATGCCTGGTGGCGACCATGCCGAACATCGAGACGAATAACATCAGTCCGGCCGGTAGGAATTTCTTCTTGAAAAAGAAATGCATCGAGCCCAATGACAAGAAGATTGAAACGGTCAGGGCCCAGATTCCGACCGATCGCATCAAGGCCAATATGTATTCACCAAGGGTGAAAAGGTAGACCAAGCCGACCGCCATTGCCGCCACCATACCGTACAGGAAGGCGCGCCGAGCAATCTGAAAAACTGCATCGTTGTTTCGTCCAATCATCCCCACGAAGAAACCACCCACGGTGATGGCGCCCAGAATCATGTGTAGCCAGCGAAACAGATAGGCGCCGATATCGGGATTGATGGCGCCACCGCTTTGATCTTGGGCGTACATCATCTCAATGAGTTCGGGACGTTCGGCCAGGGAGAAGATGGAACTGTAGGCGAACGAAACGTAGGCGAGGGTGACCAGAGCGGGCCAGAGATATCGTCCAAAGCCACGGTCCGGTTTATCAGCGGCGAAGGAAGCGCCATAGAGCAAGTAGTAGGCAATCATCGCGGCGACCACGACAAACAGGAAGAACCAGCCACTCACGATGGCCGCCGAATAGACTACGCGACCATATACCAACTGCAAAAAGAGCAACGGAGCCACGCCCAGGGTGACGGTGGCGGCCATTACCGAAGGCAGCAGCTTGACGTACTTCCTGATTTCGGCCTGCTGCCATTTGTTTTCCAGACGGCTGAACAAAAGAACCATGGTGCCGCCGAAGACAAAATTCATGGCGACAAAATGCGCCGTCAGGGTCAACAGATGCAAAGCTGTTATCAGCCACAGTGGCACCGAAAGAAAATTGTAATCCGGCAGGTTCATTCGGTGGACTCCTTGGCCTGTTCGGTCATGTATTGCAGGTATCTGACCAGCGCTTCGCGCTCCGTGTCGTCGCCGGTGAATGGCGGCATCTCATCGGCGAAGTCGCCGGCCATATCGAGAATGTCGTGAACATCCTCGGGCTCGAGGTCCAGTAGCGACTCCGACTTGTCGTTGAAACCGTAAAACTCATGACACTTGCCGCAACGGACCTGGTACACTTTGCGTCCCAAGTCCACACCATCCAGATTGTAAATGTCCTTCAGCGACCTGTGGTCAAGTTGTTTGTAGAGATGTGCGGCGATCAGGTTGGCTTCCACTTCGGTTCCCAGGAATGGCGGCATGTTTCCTTTGAAGACATCCGCCCCTTTGATAAGCCCGGCGATGAACACTTCGTCGGTACCATCTAATGCCGGTTTCAGCGGATGGTATCCATCGATAGTATGACAGTTTCGGCAGGCCCGCCTGAATAGATCGGCGCCGTCGTCGCCGGTGCGGTATTTGATGTGCGGCAACAGCCCGTCTTCTGAGTAGGTGTCGGCCTTGGCCAGTTCCAGTCCGTTGCCGTACATGTAATCGTATATGACATACGGTTTGCGGATTGATTCGCGCATCCACTCGAACGACCCAAACCAGGCCAGCCCCAGGGCCATCATTATGATGCTCACCACCAGGTTGACCCGTTTGTGCAAGAGCAGACCGACCAACAGGAAACCGATAAGCAACAGTTCGCCGAACCACCAGGCCAGCGCTTCGGAACTTGTCGTGGTGGGCATGGCTTCCCGAGCCAGAGTGGTAATCGAGTCGGGAATACTCTCCCAGAACCAGGCAAAGGCCGGCCACATGATAGCCAGCCCTACCAGTCCCCAAACAGCGTTCAGGCGCACGATACTTGCTTTGAAGTCAGATTTCTTATAACGCGACACGACCAGCGTACTGTACAATCCGGCCAGCATGACACAGATACCGGTGCGCAAGACCAACGATGACCAAAAGGTGTCGTTGAAAAAGCCTTCACAAAAACTGCCGCTGGTCAACCAGCCGTCCGGGGTCAGCATAAATGAGAGAATGCCGTTGATGATGAAAAGTGACATCCAGGCGGCTATGAAATATATCCAGCCGAGGATCAAGTGGTTGCGCGCCGACATTTTCTCCCAACCATAGTAGTACAAGATGGCCGCCAGAATCTCGATGGCGAAGAAACACCACTCGGCTGCCCATCCCCAGACAAAATGATGAATCAACGCCTCGGTGCCGGCCGGATTCAACAACCCGATGATGAACCAGATGGCCACACCGGTCAGAGCACCGAAAACCAGCGTTACCAGAATAAAAAAGCGGCTGAGTGTTTTGAGGAAGTCGAGCTTCAGCTTGTCCTGGTTTCGTCGGGCCAGGGTTTCGGCCACCACCAGGTAGAGTCCGCCGCCGATAGCAAAGTGGGAGACAAAAACGTGGATGGTGGCGATGGTCGCCATCATCATTCCGTAGCCGAATGGTATGTCCCAAAACGGATAGTTCATCTATGTCGACCGATCACACAAACTTGAGTTCTGAATCTGTCTTTCATCCGCCTCAATCATGGACTGATATTTGAATGTTGTCAACAAAACTTTCACGAATTCCAAGTCGCTCTGAGCACCCGAAGCCAGTTGTCGCGACAAACTTTGGTCAGGGCTGCCTCATTAAAACCAACCAACCTTAGCGCATCAACCAGTTTGGGCAATCCCGCCACATCGCCCAGTTCTTTGGGAATTGTGGCACCGTCAAAGTCACTCCCAAGGGCGACATGGTCAATACCGATGCGTTCCACCAGATACACTATCTGGTCGACCAGGGCCGACAGCGGCGTGTCCGGTTCAACTTCGCCGTCGCCGCGCAGGTCATTGCGAAAAAAACTGACTCCAATCAGCCCGTCTGACTCGCCGATGGCATCCAGTTGACGGTCGGTCATATTTCGGGCCGACGTACAGAGGGCATGGGCGGCGCTGTGTGACACCACCAAAGGTCTGTCGGTGATGGCGGCTGTGTCCCAGAATCCCTTCTCGTTTAAGTGAGCCAGGTCAATCATGACACCGAGTTGGTTACATTCTTGCACCAGTTGTTTCCCGGCGTCGGTCAGGCCGGGGCCGACATCCGGCGACGATGGAAACATAAACGGCACGCCGCATCCGAAATCGTTGGGACGACTCCAGCAGATGCCAAGCGATCGTAAACCCTGTTGGTAGTACTTGTGCAAGGCTTCAAAACCGGTGTCGATAACTTCGGCGCCTTCAAAATGCAACACCACAGCCAGGGCTTTTTCATGCATAGCCTGCTCGATCTCGTCAACTGTACACACCAGACGCATCTGCCCGTCGGACTCGTCTATCAGTTGGAAAAGATGCTCCATCAGCATAAGCGTCGTAGCCCGGGCCGATTCCAGCGAAACGGGCGAGGCTAGTTTGACGGAGTACCCACCCTTGCTAATGGTCACATCTTCTTTGGGCGGTCCTTTCATCCAGTCATCGTTGGTGACAAAAATCGCAAACAGACCGCCTCCAAAGCCACCGGCTAAGGCTCTGGGCAGGTCGATGTGTCCCTTGTCGCTTTGTTCAAAAAAAGACCGACCACCTCCACGGTGGGGGTAGTAGAGGTTCATGACGGTGTCGTTGTGACCGTCGAAAATCAGTTGGGTAGTTTCTTTCATAGCCGATTAGATGCAAGAACATTGTAACGTTGTCAAACAGATTTCGTACAAGACCATCAACGGCTTCTCAAGAATCCTCTTGCCAAGGTGCCAAATGTCCGTTAATTGAAGGTAGATGCCTTTACCAGGTTAGCAAACGATGGATACTACAAAGATAGCAGACAGCTCGTCAGATCAGCCGACCAGCCCGAAGGTCAGTTCCGCCTTATTCGCTATGCGGGGGTGGCGCAAGTGGTTGCTCTTGATTGCCGGCTGGACTTTTTTGGGGCTGGCGCAGGCGCCGCGCCAATGGGCTATCTACTGTATCGACGGTGTTCCCTGGGTACCCTGGAAACAGGCGGCCATGTGGGCGATGGGCGAATGGTACATGTGGGGTCTGCTCAGCCTGCTAATAGTGCGTATTACAGCATGGATAGCAGTCGACCGAAAGAACTGGGTACGAGCCGGGCTGGCTCATCTGGGACTGGGGATACTGATCGGCCTCGTACACATCTATCTTTATTCAATGATTCTTGTCGGTCTGCGTCTTCTCTACGATCTGCAGGTGGGGATGACCTTTGACAGTATCTGGCCCTGGTTCACAGGTGCTATCTGGACGCGGCTGCATGGCGCCGTGCTCACTTATGCTCTGATCGCATTCGTTTGTTACGCTATTCGATACTACCGTCGTTACAGCGACGAGCAAAAGCGTCTGGTGGCGGTGGAAGGTCGTTTGGCCGAGGCGAGGTTGCAGGCGCTGAAGATGCAGCTTCATCCGCACTTCTTGTTCAACACCTTGAATGCCATTACGGCGCTGATCCACACCGAACCGAAAACTGCCGATCAAATGACAACCCGATTGAGCGATCTGTTGCGAGTGGCCTTAGATTCTGAGTCGGTGCAGGAAGTATCACTAAGGAAAGAGCTGGCCTTTTTGGACGGGTATCTGGAGATTCAACAGCTCAGGTTTCAGGATCGGCTCATCGTCAATCGTGAAATCGCCGGCGAGACCCTGGACGCCAGGGTACCGAATCTGATCCTCCAGCCCCTGGTGGAGAATGCCGTGCAACATGGCGTCTCGCGTGGTTCCGGACAGGGAGAAATCACGATAACGGCGCGTCAGGAAGGTGCTGTGCTCAGACTCTGCGTGGCCGATAACGGTCCCGGGCTGAACGGCGACCCGACCGGCGATTCGTCGAACGGCCTGGGCTTGGCCAACACCCGTGAGCGGCTCAAACAACTCTATGGCAACCAACAGTCGGTTCAGTTTGAAAACGGTGACCAAAAGGGCCTGAGGGTAACGATCAGCCTGCCGTTTAACGCTGAGCCGCCGCTTCCGGCCGGAACAGATCATCAATGAACAATGCCGTTGAAACGCTCATTGTTGATGATGAGCCGCTGGCCCGCCGGCGAATTCGCACCCTGCTGAAAGATCATCCAAGAATCAGAATCATCGGCGAATGTGCCAACGGTCGCGAGGCGGTACACTCGATTGTCGAAACGGCGCCGCAACTCGTCTTTCTGGATATCCAGATGCCTCAGCTTGATGGATTCGAGGTTTTTCAGACGATAGGTCCTCAGAGGATGCCGGTCGTGGTTTTTGTGACTGCCTATGACCAATATGCCGTCAAAGCGTTTGAAGTTCACGCCGTGGACTACTTGCTCAAACCATACGACCAGGCCCGCTTTCATGATGCCGTCGATCGTGCCCTGCGCGAGTTGGCTCTAAGGCAGGGGGGCGATGGTTCGTCCGAGGCGGAGTCGCTGATGGACAGCCTCTATAAAGAGAAACGACTGCGCCGACGTATCCTCATCAGAGAAAGTGGGCGCATTACCATCCTCAAAATCGACCAGATCGATTGGGTCGAATCGGCCGGCAACTACGTTAAACTGCACGTCGGACGGCGAACGCATCTTCTGCGCGAAACCATGAAGGGGATCATGCAGCAACTGGACCCGGCCGGATTTGCGCGTATCCATCGCACTGTAATTGTCAACCTGGACCGGGTCAAGCAACTTGAAGCTCATCTCCACGGAGATTACCTGGTGCAGCTTGAGGACGGCAGCCGTTTGCCGCTGAGCCGACGGTTCCGCCCGCAATTAGATCAAGTCCTCGGCGATCTCTGATCAATCCGTTTATCACTCTTCAATAGCCGCTCGTCCCGCGCCGCCGCTGGTGGTCACACAACCGCAACGCCGGGGAACCTGATTCGTCAATGGGGTAAGTCGTGTTGATCCGGAATCAATGTAAGGTTGATGAAATCCGGACGACCATTTAGTTGATCGACTAGTCGACAGATTGCGGGACTCACGACTTATGAGACGCAGCACATCAATTGAGAGATAGGAGACTCACGATGCGTGCAACAACGAGGCAGACGGAAAAAAGTTACATCCAAAACAAATTACAGACCAGCCGCCTTTTCGGGCGGGTTCGGTCGACCCAGTCAAGGTTCGTGTACCTGCTGGTGGCAGTAACCGTTGCGGGGTTCTTACTGTCACCGCAGGTATACGCCGAAATCTCATTCTCGCGACTTCAATTCGCCGAAGTTGTATCGAATGGTGGTATCTCAGCAGGTGTCGCCTGGTGCGATTATGATCGGGATGGTCAGGTCGATCTGTTTATTGCCAATTGGCAAGATCAGAACAATTTTCTGTATCATCATGAGAGTGATACGCAGTTCACTTTTATCACCGACGGGGCGATTGTCAACGAAGCGAGCGGCGGTTTCCAGCCCTTTTCGTCCGGTCCCTGTTGGGGTGACTATAACAACGACGGCTTCCCGGACCTCTATGTAGCCAATCAGTCGAACCGTGCGAATTTTCTTTATCTGAACAACGGAGACCAAAGCTTCACCAAGGTCACCGAGGGCGCCATTGTGACCGACGAGGCCACGTCATACACCTGTGCCTGGGGTGACTATGACAACGACGGCTTTCTCGATCTCTTTGTGCCCAACAGTCTGAGCACCAATGCTCTTTATCATAACAACGGAGACATGACGTTTACACGTATCTACGATGAACCATTCTTAACGGATATTGGCTACTCGTGGGGCGCCGCCTGGGGCGATTACGACAACGACGGATATCTGGACCTGTTCGTGGCCAACACCGGTCATGAACACAATTTTCTCTATCACAACGAAGGTGATGGGACGTTCACGAAAGTGACCGGTAGTCCGGTGACTTCGGATGCATCATCCTCGCATGGCGGTAGCTGGGGTGACTATGACAACGACGGAGACCTGGACCTGTTGCTGGCCAACGGTCAGTATAACCCGCCCGGCGAACCGGACAAACTCTATCGCAATGACGGTGCGGGTGTGTTTGTTGAGCTTACGTCCAGTGTGGTGGCCGCCAACACCGGCCCTTCAGGCAGCGGTACGTGGGGTGATTTCGACAACGATGGCGATCTGGATATCCTGATCACCAGATACATGGCGCCTAACCGATTGTATGAGAATGACGGCGCCGGTGATTTTACAGAGATAACTGTCGGTGAGATCGTGACGCGCCTGGGGAATTCATCCGGTACCGGTGCAGCCGACTACGATGACGACGGCGACCTTGATATCTATATGGCCAACTGGGAAGACTACGACAATTACTTGTATACCAATGAGAGTTCGACCGGCAACTGGATCAGAATCAAGACACTCGGCGTCGTGTCCAACAGTATGGGTGTCGGGGCGCAGGTGCGTCTGACGGCGACAATCGGCGGCAACAGTGTTACGCAAATGCGAGAGGTGCGCACTAATTATAGCCACCGCAGCCAGAGTGACGTCCGGCTGAGTTTTGGACTTGGCGATGCCACGGTCGTTGACCAGGTAATCATCGCCTGGCCGTCCGGCATGGCCGACACCATTCTGAACGTGACAGTCAACCAGGATTACACGGCCGTCGAAGGTTTGTCGGCTCTTTGCAACGGTGTCGATTCCGACGGCGATGGTCTGCTTGATGTCGGCGAGGGTGACTGCCCGACCGACAATTGTCCGGCCGTTTTCAATCCGGGTCAGGATGACACTGACGGCGACGGTGTTGGTGATCTGTGCGACGCTGATGTGTTCACTGAGGTCGTTTTCAGTGCTATCGTGTCCGATGGTCGCGGTTCACGCAGCGCCAACTTTGTCGATGTCGACAACGACGGCTGGCTTGATGTGTTCGTCAGCAACGGGCAGAGCGGCGGCGACGACAACATGCTTTACAAAAACAACATGGACGGCAGCTTCACCGAAGTTGTTACCGGCGACATTGTATCCGACGGTCGCAGTTCCGACGGCGCCACCCTGGCCGACTATAACAACGACGGCTATGTCGATGCCTTCGTGGCCAACTGGTACAATCAAAACAATTTGCTCTACCTGGGCGACGGCGCCGGAGCGTTCACCCAGGTGACCGCCCAGCCGCCCGCGACCAACAGTGGCTATTCCGAAGCAGCCAGTTGGGGCGACCTGGACAATGATGGTGATCTCGACCTGTTCGTGGCCAATTCCTCAGGCAACTTGCGGAACTTTCTCTATCTCAACAATGGTGATGAGTCCTTCACAGCCGTGACCTCAGGACCGATCGTCGATGAGGCAGTGCCCTCCCGCTGCGGCGTCTGGGGCGACTACGACAACGACGGCGATCTCGATCTATTTGTGGCCAACGAGTCCAACGCCCACAACTCCCTTTTTGAGAACCAGGGTGATGGTTCCTTTGTGCAGGTTACCGGCCAGGACATCGTCAGCAATTACGGCAAGTCCTGGGGGGCCAGTTGGGGCGACTATGACAACGATGGATACCTTGATCTGTTCGTTGCCAACAACGGCTTGTCCAACAACTTTCTCTATCGCAACCTTGGCGACGGTACTTTTGAGCGCGTGACCAGTGGGGTAGTCGTATCCGACTCCAAGAATGCCATCGGCAGCAGTTGGATTGACTATGATAACGACGGTGATCTCGATCTGTTCGTAGCCGTGGGCTATGGTGGCGTGCAACCATGTTTGTTTTATGAGAATGACGGCAGCGGAAACTTCGCTCAGATCACGGACTATGCAATTACCAAAGACACCGGATGGGCCTACGGATGCGCCTGGGGTGACTATGATAACGACGGTGACCAGGACTTGGTGGTGGCCCGTTGGTTTGGTGAGTCGGAGAACAACAATCTGTATCGCAACGAGGTCGGCAGCGCCAATAGTTGGATCAATGTCAACTGTGTTGGCGTGGTCTCCAACAATTCAGCCGTCGGCGCCAGACTGTCGGTCAAGGCGACTATAGACGGCGCGCCGGTGTGGCAAACGCACGAGATCTCGTCGCAAAACGGATACTGCACTCAGAATTCACTTAACGCGGAATTCGGTCTTGGTGACGCGGTGTTGATAGATTCGCTGGTTATTGCCTGGCCGTCAGGTATTGAAGATATCTATACCGACCTTGATGTCAATCAATTCGTCAACGCCATCGAAGGTGGCGACCTTTGCTACGCTGTTGACTCGGATCGCGACGGTTACGCCGACCCCGGCCAGCCGGCCGACGCCTGCGGCGTGGACAACTGTCCGGACGTTTTCAACCCGGAACAGGTCGATGTCGACGGTGACATGATCGGCGATGTGTGCGACCTGTGTCCCAATGATGCTGAAAACGATATCGATTCCGATGGTTGGTGCGCCGAGGTCGACAATTGCCCGAGCACACCGAACCCCGGACAGGAAGACAGCAATGGCGACGGGATTGGTGACGCTTGCTGCTGTATCCAACGTGGTGACATTGACTATGACGGCGGCGGTCAGATATCGATCGCGGACCTGGTCTACATGGTGGACTTTATGTTTTCCGGAGGCGATGCCCCGGCTTGCATGACGCAAGCCGATGTCGACGCTGATGGCGGTGCTTTGGTGACGATTTCTGATCTGGTCTACCTGGTTGACTATATGTTCAACGGCGGACCGGCGCCGGGTGCCTGTCCAGCCTGAACCGTTGGTGACGACACTGTCCGGACGTGCCGGAAGTCAGAGAGGTCGACATCGCAGCTATGGGACGGCGGACAGAAAGCTCAAGAGGTAAAAAATGGATGCGAAGCGAAGACTGTGTCAAATCAAGAACCACTGGCACTGGCTGGTGGGACCGATGGCCCTGATATGGTTGTTGGTGAGAAGCGGCGCCAATCCCAAGCGGCTGACCTATCCGTGCCAGCGGGCGGCGATGCCGGTTGCGGCTTCTTGGGTCTTGGCGGCTGCCGCCTTTTTCGCCGGCAGTCTTCTGCTGAGACGATTCGCCAAAGTGAGCGCGGTTGCAATGGTGCTGGCTGGAGTCATTTGGATGATAGCCGGCTCCCCTGATGTCTCGCAGTCACGGACGGTTCGCTGGCAGATGGAAAGCATCGCGCCACCTCCGGTATGGCAAGTGCCCGACCCGACTTCCAAAGTTGTGGTCCTGGACGGTCTTCGCCCGGCCATGGTCACGTTGGCTGCAGGCGACGCCTCCGTGCCGGATGAGAATCTCAGCGACGATGTTATGGATGAACTGCTGGGCGCGATGACGGCCGAGGGAATTCACCTGTATCGAAATCAGTCACAGCCGGAGGGTGTTGTAGGGGCCGACAACGTCGTGCTTATCAAGGGCAATTTCCAGTGGACAGCCCAGAACGTGACCAGCGCAGACCGGGTCAAGGGTCTGATTTGGCAAATCCTGAATCACCCCGATGGCTTCACCGGCGAGATAATAGTAGCCGATAACACGCAGGATCACGGTACCGGCATCAACGATTTCGACAACAACTCGGATGACCAAGAACAATCAATCGTTGATGTTGTCAACAGCTTCTACGACAAAGGTTACCCGGTGTACCTGGTCGACTGGTTCAGCATGTTCTACGAAGTCGTGTGGGAGTATGAACTGGGCGACATGAGCGATGGTTTTACCTATGACTCTTACACCCGCGTAACGTATCCGAAATTCCGATCTCCATCGGAGCAGTATTACATCTCAGCCGGCAAGGGCATCTGGGATCCGCAGACATCCAGCTACGATTCCTCCAAACTGTGTATCATCAACTTCCCCGTCCTTAAGGCGCATTGGATGGCCGGTGCTACTATCGCGGTAAAGAACTGGATAGGCATGGGCACCATAGCCTATTACAACGAGCGCTACGGCGGTATAGACCCGCTTCACTACACCTACTTGTTTACTCCCTATGCGCTCACGGCACGGATTATGGAGGCAACGTATCCGAGACTGAGTATCGTCGACGCTTCCTGGACCACCTGTGACGGTCCGCACATTTTGGATACTCTTGCCCGCACAAATATGATCCTGGCCTCGACCGATCCGGTAGCGGTGTCATGGTATGCCGCCAAGTACATTCTCACCCCGGTTGCAGATCGTCCGAATGAGACCGATCCCGATCTGGCAACGGGGCTGTATGGCGAGTGTCTGGACAACTGGACAGCCTACCTGGTCGACTCGGCCGGGATGCCGTGCACGAAAGACTCGGCTGAGATCACCGTCTCTGACGGGGGCGTCAATTTTCAAGTCGATACTGCCTTTGGATCGGTTCCGCTGGAAGTCGGTTTTGAAGCTACCTCCCTGCTCTCCGTTAACAGCTGGGAATGGGATTTCGGTGATGGCGGCTCATCCACCACACCATCAGCCACCCACACATACGAAAACCCCGGATTGTACGACGTGACTGTGTCGGTCGATTCAGACGGCGACACTCGTACTCGCACCAAACATCGTTATATCGCAGCCTTGGCCGATACGCTCGCCGCCTCGACCTTCGACTTACCGATCGGAGGGAATATCGAATTGGTCATCAATGGCGCCAATGTCTTACCTCTGAATAGTATTACAATTCCGGTGGAGTTTTCAGGTACATTGGATTTGCAGTACGACTCCATGTCGGTGGCCGGATGTCGAACTGAGTTCTTTGAAGATGTACAGATTCTGCATTACTCGCCCGTGGGCAAAAAACTCACGTTGCAACTTCAAACATCGAGCAACTACCCCGGTTTGCAGGCTGGAACCGGGTCGGTAGTGAAGCTGCACTTTCACACCGTGGGAGCATCGTCGGGCGATTCGGTCGCGATTCTTCTCGATGGCTACACAGTGGGCGCCAGCGATCATCTGCCGCTATTCGCCGGGGTCTGGCCCGATTATGCACCGGCCACAGTCGCGGGCGTCGTCCGGATTTCCGACTGTTGCAAAGACATACGAGGTAATGTCGACGGTGATCCACTGGACGTCGTTGACATCGGTGACCTTGTGTACTTAGTCGACTTTATGTTTTCAGGCGGCGCTGATCCGGACTGCTGGAAGGAGGCGAACATCGACGGTGATCTCATGGGCGATTATACTCATGATATCACCATCGCCGACCTGGTTCATCTGGTTGACTATATGTTCAACGGCGGTCCGCCGCCGGGAGCATGCCCGGCCTGAACCGTAGGTGATGACATGGTCCCCCGGGTGCTGGAAATCAGAAAGGTCGGCACCTCAGCCATTGGAAGGTGGACAAAAAGCTCAAGAGGTTAAAAATGGATGCGAAGCGAAAACTATGTCAAATCAAAGATAACTGGCACTGGCTGGTGGGACCGATGGCCCTGATTTGGCTGTTGGTGCGAAGCGGGGCCAATCCCAAGCGGCTGACCTATCCGTGCCAGCGAGCCGCAATGCCGGTGGCTGGGTCGTGGATATTGGCGGCGGCGGCCTTCCTGGCCGGAAGTCTCCTGCTGAGACGATTCGCCAAAGTGAGCGCGGTGGCGATGGTGTTGGCCGGTGTCGTCTGGATGATTACGGGAGCGCCCGACGTTTCTCAATCGGAGGAAAGACGATGGACGCCCAGTGCAGTCGAAGTACCTCCGGTCTGGGAGGTGCCTGATCCGATTGCAAAAGTTGTGGTGCTGGACAATATCGCACCGAGTCTGACATCATTGGCGGCCGGTAGTGCCTCGGTTCCGGATGCATCGCTCAGGGATGCGGCTATGGACGAACTGCGGAACGTAATGACGACCGAAGGAATTCACCTATACCGTACCGCCGAACATCCTGATGGAATCGTGGGCGCCGACAACGTTGTCGTTATAAAAGGGAACTACCAGTGGACGGCCCAGAATACTACCAGCAATGATCGGGTCAAGGGACTGATTACGCAAATCCTCGAACATCCCGACGGCTTTAGCGGTGAGATAATAGTCGCCGACAACACTCAGGATCACGGCACCGGCATCAACGACGCCGACAACAATTCCGACGACATTCGGCAGTCGATTGGTGATGTCGTGAACACTTTTTACGCCAAGGGATACCCGGTGTTTCTGTTGGACTGGTTCTCCATCTTTTACGCCGTACCGCAGGAGTACGACCAGGGCGACATGAGCGACGGCTATCTGTACGATCCATCGACTCATGTGACCTATCCCAAGTTCCAGTCTCCCTCGGGAGACTACTATATCTCTGCCGGTAAAGGAATCTGGGATACAGAGAGCCAAACGTATGACCTGGAGAAGCTGTGCATAATCAACTTCCCGGTGCTCAAGGCGCACTTTCGCGGCGGTGCAACTATCGCAGTAAAGAACTGGGTGGGCATGGGTACAATTGCCTACTACTATCAACGCTATGGCGGTATCGACCCCTTGCATGACGTCCTCTACTTCGGCCCCTACGCTTTGGTGGCCCGGATCATGGAAGAGACGTGGCCCCGGCTGAACATTGTTGACGCTAACTGGACATCCTGTACCGGGCCCCTAACGCTCGACACGATTGTGCGCACCAACATGCTGTTGGCCTCGACCGATCCGGTGGCCGTATCGTGGTATTCAGCGAAACACATACTGACCCCAATCGCCCAGTATCCGAGTAGCGAAACGAACCCGGATGATTCCCGGAGTCTCTACAACTACAGTCTGACCAATTGGGCGAACTATCTGGCCGACTCAGCCGGTTTGCCCTGCACCATGGACTCCAGCCGAATGATCGCCACCGACGGTGGTGTCAACTTCCACGCCGACACCGTGATTGGCTGGGCGCCGTTCGATGTGACCTTTGAAGGGAGTTCGTCGTTATCGGTGGACAGTTGGACCTGGGCTTTCAGCGACAGCGAAGCCGCCAGCGGTCAGACAGTCAGCCGCACTTTCAACGAAGGCGGTATCTACGATGTCGGTCTCACCATCGACGCCCAGTCCGATGCTCGCACCCGAAACAGACAACATTACATAACTGTCCTGGCCGATACCATTGTCGGCGAGCAGGTCGAAATCGAGAAAGCCGGCTCGGTCGAAGTCACACTGTATGCCACCAACAATGCTCCTGCCGACGACATCATGATTCCCGTCGAATACTCCGGTGATCTCGAGTTGTATTACGACTCCTTCACCGTCGCCGGATGTCGTACCGAATCGTTCACCTATACGCAGATGATTCACCTGTCGCCGGCGACGAAGAGATTCACCTTACGCATGAGAGTGGGAGAAGGCCCCTACCCCGGACTTATGCCGGGCACGGGTCCGATATTGCGACTTTTCTTTCACACCGTCGGCATACCCGATGTCGGTGACAGTGCGGTGATCCAGGTGGATGGGTATCAGTACAGCTCGTTTGATCGACGGCCTACATTCAGTGGTGTGCTGGCCGAATACGAGCCGATCTCGTCAAACGGCGTGGTAAAAACGGTTTCCTGTTGCAAAGATATCCGCGGTAACATCGATGGCGACCCGGCTGATATCGTAGACATCAGCGACCTGGTGTTTTTGGTCGACTTTATGTTCTCAGGCGGCGCCGAACCTACCTGCTGGAAGGAGGCCAACATCGACGGCGATCTGATCGGCGATGTTTTCAAACAAGTGGACATAGCCGACCTTGTGTACCTGGTTGACTACATGTTCAACGGAGCGGCGGCCCCCCCAGCCTGTCTGGTCGAGTAGACCCTCCGTCTCTGCGTCTCGTAGGGCTGTCGCTGCAACGAAGCGGCGGAACAAGTTCGCTTGTTCCGCCGTCTTCCGGTTTTGGCGAAGATGGCAGCCTCACAGGGATGCCGCCCGACCCGAATTGAGTTCAGTATACACGACATACAGGGGCGTTCGTATCGCACCAGGTTCCGCGTAGGGGGCGGCCTTGCGTCGCCCCGAAGGAATTCCCCCTCGACTCCGCTCGGGGTGACTGAAGTCGGCGGACACAAGGCCCGCCGCTGCGCGGTAAGCGCAGCACTAGTTTGTGTCTCGCATTCGGCGGATCACGGTCGGCCGCAACCGTGGTCAGGGACATGCAACCGGTGGCGGACCGCCCGTGTACATGTAATCGATTAAGTACAACAGATCGGTTATCTCAAGCGGGTCGGCGTAGTCGCCGTTGACATCAGCCTCTTCAAAGCACGGCGGCTCGGGACCACCCCGGAACATGAAATCGATCAAATAGACCAGATCGGTGATATCGATCACGCCGTCCATAGGATCGGCGGCGTCACCCCGGATGCCGACGCAGCAGGGCGCCGGGTTGCCGATCATGGGGATGCCACCGAAGAAATCGATACAACTCAAAAGCAGCGTGTCTTTCGTGCCGTATCCATGAGCCACGAAATCGTCGGTGATATATTCCACCGGCAGATTGACCAACAGGCTGTGCCACGATGAGTCGACGGTGACGGCGCAGACACTGCCATTGTTCCAAACCGTAAGAGCAGCCGATCCGCCGCCGACCGGGGTTACGATGGCATTGTCGGACCAGACCGGCGGTGCGGCTATATAGCGGAACTTGCGACTGTCGCCGATAGGATTGCCGTCGACACCATCGAAAGCAAAGGATCGATGAGCGCCTATCACTACCGCGCCGAGATAGTCATGCAGAAAAGATGAGTCGAGCAAGGTCAGGTCAAAGGCGCCTGAGATAGTCGACAGCAATAGATTGCCGTCGTTGTCGAGATACTGATTCATGGCCGCCAGATCGCCTGATTGCAAAACGTTGTTCGATGAGTCGCCGGTGTGCCAGAAGACTATACGATGGTCCGACAGTTTTGCGCCGGACGGGGTACCGTCGGTTTCTTTACTGTGAATCGCATAAGGGATGCGTTGCCGATATAGCACATCGGCATACATCTCTTCATAGTTGCGACCTCGGTCATCATCGACGATCAACACCTGCGGCGGGCCGATGTTGGCCTCAAAGCTGAAGCTTCTGGAGTAGGCGTCACCACCGGCTGTCGATCCCGTAGAGTCACAGCTTATTGTAAGTTCGAATGAATCTATAGTCGGCACAAAGGCATCGGCCAGCACGAACTCGATGGGTGAGGAGTTCATGTAGTCCAGCTCGTCAAAAGTAGCTGCAACCGCGGCCTGCCCGACCGTGACGGTAACATGCGGACTGTTGGCGGTAAGGGTTGCCTGGGCGTTGAAGGCCGTTCGCATTTGGTTGGTGACTCGGCAGTAGAAGCGGATCGTTTCGCCCGGTTCAAAGTAGCCGTCGCCATCGCCACCGGGGGGGGCATCGTCGAGCACCAGCGAATCGTAATTGCTCAGCTCGATATACGGTCGTGACCATTCGAGATCAAAGTCGGCGTACATTATCGAGTCGGAGTTGGAGATATTCCAGACGCCTATCTGCGTGGTGGCGCCGTGCGTAATGCCTGAATCGTTGGTGTGCGTACTGGGGTTGGTCAGATCATGAAAAGCACGCGCCCATGAAGCACCGGGGAAGGGATCACCAGCGTCGCCCCGACTGTTGCCCAGGGCGATTGAGTTTTGACCATCGGCCTGCTCCATAGCGACGTGGTACCAGAGGTGGTTTATGTTCGGCCAGGGAGCGTTGTTGTCGACATGAAAGATGCACAACCCCCATGCAGGCAGGGCCGCGTCGTAGCCAAACGGTTGTTTGTTTTCAACCACCCAAAACTCACTGTCGGTGGTAACGGTGTTGTGCAGTCGATAGGCCACCGGGTTGTCCTCGACCGACGGAATGGCTACCTGGTGCATGTTTTCGGTGACATCGATCAGGTTTAGAAAGCCGACCTCCGATTTGCACCAGGCGATCAACTGCGCCGGTACCCGCGAATCGCCGTTATAGCTGCCTGAAGCCATCAGCGCCCAATTGCCCAACCCGCGCGACGAGGGAGGATCATAGTCGATATCGTACAGGTCCGGCAGACCAAGGAAGTGTCCATACTCGTGACAAAACACGCCGATCGGTGACAGACCGCCCTGGTACTCCTCCGGGTTCATGGTGTAGGCCGACATGGTAACACCGTCGTAGGCCAGCGGCGGTTCGATACTGCTTTTGTGCGACCAGATGCCGTAAGCCCCGGTCTCGGCCCCGGCGCCTGAGTGGATGATAATCAAGCCATCGCAATAACCATCGTTGTTGGAGTCGTACTTGCCGAAATCCGGCACGTCCGGCGCAGCGATCTCCACGGCGTGTCGGGCCAAATCTCTGCCGCGACTCATGCCGTCGTCACCGTTCTCATACCAAGCATACGTCTCCGGTGCTTGATACCAGCCGTAGAGGTCACCTTTTACCAGAAAGGTTCCGTAGGAATTTTCCAGAAAAAAATCGGTCATCGAGCCGGTCGGGTTGAGGTAACCTTCGGAAAAAAGCACCGAGTCGATCAGGCTGGGATCACCTTCAGTGCCGTTTTGCCAGGGGTGGTCGACAAAGTCAACCAGGATGACCAGTAGATGCACGGTATCGATAGCGTCGGTCAAGGCCATGCTACCGGCAAGACGTCGATGGTCGAGCGGTGTGTGCTCTTCCGGGCTGTTGCCTCCGGCCATTCGGAAGGCGTTGAAGGTTTCCACTTTTTTCTTCCAGACTCCCTCGGCCACCCATTTCTCGATGGCTTCGTCGGTCGGCGGGACAGCCCGGGTCATCAGCGGCAGTAGTCCGATGAGAAGCAAACAGACGAGAGCGACTGACAATCGATGCGAGTGCGGTGGTTTATTGGGAGGTGGTGGGGTGTGGCGGCGGGTCTCTGTCATCTTGTCGGTTCCGAAATCAGGCGTGTACATGCCGGTTTCAGGCGGAAAGCGAGACCACGCAATCATTGACAGGCTGCGGGCGGCGATCCGCCGGTGAACATATAGTCAATCAAATACAGAAGGTCGGAAATGTCAACTTGTTCCGAGCCGTCGGCGTTGACGTCGGCCTCGGTCATGCACGGCGGTTCCGGCCCGGTGAGGAACATGTAGTCGATCAAGTAGACCAGGTCAGCTATGTCGATAATACCGTCCATGGGATCGGCGATATCACCCCTGATTCCCTCACAACAACCCGACCCGGCGGATACGATCGGAATGCCACCGAAGAAGTCGACCACGCGCATTATGAGGGTGTCCTTGGTGTTGTATGTACTGAACTGATCGGACAGGTATTCGATGGGAAGCGTCAGTAGCACAGAGTTGTAGGACTTGCGGTAGGTCAGACCGCAGATATCAGGACGTCCCCCCAGGGTCATGGCTGCCTGGCTGCTGTCAACAAGCGAGACCAGGTCGACGTCGAACGGCGACGGCACCGAGGGCATATAGCGGTACTTGGTGTTGTCACCCAATTCGCTGCCGGTAACGCCCTGAAAAAACGGCCAGGCCAGACTGGACTCCCAAATCGCTCCGAGATAGTTGCTCATAAAGGCTGAGTCCAACGTGTGAAGCTGACGAGCACCGGAAATAGTGGATACCATCAGGTTGCCGCCGGCATCGAAGTACGACTTCATGGCTGTAACATCATTCGCATCAAAAACGGAATCGGCGAAGTCACCGGTGTGCCAAAAGACCATGTGGTATTGCTGCAAAGTCGATCCCAATGGAGAGCCGGCGGTATCTTTGTGGTGGATGACGTGGGGGATACGTTGTCGATAGAGAATGTCGTGATACACATCTTCATAGTCGGCACCGCGGTCATCGTCGACAATCAAAATCTGGGGCGGCCCCAGGTCGGTCTCAAGTTGAAACTCGGTTGTGTACCACGCACTGCCCTCGTTCGACGGTGTCGAGTCACTGGTTACGGTGAGCGTGAACGAATCGATCACCGGCACGAAGGCATCGGCCAGGACGAACTCAATCGGTGAGAGATTCGTGTACGAACCGTCATCGAACGAGCTTGTCAGACTTACTTCGGGCACGGTGAATGTCACGTTGGGATTGTCAGTGGCCAGCAAGATCGTGGCGTTGTGGGCCGGACGCATTACGTTGGTCAGCGTGCAGTAGAAACTGATAGTCTCGCCGGGTTCAAGAACATTGTCGCCATCCCCCCCCGGAGGGCTGTCATCAAACTGATACGGATCGGCTCCGACCTCAAGCGGCCAGGGACGCGACCAGTCTACATCCAGATCGGCGGTCATTGTAGAATCAGAGTTGGAGATATTCCAGAGACCGATACGGGTAGTAGCGCCGTTGTTGGAGGGTCCCGAGTTGTTGGTCCGCGTATCGGGAACGGTGAGGTCGTGAAAAGCGCGAGCGTTCGAGCTGCCCGGCCAGACATCACCGGCGTCGCCGAAACTGTTGTTGTAGGCCAGGGCGTTGTCACCATCGGCCTGCTCCATAGCCACGTGGTACCAATCGGGGTTCTGATTGCTGGGGCCGGGCGCGTGCATATCAATATGATAGATGCACAATCCTGATGACGGCAGACCAACATCAAAGCCCACCTGCTGACGGTTTTCGACAACCCAGTATTCGTACACGGTGGAGAGGTCGTTTTGCAGGCGATAGGCCTGGGCATTGTCCTCAACGTTGGAAATCGTAACCTGACTCAGGTTCTCGGCAACATCGGTGAGTTGCAGGAAGCCAATCTCGGCTTTGGACCAGGCGGTCAGGTGCGCCGGTTGACGGGAAGCGCCGTTGTAACTTCCGGTGGCCATCAAAGCCCAATCGCCCAATCCATTGGAGAGCGGTGCGGCACTTACATCGTATAAATCGGGCAAACCCAGGAAGTGACCGTACTCATGGCAGAAGACGCCGATCGGTGATATCTCGCTGTAGGTCTCTTCCGGATTCATGGTGTAAGCGGAGATTCTGACGCCATCTATCCAGACCGGAGTGATGTTGCTCTTGTGCGACCAGATACCATACTCTCCCGTCTCGGCGCCGCCACCGGCATGGATAATGACCAGCCCATCGCAGTAGCTATCACCGTTGGAGTCGTACCTGTTCCAGTTAGCCACGTAGTTGCGCGCCGAGTCCAGGGCTGTTGACGCCACCTCGCGGCCTCTGGTGAGGCCGTCGTCATCACTTACATAATAAGCGTAGGTCTCAGGCATCCGGTACCAGCCGAAGATATCCCCTCTGACAACGAAGTTGCCGTAGGAGTTTTCCAGATAGAAATCGGTCATCGATCCGGTGGGATTGTAAAAGTCCTGGCTGAACAGTACCGAGTCAAACTGATATGGTTCAGCGGCAACACCGCCGACGGTGTATGGGTTGTCCGAGAAATCAACCAGAATGACAATCACGTAGGCGGTGTCGATAACGTGCGCGCTCAGGGCCAACCGCCGGCCGGTTCGGTCTTGCTTCAGAGGTGTATGTATTTCGGGGCTGTCACCCCCTGCGGCCCTGAACGCTTGATGAGCAGCCACGATATCATCCCAAACCCCTTCGGCTATCCATTTCTCGACAGCTTCTTTTGTCGGTGGTGCGGCAAGTGTGGGCAGTTGAATCATGATCGAAACTGCAAGGAGAGCTAATGCTCCCATGATTCGTCTAACGGGGTCCAACTAAGGCTCCTTCATCGTCCAGGTTGTCTATGACTACTTATATCGGCCACAAATGCTTGATCCGCCTGTGCAAATCGGCCCATAAATGGGTTTCTTACGCTACGCGGCTCAAGGCCTCACGCTGGTTCTTCACCCTCTTACCCGGACCCTCCACAACGTCACCCTCAGTCTCGTTCCACTAACAGTAGGTCGAAACCCCTGTGGTTGCGACATCCTGCGCTGCGCGGGGTTTTCAGCCGTCCGTGCTCTTTGGTCCCGCGTTGTGAAACCCAGGGGACCCTCTTACGGGCGGCTTGGCCGCGGCATGGTGAGCGGAGCCGAACCATGAACTTCGGGTTCTCTTTGATCCGCAGAATCCTGCACGCTGGATGCGGGGCGTGACCCGGCGGAACGTGCAATCCGGTCCAACCAAGGTCTGAGGCGGCCGCCCGAATCGAGGACTGGATTCTGGCCTTCGCCAGAATGACATCGAAAATAGGGAACCTACTTTTTCTTCACCTTCTGCTTGCAAAGGACACTGTAGAACTCGTTGAATACGAGTTCGGTAGGTTCTACGCTGAACGGTCCCAACTTGAAAGTATCGTGCAAACCGTCAATCGTTTCACGCAGGAAAACAGATCCTTTATCGCCGGCGACAACTCGCATCACAACAGGCATCTTGAAAGACGCATCGACGTCCCGTGTGACAACATCCCCTTCGACATAGTACCCTTCGTCCTGGCTTGTGATCTTATACTCAACACGATAGTCCGGGAATCCGGTCTCATAAAGCCAGTGTTTGAAAAACCAGTCGAGCGGTTCACCGTAGTGTTTCTCGGCCAGCTTGACGATTTCGTCATTGGTGTAGCTTTTCATGCTTGTGATCAGGGCCAACTCATGCATGAATTTGAGGAAGACCTGATCTGTGTGCGTGCTGACATCGTACATGAGAAGTCTGAGCATGTGCAGGACCCATAGGCCCTTGTTCGACCTGATTTCCTTTTTGGCTCGGCTTCCGACAGCCAACGGGCGATCCCGCTTAAGGTCGTCGACACGATAGACGGAGTCACGCCGGTGCAGCAGGTGGGAATACCCGACCGCACCGAGGGCCGACTGTAGAAACAGGACCCCGGCGTACTCAGGCGCAGCTTCAGTCAGCCACATCTCACGATCCGTGGCCGGCCGCATCAATGATCCGAACCACTGCCGAGCCACCTGCCGTCCGGCTACCGCATGGAAACCACCAAGGGCGTGCATGGAACCCTCGGTGACGCAGGCGATCTGAGGTATGCACATGACGCCGGGCATACTGTAGGTTCCGGCCGGGCTGACGTAAACAGAGAAGGCGCCAACAGGCGGTCCAAACTGAGACGACATGTAATTGAATGCTTCCAGCGTTGTCTCTTCATACGTTTCCTGAGGGATGAAACAGTCCGAATACTTTTTGTCCATCAGTTCCCAGACCAGAAAGTTCAGCGGCAGACCGGATTCGGAAGCGACCGTCATAGTGTCAAGACCGGAAGCGTAACACTGATAGAGATACTCACGGTATGGATTCTGGGGCGTTACTTCGAAGCGCTGGCGTCGTCCGTTGACCTCCTCAGCCGAGCCGATACCGGGCATGAAGTAGTTGAAGTCCTTCGGTGTGACAAATGTGAATGTATGCGGGCTGACTTGTGGGTTTGCCACATAGGGCATGGCGTGGTCGAACTGTTTCCCATGATACCACAGAGTGAAACTCAGGGTGTCTCCCCGCGATCGGTACTGAGGCAGGACAACACCAATAACGGCGAAATCCTTACGGCGGTGGAAATCGACCGGCTGGCCATCGTAGTATATGGAGTCTGTCTTCAGGTTATGATGCAGGAACAGAGTGACGAATTTCATGCTGTCGGCATTGACCAGCACTTGAATAGTCGTCTGTGCTCCTTCAAGAAACTTGCCGTCGAGACCGGACATCTCAATCTCGGCCTGACGGTCGAGGATCGTGGTCGAGTAGTTAATATCCGACATCAGAGCATCCTGGTAGACGTTGCGTTCCTGTCTCTGGAAAAGCGCGCCGTCGGTGGCCACGATGTCACCGCCCTGGTATTCGTATGCCACCTCGACCTCTTCCGGCCGGTTGGGGTCGAACATGTAGACATATCGATTGAAGTCAATCCAGAAGAAACCATCGGAACGGCGTTCATAGATGGAACGAAGCAACTGGAAGTAGTTGTCGTAAGTGTGGTGGATGATCGGTCGGAAGAAAATCTCTCCCTGTGGCTTCTTGGCGCCGATGTTGAACTGCTTCCATTTCATCTCAGTGGTGTCGGTGGTAAATCTCTCCTTAACCTTGAGATCGAAGTCATCCCCTATTCGGATAAAACAGGTTTTGAACACCTGGTCGACCAGACTGTCACCTGAGACGGCCATCAACGACTGCCGTTCCATGTGCGACGGAATCTCTATCCGGGCACTACCCTTACCGATAAAGATCGCTGTGGTGGGACGTTCATTCACATATCGCAGTAGATAGAGATCACCCTCCTCAAAAGTAAACGTGGCCACATCTTTTTCGTACACGAAGTCGCTGATTGTGGCCTTTTCGCAGGCATGGTTCATCAGGTCTTCAGAAAGCACTCCGTAGTCGCTCTTGAGCTTCCGGAAGAAATCCGTTTCAGCCTGAGAAACAGAGACGAGCAACAAGACGATCAGACAGATGTTCAATATTCTCTGGCGGTACATTAAGACTCCCTTCATGTAGTCAATTTATCAGTAAGACGTACCGACAGCCAAAAGCGTCCAATCGTTGCCCGCCCGGGTGACTGTCCGGCGCCTACTCGGTCATAATCTATGTCCGAGTAACTGTACGTGATGTAGACACTACTGTCAACGGAAATTCCGAAACGCAGGTGCTGTCGGGCGAGGTCGCCTGATAGCTTTGATCTTGTGAGGCTGCCGGCGCGGCGGATTACGGTCTCGGCAACCTAGTGTCGAACAAGGCAAAACCAAGGAATCCCGCGTGGCGCGGGATGTCAGGACCGCAAGTGGTCCTGACCTACTGCTGAAGAGGCAACTCCTGTATCCGGACAAATCGAAATGGACCCTATTGACTAACATCTGCTCTGCGTATAATATGTATCAAACGGTTTTGCAAAGGAGTGCCTATGGCTGCCTATATCATGGCCATGACCCTCAATCCGAACGCCAAGAAGCAACATGCCGATTTGCCGCACCAAATCGACGAGTCGATGAACGCTTTTGCTCGGCACGGCGTCCATGTCGATCAGTTGTTTGCCACGCTGGGGCGGTATGATTATCTGGCCATGTTTAGCGCTGATGATCAAACGGTTGCTTTCAAAGTGGCCTCGGAGATTAACGGTCTGGGTTTGTTGGAGACCGAGACCTGGCCGGTGATTCCCTACGACGACTACCAGCAGTTGCTGGTCTGAGAGCCCTCAGATTTCGGCTCACAGAAAAACGACGAAGCCCTTGAAGCGGCAGATGTAGTTGCACGCTAAACAACGGCGTGACGGCGCTCGCTCCAGCGGCGATGGACTGTTGATCGGTGGTCGGGAGCGCCACTTCAATCACGGGATTTACTACGCCTACATCGAAAAGCCTTGCAAAAACAGCGTTAATCCCTATAATAGTGGATAAGTAGACTGAATTTTCTATTGTATCTTCTCGGACAAGCTCCATGAGAGGAGCTTACCCAGGAAACAGACCATATCGAGTTCTCAGATACTTCGGAAGTCTCATCAGGAGAGATTGCGAATATCAAAAACGCAGGACCCGTAAATCGCAACCAGACAGACACCACGAATGGAGTGTTTCTATGCGGAACTTCTATGTTAGTCTAACTCTGACTCTCTTCGGAATACTGTTTTCGACATCCGGCGTGATGGCCGGTGTTTATGTTGAACTGGTCGACACCACCGATTGGGAAATCTTCGACACCCTCCCGACCAATGAGCCCTTGACCTGGTATGTCAAAGCGGATAACGACGTCGGCAGTACCGTAACCTCGATGTCCAACAGTATTAGAATATACTCGCTGCAAGGAGCCACCTGGCAGGTGCCCACGTATGCTGTCGGTCCGGACTTCACCACTTACTTCGACGTCAATGGTATAAACGTCCTTAGTTTGGATGGCATCAGCGACGATATGATAGGCATATCGGCGCTGGCCTTGTTTACGTCTGGTATGCCCGATGGACAGACCGGTCTGGAACTCTTTCGATTCAGCAGTGAGATCAGCGACACCGATTTCGGGGATACAATCTGTGTGGACACCGCCATACTCACGCCCACCGGCGCGTGGATGTGGGCGACGTCGAGTGGGTCAGCCCCACCTGGTTGGGGCGGGCCGTACTGCTGGACTATCGGTGGACCGAGCACCTGCTATGCCGACGGTGACGCCAACGACGACGGTATCGGTCTCAGCACCGGCGATCTCGTCTACCTTCACGCTTTTATCTTTAGCGGCGGTCCGGAGCCCCCGCAACTCTATAGCTGTAATCTGAACGGCGACGACGTGGTCGATGTGGCCGACTTTGAGCTCTATGAGGATTACTTCGTGTTCGGCCTAAGCGTGTTCGATCCCTATGGCGGCTATCCCGTACCCAGCCCGTGCGATCCGACCCCGGTACCTTCCTGCTGTACCGGCATCCGCGGCAATGTCGACGGTGATCAGGAGGAGAATACCGACATCTCCGATCTGGTCTACACGGTCGATTGGATGTTCCTCGCCGGCGATCCACCGCCCTGCCCACAGGAGGCCGACCTCAACGGTGACGATGTCGTCGACATAGCAGATTTGGTCTACATAGTTGATTTCATGTTCAACGACGGGCCAGCGCCGGGGGCGTGTCCTGGACGGTGAGTGTCCAGCGGAAAAATAAAACCAAGCGGAGCAGGATTTATGCCTTCTCCTGTTTTCTGTGGTCGGTGACTAACATTGGCGGACTTTCGTTGCGGAAATCGGTTAAACATTTCATCGATTTGCACGTCCAATATTGCAGGCAGGAAACGACGTTTTTTTAGATTTCAAGGACCCTCGAAGCGACTCGATAATAGGCCTGCGGGTCAGTTTTTCCGTGCGAAGACTGTTTTGTTTGTGTAGAATATAGTGCGACAATCGGAGGAGTCAGTTCAAACGGAATGACTGACGCAATCACTTAGGCACAGGATCAGTGCCGACACATTCATAGGAGGGAATCATGAAAACCACACTTGTAACACTCTTACTGGTGAATTGCCTATTTGCGACCGCATGGTCCCATGATGAGGGTATCCCGGACACGGTCAGAATCGAAGGGGACACGCTCCAGGTGGGTGTATCGATGCCGATCAGAATGGCCATTGCCAACGATTACAACATCCGGTTGTTCAGTTTCGGCTTGATTTCGAAGACACTGGACGGCGGATTCGCCAAGGCCGACTCGATTATCTTCGTCAATCGCATGGGCAGTCCTGAGGTGTTGGAATGGCGCATCGTAGTCTTCAGAGACTCGGGGGGAGTGTCGCCCGACATGACAATTGTGTCGGCGCGGACTTTCGCCAACCCTGTGATGCTGGCGCCCGGCAACGATGCTGTTTTGGAATTATACCTGACCGGGCTGACGCCGGGTGAGATGGTGGTCGATAGCGGGTTCTTCCCGCCCGTCGGAAAGTTCGAGATAATCCATGAGTTCCCTCACGGGGACTATTGGCCGTCATACAGACCTCAGTTTGTCACCGATACCCTAACGGTCATTCAGGGCAGTCTGCCACCTTTATTGACTCTGCCCGACGAAGAACCCAGCACCGATGCCGGGACCAAAGTGTCATTCAAAGTCGAGGCCGAGTCGCCGGAGGACAACGTCGTTGAAATTGAGTTGACCGAATTTGCTCGTTTGGAAGGTGGGGCCGGGACGCCTGTCAACGCACCTTCGTTGAACGGTAACAACCCGGCTCACTTCAGTTGGCTGCCTACCGAGGCCGATGTAGGGCTGTGGTCGGCCGGCTTCCGCGCCTGCGACGTGACCGGACCCTGTGTGAACGGCAATGTGACCATCCAGGTGGTAACTGATGATAATTATCTGGTTAGCTTTCACCAGGTCGAGACGGTCGATGCACCGGGGACCCTGGCTATGGCTCATGCCAACACCGATGACGACCCCAAGCCGGAGTTGTTCATCTGCTCAAGCGGTTTGTTGAAAGAGATCACGGCCTCGTTGTGGGACTTGAATGCTAACATGACGCTCTCAAACGTCTACAGTTTTGGGCGCGCTCGGCCGTTCAGAACTCCGGTAGTTGGACACCTGAACAACGATGCATACCCCGACGTGGCCATTGTCAGCACTTTGCCGCAGGGATTGCAGGTCTTCTACTCCGATGGCAACAACGGATATTGGTGCGACAGCATCAGTCTGCCTTTGGTCGACTCGCGCGGCGCGGTTCTCGGTGAATTCACTCGTGATCAGTACCTTGATTACGTTTACGTCGGAAGCAGCGGCATCCGCATTTGCGCGGGTAGCGACGATCCTGTATTCTTGCAGCCAGTCCACTTCGACATCGGTGAAAAGGCAATGTCGGTCAACTCGGCCGACTTTGACGGCGATGGGTTGGATGATCTGGCTGTTGGAACCGAGAGCGGGTTGAGAATCTTCAAAAGCGACGGCAGCGGCGGGTTTGAGTTTATCGAGTTTCACAACCAGACCTACGGTTCGCTTGACATCGAGATCACCAACTCAGGTTCTGATTTCAATAACGATAACATCTACGACCTCTGTTTGGCCACGCCGTCGACTTACGGTAGCCATAGCGAAATTGTGGTCTACCTGGGAAACGGCGACGGTACTTTCGGGCAGAGAGTCGTGCGCTCTCCTTTGGGCCATGTCATGGCCAACTGTGCGGGTGATTTCAACAACGACGGCGACCTCGACATCGCATACGTCAACGGGAGCGAAAACTACTGTGCCGTTCTGTTTGGCGATGGTGACGGAGATTTCACCAACGAGTTGAGATTTGAAATCGAACACTTCCAACCCCTGCGGATGGACTGTTTCGACGCCGACCTCGACGGCGATTTGGATATCGTGGTGGCTGCCTCGGGTACCCTCACCGAAGGAGCTTCACTGATACTCTTTCGCAACCAACTCGATCCGCACGGATTCATGACCATGCCGATAGTTGTATCGGCCCTGGACAACGCGGAGATTGAACTTCGCGCGCCGAGCGGCCAGGTTGTAAACAAGATGCGAAGCTCTGTTTCGTCCGGTGAGTACTATCGCCGAAACGTCAACTTGAACACCATCCTGGACGACGGCATCACGGTAGGCGCTGTTGAACCGGGCACCTATGCCGTCAAGGTGCAGCCCAAACCGGATGCGAACAAGGCGGACGAGACGTTTTCACTGGAACTAACGGTTGGTGGCTATCCCTATCGATTCGCCGACAAAGCACCGATGTCGACCCAGGGATACGAGTTTGGGCTCTACCCGTTCAGCCGCTCCCCGGTTTACCCGCCGCCGGGTGTCTATGTATATCGCTCCGAGTTTACTTTTGAATGGGAAGGCAGCGGCAGTTTCGATTTCCAATTGGCTACCGACATTGAGTTCAACAATCTGGTGGCCATCGCCACGCCCTCAGGCAGTTACCTCCATTCGCCACCCTTGGACACGGCCCTTGCCGACCTGTACTACTGGCGGGTGAAACCGGTCGGCGCAGCCGAGTACTCTTGTGTTTATCCGTTCAACCTGAGACTGGCCGACTGTCTTGTTGGGGGTAACGTAGATCATGACGATGACGGAATAATTGCCCTGTGGGATCTTGTCTGGCTGATCGATTTCATTTTCAAGGGTGGTCCTGAGCCGCCGAATCTTGATGAAGCCAACATTAATGGGCTTGGCGCCATAGACATTGCCGATCTCGTTTACCTGGTGGATTATCTATTTACCGGCGGCCCGCCACCGGTACCTTGCAGGTAGGCTGGGATCGTCTGGTCTGATTGGGCTAATGGTTGGACACGGACAACACAGCGACTGAGTTGGAGAAAAAATACGCCCAGGAGGAGTCGAACCCCCAACCTTCTGATCCGTAGTCAGACGCTCTATCCAATTGAGCTATGGGCGCATTCCAGCCCTGAATAAACCGCCACACCTCAGAAAGTCAAGGTTTTTTCGGGACCGGTACCGCCTGGGAAACCTCACCGCTCGTATTGTATAGACTCGATCAGTTCGCGCACCTCGCCGGCCTGTGGGCTGTCGTCATCCACCAGCTTGAGATACTGGTCGAGATATTTCACGGCAGAGTCCGGTTGCTGTTGGTTCAACCACAAAAGTCCCAGGCTGTAAGCGGCTTTGTCAAACTCGGGCTCCAGTTCAACTGCCCGTCGCAGATATGACACCGCCGAATCCGGCTCGGAAACGCGGTCAAACGCCAGCCCGAGTTGGTAGTGAATCAGGTGGTTGGCCGGATCACTCTTCAGCGCCCGGTCCAACAAAAGCCCGGCCCGCTCAAAGTGTTTATTGGCGTAATTGATCAAAGCCAGCCGGTAACAAGCCTCGGGATGGGTCGGGTAACGCTTCAGAGCCGCACGATAGTTGGCCACGGCGCCGACCGGGTCTCCGTCTTTCTCTAACTCCATCCCCTTCAGAAAGTACTCATCGGCTTGGGATCTTTCGGCGGACTCTTCGGTGTCGGATGTTGACTTCATCAGAATGGCCAGCGCCAGCAGAGCCGCCGCAACAATGATAACCCACCAGACGGCTTTTTGTTTTGAGGCTGGGGAAGGGGTGGGCATCGGAGAGAGCCTACGATTGTGTAGTCAGATAGATGATGGCTGCCGCCAAGATGACAAAGGCTGCAAATATGACGGTAAGTAGTAGCTTATTGGGCGAGTCGTTAACAGGCGACGGCTGTTCGTCGTTGGCAGTTTCCGCCCGATAGTTTGCCATCTGCTTAAGCCAGGTGTCCTCGATTGCCAACAGTTCCGGGTTTTCGGAATCAAGGGTGAAGACATCGAGTTCGTCAAAACTGGATGGTGAAGTTTCCTCGACTCTGAACGCAATCACCGTGACGTTGTCGGCGCCGCCACGGTCGTTGGCCATCTGAATGAGGTCATCGACGATCCGTTTGAGGTCACCACCTGCTTTTTCAGCCGTTGCGAATATCTCATCGTCCTCGGCGAATCCGCAGAGACCGTCCGAACAGAGGACAAACGTGTCGCCCGGATCGACAAATACCAAACGATAGTCCACCTCGACGTTTTCACGAACCCCGAGAGCACGCGTGATCACATTTTTGCCGACCGAGCCAAGTCCTTCCGCTGAAGACATCAGTTGCTTGGACTGCATCTCAGCCACCCAGGAATGATCGGTGGTCAACGGCACCAACTGTCGTTCTTCCAAGCGATAGGCCCGGCTGTCGCCAACGTGCGCCACCGACATAACATTGTCTTCAAGCGCTACGGCCACCACTGTCGTGCCCATGCCGCTCAGGGCCGGATCGTTGGTTGAGCGGTTGTGGATTTCACGATTGGCCAGACGGATGGCCTTTACCAAAAGCTCTCCGGACGACGGCAAGGTTTGTTCCAGAGCCAGGTCCGGATCGGCCAGAAGTTCGTCGTGAAGATGCTTGAAGATCGTTCGAATAGTTTGCGAGGCCGACTGCGAGGCAACTTCGCCGGCTTGATGCCCGCCCATACCGTCGCAGACAGCCAGGACATTGCTCTCGCGGTCGATGTGGAGAGTATCCTCATTGCCGGGCCTGACCAACCCTACGTCGGTTCGCCCGACGACATTATAACGAAGTGCCACTATGTAACCCTGCTGTTTTCAGATTCGTTCACGGCTATTTGGTCCCTTCAACGAAACGAAATTGACCTGACGCAATATCAGGAAAGTGTGCTTGTCTGACAATAAAAAAAACCCCGATTAGTCAATCGGGGTTTCATAAATCTCAATTATTTGCAGGTGCCGTATGGCGACTCACCTGACTGCCCTGTCAACGAGTTGGGGCGCGGTCGCCCAACACCACTACTTCAGCAGCACCATCTTGCGGGTTTCCTGTCCCAAGTCCGTCACCAGACGGTAGAAATAAACGCCGCTGGCCAGCGATGAACCATCATACTCGACTTCGTGAGTACCGCTCGGCATCGTTCCGAGATCGATCTGCTCTATCGCCCGTCCCAGGACGTCGTAGATAGCCAGACTCACCCGGGAGCGTGACGGCAGCGTATACGAGATTGTCGTACTCGGGTTGAACGGATTCGGGTAGTTCTGAGCCAGTTGAATCGAATTGGGCAGAAGCCCCGCGCCGTCATCGCCGACATCGGTGGGAGAGTGGGAGGTCAGTAAAACTTCACCATCGACAAAGACAGACACATCATTCAATGAGTTCACTGTGTAGCTCAGCAGGTCGGCTGCCCCGTCGGGGGCGTCGGTGGGGATCAACACCTCAAACGACAGGTACACTTCCTCGCCGGGATTGGCATTGACCAACCCTTTCGTTTCGACGCTGATGCCCCAACCCAAATCGGATTCAGCCGTGATCGAGTACTCATCGAAGACATTACCCACATTACGAACGCCGACCACAAACTGTACCCATTCCTCGGGCTGGCCTTCTTTGGCTATCGGCGGGTCGGTCAGTTCGATGGCGTAAACGTCGGATGCATCGACAGTGACCTGCAACGAGCCGGTGGTCGTCTCAGAGGCATCGAGCTCTGAAGTGACGGCGAATTCAACGGTGTCGATACGATCACTTTCTGATGATCCCGGCCAGATGGGCAGTGAAACATCAAAGTAGACCGAAACCACTTCGCCTGAAGCGGCGTAGGTGAAACCGCTGGGGATGTTCAACGACCAGCCTTTGGTGGATATCGCTTCGACCGTGTAGAAGTCCAAGCCGTTGCCGCAGTTTCTAACGTCAATTTCGACCCGGACAATACTGTTTGGCTTTCCGATCCGATCGGCAGGCAGATTGATCGGACTCAGGCACATCACAGCATCATCGACAGACAGATTGACCTCAGCCTGCGCCTTGTCCTGCCAGTATAAATCACCGTCAAGAATCGATGTGCTTGGATTGCGATGATTCACCGTGAACGTGATCAAATCGCCGGTAAGCGCACCTTCATCGATATCGTCTGAGTAAATATCATCGCCGTAAGCGAACAACATCCCAAAAATGCCGACCGTGTCGTAGTTGGCGCCCACGGTAAAGGAACCGCAGTGAACACCATCGGGATCGTATGCGTCGATCTTGCTTCCCTGGGGTGCCGGCTGTCCGTTGTAGAACGCTTCGCCGATGAATCCCTTGTACCACGGTGTAGGTGTTACACCGGCGGTCACCGCCAAAGCCAGCATCAACACCAACCCTATCGCCAGACTTCCGATCGTGTATCTCTTGTTCACGCTTGATCCTTATCTCTTCCCGACCGGCTTCTAAACCGATCGGTGGTTCATTACTTTCAATCCAGTACGGCTTGCGCCTATTTCAACAAAGTCATCTTCTTCGTTTCAGTGAAACCTTCGGTCTTCAGGCGGTAGAAGTATATGCCGGAAGCAACAGCTTCGCCAGCGGAATTTGTACCTTCCCAAATGACCTCATTGACGCCGCTTTGGGCCACGCCGTCGAACGGTGTCGAAACCAAACGACCGAGTACGTTGTAGACTTCAATGGTCGCCTTACCTGAGGTCGGCAGGACGAAACTGATGGTCGTTTTGGGGTTGAACGGATTCGGATAGTTCTGGCCGAGCGAGTACTTAGTCGGCAGCGTGCCGTCCGAGTTACCTTTGGCCGTCAGGGCAGAGATTTCCATTTTGCCGCCGGTAGCACCGCTGAATGTAAAGTCCTCGTTGGTTTCCAGGCCGTTTATGCGCAGCGAGAACGCCTCGCCGGGACGGGCGCCGTCGATTTCGTCGGTTGTCTGGTCGTCGCCATAGACAGCCATGAATCCGAACAGACCATCCTGCTCGACTATGAAGCGGCCGATCATAAGACCCTCTTCGTTGTGAGCACTGACTATGCTGCCGGCTTTGACCGTGGCGCCGTCGACAGTCAGACGCTCTGCGTAGACGTTCATCCAACTGTTGGTAGCGGTGACGCCCTCAAGGCTACCCTTGGCCGCGAAGATGTGGCGGTTGGGCTGCGGCGCGATTTTTGGCCCTGCGCCCGGATAGGCCAGGACGCCGGGGAAGTCGTTCTTGAGCCAGTAACCGCTGCACGGACCCATTTCCAAAAGATCGTTGTGCAGGATATCACCCGGCTGATAGACTAAATTGCCGATTGACGGGTCCCAACCAAGCGCTACGATAAGATCGTCGTGAATCGAAGCCAGCGCTTCCTCGGTCGGGAGATTGTAGTCCGGCAGATAGGAAACAAGGTTCCAGCCGTTGATCAACGGAATGCCGGTCGTTACCGGAACCGCCTCACCGGCGATCTCAAGCGTCACATCGCAGTTAACTTTGATCCAGTAGCCTGAGAGATGGTCGACGAATTTCAGGTTGGAGAACATCGGCAGGTTCGGATCGTAGGTAAGACCCTCGCCCTCGAAGCCGAGCACGACTTCCAGACAACCTTCGATAGAAGCCAGCACCTCGATAATATCGTCGTTTTCGTGGTCGACATTCCAACTCACCAGGTTCCAGCCTTCCAGCAGGTCACAACTCTTGACAATGATATCCCCGACATCCAGACAAACCTGGTGGATATCACCATTGGCCGTCCACACCGTCGGGTCGGGAGTGTAGGCCTGGACGCCGTTGACATAGAGGCGGATGTTGTCGTCGGGATCGGCCCCTTCGTCGACGTCTGGAGTATACGGATCATCCCGGTAGATGGGCATGAAGCCATAGCGTCCGGCTTCTGAGACAAACCAACTGCCGCAATGTACGCCGTCGGGATCAAAGGCATCGATCACCGAACCGACCGGCAGCGGAGCGTTCATGTAAAGATTGGTCTCGCAGTAGAAGTTGACCCACTCCAAAGTTGGCGTGATCGGCTGCACCGGGGTCAGCACTATCATGATACCGGTTTGGGCGAAGTTGATATTCTCCACCTTTCCGGGGTAGTAACCTTGTTTGTAAGCGTAAACATCGAAGGGAATAATCTCAGAGTCAAAGAACTCAAAGAGACCGGAGGCATCCGAGTGCGTCTGATCGTCCCAGGTGTCATACGGGAAGTCGGGCCACAGTTCGACCGTGGCGCCTTCGATGGAGTGACCGTTCGGATCGACGACGTAGCCGCAGACATAGTTTTCGGAAGTACCGATGACGATACCACCGTTGATTATCGTCGGTACCACCGAGGCCGGTCCGGAACCGCAATCGTAGGTGAAGATCGGATCGGGTAAGATGCCGGTGATCGGGTAGAATCCCGGCGCGGCATGGCCATGTACGTTGAAGTGCATGGTCATCAATAAGCCGGTCGCGCCCGGGATCAAACTCTCACCGGCCGACACGGCGGCGGCGAGGTTAAGATCGTCGTTGCCCAGCGTGACACTTTTGTTGGCCCAACTTTCGATCAGGGAGCCTGCAAACGATATGGAGTCAAGTTCCACCAGGTCGTTGGTGGTGAATTCCAGCCAGACATCAAGCTCGGCCAGATCGCATAGGAACTCCATCGAAATCGGTACCGCCACTCGTGCACCCAGTACGGCGGGCACGGTGGGAATGCTTATAACATCGTCGTCGGAGGGCGGGATAGTCACGTTCAGGGTGACGGTGAAGTACTGTGTCATGGGCTCACAGACAACATCGGGATTGCCAACGACGGCCACAACCGCTTCATAGGTGTTGGCTTCCAGGGCCAGTCCGTCCACGCTGATAGTAACTGTTTGCTGGCTGCCACCAAACAGCGGATCGACTGTCAGCCAACTCTCGCCGGCCGTGACGATCTCGAAATCAAACGGTAACTCATCAGAATAGACGGTGAGATACTGGTCGTCCGGATTGACGCCGTCGGCGGTTGTCATATTAAACACAAATTCGGTTTGCGACAGAAACATCTCAACGCACGGCGGCGGTAATACAGTCACAGACACAGCGCAGGTATCGGCGCCGCAAGAGTTGGCCGCAATGAACGTGGCGGTGAAACTGCCGACGACATTAGCGCTGAAACAGACGGTGTCGTTGGCCCAGGTGACTTGGTAGTCCTGATTGTCAACAAGGATCTCAACCTCATCGGCGCCTGCAATCATCATTTCCTCACAGATCAGGGCGTCGGTTGAGTCGACCGTCACGCTCGGTTCATCGGGGCAGCTTATGACGGGTCCGCTGCCCATAGATACATTGATAACGACCTCGCAGAAAGCTTCACCGCAGGACTCCGAGACACCGAGATTAATAACATATTGGCCGGCCGTGTCGGCGTTGAAACACAAAACATCATCTGCCCAGGTGCCGTAGGAGACGGCCACCGGGAGGACGCTGTTCTCAATTACCAGGGGTATGCAAATGTCCCCGGGAGCACAGAGGAATTCATCGATCGGCAGGTCCGGACAGGCAATCACCGGCGGGAACAACAGCGTTACATCGACCGTGAAATCACAGGTATCGGCGCCGATGTCGTTGGTGGCTATCACCGTGAATGCATAAACTGCTTTACCGGGATCGAGATTGAAACAGAGTTGGCCCGCTTCCCAGGTGCCGTTGCTGGAGGTTACGGTCGTGGCACCAGAGATGGCCAGGGGAAAACAAGCAAACGAGCCGGCACAGCCTTCCAAGGCCAGAGGCTCGGTCGGACAGTCGATAACCGGAGCGGCCGGTTGTTCACCCACTTCAATCAGGATCGAGCAGGTGTCGGCGCCGCAGGCGTTGGAAGCTATTACAGTAGCTGTGAACGAACCGTTTATGTCGGCATTGAAACAAATCTGATTGTTTGCCCACGTTGCGGTGTAATCTTGATTGTCACTGGTAACCGTAACCGCATCGGCGTCACTGATTGGCAAGCCGTCGCAGATAGTCGTGGCCAGATTGGTTATGACAATCGGCTCGGTGGGGCAGGTGATGACGGGTGCCGGGTCCCAGGAGACATTGACCTCGATATCACAAGAAACAGTACCACCTGAGTTGGTGGCTTCAACATGGAAGCCCATCGGGCCGGTAATGTCTGCCGTGAAACAGAGCTGTCCATCAACCCAGGTGGCGCCTTCAACTGTTACCGTCTCAGCATCGGTAATAGCCAGCGGGATGCAAATCTCTCCACCGGGGCAGGCCGATGCAGCCAGCGGTTGGTCGGGACAGTCAATCGTCGGCGGTGGTGAACCCTGACCGATAGCATAGCAGTGGGGTCCATCCCAGGCGGGGAACACATCCGGTCCGGCCCATTTCCAAATACCGGACGGGGGATAGAAGGCTGAATCCAGACAAAGCGTTTTGCCCTCATCGGCAGCCGTGAGGGGGCCCACGTCCAGAGTGTAAGCGACAACGTCAAACCCGGCCGGCAAGCCGGTACCAAAGAAGCGGAAACCACCGAAGCCGATAGTATCGGCGCCGGAGCCTGTCACGCTGAAGGGGCTGATAAAAAAGCCACCGTCAAACTGCGCCTTACCGATGCCTACGGTGTCACCGACCGTGGTATTCCAGCCGGCTCCTTCCGGAGAATAAATGCGGAATCCGTTGGTGATACCGCCGTGGGCGTCGCCATCGCCGGTAAGTCGGATGTGGTAAGTTATCGGGACATCGAGCTCCAGATAGTTGCCGGGATTCAGTCCGTCAACATGGTCGAGCGACATACTTTGACCATAAGCCAGGCCGAACGGCAAGATCAACATGGCGCCTATGAAGACCAGATTTCTCAATCTCATACTGCTTATTCTCCTGAAAAAGCTCTTTAACAACACAACTTATATCCGACTCGTAAAAAACCGAGTCGCTATATCTCCCCGGGGAGCCGTTTTGGTCCCGGCGATATTTTTCTGACATGCCTCAAAGCAAAACCAATGCCGCCGCTGGGATGACCTTTTGGCCATTGATGCCTGAGATTGATGGAAACCATGTCATGTATTCCGGCCGATTATAGCCTCAAGGGACAATCCTCGGCACTCCGAGTTTTTCAACAGACAAATGGCTTCCCCAGTTTAGGACCCAGATCAGACCAGTTAAATCGTGGCTGCGGCAGTCAGTAGAGCCGCCCGTGTGCAGCCTTCATGTCAGACCAAGCAGGCAGTAGTAATGGCCTTCTTTGTTTATACGTGGGCCAGTGGCAAACTATGCCATCGCCCATGAAAATATAGCACTTACGCTTGGAATGTCAAGGGCTTAGGACCTAAGCCCTTGGCGCCTGAACTATCTTTGAACAGCTTGGTCAGGATCGCGATAAACGGCGTCTGCGGACCTCGAAAAAGGCCAGCACCAGAAGAGCGCCGCAAAGATCGGCAAAAACGTCGTAAACCGAGGCAAACCGGCCCGGAATCAGAGATTGGTAGAACTCGTCAAAAACCGCAAACAGCGTCAGAAAAAGTGCAGCGAAAATGCAACCTCGCCCCAGCCGGTTCATCCAGTCCCAGTTGGAAAACGAACGAAAAGTAAGAAAGGCAAAAAGGGCGTATTCCACAAAGTGCGCTGCCTTGTCAAAGGCGATATTCCGCACTTGAGGCGTGTGCAGGTCCGGAATCGATGAGATCGTGATTATCAGACCACCGTACAGGATCATCGGAAAATGGTAGTACAGAAAGCGATGCCATTTTCCGCTCGGGTTTTTCGAATTCTGCATGGGCGAATGGTTAAACATATTATTGATTTCGGTCAACCAAAATGAGTAATTCACCTGTGTCGTCAGCGCCCGGAAAGAGCGGCTACGTTACTCGGTGGCCCAATTGGCCGCCTGATAGAAGGAAGATGTCGATGTTGCCAAAGTATCTATCTCCGCCCAAAGGTGAATTGACGACACCCACCCAGACCAATTTTACCAAACTGCTCAGCGTCATGGCGGCGCTGGCCTTGGTGCTGGTGGTGGGCACGATCGGGTTTGTCATTATCGAAAACATGGCTCCATTTGATGCCTTGTATATGACGGTGATTACTCTATCAACTGTCGGCTTCGGTGAAATCACGCCACTGCATGATGCCGGTCGGGTGCTGGCTATGTTGTTGATCGTTTTCGGGGTCGGGCTGGGTGCTTATGCAGCGTCGACAATTGGACAGATTATTCTGGAAGGTCAACTCAAACAGGTTTTTGGCAGGAAGAAAATGGAAAAGAAACTGAAGAAGATGAGCAATCATCATATTATTGCCGGGCTCGGGCGGGTAGGTCGCCAGGTGGCCGAGGAGTTTGCCCGCCGCAAGGTGCCTTTTGTCATCATCGAAAAAGAACCGGAACCGGAAATGGAAAACGGAACCAACGGCTTTGTTTTTCTGAAAGGTGAGGCGACCGACGACAAAGTCTTACTGCATGCCGGGGTCGAACGGGCGCGGACACTGATTTCTACTTTGCCCGACGAAGCTCAAAACGTATACCTGACCCTGACGGCTCGGGCAATGAACAAGGATCTCCACATTATCGCGCGCGCCGATGTCGAAGGAGGAGAGAAGAAGCTAATGAGAGCCGGGGCCGACCATGTCGTCTCGCCGCACGTTCTGGGTGGCCACCGCATGGCGCTGGCTTCGCTACGGCCGAACGTCGTAGACTTCATGCACATCACTACCCTGGGTGAGGGTGGATTATCAATCGAGGAAGTGGTCATACCGGATGGGTGTCGGTTAGTCGGCAAGTGCATAATGGATTCCGGCTTGAAAAATGACTACGAGGCGACGATTATCGGCATAAAGAAAACAGGCGAACAAATGTCGGTTGCGCCTGGACCTCAGACTCTGCTGGAGACTTCCGACACGCTCGTTCTGATCGGCCCGACCGACGGCCTCGAACGGCTTGGCGAGGAGCTGAGTATCTAGGCGACAGATCGCTTTTTCGAGCTATGCGCGTTTCTGGGTGGCACCCTCAGACCCGGTTTGGGGGTGACTCCTCTTAATTCCCCGCCCCAAACAAGGTTTGAGACGGCCACCCATGGCCGGCCACCCCGTTCAAAACGGAGGAAGCGGATCACCGCCGCCGGTAACTTCAGAGGTTCAATTATGAAGTCGGGTCGATGTTTGATCTGGTCGGGCTCGACGGATGCCCGAAAGAGAAAACCGAATCATAGAACAAGGAGTGAAAGCGAGTAGACAAACTCAAAAAAGAACCGTTGCCATGAGAGAAAGTACGTCTTAGATTCCAACATCACCCGTCCGATTTGTGTGGAGACGTGTGGATGTGAGAGGAGGATGGATCTGGTATGGAATGGGTATCGAGTATTTACAATCAACTGAATATGGCATCCCTTGCTGCAGGCGCCATCCTCGGTACTGTGTGTGGCATGTTGATTCCGAGGATCGCTGTTTCTCTATCATCCGCGATTATGAGTTTCAAAAGAAATCAGCGAAAGAAGTTTCTTGAGTCCGGTAAGGTACACAAGTGGCTTCTCGATTATTATCGGGGCAGAGGAGCACTGAACGATCTCTATGTTTGCGTTATTGGTGGAAGTGAATCAAGAATACCCTTTTTCACAAAAAGAGATTGGCAAGGGACTACGCTAATAGCGCCTCATTCCGATGATATCGTAGTTCACAAACAAGCTTCACCCTATGTTGCTAAAGTAAACATGCGAATGCTGAAGAAAAGGCATAATCTGGGGCAAAGGATTTTTGGTGGCGGAGATACTCTTTGCCTCGATAGAATAACAGATCATGGAAGCCTGCAGTTACACGTCAGGCGTTGTCGGTTTTACCAAATGGCCACTGCGCTAGTATCCCTTGAAGAAGAAACATTCAGAACTGCCAGGTGGGGGAGACTCTTCCATACTCCAATTCGAGATGAGAGCTTATCCAGCCTGGAGGTAGCAGGAAAAGTAAACACCCTACCTTATTCAACAGGTTGCACTGTAGCGCTCGCCTTTCGAGAGGAGAATAGCTATGAACTCGCTTTGCATACGAGATCACACTCGACAATGACATTTGGTGGTACTAAGGCAGTAATTCCCAATTTTGGGTTAGAACCGAATTCATCTGAACGAGGGAAAAGTGAATACAGCATATTATTTCACAACTTCCTGCGGGAGTACTGTGAGGAATTATTCGATTACGAACAACTCATTGATACACAGAAAGAGCGCCGCCCCTCTCCTGACTGGTTTACGCAGTTGCCAGAAGCATCAAAGATTCTTGAACTGCAGTCTGATGGGAAATTTGAGTTGTATTTTTTGGGTTTTGGGATCGATGCGTTGAATGGTACTGGCAACATAGCTCTCTTAGCGATAATCGAGGATATCGACACTATTAAGTCAATAAGGATGTCAATGAAAGCAAACTGGGAGGTTGGGGCGGGAAGCTCCACCAGTGAATCTATTGAGTTTATCGATATTTATGATGAACGGTTGGAGACATGGTTGAAGAACCACAGGATTCAATATGGAAGTGCATTCACTTTGGCTTTGGCCATAAAACAGCTAGAGGCGCTTATGGAGAATCGAAAACTAAAAGGCACCGATGATCAGGTTTGATAGTAACGAGTATTGGCTAAAAACCACTTGGGACAGATACTCTCAGTTGCGAGAGGTTCCGACGAAGATCAGAGAGGAGTTCTTGAATCAGGAGGCAATGTTAATTGACAGCCTTGGAGTAGTTGTAAATCGTGGAGAGGCACACAAACGAATTCAGTTGTTGGACTTGGCTTGCGGAACCGGGAGATTCTCGAAGATCGTTTTAGACCTCTTCGGAACAAAGTGCATAATTACAGCGCTAGACTTGAACCAATCTACACTCGATATGGCGGAGCAAGTGTTTGGTGACTGTGTAAAGACCGTATGTGCAAATGCTTATAATGTGGGCCATATGTATCCATGTGAGTTTGACGTTGTTATTTGTATGGAGTTCTTTCATCATGTTTCACAACTAAGAATTCTATTGAATTCAATAAAAGACTCCTTGAAACCTGGCGGCGTTCTTATTGGGAGTTGTTTTCTAGAAGAGAAATACAAGGAATGGGATAGGTGCAAATATGGTTACACAAGATCATTCATTAGGTCTTCAGCCAACAGTTTAACAAAGTTCTTTTACAAATGGATGCCCTCAACAATCCAGGCGCTGGTGCGTGAGAAAGGGTTTGCACGGATAGAGCCTGTTAATGGGGACTGTTTCATCGAGATCTTAAGCAAAGACTATGTTCTGGAATTTGAGGAAAGAAATTACTACCTGTTTTTCAGGGCATCATTACAGTGATCCCGGGGCTGTTATTGAGCGCATGCCAGTCAATGAATCACATACCGTGCAAGTTCAACCGACCTCCTACATTGATCACTGGGTGGCCAAACCGCCCACGACATCCGAACACACCGTTGCGCCGGGTCCTTTCCCGCTGAAAGCGGGTGAGACTCTGCGCTTGGACGACCAGCAGGGTCACACTCCGCCGCGGCGGACCAGGACCCTGCTGAACGGCGATAAACCACAGGGGTTTCGACCTACCGTTACAGCCCGAATACCCCCACCATCGCTTGACAAACAGAGCCCTGTTGGTATATTATCACAGCACAAAGACACACCGTTCGTAATCAGGCGAGGACAGAAACCATGAAATGCACCTATGTGATGACTTCAATGTTCGGGCTTATTCTGTTTGCGGCAACATCGTTGGCCATACCCCCGGTCGGCTTTGAACCGCCCACTTACAATCAGGAGCGAGCCTGGGACAACGAAGAATATATCAACGCCAATAGTATTCTGATGTTCGTGACCAACCACGGCAATTTCGGACGCGACCTGGCCGGGGTATTTGGATACGACGGCGGGACTTTTTTCCCATTCGTATCAATCGACAACATAGAGAGTGGTGCGCTGACCAATTTCGTGCTCTACTCAGTCGGTCTCTGGCTGGGGGGCAAAGTCGACGGCCAGACACGAGTAGCCATAGCCGAATACTCCGACGAATATGTTCCGGGTCCGATGGCCAACGGAACTTATCAACCGGATGATCCATCGTTCAAGGTCTACAAACTTTACCGCGATAGCCTGGCCGACAATCCCAACCTCGATTATTTGAACTGGCCGGTCCAACAAGGTGCGCCGGTGAATGAGTTGGGCCAGCCGCTGATGCTCGGTGACCAGATGCTCTGGTCGGTTTTCAACGACGCCGACCCGAACCAGCACCTGAACGACGCCGGTGAAACGGCTCCGCTGGGTATCGAAGTCCAACAGACCACTTGGGCATCCGGTGGGCACGGGGAGGATAGTATCGTTGTAACTAACGAGATTGAAGTAACTCAGGCCGGGTCCTCAGAGGTCGAGGTGCATGCCTTTGTTACCGACCAGTCTCAGTTGACGTTGGATTCTTATGCAGTTGATATCTTCAATGACCCGGTCGCAGGTCCGATGTGGCAGCTGCGTAATGTCACCAATGCAACCGTTCTCATTGCCGACCAGGCTAACTTTTCCGGAACCACGATGCACACAGACGAGGGATTCGCAGTCCAGGTGGAGGCATCGACCTCGATATTTGGATCGTTTCAGGTGGTGGCAAACGGCGCCGGAGAGCTTGATCCGCCGGAATCGGGCGCTCATCCCACAGCCGGTTTCCCGGTACCGACCGACGTAGACCCCGACGGCTTTCCGACCGATGGGCAGCAAGTCGGCGGTGGGCGCTGGTTGTTCCATACCGGGGACAATGGTGGCACCTCGGGTGGCGGAAACCGTGGATCATTTGAAGCCTTCGAAGTCCGCGTTACTCGCAACGGTGGTAATGACGGCGTTATCGGCAACTGTGACTACGAGATGCGATTTACCGGTGACAACAGCAATCCCGGTGTGGGAGGAAGCTACGCGGTCGAGGCATTCGAGGATGACAACGTTTTTTGGGTGCCGTTCGAGTTGTGGAACACAGGCGTCGGGACACCGGATGATCCGAGTGATGACATTCGCCTGATCCCCCTTATAATCGATTGGAACGAAAACAACATCTACAATCTTGAGAACTGGGGGTCAGGTCCCGGTGGAACCTGCTCAGGCGCATGTGAGCACTCCGTATCCGACGGCGATGACGATCCCTTTACCGACTGGGTCTACTGGTACACATCGACCGACATGTCACCTGGTGAAGCCGGATACCTCGAAGCCGAAGCGGATATGCTGGATGGAAATGGGTATAGCTTCGCGAACTTGGCAGACGAAGTCTTCGCCCGCACTGTTCTGGTTAGCTGGAACGGTGGTGAAACGCCCCCCTTTGATCAGGAGTGTCCCGAACAAGGTACCGTTTTCAGAATTCTAACGCCCGATTTGGAACTTGATGCCGATCTGTTTACTTTCATACCAAGCTCCGCCATCAGCACTGTTGCCGTCTCCCCCGACCGGACAATCTATACCAAATACAAGCTGTTCAACAAAGGCGGCAACGTCATCGAGGACGCCTACATCTCGCTCTGGGCCGATCCTGATCTCGGTGAATACACAGACGATCTTGTCGGCTGCGACACCATGCTTGATCTGTTCTACTGTTATAACTCCGACAACCATGATGCCGGACATTATGAAGACACGCCACCGGCGGTAGGTTTCAGAATCATGTCCGGACCGATTGTACCCGGCAACCCTGATGACACCGCCGATTTTGACGGCGTGCTTATGCCGGGGTACAAGAATCTGCCAATGACGGCTTTCAGCAAGTATATCAACGGGACCGACCCGAACAACTTTGTGGAAACATACAACTACATGAGAGGTCTCTACGCCAACGGTACTCCGTACATGTACAACGGGAATGTACTGTCTTTTATGCACTCCGGTGATCCGGTAACAAACTATGGTGACCTGGACTTTGATCCCTATGACCGTCGCATGATGGGTAGCTGCGGACCGTTCACAATGATGCCCGGCGACAGCCAGTATATCTTCATCAAAATGGCTGTCGGTCAGGGTCCGGACCGGTTGTCGTCCATCACCGCACTGATTTGGGAGTTGGTTAAACCACCGCCGCTCCCGGTCGTGTTTAAGACAGAGATCGACCCCGACCCGGTGTCCATGATGATGCTCAACGCTCTTGAGCCTGTCGAGGCGGTGATCACTTTTGGATTCGATGCGGATGCTGAGACTTATAACGAAATCGATTTTGCTTCATTGGCTCTCAACGGATTGCCGCCGGTCGATTCGATGGTGGTTCTGCCCGGTTGGCCGGGCTTTCAGGGTGCCGTGGCCAGACTATATTTCCCCTTGGCCGATCTTCTGACACCTTATCAGCCGCTGTTTGATTTTGTGCAGCACGGCTATACGGTAAGCGGTCAGTATGTCGGAGTGGAGTTGTTCAGTTTCGAGACCGAATTGACGATTTACGGCCATCGTTCAGGTGATCTGAACCTCGACGGCAAGATTGACATATCTGATTTGGTCTTTATGGTGGAGTATTTCTTCACCGGCGGACAGGCGCCTGAGTTGTTGGAAACAGCGGACTTAGACCAAAACGGCAACTCCGATATCACCGATTTGCTGCTGATGATAGAATTAATGTTCGGTCAATAACCTGATTTTAGTGTATATTGGTCTCTCCGAGCCGGACGCTATTTGCGTCCGGCTTATTAATTGGCCGAATTCGCCGGCCGAAGAAAAAGTTTGCGTATCGGACGGCCAAAGCAGAGATTAGCTCAGTCGCCGGGGGCTCGAAACCCTGGCCGTTGAACTTGGAAAGAAATGAGATGAGGATAGTCATTGTCGGTGGCGGTGTGGTCGGCTACAGCCTGGCCGAACACCTGCTGAAAGAAAAACATCAACTCTCGATGGTGGAGTCGGACCCGGAGTTGTGCGGCCAGATATCGAGTAAACTCGACATCCAACTGCTCAACGGCTCCGGTTCATCCCCGTCAGCTTTGCTTCAGGCAGGGCTCGACGGCGCCGACATGGTGCTGGCCGTGACACCCAATGACGAAGTCAACATGGTGGTGTGCGCTTTTGCCGCTCAGTACAAAGTTGGCCGCCGTATCGCCCGGCTGCGCAATCGTGAATTCTCAGAAGAGCAATCGGCCATCGACCTGGAGAAGATTGGCGTTACCTCGGTTATTCATCCGGAAAACGTCCTGGTCGATCATATCATGCAGTTTGTCGAAACTCCACATGCTGTCGAGTCGGCCAATTTCGAGTCCGGGAAGATTCTGATGCGGGGTTATCGGATTACCGAATCCATGGAATTGGCCGGCAAAACGCCGGGTGAGATTCGCAACGAGATCGCCCCGCATGTCGTGCTCTTCGCTGCTGTCGTGCGCAACGGCAGTGGAATCATTCCCGATGGTGATGAGCGAATTCAACCGGGCGATATACTGTACTCACTGTTCCCACGGGAATCGATGGATAGATTCCTCGAACTGGTCGGGGTGGAATCCAAGTCGAGTCGCAAAATTGTCATTACCGGCAATTCCTATTCAACCGTACAACTGGCCGAGGCTCTGGACGATACCGACCACAAAGTGGTTTTTGTCGATCCCGATATTGAGCACGCCGAAAAATGGGCGCCCGAATTCAACAATGTCGAAGTGATCCACGGCGACTGCACCGAGCACGACGTCCTGCGCGAGATCAATGTCGATGCCGCATCGTTCTTCATCGCCTGTTCCGACGCCGCGGACTACAACATGCTCTCAGCCCTTCTGGCCAAATCCGAAGGTGCCCATGAAGTGATGGCTATCACGACCGAGTCACATCACGGCAAGATATTTTCCTCTATAGGGATCGACCATGTCCTGAACCCAAGGCTGACCACGGCGCGCGAGATTCTGGAGACAATATCGCGCGGTCATATCGGTGCGGTGGTGCGTCTCTCCGACGTCGACATCGAAGCGGTACGGTTCAATGTCGAACTCCACAGTTACGCAGCCGGGCGGCCTATCAAGAAAATGTCAAGCAAGCTTAAGAAGGGTTCGATAGTCGGTGTCGTGGTGCGCGAGGATCGTATGATCCTGCCGAGTGGAGATACAGTGATTGAGGCCGGGGATCATGTTATCATGATCACGCACCACAAGAATCTTAAGGCGATATCGAAACTGTTTCAAGCGCAATGAGGCCGCTAACACAGGTGGATCATGCATAAAACAGCCGTCGCTTATACTGTCGGCAAGCTAATGCAGGTGCTGGGGCTGGTGCTCATGGTGCCGTTGGCTATCGGCATTTATGACGGCTGGTCGACCGATATTTCCTCGGCCTTTCAGTTGCCGGAAGTCAGCGGCTTTGCCGTGGCCATTCTGTTTTCGCTTCTTTGCGGAACCGCTTTGGCCTTGTTGTTCAGGCGGGGAAGTGGTTATCAAGGGGTCAAGGAGGGCTATGCAATCGTTACCTTCGGTTGGTTTGCGCTGGCCTTTGTGGCCGCTATTCCTTTCTGCCTTTATTTCATGGCCGGCCGCGCTGGCAACCTGGGCGGTATAGCTTATGCCTTCACCGATGCCTATTTCGAAGTCATGTCCGGGTTCACCACTACCGGCGCAACCATTCTAAGCGACGTTGAGGCCATGCCGCGCTCGTTGTTATTCCTGCGCGCTCTGACCCACTGGTTGGGTGGGATGGGCATTATTACTTTGGCTATAGCCATCCTGCCGACAATGGGTGCTTCCGGCTACCAGATGTTTCGCGGCGAAGTGCCGGGACCCAGCAAAGACAAACTGATGCCACGGCTCAAGCAAACCGCGTCCATCCTGTGGGGTGTCTACCTGATTTTCACGGCGGCCGAAACCGTTCTCTTGATGGTCGGTGGCATGAGTCTGTTCGATTCGGTCTGCCATGCTTTTGCAACCATGGCCACCGGTGGCTTCTCCAACAGTAACCAATCTATCGCCGGCTACAACTCTGCCTTCATCGAATGGGTGGTGATCATCTTCATGTACCTGGCCGGGGTGAATTTCGTCTTGCACTTTCGCGCCCTCCGGGGCGACGTCCGTTCGATGTTGACCAACAAGGAATTCCTGTTCTACAATGGCGTCATCGTGGCGGCGGTGGTGGTGATCACGGGTGTGCTCTATTTCGGCAAGCTCGACACGGCGGAAGCCACCAGCCAACACTTTCGAAACGAACCGATGACCACTGTCGAATTCAATGAGCACTACAACGATCAACAGGCCAAGCTTGAGACTTTCGGACATACTTTTCGAGTGGCTGTCTTTCAGACGGTGGCCGTTGTGACCACGACCGGGTTTGCTACATTCGACTTTGATCTCTGGCCTAGTTTTCTTTTGATACTGATGGTGACCCTGATGTTCTTCGGTGGTTGCGCCGGGTCCACCGGTGGCGGCATGAAAATGATTCGAATAATGATCGTAGTGCGGATGGCCATCAATCAGTTGCGCAAGCTGACCCAACCCAGGCTGGTTGCGCCGGTCAAAATCGGCGAGGAGGCAATCGACGACAAGTTGATCATTAACGTGGTCACTTTTTCAATCCTGTTTGTCGGGCTGTTCGTGGTGGTGGCATTCCTGATGACCTTGTTCGTGCCCGACCTGACCACGGCGGTGGCTTGTTCGATAGCGACTATCGGCAATATCGGTCCTGGTCTGTCCGGTGTCGGCGCGATTGAGAATTATGGTTGGATTCCGTTGCCGGGTAAGTGGATTCTAGTGTTCTCTATGCTGTTGGGTCGGCTTGAAATATTCACAGTGCTGGTGATTTTCCGGTCGTCGTTTTGGCGGAAGTGAGTCATAAATGATTCTTTTGCGCTTCGCGGTGATGAATCACTTCTCCGAGCTTCGCAGTGATAAATCACTCATTGCGCTTCGCGGTGATAAATCACTCATTGCGCTTCGTGCGTCCTTCGCCTCACTCTGAGTCGTCCCACCTCATGCTGAGCGGAGTCGAAGGTGATAAATCACTTTTTCGCGCTTCGCGGTGATAAATCACTCATTGCGCTTCGTGCGTCCTTTACCTCACTCTGAGTCATCTCACCTCATGCTGAGCGGAGTCTTGCAGGGCGGGTCCGTCTTCGCCTGCGCGCCGCGGCGTGAACCTGCCTTTATCGGCAGGTCTGAGGACAGACCTGCCCTACTATTTTAGCAGGATCATCTTGCGGGCGTTGATCAAATCTCCGGCCACGATGCGATAGTAATAAACTCCGCTGGCGACCGGCGTACCGTCCTGACTGTGACCGTCCCACACCACTCGATGGAGTCCGGCCGAAACCGGCGCATCTACCAGCAGACGTACTGTCTGGCCAAGAGCATTCAACACCTCCACGCGCACTTGCGAGCGGGTCGGAAGATTGTACTCTATCGTGGTCGAAGGATTGAACGGATTGGGATAGTTGGCTGACAAAATGTAAGATTCGGGCATGCCCTCACCGTCGGCCGGCGCAGCCATCGGTAGAGCGGGCGTGTATGAAACGTCCAACACCGAGCGACGCAGTACAAAAGTCGGGTCTGGGCGTTTCGAGTCACCTGAGGAACCGCTTATTACGATTTCCAAGTCACCGTCCTCAAGGACAGACTCATGAACGCTGATCGAATCGGCCAGGTCGGGTCCGATGAGAAAGTGACGCCGACGGATACTGTCAAGGTCCAGCGAATCGACCGTGACTTCCAACTCGCCGGTGGCAGCGTTATGCAGGAACAGTTTCAGCTTGACCAGCCTGATGACACCATCCGGTATCAGGGATGGGTCGATGTCGTTCACCGAGTGAACGAAACTCAGATATGACGTCGCTTGGCCGAACTCGTCGTTGCCGGGCAGCACTGCGCTCCAGTACACTTTGGCGCTGTCATCGGACAACGAAGTCCATCGGAGTGTGGCGTCATCATCGATCTGTTCCTGGTAGTAGGCGTCGGATGCGAAAGCGCCGGACACGACAACCATCACCAAAGTCAAAAGGGCAAGGCAGATTCTCATGTTTATTTCCTCATAGGTTTATTGGCTATACAGAAGCAACAACTATACCGTCCTGCTCTGTAGTGGCAAGTGGTTTATTATCATGCGTTTAGTGCTGTTTCTGGGCAGTTTTCTGTGCAGAGTCTTGCTGTTTTGTGCGTGGAATACGAGTGTCCGATCATATTTCAGAACAATTTGCCTATTGCTGCCGTACTGCAAGAGAATGAAGGGTTACAAACCATTCTGTGCGGTTGTGCGATTTATTTTTGCACAAAACCGCACTGCCGGTAGTTGTAGATAGAGGTTGAACATGGCCGCTGTTTATACTATATTGGCCCGGTTGCAAAAATGACGTCTTTGATCCTGGCTGCCGTAAATATCGCCCGGCTGTCGCTAATACTACTCTTGCTGACAGCCGTTTTTTGTGCGGATAGCTCTGCCCAGGTGACGGACTCGATCCCGCCGCCCAGAGACCAAACCCGTTTTGACCCTCCTCCGATGGCCACGGCCGGTTATCCGAATTACACTTCACGAATCCACATGAACGGCTTGTTCTGGACGACTATCACCAATGCCGGTATTATCGGCAATATGTACGGCGCCCAACTTCCGGATCAGCGCAAGACAGCGCCGACTTTCTATTATCCGACGTATAGTCGTGTTCAGTATGGCTACTATGCCGGCCTGTGGGTGGGCGGCGTAGTCGGCGATGATACGCTGGTGACTACGGCCATCGACGAGATTGGTCAACGCGAGTTTTTTCCGGATTTCTATCCGGGCGGCGGTATTGAGGCCAGGTCAAACGTGCCCACCTCACCGCACTATGACCGTAAAGCCTCAGGCGAGATAGAATACCACGCCACTTTCACCGACACATTCGAAGATAATCCCTTCGTACCCTACAACAGTTACGACAACCGCACGCATAAATCCCTGAACTTGCATGTCTTGCAGTCCAGCTACTCCTGGTCACACCGGTATGCGCAGGACCTTCTGATTGTCAATTACCGTATCGCCAACATCGGGATGGATACCATCAAGTCGGCCTGGGTGGGTATGTACTACTCAGGCTGCGCCCATCATCGTAGCGAGATGCCTTATCCGTTTCCGGACGACGTGGAAGGGTACATTTATTCCCGGCCCCATGAGTTTGAAGAACTCGGCGACGAGCTGTTGAAAATTGCCTGGTTGGTGGACAAGGATGGTTGGGCGCAGACCTTCGGCTGGGACTTTGCCCGCTCACCTCATGCGGTTGGTATCGCGCCGCTGCATGTTCCAACCGGCGCTATCCAATTCAATTTCAATTGGTGGAATGGAGCCAGGGGACCGACTTACAATTGGGGTCCGCGTCGTGCCAAAACAGTGTTATATCCATTTAGGTCGTTCTACGGTGGGCTGGGGATGCCGTTGAGCGATCGCAACCGCTACTATCTGATGTCCAAGCCGGAGATCGATTACGGGGGATACGTGTCCGCTCTGGATCACTCCGACGATGGCTGGCTGGAACCTCCCAAATACAGCGCCACAAGAAACGTAACCAGCCAGCAACCGAACATCGTGACCTCTTTTGGACCCTTCACTCTGCCCCCGGGAAGTGTCGAGAACTTTGCGGTGGCCATTGTGATAGGTGAGGATGCCCACACCGATCAAATGGCCTACCGAGAGTTGTTCAACGCCAGGAACCCGAAGCCGTTTTTGGATTACCTCAACCTGGATGACCTCGTCACCAACGTTCGCTGGGCTCAAGTGATCTACGACAACCCCGGCGTCGATACCGATCAGGATGGCGATTCGGGCAAGTCCTTTATTCACTGGGACCCTGTAACCCTGGAATCCGTCCTGGTGTTTTACGAGGGCGATGGTGTCCCGGACTATCGCGGCGCCACCCCACCCCCGCCGCCGATTGTTCGTGTGTCGGCTGAGAACGGGCGTATCAAGCTCAGGTGGAACGGCTATGAGTCTGAGAACCACATCGACCCGATGACACGAACCCAGGACTTCGAAGGCTACCGGGTCTATCTGTCACGTTCGAGCCTGGAGCAGGAGGCAACACTGTTGGCTTCGATTGACCATGAAAACTTCAGCCGCTTTCGCTATGACCCCAGGCGAAATCGGTATGAACTGCGTGAGATACCGTTCAGCCTTGACTCATTGCAGATACTCTACGGCGAGTCGTTCGACCCTTTGGAATACACGCGTGTCACGCCCTTCGAACACAACGGTGTCTTGTATTACTTCGAGCCGGTGGATTACAATCAGTCTGACTTCTTGGACCCAAGAGGCATCCACAAGGTCTACCCCGATGCCGAGCTGGATACTTCCGACGTCGATGAAGATGGGAACATGCGTTACTATGAGTGGGAGTTCATAATAGACGGTCTGCTGCCGACGGTTCCATACTGGGTCGCGGTCACGGCCCACGACTTCGGTCATCCGGGCAAGTCTCTGGACCCGCTGGAGTCATCAATCAGTCAGTCTTTGATAAAAGTTTTCGCCCTCGATCATGGCGACGCGGTCCTGAAAGACGGCAAGCTGGATGTGTACGTGTACCCAAACCCGTACAAAGTGGATAACGACTACTACCGACGGGGTCTGGAGAACCGTCATGATGAATCCGGCGCCGACCGGGCGCGAACGATATATTTCGCCAATCTCCCGCACCGCTGTCGTATCAGGATCTACTCACTCGACGGCGACCTTGTGCAGAATCTGGTACATGACGAACCACCCGGAAGCGGAACTTCGTCGGTTCATCGCTGGAACCTGGTCACCCGCAACACCGAAGCCGTTGTTACCGGTCTCTATTACTGGACAGTGGAATCGGATTTTGGCAACCAAATCGGCAAACTGGTCATTCTGAAATGAGCGTAGCTTGTAAGGGCTGCAACGCTCATCCGACCAATCATGTGATGCCACTGAACAGTTGTTACAAAAGATTTGGAATCGTATATTATACTGTGGAGTATGTTTAGGATTGGAGACCCGATTAGTGCACAGGGTTTGTAACAAGTCAGTTTTGGTCTCTCTGATGGTAGTCATGCTTTCAGGGTTGATAACCGGCGATAGCTGGGCTCAACGCTTGTCACAGTTCTATGAAGCACCCAAGAAAAGCGATCGGCCTGATCAAAAGGCTGCTGCCTTTCCATATATTACATACCGGCTTCACGCCAACGGATACCTGTGGAATGTCGTGAACAACAACAGCATTATCGGCAACATTTTCGGCTTTGAGATGCCCGATGAAAGCAAACAGGCGCCGTCATACTACCATCCGGGCTATAATCGAAAGCAGCATGGCCGTTACTCCGCGCTGTGGGTCGGCGGCGTAGTTCGTGGGGACACTCTGGTCACGGTCGGTATGGATGTCGCCTGGGACTTCTGGGATGTCTACGATAGAGGCTATCCGATGGAATTCTGGCCGGATGAATGGCCGTTCGGCAACATGACGGTTCGCTCCAACGACCCCGGCTCACCCTACTTCGATACGGATGCGAGAGCAGAGCTTGAAGTCGAAGCGGTGTACACCGACACGGCCGAAGACTACTGGTGGATTCCCTACAACCCGTATGATGGTCGCGACCATAAATCAATGGGTCTAAAGGTGACCCAGACCAGTTACTCGTGGTCCTACAAATACGCGCGTGATTTCATTCTGATCGACTACCTGATCGAGAACAAGGGCAGGGATACGATCTACGATGGATTCGTTGGTTTCTATCACGTGGGTGGTGTCTTTCATCGCGGCGAACAACCGTGGCCTCCTTATGACGATGTTGAAGGTTACATCAGATCATTGCCCCATGAGTTCGAAGAGGTCGGCATGGAGGATCTCTGGTTGGCCTATGTTCTCGACAATGACGGGCACTCTTTTTCCATCGCCTGGGACTTCATAAACACTGCCTCAGCGTCGGCCTTTGCACCCTTGCGGGTACCCAAGGGCGCCAGCTTGTACAATTTCAACTGGTGGACCGATCAGGAAGGGGCGCGGTTTGCCTGGGGACCTCGAAAAAGAGCAACTCATGAGTGGCCCCTGCGCCGGTTTGCCGGAGCCCTGGGAATTCCCTACAGCGACGAACACAAGTATTACCTGATGTCCAAACCCGAGGTCGATTATAATGGCTACGAGACGGCGGTAGACCACTCCGACGAAGGCTGGCTGCCACCCCATGAGTATGCCGGTGTAACGGCGCGCGGGCATTTCCCCAAGGTGCTCACTTCATACGGACCGGTGACACTGCCGCCCGGCGCGGCAACCAATCTTACCATGGTTATAGCCATCGGAGAGAATGTACACTACGACCGCGTGGCCTATCGTGAGACCTTCGATACGCTCAACCCCTATCCCTTCATGGAACAATTGGATTTCGATGATCTGATCACCAACGTCCGCTGGGCCAAACAGGTTTTCGACAATCCCGGTATCGATACTGATTTTGACGGTGATTCCGGCAAGTACTTTGATCGATTCGATACCATGACCGGCGACAGCGTCAGAATCTACTACAAGGGTGACGGTGTACCCGACTTTCGCGGCGCTACGCCACCGCCACCGCCGGATGTGCGGGTTACCCCACAGGACGGTCGCATTATCGTCAGGTGGAACGGTCGCAACACCGAGAACTACTTTGACCCCCTCAGCTATGCCCGCGACTTCGAAGGATATCGCGTGTATATTTCCAGATCGGCCAATTTCGACCAGTCGGCAATGCTGACCTCATACGACAAACATAATTACAGCCGCTACAAATGGGATCAGCGTCGCCTGCGATACATGCTGACCGAGTTGCCGTTCACACTCGATTCGCTGCTGGTTCTGTATGGTGACGATCTCGATCCCTATGCCTACTCCTATGCAGATCCTCTGGAAGTGGGTGATGAGTGGTTCTATTTCGAGCCGGTCGACTACAATGTTTCCGATCTATCAACGATGTCAGGTATACACAAACTCTATCCCGATGCCATCAACGATACGGCCGATGTAGACGAAGAGGGACGGATGCGATTCTATGAGTACGAGTACTTCATTGAAAACCTTCTGCCTACGGTTCCTTACTGGGTGTCGGTGACCGCCTTCGATCACGGGCATCCGCCCAAGGGTCTGGATGCACTGGAGTCACATCCACGCCAGAACATGGTGGAAGCAGTGGCTATCAAGCAGGGTGCAGATGTGCTTCGCGACGGCAAACTGGATGTTTACTGTTATCCCAACCCGTATCGAGTTGATGCCAACTATCCGGAGCGCGGTTACGAAAACCGCGGCAACGAACTCCCGGCCGCCCGAGCCGGGACGATCTACTTTGCAAACCTGCCGCACCAGTGCAGTATCTCAATCTACACCCTGGATGGTGACCTGGTGAGACGACTGGAACACGATGAAGCTGAAGGTTCGGGCACGGCGTCGGTTCATCGCTGGAATATCATTTCGAGAAACACGCAATGGGTTGTCTCCGGTCTTTACTACTGGGTGGTCGAAACTACGTTCGACAGCCAGGTCGGTAAGCTGGTTATTATCAAGTAATTGGAAAGCTCTTTCCACCTCTGACAAGCCCGCATAATCTGCGTCTTCTGAATTAGTGCTGGCTATCGCGGCAGTCCGGTCGTAAGTTATCATTGACGGAACGAGACAGGTAGCTTTGGACAAGGCCAAAGCACCGACTGTCAGTCAAAGACACCAGAGTATGAGAGAGCCCCTCTGTTTCTTGCTGAATGTTCGGCGATGGTCCGGCGCAACAACGCCTGTTCGAATATCGCTGATCTTGGCCCTGTTGCTGATTGTATGTACCACTTTGGGTGAGCAGGCGTTGGCGCGTGAACCTCTGTTGTTTCACCCGGACAGTTCCGTGCATGCGCGTCCCGCCTTGAAAGCGGCCGAGTACTGGCCCTGGATTGATTACCAGTTACAGAACAACGGTTACCTCTGGACCACTATTCACAACAACGGCGCTATGGGCAATGTCTTCCGTTTTCAGATGCCGGAGGAATCCAAGCAAGCACCCACGTTTTACCATCCACGTATGAGCCGCGTCCAACATGGATACTACACCGCTCTCTGGGTGGGTGGCGTACTTAACGGCGACACGCTGGTTTCAACGGCGATTGAGACGGACTGGAAGGGCAACACCTGGATGCCACCCATGGAGTTCTGGCCGTTCGAGTGGCCGTCGAGTTTTATCTACACCACATCGGATGATCCAACGTCGGAATACTTTAGCCCCGAGGCGAAAGCGGAATTGCAGCACACCACTACCTATATGGACACGATTGGGTCCGGCTGGTGGATTCCATACAACGACTACGACGCCCGCAGTCACAAACCGCTCGGCCTCTCTGTCGCGCAAACGACCTATAGCTGGTCCTACAAATATATCCGCGATGTGATGATTGTCGACTATCAGATCGAAAACGTCGGCGTCGATACCATTTACGATGCCTTCGTGGGCATCTACTATGTCGGCTGCAATCAACATCGAAGTGAGCAATTCGCGCCGCCGGATGATGACGTCGTCGGGTACATCCGATATTGGCCGCACGAATTCGAGGAGCTTGGCGATGAACTTCTCAATACGGCCTGGCTGTTGGATGCCGACGGCTGGTCGCACTCGTTTGGATGGGATATGGTCAACACCTCGAGCGCCTTCGCCATTGCGCCGCTAAGGATTCCCCAGGGCGCCAGCCTGTACAATTTCAACTGGTGGTACGATAACATAGGCACCCATTACAATTGGGGTCCGCGAAAAAAGGGCACGGCTGACTGGCCGCTCAGACTCTTCGAAGGTGGCCTGGGTGTTCCGCTCAGCGACCGCGAGAAATACTACCTGATGTCCAAACCGGAAATCGACTACTCAGGCTACCGCGCGGCTATCGACTACTCGAACGGTGGCTGGCTACCACCGCATGAGTATGCCGAAGAAATCGCCAATGGGTTCTTGCCGGAAGTCGTGGTTTCATACGGACCGTCGACCATACCGCCGGGCGGCGCCGTTAATTTTTCGGTAGCCATGGCAATCGGCAAAGAGGTGCACTACGACCGGGGAGCCTTCCATCGGCTTTTTGATCCGCTTCAGCCCGATCCATTTGTAGCCCAGTTGGATTTCGACGACCTTGTCACCAATGTCCGATGGGCACGACTCATATTCGACAATCCCGGCGTCGATACCGATTTTGATGGCGACTCCGGAAAGTACTTCGACCGCTACGACCCGGAGGTTAACGACACCGTGAGGGTCTACTACGAAGGTGACGGCGTACCGGATTTGAACGGCGCCGCCCCGCCGCCACCGCCGGAGTTGCGAGTGATCCCGGATAACGGCCGGATTACTCTTCGTTGGAACGGTCGTCTCACCGAAACGCATTTCGATCAGTTCAGCCGCGCCCACGATTTCGAAGGATACCGCGTCTATATGTCGCGTTCGGAGATCGCCGATGAGCCGACTCTGCTGGCCAGTTATGATCGGCATGATTTCAACCGCTACACCTGGGACAGGCGCCGCAAACGTTTTATGCTCAAGGAACTGCCGTTCACCCTTGACTCCCTACAAGCCCGTTACGGAGAATCCTTCGATCCCCTCGAATACCGATACGGCTTCCCGCTGGTGGCCGACGGCAACACCTATTACTTCGAGAAAGTCGACTACAACGCATCAGAGTTGGGCCGCCCCGAAGGTATCCACAAACTCTATCCGGATGCGTTGAACGACACTACCGACGTCGACGAAGAAGGTCGCATGCGCTTTTATGAGTACGAGTACGTCATGGACAACCTGCTTCCAACCCTGCCTTATTTCGTAACGGTAACTGCTTTTGACTTCGGTCATCCCCCCAAGAGCCTGGAGGCTTTGGAGTCCTCACCTTATAAGAACATGATCGAGGTTATGGCGGTAAAGCAAGGCGAGGCGGTGCTGAACAACGGCCAACTTGATGTTTACTGCTATCCCAACCCGTACCGGCTGGATGCCGACTATGCCGATCGCGGCCTTGAAAATCGGGCCGGCCAATTTGCACCGTCACGTTCGGCCACTGTCTATTTCGCAAATCTGCCCAACAAGTGTACGATATCCATTTACACACTTGATGGCGACCTGGTGCGCAAGCTCCAGCATGACGAACAGCCTGAATCCGGCACGGCCTCGACACATCGATGGAATCTCATAACGCGCAACACCATGTGGGTAGTGACGGGCTTGTACTACTGGGTGGTCGAGTCGGACTATGGGTCTCAGATCGGTAAACTGGCCGTTATCAAGTAGAGCGGAGCCGTTTTCGGTTCTGCCGTCTACCATGCAGGTGCTGTCTGGCGACTCGCCTGACTTCGTGGGCGGCAGAAGTCCACATCTGCCCCATACCGCAACGTGGCGGAACCGCTAAGAGGGTTCCGCCCTACAGAATCTTGTAACCTCACCCTGAGCGGAGTCGAAGGGTGACCTGCCGTCCCAAACAAGCAGGCTGTGTCGTAATTGTATGTTCCACTGGTTCCTGCGTTCGCCGAAGGCGAGCGTGTGAACCGGTGGTTCCTGAGATTGTTCTGCCACAACACCATGCCGAGAATCGCAGGGTCACAACCACGCTGTTGGCGTGGTCAGGACCCCGCGAAACCCGTTTATGACACAGCTTGAAGGTTTGAGACGGCCACCCAGATCGTGCTACAGCCGATACAACATCAGATAAATCACCACGCCGCTGATCGAAACAAACAACCAGACCGGCCAGACGAGTCTCGCCAGCCGTCTGTGCCTGATGAACTTCTCGCGCCAGGCCAGCCAGACCGTGATCAGGATGAACGGCACCATTAATGCAGCCAGAATTACATGCGGCACCAGAATGGCGAAGTAGAGCGGGCGAGTCCAGTCGTGATGCGGATACGGTACCGATCCAACCTCGGCATGATATATAAGATAGCAAGTCAGAAACAAGGCCGACACACATAGGGCGGAAATCATGCATCTCTTATGTGCCGTCTGTCGTCCTTGTTTGACAAACCTGTAGCCGAATATGAGCAATACTGTACCGGTGCAGTTCAACGCGGCGTTGATTGTCGGCAGGTCGTTGAAAGTCACCTGGCCGTCCCGGTCAGTCTTGAGATATCGGCCTGGATCACAGCAACGCTGGCCGTGTCGGTGCCGCTGTAGTAGCCACGTATTTGTGCCAGCGTATCCAGCAGCACAAAGCGGGTGGTATGGGCGCCGGGAAGATCGTCGGCGGCCAGCTTGAATCCAAGCTCGGAAAGCTCGACCACTTTTTCGATAGGCGCGTGCAGGAATCTCCATCGATCATCGTTCACACCTCGTGCGATGGCGTACTGGCTTAACACCTCCGGTGTGTCGTGCGAAGGTTCGACCGAAATCGAAACAAACTGAATATTACTGTTTGTTGCATAATCGCGGTAAAGCTGTTCCATGTTAACCGCCATCAAAGGGCACGGACCTTTGCACCTTGTGAAAATGAAATCGACCACCGAAACCTTGCCCAGCATTTCCGTTTTTCCAAAAGCCTTGACCGACTGATCGGTAAACTGAAACTCAGGCAGCTCTCCGAAGAGCGCGAGTGGCTCTGACTCCTCGGTTGTCCATTTCATAAATACAGCGCTGCCGATCAGTATCAGGGTCAGAATGAACAACGCCACGATCAGGCCAATACCTCTCATGCCAACCTCCTTGACGAACGACCGGCCAGGTACAATAGCAGCAAGGTGCCTATATAAAGCGTCGGCAGCCACATGTGCATAAGCTGCAACACCGGTACCCGGCCCCACGGGATGAAGCTAAGACCGACCATTAGTTGCAGAAGCGACAGGACCAAAAGCACCCGGGCCGCTTTTTTGACCATCGGTGAACAGTTGTCTTTTATCCGAAGGATTTTGAGCATCACCAGCCATGTCGAGACAGCCAGCAGTATGCCGATAAACAAGTGAATGTGATTAGGAAGTCCAACTCGGGCCAGCCACTCCTGTTCGGTTAGTCCGGAAAATCCCGCGGCGATGATCTCAAGCGTTTCTCGCAGATGGATGCCCAGCGCAACTTGCAGGGCAGTTATGACGCCCAGACCGGCCAGCAGGTTTCGTGAGGTGTTGGGCAGGCGGTAGCTCGAGGATGCGTCCGCCTCCAGCATGTGGGCCAGGTGTGCAACGTAGGTCAGCAGGCAGACAATTATGAGCGCCAGGACCATGTGGGCGGAGACGATGATCGGTTTCAGTTCTGATGCGACCACCTGGCTACCCTGCCAGCCCTCGATCGCGACCAGCACAGCAGCAGCGATACTTGGATAGAGGATACGCGGCGTGCGACGGTATTGCATCAAGGCCAGGATCGCCGTGTATGCAATCAACAGTCCGACTATCATCCCCAACAGCCGATTTATGTACTCGGTCCAGGCCAGCCTGAAGTTGAACTGTTCGGTATCTATGTCGGGCGGTAGTTGTTCGACACTGGTCGGGGGAATCCATCGCCCGAAACATGTCGGCCAATCGGGACAACCCAGCCCGGCGCCGGAGACGCGCACCAAACCGCCCATGAGAATCAGAAGATAGGTTGCTATCGTCGCCGCCAGGGCCACTTTTCTGAAATCGTTCATCGCCTGTGAACCTCCTCTGTCCGGTTACGTCACGATGCCGTTGTCTTCATTGGCGTCCCGTGAACGACAAACGCCCGCAGTTACGCCATCTAATGACCTTCATCCATGATAGTGACAGTATCTGCACGATTCGCTGTTGAATCTGCTTCTACCGATGTCGAATCTGCACCGGTCTGAGTCTCGTAAATTATCGCGTCCTTGTCAATCGGTCCCGACTTGATTCGATAAATCTGGTCGCGCTGCATGGTGTCGAACATGGTGAAGATAATAAAGGCAGCCAGGAACAATATGGCCAGCACGAACACCAATAGATACACCTTGTTGTCATATTTGAGGTGCATGAAAAACAGCGCCACCAGCGTTGCCTTGATGGCGGCGATAAACATGGCCACGACCAGATTGTACGCTCCGAACTGGAAGAACGAGACGAGCACGGTAACAGCGGTGAGCACCAGCAGAGCACCACCGATTGTCAGATAGAGTGACAACGGGAGAATGTGCGGTTTGGTTTTGTCGTCATGTGCGGTCATCGTTCAACCTATCAAATAGAAAAGCGGGAAAAGGAAAATCCAGATCAAATCCACCAAATGCCAGTAGAGTCCGGTCATCTCAATCGGCGTGTAATATTCCGGCGAGAAGTGATCGCGGGTGGTGCGCCACATTATCCATCCAATCGTGGCCATACCGCCGAGAATGTGAATACCGTGCAGGCCGGTCATCAAAAAGTAGATGCTGAAAAAAATGTGCGGGTTACTGCCGGCTACTCCTTCAAAACTGTAAAACTTCCCCGGCAACTGGCCGAGGTGTATCTTGTGACTGTATTCAAAGTACTTCACAATCAGGAACACCAGGGCCAAGGCCAGCGTGATGCCGAGATTGATCAAAGTGGCGCGCTTCAGATCGAGCTGCATACTACGAATAGCCAAGGCCATAGTCACCGAACTGATAATAAGCACAACCGTGTTCAAGGCACCGAGCGTGACATCCAGGTGTACGTGGGCGTTGTGAAAAATGTCCGGATTCCATGCGCGATATATCGAATAGGCAACGAACAAGCCACCAAACAACAGCACCTCGGTCAGCAGGAAAATCCACATGCCCAGCTTGGCCGACTCACGCTGTTGTTCCACGTCGGCGAAGTGGTGTTCCAGATGATGCGGGGTGGCCGAAGGGTCGTGCATGGGGTTAGCCTTGCTCCTTCTCGGTAGGATAGGTTTCGACCGGAGTAACGGTGTCGTAGTCGTAGGGACCATGCGTGACTTTGGGTATCTCATCGAAATTGTGCGGCGAAGGTGGCGAGGTGGTGCGCCAGTCGAAGGTCAGGCTACCCCACGGGTTGTCACCGGCCGGTCGTCCGCGGAAAATGGCCTCGATAAGGTAGATAGCCATAATGATGAAGCCCAAACCGAGCACCCACGAACCGAACGACGAAAAGGCGTGCAACGGTTGATACTGGTCGAGGTAACTATAGTACCGGCGCGGCATCCCCTGAGTACCCAGGAGGAACTGGGTGAAGAAGGTCATGTTGAATCCAATGAAGATCAACAGCGCAGCTACCCGGGCCCAGCCTTCGCTGTACAAACGTCCCCAAATCTTGGGCCACCAATAGTGCAGGCCGGCCAGGAAAGCCATCACCGTTCCGCCCATCATAGTGTAGTGAAAGTGTGCAACGATAAAGTAGGTGTCGTGCAGGTGGACATCTACCGACAGCGTCCCAAGAAAAATACCTGTCAAGCCACCGATCGAAAACAAAAACAGAAAACTCAGGCCGTACAACATCGGCGCTTTCAGGTCGATGGACCCTTTGTACATCGTTGCCACCCAATTGAACACTTTAATACCCGAAGGTATACCCACGAAGAAAGTCAGAAACGAGAAGATCATAGAAGCCAGTTCCGCCTGACCGCTCAGGAACATGTGGTGTCCCCAAACCAGGAAGCTCACAAAGGCAATGCCGAGGCTCGAAAAGGCGATCGCCTTGTATCCAAAAATCTTCTTGCGCGAGAAAACCGAAATAACTTCTGAGATTATACCCATGCCGGGTAGAATCATGATGTAGACGGCCGGATGCGAGTAGAACCAGAAGAAGTGCTGGAACAAGACCGGGTCGCCCCCCATGGCCGGGTCGAAGATACCGATGCCGACCGTTCGTTCGACAATCAAGAGAAGCAACGTGATCCCGAGCACCGGTGTGGCCAGCACCTGAATGATCGCCGTGCCATAGAGTCCCCAGACGAAAAGCGGCATCTTGAACCAGGTCATGCCGGGGGCGCGGAGTTTGTGAATGGTGACTATGAAGTTCAGCCCCGTGAAGATCGATGAAAAGCCGAGCACGAAAGCGGCGAAAGTCATCGAGATAACCGATGTTGACGTCTGCGTGCTGTAGGGTGTGTAGAAAGTCCAGCCGGTGTCGACGGCGCCGGTGAACAAAGAGAAAAGCGCGATCAGCGTTCCGAGAACATATATGTACCAACTGGCCAGGTTGAGGCGCGGGAAGGCAACGTCCTTGGCGCCGAGCATCAACGGCAGCGCGAAGTTGCCCAGTATGGCCGGGATCGATGGTATGATAAACAGAAAGATCATCACGGCGCCGTGTAGGGTGAACAGTTGGTTGTAGGTATCGGCGTCGACCAAGATTTTGTTCGGGCTCAACAGTTCCAGCCGCACCAGCATGGCGAAGAACCCACCGAGCGCGAAAGCTATCATGACACCGAACAAATAGAGCACACCGATCCGCTTATGGTCAAGCGTGTACAACCAGCCTTTGATTCCGCGTGGCTCGCTCAGATAGTTGTGCTGTGCAACCTGATTATTCATGCGTCGGCTCCTCGCCTTTGTTCAGCGACTTGATGTAAGCGATCAAAGCGTCGATCTCATGGTTCCTCAAGAGTCCCTGATAGGTCGGCATCACCGGTTGATACCCGGCCACCACTTTGGACATTGGGTTCAACATCGATTCCCGCAGATAGTTCTCATCGACCGTTGTCTCGGTACCGTCTTCAAGCGGGACCGAGTGTCCAAAGATGTTGTTCAAACTGGGACCGGTTGATGACGAGCCGTCCATTTTGTGACAGGTGTTGCACGCCTTGGCCACGAACAGCCGGGCGCCGAACTCTTCAGGTGGCAAGTCGGAGCCCAGTGACGCACCTTCTTCGAGCCAGGCCAGGTAGTCTTCGTTCGAAACCACCTTGACCGCGCCGATCATCTCCGAGTGTCCTTTGCCGCAGAACTCGGTGCAGAATAAGTTGTATGTCCCTTGTCGGGTAGCTTCAAACCACGTTACGGTGTATCGGTTGGGCAGCACATCCATCTTTACGCGGAACTGAGGAACGAAGAAACTGTGGATCACGTCTTTTGACGACATAAGGAGCTTAACCGGTTTGTCGATGGGCACCACCAGTTCGTTCACGGTGGTGACACCGTCCGGATAGTCGAAACTCCAGAACCACTTCTGGCCGGTCACTTTGATTTCGATAGCATCCTTGGGCACCACGTTCATCTTCATGAACCCCCGAAATCCCCAGATGAACACGATGATGATCAGCACCGTTGGTACGGCCGTCCAGACTATCTCCAAAGCCGTGTTGTGATCCACCCCGGATGTTTTGGCTCGTTTGCTCCGCCGGTATTTCAGCACGAACAATGCGGACAGCACGACCACAATACTGAAAATGACCAGCCCGGCGTACAATATGAAATAGAAAAGAGCATCTACTTCTGAGGCGATAGTCGAAGATTGCGGCGGCATTATCGTTGTAAAACTGCTATCCATGCTTCCTCAAAATCCTGCACCCTGCGTTGTCGGTGCCGGATTGACTGATTTTCGTTTTCGTTCACGCAACCAAAGAAACAAAAGCAAGGCGCCCAAAAGGGCCAGAGTTAACAATCCACCCAGTTTCATTACGTTGCCGGCAAATACCACATAACCTCCGGCATCGGGGTCGTAGTGGAAGCAGTACAGGATTATGCGATCCATGGTGCTGCCGATTTTCCCCTGCGACGCTTCCACCAGTCCGAGTCGAAGATCACGTTCGTTAAACTGGATGCCGTAGAGGTAGCGGCTAATGGTTCCATCGGGTGCAAGTATTGTCACCAGGGCGGGATGTGCCCATTGTTCGTTCGATTCATCCCAGTAGTACTTGAAACCGACGGCGTCGGCCAAAGCCCCGGACTGTTCGGACACGCCGGTGAGAAAGAGCCAGCCTGCGTCAAACCCGTTGGCCGTAACTGTCTGGGCATAGTTTTCTTTTTTGGCTGCGGCCAGTTCGGGTCGCTCATCAGGCGCAATGCTCACCGACAGTACAGTGTATTTGTCACCCAGCGGCCAGCCCAGGTCGTTAAGGCCGTCGGCCAGTCCGTTGAAAACCAGATTGCACAACATGGGACAACGATAATACCCCAGGATTATCAAGCAAGGTTTGTCACCTTGCATGAACTCACCAAGCGCGGCGGTGCGACCGGTTTCATCGGTGAAGACCAGGTCCAACGGTACTTTCTCTCCGAGATGCTCTTCGACATCGATAGCTTTCAACTCGACCGGTTGGTCACGCACGATCTGGGCGCGTGAACACGGTGTCACCATCAAGAGCAAAAGAGGCAAAAGAACCGCCATATTCCGGAGCATGATTGCAGTACCGTGCATCTAACGGTTCCCTCCGGATGTTGCCCTGCTGGGGCTGTTCTCCTCGGCCATCAGTTTAAGGGCGCTGTCGATCGGTATTCGATAGGTGCCGGTGACGGACGGCTTCAATTCGTAGGTGGTCAGGGTCTTCTCTTCGAGCACGCGCAGCTCCAGCAACTTCTCTGATTCAGGTTCAAGTGTAAGCTCGTAAATCTGTCGTTCTTTTTCATACACAAAGTATTCGTAGAGGGCTATCACCGACCCGGCTATCACGATAATCGTAATAATCGTGATGGCACCTACCCATCGCACATTTATGTCGTGGCGGTCGTAGCCGTCGTCTTTGTGCTCTGTCTGTTTGTCTGAGTTTTCGCTTGTCATGTTTCACTCTAATGGTTCACAAAACCAATCGATTTCTCCAGTCCGGGATCATTCACCGGCACCAGCGCTTTCCTGGACCAGAGCCTGAAGAAGTACCAAAGAAACAAACCACCAACGCCAATCATAGTAGAAATATCCATCCAGGAAAAATGCGGTCCGTGGCGGTGCAGATTCGGCAGTACCAGCCAGTGCAGATCCACCCAGCGCATGGTGAGTATCCAAAGTGCCATGATGGTCAATACCAGCGGGCTCCGTTTGGCCCTGCGCGTCAAAAGAACAACAAACGGCAGCACGAAATGGCCGAAGATAATTATCAGACTGATGTAACGCCACGGGTTTTCCCAGCGGTGCAAAAACCAAACGGTTTCCTCCGGAATGTTGCCGTACCAGATGAGAAAATACTGCGAGAAAGCCATGTAAGCCCAGAAAATTACAAAGGCAAAAGTCAGCTTGCCGACGTCGTGAAAGTGCTCAATGCTGATCACGTTTTTTAACACCCCGCGTCTGCGCATATACAAAGCAGAAAGTATGACAAACGACAGCACAGCCAGAAAACTACCCGAGAAAACGTAAACGCCGAAAATCGTCGAATACCAGTGGGCGTCGAGAGACATCAACCAGTCAAACGCCGCCAGCGTGGTGGTTATGGCAAACAACAGCATCCCGGCCGCGCTGATCCGCCTCGAAGCCAACGGCATCTTTGCCTGATGTTCGGAATCCTGTCGAATGGATAGCCGATACAATAGCCAGGCAGTGGTCGACCAGATGGCAAAGAAGATCACGGCACGGGTCACGAAGAACGGAATATTGAGATATGCAGCTTTCTTTTGCAGGAGTTGATCGGCCGCCACAATGTCATCGTGGCTCCAATGGTACAATTCTGAAATCCCCAGCAGGACCGGCAAGAATAAAACGGCCATCAACGGTAGGACCATCATGATAGACTCCGACAATCGTCTGAGTACCGTGCTCCAATTGGCGCCGACGAGGTGATGCAGCATAGTAAAGAACAGTCCACCCAGGCTGATCGACAGCCAGAAGACGAAGGCGGTCAGATACGAGTGGAAAAACTGGGCTGCATCGGTGGCGAAACCAATCGCACTCATGGCCAGGCCCGCGATACCCACAACCAGAAAAGCCGTACCGGTCGCACCGGGATTATGCAGATAGAAATTCTCGCTCGTCAGGTTCATGGTTGTTCCACCTGCTTCAGGCTATCTTGAATCTGCTCAGGCAGGTCGTCGAGAGTAGCATTCTGACTGCGTTGGAGGGCTCTCAGGTATCCGATGATGGCCCAGCGGTCATCGACCGGTAGCTGATGCTTATATGACGGCATGTTGCGGACACCGTTGGTAACTATGTCGAAAACTTCTCCATCCGACATTCTGCGAACACGTTCGTTATGGAACGACGGCGGTGGTGCATACTGGTACTGGATCATGATCCCGCGTCCGTCGCCGACCCGTCCGTGGCAGGGCGCGCAGTAGATATCAAATCGTTCTCGGCCGCGTTTCAAGGATGCCTTGGTTATCGCGGTCGGCATGTGGGCAATAAACGTTCCAAAGCCGTCTTTACCGGTGAAGTAAGCTACGTCGTCGCGCAAGTCACCGCGGGCCACCGTTCCCTCGACCGGCCGGCGCATGGCTGAACCATCGTCGAAAAACTCACTTGAAGATTGCGCTTTGTACTTGGGTTGATCGTCCATGTTGGGATTGAGATGGATAGGTTCGCGTTCTGATACCCGCTCACGAACACAGGAGATGCCAGCCAAACATACGAGCGCCAGAAGCGACACCGAAACAATCGTTTTTAGGGCGCATCGCGTCACTCGCGCACCTCCTCTATCGAATTCGCCCCCAACGAGGTCAGTAATTGTCTCACCTTCGCATCTTCAAACTCAGGATCGTCGGCCTCTATGCTGATAAAGAAGCCACCATCGACCACGCGGCTGAACTTATCGGAGTTGAACAGCGGATGGTTCAGTCGCGGCAGGCGGTTAAGACCGAGCAGACCGAAGAAAGCTCCAAAGGCCGACAGTAACACCGTGATTGCAAACGTCACCGGCACGAATGCCTGGTATGAGAAGAGCGGCTTGCCCGAAATTACCAACGGATACGCCTGTGAACTGGTCCAGTACTGCAAACCAAGCGCGCCCAGAAGACCGATGGTCCCCATCACACCGACAATGTAACCAAGGGGCGAACGTTTCAGCCCCATAGCATCGTCCATACCGTGAATCGCGAACGGCGAATGACTGTCAAACTTTTTGATGCCGGCTTTGTGCACGACCTGGGCTGCATCGAGCAATGCCTGGGGCGTGTCAAATTGCGCCAGCAGTCCGACCAGTTTCGCGGTGGCCCTGCTCATGGCACCTCTCCGGCGGCAACGGTGGAAGCTTCCTTGTGATGTACTTCCGCCTGTGGCAGGACACCTTTCACTTCGGACATGGCCACCATCGGCATGTATCTCAGGAACAATAAGAAGAGAGTGAAGAACAGCCCAAACGATCCCACGAAGATTCCAATGTCGTAAATCGTGGGCGAGTAGTAGTCCCAGGCCGATGGTAGATAATCGCGGTGCAGGGTCATGACGATCACGAACCGTTCGAACCACATGCCGACGTTAATCAGAATCGACGCTATAAACATGACCCAGATGGTGGTGCGAAGTTTCTTGAACCAAAACAATTGCGGCACTATCACGTTGCACGAGATCATTATCCAGTAGGCCCAGGCATAGGGGCCGAAAGCACGATTTATGAAGGCAAAGGATTCGTACTCGTTGCCGGAATACCAGGCGATGAAAAACTCAGTGGCGTAGGCGTAGCCGACCATGCTTCCTGTTACCAACATGATAATGCACATGCGTTCGAGATGCTTGAGAGTGATGATGTGGGTCAGGCCGTACAGTTGCCGTGCGATCACCGACAAAGTCATCACCATGGCGAAACCTGAAAAGATAGCACCGGCGACAAAATACGGCGGGAAAATCGTGGTGTGCCAGCCGGGAAGTAAACTGGTGGCGAAGTCGGTGCTGACGATACTGTGTACTGAGAGCACCAGCGGTGTTGAGATACCGGCCAGCACCAGGTAGGCGACTTCATAATGGCGCCATTGACGGTTGCCGCCGCGCCAGCCGAGCGAGAAGATGCCGTAGAAGAATTTCCTGATACGTCCCACGGCGCGTTCGCGCAGCGTTGCCAGGTCCGGTATCAGGCCGACATACCAAAACAAGAACGAGCATATAAAGTACGTCCCAACTGCAAAGGTATCCCACAACAGAGGTGAGCGGAAATTCGGCCACATGCTCATCTGGTTCGGCAGCGGCAGGGTCCAGTGAATGACCCACATGCGACCGACATGTATAGTCGGAAACATCAAGGCGCATATCACCGCGAAAATCGTCATGGCCTCGGCGAACCGATTGATCGATGTCCGCCAGCGTTGACGAAGCAAAAATAGAATTGCGGAAATCAATGTTCCGGCATGACCGATACCGACCCAAAAGACAAAATTGACAATGGCCCAACCCCATCCAACCGGATTGTTCAGACCCCAGATACCGGTCCCCTCCCAGACAAGATAGCCGATCAAGCCGAACAACATCAACGCACCGGCCAACGAAACTGTAAAAGCCGGATACCAGTACTTGGGCGGCTTTCGCTCGACGATCCGGGAGACATCCTGGGTGATCGATTCAAATGTCGGATCGCCACCGATCAGTGGTGGCTCCAGGACAGCCGTGTCCGATTTGTGGGTATCAGAACTCACGCCTTAACTTTCCTCAAGCTCCGGGTTGGGGTTGCGTATCTTGGCCAGGAACGACGTGCGCGGCTTGACATTCAACTCGGACAGCAACTCATAGCCACGGTTGCGTTTTTTCACTTTGGAGACTTCGCTGTTCGGATCGTTAATATCACCAAACACGATAGCGCCGGTCGGGCAGGTTTGTTGACAAGCTGTGACTACGTCACCATCATTCAACTTGGCCCCGGCAAGTTTGGTGTCGCGACGGGCGCGATTGATTCGTTGAGTACAATATGTACACTTTTCCATAACGCCGCGAGAGCGCACGGTGACATCCGGGTTCTGCGCCATCTGAGTCGTTTCCGGAATGTCTTTGGTGAAATTGAAAAAATTAAACCGGCGCACTTTGTAGGGGCAATTGTTGGCACAATAGCGCGTCCCGATACAACGGTTGTACACCATCGTATTCAGGCCCTCTTTGTCGTGCACGGTCGCGGCCACCGGACAAACCTGCTCACAGGGGGCGTTCTCACAATGCTGACAAGCCACCGGCTGATGAACCATGAGCGCATTCTCAGGCTCGCCGTTGAAATAGCGATCGACTCGCAGCCAGTGCATCTCACGACCTTTTTGCACTTGTTCGCGCCCGACCACCGGAATATTGTTCTCACTTTGGCAGGCCACCACACAGGCGTTGCAGCCGATACAGGCGTTGAGATCAATGGCCATGCCCCACTGGTATCCCTCGCTGTAATCATGCTCTTCCCACAGCGATGTCAAAGGCGGATGTTCAACCATCTCACGCGCGAATTCCGGATGTTTTTTGTATTCGTCAAGAGTTGCTTCGCGCACGATGGGACGGCCCTCCATACTGGAATGATCCTGCGTGTTGGCCATGTCATCGCGGCGACGTCCCGTTTTGGTCATTGAGAGACCGGTGGCGAAATGCATGGCGTCGGTGGTGCGAAGCTCGTATGTGTTCACGCCGACATTGCTGCCGACACGACCGGCCTGGGTCCGTCCGTAGCCCAGCGGCAGTATCACCGTTTGGTCAGCTTGCCCCGGCACGATCCAGATAGGTATCTCAATACTGCGTCCCTTTAGGGCCAGCGTTACGATATCACCGTTGACAAGATCAAACTCGTTGGCTGTTGTCGGACTGATCAGCGCTGCATTGTCCCAGGCCAGTTTGGTGACCGGGTCGGGCAACTCCTGCAACCAACCGTTGTTAGCGAATCGCCCATCATAAGTAGAGTAGCTGGGCGTGAAGATGACTTCAAGGTTAGAGGCCTCAGTCACTTGTCGCGCGAACACGCGGTTTTCGAGGATCGACTTCGCAGCGTTCGGATTCGGTCGTGGCCCGGGTCCTTCCGGTTCCAGGCGGACAATACCATCGTGGAGCACACGTTGCCAGGATTTCTCGAAGTCACCGGAGGACATCATCCACTTAAACGTATCACGAACGATTTCATGACTGGATTTATCAGTTCCCGACACCATGAGCGACAGCAGTTCCACTTCGCTTTTCGCGCCGTGCAGCGGTTCAATCGTGGGCTGAATTACACTGTAGGTACTATCAGCAGCGCGCGCGTCAGACCAGGATTCGAGGTAATGAGCCTTAGGAAGATACCAGTTGCACTCTTGCGCCGTCTCATTTCGGTGAAGCGAGACATGCATGGTGTTTCTGGTGTTCTTCAGTAGTCTCTTAAAATCCACATCGGCCGGCATATCGAAGACAGGGTTACCACTCAAGATAACCATTGTGTCGATGTGACCTTCAGAAACGTCGGCGGCAAAAGAACCTAAAGCGCTTGTGTCGGCTACCGACGATGAACCCCCACGAACCCAACGGACAATTGGTTCTCCAGCCATAACATCGTTCAGGAGCGCAACCAGACCGTGTACCTCCGGCGATAAATGGAGTCCGGCAAGAATGACAGCGCTTCCTTGTGCAGCCATTAGGTCTCGTGCCATGACTGCGATGCTCTGAGAATGTTCACCGAAACCGTGACTTTCCGGAATGTCGCCGAGATTGAGCCCCTGTTTTTTCAACTCGACCGCCAGGGCTTTCAGGAATGGCCCGATCTCCGACGGTTTGAGCCGGAGTCTGTGGTCGGCAGAAGCACCGGTAACGGTGTGAGCGCTTTCAACCACATATAGCCGGTTCATCTCATCGTTCTCAGTCGCCACTTTGCGGCCACTGGCGAACCCGCGAGCCATCGTGATACTCTCCGGTTCGCCAAGCAGGAAGTCTGAGTCGACGGCTACGATCACCTTCGCAAGATCAAGTCGGTAAACCTGTCGGTGATCTTCGGACGGTGTATAGCTGGCCAGTTTTCGACCTTTAACCACATTCTCATCACTCACCGGCTCCCATGTCGCCCAGGTCGCTCTGGGGAAGCGTTTCTCAAACTCACGTTTGAGCCTGAACAGTGTCGGCGAGGCGAACGGTTCGGCCAGAACGGCCAGCCCCTCACCTTCGTTGGCAAGAAACTTCTCTTCGAGCGTCTTCCAATGTGCCACGAAATAATCCCATGATGCGTCGACACCGTCGTGCACCACGCCACCGGCCCGATCCGGATCGTACAGATCAAGGATCGACGCTTGCATGTAAGCACTGGCCGCACCCAACGACGACGGATGCAGCGGGTTCCCCTCGATCTTGGTCGGTCGGCCCTCGTGGGTTGTCACCAGGGCGCCGTAGGACCGATTGCCGAACGGCATGGTGGTGGCATACTGTTTGGGATTGCCGGGAACGATTTCCTCCGGCGCCTGCACGTAGGGGATGATTCTCTCTTTGGGACGGCGGCATGAGGCCAACCCGGCCATGGCCATTGAAGCGCCCATAAGGGTCAGAAAACTGCGTCGCGACCAGGAGTTGTCGCTGCTATGCCCGGCGCTGTCAGGTACCGGGTCGAAGACTTCGCCGCCGGCGGCTCTTGCTTCGAGACTGCGCCAGTATTGTTGCTGTTCGATCTTTATCTTGTCACTCATCGGTGGCACCTGGAACAATCGGTCGAGGGGGAGAGCTTCATCTTTTCGATATGGTCTTTGGCGAACTGGTCATGATCCTGGCGCGGCGACCAGGTCATGTTGGTCACCTCTTCAACCGGCCTCAGGTGCGGCTCCGGATTGCGATGACAGTCCAGGCACCAGGACATGCTCAACGGCTCAACCTGCCGCACTACCTCCATCCGGGCCACGTTGCCGTGGCAGGAGACACACCCAACTCCGGCCGTGACATGTGCGCTGTGGTCAAAGTAGGCATAGTCGGGCAGATTGTGAACGCGCACCCATTCTATCGGCTGGCCAGATTCCCAACTGGCTCGCACCGGGGCCAGCTTTTCGCTCTCCGGCAGGATAAACTTGTGGCAGTTCATGCAAGTCTGAGTCGGCGGCAACGATGCTACCGCCGACCGTTCGACGTTGGTGTGGCAGTAACGACAGTCCAAGCCCAGATCACCGGCATGCAGTTTGTGGCTGTAGGCAACCGGCTGTACCGGTTGATAGCCTACATCGGTGTACCAGGGCGATCCAAAATACCAGACCGAGGCAACCACGCCGACCGCTGTCAGAACTACGCCGAGGCCGACGTATAGCGGCAGCCGATTGGTCCATTTGGGAAAGAATTGTGCCAAACCTGCGTCTCGTTATGTCTTCGTTTCTCAGTCGTTGTCATTGCCCCACCGTGTCCGCTCGGTGGGTGGTCACTTTCTCTAATCCTGCATCGTTTTTCTTCTGCGGCAAATGTCGGCGCCGCTCATTGTGTACCATAACAGTACATCATTCGGACGGTTCCCACCTGCGCCAATGTCCGGACAAATCATCGTACCACGCCGCTCCTCAGACAAAGCGATCCACTATAATGGCCGTAAACAGGCCAAACAGGTAAATCAGAGAAAACCTGAAGAGCCCCGCCAGACGGTTCGGTCCGGCGCCCCGCTTGGCGATCCAGGTCTTAACCAGGTACACGCTGCCCAAAAGCAGCGCCACGGTCATATACAGCCACTGCATGCCAAAGAACACCAGGCTCAAGCTGAGCCCGAACAAAACCAATGTATACCGAAAAATGCTGTCCAGCGCCGCCTGATCACCTTTGACCAATGGATACATGGGCAACTCGGCTTTTTTGTAATCATCTTTGAGCCTCATGGCCAGTGTCCAGAAGTGCGGCGGAGTCCACAGAAATATGAGCAGGAACATCAGCCACGGTAGTGCCTCCATCCGGCCGGTGGCCGCTGTCCAGGCCCCGACTGGCGCCATAGCGCCGGCAATCCCGCCGATTACGATGTTCTGTGGGGTCGACGGTTTTAGATATAATGTGTAAAACAGACCGTAGAAGAGAATATTGCCCAAAGCCAGCGCCGCCGTGAGCAGGTTGAACCAGGTGGCGAACAAGACAACACCGGCCACGCCGATCAATATCGAAAAAGCCAGCGCATGGGACGGTTTGACCCGACCGGTCGGCAGAGGGCGTCGTCCTGCGGTGCGAGACATCTTGGCATCGATCTCTCGTTCGAAATATTGGTTAAGACCGTTGGCCGCGCCGCCGGTCAGAAAAAGCCCGATCAGCACCAAAAACAAGCGGATAGGAGACGAAAGCAAACTTCCCTCGACGATCAGCGCAGCCGCACCGGTGAAAGTGACCAGCAACATTATAGTCGGTTTGGTGAGTTCCAGATAGGCGCGCATCTCAAGTCCGGTCCGCTATGGCATCAAGCCTGATTCGGTGTTTCGGTTTATTAGTCACTTCGCATTCTCCTGTCTTTCGTTACCAGTATGCAACAAACGCCACACTGTCAGGTTCCAACAAGTGTTGCCGGTTTGTTTGGCTGTTTATTATGACCGACTGTCGAGTTCTTGAGCACAATGATTGAATCTAAGAGACTGCCAACCGATGAGCAAGGAAGATCATCACACCACTCCAACTTGTCTGACCGCTCACGACCGATTTTGCCCTTGATTACGTCACGGGTTCGCTGTAGATTCAACGCGGCCCCCGGTGAATCGAGACCACAGATATGAGAGGAAATCTATGCGATTGTCAGTTTTAACTGTTCTTCTGGGGGTGATCCTATTGGTGTCGCAAATCCGGGCGGGTGTTGTCACCGGCAAAGTGACCGGCCAGGAAACCGGCGAGCCGCTGTCGGGCGCCACCGTGCGGGTGGTGGGAACTTCACGCTCGATGCTGGCCAACGACCAGGGATCGTATCGGATTCGTCTCGATCCGGGCAGCTACCAACTTAAGTTCAGCCATGTCGCCCATTACTCGGTAATCAGCGAGATTGAGGTCACCGAGATCGACCAGATGTTGAATGCCGAGCTGCCTTCGGCACTGATCGAAGTTCCCGGCACCACTGTTTACAGTCGCGCTTATGATCCTGCTCAGCGCATCATAATGGAGGCCATCCGACGAAAAGAAGAAATCCTGTCGCGGCTCGGCAGCTATGATTTCGATGCATACACGCGCCTGGTGATCCTGGATGAATCCAAATCGGACACTGAGAGCGTGGTTCTCATCACCGAGATGCAGATGAAAGGCTTTTGGGAACAGCCGGATAAATACAAAGAAATTATCACCGCGCGAAAAGTAAGCTCGAATGTGCAGGCGGAGGGGACGCTGGTCACAATCGGTGAAATCCTCAATTTCAATGCTAACCGGATCGAGATTGACCGTTATGCCGTGGTGTCGCCGACGGCCACCGATGCACTCGACTACTACAATTACTACCTGATCGACACGGTGTTCATTGACGATCAATTGATCTTCCGTCTCGAACTGGAACCGAAAAACAACGCCGACCCGTTGTTCGTCGGGACCATAGACATCGCCGATTCATCGTTCGAAGTAGTCGGGGTCGACGGCAGTTTCTCGGAGGGCTTCGAGACACCGTTTATCGACAGCCTGAAGTACCGCCAGCGGTGTACTCAGTTTGACAACGAGTATTGGATGCCGGTCGAAATCGGGTTTTCAGCCAATATTGACCTGCCGATTCCGGGAATGCCGATCTACTCGGCCGACTATGTGGCCGCGCTGCACAACTACTCGTTCGAAATCGAGCATGAAAAGGATGTTTTTGACTACGCTCTCGAAGTCGACGCCGAAGCCGACGACATTGATTCAGCCACATGGCACTCCGGCCAGTTGATCCCGTTGACAACTATGGAACAACGAGGCTATGAACGGATCGACTCTGTTGAGAACGCTCCCAAACCGTTGGGGAAAAAGTTGCTGCGAGGTGCGGTCAGGACCGTTGCGCGCGCTTTGTTCGATGAAGACTTCTTTCATTTCAATCGCGTCGAAGGCGCCTACCTTGGGTATTCCGGAACTCAGCGCGGATTAATTCCGAGAACCAGGCTATGGTACAAAACCGGCTATGCCTTTGACCGACAGCGATGGCAGCATCGTTACTCGTTACGCTTCCGGTTGTGGCAAAAGCGGCTACTCGACATCGGCCTTACCTACACCGATGATATCCTACCGGTGTCGAGTATGATCACGACCAGCTATAACCCCACATTGATGGCTCTGTTCAACAAGATCGATCCACTTGACTACTACCGCAGCCGTGGCGTACATGCCTACACAAGAGTGAAACTGGTCAACCGGATCGGGCTCAGAGTAGGCTACAACGATCACCGTCACTACAACGAAGTCAACAACACCAGCTACAGTTTCTTCCGTTCCGACACAGCCCACAGACCCAATCCTGAGATACTTGAAGGCACCCTTCGTTCCGGATTCGCACGGTTGGTCTACGATTCCCGCCCGGTGGTGAAACTCAAAAATGAAGTGGTCATATTCCCCGGCGTACCGATGACCCGACTGGAATTCAATGTCGAGTACGCCTCGCCCGATTTCATCGACAACGATTTCGATTTTGTGCGCTACTCACTACAACTTCGGCGTCAGCAGCGGACTTTTGGTTCGGGATTGACCACTATTCACGCTATGGTCGGGGGTTCTGAGAGACACCTGCCGCCTCAACGGTATTTTTCAGTCGATTTCGGCGATGAATTCCTGTCGGGCAACATGAATTTCAAGACGCTCGGCGAGAAGAATTTTAGAGGCAGTCCGGCTGCTTATGTTTACCTCAATCATGATTTCGGGAAATGGCTGTTCCGTCGGAGCGGTCTTCCCATTGTGAAAAGTCTGCCGTTTTCTCTTAGCGTGTACGGCGGAGTGTTCTGGACCGATCTGGATAAAGACGCGCACATGCCGGGCGATGACCTGATAGTCATCGCACCGACTTCGTATGAAGAGATCGGATTCGGGTTAGGGCAGATTCCACCGATTGGCCTCAAACTTTTCTTCAGTTGGCAGTTGTCCAACTACAACACCAACAAGTTCACATTGAGCGTGGGCGGAAGTTTTGACTAGCCCATAGATGGGCGGCTTGCCCGTCACCCATCGCTTGCTATGTCACCCCGAGCGGAGTCGAGGGGTGAATCTGCGTCTGTCGTTGTGCCCGCGTGATCTTCAGATCGCGCGGGTTATCGCCGCCGAGTCTGAAGACTCAGCCACCACAAACCCATTTATGGGCGGCTTGACCGTGTCACCCTGAGCGGAGTCGAAGGCTGCTCCCACATCTGTCATTCCGGGCTTTGACCCGGAATCCATCTTCTCTCTTTCGTGCGCGGTGTATGTCCTCATGCGCCGCGACTGACAGGGTGGCCGGCTCAGTAGACAACAATGCTGTCCGGCGGGTCCATCACTATCATTGAGTCAAAGGGTATAACAAAGATGGTGTCCCCGATTACCACGAAATCCTCAGGACAGATTCCGTAATTGGGAACCGACATGCGTAACGCTTCGTGCACATTGGTCGTCCTCACCCGAAAACCAACCGCCTGGGCCACCTCCCACAAACGGTGGTCGGGGACCGTCGGGATGCGGTATAGTACGCATGATGAGGGGAATCTGGTGGCATCATCGAGCAGCAACAAGCCACCGACATCATCATTCAATTCATCAAGTATCGCTCGTTCGGCTTCGGGCGTAAGCGGCATACTTCCGCTTGACTCGTAGCAGAAAGCCAGGTAAATCAAATTGGTCACGGCGTAGTCGTAACGTATAACCAGATTCATCGCAGTGTCTGCGGTTAGCGCCACCTTGTCAAAAACATCCGGACGGGTGTGGTCGGTTTCGATTCTGATCGAATACAGGCCAAGGGGGAGAGTTAGCTCGAACGTCGATAGTTTGTTGGTCTCAAGGCTGGTTGTGACGCCTGACTCACTGGTGAACTCAATCTCTGCCGGGAGTCCTGTCTGAACCGAATACGGCAACGTGTCGGGGTAGTGGCCGACTTCAGGTTCGCCCAACGGGCCGCAGATATAGGCCAGCACGCGACCCGACACTTGAACTTCGAGCGGACTGTCCGATCCTTTGAACCTAGAACAGCCGAGCATCAGCAACGCGATCAACCCGACACCAACGAGGACTATTAGATGACGATTCATTCGATGCAACGATTCTTCCTCCGTACTCCGTGTTCACAAGCTGTCTTGAATATACATAATTGTCCATGCTTGTCAATACAGGGCAGAGGGGCTTTTCTTCCGTGAGTGTTGCAAGAATTTTGTTTTTCGTCATTGCGAGGAGGCTCCGCCTTTGGCGGAGACGACGCGGCAATCTCATCCGCCGAGTTTGTCAACAACCCACCTCCACTCAGAGATGGCCTTCGTCAAGGTCAACATGCCGGATAGCGCCAACGCGAAAACGAGAAACGGCGTCTGCTCCTTCTCCCACATTAGACCACAGAGGTATGCGGATGCTCTAGCAAATGGCTTGACGAGTATTCCCAAGAACAGAAATGCAGACATGTAGAGCGCGACAGGGATGAACGTCGTGAACAAAATAGGCGTCAGCGGCCAGTTGGGGTCAGTGGAAGACGCACTAAATGTGATCACCTGAATGAACCAGTCCCAAGCGGTCGACACGCTTCCGCCCGTGGGCATCAGCAGGATAGAATGTAGAAGGATTAGCAGGACAGCGCTGGCAGCAATGTCAACGATGGCCGCACAGATAAACCACTTACTGGTCTGGCTCACTAGACGAAGAAGTCTGAGGGTTATCACAAAAGTCGCGAGGTCGAATAGAAAGTTCAAAACGGTCAGCCCTCGCAGGTCCGTCGGAATCTCAATTCCGGACTCTGTGCAAGTAAACCATACGCTGTGACTGTCGCAATAAAGAAGCTCCGTGCCGATTAGAGCGGCGAGTGTTGTTAACACAATGCTGATGCCAAACACGGGCAGGGATTTTACATACATCCAGCGAAGTACATGAGGTTTGAATCGGGCCGGAGCCTCGTATATTCGGGCAGCCCCAGAAGCGATGCCAACCATTATTGCAGCCAGCCCTTGAGAAAGAGTTCTGCCGTACCAAGGCATATCTTCAAACACAGTCCATCGCTCCGAAAATGGAAATATGATCAAAGCTCCCATCATAGCCATTGCACCTACACCAGCCCTTGCGAAAACTCTGAGCGCATGAGAATGAGAATGATAGAAGGGCTCGAGCTTGTCAGCAACCCAACCTATCGGATTCCCAAGTGAACCCCAAACGACGATTCCCGCGTTAGCTATTGTGACCTGCCAATCCTTCACCGGCAAGTGTTCGAGTTTGTCTTGTAAATCACTCATCACGAGCAGAATGTGATCCTTGTGCCGTCGGCGCAACAGCCAATCGACGGCACTAAAAGCAGCAATCAGTATGGCGCAGATGGCAACGATCCCCGCCCAACTCCAGAACACAGCGGGCTCGGCGGTTTGATCGCTGGTCGATGCAATCAGCAGTTGTAGTTGAACAAAAGTCACAACCCCTCGCCATGCGATAAGAGCCTACGGAATTCCATCTCCACAATTGATAACGATGCGCTGCGTGCGAGTCAAGACAATTGGTACCCCAGGTCAAGCAGCCCTCCCCACAAGAACGTTACCAACTCGATGCAAAATGAGACCGTGCAACCGTCTATATTGTAGGCCGGGTCCGTCTTCGCCTGCGCGCCGAGGCGTGGACCCGCCTTTGTTGGCAGGTTTGAAGACAAACCTTACCTACGAAGATGGATGCCGGATCAAGTCCGGCATGACACCGATAAATCGGCTCTGTTCATGCTCTTCGTGGCCTGTGGTGCCATTAGGCAGAGTGCTTTGGGCAATGTGCGCGTAGCGCGAGAAAGCGATTTATCGCTTACCCAATCTTACTCAGCACGCCGCGCAGGTAGTTGAGACGGGTAGCTTCGCTGATCGTTCCGAGATCAATCCGTACCGTGGCGCGTCCGGCCAGGTCGAACGACAACGGGCAATCGGTCGCTTTATGAAAAGCCTCCACTTCGGGTCGCGTTAAGGCACGGCTTTCTTTGAACGCCAGACGTGCCTGACCGGATTTCAATCTGACCTTGTCGATCTCCAGAGCGGCAGCGACGATCTTGACCGCCGTTGCTTCAATCAAATTGACCGTCGACTGCGGAACCTTGCCAAACCTGTCGGTGATTTCGTCGCGAATCTTTTCGACCTCTTCCAGTTTGCACGCATCGGCCAATCGTCGATACACGTCGACCTTCTGATGACGATCACTAATGTACTGTTCGTTGATATGCAGCTCGCAATCCAGCTCCAGCTTGGTCTGTGGCAGCGGCTGCACACTGAGTCCTCGTTGTTCGGCAATCGCTTCTTCCAAAAGCCGGTTGTACATGTCAAACCCGATCTCTTCGATGAACCCTGATTGTTTGGCGCCCAGGATTGTCCCGGCGCCACGAATCTCAAGGTCGCGCATGGCCAGGGCAAACCCACTGCCCAGATCGGAATGTGCTTCCAGCGCCCGGAGCCGCTTGACGGCGTCCGCTTTCAGGCGACGGATCGGCGGGGTCAACAGATAGGCATAAGCCCGTCGTGCCGACCGTCCCACCCGTCCGCGAATCTGGTAGAGTTGCGCCAAACCGAAGCGGTCGGCCCGGTTGATAATAATCGTATTGGCCGACGGAATGTCCAGGCCGGATTCAATGATCGAAGTACACAACAAAACGTCGTAGCGTCCGCGCATGAAAGCCAGCATGATTCCTTCAAGCGATTTCTCATGCATCTGTCCGTGCGCGATTGCAATCTCCGCCTGCGGTACGATCTTTTTGAGATAGTTGTACATGGCATCGATTGTCTGCACCCGGTTGTGCAAGAAGAAGACCTGTCCGCCGCGATCAATCTCGCGCAGAATCGTTGTCGCGATAATGGCCGGATCGAACTCCTCGATCTCAGTAATAATCGGCAACCGATCTTTGGGCGAGGTTGTGATCAGACTCATGTCGCGCGCACCCATCATCGACATTTGCATCGTCCGTGGAATAGGCGTGGCCGTCATGGAGATCGTGTCAACGATACTGCGAAGCTGACGCAGTTTCTCTTTGTGCCGCACGCCGAACCGATGTTCCTCGTCGATTACCAGAAGACCGAGGTCCTTAATAAACACATCTTTGGATAGCAACCGATGCGTGCCGATCACCAAATCAACGGTGCCGTCGGCCAGACCGTCGATAACCTCCAACTGCTGCGCCCGGTTGCGAAAACGTGACAGCATCTCAACTCTGAGCGGAAACTCTTTGAGCCGTTCGGAAAAAGTCTCGTGGTGCTGTTGGGCAAGAATCGTTGTCGGCACCAGCACCGCTACCTGCTTGCCGGCTTCGATGGCTTTGAAGGCGGCTCGCACGGCCACTTCGGTTTTACCGAAACCGACATCGCCGCAGATCAATCGATCCATCGGCCGGTCATCGGCCATATCCCGCTTGGTATCGTTGATCGCTCTCAGTTGATCCGGCGTCTCCTCGAAAACGAACGATGACTCAAGCTGCTTCAACCAGACTGTGTCCTCGCCGCAGGAGAATCCCTTTTTGGCTTTGCGCTCGGCGTATAGCTTTATCAGGTCGGCGGCCATGTCGGCGATGGCTTTCTTGGTCTTTGTCTTGAGCTTCTCCCAGGCCTGCCCGCCGAGTCGCATCAATTGCGGAGCGCTATCTTTCCCCGAGTATTTGGAGACGCGGTTAAACTCCTCGATGGGCACATACAACCGATCTTTTTCGGCATACTGAAGGGTCAGGCAGTCTCGATTCTTACCGTCCACCTGGAGTGTCTCCAACCCGAGGTACCTGGCCACCCCGTGATCGGTGTGCACAACGAAGTCCCCAACGGTCAAGTTGGAGTAGTCCGAAATGGCCACACCTTCTTTGAATTTCTTGCGACGGACGCGACGGTGATAGCGTCCGAATATCTCATGGTCGGTCAGTATGGCAAAGCCACCGTCCTTGCATACAAAACCACCTTTGAGGTTAGCCACTTCCAACGGCGGCGGTACGGTGAGCGAAGTGCGCTCCGTGAACAGTTCTTCCAGCCGGGCCGCCTGGCCATCGGTGTCGGTCCCGATTAGAAACCGCAACCCCAGCGCATTGTATTCAGAGATTATCTTTTCGAGAAGATCGAATCTCGATCCAACCGATGGGTGGTTCTGACATCCAAAATCGATAGTGCCGCCGCGTCCGCCGCGGAAAGGTACCTGGTCGACTCGTGCATGTTCATTGAGGTGTGCAAAGAGAGCGTCGATCGGCTGGTAGTACTCCTCCGGGTCGGGCAGTCTGGATATCCGCCCCTGCAGTCGCTGCTGAAGTGTGGCCGCCTCGGCCATTATAGAATCCGCTTCCACCCTGAGGGTCCCCTCGCCCTGCATGTAGACGACGCCATCGGCAGCAAAGTAGTCCAGTAACCTCCCTTGCTTGAGACCGAACAAGATCGACATCCACTCCAGGCCGGGCAGTTCGGGGTCGTTCAAGTATCGTGCACGGATAACATCGGCGTCATCGGCGGGCAGGCGCTCCAGATAACCCTCCAGTGTTTCCTGCGTTATAGGTATCTCGCGCTTCGGTAACAAATGTACGCGATCTATACGAGCCAGAGTGCGCTGTGTGGCGACATCGAATTCGCGGATGGTGTCGACCTCGTCGCCGAACAGTTCCACCCGCACCGGTGCGTCCGAGTCGGGCGTAAAGAAATCGATCAGGCCGCCGCGCACGGCAAAATCACCCACCTCTTCGACTACCGACACCCGTCTGTAACCCAGCCGCACCAACCGCGTCACCAGATCGTCAAGGTCGATCTCTTCACCTTTGGTCAAGGCGATCATACTATCTCTAAGGTAGTCGCGCTCAATGGTAGGTTCCATCAAAGCGCGTAGCGAGCACACCACCACTTTAAGATGACCGTCGACCATCCCGGCCAGCGTGGAGATACGTCGACCCATCACCTCCCCGACTGGTGCGCGGAAATCGTATGGCAAGATCTGCCGGGCCGGAAAGTGGCCGGCTCGGTGCGGTCCCATAAGAAAATGCAGATCGTCGTAGAGGTCGTTGGCCTTTTCCGCATCCGGGGCGATGACCAGAATCGGGCGGTTCAAGTCCCCGGACATCGCATGGATCAGACATGAGGCCGCCGACCCGGACAGGCCGGCGATCATCCGCGATGATGAATCTTCCAGGGAGCCCAGCAATTGCCGGTACGGCGCATGATCCTTCAGTCGGGCCAGCACCGCGGGCAGGTTCCGGCTTGACTTGATCGTGTCGGTGGTTGTTTCCAGGCGGATGGCTCCTTTCAGACAGCACAAAAGCCCCGGATCGATTTTGACCGGGGTATCTCTTTCACTTATTCTATCGCCCAATATACGCAAAAGTTCACCGAGCGCCAGTAGTTTTGGAGACGCGAACTCGGTGATCAGGCTTACTGCTGGAACTGGCTGCGAACCGGCTTTCGCGGCGCATACCTTGCGCTGAGCATTGACACCTCGTATTTCGTTGTTATATTGTAACTGATTGACCCCAAGCCTGTCCGACAGGCTACAATACTGCAAGCGTTAGAACGCCTTCAGACAAGATAGTCCAAACAACAGTGAGGAGAATTCACTTGTATCATCACTCTGGTATCTCAACGTGTAGCCCTCGACGGGTAGCAACTCTGGCCATCCTACTTTTGAGCATCTTTGTCTTGAGCCCCAGTCAGGCCAGGACCGATTCAGCACCGGGATTGGATGCATCGGTTTTCACCGAGCTGCAAGCAACCAACGACGGCCGAGCAATCCGCGCCACAGTCGCGCCCGATGCCTCTGACAGAGCGAAACTTGGTCCGGACTATCAGAGTCTGGAACTCCCGGTCAGCATGAATGAGACCCTGTTGCTGGAACTTGAACGCTTTGACGTCGTGGCGGACGATGCCCGTTTTCTGATCGGTAGTCCCTCAGGCGATGCTCCCATGGAGCGTTCGGACATTACATTGTTCAAGGGACGGGTGTCGGGCGACGAGAGTTCGCACGCCTATTTTGCCATTTCGTCATCCGGAATGATTAACGGCTTTGTCGACCGCGCGGGGCATCCCGGCTACGCGATGACCACGCTGCCCGATGATCTGAAAGCCGGTAACGGTGCTCTGACGATCAGCCCGGTTACTGCTATCGGTGGTTTGGATGTACCCTTTTGCGGTACTGAGATTGAGTTGGACTTGATTCCTGAACTCGACAAATCTGTCGCAGCCCCGCCGGAGGAAGGCGGACCGCTCCTTTTGCGTGTCGCTATCGATGCCAACCAGTCATACGTCGATATATTCGACAGTGAGACAGAAGCGAGAGACTACATCGTGCAATTGATCGGCGCGGTCTCAGCCATCTATGAACGAGATACCAACATTCGCATGGCCCTGGCCTTTGCCCGGCTCTGGCCGTCCGGCGGGGAGCCGTTCAGTTCCTACGACGTAGGTGGCTTTCGTGACTACTGGTGGAACAACGAGGACACGACCGGCCTCAGCATCGTCCACTTGTTCAGCGGTGATCGCGATGCACCTTTCGGTGGCATCGCATTCGTTGGCGGTACCTGTGGCAACGGCGCCTATGGCATCGATGCATACTTGAACGGTAGTTTCCTGGCGCCGGTGACATATCCGGACAATGGCAACTGGGACATCAATGTCGTGGCGCACGAGATGGGGCACAATTGCGGCGGACCGCACACGCACAGCGACTACTATGATCCGCACATCGATGACTGCGGTAACGGCGTACCCTCCCGCGGCACTATCTTGAGCTACTGCCACAGTCATCCCGGCTATCAGAGCAACATCGATTTGCGTTTTCACCGACGAATACAGGAGACCATCACAGCTGATGTGGGTGGGGGCGGCTGCCACCCGCGTGATTGCAACGGCAACAATATCGGTGACGATGAGGACATCCTTCTGGGCACCAGCGACGACACCAACTTCAACGGTATTCCGGACGAATGCGAAGACTGCAACGGCAACGCCATCCTCGACCCGGTGGAGATTGCCGGTGGCGCGCCCGACGTCGACGGCAACGGAATCCTCGATGAATGCGAGCCGGACTGCAACAACAACAATATACCGGATCTGTATGAGACCTGGGTTGGGTCGGCACCGGATGAGGACGGCAACAACATCCCCGACGAGTGCGATCCGGACTGTAACAACAACGGAACCCTGGACTATACTGAGATGCAGAACAACATGGCCCTCGATCTGGACCGTGATCGCGTGCTGGATGAATGCCAGGACTGCAACGGAAATTCTCAGCCCGACTGGATCGATATGGACCGCCAGCACAACCTCATGGTGTGTGACAACGCCGCCGTGCGGGTTCAGGAATTCCACGGACGCAGCGGTGTGCCCTCGGCCTTTGTGAGCATACGGAATCCTTACGATGTAATTGCCAACGATGCCGGTACCCACATTTTCATAGCTGGATGGCATCTGTCTGAAGTCTGGAGCCTGGAGTTGTCGACCTGGACCAGTCAAGCCTTTGTTTCGGCCGGCACAGGAGGCCTGGGCCGACCCACCGCCTTGACATTCGGGCCCGACGGACATCTATATGTCGCCGACGAAACCAACGACGCCGTGAAGAAGTACAACGGGTCCACCGGGGCTTCCATGGGTGATTTAGTGGCTGGTGGAGCCGGTTCGTTGACGGAGCCAATGGGCCTCGTCTTTGGTCCCAATGGGAACCTTTTCGTTTCAAGCGGCAACCATGCCGTCTACGAATACAACGGCGCTACCGGTGCCTTTATCGATGCTTTCGCCGGCCCCGGTTCCGGCGGACTGAACGATCCGCGCGGGTTGGCCTTCAAGCCGGACGGAAACCTTCTGGTAAGCAGCTACGGCAGCGATCAGATCCTCGAATACGACGGCAGTTCCGGCGCGTTCATTCGCGTCTTCAGTGATGAATATGGTTTCACCTCCCCATGGGGGATGTGCATCGGACCCAACGGCAACGTCTATTTTTCCGCTTTCTCCGGCAGCCAGGGGCGGATATTTGAGTACGATGTGAACGACGCCAGATACTACCGGTCATTCGTGCGTGGCACCGATGTCTTATTTGAGCCGGCCGGTCTGTGCTTTCTGCCCGCCTCCGGCAATGACTTAAACCAAAACCGGGTCCTTGATGCATGTGAAGGCGGCGACCTGGACTCGGACGGCGTGGCCAATGTGGCAGACAACTGTCCGACCGAACCCAATTCAAGTCAGACCGATAGTGATGGCGACGGTGTCGGCGATGCTTGTGATAACTGTTCCTCAACGGCCAATACCGATCAGCGCGATGTTGACGGCGATGGTTTCGGCGACCTGTGCGACAACTGCCCGGCCGTTGCCAACAACAGCCAGGACGACGGCGACAGCGATGGACGGGGGGATGCTTGTGACAACTGTCTGGGCTTGGAAAACCCGGCGCAGGAAGATGTCGACGGCGACAGAGTGGGTGATCTCTGTGACAATTGCCCGGCCGATCGCAACTCAGACCAGTTGGATACCGACGACGATGGCTCAGGAGACGCATGCGACAACTGTCCGGAGATTCCCAACCCATCGCATGAGGACGCTGATCTGGACGAGGTGGGTGATGTGTGTGACAATTGTGTTAACACCTATAACCCCGACCAGTTGGAATCAGACACAGACGGAGTCGGTGATGCCTGCGACAATTGTGATCTGATCGACAATCCGACTCAAGAAGACCTGGATGTTGACGGTGTCGGTGATTCGTGCGATAATTGTATCGATGTACCCAACCCCGGTCAGGAGGATGAAGATCAGGATGGACTCGGCGATGCTTGTGACGGTTGCTGTATCAAGCCGATTCGCGGCAATGTTGACTACGACCTGGCCGATGCGATTGATATTTCCGACTTGGTCTGGCTGGTAGATTACATGTTTACGGCCGGTCCGGATCCTGCCTGTTGGGCTGAGGCCAATGTCAATGGCAGCGATGATCAGTCACCGGGCGAGGAGACATCAGATGATCTCGACATCGCCGACTTGGTGTACTTGGTCGACTTCATGTTCACCGGCGGCCCCGACCCCGCGGATTGCCCGTAGGGCTGTAGGGCGGGACCGTTTTTGCCTGCACGCCGCAGCGTGGACCCGCCTCCGATGGGCAGGTAGGTCAGTCCGCCGCGGCGGATTGTGGTCCTGACTATCTTGTCAGGTTCGTGAAGGACCTGACCTACAAGGTTGCTCGGTCGATCTGCGGGGTGTGTCCGATTTCGATACCTACGGACTGCCCGTAGTCCGAGCGAGTGAAGACACCACCGCGAACAAAAACCGGACATTTCTACTTTGCGGGCTGCTCAAATATCGCTTGCCTTTTCCGATAGATTTCATAGATTAGGCAGCTTGACTGAAAGGAGTTGACTGAAATGTCCAAAATGTGCGAAGTATGCGGCAAAAAGCCAGGTTTCGGAAATAACGTCTCTCACGCCAATAATACCACCAAACGGCGCTGGTACCCCAATCTCCAGCGGGTGCGAGCCCTGGTCGACGGCAAACCGAAACGGGTCAGTGTATGCACCTCCTGTCTGCGAGCCGGTAAGGTGATCAAGAACGTCCGCGGCCGCAAGGCTGCACCGGCTGCACCTGAGGCCACGCCCTAAGGGACCCGGCCAGCCGGTAACGAATTAGCCGTCCTTAAGGGCGGTTTTTTTGTGACCCCGCCGTTTTTGCCGATTCGATGGAACTGACTGCTTACCACAAAGTTATAATAACGTTACGGTGACTGCAAAGGTGACCAAAGCGCTTGCGTGATCGGCTGTTTTTGCTATATTGCTTCGCCAAATGATGAGGCCTATGAACTGAATGCTGATAACTGTCTGTAAATCCAAAATCCACCGTGCCACCATCACGGACGCCAATCTGGATTATGTCGGTAGTATTACCATCGACTCCGAACTGATGGGTCGGGCTGATCTGGTTGAATTTGAGAAGGTCCAGGTGGCCAATATCGCCAACGGTGAACGCTTCGAAACTTATGTCATCGAGGGTAAGGCAGACAGCGGCACTATCGGCCTCAACGGCGCGGCCGCTCGCAAGGGGAGTATCGGTGATCTGATCATCATCATTGCCTACGGCCATCTCGAAAAAGGGGAGGCCGAACTCTTCAAGCCGGCTATTGTCCATGTCGATAAAGACAACAGGCCGGTGGATTAGCCGCTAACGGGATTTGGCCGCTATCTGATTGGAGGACTGTCTCAAAAGTGCGAGTTTCGTCAGGTTTTGCGGCCACCGAGGGCAGGACGCCAAGACCCGACGAAACGGTAACAGGAATATCGCATGACGCCTCGTAGGGGGCGGCCTTGCGTCGCCCCGGAGAATGGCGCCATTCGACTGCGCTCAGGGTGACAATGTTCGGTGGAGACACGACCCGCCCGCTATGCGGGATCACAATCTGAGCAAGGAACGAAAGAACCCGATGTCCAAAAACAGAGCCGCTATCGTCCTGGCCGCCGGGAAAGGCAAGCGGATGGAATCCGACCTGCCGAAAGTGCTGCACACGATCAATGGTCGTCCAATGATCTCCGTAGTACTGGAGCGGCTGGAAACTCTGAATATAAGCAAAACGGTGCTGGTTATAGGATACCAGGGCGAGTTGGTCCAGAAACAACTGGCTGACAGCCGGGTGGATTTTGTTTGGCAGCGTGAGCAACTCGGAACCGGCCATGCAGTTATGATGGCCCGCAGGGAATTAGCTGATTTCGAGGGGACCACTCTGGTGGCCTTGGGCGACATGCCCTTTGTGTCGACTGACTCATTCAAGAACCTGTTCGACACTCACGAAAGCCTCGGCGCCGCGGCTACTTGTTTGACAGCTATTCTCGACGACCCGACCGGATACGGCCGAATTGTCAGAGTACCGGACTCGGACCTTTTGCAGGAAATCGTGGAGCATAGGGATGCAACAGACGAGATTCTTGCGATAAAAGAGATAAACACAGGAGCTTTTTGTTTTGATAACCGACTCTTGTACCAGTCGCTGGACAAGATCACAAATCAGAACAGTCAGCAGGAGTACTACCTGACCGACACGATTAAGATACTGCACGGCTCCGGCCAAAAGGTCGCTGTGGTAACAACAGAGGATCCTGATGAGGGTTTGGGTGTCAATTCGACCGAACAACTGGACCTGTTGGCCAGGAAGTTTGCCGAAAAAACTTGAACAATTGACGATTTGATTGATCTATGAGGCCAACTGCAACGTTATAATGGTGAGAAAGATGTCCGGCAGATTATAGACCTTTTGTCTTTTTTTGGTTGACGACTCAAGGAAATGGAGATAGATTCTATGTATAAGATTATGAACCATCATTTGAGATACTTGTTGATGGCCTTGGCGCTGGTCACGTTGGCTTCTTTGGCGTCGGCCCAGATGGCAGATCGCGCCGAGCTTGAGAATCTGTCGAAGACCGGCGGGTTGTCGGTCAAGCCTGCGGCCAATCCTTTTTCTTTGTTGGACCTCTCCAGGATAACCTGGTCTCATAGTTATTCCGTGGGCTTCTTTTCCGGCGGCGCTGCTTCCGGTTCGGTGGGGTTGTTGAATTCAACGATGTTCTACGAGATATCCTCCAAGCTCAGTTTGAGTCTTAACCTGGGCGTCGCCCACTCCGGCGGCAATTGGGGTGAAGGCCGTGAGGCCACGCTTCTGCCGGGCTTTACTTTGGACTATCATCCTTCGGACAAATTCCGGATGACTTTTATGATTCAACGATACGATGCAGTTTTGAACCCTTTGGTTGACAGGAGTAGGTCTTGGCATAGTCCGATCGGTCTGCGCTAGTCGTTGGCGGCCGGCTCAGGTTCCGTGATTCCCTTCCTCTTTCACTCAAAACTCAAATGTATAAATCATCAAAGCCACAAAGAACCGATGGGGCCAATCCGGTTTCGTGGCGGCAGCGTGTACAGCGCTCCCGGCTCTTGGAACTGTCGATCGCGGCTGTGTTTGTAATCGTTTTGGTCTACGTGGTCAGCATGTCGATTCGGGTAAGTCAGGGTGTTTCGCGGACTCTGGGATCACCGGAGCATGTGGTCAGGCTACAGATTCTCAACGGCTGTGGTGTCACCGGCCTGGCTTCACGGTTGGCCGATGGGTTGTCCAACTATGCCGACGACGACCTGGAAATCCGAGTGGTTGACACCGACAATTTCGAAGTCTCCACGGTCAGACAGACCTTTATGTTGTCCCGGGATGAAGATGTTAGCATTGCCGGTTTGCTGGCCGTCAAACTGGGGCTGCCCGCAGACGAAATTGGCTGCAGGCCGCTCGAAAACAATTACCGTCAGGTTTCGGTCACACTGGTTTTGGGTGAAGACTGGGAAACCATTGACCTGCTAAAAAACCACGTCAAGGAGAAATAGCCTAAACTCTTGAAGGAACTTTCGGTGCTCGAGCAGGCCCAACTGGCCGGAAGACTGGCTTTGGAGAAGAAGGGATTCGATGTCAAAATCCTGAAAGTCAAAGCTGTCTCGTCGGTGGCCGACTACTTTGTCATCGCATCAGGCGAAGCGGATGTCCACGTGAAGGCCATCGTGAGAGCGGTGGAGGACGGCTTGATGGAGAGAGGGTACAAGCCATATCATCGCGAAGGATACTCACAGGGTAGCTGGGTATTGCTGGATTATATCGACGTTGTGGTACACATATTCCTGGAATCGACACGTCAATTCTACGCCCTCGAACGATTATGGGGCGATGCCCCGGTTGAGGAATTGTCCGACGACTGAACCTCCCCGGGGACGAAGACAAGTACAACATATTCTTAACTTAAGGACTTATCATGGAGTTAGTTGATCTCAAAGCAAAAACTATCGCCGACCTCTTAAAGATGGCCGAGGACATGGATATCCCCGGTGTCTCAGGTCTGCGAAAGTCGGAGTTGATTTACAAAATCATGGAAAATGCTTCATCCTCAGACAGCACGATTTTGGCCGACGGCGTGTTGGAGATTTTGGATGAAGGTTATGGCTTTTTGCGCTCGCCGGATTACAACTATCTGCCGGGGCAGGACGATATTTATGTCTCGCCGTCGCAGATAAAACGATTCGATATGCGCACAGGCGACATCGTGGCCGGGCAGGTGCGTCCGCCCAAGGACAATGAACGATACTTTGCTCTTCTCAAAATCGAGTCGGTCAATTTCAATGATCCGGAGAAAACCAAGCACAAAATACTGTTTGATAATCTCACGCCGCTCTATCCCGATGAGGCCTTCAAACTTGAGGTCACCCCCGAGCGGTTGACCACCCGGATTATCGATCTCATGTGTCCCATCGGCAAAGGCCAACGTGCTCTGATCACCTCGCCGCCCAAAGCGGGTAAGACCATCATTTTGCAAAACATTGCCCAGGCCATAACCACCAACCATCCCGAGGTCAAGCTGATCGTCCTGCTGATCGATGAACGTCCCGAGGAAGTTACCGACATGAAGCGCTCGGTTAACGGTGAAGTCATCTCCTCGACCTTCGACGAACCGGCCGAGCGACACGTTCAGGTAGCCAACATGGTACTTGAGAAATCGAAACGTCTGACCGAATCCGGCCATGATGTTGTCATCCTGCTCGATTCGCTCACCCGACTGGCGCGCGCCCACAACTCGGTCGTGCCGCATTCAGGCAAAATTCTCTCCGGCGGTGTCGACTCCAACGCGCTGCACAAACCGAAAAGGTTCTTCGGCGCCGCTCGCAACATCGAAGAGGGTGGCTCACTGTCGGTCATCGCCACCGCTCTGATCGAAACCGGATCGCGAATGGACGAAGTTATCTTCGAAGAGTTCAAAGGGACCGGCAACATGGAACTGGTGCTGGATCGCAGGCTGTCCGACCGTCGTATCTTCCCCGCCATGGACATCAATCGTTCATCGACTCGTAAGGAAGAGTTGCTCATGGACGAAGATGTGCTGACTAAGATCTGGGTTTTGCGCAAGTTCCTGGCTGAGATGAATCCGATTGAAGCGATGGAGTTCCTCAATGATCGCCTCAAAAAAACCAAGAACAACGAACGGTTCTTAGCTTCGATGAAGGACTGACAGGTAAACCTGTCTTTCGCGCTCCGCGGTGATAAATCACTTCTTCGCGCTCCGCGCGTCTCCAACCCTCACCTGAGCAGGCGCCCACCTCACCCTGAGCGGAGTCGAAGGGTGACGATCCTTTCGGGACAGGGTTTTGACCTACACGAGAAGATGGACCCCGGCCTTCGCCGGCGTGACAGGAACCGATTGTGCTGTACACCATGTTTCGAACTTCTTGAATTGTCATTCTGGCGAAGGCCGGAATCCAGTCTTCGAACACAGACCTGGATGCGGGTCAATCCGCCATGACGAGATTGATACCGCGACAAGGAACCCACCCGGCGCAAAGCCTCTGGGTGGGCTACCGTGTCAGTCAATTCGAGGCTGGCGGGTCCGAAGACGGACCCACCCTACAAAAGAGAAGACTTCAAAGTCCGGGGTCGCTCAGCCAGCCGCTACAAAAGAGAAGACATCGAAGTCATGCCAAGCGCAGTCCAGGCTGCCCGCGGGCACTCTCGATTTCCATCTATCTTTTGGTTGAATTTTCCATCAAGTTACTCGTACCTAAATCAGGACAGATTAACAAAAAGGACAAAGACAATGGAAACTCCTCCAATTTCCAATTCGCCGAGCGGTTACCCGGTCGCCGGCTCGAATTCCGGCCGCAGCATCACGAGCTTGATGATGGGCGTTTTCACGGCGCCCGGTCAGACCTTTGACGAGTTCTGCAAACGCCCCAGACTCATAGTTCCCCTCATCACGGTTTTGATTCTGGCTGCGATAACCGGCGCCGTGACCGTCAAGCAGACCGGCATGATTCAGTATGACATGCTCAAGACCTCGACCACCATTCCTGCTTCCGCCCTGGAAGAGATACATCAAAAGGCTCTCGATTCCGGACCGGTCAGCGGCGCACTCGGCCCGTTTTTCGGTATCTTGATCGGCAGTATTATCGGGGCGCTGATCGCCTGGTTCTTGGGCAGCTTCGTTTTCGGCGGGAAGGCCAAGTTTTCGGCGGTCTGGGCGGTCGGCATTATGGGCAGTCTGATTTCAGTGGTCGGCGGGTTGATTAGAATGCCGCTGATTTTGGCCAAAGACACGGCCTACGTTTCTCTCGGATTCGCCGCCCTGATGCCGGGCAAAGACTTCACCTCAATCCTCTACGCGCTACTCTCCATGATGGATTTCTTCGTCATTTGGGGGGTCATTGTGACCGGTATCGGGTATGCTGCTGTCTTTGGCATATCGCGAGGCAAAGGGATAATGGTCGCGGCCATTCCGGCGGTGATAGTTATCGGCCTGATGGTCGGACTGATTGTGTTGGGTATGAGCTTTTCAGGCGTCGAGTTGAGTTGGGTGTAGCGGAGAGCGGGCTGGCCCGTCGGCCTACTTCACTTTTTTGACGGCCATCCCGCCGCCGGTGCCGACGGCGTAGAGTTTGTCCGACATCAAATAGAAATCGAGCACGGTGAACTTGGTCGCCATAGGCTCGTCTGACCAACTGCGCCCGCCATCCTCGGTCTTGAGCAATACTCCGGGATGACCACCGATATAGCCGGTCTTTTCATCGATCATCTCGACGGCGATGTAGACTTCCTTATCCGATCGGTCATTCACCCGCCAGGTCCGTCCGCTGTCGGCTGAGTAAGCGCACATACCTTGCGGCCCGGCGATAACGGCGGTGGCGCCGGCGAATGACAAGGCTCGGCCCGGTTTGCCGTCGGATGTCAGGCTGGTCTTCCAACTCTCGCCGAGGTCCTCGGAGCGGCTTAATCCACCCATAGTCAACAAGAAGAGCGGCCCGCCGGGGCGATAGAAAAACTCTTTGTATCCCACACCCACTATTTTCTGGCGATCAAAAGTCTTACCGCCGTCGGTCGATCTGAGCATAAGACCTTCATACGGATCGGCCTGAGCCCGGGTGGCGCCGGCCACCATTACAACCTGACCGGTGAGCAATTCGATGTCGAACAGCCAGGGGATAGTGTCTTTTAGCGACATGTTATCCCAGGTTGCACCGCCGTCAAGAGTGCGATAGAGCGATGCTCCGCGACCACAAACAAAACCCAGATTTCCGCTGATAAACGACACATCCTCAAGGGCTGCCCCGGTAGTGATTTGCTTCATGAACCAGCGTTTGCCACCATCGACGGTGCGACCAAACTCACCATAGTCGGTGACCACAAAGCCGGTATCGGGATGCACAAAGCATACGCCGGTAAGATTGGCCGGACTGGGAAACTTGATGCTTTGCCACTCTTGTGAGGACACTTGACCGGCCGTGCACAGCGTTATCAGGGTGGCGACCAGTGAGCGGATCATGAGGTTTTTTGTTGTCATTTTGTTCGTAGCCTTTTTACAATCATAGTTCGGTAAAGTTGACCGATTGTTGATAACAATTGAAACTACGACCTTGCGCCTGCAAAGTCAAACGATCTGAGAATCCTGCACTGGTCTCTGTCTATGGCGAACAAACCGATAGTCGAATTCAGCAACGTCTTTCATACTTCGGATCGCGGCGAACCGATTTTTGAAGATGTCAATTTGTCTATCTCCGCCGGAAGGTCGGTTGTCATATCCGGGGCGGCCGGCTCAGGCAAAACGACTCTGATCGAACTGTTATTGGGCCTGAAGTTTCCCGACAGTGGCGCCGTCGAGCTTTTTGGTGAGACTCTGAAGCCGGGGCGCAGGCATCGGCTGAAACGACTACGACGTCGGGTCGGCGGCGTGGGTGGTGTCTATGATCTGGTGCCGAGCTTGACGGTTGCCGAAAACGTACTCTTCCCGCTGATCCTCATTGCCGAACGTCGACGTATCCGCCGTGAGCGGCTGATGAAAACACTGACCGAGTTCAAGCTACTCAAACAGGCCGGACTGCGTCCATATCAACTCACGCGGGTGGAATACACTCTGGCTCAGTTTGCGCGCGCTTCGATAGCCCACCAACCGTTGTTGATAATCGATGAACCCTCGGCAGGGCTGGACCCGGCCACCTATGGGGACATTTTCGACTACCTGGTGCGGGTCTCGTTGTCCGGGCGGTCGATGATCATTCTAACCTCCGAGACCGACAGCAAAGTCCTGCCGGCCAGTGATCACTTACGAATCGAAAACGGTACTCTGCTGTGAAAGCCCTGACCCACATCGCAAGAGAGTTATTGCGCAATCTTTTCGGCCATCCAGGCGCCGCTTTCAGTTCGTTCATGTCGCTCACTCTGTTGTTTTTGTTGTTCGATCTTTTCTGGATTGCGGCCGGGACATCGGATCGCTTCTATACGCAGATGCTGTCAGAGATGGAAATGGAGTTGTTCATAGAAGCACCATCGTCGGATTCAACCCAGCTCGACTTGCAGCCGAAGCTTCAGGAGGTCGACGGTGTCAAGAGTGTGACTTTCATCTCAACCGATCAGGCGCGCCGCAGACTGGCCGACCTGATCGGCGCCGATCTGTTAGTCGGTTACGACAGCACCAATCCGCTACCTGCTTCATATATACTAACATTCGAAGATGATGCCCTCACCACCAAGGCAATGACCGAAGTCGAGACCCAGGTACTGCAGATGGAAGGGGTTGAGTTGGCCTTCTACGGGCAACGCTGGTTGGCCAAAGCCGAAGAGACGCGAGCCATCACTCTGAGCCTGGGGATGATCCTGGGCGGCTTGATTCTGATGGCGGCGTTAATTGGTTCGGCCAACAATATCCGTCTCATGACCCAGACCCGGGCCATTGGTTTCCGCCAGATGCAGATTCTCGGAGCCGGTCGCATGTTTCTGGCTGCACCGTTTTTACTGGAGGGACTCGTCATCAGCTCTCTTTCCGGCCTGGCCGGATGGGCAGCGGTGCTATACGTTCACTCGCGGGTGTCCTTCGCCCGATTCGAGCTGGTTCTGCCGCCACTTGAAGAAATGGCCATGTTCGTAGGCGTGGTATCTTTTGTCGGTCTGGTGAGCGGCTACCTCGGAATCAGAAAGATGCTCAGGTAGACCCATGCGAGTGACTACCCTGACAGTTCTTTTGGCCGTGTGCATCCCGGTCGGCTTGCTTTCGGCCAAGGACCAAAAAGAGAAGATATTCGATCAGAGAAAAGAACTCCAGCAGATTCAAGAGGAAGTCGAACAGGGGCAAAAGAGACTGGACTCACTCAAGCGCGAAGAGACGGGCGTTCAAAAAAACGTCTCCGAGTACGATCAGAAAATCGTATCCAATCGGAAGGTGATCCAGCGCTTGAACAAGAAGCTGAATGCCATAAAGAAAGATATTGGAGCGGCCACCGAACAGTTGACACAGAGCCGTGATGATTACCAACAGACCCGGCGTCGATTCCTGGCTGGTGTTCATCGTTTTTATCTGGTAGCACATAGCCCCACGGCGGCAACTTCCGAAGCGCCCAATCAGGAAGTGGAGTTGAACCGTCGCGTCGTTTACCTTACGGCCCTGGCTGATTTCGAGGCCGGTCACGTAGCAGCCGCATCGGCCTATCTGAACGAATCAATCGAACAGTTGGATGATTTCTCAGGTGAAAAATCGCGCGTGGCCGGACTCAAGAAGAAGAAAGAGACCGCCACGGCGCTCGACAAAAGCAGAAAAGAGCGGCAACAGAAAAAGCTTCAGGCCCTGCGTCGTCGTAAAACCGAAGAAGCCGACCATCTGCTGATGCTGCAACAGGCGGCCGAGGAGATGGAGGGCATCATCGCCCGCTTGGAACAACAGCGTCAGCCACCGCCCGGTCAGACGCTGCCGCCGTCCGTATTTGCGTCGATGAAGGGACAATTGCCGCCGCCGGTGCGGGGGAAAATCATCGAGACTTTTGGATCGAAGGTGCATCCGATAACCCACCTGAAATCGTTCTCACCGGGTGTTACCATCAAGGCTGCGGCGGGGCGAAAGGTCACAGCCGTGGGGGCAGGCACAGTGGCTTACGTTGGGGATTTGCGTGGCTACGGGAAATTCGTTATCCTGGATCACGGTGATCGGTACTACAGCACCTATGCCGGACTGGACCGCGTCGCGGTGACAGTCGGTCGCTATGTGCATGCCGGTGACCAGGTGGCCGTAGCGGCCTCGGAAGGTCGCGTGAAATTCGAACTGAGAGAGGGACGCCAGCCGCTTGATCCCGTGAAGTGGATACGATTTGATGCCCTTTGATATCCGACAATTCCAACCCAAAGCCTGGACGCTGTTGGCGCGGTCATTCGAGTCCGACCGGGTGGCCGGAACATACCTCTTTCATGGCCGCGAAGGACTGGGTCCCTGGGCTCTGGCGGTGTCGCTGGCCGCCTTGCTCAACTGTGAGCAGCCCAAAAAAGAGGACACCGATCTCACTCCGTGCGGTGCCTGTCGCAACTGCCGCGCTGTTTTCGGATTGAATTTTGAGGGTCTCATGGTGGCCGTTCCTTTGCCGCCGCACAAGACCTCGACTGATGCCGTCGAGTTGACCAACGAGGTTTTGGAAACTCGGCGTCGTGAACCGTTTGCCCTCATCACTGCCACGGCCACCACCAATATTCCCATTGCCACGGCCCGCGAAATCAAACGTTCACTCAGTCGCAAAGCGCCCGAAGGCATCACGCGGCTGGTCTTGTTTGATCGCATGGAACGAATGAGGCTCGACTCAGCCGACGCCCTGCTGAAGATGATCGAAGAACCTCCCACCGATACGGTTATAGTGCTCACCGCCGAACGGCCGGAAGCGCTTCTGCCGACCATCCAGTCGCGTGCCCAAAAAGTCAGGCTGGAACGTATCGGCTCCGAAGCAATCGAACAGTATCTGATCGGGCAGTACCAATTGACCGCAAGCCGGGCTCAGCTTCTGTCCCGCATTGCCGACGGCTCACTGGGCAAAGCTATCGAGTTGATCCACGGCGAAGAGGATGAGGATTCGTCCCAGCGAGCGGTCGGTTTTCTCCTGTTCAAGTCTTTGCTCACGCAGGATGGCCCCGAAGTCGTGGCCCACCTGTCGGAGTTGATAAGCCCCCGCGATCGTGGCCAGGCGGATCAATTGCTGAAGCTGTGGCAATCGTTAATCCGTGACTGTTCGCGCTTTGCCGTCCTTGGCGACGACAACGAACTGACCAACATCGACTTTGCCGCCGACCTGAAGAAATTGTCGACCTATTTTGTCGATTCTCGCCTGGCGGCCGAGATGTCCGACCAAATCAAGATTAGCCTTGCCGATTTGGGCTTGAATGTGCATATTCTTGGCTCATTGACAGCTCTGGTGCTCAAGCTCAGGGCGTTGATCGACGCCACCCGATCACGTTAATAATCCGGCGTCGGCAGTAAATGGAATAAATCGATGGCTGAACTATATCTGGTAGAATTCAAAGGTTCGCGCAAAGAGTACTTCTTCAACAGCTATTATCACTCCCTCAAAATCGATGACCTGGTAATCGTGCAAGCCGAACGAGGCGAGGACATCGGAGTGTTGCTCAACAAAGTAGAAACTCAATCGGACTTAGGTGACCGCGGGCGACCCCGTTCCATTCTAAGGCGGGCTTCGGGCGAAGATGTCGAGGCGCTTCAAGACCTCAGAAGCAGGGAACGCGACTTTCAAGGCGAAGTCATCAAGACAGTCGCCACATACAAGCTGGAGATGAAAGTGGTCGATGTTGAATGTCAGTTCGACGGCAACAAGATGACCATTTACTTCACGGCCGATCACCGCGTGGATTTCCGCGAACTGGTAAAGGAGTTGGCGGCCAAGTTTCGGACCCGTATCGAACTTAGACAAATAGGTGTGCGCGACGAGGCAAGGCGGCTGGGTGGCTACGGTATCTGCGGTCTGAGGCAGTGTTGCAACACCTTCATCCAGGATTTTGCTCCCATCTCCACGCAGCACGCCCGCGAGCAGGATTTACCTTTGAACCCGGCCAAAATCTCAGGCAACTGCGGTCGCCTGCTCTGCTGCCTTCGCTATGAAGCCGGGCAGTATGGTGAATGCAAGCGCCGTTTTCCGGCTGCCGGTTCGCATGTCACTACCAAAGCGGGCGAGTCGGGCACTATCGAACGGATTGATATCTTCAAGGAAGAAGCAATCATTCGAGATTCCGAAGGTCATCGCTTCAGCAGCCCCGCCGACGGGCTCATGACCCCCAAAGGACGGGCCGAGACCATCCATGGCTCAACTGCCGACGGCTCCACCGACGCAAGGAAGAGGCGTCAAAGGCCGACAAATAGACCGTCGGACAAAAACGGTCGACCGCCGGAAACTGATACCGAATCAGAGAGGAGTTAGCAGGTGCCAAGACCATTCTATGTTACCACGCCGATTTATTACGTCAATGATAAACCGCATATTGGCCATGCTTACACGACAATTGCAGCCGACCTGCTGGCTCGATTCTATCGACTGACCGGACGCGAATCCTTTTTCCTGACCGGGACCGATGAACACGGTTCCAAAGTAGCCGAAGCCGCTGCTGAAGCCGGTGTCTCCGAAGTCGAGTTCTGTAACAAATCGATCGAAACTTTCAAACAAGCCTGGACGAATCTCGATATTGCCTACGACGATTTCATTCGCACTACTTCCAAACGTCATGAAGAGGCGGTCCGGAAAATCCTCGACGCCATGCGAGCCGCCAAGACAGACGACGGCCTTGATGTAGTATACTCTGGCTACTATGAAGGTCTCTACTGCACCGGTTGCGAGAAATTTCTCACCGAGAAGGAGCTGGTTGATGGCCTCTGTCCGGATCACCAGAAAGCACCGGAAAAACTCAAAGAGGAAAACTACTTTTTCAGACTCAGCGCCTACCTGCCTATTCTGAAGGAGAAGATCGAGACCGGCGAACTGAAAATTCTGCCCGATGAACGAAGACGAGAGGTCCTCGGACTGATCGATCAGGACTTGCCCGATTTTTCTCTCTCGCGCGAAAGAGTCAAATGGGGCATCCCGTTGCCGTTCGATGAATCGCAGGTGGCTTATGTTTGGGTCGACGCCCTCTCGAACTATATCAGTGCCATCGGGTATGCCGATGATCCGGACAAGTTCGACAAATGGTGGAACAAGGCCGACGTGGTCCACCTCATGGCCAAAGACATCCTTAAGTTTCATTGTCTTTGGTGGCCGGCCATGTTGATGGCGGCCGGAGTCAAACTCCCCGAGACTATGTTCCTTCACGGCTTCTTCACTGTGGATGGACAGAAAATGTCGAAGTCAATCGGGGCCAAGATAGACCCCAATGACATGGTCTCTGAATTCGGCGCGGATGGGGCCCGATACCTCTTGTTGACGCAGTACCCATTCGGCATCGACGGCGACATTCAGGCCAACCGGTTTATCACTCAATACAACTCCGACCTGGCCAACGACCTCGGCAATCTGGTTTCACGGGTGGCCAAGATGGTCATGGTCAACTTTGAGGGTCGTTTGCCCAAACCGCTGGAGGGCCTTGAGGGAATGCAGGCTTTGATGGAACAGGCGGAGCGACTGCCGAACGCCGCACACGAACACATAAATGGTTTTCGCATCGGTCGCGCCATCGGCGATGCGATAGACATGGTGCGCGCCGCCAACAAATTCTTCAATGACCTGGCCCCCTGGAAACTGGCTAAAGAGGGACGCACCGATGAGCTTGGCGGTGTTCTGTATACTTGCTGCGAAATCCTGCGGATTGTGTCGGTGGTGCTCTTTCCGGTTATGCCGACAAAGATGCGTGAGCTGCGTGGCGTACTCTCACTCGACGACAGCACACTCTCCCTGGACAATGCACGCGAATTCTTTAACCTCCAGCCGGGCGCAAAGATTCATATCGATGGATCGATCTTCCCGCGTCTGAAGCCATCCGAAGCCAAGAAGCCGGCTGTAACCGCGGATGCGGGATCGGCTGAAGCCAACCTGCTGGACATTTCCGACTTCGCCAGAGCCGACATGCGCGTGGCCAAAGTGCTGGAAGCTGAGACAGTCGAAGGAGCCGACAAACTACTCAAGCTTCAGATCGATCTGGGTGACCATAAACGTCAGATCGTGGCCGGTATTGCCAAACAGTACAGCCCGGAAAAGATCATCGGCATGAGCATAATTGTCGTGACCAATCTCAAGCCGGCCAAAATCCGTGGCGTAGAATCCAACGGCATGCTGCTGGCGGCAAGCAAAGGCAAGAAGCTGGCTTTGGTGATACCGGACGGCGACCTGCCGCTGGGCGCCAGAGTGAGTTGATGATCGACTCCCATTGCCATCTGGACTTTGAACCGTTCCACTCCAGGCTCGACGAGGTACTGGCTGCGGCCCGGGGTGCCTCTGTTCACACAGTAGTCAATATCGGCGCCGATATCAAATCCTCCCGAAGGTCGGTCGACTTGGCCTCAAGCCACGAGATGATATATGCCACGGTTGGTGTTCATCCGCACGATGCAAAAACTGTCAACGAAGACATCCTCACCGAGCTTGAGCAGCTTGCCTCTCACCACAAAGTAGTCGCTATCGGCGAGATCGGGCTGGATTTTTTCAGGGACCTGTCACCTCGTCCGGTCCAGAAGAAAGCCTTTCATCAACAATTGGAATTGGCCGCAAAGCTGAACATGCCGGTTGTGATTCATACTCGCGAGGCGTTTCGCCAGACAGTTGACATTGTGCGTGTGTACTCAGCTGACTTGCCGGGCGGTGTGTTCCACTGCTTCCCCGGAACGGTTGAGGAAGCGCACGAGGTTTTTGAGTTGGGCTTTATCGTCGGTCTGGGTGGTGTTATCACTTACCGAGGTGCCGGGATGGCTCAAGTGGCAGCCGAGGTGCCGCTTGAGAAAATCGTGCTGGAAACCGATGCGCCATACCTGACGCCGGTACCACATCGCGGCAAGACAAATGAACCGGCCTACCTAAAACACACCTGCCGCAAGCTGGCCGAGCTTCGTTCGATTTCGGTCGACGAAGTAGAGAGGGTTACCGATAGAGCCTGCCAGAAACTGTACCGACTGGTGGAGACTTTTGGGGATTGACCCATGAGCGGCTATCGTCCCAAGAAACGTCTGGGCCAGAACTTCCTGATTTCAAAAGAGACCATCCAAAGAATCATAGATCTGATTCAACCCACCGACGCCCAGTCTATAATCGAGATCGGCGCCGGCCGCGGCGCGTTGACCCTGCCGATGGCTCAATCAGGCGCCATCGTTACCGCTGTAGAAATCGATAGGGATCTGATTGGATATCTTGAGAAGCTCCTCGAAAACTACCCCAACAGTTCGATACTCAATCAGGACTTTCTCAGGTTGGACCCAACAGCGGCCAAGCTCGCACCCTTTGTGCTGGTAGGTAATCTTCCATACCAGATCAGTTCTCCGGTGATCGAGTGGGTGGTGCAGAACCGGGAGTCCGTGCAGGTGGCCTTTCTGATGATGCAGAAAGAAGTTGCCGAACGTTTGGCCTCGTCGCCCGGCAGTAAAGACTGGTCACCCCTGGCCATTTTTACCCAGTTGTATTTTGACGTGGAGACCTGTTTCACGGTTGGGCCGAGCGCTTTTCGACCAGCGCCCAAAGTGACTTCGGCGGTAGTCAGAATGACTCCGAAGGCCGCCGATGTCGTGGCCGATCCGGTGCCCTTCCAGCGAATCGTGCGCGCGGCATTCAGACAAAGACGCAAGCTGCTGGTAAACAATCTACTCGGTGAGGTTACCACAGGCCCCGAATTCCTGCGGTCGCTGCTTTTGAAAATGAATCTGCCGGTTGACATCCGCGCCGAGCAAGTTTCCACCGAACAGTTCTGCGCCCTGGCCGACGAGTTGGTCAGCCATCTAACCAGGTAGATCATCTAAATACATTTTGAATTTGACATCCTTAATGGCTATCGATAGGTTTTGGTTTGATGAGAGTCGGGACCAAGGATCAGGGCTCGACCTAAATTGAAACAAGGAGTGTCTCTTGTCATCACTCACGATAAATGTCGATGCAGTGGCGGCGCTGCGTGGTCTGTGCGGCTTTGCCGAACCGGACCCGGTGCAGGCCGCCGTGCTGGCTGAGTTGGCCGGCGCCGATGGGATAGCCATCCAGATTTCACCCCAACGTCAGTTCATACGTGATCGTGATCTGTATCTCTTGAAAGGTGTGGTCAAAACCAGGCTCACCCTTGAAATGCCGCCGTCCGAGCAGTTTGTGACCAAGGCGCTCGAAGTCAAGCCGTGGATGGTGACATTCGCATCCGATCAACAGGGTGGTGATGCTGCTCTCCTGCCTGTGGATCTTACCAACACCGAGATTGACTATCGCGATCTGACCGACCGCCTGACGGCAGTCGGCGTGCTGGTTGGGTTCTTTGTGGACCCTCAGAGCGAGCAGGTTAAGCAGGTGGCCAGGTTTGGCGGTACCACCATCCTGCTGAACTGTTTGGGTTACACCAACGCCCGGACGCTTGAAGCCGCTCAGCAGGAACTGGATCGTATCGATGCCACGGCAGCGGCTGCTGCGAAAGCCGGATTAGCCGTCAATTGTGGACGGGGTCTGACCTATCGTAATCTCTCGCCGATTGTGGAACTGGGCCTGGCCGACGAATTCGTAGTCGGCTACGCCGTCGCCGCCCGCGCCCTGCTGGTGGGGTACGAGCGGGCAGTAATAGAGATGCTGAGGTTGATTGATAAACCGGTGCCGACCCAGTAAGAACCATTGTGCCCAAGCCCAGCCATCAGAATAGACCGGAAGTAGTGATCACTATCCCGGATGACCTGCCGCCCAAACGACTGGATAGCTATCTTGCCTCCCGCGATGATCTGAATCTCACTCGCAGCCGCATCCAGAAGTTGTTCGAAAGCGGTCTGATCACGCTCGACGGTCAGCCGGTCCTCAAGAAACATCGGGTCAAAGGGGGGGAGACAATCATTCTGGCCATCCCGCCGGTGGTCAAAACGGACCTGAAAGGCGAACCGATTCCGCTCGATATCGTGCATGAGGATGAGCATCTGGTGGTAGTCAACAAACCGGCCGGGATGGTCACCCATCCGGCCGTCGGAAACCATTCGGGAACACTGGTCAACGCTCTGGTTCACCACCTGGGCAGCCTGCCGCAGTCGAGCGGCGCCGACCGTCCGGGAATCGTGCACCGACTGGACAAAGATACCTCTGGTCTCTTGGTGGTGGCTCGGACCGACACTGTGCTAAGCGCTCTGCAAAAAGCGGTCCAGGAACGTCGGGTGACACGCAGCTATTCCGCTTTAGTTTGCGGGCACGTCAAAGAGGAGGCGGGAACTATCGATCTTCCGATAGGAAGGTCCTTGAAAAACCGCAAAAGGATGACAGTCACTCATGTCAACAGTCGGGAATCGGTGACCGATTACAAGCTACAGGATCGATTTCGATCCTATGATCTGCTCGAAGTGAACCTCCACACCGGACGGACGCATCAGATACGCGTGCACTTTTCGCACGTCGGTCATCCCGTGTTTGGCGATCCCGATTATGGTGGCCGCCAGAAGTGGCACCGTGGTATCTTTGCTCCGGAACGACTGCTGGCCAAAAAGCTGCTTGAGATTCTACCCCGCCAGGCGCTGCATGCGGCGCGGCTTAAGTTCACGCATCCGGTGACCGGTGACCTTCTTGACCTCCACCGCGATCCCCCGGAAGATTATCAGGATTTGTTGGATGTCCTGGATGAAGAGGGGCGGTAGACAAATCACTCATAAATGGGTTCCTCGCTCGTCGGAGGAGCGAAGCGCATGTGACCCATTTATGGGCGGCTTGACCGTGTCGTCCTGAGCGCAGTCGAAGGGTGCGCCGTAATGCTCGGTTACCTGTCACCCCGGCGAAGGCCGGGGTCCATCTTTTCTTGTAGCAATTCTCTGTAGGTCGAGACCCCTGGCCCGAAGGGTCGTCCTGAGCGGAGTCGAAGGACGGGTCTCGACATTATCGACCACCAAGCCAAAACCAAAGAATCCCGCGCTGCGCGGGATGTCGAAACCACAGGGCTTTCGACCTACGGTTGCTTCTCTTGTAGGTCAGGTCCTTTACGGACCTGACAAAGACCGACAGTCAGGACCACAAGGGTCCTGACCTACTCCTGTGGAATTGCGGGTGGGTTAGTCTCATTACGGACTCTTCCGGAGCACAAGCACCAGCCGCCAGGCTGCTTTGGCGTTGTCGAACGGAATGTTTACATCGAGGTCGCCATACATCGCGGCAATATGAAACCGCCCGGACAGGTCCAACAATGCTCGCAAGGTTCCAAACACGAGGCGTCGTGACTCGCTCGGACTCTCATAGTTTTTGACCAGGCCGTCCTGCTCAAGGCTGAATTTTACCGTCCCTAAGTCGGTCTCGGTTAGCGGATCGAAAACTCCGTCCGAGCACCAATCAATCGACAGCTTGGCCCCTTCTTCTTCCATCTCCCAAACATCCTGGGTGCTTTTCCCGGTGTCAAAGGCATCACGCGGGTGTGGCAGTTCCAAAACGTACAACCCACCCTCTCGCAGGTTGTCCGCCACGGCATCCAGGTGTTCGACAATGTCGCGATTGGTCAACAGGTGACTGAAAGTCGCCATCATGCAGCAGGCCAGGTCGACCCTTTGCTCCAGCCGGAAATCCCGCATGTCGGCTTCGAGAATATGGCCGGGCAGTTTCTCTTCGTCGTAGGTTCTCTGAGCGTACAGAGCCATCTCCGGCGACAAATCGACACCGTAGGCGGTCACGCCCCGTCGTCCGAATTCGCGGCAGTACTGCCCCGGTCCGCAGCCCAGTTCGACCATCGACTTGATCTCGGCACAGCCGGCCAGTCTGGCCGCTTCGCTGATAAAATCGGTCGCTTTGGCGTAATCGCGCCAACTGAAAGCCAATTCGTACAGGTCGGGATTCTCATAGGGATTTCTGGGTTCAGGCATCTCTCGCTCCTGTATACTGGTTGACTTTCATTTGGTCGCCACATATATAATGCCAATGAACGACTCAAGCAAGAAAACCAAACTCACATACGCCGACTCAGGAGTCGATATCTCAGCCGGTGACGCCGCCGTGCAGCGAATCAAGAAACTGGCTGCGTCGACCTTCAACGACCAGGTGCTGAGCGATATTGGAGCTTTCGGAGGTTTATTCAAGCCGGACATGAGCGGCCTGGCCGAGCCGGTGTTTATTTCCTCGACCGACTCAGTCGGCACCAAACTGAAACTGGCTTTCGTGACCGGGCGTCACGACACTGTCGGCGAAGACCTGATCAATCATTGTGTTGGTGATATTCTGGTGCACGGCGCCAAGCCGCTTTTCTTCTTGGACTACATCGGCATCGGCAAGCTTGACCAAAACGTGGTGGCCGACTTGGTCGAAGGACTCAGCCGCGGCTGTCGAAATGTCGGCATGGCTCTTTTGGGCGGCGAGACAGCGGAACTAACAGATCTTTACCAGCCGGGTGAGTACGATCTGGCCGGGTTTATCGTCGGTATGGCTGATCGGGCCAATGTCATCGACGGTTCGGCTATCAAAGAGGGTGACGTCTGTCTTGGTCTGCCCTCGAACGGTCTGCACACAAATGGTTTCACTTTGGCCCGAAAGGTCGTCTTTGAGATCGCTCGTCTCAAGCCGGACGATTTTTTCCCGCAGCTAAAAACGACAATCGGTGAGGCGCTTTTGGCTGTGCATCGCTGTTACGCGCCGATTGTGCATCCGTTGTTGCCTCAGTTTGCCGTCCACGGCATGGCGCATATTACCGGCGGTGGAATCCAGGGCAATCTCAATCGCGTCATGCCCGACGGTCTGAGCGCCGAGATCGACAAGAGCAAGTGGCCGGTGCCGCCGATTTTCACGATTCTTAAAGACCTGGGGAACATCGATCCTGACGACATCTATCGAACCTTCAACATGGGCATCGGTTATATAATCGTGGTCGAGGCAAAAGATGCCGATAGCGTCTGTGCCGCTGTAGAACAGATGGGTGAACAGGTTTATAGGATCGGCCGAGTTGTCACCGGAAGCGAACCGGTGGTCATGATCGGTGACTGAACGACTGCATTGATCCAAGGGATAGCATGATTCTTCTGTGCATTATGGATGGTTTTGGCTGGCGCGAGCCGCTGCCCGACAACGCTATCGCCTTAGCAACCAAACCGAATTTCGACCGGCTGATGGCCGAGCATCCCAACACTCTGATTGATGGCTCCGGCGCTGCCGTTGGCCTGCCCGACGGGCAGATGGGCAACAGCGAAGTGGGGCATCTCAATCTCGGTTCGGGCCGCATCGTCTATCAGGATATCTCGCGCATCGATCAGGCAATCGCCGACCGTTCGTTCTTCGAAAATCCATCGCTATCATCAGCCATTGATCGCGCCGCGGCTGCGGGTAAGGGGATGCATCTTTTCGGACTGGTCTCCAATGGTTGCGTACACTCCTCCCTGGAGCATCTTTACGCGCTGGTCCAGATGGCCAAAGATAGAAACGTCGGCGAGGTTTACCTCCACGCCTTCATGGATGGCCGTGACACGCCACCCGACTCCGGTCAACATTTTATGAAAGAGGTGCTGGACAAGTTCAAGGAGATAGGGCTGGGCCGGGTGGCCACTATATCCGGTCGTTACTTCGCCATGGATCGTGACCAGCGCTGGGAGCGTGTGGATAAAGCCTACCGAGCAATCGTGCATGCAGAGGGACAGAGGTTCGACGACCCGCTCGAAGCCATCAAGGCATCGTATGCAGCCGGCGTCACCGATGAATTCATCGAGCCGTTGGTGATAACCAACGACGGCGGGCCGTCCGGATGTCTGAACAATGACGATCTGGCTGTCATGTTCAATTTCCGCGCCGACCGGGTGCGCGAGCTCTCTCAGATGTTCCTGGGTTATGCCAACGATGGCTACCACCACCCCGACAACCCTCAGGTCGAGTTGGTCACCATGACCAACTACGATGTCACCATGACCGAGGCCAAAGTGGTTTTCCAATCAACGCGGCTTGACAACATTCTGGGCGCCGTTCTTGCGCGCTCCGGCAAAAAACAACTTCGCACGGCTGAGACTGAGAAGTATGCGCATGTGACGTTTTTTTTCAATGGCGGTGTCGAAAAACCATTCGATGGAGAGGATCGCGACTTGATCCCGTCCCCCAAAGTGGCTACCTACGATCTCCAACCGGAAATGTCGTCGGTGGCTGTTACCGACAATGCGGTGCAAAAAATAGCATCGGGCGAGTATGATCTGATTGTGCTGAACTATGCCAACTGCGACATGGTCGGTCATACCGGCGATTTCGATGCCGCCAGGCAGGCTGTGGAAGCTGTCGATATCGGACTGGGGCGGCTGTTGGAGGCCGTCGGGAGTCAGGCTGGGGTGGCCCTGATTACGGCCGATCACGGCAATGCTGAAATGATGATCGATCCCGACTCCGGTGGGCCATGGACCGCACATACGACCAACCCGGTTCCGTGCGTTTTGTATGATCCGGCTGAGAAGGTTGGACGAAAGGGAACTGTTGCTCTGCGCGAAGGTGGTATTCTGGCTGATATTGCACCCACTGTTCTTCACGTTATGGAACTCAACGTCCCGGCTGAGATGACCGGGAAATCACTAATAGAACGAGGGTAACAAGCTGCTTGGCCTGTTGACAAGAATCGGCCGCGTCATTCTTCCTCAGGATGTCGTTGTACGACGGCGTCGCCTCGAGTTGCTGGTCTGGTCCTTTTTACTTTCACTGGCCTTTTACCCGGAGCATCTGGGTTTTCTGGCTTGGTTCTCGTTGGTGCGTCCGATTTGGATCATCAGTTCGCTTGAACGTCGAGCTGCTTTCAACGCCGCCTACTTTTTCAGTTTCTTTTTCACGTTGTTCTCAATCTGGTGGGTCGGCATGGTCACGCCGCCGGGCATGATTGCCGCCGTGGTGATTGTGGGCTGGTACTACACGGCGGTTCTGATGACTTTCTGGAAACTCTATCGGCTACGACCGGTTTTTGCTCTGGTCGCCTTACCAATTCTCTGGACCGGCATGGAGTATTTTCGCACGCTCACGCAGTTTGCCTTTCCCTGGTCCGACTTGGGTTATACTCAGGCGTACTACTCATACATCCTGCAATTCGTCTCCGTCACCTCGGTGCACGGGCTTACGTTCTTGATCGTGACGGTCAACGTTTTGTTATGGCAGTGCTTTCGCAAGACACTTTCGCCGGAGCGTCGGATTACGGCGTTGTTTGCCTCAGCCGGTATCATTGTCGCTTTGTCCGCCTATGGATGGATCGAATTGCCGCGCATTCCGATCGATGGTGATTTCAAACTGGCTTTGATGCAAGGCTCGGTGCCGCTGCATGAAAAGTGGAGCGAGGGAAACCAGTTCCACAGTATCGATCTCTATGACTCCATCACTCAGGCGGTGGCCCAAGAGGATGTGAAGCTCTACGTATGGCCGGAGACGGCGGCGCCCTGCTATTTGTCCAATGACCGCGGTTGTCGCCAGAGAGTCGCTGAAGTGGCTCGCAAGTCGGCCGGCTACCATTTGGTCGGCGCCTTGGCGATCAGTTACCCCGGAGGCGTGCAGCGCTACCACAATTCCTGCTTTCAGCTTGGCCCCACCGGAGGGTTTGAGCAATCGTACCACAAGGTCAAACTGGTACCTTTTTCCGAACAGGTGCCATACCAGGACCAACTGCCGTTCATGCGCAAGGACTTTTTGAGGAAGTACCTCACCTTTATCGATCAATACGATGTCCAATGGTGGTCCGATTTTCGTCCCGGCGATTCCTCGGTGATGTTCAATCTGCCGGAAGCCAGCTACTCGGTTTTGATATGTTTCGAAACTGCATTCCCGGAGTTTGTGCGCCGCACCATTATCGATGGCGCCCAGTTCGTGGTGGGCATTACCAACGATACCTGGTGGGGCCGATCACCGGGTCTTCACCAGCACGCACGCATCTTTATCACTCGGGCCGTCGAGAATCGTTGCTGGTTTGCACGCTCGGCCAACAGCGGCCTGACTTTCATTGTTGATGGCTACGGACGGATGCACGGCGAACTGGACTTGTATACGGTCGACGCCCTGGTCGGTCAAGTGGGCTTATTGGATGAATACTCCTTATATACGAAGCACGGCGATCTGGTCGGTCGGTTCTCGTTCTTGTTTACGGTTTCAATCGTGGCTATATTGACGGCACTATGGATAATCCGAAAGTTCATGCCCGCCTCCAAAAACTCTGGTTCCTGATACTGCCGGCCGTTGTCTTCGGCTTTTGTCGACCGGTCGTTGCACTTGAGTGGGGGACATGGACCTCCCTTAGGCAGGCCAACCGGCTGGCTGTAATCAATGATACTTTGTGGGTAGCCTCAAGCGGTGGATTGCTGGCCATTCCTGATTTCGACCAACCAGGGCGAGCATTTACAAACGTCGACGGTCTCGGTACCACCGAGATCCACGAGATGATTGTTGACGACTCGGGCCGCCAATGGGTGGCCGGTAAAGGCAGATTGGTCAGGTTCAACCAGACCGCGCCCAAACAGTTCGTGTTCAGAGATAACAATGATGACCCTATTGATCTATTCGCCTTGGCCGACGACGGCGATGACCTTTGGGTCGGCACCTCGATTGGACTGGTGCTTTTTTCCAAGGCGAAGGACAACGGCCAGATTCAAGACAGCTACGGTCGCTTCGGCAGTTTGCCGGATTTCCCGGAAGTTAACGATCTGTTGTTGATCAACGACACGATCTGGTTGGCCACTTCGGCTGGATTGGCTGTGGCCACCACTGTGAACCCGGTGCAGCTTAAGTCGCGCTATAACTGGACAGTCTTTTCATCGGAGCTCTTCAACGGTGGTGGCCTGGCGCGGGTGGTTGCCTTTGGGGCAGATCTTTTTGTGGCCGCCTCCACCGGACTATGGCGTCTTACCGTCAGCCCCACGGATACCAGCGTTGTTCGACTGAATGTCGGCATCGGCAGACCCTTCACCGATCTGTCAATCGAAAACGACTCCCTGTTCTTCTACTTCGCCGGTGGGTACGGTGTGATTGCCGACAGCACACCCGTGCTGCTCCCGACACCGGGTCTGCCCCGAGCGCCCAGTACCGGTTTAATGTTCGGTGATCGTCGTTGGCTGGCCGCCGACCGGGTGGGGCTCTACTATGATAACGGCACCGTCTTCAGCGAATATGCCTGGACCGGGTTACCCTCCAATCAGGTCGCCGATCTGACCGTCAACGCCGACGGCCGCATTACAGCCGTATTCACCGACACGACCTCAGCTACGTTAATCGATCAACTGTGGACAACCTACGACTTCGATAACGGTTCGCGTACAATGGTGGCCATCTCGGATTCCACCGGCGCCTCATGGGTGGGGACTTTCGGAACCGGCTTGTTCAGAATTGAAAACGGAGCGGTTACAAATTACGACGAACAGAACTCGACTCTGATCGGCAACACCGATGATCCGCCCAACGGTCTGAGATTCGTGGTCATCTATGACCTGGCCACCGATGGACGTTATCTCTTCGTTCCGTGCTATCGCGCCGCCAACGGCAATCCGATTGCCATAGCCGACCTGAGCAACATCGATGACCCCGTCAACGGATGGGATGCGCTCGGCTCCACCGACGGCATCGATCACACCTTTGTTGTGTCCCTTGACTATCGCGCCGGCCTGGTGGCGGTCGGCAACGAATTCAACGGTGTATATGTCTGCAATGTCGGTGTGGACCCATTTGATCGCGGCGACAATTCATGTGTGCATTATACGGAAGACAATAGCTTCCTCCGCTCCAATAATGTCCGGGTGGTTCGTTTCGCCCCCGACGGTATCCTCTGGGTTGGTACCAATGTCGGGCTTTCGCGCTACGATCCGGGTATCGAACGATTCGTTGACGTCGACTTACCGGCCGGGGTCGACCGTGACATCACAGACCTTGAGTTCGACGGGCGCGGAAATCTCTGGATCGGGACTCGGTCGGGGCTGGCTCGTTTTGACGCCACCGCCGGTAGCTTTGATGTATACGTAACGTCCAACAGCGGCCTGGTCAATGACAAGATCAATGCCCTTACTCTCAACCAGGCAACCGGCGATTTGTACATTGCTACCGACGCCGGGATTTCTCTTTTGACATCACCGGTGGGAGAAATCGTCTTTGATCTGGAAGAAGTGGTGGCATTTCCGAATCCATTTGTAATCCGTTCGCCGCACGACAGCCTTGCTTTCAACTGGGGCCGACCAGGCACGGTGCGTATCTACACGCCCGCCGGTGAGCTGGTTTCAGAATTGGACGCCAACCGTGGATGGTTTGGACGCAACGATGCCGGGACGGCAGTGGCTTCCGGAGTCTTCATTTATATACTGGAGGACGACCGGGGAGGAGTTCAGCGAGGGAAGATTCTACTGGTTCGTCAGTGATGAAAGTCACACGACTCACAGCAGACGGGACTCATGAGGACCTGCTGCAAATCCTAAGCGGCGATTCGCTGTTGCTGTCGAAAGCATTTGCATCTCTATGGGCGCCCTTGAGCGGCAGAGTTGTCTATTGGGCGGCCCATGCAGATTCTAAGATCGTTGCCCTGCTTATGGGAGTGGAATTCGGAATGCGACCGGTGCGACGTTTTCAGTCGATGCCTGATGGTTTGGGCAGCCGCGTTTTGTTGCGCGCCGGGGATACCGCACTGCATGATCAGGCCGCTGAAGTTATCCTCGACGCGATTGCCAAGGCCGGATACCTGAAAGCACATTTCACCGATTTTGACAACCGCTACAAAACCTTCACCAACTACTCGGCGCTGGCTTGTTCCACCACGATCATCGGCATCTCGGGTGCAGAGTGGACGCCGCCGGACAAGAAGTTGCAGTCAGAATTGCGCAAAGCGGCACGAGAGCAGGTGACAATCCAACGGTTTCGCAGCGAGTCGCACATGAAGGGTTTCATGCGGTTGATGGAAGCGACGGAGCGACGACACAAGAGAAAGCTAACATACTCCGCACGGTTCTATCAAGGGCTGGCTGCACTGGCGGCACGCGATGATCGAATAATCTGGCTCTGGTGTGACCACGAAGGACAACCCGTGGTCTCACACATCTGTCTTGTCGAAGGAACGACCGCTTTGCACTGGCAGGTTTGCTACGACAAAGCGTTCTCGAACCTGAAGGCAAATCAATACATGTTGTGGGACCTGATTCGTCGGTTGAGAGAGCGTGGCGTGATACGTCTCAACCTGGGCGCTTCGCCAGATGACGCACAGGGGCTGCTGGAATACAAGTCCAAGTGGGGTGGAGAATCTCACGCGTACAATTGTCACATTTTCAAATCCTGGTTGGGGCGATGGCTATGAATCGGGCGGCCCTGAAAGTACTGTTGTTGGCCGACGCCGTGGCCTTTCATACCGAAAGGTATGCCGATCAACTGGAGCTTCAGGGCTGCGAGGTTATGACCGCATCGCTGGAGCCGGGCCGGATGGAACATCACTTGCTCCAAGGTCGTGGTCCCATCAAAGCGCTCTACTATCTTTCGACCGTGCCGCAGACACGTCGACTGATCAGGCAGTTCGATCCCGACGTGATCAATCCACACTTCGCCTCCGGTTACGGTTTCACCGCAGCTTTGGCCCGGAAGGGTACCAGCCCGCCAATCGTGCTGAATCTGTGGGGGTCTGATGTTCTCATCGTGCCGCACAAATCGGTTTTGCACCGATGGAAAACAGGCCGCGCGCTACGCACTGCCGACCACGTAATCGGCGACTCCGCCTATCTTGTAGCTGCGGCTGAATCTATCGCCAATCTGAAAGCCAGGAGTGTCGTTCCCTGGGGAATTGAGCGTCGCTTTCTTTCCATGCACAAAACCGACTACAGATTTCAAAAGCCGCTTCGTATTATCGTACCGCGAACACAGGCGCCGGTCTATAACAATGAATTCATATTGCGCGCGCTAAAGCCGTTGCTTACCGACGGCAGCGTTCAACTGACTTTTCCGTCGTGGGGTGTCGGCGCGTCCAGGTTCCGCGAGCAGGTTGCCGCCTGTCCCGCGCCGAGCGTGCAACTCTATGATCGGCAACCGCGCCGGCAGTTTCTTAAACTCATGTCCGAGCACGATGTTTATCTCTCGGCTTCACGTTCGGATTCTTCACCGGCTTCGCTGATCGAAGCTATGGCCTTGGGGCTGTTTCCCATCGCTGCCGATATACCCGGCGTGCGGGAGTGGCTGAACGACGAAAACGGACGCCTATATCCCAATGATGATGACCAATCATTGAGATTGATTCTAAGAGCATTAGTTGACCGGGCGGATGACTTCGGTGCGGTGAGACAGTCCAATCTGGACAGAGTGCGGAAGGATGCTATCTTTGAAACTAACGTAGCCGCTCAGATTGAAATCATGCGCAATTTGGCCGAGAGTAGATCCCGATGACACCGCGCGTTTTGCTAATATGCTATTACTTCCCACCTCTCGGCGGCGCCGGTGTGGGACGACCCCTGTCGCTGTTTCGACTATTGCCTGCACATGGCCTTCATTGCGACGTGCTCACGGTCAAGCCGGTGGCCTATCGTGTTTTCGAGACTGAATTGCTCGAAGGACTCGACCGATCATGCATCCATCGTTCCGGCAGTTATGATCCGCAGAGGCTTATGTATCTGGCTGGGATTCGTAAAGTCAGCGACGCAAAAATTCGAAGGGCCGGATGGTTGTCCGACAGATTCTTCCCCGACAACAAACGCGGTTGGGTCCGCCGGGCCGTGCAGAAAGCAAAGAGCCTGATGCGGGCCAATGAATACGCTGCAATAATCTCAACCTCACCACCGATCTCGTGCCATTCGGTTGCAGAAGCGCTGGTGGCTGAAACCGGGCTGCCCTGGATCGCCGACTTTCGCGACTATTGGCTGAGTCACAAAATCGAAGATACCTTTGCAGACCGTGCCCGATGTGAACGCGCATGGAAGTTAATCGATAGCTTCAAAAGGCGTGCGGCGGCGTTGACGACGTGTAATCCGGCCATCGCGCAATACCTTGGAAGCGGTCGAACGATATACAACGGCTATGACAACGACCTGGCCCGGATATGGCAGCCGCCGAGTGATCGCACGACAGTAAATATCGGGCTTCTGGGTACCTTCGACGAATTGGTGCCGGTCGAGCCTTTGTTCCAACTGTTGGCAATGCTGCGCAAGCAATCACCTGAATTGTTCAACCGAATAAAACTGCTCCAGGTAGGTCGTCTGGACACAGATTGGTTTCAGGCTCAGTTGCACAAATATCAATTGAGCGGTATTATTCAAGCTCATGGTTTTCAGAGCAGACGGCGGACGATTGAGATTCTGTCGGTCTCTTCGCTTTTGTACATCAGTCTTGCCTCGACCAAGGAACAAGGAATCGTGCCGTCCCGATTATTCGATCTGTTTGCATCCGGACGACCGATCATTGCAGCCGTGCCGCCGGACAGTCAGGTTGCTCAAATGATCGAGGAGACCCAGTCTGGTTGCAGTTTCGATCAGAATAGTTCATCGGAGCTCTCGCGCGCCGTGGAGTTCGTTATGGAAATGGCACGAAAGGCGATCGACGGGACACTGATCATCGATCCGCGACCAGGTTATGCGCGTCGCTATACGTCGGAGGCAATGGTCGAGCAGTTTGTTCAGGTGATTCGGGAAGTGACTCAGGACTGAGCACAAAGCGCCGCGTAGGGGGCGGCCTTGCGTCGCCCTAAAAGAAGCCCCCCTCGACTCCGCTCGGGGTGACAGGCAGGCCTGTTTTTCGCGCTTCGCGCGCCCGCCACACGGTACCCTACCTATAGCGAAGCGCATGAGACCCATTTATGGGCGGGTGGCACCCGCAGGGCGGGTCCGTCTTCGCCTGCGCGCCGCGGCGTGAACCCGCCACCGTCGGCAGGTCTGAAGACATGCCTGCCCTACTACATTTCTGCGAACACCAAGAATCCCACCCGACGCAAAGCCTCTTGGTGGCGTACCGTGTCCGCCCGGCGATGGATGTCATGCTGAGCGCAGTCGAAGCATGATAGCACCCACCTCATCCTGAGCGGAGTCGAAGGATGAACTCCGCAATCTTGGTCGCCTTACTCCGCCAACCTCTAACGAAGCAACATCAGCTTCTTGGTTGCACTATGGTTGTCGGTAATCAGACGATAGAAATAAACACCGCTGGTAACCTGTCGACCGTCGTTGTTGCGACCGTCCCAGGTTACTTCGTAGGTGCCATGTGAACGAGGGCCGTCGATCAACTTCGCTACGTGCTGACCGAGAACGTTGTAAATCGACAGAGACACATTGGTACGATGCGGCAACTCAAGAAGAATAGTAGTGGTGGGATTGAACGGGTTTGGATAATTCTGTGAGAGACTGAATTCCAACGGGAGATTGTCGTCGACAAGTTCATCGACATCGGCGGCGATGGCGGGCGACAGAAAGCGTCGGGTCACCGTGAAACCACCTTTGACCGCGGCAATGGTGTAGCTGTTCATCGGCGAGTATTCAACTTCAAAGGAAGCATCACCGGATTGCGACGTGCTTATGCTCAGGATTGCTCCTGTGCTGTCACTAAGCGTGACCAGGCATCCGGCTACCGGTTGGCCGCCGGAGGTCACATCAATCTCGAAACTACCGGCGTCCGTCATGATGTCGACATCAAGAAGACCGGGCACCTGGTCGTAGACCACCACGGTTGGATCGCCATAGAAGTTCTGTCCATAGACGACATCACGGACGTAGTAATACCGCAGTTTGGAGCCGTACATGGCCTCAACAGCGGCGCGACCGCGGTGAGCAAACATCGAATCGAAAAACGCTTTTTGCAAAAGATGGCTGGAGCCCACCCAACCCCAACGTGAATTGGCCACGAAAGCCACCGCCCCTGCTTTGGGCTGAGCCAGCGCCGATACCACAAAGTTGGGCGAGAGCCCACTGTAATCATAATCGAAAGCGCCGTTGTCACAAGCCAGCGAATAGTAAAACGAGGTCTTGCCGTTGGCTGTCAGATTCCCCACGGCACCGTTGTCGCTGGCCGTTGTGTCGGTAGTGAACCTGGTCTTGGGCCAGTTATTGTAACCGGAGGTACGCACTTCGAAGAGATTACCTGTTCCATGTGCGATGATGTTCACGATGCCATAACCGTCCGACAGCACATCCTCCAGCTCGCGGGGTAGCGCGTTGTGCGGGTCGGGATCGTCGCCGCGCGTCAATTCGACCCCGGCCGCGGTGTCGATGCCGAAGTGGTCCGGATAGGCCAAAGCGATTCGTGCGTGCTGGCCGCCGCCGGAATAGTCGCGCATCTGATCCGATGAAAAGAAGAAGGCCCGATCCAGGTACTCTCTTTCATCACCGCCCGGCTCAGTTTCGTAGGCAATCAGTTTGTCGACATAATCGTCAAACTGTTCGATAGTGTTGAAGGGCAACCGCCCCACCATCAGCTCCGGGGTCAGATCGGCCTGGTCGTGGGTGCGCTCTCCCCACACGTTATCGTTATCAAGGTCCCACTCACCGCTCAGGTCGGCGAAGTACAGATCGCTGACCTGTTGTTGCAGAAGCGGCGGGGCCTCATCAACGGCCCGGTGGTAGGCGTAGCGGATTGGAAGAACGGTTGCATCACCGGCCAGAAGAACATAGCTGCCGCCTTGGGCGTAAAACTCAGTCAGATAGTTGCGCAACTGTTCAGCCTCGTCGCGACCAGTTTGGATAGCGAGGATTTCATCGATGTATGCCAACGACGTCCGACATCCAATACTGTTCTTGTACCAGGCCAGCCGCTGCATGGGCGCGGCCAGATGGGGGGCTGTGATGATCAAGTATGAGGCCACCTCGGAGCTTACTGAAAGGTCCGCTCGATCCGCCATCCCGGCGTGTGATGACCCCGCGGGATCGGATTGCATGAGTTGATCGTTGGCGACTGGTTCTTGATCCAGGTAAACAGTGAGGCCGTCGATAAACTGAACTTCACCGGACTCGGACACGGTAATCGGCAGAAGTAGCAATTTGGCCCAGCGGACATTTCCCACCGCCACCACACCGGTAGCCTGAAGCGCTTCCGAAGTGTTGACAGGATCAAGCAGGCCGTCATAGTCGTCCGGGTTGAATTCGCCGGAGCGGGTTTGCATGTCCTCAAGCAGATGTTCATCGGCCAGCGAACCAAGAGTGTGAGCCTCGCCCACATTATAGCTTATCGCGGACTCGTCCTGCCCATTTTCAAGCGCGACGTAGTAGGTCCTGCCCGGCAGAGTGAGGGATCGGCCGACGCTGACCGGTTCGAAGTCATGATACCCCACCTGGCCAATTTCTCCCACAAACGCCACCAGGTCTGGGTCGAATTCTATGGTCGGGGCTTCGGTCGCCGTGGTTGTACAGGCAAGCAAGATCGGTAAGAACGTTGTCAATACTACAAGTTTCACTTAGAGCCATCCGTTTCACTCTGAATCCGCTCATAGTAGTGCAAACAGTCGGCCTGTGCTGCCAGGCGAGCCTGGCTCATTATTTTTTGATTTGTAATAAGTTGTGTGTCAAGCTGTTAGGTGGGTGGTTTGAGGTGGAGGATTATTGACGGTGGCCCGGTTTTGAGCCGGCGAACAGTGGCGAACTGCCAATAGTCAAAGGATTTAGACCACGATTCCAGCCTGTTTTTCGTGTGCGGCTATGGGCCAAACTTGGTTCGGGTTCACAACCTTAGCTCACATCACAAATTGCCCATCGCTTACTCTTTGAATAACTGAGGCTTAAGCCCGTTTATTTTCTCAATAATAGGTATAAAACAGCTTGACATTTGGTGGGGTGAAGTAGTACACTATGGTCAATAAGAGCAAGAAGTGGCGAAAAGTGGAGGAACACACTTTTGACCGGATTCGTCGGTCGCTACCAAACGACAATGGATGGCAAGGGCCGTTTTGCCCTTCCGGCCAGGCTGCGCGCCGTTAAAGGGCCGGACGGTGAATCGCTTTTGACTGGTTCGCTGGTCCTTACCAAAGGACTGGAGGGTTGTCTGACTCTCTATCCCGAAGCGGAATGGGCCGAAATCCAACGTCGTTTCGCCTCCCTCAACTTCACGCAACGAGATTTTCGCTATTTCAGTAGGCGCTTTTATTCGTCGGCCGGCGCCGTGGAGCCGGATCGCAGTGGTCGTATTCTGATACCGGGGCATTTGATCAGTGAAGCTGCCCTGAAGAAGGACCTGCTGGTGATCGGGGTCGACAGGTGGTTGGAGATATGGGACCCGCAACGGTATGAGTACTATCTCGAGCAGTTCGCCGGAAGCTACGAGGATGTAGCCGAGCGACTGTCATCGGTTCATGACCCCGGGCGCGAGCGCGAGTAGTCACCAGCCGGTGCTGGTAGCCGAGGTTGTCGAGCTTTTGATCGGCGATCCGGAAGGCGCCTATATCGACCTTACCGCCGGTGGTGGCGGCCACATGAAAGCGCTGGCCAAGGGTTTAGGCCGAGTCGCCCGCCTCTACGGACTGGACAAAGACCCGGAGGCGGTCAAGCGGGCTCGACAGCACCTGGCCGACTGCGGGCAGGTCAAGCAGGTTGTTCACGCCGCCTATGGTGATCTCAAGACTGTAGCCGGTCGCATTGGAGAGACAAGTTATGACGGCATCCTCATTGATCTGGGACTTTCGTCGGATCAATTGGCCGATGCCAAGCGCGGGTTTTCATTCAGTATCGACGGTCCTCTGGACATGCGGTTCGACCCTGGGTCCGGTCGACCAACGGCAGCCGAACTGATAAACTCGCTGAGCAAGAATGAACTCACCGCCATCCTGCGTGATTTCGGTGAGGTGAAGCAGGCGGCCAGGCTGGCCGGCGCGATCGTCAGGGAAAGACAAAAGAGAATGCTCACCACCACCCGAGACCTTGCCGCCGTTGTCAAGGATCACTCACCGCCGCCACACCGCATCAAATTGTCGGCTCGTGTCTTTCAGTCGTTGCGTATTGCCGTCAACGCCGAATTGGCTGAGTTAACACAAGTTCTTCCCGACACACTGAGCTGCCTCAAGCCGGGCGGACGGCTGGCCGTCATTTCATACCACTCGCTCGAGGACCGTATGGTCAAACGCTTCTTTCAAGAGGCCGCCACCGGCTGTATCTGTCCGCCGAAACTCCCGGTTTGTGCCTGCGACAAGAAACCGCAAGTGGACATCATCACGCGCCGATCAGTTACCCCTTCAGAGAATGAAAAGGCGGCCAACCCTCGCTCCCGGTCGGCTCGGCTACGCGTTGCTCAGAGGCTGGCATCATGAGAAAGCCGGTCCGCAAGTTCAAGGAAACAGTTGAAATACGCTCTTCGACGGCCAACCGGATTATGGCCCACCGCTATTTCCCGGTGGCCATTCTGGTGACCCTGTTCCTGGCCATCTGCGTCATTCATGTCTGGCAGCGGGTGCGGGTTCTGGAATTGGTCAAGGATGTATCCCGACTGCGGGCCGAGAACAACCGTCTCGTCGATGCCGCCTCAAAACTCAACGTCCGCCTGGCCGAATTATCCTCGGCCGGTCGGATTGAGCGCTACGCTCGGGACACGCTGGGGCTCGAACCAGCCATGGCTGATCAGGTCTTCACCCTGGTTTCTCAGGAAGAAAAACTTCCCCAACCGGACGACCTGGCTACTATGTTTCAAGCCATCGAACGAGTTACCCGTCACGTCCCGGCCATTTCACCAAGCCGCGCCACGGCCGGTGATCTCCGCAGGCTAAGGCCGGATGTTCTGGGCGATGAGGGGGGTGATCGGTGAGTCTGACTCGGCAGCAACGACTGCGCCTTGGAACCCTGTTGGTTTTGGTATGTCTGTTCTTTGTGGTGGTCGCGGCGCGTCTGGTACATCTGCAAGTCCTCAAGCATGCTCAATACACCGAGATCGTCAGGAATCAATCAGAGGGAACCGTCGACATCCCGGCCGCCCGTGGTCTGGTGTACGACCGCAATGGCCAGGTGGTGGCCGATAACATAATAGTCTCTTCTCTGTACGCCTATCCGGCCAATCAAGAGGAGCTAAAATCGGTAGGGAGCTATCTCGAAAAGTTTCTCAAGCTGAAATCCGGCACGGCCAAGCGCAAGTTCGGTCTGGCCTCGCGCCGGTTCCGATGGATCAAACGGCAGCTCGATGATGCCACCGCTGAACACATTTCCGAAACCGCACCGCGCGGTTTGTATCTAAGACGCTCGGCTCATCGTTCCTATCCTTTTGGCTTGGTGGGCAAGCAAATACTCGGTTTTACCGATATCGACAACGCCGGCCGCTCCGGACTTGAGTACGCTTTCGACTCAACTTTGGCCGGTCGCGAAGGCATGGCCGACATCTACCGCGATGGTTTGCGCAACACATTCCGGGTCAAGGAGCAGGCTCTGGTGAAACCGTCCCCGGGCCGTTCGGTGGTGCTCACGGCCGATTGGCAGTTGCAGGAGATTGCCGAAGAAGAACTGAAAGCCGCCGTGACCGAGCACAAAGCGGTCAGCGGCATGGTGGTGATGCTCGACTGTAACAACGGTGACATTCTGGCCATGGCCCACTTCGATCCCAGCGACCGCACGCCCACCCGGCCCACCAAACTACGTACCGTCACCGACCAATTCGAGCCCGGCTCAATCTTCAAAGCTTTCACCGCCGCCGGTATGCTGGATGCGGGCGTTATAGATTTTGATGATTCCGTATACTGCGAAGAGGGCAAGTGGAGGATTGGACGAAGGCTCTTGCGTGATGACAAGAAGCACGGCTGGATGAGCTTTCGCCAGGTGATGGAACTCTCCAGCAATATTGGTATGGGCAAGTATGCCATTCAACTGGGTGGCGATGAGTTATACAACACGGCGCGGCGTTTCGGCATCGGCCAGAAAATGCGCATCGGTCTGCCGGGCGAAACACGGGGGAGTGTTGTGGCTCCCGAACGATGGTCGGACTACACCGTGTCGGCCCTGGCCATGGGCCACGCCGTAGCCGTCAACGCGCTGCAGATGGCCACTGGGTTTGCGGCCATCGCCAACGGTGGTGAACTATTGCGACCACACCTGATCCTGGGCGGGGTTGATGGGGACGGGTACATAGCCGACCGGCGATCCCGCGAAGTCATCGGTCGCGTGGCCACCAAAGAGACTATCGACACGTTGCAGGCGGTCCTACGGGGCGTGGTGGAAGTAGGCACAGCCGAGCCGGTGCAGTCGGATATTGTCTCAATCGCCGGCAAGACGGGCACGGCCGAGATTCCTGATTTGGAAAACCGACGTTACTTCAAGAATAAATTCATCGGCAGTTTCGCAGGCTTCTTTCCATACGAACAACCGCTGATTGCCGGTATCGTGTTGCTGGTGGAACCGCACCCGGTTCATTACGGCGGCTGGACGGCGGGTCCGGCCTTTCGCAAGATCGCCGAGCGCTATGCGCGTCTCAACGCCGAACTGTTCACGCCGCCGGAAAGAATACTGGTGGAGCGAACGGACGAATTGGAAACCACCGCTCAGGTCCCGGACCTCATCGGGAGAAATGTCGATGCCGCTCGGGCGCGAGCCGAAAGTCGTGGTCTGAGTCTGCGCTGCAACGCCGACAGCGGTTTTGTCCTCTGGCAGTTCCCGGCCGCCGACCGCATGATCGTTCGTGATGATCATGTTCTGGCGGCTGTCTCCTCCGCCAACGATGACTCGCCATGCATGGTCGATCTGGTGGGTCTATCGATTCGGGAAGCATCTGCCTGGCTGGATCACCTCGGCGTGATGTTTACCATCGAAGGCCGTGGACGAGTGGTAAAACAATCAATCCGAGCGGGCGCCGAACTGAAAAACGACCAAACCTGCCGACTAAAGTGTCGGTCGATATAGGATGTTGGAGGTCGACATCAAACTTGGCCAGTTGCTCAGCGGACTAAAGCAGGCCGACCTGACCGGTTCCGGCGATATCGAAATCGATAACATCGCCTACGATTCGCGACAGGCAACGCCCAACAGTCTGTTTGTCGCCATCTCAGGTTTCCAGGTGGACGGCCACGAGTTTATTGCCGACGCTGTCGAGCGCGGAGCCGTGGCTGTTGTCGGTGAGCATGATGAATGCGAACTAACGCCCAACTATGTCAAAGTACCCGATACCCGCCGAGCCCTGGCCGACCTGGCCGCTCGCCTGTACGACTACCCGGGCAAAAAGATCAAGGCCTGCGGTGTCACCGGCACCAACGGTAAGACCACCGTCTGCTATCTTATCAGAAACATTCTCCAGGCGCGCAACAAAACGGTGGGGATGGTGACATCCACCGTCTACGACACGGGCAAAGAGACTTTCCCGGCCGAACGCACCACGCCGGAGTCGCTGGACCTTCAGCGGCTGCTGCATCTCATGAAGAGGAATCATTGCGTCAATGCCGTCATCGAGGTGTCTTCACACGCGCTGGCCCTGCACCGGGTAGACAACATCGAATTCCGCGTGGCTGTTTACACAAACATCACACGCGATCATCTGGACTTCCACAAGACCATGGAAGAATACTTGGAAATCAAAAAGCAGCTCGTAAAACGACTCGACGGACCTCTGAGCTACGCCGTCATCAATCTCGATGTGCCGGAATTTCGTTCTTTCTTTGGCGACTTCAGTTCATCCTACATCTCCTACTCTCTGCAAGACAGCAGTGCCGATGTATACTGCACCGGCTTCGAACTGGAAGCTGCTCAGACGGTGTTCGATCTTAAGACACCGATGGGCGTACACACCGTCACCTTCCCATTGCCGGGTCGGTTCAACTTGATAAACGGCCTGGCTGCCGCCGCGGCCGGCCTGGCCGCCGGAGTTGATATCGACAGTGTTGTTCGTGGGCTGGAGAGCGCCCAACCGGTTCCGGGTCGATTTAATTACATCGAGTGCGGCCAGCCGTTCGCCGTCTACGTCGACTTTGCCCACACGCCCGATGCTCTGACCCGCCTCTGCGAAACTGCACGCGAGATGTCGCAGGGCAGGGTGCTGGCATTGTTCGGTTGCGGTGGCGATCGTGACCGTGGAAAGCGCCCGCTGATGGGCCGGGCGGTCAGTGCCGCGGCCGACTTCTGCGTCGTGACCTCGGACAATCCACGAAGCGAAGACCCTCAAACAATAATCGATGAAATAGTACCCGGCCTCGAAGGCGATCAACACGAGATCATTGAAGATCGACGTGCGGCCATCGAGGCCCTGTTGAAGATGGCGCAACCCGGCGATGTCGTGTTGTTGGCCGGCAAGGGAAGCGAAAACTATCAGGAAATCAAGGGCGCCAGATACGAGTTCGACGATGCCTTGGAGGCGCGCCGCGTTCTGGCCGAGCTTGGATACACCGGATTAGTGAGTGACAAAGGGAATTGATTACGTTGCGATTCGATAATCTGGCAGCCATCACCGGCGGTACCGTTTACAACACGGACAACGCCGCCCGCACTTTCGCGGGTGTCGGCATAGACAGCCGCTCGATCACAGCCGGACAGCTCTTCGTGGCCATTCGCGGCGAGCACAACGACGGACATGACTTCATAACGGCCGCAGTCGATGCAGGCGCGACCGGGATCGTGGCCGAACAAACCTGGCCCGGTCTCCAAAACGTCCGGGGCGATGTAGCCGTGGTAGCCGTAAACAACAGTCACCAGGCCATGCTCACCCTGGCCGCAGACTATCGTGACAAACTTGATGCACGCATTATCGGTATTACCGGCTCCAACGGCAAAACTACGACCAAAGAACTAACATATCACTTACTGGCAGCGGTGACGCCCGACGTGTACCGTTCACCGGGCAATCTCAACAATCTGTACGGTGTGCCGCTGGCGCTCTTTGCCATTGATCCGAATACTAAACACGCGGTGCTGGAGTTGGGCATCTCTACAACCACCGAGATGCCGAAACTAGCCGAGATCGTGCGGCCCGACGTGGTAGCCATTACGAACGTGGGTCCATCTCACCTACAGTTTCTGGACACTGTCGAGTCAATCGCGTGCGCCAAACTCGATCTGGTACGCGACGCTGACCCCGGTGTACCGCTGGTTATCAACGCCGATGATACTATCCTGATGAAACAGGCTATGCTGGTACGTGACAATCCGATCACCTTCGCGCTGGACAGTGAAGCGGATTTCTCTGTCGACCAAGTCGAACCGAACGGTGTCGACAGTACCAACGTCACAATCGAAGGTTACAAATTCCGGCTGCCGTTAGCCGGTCGACACCAGGTGGCCAATCTGCTGGGCGCCTACGCCATCGTTAGAACGCTGGGCTTCGATTTCGAAGACGTCGACACTGAGAACATCCAACTCTCCACCGCGCCGATGCGTGGACAGACCGTAGAGCATGCCGGAATCACTTTTGTCTCAGACTGTTACAACGCCAACCCGGCCTCGGTTCGGGCCGGTCTGGAGGCATTCTTCGCTTTACCGGCGGCGTCCCGACGCATTGTGGTTTTGGGTGACATGCTCGAACTGGGTCGTGAGGCAGAGAAGTACCATCGGGAAGTCGGGGAACTGCTGGCGCAACATGAATTTGACTTGGCCGCTCTGGTAGGACCGCTATCGAAACACACTTTCGATTCGCTGGTCGGTACAGGTATTGAACTATCGAGACTACGTCACCACCCCGACGCCGCCTCCTGCGCCGTCGAACTTGGCGCCTACTTCATGGCCAATGACTTCGTCTATGTGAAAGCCTCACGCGGAGTCGGACTGGAGGCAGTTATCCACGCTGTTGCTCACCAAGGGGAGGATGGTTAATGCTCTATCACCTCCTGGCGCCCCTCACCGAGTATGTGTCCGGACTGAACGTCTTCCGCTACATTACTTTTCGAGCCGCCGGTGCTACCGTGACGGCTATCTTCATCTGTCTGATCCTCGGTCCCTTTTTCATTCGCCTGCTCAGAAAGTATCAGGTAACCGAGACCATTCGCGAGGAGGGACCCCAGGGTCATCAGAAGAAAGCCGGGACGCCGACCATGGGCGGGTTGATCATTCTTGCCGGGATCATTATTCCAACACTCTTGTGGTCGGACCTGACAAATTATTTCACGCAGATGATCCTCCTTGTCACTGCCTGGCTGGGAGCGATCGGCTTCATGGATGATTATCTCAAAGCAATCAAAGGCCAGCCGAAAGGACTGGTGGCGCGCAAGAAAATGATCGGACAGCTTCTGCTGGGAGCTATCTTTGCTGCCGCACTTATTTGGTTGGCGCCGGAAAATCGCTACGACGGCACCACTGAGATACCATTCTTCAAAAACTACGTCCTGACTCTTGGAGTATTCTACGCCCCCTTCGTGGTGCTGGTGATTACCGGTTCCTCAAACGCCGTCAACCTCACCGATGGACTTGACGGCCTGGCCATCGGATTGTGCGGTCTCTGCTTCATGACTTTTGCCGGCATCGCTTATGTGTCCGGACGAGTCGATTTCTCGCAGTATCTGGCCATCGACTACCTGCCCGGTGCCGGGGAGTTGTCCATTTACTGCGGTGCCGCTATCGGCTCAGCCTTAGGCTTCCTGTGGTTCAACTCGCATCCGGCTGAAGTGTTCATGGGCGACACCGGATCGTTAGCCCTTGGCGGCGCTATGGGTGCTATCGCCATCCTGTTGAAGAAAGAGCTGCTACTGGTGATTGTGGCGGGAGTGTTCGTGATGGTGGCCTTGTCGGTTATCATCCAGGTTTTGTCGTATCGCTATCGTGGCGGCAAGCGCGTGTTCAAGATGGCGCCTATCCACCACCACTTCGAACTGTGCGGATGGGCGGAGTCAAAGATCGTTGTCCGGTTTTGGATTGTCGGCGCCCTGTGCGCCTTGGTTACTCTGGCCACTCTAAAGGTGCGATGAGGATGTGATGACTGTTGCTGAACGAATAAACGAGCGATCGATCGGCGTAATTGGAATGGGACGCTCCGGGCTGGCCGCGGCATCGCTGGCCGCCGCCTACGGAGGGTTGCCCTTTGTCTCCGATGCCGCCGGAGCCGACAGCCTGTCCGAAGTGACCGCCCAGCTCAAACAGGAAGGTATCCCATTCGAGACCGGCGGCCACACTGATCGTTTGTTGCAATCAGATTATGTCGTCGTCTCGCCCGGCGTACCGCCCACCGCTGATATCCTGAAAAAACTCCAGAGCAAAGGTATCCCTGTTTTCTCCGAAATTGAGTTCGCTTCGTGGGTTTGTCGCGGCAAGATCATAGGCGTGACCGGCTCCAACGGCAAGACCACCACGACAACGTTAATCGGTGAGATCCTGACCGCAGCCGGACTGGACAGCCTGGTGTGCGGCAATATCGGGCTGCCTTTTGCGCAGGTGGCCGATAAGATCGGACCGGACAGCGTGGCCGTGGTGGAAGTGTCGACGTTTCAGCTTGAACGGATTGCAGATTTCAATCCGCACATAGCGCTGATCCTGAACCTATCGCCCGACCACCTCGACCGGCACGGTAGCTTCGATGCCTACAAGAAACTCAAATACCGAATCACCGAAAATCAGACCGAGAATGACTTCCTCATATTGAATGCGCAGGACAATGAGATCATAGCCGACAACGTTCAAACGGCGGCTACCAAAATGTTCTTTACCACCGAAGAGACGACCGACAATGCGGTTTGGGTCTCAGGCGGTGATCTTTTCTTAGCACTGAGCGGTCGGGGATCGCGAGTAGTTTCTGCCCGGGATATTCGCATCCCCGGACCGCATAATCTTCAAAACGCCGCCGCGGCTGTGGCTGTGGCCGGATTGATCGGTGTCGATGTCGAGGTGATGGCCCGAGTTCTCAAAAAATTCCCCGGTGTCGAACATCGGCTCGAATCTGTTGCGCGGGTGGCCGGAATAGACTTTATCAATGACTCCAAAGCCACCAATGTCGACTCGGTTTGCTATGCCCTGCGTTCGATCGACACGCCGATACATCTCATCGCCGGTGGTCGCGACAAGGGGGCATCATACGAACCGTTGTCGACTTATGGACGCGGGAGGATATCGAGTGTCGTGCTGATCGGTGAAGCCAAAGACAAAATGTTCGACAGTCTGGGTCGAAACTTCGCCGTGCAGTTTGCAGAATCACTCGAGGCTGCGGTCAGGACCAGTTTCGCTCAGGCGCGACCGGGTGAAACGGTGCTGTTGTCACCCGGATGTGCCAGCTTCGACATGTTTGACAATTACGAGCAGCGCGGCAAGGCTTTCAAAACAGCCGTGGCCGAACTCAGAAGCGACAGGAAAGAGAATGAAACGATCAGCGACTAAAGGCGCCATCGATGAACGACTTCTCGCGGCCTACCTGGCGGCGCTGGTTATCGGATTGGTCATGATCTATTCAACCTCGTCGATATTGGCCGAGGGACGTTTCGGTTCTCATCTGTTGTTCCTACGCCAGCAATGTCTCTGGACGCTATTGTCGCTGGTCGCCGTTTTTGTAATCAGCAAGCTGAACCTGCAAAGGCTGGCCATCTACTCGGCGCCGGCTGTAGCCCTCAGCATGGCCCTTCTGGTGCTTGCTTTTTTCGGACCCGCCCGAAACGAAGCGCATCGTTGGATAGTTCTGGGACCCTTCTCCGGTCAACCTTCGGAGGTCTTCCGGTTCGTGCTCATTTTCTACCTGGCCTTTTCACTGGCCAACCCGCGTCGCGATCTTACCGATCTCAGACAACTACTCATGCCGTATCTGCCGCTGGTGGGCGTCGGCCTGGCGCTGATTCTTTTGGAACCCGATCTCGGCAGCACCATAGTGATTTCCATTACCGTAATCGGCATCTTCTTCCTGGCCGGCGCACGACTGAAACATCTGGCGGCGGCTGTACTGCCATTGGCGGCGGTGGGAGCGGCAGTTGTCTTCGGCCTGGGTTATAAGAAAGATCGCATCACAGATTTCCTGGCTGCGGTGGCTGATCCACTGTTGGGTAGTTACCAGGCCAAACAGGCCGCGCTGACTCTGGGCGCCGGTGGTTGGTTGGGTGTGGGACTCGGCGAAGGACGACAGAAACTCTTTTTCCTGCCATACCCGCACACCGACTTTATCTTTGCCGCCTCAGGCGAGGAAGTCGGCCTGGTCGGACTCATGCTAATCCTGTGCGTCTTGTTTTACCTTTTGTGGCGTGGTCTCAAGATATCATACGAACAACCCGACAAATTCGGATACCTGCTGGCGGCCGGTATGACTCTATCGTTGTTTGTCAACATTGCCGTCAACATCGGCGTGGTGACATCGTTGCTACCGGTTACCGGGCTACCGCTGCCTTTCATCTCCTACGGTGGATCATCTTTGTTGATGTCCAGTGCGGCCGTTGGTGTATTGTTGAACCTCTCACGACGGACGGTCAGATCATGAGCGGTGGTTTCAGAATACTCTTCGCAGGCGGCGGCACCGGTGGTCATCTGTATCCGGCCATTGCTATTGCTGATCGTGTCAAAGAGATGCTGTCCGGACATACTGATGTCGAGATCAGGTTTGTCGGCACCAAACATGGCCTTGAATATCGTCTGCGCGATTCACTTGGCTATCCGTTGGAATTGATCAACATGCGCGGCCTCGTGCGTTCGTTGACGCCGCGTAATCTCCTGCTGCCGTTCGTGATCGCACTGGCTTTGTTCAAAGCATCGGCGCTGCTGAGACGTTTTGCACCTGATGTCGTCGTCGGCACCGGTGGCTATGTTTCGTGGCCGGTGTTGCGCGTGGCCGGCGCCCGAGGTATCCCCACGGTCTTGCAGGAGCAAAACTCGTATCCGGGTATCGCTACCAGACATTCGGCTAACCGAGCCCAAAGGATTTACCTCGGATTCTCAGGCGCCGCGGACTACCTCAAGACGACGGGTGAGATCATGGTGACCGGTAATCCGGTGCGATCATCGGTAATGGGCGGCAACCGGGCTGCGGCCCTGAATGAGTTCGGGCTGGACCCCGACAAACGGACGATCCTCGTGCTCGGTGGCAGTCAGGGTGCACGAGCCGTCAATCAGGCAGTGCTAAGGAGTCTTGAGAATAATTCGTTGAAGAATAAGTATCAATTATTGTGGCAAACGGGAAAGAGGGATTACAAGGATGTGACCGTCGATGCGGGCGATAAGGCTCAGGGTTGCTCCCTCTTCCCCTTTGCACAAAGTATGGACCTGGTCTACGCGGCTGCCGACGTGGCGGTAGCCCGCGCCGGAGCGCTGTCGTTGGCTGAGCTGACGGCCTGTGGCATACCGGCGATTCTCGTTCCCTTTCCGCATGCGGCCGAAGATCACCAACGCAAGAATGCGCTGGAGTTCGTCCAGAGGGGATTGGCCGTAATGGTGGATCAGAACGACCTGGATGAGTGTGACCTGATCGGCCGAGCTGTCGATCTGTTCGAGTCCGGGCAGCATGCTACCATGAAAGCGGCGGTGGTCGCTCAGACCAGGGACTCAAAACCGGCGGTGGATGTCATCGCCAAGGACATTATTGAACTGATAGAAGAGACACGAAAGGCCAAGCGTTCGTGACCACGAGCCTTGTCACCAAAACACCAGCCGCCTTTCGGTGTCGGAAAACTATGTTTGGTAAGTACAAAAAACTTTTCTTCGTAGGTATCGGCGGCGCCGGTATGTCCGGGATCGCCGAGTTGCTGTTCAACCTCGAATTCGACGTGCGAGGTTCCGATCTCGCCACCAGTGACGTGACCGACTATCTGGTCACGCTCGGTGTGAAGGTCCACCAAGGACACTCTGCTGAGAACCTGGAGGACGCCGATCTGGTGGTGATTTCATCGGCTGTCAGCGACGACAATCCTGAGGTGATGGCCGCACGCGATTCTGGTATCCCGGTCATCAAACGGGCCGAGATGCTCGGCGAGTTGATGCGTCTCAAGCGTTCCATCGGCGTCTCCGGGACCCACGGCAAAACGACCACCACTTCAATGATCGGCAGTGTTTTGCGCCACGCCGATTACGATCCGACTATCATCGTCGGCGGCGTGGTGGCCGGTCTCGGTAGCGGGGCGGCTCTCGGAAAGGGCGACTATCTGGTAGCGGAAGCTGATGAGTACGACCGGTCGTTCCTGGCCATGTACCCAACCGTTGCCGTCGTCACCAACATAGAAGCCGACCATCTGGATTGCTATGACGGCATGGACCACTTGCTCGCTTCGTTTGTCACATACATGAACCGCGTGCCTTTCTACGGGTCGGTGATCATCTCGGCCGACGATGCCAACCTCGCGCTGGTGCGCCCCGAGATAGCGCGTCCCATGGTCACTTTTGGCTTCGACGCGACCGCCGACTATCGAGCCACCGATGTTAAGCTGGTGGCCGGTCGCACCCGGTTCACTGTTTGGCACATCGACGAGTTGTTGGGGGAAGTCTCCCTGTCTGTTCCCGGCCGCCACAACGTATTAAACGCGCTGGCTGCCGTGGCTGCCTGCCGTGAAGTGGAGGTACCCATGTCGGCCATAGCCGAAGGGTTGGCATCCTTCGGCGGGGTCAGGCGTCGTTTTGAAATCATTGGTGAGTTCAACGAGGTCATCCTGGTTGACGACTATGCCCATCATCCAACAGAGATCGCGGCCACACTGACAACCGCTCGTGAGACCTACGGGCGTCGCGTCATTGTCGTTTATCAGCCGCACCTGTACAGCCGCACACGCGACTTCGCCGGTCAGTTTGCCGAGTCGCTCTCGATAGCCGATGAATGTCTGTTGACCGATATCTATCCCGCCCGTGAGGAGCCAATCGAAGGCGTCACATCCGAACTGATCGCACGTCGGGCCGGCGCCTCAGAGGGCGCCCGCTTTTCGTGCATCGGTCCGCGCTCCAACGTGGCGGCAGAGGTGATGAAACTAGTGCGCAAAGGTGACATGATAATCATCATGGGCGCCGGGTCGATAACGTTGGCCTGCGATGAATTGAAAGAAGCATTGAAGACACTATGAATCGTTTGTCCGGCAGAATGAAACTGGGTCTCGCGGCCGCATCGGTAGCAGGTGTGGCGCTCGTCTTCGTGGTAAACTACACTCAGGCCTGCCGACTGCGCGAGGTCACGGTAAATGATGCTTCGTTCGAGGATTGGCGTCAAAAACTTCAGATGTTGGACGGCAACCGAGGACCTTTCCAATCGCTTGAGTCTGCCGCCGAAAAGATGCTTGAGGAGACCGACGTGTACAAAGTCGATCTCTCGTGGTCGTTGCCCCATCGTCTCGAAATCGCCACCAATCGTTTCGTTCCCGAGTGCTTTCTGCTCGATGAGAAAACGACTCGTTTGTACGGCATCGACGACCATGGACGGGTCGTCCCACTGACACGCCCGGTCGACAACTGGGAGCGCCCCGTGTTGACCGGCTTGACCGTGAGTTCGATGTTCGAACGGTGCAGCGAAACAAGGGCCGAAGTGGTCACGCGAAAGCTGATACGGTTACGCCATGAACATCGCGATCTATTCCGCTTGATCGAGGAGATCGATTTCTCGGACCAGTTCGGACTGACCGTAACCGTGGCCGGTCTGCCGTACCGGCTGAAACTCCGGGCGCAGACGATGATCCAGGACATGGATCGTTTTGCCCGGTTCATCACCCGGTTCGGCGTCGACTTTGAAAAAGTGCGGCTGATGGACCTGCGCTTTGATGACATGATCATTTGTGAGCGAGGCAAAAGCTAAGATGGCGTCGGAGAATCTCAGAGCAGCGCTGGATATAGGCACCACCAGGATCGTAGCCCTGGTGGGTGAAGCGGACGAAGAAGGGCGCATGTATGTCATCGGGCATGGCGAAGCCGCCGCCGAAGGTCTAAAGCGCGGCGTGGTTGTGGATATGGAGAAGACGGTGCGTTCGATCATGCGCGCCGTCAAAGACGCCCAGATGACTTCGGCCACGGAAATAGATCGGATCACGGTCGGCATCGCCGGTGAACACATCCGTTCCATCAATAGTCACGGCGTGATCGCGGTTGGTCGCTCCGACAATGAAATCACCCGCGCCGATATCCGAAGGGCTGTTGAAGCTGCGCGGACCGTGGCCATACCGGTTGATCGCGAGATCATTCACGTTATTCCGCAAACGTTTTCTGTGGATGACCAGTCCGGCATCAAGGATCCCATCGGCATGGCCGGCGTGCGACTCGAAGTAGAAGCTCATATCGTTACGGCCTCGATCACCACGGCCAGGAACATCTATCGCGCTCTGGAACGATGTCACCTGGAAGTGGACCGCATGGTGCTTGAGTCGCTGGCGCTGTCGGGCGCCCTACTGACCGATGAGGAAACCGAGAACGGTATCGTCATGCTCGATATCGGCGGTGATCACACCAACTTCTCGGTTTTTCACGAGGGAGCCATCAGACACACCGCCGTAATACCGCTGGGTGGGCGCAATGTCACCAACGATATCGCAATCGGCCTGCGCTGCTCGGTCGACCAAGCCGAGACTCTCAAACTCTCGCATGGCTGCGCCCTGGCCTCAATGGCTGATCCGGCCGAGATGTTGACAATACCATCAGCCTCGGCTCAGACACCCAAGGAGATATCGCGCAACGTCCTGGCTTCGATTATCGAACCACGCATGGAAGAGATTCTATCATTGACCTTCAGAGAAGTGAAAAAAGCGGCCGTCGCCGACATGCTGACCGGCGGCTTGGTGTTGACCGGGGGTGGTGCGCTGTTGGACGGAATGATCCAACTGGCCGAACAGATTTTTGACACCAGGGTCAGGGTTGGAGAAATCAGTCAGATAGAACATACCGCGGATGAATTGAAAGACAATCGTTTCGACACCGCCCATGGGCTGTTGATCCACAGTTTCCAGGATGAGACGGTGGTAGACAATCGGTCCAGCGGTCGTGGTCTGTTAAAACGATTCGAGAATTGGATAACAAAACGCTTCTGAATAGCCTGTTCAAGGAGGAACAAGTCGTGGCAGAAACAAAACACAAGTTCAACTTCGCTGACGATTTCATCGGCTACGCCAACATAAAGGTAGTCGGCGTCGGCGGTGGCGGTGGGAACGCCGTCAATCGCATGATCGAGTCCGGTCTCAAAGGAGTCGAGTTCATCTGTGTCAACACCGACTCCCAGGTGCTGGATCAGGCACTGGCCGACACGAAGATTCAGATCGGTCATGAGGTCACCGGCGGGCTGGGTGCCGGAGCCGATCCCCTGGTGGGGATGCGTGCCATGGAAGAGAGCCGTCAGGCGGTGGCCGAGGCAATCGGCAGCCCCAACATGGTGTTTATTACCGCCGGTATGGGGGGCGGCACCGGAACCGGCGGGGCGCCGGTTGTGGCCGAAATCGCCAAGGCCGCCGGTGCCCTGACAGTTGCCATCGTGACCCGTCCATTCAGGTTCGAAGGTAACAAACGTATCCAGCGCGCCAATCAGGGACTGGACGAAGTGAAGGCGAAGGTGGATACGCTGATCACTATCCCCAACGAACGCTTGCTTCAGATCGTCGACAAACGGACCAAACTGACCGAAGCCTTTGCCATCGCCGATGAGATTCTGCACCAGGCAACCAAAGGTATCTCCGACCTGATAACCATTCCCGGCCTGATCAACTGTGACTTTGCCGATGTTCGCACGGTTATGCTGGAAATGGGCAACGCCATCATGGGCACCGGCTTTGGCACTGGTGATGATAAGTCAACCGATGCGGCCCGCCAGGCGATTTCTTCACCCCTCCTGGAGGATGTCGCTATCGGCGGCGCCCATGGCGTACTCATCAATGTCACGGGTGGGCAGGACATGACGCTGTTCGATGTTAACACGGCTACCTCGCTGATCTATGAAGAAGCGGGCAGTGATGCCAATATCATTTTCGGCGCCGTGATTGATCCGAGCATGGACAACCAGATGCGAGTCACGGTAATTGCTACCGGTATCGGTGAAACCGACTCCAAACAGCCGGTTATACAGAGAACGAAGACACAGCAACAGCCGGCCGGGCCCGGCAAACCGATGTCGCTCTTCCCGGACAACGCAGTGGTTCTACAGCAACATCCACATGTAGAGGCGCAGCCGGTCGATCCGGCTCAAGCCATGGCGGCTGGTACCAATGAGGAGGATTCCGTTCCTTCGTTCAGCGACAATCCGCGAATATCCGGCGGCAACGGCGGCACCGGGGTTACGCGCAATCGTGTTCCGATGTTTTCCGAAGATGATCTGACCATCCCGGCCTATATCAGGAGATTGGATGAGAATAACTAATTAGTCTGTCTTCATCGACAGATATCTCAAAGGCATATTGGAGACGCCGCCAGTCGGCGGGCTCTATATGATACTTGGTTCCTCCACTGCAGCGCTGCCGGACCTACCCAGCCGGCGGCGCTGTCCTTTTTGGGGCGGGAAATGTACCGCCGGCGATTGAGTGATCCCAAGACACAAAACCTACACAACGTCGCGGCGGCAGTAACTGATACTCCCGATAACGGCCAGCGCTAACCCACCCAGGATACCGACCAGCAGGGCGATTGGTATCATGTCAGGGTCATTCGACTGAATATTCATCGGCAGTTTCCACGGAAAGAGTTTCTGGAACAAACCTTTCGCCTGCACCATGCCAATGAAAGTACCGGCCACGCCGACTCCGATTGCAATCGCGAACGATGCGTAACGCGCCGAGATCCAGTGGTGCAATGAAATCAAGAGACCGGCCGCCGAAAAGATTTGCACGAACGTCAGTAGCGTCTGAGCCATCGGAGCAGGCGCCCCCAGACCGAAATCCGGTTTGATAACACTCATAACCCAACCGGCGGTCAGATACGAACCCCACAGTACCATCGTGGCGATGAGCAATAACCCACAACTCAGGGCCAGCTTGGCCAGATAAACGGCCTGGCGATTCACCGGTAAGGCGAAGAGTTGTTTCCACCCGCGTGAGTTGTGCTCGTGGGCATTGGTCAGTGTAGTAATCAGCGCGATCAGCATCGGGAACACAAACAATGCCCACATGGCGCCGGTTGATCGCTGCAGCCATACCCAGGCGTTGTCCGCGCCCCAGGTCGGCTGGTCGATCTGTGACATGACTATGGTCTGGATGCCGACAACCAACAACGGCGCCAAAATGGCTACCCACAAGGCGGCGGTGCGACGCGCTTTCAACAGTTCCGCACTTAACGCCCGCGTGAAATCATGCATCCTAAGTGTCCCCGGAGTTTGCGGTCATTTTGAGAAAAAGGGACTCAAGCGAAGGATTGACCGGGCGCAGTTCATAAACACTGATGCCGACCCCGGTCAACAGTTTGTTAATCTCCGCCGCTTGGTCGAACTCAGCCACGCCAATTTCAATCATACAATCCGGCCCAAGGTGCGCCGACCACCCGTTTTCATTCAACAGGCTAAGACACTCATCAGGTCGGTCGGCTCGCAGCCGAACTACTCGCTGCTGTCGATCTCTGAGTTGATCCAACGTTCCCTCAAACAGCAGATTGCCCTGGTTTATAATGCCGACATAGTCGGCGACCTGCTCGACTTCGGTCAGCAGATGGCTGCACAAAAAGACGGAAGCACCCATCTGATGAGGTAGCCGTTTGATAAGATCGCGCATCTTGATAATGCCCTGCGGGTCCAGCCCGTTGGTCGGTTCGTCCAGAATCAGCAACTTCGGCTCGGCCAGCAAAGCCAGGGCCAATCCCATCCGCTGTTTCATACCCAGCGAGTATGTGCGCACCGGGCGGTCGGCAGCATCATCCATCTCAACGATCCGAAGGGACTGATCGATCCGATCATTATTCAATCCCAATAATCGCCGATGGATTTCGAGATTCTCTCGTCCGGTAAGATGCATGTACAATGACGGCTGCTCCACCATGGCGCCGACCTGACTGAGAATCGTTCGTCGATCAGTCTTCAGATTCCCGCCGAAAATGGACACGGAGCCTGAGTCCTGGCCAATCAATCCAAGCAACATCCGAACGGTGGTGGTTTTGCCGGAACCGTTGGGACCCAGAAAGCCGTAGACACACCCTTCCGGAACGGTCAGGTCCAGGGCGTCCACAGCCACCAGGCTGCCGTAGCGACGAGTCAGTCGGCTGGTTGCGATAACGGACGCAGATACCATCGTGATCGAGTTGAAGTTGTTTGCGGTTCGTACATTAATACGGCTATACGCAGTTGGACGATTGAAGTTGCCGCCTCCGGAAGTCTCACCGCCTGGCGTGCGCCGTTCGTTTGGGTTGACCGACCTACAGACAATGGGCACGAGACGATACATTCGCATATTGCGATTCAGCTCGTGTCGCCTAACGAGTTGACACGCACAGGCTTACGACGGTAACCGTTCGGCACGCAGGCTGCTGTATTCAACCTTGAAGGAACTCAGCCACTGATGGCTGCCTCGAAAGGAGGGCGCATGGGCATCAGTATTAACACTAATCTGGCCACCTTGAGCGTGGCAAGAAAGACCGCCGACAGTTACTCGAATCTGTACATGAGTATGGAGAAACTGACATCCGGTCTGAAAATCAACAGGGCTTCAGACGATCCGGCCGGGCTGGTAATCTCCGAGCAGTTTCGAGCCCAGATAGGGTCTCTCAATCAAGAAATAGAGAACACCTCGCACCTGATTAATAAGTACGAGACCGCATCATCGACGGTTGGTGAGATGAGGAGTCAGTTGACCGAGTTGCGCGGCCTGGCCGTCAGCGCCGCCAGTGAGGGATTCAACGACGACACTTCTCAGGCGGCTCTCGCCCAGGCGGGGGAGTATATCGTCGATAACTACAACCACACCGCCGACAGTGCGGTCTACAATGGTACCAACATGCTCGATGGTTCCGAAGGGGCGCCGGCCGATGTGAGCAAACTCGAAAACGTCGATCTGTCCAGCGCCGAGGCGGCCGAAGCATCTATTGCGGTTATTGATGACGCTATCGCCGAACTGGATTCGGTGCAGATTGAATTGGGGGCGACCCAAAAGTACGATTTGGAGTCGCGACGTTCCTCACTTGAGATCACGGCGCAGAACTTACAGGCGGCCGAGTCGCTGCATCGCGATGCCGACTATGCTCTGGAAGTGGCAACGATGGTGGGTGAAATGATTAAGGTGCAGTCATCGCTGGCTTTGATGTCGCACACCAGGATTCAGGCCAACTCGGTGTTGAGAATGCTGGGCACAAAGTAGCCGAGTAAAAACACCTCCCTCCCCTGGCTATAGGATAGCCTGTGGAAGGCCGCTGGGTTTTGCCCGACCCAGCGGTCATTTTTTTGCCTGCCGCGGGATGTCAGGACCCGCCGTTGTTAAGCCGAATTCAGTTTCGGGTCATTGCGAGCGAAACCGCGCTTCGCGGATGAGCGCGGCAATCTCATCTTGTAGGTCAGGAATCCTTGTGATCCTGACAGTGTCACCCTTCGACTCCGCTCAGGGTGAGGTTGTGGGATGCTCAGAGTGACCGACAATTCTACAGCTTCATGTTGTCGATCAACCGGACACCGTGCACTTTGACAGCTAACGAACAAACGGTGCCTTTAGTCACTTTGGACAGAGGTCGAAGAGTAGCAGCGTCGGTGAAAGCAATGTAGTCGACCTTCGCGCCCACACAAGTCGCTTTGATAGCGGCCCGCATCTCGCGCCTGATCTTCTTGGTATCCACCGCTCCGCTTGCGACCATCGCCTTGGCGCTGCGCAGAGCATAGATAAGACAGCGTGCTTCGGTTCGCTTCTGATCGGTGAGGTACTTGTTGCGTGATGACATAGCCAGGCCGTCCTTTTCACGCAGAGTAGGTGCGACGATCAACTTGATCGGCCAGCCTAAGTCGCGGGTCATCTGTTTGAGCACCTGCGCCTGTTGAAAGTCTTTCATGCCGAAAACCGCAACGTCGGGGCGGGTGATGTTGAACAGTTTGGCCACGATCGTTGTCACGCCGCGAAAGTGTGTTGGCCGTGCGCTGCTTTCAAGTCCCTTAGTCAGCTTCTCGACCGTAACATAAGTCTGAAAGTCAATCGGGTAAATGTCCGACGCTTTCGGGATGAACACAATATCGCCACCGGCCTGTTTGATCTTTTTGATATCCCCTTTTTCATCGCGGGGGTATTTGTCGAGGTCTTCGTTGGGTGCGAATTGGGTTGGGTTGACGAAGATAGTCACGATGACCACATCGGCTGCTTTTTTCGCCCGTCGTATCAACGACAGATGGCCTTCATGCAGAAAGCCCATGGTCGGCACCAGTCCGATTGTCTTACTTTTGGCTGACAACATGCGTGACGCCAGCTGCATCTTCTTTATCGAGCGGATGGTTTGCATGGGGGGAATATTGAGTTGCACGGAATGAATTGCAAGCGGAATTCGAAAGCAAATGGAGCCTTATAGATTGTGAGAATCTCTGTCAGGTCACGATTTTGGCCGGCCAAAACCAAGACCCGACAGAACACGCAACGATTCCCATGTTCTGTCAAGTGCGTAAATGTTCTGTCGGGTCTTGATCCGCCGAAGGCGGAGTGTGACCTGACAGACGTTCATTCTATTTATCTGTGACCGGCTCTTCTTCTGAGAACAAAGGCGGCTCGGCGGTCAGGTCGTAGTTGTCTTTCAGATAGCGGATCACGATATACGCCCGCGCCTGCCCGGTAGCGATAATCGAAAGGAAGTAGCCGATGATCGACGCGAAAATCAAAAAGAGCATCAAGGCCATGACGTAACCGACCGTATCCCCCCCACCACCGCCGCGTGCCCAATGCCCAATCGAGATGCCCCAGTCAATGCCGGGAAAGATGTTGAACGTCTCCTGCACCGTGTCGGATGTGGCCGGGAGGTGTGACAGTCCCGATTTGATCAGGTCGGTGGTTTGTCGCCCGCCGCCCAACCCAGCTGCCCAGCCGATAAACTGTACCGACCGGTAGCAGAAATAGGCATAAACGAAACTGCACAGTTTGGCCGCCACCAGCGAGTAGCCGGTGTACAATAACCATCGTACCGGCTGCCTTATCAATGTCGAGAACGTTTCAAGAATGGCCGTGAACGTCTCGCGCACCCGATCAGCCGCCACCACAGCCGGGGTAAGGACCCATGAGGCCTGGAACACGACAATGATAAAGACGGTGAGGATGGCAATGATGAACGCGGGAAGTGTAAAGAAGATTGCGTAAAACCATTCACCAACTACCGGCAGCCTCGTTATCAATCCGAACAGAAAAAATAGCAGGACAATGAAGGCTACAAAAAGCGCCAGAGCCAGTTCGGTCAGGAACAGTTGCGGCAGCCTTTGCCATGCAAATCTGAGCGCCTGCCGGGTGTGCAAAAAACGGTTGCCGCGAGCTTCTTCGATGTTGAAAGCTGCCACCGCCGTGAAACCCATCATCAGGGCCAACAGCGCCAGGATTACGCCGATTCCATAAACCAGCCAGGCGAAAGTGCTGCCCAAGGCAAAAACCTGAAAGGGAAAGAAACCGTCGGTCGAGAAAACATAGTTCGGTCCCTCGCCGGCGATGGCCAGGGCCAAATAGGTGAACAGGTCATAGCAGATGATAGCCAGACAGAGGGCCAGGGTCATGACCAGAATCTTCTTGGCCGAGAGGGCGCGCGCCGGCGCCCAGAGAATGTCACGAAAGTCAAAATGGTAACGGCGTTTCATGTCGTCAATTTTGGTCGGGGGAATGGTCAAGTCAAGTATAATTCAACCAGTGCGCCGCCCGGCTATTGGGGAGTGTTGACAAAGTCCTCCAGCCTGTTGCGGTGGGTCCTGTGGTGTTGGGCGACCCCGCCCGACACCTGCTATCCAGCCTATTGGCTGTCAGGCGAGTCACCTGACAGCACCGGTATTCGTGTGACCCGCCGGCCGGTCAAGCCGGCTCTCTCCGGTTTCACCACGCGGCACACCAGTACGCGAAGCGCAAAAAACCGATGTATCGGTGTCGGGTCACACTCCCGCTGGGGCGGGATCAAGACCCGACACAACAGAACACAGGTTTATCAACATGCCCTATGGTTTGAGACTCCATCGCGGATCGGCCAGGATTTCAGCGTAGAACGCAGACATCATCTGAACATTTTGTTTCCAGTCAAAGAGTTTTTCCACCCGCTCGCGTCCCAGTCGACCATCCCGCCGCCGAGTTTCCTCGGAGTCAACATAGTGTTCCAGCGCGGCGGTCAGTCTTTCCACGTCGCCCGGCGGCGCCAGCCGTCCGGTCAGGCCGTCGGCCACCACCTCAGGCAGGCCGCCGATATCCGAAGCCACCACGGGCAATCCCGAAGCCATCGCCTCGACCGCGGCCACGCCGAAAGTTTCGCCCCGGCTGACCGAGGGCATGACAAAAAGATCGAAGCTCTCGAAACATCGAGCCACTTCATCGTTGGGCAGACGACCCGTAAAAGTAACCCGATCTCCAATACCCAGCGAACCTGCCAACCCTTCCAGCTCCGGCCGAAGTGGTCCCCACCCGATGATTGTCAGCTTCAGGTTGTCACGAGTGGCGGCAAGTCGGGCAAAGGCGCGGATAAGGTATTCCAGGCCGTACTTTTTCGTCAACCAACGTACCGTGCCGATGTGAACGGTCGACCGCGAGGGTCGTTCCGAGAAAGTGAACCGGTTCAAATCCACGCCGAACGGAATCACGCGCGGCTTTACCGCGCCGCCAACCAGTCGTTCTGTTTCCTCGGCCAGCATGTGGCTGGTGGCGCTGACAAAGTCTGAGCCGATAATCGCCCGCTTCACTATCCATCGGTGGAGAGGTGACCTGTGCGGGAATTCTATAATGTCATCCCCCCAGACCGAAAGCACTAGCGGCCGGACTCCTACGCGCACGGCGACGAAGCCGCAACTGCTGGCGTAGTGGGCGTGCACGATAGCGGGACGGAACTCCTGGGCCAACCTGCGCACGCGCCCGATCTCAAGCAACATGCCCGGACGGGTGCGGCATTTCAGGTGGCGGATATCGACCCCCTCGATCGGCGTAGGTGGATAAAAAGTTACCAGCATGACTTCGTGGCCGACATCCCTCATGGCCGTGGCCCACTTGGTGGTGTGATTGGACCCACCCATGGCAATCATCATTAGTCGCATGGCAAATCCTGTTCTGTCTGGCGCGTCGATCGACGCCACGGTAAAGCGTCTCTGAAATACTTTTTGAACCCAAGCATCGCCACAACCGCGGCATAGGTTCCAAAAACAACCAAGGCCGAAGCCGCCAGGGCGAGATACATCACCACGTGCGAGGACTCTTCAACGAGCGGCCAGGTGATTCGGCGAAAAACAGAGGCGGCCAGGTAGACTAAGAAACCGGCCAGCACCAACCTGAGCAGAGTGAAGAGAAACCGGTTTCTATCGTGTGGTGACCACTGCACCACGATATATCCCATCAGCCCGAGTCCGAATCCGACATGCGACAGCGACGAAGCTGCGGAGATTCCGACATAACCGAACCACTGCGGCAGGAGGGCTGTGGCGGCCAATTTGGTTACCAGGAAAACCCCTGCGAACACCAGTACCGGTCTTGTCCAGCCTTTGGCGTAGCAGGCTCGGATCGATGTCGAGACCACAAACAGAGCGACGATCGACGGCACCAATGTGCGGAGAATCCTGGCCGTCATAATGACCGACTGTTCGTCGAACGCGCCGCGATGGTAGATTATATGGACTAATGACTCTGCATTCGTAAAGAAGAAGACGGCCAGCGGTACCGCGAACAGAAGAGCCACCGTGATCCCTTTGCGATAGGCTGCGATGAACCTCGACATATCGGACGTATCGTCGGACCGTGCGAAAATCGGGAACAACACGGCGCCGATTGCGAATCCGACGATTGATTCCGGTAGTTGCACCAGGACCTGTCCGTAATTTAGCGCCGACACTATACCCTCACCGAGGCGTGGTGCGAAGTAGCGGTCGATCATGAAGTAGGATCGGTTGATCAGTTCGATCAGTATCAGCGTCGAAGCCACCGACAAAAACAGCGGGGATTCTTTGTCCACAATCGAAGCCTTGAAGTATCGAAGCGCTTGCGATGGAATCAGGCGCACGGCCAGGTACAGGTTTTGCACGATCATGCCGCCGACCATGCCAACGGCGACAGCCCCAACCGAGATGTGCTGATGCAGGAGCATGATGGCGGCAATCGAGCACAGATTGAACAAACTCAACCCGGCAGCGGGGTAGGCGTAGATTTTTTTGACATTCAACAGCGCTCGCATGAAAGCTTCGGACACCGAGAGAACGACCGATGCAGCCGTTAGTCGGCAGTAGAAGACAATCAGATCGAACTGTTCCGGGGACCATCCGGCATCCCAAAAAGTCAGTACATAGGGCGCGATCAAGACAATTGCCGCCGTGATGGCACCGCTGACCAGCAGGGTGAGATTGACCGCAGACCAGGTGGAACTCCAGAAGAGTGCCGGGTCGTCCGGGCCGCTTTGCTCTGCCTTGCGGGTAAGGAACGGAACAAACTGGTAGTAGCATGCATAACCGAGCACACCGGAAGCCAATGCCGGCAGCATCACCGCGATCAGGTAGAAGTCGTATTCTGCGCTGGTGCCGAATTTGTGGGCTATGACCATGCCACGAACAAAGCCGAGGATTTTGGAAATGAAGACGACCGAAGCAACCGAGTAGATCGCTGTGCGCAAGCGTCGCGGCACCGCTACCTCCCCGTCAGGAATCGATTAACAGTTGCAGCTATTATGTGCGAGGGTCGGCGGCGCTTGATCAGATACGGTATCCGCCCGACCTTCTGTGGATTATCCAGAGCGCGACGAATACGCTTGGCGTCCAGACCGACCAATCGGTTGCCGCGCCCCAACGTCTCGACCCACTCCGTTTCTTCGCGCATAGTGAGCACCTGCGTACCCAGAAACAGCGCCTCCTTCTGCAACCCACCGGAATCGGTCAGAACGGCGCGGGCATGCATGGCCGCCGTGAGGGTGTCAAGATAACCGAGCGGTTCACAGAGAATCAGGTTTTCCAACTTATGCAGCGTTGGCCACAGGCGATTACGTTTCAACTGCATCCGCGTGCGTGGATGCACCGGAAAAAGCGTGGGGAGATCCACAGATCGAAAAACCTCAACCAACCGCTTCAGGTTCTCCACGGTGTCGACGTTGGCGGCGCGGTGCGCGGTTATCAACAAATACCGGTCGGCCGTCAGATTGAAGCGACGCAGAGTTTGCTTGTGTGCTCTGATAACACTGCGCGAATCGTGCAGCAGCTCGTACATCAAGTCACCGGAGTGGACAAGGTTCTGCTTGATCCCCTCGGCGCGCAGGTTTTTCATGGATGTGTCGGTCGGGCAAAAAAGTACCTGGGCCAGGTGGTCGGTCAACCGCCGATTGATCTCTTCCGGCATGTCGTTTACGAATGATCGCATCCCGGCCTCGACATGTCCGACCGGGATAGACAGCTTGGCTGCGGCCAGGGCGCCGGCCAGGGTGCTGTTGGTGTCGCCGTAGACAATTACAAAATCCGGCCGATCGGTGCTGAACAGTTTCTCGATAGCGCTCAGCATGCGACCGGTCATAGCGCCATGCCGCCCGCCGCTTAGACCTAAGTTCACTTGCGGACGCGGCAGTCTGAGTTGTCGAAAAAACAACTGCGACATGTTGTCATCGTAGTGCTGACCGGTATGGACGATAACATGACGGCACTGCCCGGTCAGGGCGCGAGACAACGGCGCCAATTTGACGAATTGTGGACGGGCGCCGACGATTGACACAACTTTGGGTCTGCTCTTCATTATTGCCCAACATAATAGGTGAGCGCTGCGGCCAACTCAAGTATAATCCACTTCGTCTTCCAGTTCTGAAGTCACAGTCAAAAGTGCAAATCAACGTCACTGCGAGCCAGATGCTTCACGTGGTGTGGAATTCTCATTTCGTCGGGCGATCTTGGTGAGTGGTGTTGGGCGACCCCGCCCGACACCACCCGCAAGCTGTCAGGCGAGTCGCCCGACAGCACGTCATCCACTCCGTCGGCGCTGGTCTCAGCCTTGGCCATCGCTCAAACCGGCCGCAAGTATTGTCATTTTTCTGCCCAAAAAACCCTATCCTCTGTATATTGTGGCCGGCAGTGAAAGTGAGCGGCCCGTATTCAGGAGTCCTGTTGTGCCCGTAGAAGGCGCCCTATTCGACTTGAAACGTTACGCCATCCATGATGGCCCCGGTATTCGCACCTCCGTGTTTTTGCGTGGTTGTCCCTTGAACTGCTGGTGGTGTCACAATCCGGAGAGCCGCTGCCCATCTGCCGCACCCGACGATCAACGCGGCAACGGTAGTCGCGCATCGCTCACCAAGGGGTCGGTCCCGCCCGATGATGTAATAGATGCGGTGGCTCGCGATGTTCCGTACTATGATCAGTCCGGCGGTGGCGTAACCTTCACGGGCGGTGAGCCGTTGATGCAGTTTGAGTTCTTGACCGAACTTCTTAAGGCCTGCCGGAGACGATCTATTCATACCGCTGTTGATACAACCGGCTATGCGCCCGGCGAGAAGATTCGGAGTATCGTGGAATTGGTCGGGCTGTTCTTGTATGATCTCAAGATAATGGATGCCAAACTGCATCAAGAGCACGTCGGGGTGTCAAACCGATTGATCCTCGACAACCTGAAGATGTTGGCCGATCTGGGATGTGCTATCATCATCAGGGTGCCCATGATACCCGGCATCACCGACACGCCGGAGAACATAGAGGCCATCTGCGCCTTTGTAAAACCACTGTCGCAAATCGATCAAATCAGCCTATTGGAGTATCATCATTATTTCCATCACAAGGTTAAGGACCCGGCCCAGGTACAACGGTTGGGCGAGCTTAGGCCTCAAACCGATGAGCAGACGGCATCGGTGGTTCGCCGGTTCGAGTCACATGGATTCAAGATAAAAGTCGGAGGATAGTCTGCATGAACGACCGGATCAAACGACTGCGGCTCCAGAGTCTCGACGCCACGCCCCGGGTTTCGATTGAACGGGCGGTGCTCCTAACGGAGTTTTATAGTAGCGGCAAGCCGCAACAGGTTTCAACACCGGTAGCCCGGGCCCTGGCCTTTGCGTATCTTCTTGAGCACAAAACTATATGCATAAACTCAGGCGAGTTGATCGTGGGCGAACGCGGTGAAGCGCCCAAGGCAACGCCGACCTATCCTGAGATTTGCACCCATAGTCTGGACGATCTGGCTATATTGAATGATCGCCCCAAAATCTCGTTCGCCGTCAGCGATGAGGTGCGTGATCTCCAGCGCGAAACGGTGATCCCCTTTTGGTCGGGTCGTTCTCTTAGGGACCGCATCTTTGAAGAGATGGACCCTGACTGGAAGACTGCTTACGACTCAGGCGTGTTCACGGAGTTTCAAGAACAACGCGCGCCGGGTCATACCGTGCTCGATGACAAAATCTACCATAAGGGGATGCTCGACTTCAAAGCCGACATCAGTGCCGCCATTGAACGGCTTGACTTTCAATACGACCCCGGCGCCCTGGACAAACGGGACCAACTCACCGCCATGTCCATCACCACCGATGCTCTGATCGGATTGGCCAACCGACATGCCGATGAACTTGAGCGTTTGGCCCAAGAAACCTCCGATGCCGAGCGTAAGGCCGAGCTTGTGCAGATGACAGAGATATGTCGTCGCGTTCCGGCCCATGCCCCGGACAGTTTTTGGCAGGCCCTCCAGTATTACTGGTTCGTGCATCTCGGTGTCATCACCGAGTTGAATACCTGGGACTCTTTCAACCCGGGGCGCCTTGATCAGCACTTGCTCCCGTTTTATCAACGCGATATTGCCTCAGGGAAACTGACACCTGAGCGCGCGCGTGAGTTGTTGCAGTCTTTTTGGATCAAGTTCAACAACCAACCGGCGCCGCCCAAGGTGGGCGTCACGGCGCAGGAAAGTAACACCTATACCGACTTTTGTCTGATCAATGTCGGTGGTGTGAAACCGGACGGGTCCGATGGAGCCAACGAATTGTCCTATCTGATTCTTGATGTCATTGAAGAGATGCGTCTTTTGCAGCCAAGTTCGATGGTGCAGATTGCCAAGAAGAGTCCGCAGCGGCTGCTTATGCGAGCCCTTGAGATCATCAAAACCGGCTACGGCCAACCATCGCTGTTCAATACTGATGCTATCATATCCGAACTCCTGCGGCAAGGGAAGACGCCGGAGGATGCCAGAAACGGCGGCGCCAGTGGATGTGTCGAAGCCGGTGCCTTCGGTAAAGAGGCATACATCCTGACCGGGTACTTCAACATCGTGAAGGTCCTGGAGATCACCCTTCATAATGGTCTTGATCCGCGCACCGGTGAGAAAATCGGCCTCGAAACCGGCGACCCAGCCTCTTTTGAGACGTTCGATCAATTCTATGCAGCCTTTGAGGATCAACTGGCTCACTTCATCGGCATCAAAATCAAGGGCAACCTGATCATCGAACGCTTGTGGGCAAAGAACCTTCCTGCGCCCTTCCTTTCAGTATTGGTTGATGACTGCATCGCCGACGGCACGGATTACAACGCCGGTGGTGCTCGTTACAATAGCTCATACCTTCAGGGTGTGGGTCTGGGAAGCGTCACCGATTGTCTGGCCGCCATCAAGTTCCACGTGTTCGATCATCCTACCGTTACGTTCCCCCGATTGGTGAACGTTTTGCGGGAGGATTTCGCCAATGATCCGGAGCTGCAAAAAACCTTGCAGCAGGATGCGCCGAAGTACGGCAATGACGACAAATATCCCGATGATTTGGCCCGTCGCGTTTTTGAGAGCTACTTCGGACTTCTTGACGGCCGCCCCAACACTCGCGGCGGTCATCATCGCATCAACTTGCTGCCGACCACTTGTCACATTTACTTCGGTAGTGTAGTCGGCGCCATGTCGGACGGAAGAGCGGCCGGTGTTCCGCTATCCGAAGGTATCTCGCCGGTGCAGGGTTCCGACCGACAGGGTCCCACGGCTGTCATGAACTCGGCGGCCGGGATCGACCATCTGCGAACCGGCGGCACTCTTCTCAATATGAAATTCAGTCCGCAGCTTTTGCAGGATCAGGACGGTCTGGACAAACTGGCTCACCTGGTGCGCACCTATTTCACCATGGACGGGCATCACGTACAGTTCAACGTGGTGACGGCAGAGACCCTTCGTTGCGCCCAGAAAGAACCGCACAAACATCGTGACCTCATTGTCAGGGTAGCGGGATACAGCGACTATTTCGTGGACCTGACCGACGCCCTGCAAGACGAGATCATCCGTCGCACTGAACAGGGCACATTCTAACATGAAGGCGCCGTTCCTCTGGCCCCGATGTGCCGACGACTGGGAGCCACCGGCGCACTGGTTGAAGATTCGCACCATCGATGCGCACACCGGGGGGGAACCGTTGCGCATTATCCTGGACGGTTTCCCCGAACTGCCGGGAAAGACAATTCTGGATCGACGTCGCTACCTGCTTGAGAATCTGGATCATCTTCGCACAACTATAATGTGGGAGCCACGCGGCCATGCCGACATGTACGGTTGCCTGACAACGCCACCGGTGACGGAAGGTTCCGATTTCGGCGTTCTCTTTATGCACAACGAGGGATACTCCAGCATGTGCGGCCACGGTATCATCGCAGTGACCAAAGTTGCAGTGGAACTCGGGCTGGTATCGAAAAGCGTTCCGGTAACTCAGGTGAGAATCGACACACCGTCCGGCTTGGTGACATCGTTTGCGCATCTGGAGGACGAATCGGTCACCTCCGTTTCATTTCGCAACGTTGCATCATTTGCTCAGGCATTGAACGAGACTATCGAGCTGCCGGAACTCGGCGCGGTGTCATATAATCTGGCCTTCGGCGGCGCCTTTTATGCCTTTGTCGACGCAGCTCAGGTAGGCCTTGAGTGTGTGCCGGAGCATTATGCGGCGCTGATCGACACGGGCATGCGAATCAAGCGCGCGATTATGCAGAGCCGTCCGGTTATTCATCCCTTTGAACCCGATCTAAGTTTCCTTTACGGCACGATCTTCACGGGACCGCCGGCCGACAAATCATCACACAGTCGTCACGTTTGCATATTCGCCGAAGGGGAGGTCGACCGCAGCCCGACCGGCACCGGAGTCAGTGCGCGGCTGGCGTTGCTGGCTGCTCGCAACGAGATTGCCCTGGATGAAACAGTTGTAATCGAGAGCATTATCGGTAGCAAGTTCACCGGTCGCATTGTGGAAGAGACTACTTTTGGCGAGCAGTCCGCTGTGATCCCGGAAGTGGGGGGAAGCGCCTACATCACCGGACGACATGAGTTCCTGATCGATCCAAACGACCCCCGGCGCGACGGTTTTATCCTCAGGTGATTTGTCAGTCAACAACCGGTCGTGACAGTTCCCTGACCGCCGGTTCGACTTCCTCGCGTTCAAACTTTCGACCGTGCAGAAGACGCGCCCAGGTGACTCGGATGGAACTAAAGGCCATAAATGTTGACGGCAGGATTATCAAGAGGATCAATGTTCCAAAGATCAATCCATAAGCAATGGCTACGGCCATCGGGATCAAGAACTGTGCCTGACGGCTTGTCTCCAGAATTAGCGGCGCCAGCCCCAGCGACGTGGTAATAGTGGTCAACAGAATCGGTCTCAGGCGGGCCACTCCGGCTGCGTGGACAGCCTCGAACACCTGCTGCCCCTGCCTTAGATTGCGGTTGATCTGGTCGACTAAGATGATTGCGTCGTTGATGATGATTCCCGAGAGGGCGAGTATGCCCACAAATGAAAGCATGTTGATCTGAATCCCCTGGATGCCGTGGCCCCAAATAGCGCCCAGCACGCCGATGGGAATCAACGAAAATATCAGGCCGGCCTGGGCGTAGGACCTGAAGACCAATACCACCAGGACGAGCATTCCCAACAGAGCTACCGGAAAAGTCCTGCGCATAGATTTCAGCATCTTCATCTGGTCGCGCGATTGGCCTTCGAAGGAAGCCGTGACCCCCTGCACCTGCGCCAGTATGCCGGGCAGAACATCATCTTCAATCTGAGCCAGGATCGGTGGCAGGTCCGCCTCCACCTCGGTCGGGTTTGCCTCGACCTTGATTTCGCGTTTGCGATCGACATGGTTGATGGTTGTAAGCCCGCGTTTAATACTGTAGGCGGCCAGCTCGCTGAAAGGGTAGACGTTGCCGCTGGGAGCAACAATGCGCATCTGATCTATCTGTCCCAGAGCCAGCCGATCTTCACGGCGATACCGTACCCACACCCTGATTTCGTCGCGTCCCCGCTGGATGCGTTGGATCTCCTGGCCGAAGTATCCCTGCCGCACCTGACCGGCCACATCCTGCAGGGTGAGACCAAGCGCATGGGCTCGTGCCTTGAGTTTGATATCAATCTCACGCCGACCTTCCTGATCGGAGTCGGTTACATCCTTGAGTATGCTGAACTCTCCCATTCGCGCCACCAAGAGGTCACGCGCTTTGTCCAACTGTTCAAAGTCGTGACCCCGCAGGCTGACCGAAATCGGTTTGCCGAAGTGCCCCGATCCTCCGTATGTGATATTCTCAACCTGGGGCAGAGACCCCACGGCGCCCCTGATTCGGTTGGCAATGAGATAGCTCTGCATGTCGCGAAGTTCGGCGTCCAGAAGTTGCAGCGTAATTCGTCCGGCATGACCACCGGACTCTCCCAGCGAGTTGGTGCCAATCTCTCGCTTGATGCCCAGGACGACGTCGGCCGAGTCTTCGCGTTCGCTTTTGATCTCATCGTTAATCTGCCAGCAAACCCGCTCGACGTGAGCCAGTAGAGAGTCGGTGTCCTTTTCCTGTCGTCCGGCCACCAGCGAGACGTTGATTGGAATTGTATCTCGGTCCACAAAGGGAAAGATCGTCACGCCGATCAGGCCGCCTCGGATCATGCCGTAGGTCATCATTACGAGGGCGATGGGTGTAACTATTGTGATCCACTTGTATGTTAACGCCTTGCGCAAAAACGGAGCATAGACGCGATGCGTTAGCACGTGGATTATACCTTCGATCTTCCGACGAATTGCCGGGATTGATTGTTTTATGTCGAGACCGCGTGAGTGAGCCAGGTGAACCGGGAGGACAAAGAAAGCCTCCACCAGCGAAAACAACAACGACGCAATAACCACCAGCGCCATGTGCCAGATGAACTTGCCGAGCATGCCGTCGAGAAAGAAGTAAGGGACAAATGCAATAACCGTTGTCAACACCGAAGTTGTCACCGGCGCCAGAACTTCCATCGTGCCGTCAATGGCCGCTTTCAGCGCCGGCGCCCCGCGTTCATAGTGGCTGTAAATATTCTCGGCCACGACAATGGCATCGTCGACGAGGATACCTACCACGATGATCATTCCGAATAGCGAAATCACGTTGATAGTGATTCCCCAAAACCCGGCCACGATCAACATACCCGCAAACGAGAACGGAATGCCGACGGCGACCCAGAATGACAGTCTCAGTTTCAGGAAGAACCCCAGGGCCATTATGACCAGCATCAAACCGATCAGCCCGTTCTTCATCAACAAATCGATACGCTGTCTTAACGGAATAGTGCGGTCATCCCAGACGACCGCCTGCACCTTTTCGTGCGAATCGTTGAAGCGTTGAATGTACGCTCTGGTGCTGTCGGCGATGGCAATTATATCTTCCTGCTCAGTCTGATCAAGATTGAGGATGACGGCGGTTTGGTTGTTGTAGTACCGTTTATCCGGAATGTCTTCCCACTGTTCGGTGACGGTTGCCAGGTCCCGCAGATAGACAACACTGCCGTCTTGAGCTCCACGCACCGGCAGGTCGTAAAGTTCCGAAGCGTAGTAATCCCGACCCCAGGCGCGGATCAGGATCTCTTCGTCCCTTGTTTCGAATTTGCCGCCGGAAATGTTCAGGTTGGCTTTGCGAACAGCGGCTGTGATTTCATCGAAACCGATACCGTAGCGTCGCCGGTCCGACTCGGACACTTCGATTGCAAACTCAAGGTTGGGCAATCCTTCAAAAGACACCTGCGAAATGCCTTCTGTGGCCATCAGTTCATCTCGGAATTCTTCGGCGATATACTTCAGGTTGTACAAGTCGGTAGAACCGTACAAGACCACCGACAAAGACCGCATGCGGAACTTCTGTTCAAAGATCACCGGCTTCTCGGCGTCAACCGGGAAAGAGTTGATACGATCGATAGCATTTTTCACATCGGTCAGAACTTTGTCCAGTTCCGCCTCTCGAGTGATCTCAACACTCACCGTAGCGAAATTCTCTCTGGAGACGGAAGTCACTCGGTCGACTCCCTGCAGTCCGTCGAGATTCTCCTCTATCTTGAGTACTACACCTTCGGCAACCTCGTCAGGCGAAGCACCGGGATAGGCGACCTGGATTGTGATCACGCTGGGTGTAGTCTCGGGAAAGAAAGAGTAACGCAACTGGACCAGAGAGATCAAACCAAAACCGATCACACTGAACAACAGCACGTGCGTCCACACCGGATAGCGAATGAGGTAGGCAATAACCCGGCGCATCAGAGATTTCCTTCATCGCTGCTCAGTTTTGGCGTAGCCGGCATTCCCGCAGTCACACCCTGTAACGCCTCGACCACCAAGGTATCCCCGTTATTGAGGCCCGCCGCAACTATTGCCGAGTCAACCTCCCAGCGGGCAACGGTGACTTCGCAGCTTTGCAGCTTGCTGTCTACAACCCGGTAGACGCTTTTGTCATCGTAGATGGCGCTACGAGGAATCGTCACGGCGCTGTCGATCGTGCGACCGGGAATCGATGCCTGCAGGAAAACTCCATTCAACAACGGCGGTGCGCCGTGCTGATCAACGGCCACAAACAGATCAACCGTCTGGGTGCGTGTGTCGACGTTTTTGCCGATACGCGCCACGCGGCCGCGCCAACTCTCGGCGGTCTCAGAAGAGGTCAAAACCACCGGTCGGCTGTCGTCGATCCAACCGAGTTCTGAGGCAGGCAGCGACACCTGCACCTCCTGTCGCTCCAGACTGATTATGCTGCCCAGCAGGCTGCCGCTACGAGCCGTCGAGCCGGACCTCAGGTTGACCTGGAGAATCGACCCGTCGAAGGGTGCGTAAAACAGGTGCTTCTCAAGCACGATCTCGTGATCTCGTACTGCGTAATACAACTTATAAACATTGAATCGGGCCAGCAGCAGCTTTAGGCGTTCGCTGGATGTCTCGGGCAAGGCCGGGAGGCCGCGATCAAAGTCACAGCCGGAGAAAAACTCCCGCCAATCTTCCCACGCCTCGCCAAAGTCGGTCTTGATCTCAGGCAGGGCCATGGCCAGAGCCGATAGAAGTTCGCTCTTGGAACTGTTCAGCCGCAACCGGGCCTGTCGATCGTCAATCTTGAGCAGGAGATCACCCCTGGAAAAATCCTGAGCCGGCTGAAACTCAACCTGGCCGGACATAAGTTCTCCGGATACTTCACTGTACAATTCCAGCGGTTGTGCGCTGACCACCCGGCCATAGGCGGTGATATCTGTAGCTACCGGATGAATATCCACCAGATAAGCCTGAACGATCTTCGGTCGTGGAGTGTGTTCCCGCGGCGGCGGGTCCGAGCGCAGTCCCAGAAATACCATCATGGAAAGCGCGCCCAAGCCCAGAATCACGAGCGGCAAGATAACCTTGGTAACTCGGTTCATGAATGCTCCCCGCACAAAGTGGAGTAAGGCGACCGACAGATATTGGGATTTATCAGGCCGGACGTAACGACCCGGCATCCCCAACGGTTGCTCTTATGACGATTGCATCTGCACCTATGATCAATCATTGGTTTCATCTCTCCTATTCAGGTTATCCAAAACCTGATCCAGCACTCCGCGGCAGATTTTCAACCGGCCTGCCTGCACTCCGCGAAGCGCTTCCTTTTGTGTTGTTTCTCCAACTAACTGAAGCCGAAGACAGGTCGCTCTACCTTTGGTCGTGACATGAACAATCTTTTGTCGTCGGTCCACTTTGTCAGGCACCCGGGTGACCAGTTTTCTTTTCTCCAGAGCGTCAATAATCCGCGTCGTCTTGGTCTTGTCGCATCCGAGTATGTCCGTAACCGACCGCTGACACAGTCCGTTTCTGAGTCGCACATTCATCAGTGTAATAAACTGATCGGCCGTGATATCGGTTCCGGAGTTGAGCAGATTGCGGCTCAGCCTCTTCTTGAACGCCCTGGCTGTCATGCCGATGGTGCGTCCAAAAGGGGGTGACAATATGTTTCGGTGTTTACTCATAATTGAACCCTGTCGATCGGGCTGAATATGGTACGAAGAGATCGTTGCAATCGCAACTATTTTCTCAAGGCAGAACCACGAACTGTACTCATGGTCGCTCGCTCTCCTATGACTCCTTTTGGGAATAATTCGATTTACAATCGCGGGCCGGATAGTTATCATTGCCGAAATCTCGCCATAAGGGTGAGGCCATAGTTTGTGAATAACACAGAAAGTGAGAACATGTCAGATAACGAAGCAACGGCACCATCCAATTTCATAAGAACCATCATCTCAGACGATGTCGCCAAAGGAAAACATGAGGGAAGGGTGCATACTCGTTTTCCCCCGGAACCCAACGGTTGTTTGCACATCGGCCACGCCAAGGCCTTCTGTCTCAATTTCGGTATGGCGGCCGAGTTTGGCGGTCTGTGCAACCTCAGATTTGATGATACCAACCCGGTCAAAGAAGAGGTTGAGTTTGTGGACTCCATCCTGGAGGACATTCGGTGGATGGGTTGCGACTGGGAAGACCGGCTGTACTATGCTTCGGACTACTTTCATCAACTCTATGAGCACGCCGTTCAATTGATCAAGATCGGACAGGCGTATGTCTGCGATCTCAACGCCGACGAGACCCGCGAGTATCGGGGCACCCTGACCGAACCGGGCAAGAACAGTCCATACCGGGATCGTTCGGTCGATGAAAACCTGGATTTGTTCGCGAAAATGAAAGCAGGCGATTTTCCGGACGGTACGCGCGTACTGCGGGCGAAAATCGACATGGCCTCCGGCAACCTGAACATGCGCGACCCGGTGCTCTATCGCATCCTGCACGCTCACCACCATCGCACCGGCGACGAGTGGTGTATCTACCCGATGTATGACTTCACGCACTGTCTGTCCGATTCGATCGAAGGCATTACCCATTCGCTCTGCTCGCTGGAGTTTGAGGACCACCGACCCTTATATGATTGGTTCCTCGACCAATTGGAAGTGTTCCATCCCCAGCAGATTGAGTTTGCGCGAATGAATCTAAGTTACACCGTGCTCAGCAAGCGCAGGCTGCTCAAACTCGTCACCGAGGGTCATGTCACCGGTTGGGATGATCCCAGACTGCCGACCATAGCCGGACTGCGGCGAAGAGGATACACGCCTAAAGCGATCCGCACTTTTCTGGAGCGTATCGGAGTAGCCAAGCGCGACAGTATCGTCTCGATGGCCGATCTCGAATTTGCGGTTAGAGAAGACCTCAACAAACATGCGCCGCGTCTTATGGGCGTGCTTAAACCGCTCAAAGTTGTGATCGAGAACTACCCCGAAGGTCAGACCGAAGAGTTGGAAGCAATCAACAACCCGGAAGATGACTCTGCCGGGACGCGCCAAGTGCCGTTTTCGAAGGCCCTGTATATCGAGCGCGATGATTTCCACGAAGACCCGCCCAAGAAGTTCTTCAGGCTGGCGCCGGGACGCGAGGTTCGGCTCCGATACGCCTACTTTATCAAATGCAAGGAAGCCATCAAGGACGACGATGGCAATATCGTGGAATTGAGATGCACCTATGATCCCGAGTCGCGCGGCGGTTCCTCGCCGGATGGGCGCAAGGTTAAGGCCACGTTGCACTGGGTATCGGCCGAACATGCTATTGACGCCACTTTGCGCTTCTTTGATCATCTGTTTGCAAAGGAGAATCCCCTGGCTACAGAAGAGGGCGAAGATTTTACGTCGAACCTGAATCCGAACTCGCTGGAAATCCTCGACCAATCCAAACTGGAACCGGCTGCCAAGGATGCCAAGGTGGGAACAACCTACCAGTTTGAACGCCAGGGATATTTCTGTGTTGACGCCAAAGATTCAACGCCGGACAAACTGGTATTCAACCGCACCGTAACTCTGCGTGATACCTGGGCCAAGATCAACAAGGGTCAAAAGGGAAAGTAGGGGCGACCCTTCGACTCCGCTCAGGGTGACACGGTCAAATCAATGTGGTCGGAAACCCCTGGTCCGAAGGGAGTCAGAGCCATTTATGGCCGCGAAGCGAGGTTTCGACACCATGTCACCCCGAGCGGAGTCGAGGGGTGAGCGTAGCCGTACTATGAGCGCTCTGTCTTCGGTACTCCACCCAGAGCGAAGCGACAGGTGGAATCCTCTTTGCACAAAGTAAACCCACCCGACGCGAAGCGCTTTGGGTGGGGTACCAAGTTCACACGGAAACTACACGCGAAAGCAGGCCCGTGCTATATCTGAAATTCAACGAGTGCGAAGCACAAAAAGCGATTGACCGCGTCACCCGTTCACGCGGGCCGGGTAGCAGCCGAGTATCCGGACAAAATGCGTGATCTCATCGAGATTGGCCAATGCATACTTCACCCGATCCTCGTCCAGCGATCCAATGAAATCGACATAGAAGTAATACTGCCATGCCTTGCGTCGGGAGGGGCGCGACTCGATCTTACGCAGATCGATATCACGCAGTGCGAACACCGACAGGGCACGGTAGAGATTTCCCGGTTCGTTCTTCAATGAGAACACCACCGATGTTTTGGCCACACCGCGCACTGGTCGCATCTTTTTTGACAACAACAGGAAACGGGTGAAGTTGAACTTTTCATCCTCGATCGACTTGCGCAGTACTTTCATACCGTAGATTTCAGCGGCCAGGGGAGAGGCTATCGCGGCGGCATTGGGAGGTGTTTCCTCTGAGAGCATCTTGACCGCACCGGCCGTGTCGTAGAACGGTTCAGCGGACAGGCCCGGATGCTTGGTGAAAAACCTGCGGCACTGATCCAGAGCCGCCGGGTGGGAGAAAACCTTTTTGACCCTGCGCACGGTAACTCCGGGTGGAGCTATCAAACAGTGCAGCACCCGCACCTGGGTCTCGTCGATTACATGAAGGTCACGCTCCAACAGCAGATCGTAGTTGCGATGGATCGATCCAATCAACGAATTCTCGATTGGAATAACCCCGGCCGTCGCCTTGCCGGACTCGACTCTGTCAAACAAAGTGTCGAACGAATCGCAGGGGATAACTCGCGCCGAACTACCGGCCAACTGACGGGCCGCCTGCTCGGAGAAGGCGCCTCGTTCGCCCTGGAATGCTACTTTTTTCACTGCCATAACCTGTTTGTCGGTTAAATCTGCCAATCACTGAAACACGCACTTGCGGTTATTGTGCCGAGCCAAAGATAGGGTGACGGCGCGCGTAGCGCGAGAAACCGACTTGTCGGCTCGCCTGACAGCTGTGAATTCTGAGTTTGCCGTCGCTTGTCCGATTTCCTATATTGTTTTCGGAAGCGGATGCCGTCTGGTGGCGGTCCCGGCCTTCAAAGCCGTGTGGGGGGCAGTTATGCTGTCCCCGGTGGGTTCGATTCCCACCCCTTCCGCTTTTGTACATGCGGTTCCAAGAACGTACACTTTTTCTCACACCCTCAGCTTCATTATCTCCCGCGTTTTGTCCTGGCCGATATCCTGATGCTCGCCGAACTTCACCGGCTTGGCGCCCATCCGCCTGGCAATGATATCGCAAGCTTCGTCGGCGATTTCATACTCGGACAGGCGTGTCATCTGACCCAGTGAACGGAAGAACTCTTCGGTCGCAGTAATAGTCGCGTCGATACGTTCGTCGTCTGCACCACTGTCGATGCCAAACACTCGTGCGCCATACTGCAACAGCTTATCTTTCTTGGCCTCTCTTTGGACCTGGAGAGTTCCCGGCAGAACCAGGGCCAATGTTTGCGCATGGTCCAGGCCGTACTGGGCGGTGATCTCATGGCCGATTATATGCGTCGCCCAATCGCTCGGGGTACCGGGAGCGACCGAACCGTTTAGTGCGCAAGTGGCGCACCACATGACATTGGCGCGGGCATCGTAGTCGTTGGGCTCTCTCAGAACTTTGGGCCCCTCTTCAATGAGAGTCAGCAAGACTGATTCGCAGTATCGATCCTGCAGAGGAGAGTTAACCGGGTATGTCAGGTACTGCTCGGCGACATGAACATAGGCATCGATAATGCCGTTGATTGTTTGCCTTGTCGGCAGGCTGAATGTCGTCTCGGGATCAAGAATAGAAAACTGCGGGTAGACAGCCGGTGAGTTGAAGAACAGTTTCTGATCGGTTTCGGCGCGCGATATCACCGAGCCTGAGTTCATCTCCGACCCGGTACCGGGCAGTGTCAGCACCGAACCGAAAGGCACCGCCTCTCTGACCGGTTTCCACTGACTGAGAATGGCCCATGGGTCGGCGCCTTTGAAGCAAGCCGCCGCGGCAATGAACTTGGTGGCATCCACCACAGATCCACCACCGACCGCAAGCAGGAAATCGACCTTTTCATTCTTGATAGCATCCACAGCTTTCATGCAGGTGTCGTATTGCGGATTCGGTTCGATTCCTGAGAATTCGATCAAGTCCACTTTGGAGAGCGCTTTGGTCACCTGGTCATACACACCGTTCTTTTTGATCGAGCCACCGCCGTAGATCAACATGATCTTGTGTGAGCGGTCGACCAGGCTTGCCAGTTTGGCGATCTGTCCTTTCCCGAACAGAATGCGGACCGGGTTTCGGTAGTCAAAGTTTTGCATATCGAATCTCCTTCAGTTTCCTACAATCCTCTCGAATCACCGGGCATGTTTTGGTTGATGCGCAACGGTCATCAACAGATACTGAGTTAATGAACAAGATAATGGTTCTCTTGACAACGACATTGTTATCGCTGGCAGTCGCTGGGTATTGCGCCGCCGGTGAAATCGCGCTCAGTTTCGACGATGCTCCCATGAGCGGGCGTGGCTACCTGACCGGTATGGAGCGCACTCGCACACTGATTGCAAAACTCGACAGCCTGGATATCGAACAAGTCGTCTTCTATTGTGTCACCAATCGGCTCGACGGTCATTCAGGGCGGGCGCGGCTGGAGTTGTACGCTGAGGCCGGACATCTTCTGGCCAATCATACCCACAACCATCCCGATCTGGACAAAGTCGGCGCCAAGCGGTTCGGCACCAACATCACGCGCGCGCACCAGGAGCTCACATCGTTCACGTCCCGGGTCGATTGGTTTCGGTATCCCTATCTGCATGAAGGACGCACGCGGCCGGAGCGCGACAGTGTGCGTGAACTCCTGGCGCAACACGGCTACATCAATGGCTACGTGACCGTCGACAACTACGACTGGTATATCGATAAAGCGTTTCAAACGGCGCTGAAAGATGATCGCGCGGTTGATTTTGAAAAACTCAAAGTTGCGTATGTCGACATTCTCTGGTCGGGCATACTATTCTATGACAGTATCGCTGTGCGCACGTTGGGTTGCTCTCCGAAGCATGTCTTGCTGCTTCACGAGAACGACGTGGCTGCCCTGTTCATAGATGCACTGATCGCGCGCATCCGCGCCGAGGGTTGGACTATCATCTCGCCTACCGAGGCCTACACCGATCCCATAGCCGATGAACTCCCGGACGTTTTGCTCAACAACCAGGGGCGGGTGGCTGCGATTGCCAAAGAGCGCGGTTATGAAGGTTCGCTGTGGCACGAATCCGAGGACACCGACTGGCTGGATAGGTATCTGGAAAAAGCGGGCGTGTTCAGGTAACGTGACCAGGGGGTGGAAAGAGGTGTCTGGCGTTGCCTCTCTACTCCACCTGCCCAGCCTTAGCAGGTTCCGCTTGCTTAATCGACTCCACAAGCCGTTTCGTCTCGCGCGCGATGACCAGTTCCTCATTGGTCGGCACGACCAGCACCTGAACTTTGCTGTCAGTGGCAGAAATCACCGTTTCGGTGGCCTGGCACTCAGTGTTCAGGGATTCATCCAACGAGATACCCATCCATGCCAGGTCTTCGCATGTTCTGGATCGTACCATCGACGAGTTCTCGCCAACGCCGGCTGTAAATACCAATGCATCGAGTCCACTCATCGCCGCAGCGTACCCGGCAATGTACTTTTTTAGTCGGTAACAGTAAACATCGATGGCCAACTGTGCGTTTTTGTTGCCGTCGGCCGCGGCGCTCTCGATGTCGCGCAGATCCGACGACACTCCGGAAAGCCCAGACAGGCCGGAATGCTTGTTCAACAGCGTATTGGCCTCGTGCAGGTTGAGTTCTTCGCGCGCCATGATGTGCAGGATAATGGCCGGGTCGACATCACCTGACCGCGTACTCATCAACAACCCTTCCAGTGGCGTGAAGCCCATCGAGGTATCCACCGACACGCCGCCTTTGACCGCGGCCATCGAAGCACCACTTCCCAGGTGACAAGTGACTATCTTAAGCTCTTCAATCGGTCGACCAAGAATGTCGGCTGTGCGGTTACTGACGAACCTGTGTGACATGCCGTGGAAACCGTAGCGCCGGATAGCATACCGTTTGTACAGCACATAAGGGATGCCGTAAATGTAGGCATGGGGGGGCATCCGATGATGAAAAGCAGTGTCGAACATAGCTACCTGCGGCACCCCGGGCAGCGTTTTCATGGCTGCGTTGATGCCGCGAATATTATGTGGATTGTGCAGCGGAGCCAGTTCGATAAGTGAACGCAGTTTCTGCATCAACTCCGGCGTGACCAAAACCGGTTCTGTAAACGTCTCACCGCCGTGCACCACGCGATGACCCACAGCGGCAATCTCGGACTTGTCTGCAATAACACCGTGGTTTTCCGACATCAAAATCGACACGACATACTGGATAGCAACTATGTGATCGAGGATTTCGCCTGACACCTTTACTTCCGGTCGGTCGAACGGCTTGTGCGTAAGTACGGCGCCGGCCATACCTATCCGCGAGACGTTTCCCATGGCCAGAGCCGCTTCGGTTTCGGAGTCGATAAGCTGGTACTTTATTGAGGACGAGCCACAGTTGATCACCAACAACTTCATGATACCTTTTCCCCCTCTTTATCATGCGCTATATCTGAACCGTTGGCGATGCGGTTGCCGTCCTGGTCGTAGCGGAAAAACCCCCAACCGGTTTTGACACCGAGATGCCCGGCGCGAACCATTTTTCTAAGCAGCGGGCAAGGGTTGTATTTATGCTCGGACAGCTCGGCCAGCAGGTTCTCCATCCACGACATCACCACATCGAGACCCATCATGTCGGCCAGGGCCAATGGACCTATGTTGAAACCGAAGCCCAGCTTCAACGCTTTGTCGATATCGTCGGCTGTGGCCACCCCTTCCATCAGCACATGCATGGCTTCGTTCAGCAGCGGTACAATGATGCGTGTGGTTACATAGCCCGGATATTCGTTGACGGTGATCCATTTCTTTTCCAGAAGCTCGGCAAAGTCAACCGCTCTTTGGAAAGTCTCTTCGTCGGTCTTGAGACCTTTGACGATTTCAACCAACGGCACCTTGGTGACCGGATTGAGAAAATGCATTCCGATAATCTTGCTCGGACGCTGGGTGGCCTCGGCGATCTCGGAGATTGAAAGGGTGCCGGAATTGGTAATCAGCAGAGCGTCGCTACTACAGATTTTATCCAACTCAATAAACAGTTCCCGTTTTTTCTGAAGGTTTTCGGGAATACACTCGATCACGATCTCGGCATCTTCAGCCAGCGACACATCCGACGAAGGAAACACTCGGGCAAGTATAGCTCGTTTGTCGGTCTGGGTAAGGCCCCACTTGTGGATCTCTCGGTCGATCGACTCGCCGATACCGCGGATACCCCGCTCGGCCAGCTTGGTTGTCTTGTCGCACAACGTGACTTCCTCGCCGGAAGTAGCAATCGCCTCACTGAGTCCCTGTCCCATCACGCCGGCGCCTATGATTATTATTCTCGTTCTTGACATCGAATAACCTAATCCTTTGTGTCGGCCCGACTCGGCTCGGGCCCATCCATAGTTTCATGGTCAAGTAAGCACATAGTTGGGCTCAGGTCAAACCGAATTCACCCAACAATCTTGCTACTACAAAAGTCGGCCAAACCGCTTCTGAATTGTAGAAAAAGTTGACGAAGCCCGGCCTATTGATTTGATTGCGGGCAGGTCGATGATAACCGGCAATCGAGACGAAACAGACCGAAAAACGAGGAATACCCAAATGCTCAGATTTGCACAGACAGCGATGCTAGTGGCGCTCATTCTACCTTTGTTCTCATCGTCGGTCAACGGTGAAATCGTCAGAGTGGCTCGTCGATACAACGTCATCAGTTTTTTCGCAGGCTCCTCCAGCCCGGTCGGAAAATACGAGGGGATAGCCGGGTTTGTAGATTTCCTTGACGAACAGGGACGGCTGGTCGAGGTCGATGGCGACAAGGTCTACGACCCGACATACAATCTCGGGCTCAGCTATGGACAATTGCGTAATAACCAAATGCTTTTGGATGTAGGCTTTCGATACACTCGTATTGAGCAGGCCGGCGACAACCCGCTGATCTTTTTTGGCCCCGATGACCAGACGGCCGAAGCCAAACTTCATCAGTATGATCTCGAAATCGCGTTCTATTACTTGTTCATGAATATTGTTGAGAAGAGCTTTGCACCCTTCGTCGGTGTAGGCGTTCGTGCCGGTTTCACCAACGCTTCGGCCTCAGGCTTTGAGTCGGAGTCCCACATCAACACCGTGTTTATGGCCAGCGGTGGGGCTGAGCTGAAACTCTGGGAGGGCGCGAAAAAGCAATCTTTTATGACCCTGGCCTCGGTCAACAGCTATGACCTCTTCGCCTCCGGCAATCGGCCCAAGTATCTCAATGTCGGTGCGGCGCTCAAGTATTACTTTCGACCCTGATTCGGCCGATAAAACAAGAAACCAGAAAACCTGAGAGGCCCAAGTTGATCGCAAGCTCGCCCCGTCTTTTGTTGTCCCTGATACTCGTTATCGGAATTGTCTCAGGCTGCGGCTGCAACGGTGACGATCCGCCCCAGCCGCCCAATCCGACCGGCGTGATGGCTGTGAACGGCCAGGTTTACAAGGGAGTGATGGGCGGTTCCGGGCTTGACCAGCCGCTTCAGTTTGGCGTGAAAAACTCAAGCGGCAGTTTTGTGGTCGATCAATGGATCCACTTCTCGCTCCTGGAAGGGGACGGCAGCATTTCCGCCGACTCGATCAAGTCCGGGAGCGATGGGCTGGTGACCCTCGAATACAACTTCTCCGGCAATATGGGGCATGCCACCATCCGAGCTATTGCCCGCAATCTGGATACGCTCGAAGTCTATCTGCGGGCCGACTTGCTGGTTCCGGGGGACCATGGGCAGGGGCAGTATGTATTGCTCGATGACACCTATGGCGATATTGTCGATTTCAACGGCCCACCCGTGTCGCTCGATGTTTTTCCGGGTGCTGAGATTCTTGTGGCCAATTACGAAGCGACCATGGGGGTGGTCTTTGTCATCTATGACACCGACACAAACGGTGTTATCGAAGCAACTTCGCCGATTTTCTCGATTATTGTCGTTGACTCCGTTTATCCACAACCACCCAGCGGCGCCACTATGAGTGCACGATATGAGGGCACTACCATCGACGGCCTCGGAATCGGTTCGCATTGGTGGAACGAGTTCATACCGATCTATGGTTTTCCTGATTTCGTCATAGTAGACAACAGCGACCCGAACCTGCTATCCCACAAAGTAGTCTTTGATGCCCTGCACCTGACCCTTTGGAGTCGCCAGTCAGACAGTACCGTCTATCAGATCGACATCGCCGAGGAATTCGATGTGTCTCTCTTTGAGGCGCCGCCGTCGGGTCCGGCTATCGACAGCGTATTGAATCGGTACCGGCGATGATCGGTTGCTGTACCGTTGTTTCAATCTGTCGATGTAAATATAAATCGAGTTCCCTACCCCCAAGCGCGAGCAACACGGCTTGACCGTGATACCCACGGCTTGACCGTGACACCCACGGCTTGACCGTGACACCCACGGCTTGACCGTGACACCCACGGCTTGACCGTGACACCCACGGCTTGACCGTGACACCCACGGCTTGACCGTGACACCCACGGCTTAACCGTGATACCCACGGCTTGACCGTGACACACACGGCTTAACCGTGATACCCACGGCTTGACCGTGACACACACGGCTTGACCGTGTCGTCCTGAGCGCAGTCGAAGGGCGAGGTTTCGACAACCGAAGACAACGGTAGGTCAGGTCCTTAACGGACCTGACATTATCATCAGTACCACAAGGGTCCTGAATTACTGCACGACTGTTTCAAGCAATTGCCAAGTAATCTCACCACTTTCCGAAACTCGATAAGCCAGCAAAGCGGTACCATGCCGGTCTCCGTCATCGAACAAGGCCAAAGCGCGGTCGGGCCCAAGTACACATACGGCGTCTCGCACCAGCGAGTCGTGACTGCCGGACGGTCTGTCCAGTCGACCGAGCGAGTCCCAGTTGTTGACCAGGTCGGCCGCCAGGTCGTCGTATGGTGCCCGCAGTCCTCTCGCTTGAAAGGCCGTCGTCTCCGCCTGGGTGAGGGTCGGAATCAGTTGCAGTGTGTATGCCGACTTGTCCCTTTGAACATAGCGGAAATTGGAAGAGTCTTCCTCCAGCGTCTTGCGTCGGAACTCGGCTTTTCGCAAATCATCAAGGGTGTCACCGTACAAATCGCGGTAATGGATAACAGTCGCGGCCAACGCAATGATCGTCACGCCGGCAATGACCGTCAGAATCGATCCCCATAGCGGTGTGGGCCGATGTTGGTCCTTATCGTGATGGGTCATCCCAAAGTCTCCTTAGATTAACCACTGTCTTGTCTGTTTTCTTATACACTCAATAGTAACCCAAAGCACATTTTGAAAACGGAGTCCGGCTGTTAACTTGCCGTTGACAGGCGAGATGGTCTGGGCTATACTGGTTCTATTGTGTAGAAGATTCGTGCAACGCTTATAGGAGTAAAACTAACATGCGTAATCTGATCCTGTGTCTGATGTTCGGTCTGATCTTCATAGTTGCCGGGTGTGCCGACGACGATGAAACCAACGGCGATATTAACAATGGTGGTAACGGTGGCGGGCCTGTTGATTCGCTGCGCAGTATAACTCTGGATCATGTCGATGGTTCACCGGCGGCTGGGAAAATCTCGGTCGGTACCAGCGTGGTGTTTTATCTTCGTCTGAAAAACGCCAGCGGCTTCGTGGCCAAAGGGATCACCAACGGCTGGCGAATCTACTCAACCGACAATGCCACCTGGACTACGACATCCATTGACACGACGGGTGCGTTAACCAAAGATGATTACGATCTGATCTTTACGTCGAATTCCTTCTCCATCAGTGGTAGCGGCAGCGACACAGTAGCCTACGGTGGGGCCAGTATGTCCGGCCCCGGTATGGTTGATGGGTTCGATGATGTCGCCTATGCGATTACCATTGGTCCGATTGATGCCTCTCAAGCGGGAAAACACATTTGTCTCGACTCCAGCTTTTATCCTCCGTCCGGCACTTGGATGTGGTCGTTCGGTAGTGCAGGCGCCGAGCCACCGGGTTGGGACGGCCCGCACTGCTTCGAGGTCGTGCCGTAGCCCCTTACTTTCTGACACCCCGGCGCAGGCCGGGGTACATCTCTTCTTGTAGGGCGGGTCCGGCTTCGCCTGCGCGCCGTGGCGTGAACCCGCCACCAACGGTAGGTCTGGGGTTTTGCAGGCTGTGTTCATCTTCGCCTGTGCGCCGCGGCGTGAACCCGCTCCCCGCTGTCATTCCCGCGCAGCCATTGTCACTCCGATTGCAGTTGAAGGGTGCGCGAAGCGCAAAGGACCCCGCGTGGCGCGGGGTGTCATTCCCGCGCCCCTATGTCATTCCCGCGCAGGCGGGAATCCATCCGTGGCGCACGAGGACGTACACCACGCACGAAAACCCCCTCGACTCCGCTCTGCGTGACATGTGATGGTTCAAGACCCGATGTGCGGTGCGCGAAGCGGGAAAAGTGATTTATCACCGCCCCGCAGCCTCGCGCATGCGCAAAAGCTGTTTGGCATACGCCTCGTTATCCGGGTCTTGCACAGCGGCAGCCTCGGCATGCCGGAGCGCATCGGCGAAGTTGCCGCGCGCTTCGCAAATGTTGGCCAGCAAACTCAGATGCTTGGCCTTGAACGATCCGTCCGAGGCGCGCTGCGCCGCCGTCTCGACAAAACGCTGCGCTTCCTCCAGATTGATCCGCCGTTCAAAACAGTAAGTTGCAAAGGGCAGGTAGTTGTTCAGGTTCGTGTCCCAGTTCTCACCAAAACCGGACTTCTTTTGCTCGATGGCACCCAACGTGTCCCCATGGACATACAGCGCTTGATCGGCTTTAAGCTCGGCCTGCAGCTTGCGACCTTTGTCATCTTTACGCGCACCGGAGGCCGCGATTCCGGCTTGCAAGTATTTCGCAATCCGGTCGGTTGCATCTCTTCGCCGCGCCAGCTTGCAGATCAACTGGGCCACACTTGCGATGTTCTGTAAATTCTTGCGCGGCGCTTCAAGTACAGCGTCGGCGGCGGGCAGGACGTCGTCGAACGGAATCTGATCGTTCCATGCCGCGTTGGCGTAGTTCTCGAAGACCTGGTATGAGTAATCAGTCGATGAACCATTGAGCGTCTGGGCACGCTGATAGTATTTGGCTGCTTTTACGAATTCCGATATGTCGGCATGGTAGGAGGCAAGGAACAATGCCTCGGCATGACTGGGCATCTTGTCAAAGGCGGCAATGCGTTCAGCAATCGGGGTAAGGTTCGACATGGCCTTGTAAAACGATCTGAGAAAACGTTCGGCGCCTGTGTATCCGGTCCAGCGGTTGATGACCGCGCCCTCGCTGTTGGTGAGTATGAACACCGGAAAGTACGGTCCCACGCTGTACCGTTCGCCCAGTTGAATCCCTTCACCTTTTTTGATATTCAGCGGCAGGTGCACCACCTGGGTGAGCGCGTCGCTGATTCGTTGCTCCGAGGCCACTTCACGAGCGGCCAGTTCGCAATACTCTCAGTCGTCGCGAAAGAACTCCAAAAGCAGCGGCTTCCCGCCCTGGGATGACAGCTTGGCGGCTTGGTCGAAACTGATCTGCTCGGCGGCCTTCGCCATCGTTGGCAGTAGCAATACTACAGCCGATATGATGATTACCAGATGTTTCATGTTTGGCTCTTATACTCTCTAAGCATGTACCCGTTCATTCAGACCATTATCACTTTAGTGCCGGCGATATGGTCGTGAATGCAGCGTCGTTCCTCGCTGAAGATAAAGAGCACATCCACCAAACAATATAATGGAATGATGCATATAAATCCGTTTATAATCAGTCTCATGAGGACATTAGTTTCGAATCCACCGTTGGTGCCATCCAATTTGACAACCTTAATATTGAGCATTCTCTTGCCGATTGACTGGCCTTCGGTCGAAAGAAGCCACCATTGGTAAGCGATGAGCCCAACCATGCCCAGAATGAAGAGCAAGAATCCCATCAGCTCACCGGCATCAGATTCGGACGTACCGGCTATGATGACCCATACAATAATAAGAGGAAGAACCAGTAAGCCGTCAATTAGCTGTGCACCCAGCCTGGTACCGCGATCAGCCAACTGTCCCGCCACCTGGCGGGGTGGTGGTGGGGCCGCCATAGTCGGCTGGCCGTCCGCGGAAGAAGGTTGCCACACCGAGGTGGCATCGACCGGCACACTGCACTCCTGCCCACACTGGTGACACTTGCAAACGTCGCCCGGTCTTAGATATTGTGCCACTAGTGAGGCATTGCAGTGGGGGCAGTTGAAAGAGAGTGACATATAAAAACCTCCTTGCCGGCTTTACGAAGTCGATTGGAGTTTGTCAAGCCAAGTATCCGACCGACTCCAAGTTACCTCGCATATACTTCGTAAGTCAACAGGAATTCAGTTGGATCTTAGGCGTTAGCCCCTTGCGGTTCATTCTGGCTTAATCACAATGGGTAAAGGTGCGCCCGTGTCAAGCGCTTCAAGCGCCGCCTCGCGCGCTTTACCCTGGCCGAGTGATTCTTTACCGGTCATCTGTTCGATTGCGATACGGACGATACCGGTTTCCTCAAGAGCAGCCCGGCCATAGTGAAACGGCTTGTCAGCCCCTTCGTGCTTTTGCATGAGACCATCCAGAGCACCGATCTTCTCCTGAGGATCATCCACTAGCGAGGCGTTCCCCTGGATCATGACACTGCGATAGAGATACCCGGCGCTGCAAGCTTTGTTTCCGCTGGCCACGTAGGCAATAGGCAGGTCAACTTCAAAACAGACTCGTCCGTCGCGTTTGATGTCGTCTATTTTTTCCCCTTCTAAGGCTGTGTGAAAATAAATGAAGTTGTCTAAAGCCACAAAATTCACCGGCTTGATTCGCGGCCGGCCATCGGAGCCGACCGTCCCCAGTCGTCCGACCTGACAGCGGCTCAACAATTCCAGCATGGATTCTGGATCGGTAAACTCTCTATCGTTTCTGCGCATGGAAAACCTACCGGGCCCTGACAGCGCGTAGCGAGTCTTTCAGCATGCGTCCGGGCGTCTTCTCGCAATTGGCGCGAATGGCCGTAAAGCACTTCTCGCAGCGGTTCTCCTGAGTGAACCTCTCGACCATGTCGGCCTGCGTATCGAACTGCTCACGCACCATCCCACACGGTGTCAGCTTGCCCCATGGATTCACGATGGCGAACCGTTTTCCCGCTTTGCAGTTGGTGTGTTTCCCCGCTTTGAAAAACTTCATCATTGCACGCAGGGTCCACTCCGAAGTCAGGATCGGATACCCCTCTTTTTGCATGGCCAGAAGTTTTTCGACTACTTCGGCCAGTTCCGCCTGATCGTCCGGTTCGCTGATAAAGTAGAAATCCTTGCCGGTACGCAGAGAGTTGTAGGTGGAGAAATTGCACGCCACCCCCCAGCGCTTGGCCACTTCGGCGATTTTCGGTAACTCACGAAAATTGTCACTCTGCACGACACAGGCCATTATGATGTCCTGATTATCGTGCTTGGCCAGTTTGGGCACCAGCTCTTCCATGTGCTCGAAGTTCTTCTTAAGATGACGAAAAGTATTGTGACGCTGATCCGGATAATCCAGTGAGAACGAGAAATGGTCTATGCCTGCTTCTTTTAAGTCGAGGTATCTCTTCTCGTTCAGGTTGTGCACGTTGGTCGTAACCACCAGGATCATGGTGCTGTCCTTGGCTCTCATCGCTTTCGCTATATCAACCAGGTCCTTGCGTAAGGTCGGCTCACCGCCGGATATCTGGGCTACGGCCGGGTTGAGCTTTGGCACCCAGTCGGCAAAGACCTCGGGACCCAGGCGAGGTTCCTCAACATAATGCCCGAGGTCGCAGTGTTCGCAATTGGCGTTGCAGTTGTAGGTAATCTCAAATGATACCGTGACCGGTTTTCCACGCACAATATTGAGCGCGGTGCGAGCAGCTATTTTGGTTTTGCGTCCTGCAGAGAGGCGAGACATTCACGTTCCTTTCTGTGAGGCGTAAGACGCCATCCATGTCCGACGCGAGTTACTCAGCCGCCCATGTCAAAGCGTCCGTAAACTCGCCTGCGATTTTCGAAGATAAGAAAACGCAACCGCGACGTAAAGCAAAACCCGCTCACACAGAACGGGTTTTGAATAATTGGGAGAGAGACTGCTATTTGAAAACGCTCACCGTATTCACGGTAAAGGGTTTTTACAGCCACTTGCGGCATTTAGCTCTCGCTGCCGTCCAAAGGGCGGGTCACGGCGTCGGCGCAGCAATCAAGAGACGACCTTCATGAGCAAATTGTTAGAGGTTTTCAAATGACCTCTCTCTCCACACTTTACTCTTATCTATAAGTAATATCGAAATGAACAAACTTTTTCGCAAGATAATTTTGACGTGGTTGCCTCAGACCACATTTTATAATATGTTGTGGGCCGAAAGAAAGATCGAACGAACAGGGATTGAACACGGATGATAGCGTCGGTAGGCTTGGACATTGTTGAGATCGCTCGGATCGAAAAAGATGTGAAACGATTCGGTCTTCGTTTCGTTGAGCGCATCTTGGGCGAGAAAGAACTGGCAATGTTCGAGAAACGTCAGGATAAGACGCTGTTTTTGGCCGGACGCTTCGCGGCCAAAGAAGCCATCGTGAAAGCCCTGGGGCGATACCTTACCGACCGACCGCCGCTTCAGCACCTTCAGATCATCAACGACGACTCGGGACAACCACGGCTTGAAATGCCGAGCGATGTTGAAGCGAATCTCGAGGGCGCACGATGCCATTTGTCGATCACACACGAACGAAACTACGCCGCCGCGGTGGCTGTTTTTGAGGACCCGTCATGAATCAGGATGAACTACTGAAACTGTTCAAAGACTCAGGCGCTCTATTGGACGGACACTTCAAATTGTCCTCCGGTCGCCACTCCGACATCTACTACGAGAAATTCACGTTGTTAAAACAGCCGGCTATCTGTACGCGCATCTGTGAAGAAATGGCCGAGCGCATCCGACCCAGCGGCGCAGTCACAATTGTCGGTCCCACCACCGGCGGAATTATCATCGCCTACGATGTTGCCAGGTATCTCGGACTCGAAGCGATCTATGCCGAACCGGGGGAAAGCGGACGTGTTTTCAAGCGCGGGTTTTCACTGGAAAAGGGTCAGAAAGTAGCCATTGTCGACGATGTACTCACCCGTGGTGGTTCTGTGCGCGAGTGTATCGAACTGGTGAACCAGTACGATGCCGACATTGTCTCGATCAACGTCATGCTTGAACGTTCCAATGGTACCGTGACCTTCGATTACCCGTTCAATGCCCTTGCATCCGTTGTCGCCGACGACTGGTCGACCGACGAATGTCCGCTTTGTGCCAATGGCGAATCCCTCACCCAGCGTGGTAGTAGGAAGTTCAATGTCACTTGATCGTTGATCCGCGGTGCTCTGTCATTCCCGCGCAGGCGGGAATCCATCCTTGTGTGTAAGGTAGGTCGAAACCCCTGGTCCGTAGGACTGCCGAAGGCAGGTTTCGACATTGACAACTGTGTGGCGCCTGGTTTGTCGGCGGGTGGCACCCTCAAAGCCTCTTTGGGGGTGATTCTTCTCGTGTGGATTACCGCCCCAAACAAGGTTTGGGACGGCCACCCAGGAAGGAAGAGACTTGTCGCCTTGGTTCCCGGCCACCGCAATCTTAGAGGTCAGGACCCTTGTGGTCCTGACGACTACTGTCATGCTGGCGAAGGCCAGCATCCAGCCTTCAAATCCAAGACTGGATTCCGGGTCAAAGCCCTGAATGACATGATTGGGGGCCGCATTCAACCGCTCAGGGTGATGGTGGCAACGCGCGAAGCGCGAAAAACAGGCCTTGACCCTGTCAATCGTTCGGCTCTTGGTACCACCAGGGGAATGGATCAGAGCCGGCCCAGTCAGTCTCATAAAAGCGTCCGTCAAAGCTGGTGAAGATGATTTTGTCAGGACCCAGCAACAGTGCTTTCTCACTCATGGTCGAATCGAGCATTCTGTCGACATACGGCTGCAACTGAACGGCATGTAGGGCCAGCCCGTTGTTGCTGGAACGCACCCAGACCCAACGATCGCTTGATGGGTCCCCGCCCGGCCATAGAATTGTCCTCCAGGTAGATTCAAGCGGCAACGTCAGCAGGGTGTCGTTTACAGTCAGCGAGGCATCGCGCTTCACTACCACGTCGTTAAGGCCGTGTCTTGGCGCTGTGTAAGTGAACGTATCTTGTGTTACCACCGATGGATGCCAACCATTCCCTACATTGATTAACGTCCCGCGCACTTCGTTCACTATATAGATAGACATGTTGGCGCGTCCCACCAGCAAAGTGTCATTGAGATACACTATCGAACTGAATTCCCGGTCAATGCTGGATGTATCAACCGCCTGGGTGGAAAGATTGTAGTACTCGATGATTCCACCGTTGAGGTAGGCCAGTCTGTTATTGTCGGGCGCCAACGTGGGGGAGTGGAGGTCCTCGCCTGCCAGCACCAACTCTCGTATCGGTTTATCGATTTCAGCGCGAAACACACCGCTATTGCCGAGGTTGAGAGTGTCGGTGGCAATATAGTAAATGTATTGACCATCCAGCGTGCGGGTCGGTTCGGTTTCGATTTTGTAACGGGGATGAAAGCCTGAGCCACCGGACTTGGTCGGGTCCTCTTTGCAGCCGATAAAAAACAGACCAGCTACCACAACAGAGATGAGGGCTAGTCCCAGCCCGGTACGATCTGCCATGCGCTGTTCGGTGATGAATGCACTTGAATGCTGGCCGATGTCAACGGTGAGCGGCATAGAATTCTCCTTGGACTGTCAGTATAGACAAAAAACTCGCCGGACGAAAGCATAAGAAACGTACCCCATCAACTCGGAGTCGCACCGGGGAATGCTCCAACTCCGTGCTGCATTAGGTTACGATGCGCGAAGCGCAAAAAAGCGACCTGTCGCCTTGCCAAAGCGGTCCATGATTATTATCTATAAGATTATGCCGGCCAATTTGCCACCACAGTATTACGAACTGGAACGCGAGTTCCGCGCCGAGAAAGATACCCGCGAAAAACTGCGTATGGCCGAAGAACTCCTGCGCATGATGCCCAAGCACAAGGGGACCGACAAACTTCAGGCCGAGATGAAATCCAAAATCTCTGCGCTGAAAAAGAAAATCGTGCAACCGAGCAAGTCCCCCGGCGCTCGGCAAGCACCCACCCACGACCATATCGACAAAGAGGGAGCCGGACAGGTCATCCTGATCGGTCCGCCCAACTCGGGGAGGTCATCGTTGCTCGACGCGCTTACCCATGCCAAACCGCTGGTGGCCGACTATCCCTATAGCACCCGTGAACCGCAAGCCGGGATGATGTCTTTTCAGACCATTCAGATTCAACTGATCGACACGCCACCGATTTCGCCTGAGTCGTATGAAAACTACTTGTCCGGTCTGATTCGCAACGCCGATCTGGTCGTGCTCGTGTGCGATCTGGCTGCTGACGAATGTCCCGATGATCTCGAATTCGTTATGCAGAAACTCAACGAGAAGCGGATCATTCTGAAACCTGAAGCCGACGAACAACCGGACGATCCGCGCTATTGTGTCAAGCGCTGCATGCTCTGCGGGCACAAGGAGTACGACGACGAATCCGGCGAGATGCTAAAAAGAGTCGCTGCGCAGTTCTCAGACTTTGAGATGGTTCCAACCTCGATTCTCGATGACGATTCTCTGGACGCTTTTCGGACAGCCGTTTTTCGGAACCTCTCGATTATCCGCGTCTACACCAAACCGGTCGGCAAAGAGGCGGATTTTTCCAATCCGGTCATTCTGCCGATCGGCAGCACGGTCGAAGATGCCGCTGTCGATCTGCACAAAGATTTCGCTACCCGTTTCAAGTTCGCCAAGATATGGGGGGAAGGTAAGTTCGATGGTCAGCGGGTCCAGCGCGACTTCAAACTAATCGACGAAGACATACTCGAGTTTCATTTGTAGACCGGCCGTTTGCAGGTGCCGTCAGGCGACACGCCCGACGGTTCGAAATGAGTTGACCGACGTAGGGCAGAACCGCTTCTGGTTTTGCCAATATAGATGACGGAACCGCTAATCCGCCGGGGCGGACGCCCTTGCATATTGTTCTTGTCGCTGTTATCTATGCTACAAGAAAAGGCGGGATTGCAAGTAACCCACCCTGCGAATCTTCAGCGCGTTGCGCCAAAGAACCCATTTATGGGTCATTCCCGCGAAGGCGGGCATCCATCCTCGTGCGTGGTGTACGTCCTCGTGCGCCACGTGTGACCTTTCGTTAGGTCGAAACCGTTGGTTCGAGTACGGACCCACCCTACTTCTAAAGAGCCGTGTCAATTCTCGCCATCAATCTGCCTAATCACATCGGTAGTGGTCACGAAATCGAGCGCATCACCATACCGACTTCTGGCCGCGCTCACGAACGATTCCAGCATGTCGAACTGAGCATCGAACATCAGTTTGGGATGGTTAATCATAGCCACATATATAGGTGAGCTGTCTGAGTGCTGTCTTAAGTATTTTCCGAAGCCGTTCAAAAGCATGTCGAGATTATGCCCTTTGGTGTCGCACGACAATGAAAACAGCGGGTTGCCGTACAGGTAGCGAAGATTGTAGCGCAGCATGGTACTCAGGTTGGACCAACGAGTCTGTTCGGAGCTTCTTGAGATACCGGCACCGCGACGCATTCGGACCGAGCGAAGGCGGCGACTCAGAAAGCCAAGCCGACTGAGCAAACCGCACTTGAATGTTGCAATCGGAATCTCCAGAAGACCCGCGCCGGCGTCCTGTGCAATGCCACAATCGGGTGCGAGATACCAATTGGCCGCGCCGGGCATCCGGCGGTAGTCGATGGCGATGGTGTCAAGATCGAGCACGAGCTCCTTGGCAATACTCGAATCTATCTTGATACCCAGTTTTAACAGAGCGGCGATGAGCTTGCGCTCATCCGGTTGCAGGGCCAACCCGGCAGCGCGGAAAGCCGCACAACGATATTCCGGTGTTTCCGGTCGCAGAAGGTCGTGCAGATAGTCCACACCGCGTTTGATGATAGCCGGGGCTGCCTCTTCGTCGCTTGAAAAGCCGAACTCTGCAAGATACATCCGGTCGGTTGCTACCTGCCAGCGATCTTCACACCAGGTCGAATTCAGCCAGTGCGGGTGGAGGTGAAGCTGCACATCGTGACCGCGCTTCACGGCCTCCTGCATCTGGGTCTCGAATTGATCGGCGTAATCGGAAAGTCCGAACCTGCGGTGCGCCCAAACCGAGCAAACATCGGCAAAAAAAGTAACGCCGACACCCAGCCCTTCGCATCTTGCCATTAATTGTTCGGCGGGACCGAACAGCACTTCATCATGCCCGAAAAAGTTGCGCCCCAGGAACAACTCATAGTCGGCCGTGATCAGCAGGTTGATTGGGCGTGGAGCTTGGCCTTGCACGATCAGTTACCAATTCTCAATGTCTGAGTTTCTATCGGTCAGTTGCTCCTCAGTCAGATACATGGTCACCCCCTTGGTGGCCAGCCGTTTCAGCTCATCGTAGAGCGGACGTGCCGGCATAATCCAGGCATCTGCCGCGCCGCAGCGAAACTCTGCCAAAATACCCTTGCCGACCAGATGCTGCGTGAGTCTTTCGAGGATCCATCGACCTCGGGGGTAGTCGATGCGAGTTTCGGAAACCACCGGATCGTAGCGACGAATCTCGCGTGTGATCTGCTCACCATGACCATCTATATAGGTCACCTCGAAGGCCTGAGTGTGGACTTCAATAGGGAAGTCATCAGTAGTGTCCTCGACACAATGGGCTACTCCCAGCCCCTGTGCGATTGAAATACCCAGGCCGACCACGCAGCCGTCGAGTTCCACCAACCGACCGACCGGTGAAGCGGCGTGGCAGATTTCCGGGCGGTCGGCATGACCCGATGTCACAAACTCGGCCTGGGCGCCCCAGGCACAGACGGATGAAAAAGGATGCGAGGACCTGAGCACGCCCGGCCAGGTCCGAAAGCATTCGGTCACAGCGCCGGTCACGGCTGGGTGGCGCGTCAGATCGATAAGACGGCCTCGCTTCATTTCACGGATCATCTGGTCGGCTGAGTTGTAGCAGGGCATCAGAATTGTTCCGCGATCAGCCACAACATCGATCAACCCGGAGACTACGGTCTCGGCACCACCGTCGACATGCCCCAGTTTGGACAGCGATGTATGCACCATCACGATGTCGCCGTCGGCAATTCCGGCCTGTCTCAGGTCGTGAGCCAGCTGTTCCCTTGTGAGCATTGCTTCGCCGCGTCGGCTTCGCGCTCCGATTCGAGACCGAATTGCTTTCAACGGTCGGCGCGCCAAACCGACCAGAGTCGGCGGCGCGACTCGTTTGGCCCAGCGGCGGAATCGATACGATAGGCTGGATTGTTTTCCCATTTTCGTCGTTTCTACATGCTCCAAGGCGTCCACTGAATCTCAGGCCGGTCAACGATACGGTCAACGGTATGCTATGGCAATGCAAAACTTATGTTGCATCACGGCGGCAGCCGCATTAGACTTAAAACGGACTTTAGAAACTGCGCCCAAAGATAGCAGGCTTGGTCTATGAAAAAAATACCTCTGTTCGATCTCAAACTGTCGGCTGCAGCCAAAAGGGAAGTTGCTGCTGTGATGAGCTCCGGCTGGTTGTCAACCGGTCCGAAAGTGGCCGCGTTCGAGAAAAAGGTCACCTCACTTCTGAAGGTCCCGCACGGCGTGGCCGTCAACTCGGCCACCACCGGATTGCAGGTTGCATTGCAGGCGATCGGCGTCGGTCCGGGACGCGAGGTTATCACCACGCCCTTCACCTATGTGGCCACGGTAGGAGCAATAATGGCCGTAGGGGCACATCCGGTGCTCGCGGACATAAGCCCCGATACTCTCAACATCGATCCCGATGAGATAGACCGCAAATTCTCCGCCCGCACCGGGGCAGTGATCCCGGTTGATATAGCCGGTCATCCAGCCGACTACGACCGCCTCCAAGCGCTCTGCAACCGAGCCACCGTACCGTTGATAGCCGACGCCGCTCATTCTATCGGAGCAACACACAAAAAACGCAGTGTCCCCCTGGCGGCCGACGGCGCCGTGCTGTCGTTTTATTCGACCAAGAATCTGACTTGTGGTGAGGGTGGCATGGTGCTGTCGCGTCATCAACCGTTCATCGAGATGGTCAGATTAATCTCTCGGCATGGCTTGACCAATACCGCCCACGAACGACGCACCTCCGGCAGTGCCGACTACGACGTAGTGCGGCCCGGCCTCAAAGCCAACATGTCGGAGCTTCATGCGGCGGTAGGGCTGGGCCAACTGGGCGAATACAAAAAACAGCAAAAACAACGCGAACGATTGGCCCAAAGATACCTGGCCAACCTGTCCGACCTGACCGACTTTCTTGAGCCGCCGGTAGAACGCAAACATTGCCGTCACGGCTGGCATCTTTTCATTATCAGGCTGCATCTCTCGGCCCTCAAGATTGACCGTGATCGATTTATCGATCTGATGGCGCGGCGCGGGATCGAATGCGGCGTACATTACAAACCGCTGTTCGACCTGTCGTTCTATCGCAACCACCTCAGCTTGTCGCCGCAATTCTTCCCCAATGCTGCCTACGCCGGTCTGCGAGTGGTGTCGCTGCCGTTCTATCCCACCTTGAAGCTTAGCCAGGTCGACGCAGTCTGCGACGCGGTGGAATCAATTGTTACCCGCCACAAGCGCTGAACCGGTGGAACACAGGATTGTGACACAGCCCGGCAGCCGAAGGCTGACATACATCCGCGGCGACGCAAGGCTGCCTTGACTCCCCTTGGTTTACTACCTTGACACCGTCCTGGGCAGACTCTATATTCGCGCCCGGTATCGAAGTCTGTCAACCTGAAAGGAATCACCGTGAATATCAGAATCAGTATCGTGATGTTGGCTCTGCTGTGTATTCTCTCCATGTTGGCCTGTTCCGACAACGGCGAGACGACCGACCAGACAGCCTCCGATTCGGCAACCAATATCGCCGAAAGCAGGATCGACACTACCGTTTCTGAGGCCGAGACCGACAGCCTGGTCGACGATGGTCCCATGATTAGAAATGCGGACAATCCCATCGTTACGTTGTCTACAAACTACGGTGATATGACGCTCGAACTTTACCACGATGTAGCCCCGGTCCATGTCGATAGTTTTATCGCCCGCACCAACGAAGGCTACTACGACTCAACGATCTTCCATCGCGTCTGGAGGAATTTCATAATCCAGGGAGGCGATCCGTTGGGGACCGGAAAGGGCAATGCCGGGTATTATCTGAAGGCGGAGTTCTCGGATCTACCGCACGTTGAGGGAACCCTCTCGATGGTGCGAAGCGGAGATCCCAACAGCGCCTCGTCTCAGTTCTTTATCTGCCTGGCCCGTACCGCTGCCTCAGAAGGACTGGATGGGACCTACACGGTGTTCGGACATCTGTTGAAGGGATATGAGGCGTTGCATGCGATTGGCAATGTAGAATGCATGACTAACCCGGCCAATCCGAAAGAAAACACCAAACCGGTCGAAGATGTGATGATTGTCAAAGCCTATCTATCCGACGCCGAGGGGAGTCCGTTGTAGACGGCCGGTTTTGACGTATAAGAGCTGTGAATCAAGCCGTTGTGTCGGGTCCTGGACCCCGCTGAAAGCTGGGGTTGAAAACGGTCCAAAACGTGAGTGGTGTTGGGCGACCCCGCCCGACACCTATCGTCCAACCCGCTGGCTGTCAGGCGAGTCGCCTTACAGCACCGGTACCGCAAGGCACGTCACTTGGCGGCGCAGAGGGTTTATCAACAAGCCCGAAAGCGGGGGTTGTGACCCGACACCCCGCGCCACGCGGGGTATTCCTGCCCTTTGTGGGCTGACAAGCCGGTGGCCGGGTGGCCGCCTCAAACCTTGTTTGGGGCGGGTAGCAAGAACCACCCCCAAACCGGGTTTGAGGGTGCCACCCAGTCGTTGTGTGTGGTCTTGGACCCCGCTGAAGGGGCTTGCTGGTAAACCCCTGTTTGCCGTCATTGCGAGGTCCCGCCTTTCGCGGGACCGCGGCAATCTCAATTCGTTGGCTAAGTGTCATGCCGAGCGGAGTCGAGGCATGAGATTGCCGCGCTCACCCCGCATGGCGCGGGGATCGCACGCAATGACGAGAGTTTTTAGTTACTCAATACTCCCAGAAACGGGGGGAGTGAGCCTTCGATTCCTGGAAAGAGAAGCATGAGCAAACGAAACATTGTCATCTTAGGCTCGACCGGCTCTATCGGACGTTCCACCATAGAGGTTCTTGAGGCCCACGCCGACTGCTTCAATGTTTGCGCACTGGCCGCGCATTCCAATGTCGAACTGCTGGTCAGTCAGGCCAAAAAACTTCACCCGGAATACGTCTGCGTCGTCGATGAGTCCAAAGCGTCGCTGCTTACGGAACAACTGAGCGATCAATCGGTCACCGTGTTGGCCGGTGAGGAAGAACTGGTCCGACTGGCCTCTTTATCTGAGGCCGAGATGATTGTCAACGCGGTGGTCGGAGCGGCCGGACTGCGTGCTTCTCTGGCCGCGGTCGAAAAGGGGAAAGCGCTGGCTTTGGCCAACAAAGAGTCGCTGGTGGCCGGGGGACCGCTATTCCCCGCCCTCATGGAAAAGAGCGGCGGTACTATCCTGCCCATCGACTCCGAACACTCAGCCATTTGGCAAGCCCTCGCATGCGGTCGAAAAGAGGAAGTCAGAAAAATCATCATCACCGCCTCCGGTGGACCATTTCGCGAATACCCGCTTGAGCAGTTCGATGACATCACCAAAGATCAAGCACTAAATCATCCTACCTGGAAAATGGGTCCGAAAATAACCATAGACTCCGCCACTCTGGCCAACAAAGGTCTTGAGGTGATCGAGGCGGTAGCCCTCTTTCAGGTGCCGGTTGAGCAGATCGAAGTGGTCATCCACCCGCAGTCGATTGTCCATTCTATGGTGGAATTCGTAGATAGTTCGATTTTGGCGCAACTATCAACGCCGGATATGCGTTTACCGATAACGAACGCTTTGTTTTGGCCTGAGCGGGTCGAGTCTGATTTCGGGCGGCTGGACATGAGCAACCTGAACCGTCTGACTTTTGAACCGCCCGATCTCAACCGCTTTGAGGCGCTTAAGATCGCCTTTGAAGTAGCAGCCGTCGGCGGTACCGCTCCGGCCGTGTTCAACGCCGCCAACGAGGTGGCGGTGGCTGCGTTCCTGGATGGCCGGATCAAGTTCGGGCAGATCGGCCGGGTTATTGCAGAAGCGGTCGATAAATTAACTATTGTGTCAGGCCCTACTCTCAGTGATATTCTGGAGGCGGACAGTCTGGCCAGAAAAGAAGCGGCTCATTTAGCAGGTCTTAAGTAATGGTAACAATTGCATCATTCATTTTTGTTCTCGGAATCCTGATTTTCATCCACGAATTGGGTCATTTTTTGGTGGCCAAGAAGGCAGGGATTCGTGTGGAGAAATTTTCGTTAGGCTTTCCTCCGAATATTTTCAAACACAAGGTCGGCGACACAACATATTGTATAGGCTTGATCCCACTCGGCGGCTATGTCAAGATGGCCGGCGACAATCCGCTTGAGGAAACAGCCGGAGCGCCGGACGAGTTTCTTTCCAAACCGATCGCCCATCGGGCGGCCGTGATCTTTGCCGGACCGTTTATGAACTATGTTCTGGCTATGGTCGTCTCCTTCGGCCTCTTTGCTTTCGGTGGGGGAGAGTTTATCACCGACCCGGACAGAGTCATGATCGGCCAGATCCAGCCGGATAGTCCGGCCGAACTGGCCGGGCTTCAGACCGGCGATCAGATTATCAGTGTCGATGGTCACCCGGTCAGTAGTTTCGACAGCCTGCGCTATCGTATCTACGCCAAACCGGCCCAGGCGGTCGAGTTGGTTTGGCTCCACGATAATGACACCCTTTCGACATCGGCCGTTACCGCTGTCAGGCCTCTAAGAAACGCTGAAGGGGGTGTTGATTCGGTGGGGCAATTGGGCTTTACCGAAATGACGCTGGGCCGCGTGCAATACAGCCTGGGTGAGGCGCTGGTGCAAGCGGTCAATGACACTCATTGGAAAGTAGCCGCCACCGCTTTCTTTTTGAAAGAGTTTATCACCGGAAATATCTCATCCAAGGCGGTGGGTGGCCCCATATTCATAGCCCAATTGTCCGGCGAACAGGCGCGCCGGGGAGCTTACGCTCTGTTTAATCTGATCGCACTACTGTCGATAAACCTGGCCGTATTGAATGTGCTTCCGATTCCGATACTCGACGGAGGCCACCTGGTCTTCTTGGCTATCGAAAAGATTCGCGGCAAGACACTCTCGATTAAGGCGCGTACCTGGGCCCAACAGATCGGCCTGGTGGCCATTCTGGGACTTATTCTGATGGTGACCTATAATGATATTGCACGACTCTTTCTTGGTTACTAAAGACATGGATACGGCCGGTATGTCCGCCCGTTCGTGCCCGGCGCTGGTACAGGCGCAGACGAGGACATCAAACGCCCACTGGGCGACTAACCGTGGGCGGATGATTCCGGACGATTTGATGACCCAACCAAACAGGAAACAGTAAATGGCGAGCAAAAATCTTTCTCTTTCACTTTGGGATAATGTCAAACAAGTTGGGGTGGCGGTGGTGCTGGCCCTGCTGATCAAGACTTCGATTGTTGAAGCCTACAAGATTCCTTCGCAATCTATGGAGGACACTCTGCTGGTGGGTGATTTTCTTTTGGCCAACAAGTTCGTGTACGGGGCACAACTGCCCATCGTCGGTTGGCGCATGCCTGCTTTTCACGATCCCGAACCAGGGGATGTTGTAATTTTCATCTTCCCGCGTGACGGTGTTACCAAGTATATCAAACGCTGTATCGCACTGGCCGGCGACACAGTGACGATCAAGAACAAAGAGCTTTTTGTAAACGGCGCGCGCTTTGACGACCCGGATAAATCCAAATTTCTCAAGCCGCGGATTGAGCCGCGAGGAGCCGGAGGAACCGACAGCCCGGACAACTTCGGACCATTCGTGGTGCCACCCGGGCATTACTTCATGATGGGCGATAACCGCGACAATTCTTACGACTCGCGCTGGTGGGGGCCGGTGCCTCAGGCAAATATCCTGGGCGAGGCGATGATGATTCACTGGTCCTGGAATGATGATATCCATCCCTCAGGCGAGGTAACGGTCTCCGATCCATTGTCGGTGCCGCGTCTGTTTGTCCATAACGCCATCTATTTCTTCGAGAAGGTCAGGTGGAAACGTCTGTTCAATCTGGTCTCATAAGCTGTGCGTTGTGGCCTGTCTTTGAGCCTATGCACCAGACTAATGGCACCACCAGCCGGAATCTGCGTATAAATAACTAACAAAAAGCGGCCCCGGAAGAAGGCCAAACCTGGATATGACTATGAACGACGAAACGACAAAGCCCGCTCCAATTCCTCAAAGCAGTCCGGCCCAAGCCCCGGAATACTCCGTGTGGCGCACTTTCAGGGAGTTAGTCGTCTACGTCCTTCTGTTTTTCGTGCTCAAGACCAGTGTTTTGGCCGCATACAAAATCCCCTCGTCGTCAATGGAGGATACCCTTCTGGTGGGTGATTTCTTGGTGTGCAACCAGTTTATCTACGGCGCTCGCCTGCCCTTTGTCGAATACCGCTTCCCCGCTTTTCGTGAACCGGAGCCGGGTGACATAGTCGTTTTTCTCTTCCCGGAAGACTCAACCACTCGCTACATAAAACGCTGCATTGCCGTGGGCGGCGACACGGTCGAGGTTCGCAACAAACAACTGTATGTCAACGGCAGGCGGTTCCCGGACCCGGATGATTCCAAATTTGTCGATACTCTGAGAACCGGCCAGAGGCGGATTCAGCCGTCTCGTGACAATTACGGCCCGCGTGTGGTTCCGGATAACAGTTTCTTTATGATGGGCGACAACCGCGACAAATCCTCCGACTCTCGTTATTGGGGTCCGGTATCAAAGGACCTGGTGGTGGGCAAAGCCATGATGATCCACTGGTCGTGGGATGATACACGATCGCCGTCACCGGAAGTGAACTGGCAGGACCCGCTTTCGGTGCCACGGATGTTTATTCATGAAGTCGTGCATTTCCATGAGAAGGTACGTTTCGATCGCCTCTTCACCATCATCTAAGTGAGCGGCCGAACCTGTTCATTCTTTAGCGAGAAAGGCCGATGATTCCTCTATTGAGATTTACCGACATCAAACACAGTGAAATTTGAGGCATTTTAAGTGATAAAAGTTCTGCTACTATCGATCCTTGGTCTGACTGTCTTGTTCACAACGGTAGAGGCGGGTGCGGATATCGAAATCGCCGAAGACAGTTTCAATTTTGGGCGTGCCGCGCAGCACGCCGTGCTAAGTCATCGCTTTACCATTGCGTCTACCGGTGATGATACTCTGGTGATCAACAAAGTAGTTCCAGGCTGTGGCTGCACCAAGGCGCCACTGGCCGATTCTGTATTGGCCCCCGGGGAAAAAACCACTCTGGAGTTGTTTTTCTCCACCAAGTCGTTTAGGGGAATCGTGAACAAGAGCGCTTATATCGAAACCAATATCTCAGAAGCCAAGTACTATATCAGGTTCCAGTCCGAACTCCTGCCCGAGCCTGATACGATCATGCCTATCCATCTCAGTCCCTCGCGTCTTGATGTCTCGCAGTTTAAGCCGGAAGTAAGGCGTCGGGCGAGATTCTGGATTCACAACAAGGACTCAGTCGATTATCGAATCAAAGTTATCGACTACGCCGATCAGGTCTTTGACATAAAAATGCCTGAGATGGTGCCGGCAATGGACTCCGTTTGGGGCGGCGTTATTGTCAAAGATGAGGCCATTCCTACCGGGTTTGAGCATTCCGTCACTTTTGAGCTCGACGACGGCAGTGGTATCCGCTACTCCCTTCCCATCAAACGTATGTACCGCGTACGCCAGTAGGCGTTTCGTTTGTCATGCAGGACATGATCCGGCATCCGATCTTCACCAACAAGTCCGCCGGAACTTGTCATTGCGGGGAATCCGCTGCAAGCGGGTGACGCGGCAATCTCATTCACCGTCACCCTGAGCGCAGTCGAAGCAAGCGTAGGTCGATACCCCTGGCCCGAAGGGCTGCCGCAGGCAGGTTTCGACATTTGAACGAAACTAAATGAGTTACCAACAGCTGTGAATCTCCGGCGGAGATAGCTTTCCTTCTTGCATGGGGCTGCAATCGCTCCGCAGATCCTGACCCGCCGTGGCCAGATCATACCGAACCGGCCTAGATTTGGTCTCGCTCTTACAGGAGTCGACCCGCGATATAGTAAGCGGCGCTGGCCACAATTCCGGTCAGTATCACTGCTCCGATCGCCTTAGCGAGATACCACTCGCTTTTCTTGACCGGAAAGCGGATGTGTAATGAGGTCCCAATTACACACCCGCCGATAAACCAACCAAGGATCGGCATCGCCAATCTGTTAGCACAAGTTTCTGCCACCAACACGCCGATGAGGACACCGAGCATGGACAAAAGGTATCTACCGGACAAGAAATCACTCAATTCAGTACCTCCTTTACCAATTCCAGATGGCTTGCGCTGTGCAGCCTACTACTGCTGCCCCAGCGCCGGCGACTACACAGTGCCCCCACCCGCAATTGGTGAATAGACAAAGTGTGCCGGCTGCGGCAAGGCCGCCCACCACACATCCCCACCAATCCACTATCCCGACATCACCTGCGATGAACTGTTCGGAGCTAACATGCCCTTCGCGTAATACTACGGGCGGGTTGTCCGATATATCCAACTCAAAGAATATTGTCTGTGGCTCGCCGCCGTTCCGCCAATAGGTCAATAACGCGGTATGATTGGCCGAATCATGCGTCGGATTCTCAAACGCCTGCCAAACCATCGTATCGGCACGAATCAAGATCGGCGTATGACCCGGTTCAGGACCCTGTTTTGAGAGGCCCGGTCGTGTGATTTCGTCATCCTGAATCGGCGGATCGGTTCGGTACTCCATCTCAATCAGCACCAACGAATTGGTATCGACGAAGGCGTATCCCTGTGACTGAAGCCACGAATGACCCCATGCGACATCCTGATTGGCCATACAACTCTGTAATACGTGCGCCTTCGCCTCGGTCTCATCCAGCAGTGTCTCATGAGCGATACTATTCGCCGTCAGACGAACGGAGACGTTCTCATCCAGCTCCTGCTGCGAAGAGAAGTCGGTCAGATCACAGCCCATTGTGCCGTTCAGCATGGCTACCACCATGAACACCATAAACAGTTCTTGAAAAGTCTTCTTGTACATAGCTTACCCCTTTTTCCAGAGTGAATTCAAATAAAACATTGTCGTATGTCGCCTCGCTCATTGGCGTCCTTTCACTCTTTCATATTCTGACCCCTTTTCTTTTTGCCGGGTGGGGGGTGGGCGTCTTGACCCGTGTGAAACCCAACACCCACACCCGGCTATTGGCAACTCCGCGCTCTTGCGGCAGAGAGGTTGGGAACCTTCCGCTGTCCACTGGTATGCTATACAACAATCGTGCCAAACGCCTTGTAAGATAGCTATCTTTCTTGCATCCGACTGGCTTACAATGCGATGCGAGTCGAATGCGACCGGGAACAATTTCCCGGGTCGGTCGCTCGACTTATCCGCAAACCGCCCAGCGTCGCAGCACGACCAAAAAGCGACGCAGTTAGCCCTTTTAGCGTCGAAAAGGGATCGTTTTGCGACGCATTCGGGGTAAATGCGTCGCAGACAGCCATTATAGCGTCGCAGGCGGGGTGATGTAAGCATCTAGTAGGGCGGGTCCGTCTTCGAACCCGCCATCTCCGGATGGATGCCGGATCAAGGTCCGGCATGACAAGAAGAGGACCACGCACACACCACCTCATACTGAGCGGAGTCGAAGTATGAACTAAAGAAAACCTGTTTTATCCCTTGACACAATTTCAAGCTTTACCTATCATTTGGTGTAAAGTTAGGACAACTCGAGAGCAACATTTGGGTCAGGCATCGCAGGACGAGTTGTATCGTGTCCGTCGCTTGTGGTTACCCGTGGACCCTCGACGGCTTTGAGAGGTTGGGTCTTTGCGTATGCAGGGAAACATCAACATACGATTCAAGTGGCTAATGGAGTAAAGGCACAATTATATGCAGGTCGAGACCCCTGAACGGGTGGCCCACAGCTTGCTGTGGGATCGGAAGGTGCGCCACCGGTGGTATCGACAATTGAACGGAAATAAATGAACTAGCAACACCTGTAAATCGGATTGACCCGTCGGTCGACTACTTATAGTATAGACCGTAATCCGGTTTTCAGGAGGTAAAAGCTATGATAAACGGTATGAGCAATACCAGAGGTTCGGGAAAACGCAGGGCTGTCGTCCTTCTGCTTTTGGCTGTCTTTTGTGTGGCGATATTCGCGCCCACAGTGACAGCCACGCAATGGGCCCCCGATAAGGTCTTTCCAGAAAGAGACCAGGTTATCGTCAGGCCGGAGATGGATGATATAGGGTGGGTCGATGGCCAAACCAAATCCTCCAGCCCGAGTAAGAACAAGTTTGGTTGTTTTGACATCAGGTACACTGCTCCCACACTTTTCCTTTGGTTCTTGGAGTTGATGGATTCATCGGTTACGCCAGATCAGGGTAATGGAAATGACCGCCAAAGTCTTGACCACGACAGAACAACTGCTCCGCAATAGTGAATACGCCTCAGCTCTGAGTTCACTGGAAGCCTTGGATGCGTCTTTGCTCTCGAGCCGAGACTATGGATTCTACTGTATCCTCCTGACCGAGGCAAACGCCTACTTAGGCACTTATGACGAGAGATTCATTGATGAAGCGGTGGAGATATTCCGGCACTCGGTTGAAACTGAGATGTTTGCCAGAGCCAAGTATGCGAAAGGTTGGCTCCTATCGCTTCAAGGGATGCACGCTGATGCAAAGCAGGTCTTGCTTGAAGCATACGCGAATTATCTGAGGTGCGGGAAGAAACATAAGGCAGGTTTGGTGCTTAATCGTTTGGCCTATGGCTCATTACAGACCGGGAATACTCAATCAGCCGTTGAAAACCTAGAAAATGCCATAAGGATTTATGAAGAAATTGGGGACAATCTTCATCAAACGAGGTTTGCAATCAATTTGGCGGGTGTGTTGTGGAGTTCTGGAAGACTTACAGAATCGCTCTCTGTTTTTTCAGAGTATGGACCCTCAGTCTCAGCTTCAGAGGAGAAGCTTGCTGTCGTCTTCTTCTACAACTCCGCTATCCCCTACGCCCTCAAAGGTGACATCAAAGAAGCCCGCAGGCGGATCGCCAAATGTAAGCCGTACCTCGATAAGTATCCGCGTGAAAAAGCTATTTACTTCGAGAACCTTGGTTGGATCAATATCCTCGATGGCAAATACGCTGCCGCCGAAAAGGCGCTCAAAGAAGGTCTGGAACTGTCGCTCACTATCGCCCCGGAGTCGGCCCTGATTTCACAGAACAAACGACTGTTCGGCGACCTCTATATCGCCACTGAAAAGTACGACCTGGCCGAGAAGTTTGCATCCGAAGCCCTGGTAGTTGCAGAAAAAATCAACGAGCGTGTCGAGATAGCAGCCTGTTGGCGCATCTTCGCCCAGGTGGCGCAGCACCGTAGCGAGGAGGCCCAGGCGCGCGAGTGGTTCGATAAAGCGATCGATCTGTTCAACTTGATCGGCACCCGCTATGAGTTGGCCGTCGCCCGCTACCTGGCCGCCGCGTCCGGGCTCTACAGCAAGAGTGAGCGGACGGCTATGCTGTACATGGCACGAGAATATTTCGAGGCAGAGGGGATCACGCCGTTTATCGCAAAGGTCGAAACGCAACTCAGCCGACAACCGTCACCTGTCAACGTCGACAAAACATCCGACGGTTGCCCGAACATCATCACCGTCAACGACGACATGAAAAAACTGCTCGACTTGGCCGAGCACGTGGCCCAGTCGGAGATGACCGTATTCCTCACCGGCGATACGGGCACCGGCAAAGATTTGTTGGCACGCTACCTGCACTTCTGTTCCGGTCGCAAAGGTGAGTTTGTCACCGTCAACGCCGCCGCCATTCCCAACCCGATGATCGAGGCGGAACTGTTCGGCCACACCAAAGGAGCCTTCACCTCAGCCGAGGCAGAGCGCAAAGGACTGCTCGAACTGGCCGACAAAGGGACTTTCTACCTGAACGAAATCGCCGACGCCACCCCGGAGTTTCAGGCCAAGCTACTCGAAGTGCTGGAGACCCGCGAGGTGCGCAAACTTGGCAGCAACAAGTCCAAAAAAGTCAACTTCCGTCTGATCGCCGCCACCAACCACGACCTCAAAGCGCGCATGCACGACGGACATTTCCGGGTCGATCTATACCATCGTCTCAACGAGATACCGCTGACCCTGCCGCCTCTGTCGGCCCGCACCGAAGATATCGCACCGTTGGTGCAGCACTTCCTCAAAGAAGCCGGTTTCACCGCGAACGGCGACGGCGCCGATCATTTTGCCGCAGTGCTGGCTCTTCAGGAGTATCCGGGCAACGTGCGCGAGTTGCAGGCGCGGGTGAAACAACTTGTCACCGTTGGTAAAAACGACATCGACCGCATGATCGCCCTGGCCAAACAATCCGGGTCCGAACGCGAGCGCACTCTCAAGGCGCTCGAATCGTGCGACTGGAACCGCCGCGAAGCAGCGCTTCTGTTGGGCGTCAGCGAAGCCACTGTTCGCCGCCGCATCGAGAAGTACGCCCTGACCCAACCGGTCACCGACTGATCTTCTTTCACACAAGATTCAGGGGCCGCTCTAAATTTCGGCGCCACTCTACGTCATACTGAGCGCAGTCGCAGCATGAGCACAGCCGAAGCATGAGCACAGCCGAACCGCGCGGTCTTTGTCTGTCACCCCGGCGAAGGCCGGGGTCCATCTTCCGAATTGGACGACACTCACCACGTCATATTGAGCGCAGTGGCATCATGAACGGCGTAGCATGGGACCAAGCACCGACAAAAAAGTCGTCTTTTCGCTTGACACGCTTTCTGGAATTCGATACGCTAATGGCGGAGTATTAGGACAACTCAAAATCAACATTCGGGACCGGCTTAGCAGCACGAGTTGTGGCGCAAACCGTTGGCGATGGTTACCCGTGAAGCCTCGGCGGCTTGGAAGGGTGGGTTTTTGGTTATGCCGGTAAACACGAGGATACCTTTCAGTTGGCCGAATGATAGAACGGAGAGAAGACGGATGTCCCGGGATGGACGCATTGTGTCCGCAGGAGTAGGAGGTTAATCTCAACCACACAAAGGAGGTGAAATCGGATGAAGAAACTGTTAGCATTGGTCTTTATCGTTGCCCTGGTGCTCGGGGTTGCAGTATCGACTCTGACGCCAACGGTCGAGGCCGCACCGAAGTGCATCGCAACCTGCATTAACGGTTGGTATTGGGTCTGCTGTCCCGTCGGTGGCGGTCAGTGGGAATGCTTTTGGGACGGTCCCTGTTGACGGGGCACCTCTCCTCAGCAACCACCTTGTAGTATGACGGTGTAAGTAACGTTACCAAACCTGCGTGGGGTGCCGGTCGACCGGCCGACGCCCCACCGAGAACCGATGTAGGGACGAGCCGCTTCTGGTTCTGCCGCCTACCGATTGTGCAACCACTAGAAAGCCTCCGCCCCACAAGATCAAAGTCTGGATTCCTGCGCTCGCAGGAATGACGGATAGCAGGGGCTCTTTCTTTCCGTGACCGGCAGATGTCCACATCTGCCGCGATCTCATGGTTCGGACCCACCGAAGCCCTCAGAACCTCGCCAAATATGGGCGGTTTTCATTAGACGCTCACCAGTCGGCTTACGTCTCTAAATGTGGCGCCGACGTGGCTTTGGCAAGCCCGCTCAGACAGCGGGCGGACGGCCTAAAAAAGCGGGTGCGGCCCTTGACAATACAGATGGCATTTTGTAAGTTTGCAAGTTGCTGTACCCAGGCTATCGGCGACCTTCGCTTTTGCCCTTTACAGCACGTATTGACCGGCGGCGGTTAGGCGAATTACCGCCGATGCGGTTGCAACATAGGTATGAGGACACGGATGGGAAATATGAAGTTTTGGTCTATAAATCGTATGGAGAAAAGAATGGGGATAGTTAGGTTTACGGCAGCGGGACTCTTGGCACTGTTGCTGCTGGCTCCGGGTATCATGGCGAGCGGATTTGAGGCCAACGGCGTGGGTGTCAAAGCCACCGCCATGGGTGGCGCCTTCAGAGCCGTGGCCGACGACTGGACTGCCGCATACTACAATCCGGCAGGCTATGCCGACCTATTGGACAATCAAATGGGCGCCAATCTGGCCCTGTTCCAGTATCGCAATGAGATTACTCCCAACTATCTCTGGGGTGGTCAGTATGAGTCCGGTATTTTCAACGGGCAACCCGGTTACAATTTCGACGAGATACTGAATAATCCCTCGGCCGGCTTTGCTGTTCGCATGCCGTTTTTTGGTGAGTCCGTTTTCGGAATCTCGGCTTACCAGCCGTTTGACTATAATGTCATGTGGGACCTTTACCGGCCGGTGAGTACTTACAACGACTCATTGACCTTTCCCAAAAACCAGTTCCAGAACAATTTTGACGTAGTTGCCTTTCAGGTGACGGCGGCCCGCGAGCACATTGCCGATAAGCTCTCATTGGGTGTGGGCTTGCAACTGCTCAGGGTAGACTTGCTGTACACCGAAATAATCTTCCGAAACAACCCTTACCTGGCCCGTGATTCGGAGTGGGAGCCGGCTTTCTATCCGCGTAATAAGGTCACCCAATGGGCTTCCAACGACGGTAGCGGATGGGGCCTTGGGTTCAACCTGGGCGCCAAACTTAAGCACGGCGAAAACCTCACACTGGGCGCATCGGTGGCGGTGCCCTTTACCGTTACGGCCAAAGGTGAGAGTGCCTTGGAATTCTACATGCCCAAACTTAACAACCCGGTCGAGCATCAAGGCACGGTTGAACACCTGTTGACGGCCGGCAGTAAAGTTGTCGACTCGGCTCATTACGAAGCCAAGCTGAAACTGCCGCCGACGGTCGGTCTGGGTATGGCTTACCAGGCCTCGGAGAGGCTCCTGGTCTCCTTCGATGCCGAATACACGTTCTGGTCGCAGTTTGACGGGTTCAATTTCGAATACAGCAATCACCGGGGTCTCACCGGAGCGGCCGATACCGCCACCGACATGAGAGAGTTCTTCACGGCTGACATATCCAATACCGTGGATTGGTCAAATACCGTCGAATTGATGGCCGGCGCCGCCTTCGATTACTCCGACAATTTCACCATTATGGGCGGCTTTTCTTACGATCAGTCACCGGCGCGTAAAGAAGAAAAATTCCACCCACTGTTTTTTGATCTGGGAACCAAGTTGACTTTCAGCACCGGAGCGCAGTTGCATCTGGATCGCTGGGACCTGGGCGTTTCCACCAGCTATACCCGCCACCCCTCAGCCAGCGTGGCTGACTTAGAAGATGCCGACGGCAACGGTCATCCGGAAAACTTCGCGGGTGATTTCGAGGGCGCAACGTACCAAACAGTGTTTGCATTTAATTATCGCTTTTGAGGAGATCAGTGATGGCAAGAAAGACTATACTCATAATATTGTCTACAGTGATATTGGTCTTAGCTTTGGTTGGAGGTTGCTCCGACCGGGAATCTCTGATCACCACAACCGACATCACGACCGGCGGTATGTCTCCCAAGAATCACGTCTTTGTGGACGAGCTACTGCTGCAGCTTCGCAATCAGTTTCAGCTCATTCAAATAATGCTGTATATGCCGCGGGCGTCGTTCCCGGTGCACTACGGCGGATCAGGCGCCAGAGAGTTGCCTTTGCTGTTACTTCTGCCGCCGCACGGCCAGGACGCCAGTTTCTATCTTGAACATGGCCTGAAAGACCTGGCTGACCAGATGATTTCGTCTGGTGAGATTGTGCCCATGTATATCGCCACCATACCCTCCGATCCGACTGAAGCCTTCGGCGGTTACATGTACGCCGGATCAAAGGTCTTTGCTGCGGGAAACAACGACGCCTTAATCGGCAATACCCTGATGGACTACATCAGTAAGACCTGGGAATATCCAAGCGAGAATCCGGACTTTCGTGGAATCGGCGGCGTCGGCACAGGTGCTTATGGCGCTTTCAGAGCCTCTCTTGTCCACCCGGGCGCTTTCTCGTCTATCACGGTCGTCGATGGCCCGCTGGATTTTGACGGCTCGGCCGGACGAGGTAACGGTTTGATAGGTCTGATGGCTCAGATCGTGGCCGAAGAACAAGGCGGTTTTGTTGATAACGAAGACTTCAGAAACCGTTTTGACAGCTTAGCGGCTTATCCTTTGTCCAGGATGTTTATTGGCGCTTCGATGGCCTTCTCGCCGCACGACACCGCCCTCGACTATGAGACGGAACCGCATACTTCCCCCGGTGGCTTCTCAGAATTGCTGATAACCATCGACGAGAACACCCGTGGGACGGCCGGCTACGCCATACTGGATTCAACAACTCTGATTTCCAGAATCATTACCGAGGATGTTCGCAACTTTGATTTCCACCTGCCCTTTGATTACGCAGGACAGCCCCACCCACCCATCTGGAACCTGTGGCTTGAAAACAACCTGGAAAACATGATGACCGGGAACGAATTGGACGGCGTTGATATCTGGATCGCCACCAGCCCGGAAGTCCACTACGGTTATCATGATCAGACCATGTCGTGGATATCGACCCTGGAGGGCAGCGGCTACTCACCAACAGTGGTGGAGTATACCGGCACCGATGAAAACCCAGCCACCACCCACCAGTACATTTTCGAGCTGATGCGCGATATGCTTAAGTTCCATTCCGACAACTTTGAAGCCAACGGCGCAGGAAACTGATTCGAAACTAAATGACATACCCGGAGACCTGAGTCTCCGGGTTTTTTTATTGCGATGGCAGACAACTCACAAACCTACGATCTGCTTTCAATTGGCGCTCATCCCGACGATGTCGAGGTCGGCACCGGCGGCGTATTGATCAGCCTGACAAAAAGGGGCTACCGTTGCGGTATCGTCATACTCACCCAGGGTGAGATGGGTACCGGCGGCGACGCTGATATCCGCGCCGTCGAGGTTGAGAAGGCAGCTGGAATTCTCGGCGTGGACATCGTTCGGACCTTTGATTGGGGAGACACGCGACTTGAGGATACCTATCCACGAAGACTACAACTGGGTGAGATACTTCGAAAGACCCGGCCCAGGATAGTCCTGGCGCCCTATCCCCACGTCGGTCACGGACGCCGCCAGTCGCATTCCGACCATGTCGCCGCCGGCATCCTGGCTATAAACGCGGCCAATCTATGTTCACTCAAAAAAGCCGACCTGAAGGGTAAGCCTCATCTGGTAAAACGAATCTTTCACTACTTTCTGCCGCCGCGAGTAGCGCCCAACTTTGTGGTCGACATCACGGCCTACTTCGACCAATGGTGCCAGGCACTCTGCGCTCACGAATCACAGTTTCTCAATCCGGACAAAGAGAAAGACTACATCGACCACATCGCCTCGATGGCTCGATCATTCGGTTTGCAGGCCGGGTGCAAATTTGGTCAGGGTTTTTATGCTGTCGAACCGATCCAGGTGCAGGACATGATGTCGCTGGTGGAAGAGGGCGGCCAGTAGGGAAGTCGGGGGCTGGTTACAAGAATGGATAGGTCTTTGCTTGGGGCAGGTTTTTCATCCGCTCAAGAAAGTCTGTATCGCTGATCTCAGTCGGCCAATCAAGATTCAAACGAAGGCGATATAAGGTTCCGAAGGATGGGTCTGCGATCTTGTAAATGGAGACCGCACCAATGGATATCAGTCCGTCTATGTCACGGAAAAACGCTTCGGCTTGTTTCTTTAGTCTTGTGTAAAGATGCTTGGTATGAATATAATAGAGGTCGCCAATGCTCATCTCATCATGTTTTAGCAACAGGTTCAAAATCGCAAGCTGACGCTCTCGGATAACTCGCTTCCTCGGTGACAGCAAACGGTTAAACAGGTCATACATGGTGTCGCGGTAGACAGCCTTGGCCACGGCAGTCTTGATTTCTCCTAACACCCGTTTGCTTTGGGTGGCAATGCCCTTCAGACCGAACTTCAGAAACGGTGTCAGATCATGCTCATTAGCACGCACAGCGGCCAACGCAGCCAGATAGTTCGTCTTCTCATCATAGTAGTAATTCGACATAGCAATGAAACAGAAATCCCTGAGCCCGGCCCGCTGAAGCATGAGAGCCTCAAGTGCCCTCGCCGTTCGACCGTTGCCATCAACGAAAGGATGCATGGCTGCGAAGTGGTAATGAACTGCCAATGCTTGGACCAGCGGATCGTGTTGGTTGTACCCAGTCTGAATTGCCGCAACCATCCGCTCAAGAGCATCACTACACTCGTCGCCACCGGACACACCCCGGTGTCGCGGGTTCCCAAACGTTACATTGTCATCCGGTCCTCGGAGCTTTCCGGGTTCGCAATGGTCATCATCGGCTCCTCGCACCATGCGCTGATGGATTTCCTTGACTAACTCTGCATCCACGCGCCTGTCGTCCGGGATAGTAGCTATCCATAGGTAAGCATTCTTGGCTGCATGAGCCTGCCGCTGCGATCGGGTAATCAGTTGGTCGGGCGATTCGCCCAGCGCAATGTCCAACTCCTTCTCGGTGAAATCGGCACCCTCAATTCGTGAGGTGCCGGCCACTTCACGCTTAAGTTCGATCTGCTGCAATTGCTCGACCCATGAGCGCTGGTATGGCATGGAGTGCAATGATATAACAGCCGATTTTGCCTCCACTAAGTCTCCCGCAATCGCGCCAATATCGTACTTGAGCCAGGAATCTGGCAACCGATACTGAATCATAGTTAATACTATAGGTTTGATATTGTATTGTCAATGGCTTTTTATTGGAAGCTATCGGCAATTATAACAATAAGTTAACTGCCGACACTACAGTTTCATTGGAGATTGATTGGGATTATATTGGACCTGTCGTCGGGATCAAACCTGAGTCTGAGCAATCCCCACCTCAAATCTGGTAGTTGATATCCCAACCCGGTTTGCGCGCCAGAACAAAGGCCGATGATTCAGTAATATTCAAGTCGACTTTGCTCTTGAGAGCGTCCAGAATCAAGGCGCGGGCTTTGGTCTGTGCGCCGTTGTTGTTCAGGTGGTCCAGATAATTTTCGCCCACGATAGCGTTGACCCGTTCAACATATCCGGCTGCATCTATCGGTTCTTCGGTCGAGGCGGAAAACCGTTTTATCACTTTCAGCCCGGCTTCTTCGACGAGTTCCGATAACTCCTTGGGCGTGTGCAACCGTGCGCCCATAGAGTCGTGCGGTCGTTCCTGGGGAAACAGGTCGGGATTACTCGCGGCCACCCGCGCGAAAGCGTGAAAGAACTCCTGATAGCAACGACTGGACAGCGCCACCAACCCAAGCCGACCACCTGGTCTCAACACGCGCAGCACCTCATTGAGAAATTTCTGCCGATCCGGCACCCAGGGGAAAGCATTGGACGATACGACCACATCAAACGAGTTTTCTTCAAACTCCAAATCAAGAGCATCACCGGCGGCGAAAGCAACATTCTTGCGCTTCTGCTGCTCGGCAATTCGACTGGCTAACTCTATCATTTGTGGCGATAGATCGACCCCCTGCAAAAAGCCTCCATCGGCCAGACGTTTGGCGATCTCCATCGACAATTCCCCGGGACCACTGCCGATGTCAAGCACCTTCTCATCGCCAAAGAGATCCAGTTCATGAATCAGCGTGAGAAACTGAGAGAAACGGTAAGGTGCTACTTTCTGGGAGTAATCCGCGGCCACTTGATTGAAACTGTGTGTCTTCATAATCTACCTCAAATCTGTCTCATGGACATACTGATCGAACCATGGTATTCGATAACATCCGACCGTATCGACCGGCCAAACGATAAGTACTTGTATCTGTCAGCGGCCGCCGCCGCCGGGCTGTCACCGCCGAAATGTCAGCGGACTACTTTGTGACTTTGCATAACCTCAAAAGCGTGCTCAAGATCGGCCACCAGATCATCAACATCCTCCAACCCGACCGACAATCTGATGAGTCCGTCCCCGACCCCGCGTGGTTCGCGAACAGCGCGCGGGATAGAGGCATGGGTCATTGAAGCCGGGTGGTTGATCAACGACTCCACGCCGCCCAACGATTCGGCCAGCACAAAGAGCTTGGTGGCCATAGCGAATGACTTAACCTGCTCAAAGTCGGCGTTGATTCTGAACGACACGATTCCGCCCGGTCCCATCATACCGTTCGGCAACGACTCCGTCTGTAACCCGGGAAAGTAAACTCGTTCGACGATATCAACACTTTGCAGGAATTCAGCGATCCGACAGGCATTGTCACAATGCCGATCCATCCGCACATGCAGGGTCTTAAGGCCGCGCAGCACCAACCATGATTCGAAGGGACCGAGTTGTGCCCCGACCGCATATTGGTTGAACCACAATCGCTCGGCCAGCTTCTCATCGCCGGTGACCAGGGCGCCCCCGATAACGTCACAGTGTCCGGCCAGATACTTGGACAGAGAGTGGTGTACGATATCGGCGCCCTGCTTGAGCGGCTGCTGCAAATAAGGCGTGGCGAAGGTGTTATCGACGGCGGTGAGAATGTCGTGGGCACGACCGATCTTCGCGACCGCGGAGATATCTATCAGACGCAACAGCGGGTTGGTCGGTGTCTCCAGCCAGAAGAGGCGCGTATTTTCTTTGACTGCGTTCTCGAAGGCGCTCGGGTCGCGTCCGTCAACGTAGCTGAACTCAAGACCAAAATTACCCAACAAACGGTCGAACAGACGATGTGTACCGCCATAGAGATCATCAACGGCCACCACATGATCGCCAGTCTTGAGCAGATTGGTGACGGCACTGACGGCCGCCATGCCCGATGAAAAAGCGTAGGCGTGGTTTCCGCTTTCGAGCGAAGCCAGACCGCATTCCAGAGCAACCCGGGTCGGGTTGGACCAGCGAGAATAGACATGCCCCGACTCGTCACCGGGGAAGGCGATACGATAAGTCGAACTGGGATAAATCGGGGTCGTCACCGAATTGGTGCCGTCCTCGGGAACGCGACCTGCGTGCACGGCGCGGGTGGCTAACTTTCTGTCTTTGAGATGGTCGTCCATGAACTCCTCTAATCGATATGTCCGTGTTCACGCATCCAGGCGTCGTTGAATACTTTCGAGATGTACTTGAAGCCACTGTCGGGAAGAATCACGACAACGATCTTTCCTTCCTCAAGTAAGGCGGCATGTTTGAGCGCCACATGTACCGCCGCCCCGGATGAACCGCCGCCGAATATTCCTTCGGTGCGGGTCAGTTCGCGAGCGGCTACAAAGGCCTCTTGGTCGGTGTGCTGATAAATCTTGTCGATCACCGAAAAGTCAATCGTGGGGCAGAGAATGTCCTCGCCGATTCCTTCCACCTGGTAGGGGTGCGGCTGGATCATGGTCTGATCCTGATGGTACTGATAGTAGACCGAACCAATCGGGTCGGCGCCCACAACTTCTATCTCTCGGTTTTGCTCCTTCAGATAGCGGGCCGTTCCGGAAACAGTACCGCCGGTCCCAACGCCGCCTACCAGCACATCGATCCGCCCGCCGGTCTGGCGCCAGATTTCAGGGCCGGTCAGTCGGTAGTGCGCTTCAATATTGTCGAGGTTGAAATACTGCCCCACCATGTATGAACCGGGTGTCTCGCGGTGGATTCGCTTGGCGGTCTCATAGTAACTCTCAGGAGACTCACCGGGAACGGCGGTCGGACAAATATGCACCTCGGCGCCGAAAGCTCTCAGGGTGTCGACTTTTTCATCGGACATCTTGTCCGGAATAGTCAGAATTGTATTGTAGCCGTTAGCTGCTGCATACATGGCTACAGCCGCGCCGGTGTTGCCCGAGGTTGCTTCGACAATTGTGCCACCGGGCGGCAGTTCGCCGCGCTCGACCGCCTGGTCGAGAAGGTAGACAACCATCCGGTCCTTGATCGAACCGGTCGGATTCAGGAACTCCGGTTTCACCAGGACGGTCGCCTTGATATTGCGCACCGTGGTCATTCGACGGAGCCTTATAAGAGGCGTATTGCCGATAGCGGCTGTTATGTCCTCACCGTAGAATTGGCCACTTGGCTGCACAGACTGGATCCCTTGCTGTTTTGTTTTCATTTTCCCTTTCATCTAGTACTATCAATAACCTTGCCTATCATAACAAAAAAATCCACCTCCGTCGAGGTGGACCTTCAAGAATTCCTATACAAAGGCAGACTAAGGCACACCTCGCCATTCTTGCTGACTACAACAACAACAGCCTACTATATTGTTTCGGCAAATCGTCTTCTGGGTGTAAATCGGTGTCATAAATATGTACCAAGAATGCCTATCTTAGATGGATTATAACAGGTAACTTGGATTTGTCAAGATGTTTCCGTCTCTCGGATTGTCCCCGACCAACCTAATGCCCTTCTGAGCAAGGGTTCTTCTCTATCGGGAGTCCCGAAAAAAAAGTTGACAACAAGTCGTGCATATAAAAATATGGATTCAGAAAAACAGGAGTTGCCCGATATTTCAGGCATAGTACCGTGTTAATATAAGCATTTGGAGGAATTCAAATGGTTTGTGCTCATTGTACCGAGAGAATCCTGGATGAACCTATCCAAATGGCCGGCGCCAGCTATTGCTCCGAAAGTTGCGCCAACTTGGCCTTCGACCTCGATCCGGAAGAGGGAGAAGGGTACTATGAAGAATCGGAGTTGGAAGGCATCTACGAAGAAGACGAGTAGCCGGGGTGGCGGTGCTGTCAGGCGACTCGCCTGACAGCGCCTCACACCTCTGATGGTCAACACCCCTGTGGTTTCGACGTCTGTCTTTAACTACATTCCTGCCGTTATTCTCTTTCTCCTTCTCGCAAGCATCCAGGCCATCCAAGCGAACAACAAGGCACAAAACACAATCATCCCCCATTCGGAAAGAGTGGGGATATTTTCAGTGATCGGCTCATCGCCTGAAGATATCTCCAAATAGGAATCCTCCACGGTCCCTGGCGCGGTGAAGTGAAGCGGGCCGAAAGTTAACACGTAAACGCGATCCGGGTACGGCGTCAGCGTGTAAGTCCACCCGGCAAAGAGTCCATCCACACTCGGTGCAACAGAATCCGCTCCAGGGGGCAGAACATAACCAACCAGGCGGACTCGGCTGACCTCTCCATTGATATCGACTTTCCACTCCATCTCGGTCGAATCACCCTCTTCGACGTCACCCAAGTATACTTGAAGGAACGAAGACGAGTCGATGGAGATATCGATGTAGCCCTCCTCAGAGTCCATGTAGCTGATAGCAAAGTCCGCTGCGGTCATGGTGTCACCGGGAATCGGCGGCGAGAGCGTGTCCGGCTCGGAGCAGGCTGTCGGTCCCATCTCGCTGGCACGGGCAGGCATAGACCCGCTGTGCCACGCACTAGCGTACCCACGGTATTTTCTGTAATCCGTCTTCCACCACCTATTGTATAGATATGGAACCTGTCCAGGGTCTGTGCCCCGCCACTCCTCCAGGGCATAGGCTCTGGCTCTTACGCTGCGATAGCACATTGCGCTGCCCCAAGTGAACATGGAGTAGTCGGCGTCCATCTTGTTGCACCAGCCGACCAGGAAGACACGGCGATATGTGATCTTGGTCCTGGCATGCACCCTGCCGGCGACGGCTTCACTAGGTATGATGAGTCCAGTGACGAACATAAGTGCGGCCACAAGACAAAAACACGTGCGGTTTCTCATAACATCCTCTCCATATGCTGAAACCTCTCTGGTTTCACCCTCTGTCTGTAGCTATATTCCTATTGTTATTCTCTTTTTCCTTTTCGCCAGCATCCAGGCCATCCAAGCGAACAGCAGCACGCAAAAGATGATCATCCCCCATTCGGTCAGGGTGGGAATTTCTCCGGAACAAGCCTCTATCGTGTTGTCTCGAATGCAGTCGTCGCCTTGCATGCAAAACGAGAAGCATTCCGGGGGTATTATGCCCCTTACCAATACACGATCTCCGAGATTGAAGCTGCCGAAATTCTGAACTTCATAAACCAGGCCGTTGTCGGCATCAAGCAGCCAACATTCGACACCTTGGATTATAGTACCGCAGACTGAGAACTGGATGCCGGGACAAGCTTCAATCGTGTTGTACTGAAAACAGCCGTCGCCCTGCTGGCAAAACGAAATGCATTGGGACATCAATCGTCCCTTCACCAGTACCCGATCGCCGACCGTGAAACCACCATAGTCGGCCAGTATGTAGACTCCGTAATTGTCAGAATCAAACAACTGGCATTCGACACCTTGGATTATGGTGCCGCAGTCTTCGATATACTCGCCCGGTATGGTGCCGTGAATGCGGAACACCAGGAACTCGTGATGATTCCCGGCCTGGAACGGGGTCGAAAACGTGCCGCTGGGAACGAGACCGCTCTCATACCAAATCCACTTCGCCTGCCTGGGTGAATAGGCCGCAACCCAGATATTCGGGAAACCGTAACCCCAGACATATGAGAAAGGTGCGGTGGGAGTAGTGGGATCAAGATCATAGCCGGGAACGCTCGTTGGAGCCACCCAAAGGTTGTTGGCCGTCGCGTAGGCGATGGCTGCATCGACCTGTGCTTGTGTCGGCTGAGTGCTGGCCGGCCAGGGATCAGGTATCCCCAGGGCACTTGCATATTTACCGGCGGGAAAGACCTCCCAGGCCGGTTCTCCGGTGAACCCCTCCAAATACCGCGTCATGTTGATGAACTTGCAGATAAATCCCTGAGCAATACTATGATCCGATGAAGCTGCCACATAAAGGTAGGCGTCAGACGGCTGCGTCGTCGTAAAATGATCTTCCACCGGCCATGAGTTGGATACGCCGATAGGCCCTCCGACAGTTTGTGTGTTGGTACCTGCGTAGACTGTCCCGAAGTTGTCTATCGTGAGGTAGATATCCCAGTCCTCAGGAGCGGCCTGCGCAAGGGACCAGCCGCATGAAAAGACCACGATAGCTACAAGTAGAATCCGGCCCAATTGTCGTACCGAGGCGGCTGTGCTCGCTGTCGGCGGCCACACATCGGCCTCCTTTGGAGTAATGCGTCTCATTGCGCTTCCACCTTTCGATGATGAGTTCCGTAGATCAATGCCATAATGGTTTCCGCCTTACAGTGGACTTATATCCACGTTTTCATGTTCTCACTCAGGCAGGCCAACGCCCACCCCAAACATCACACACTGAAACGCAGAGTGCGATGATGAATCACGATTAGTATGTCGAATGTTGTTTGAGACCGTCGGACGACAATCGAAAGATGCATTTACTCTTGGGCGGTCCCGCAAATGCTGTAAAGATCAGCCCGTGAAGGCTTGCGTTAACTTTTCTCTTGTGGAATTATTGCCTAACATCTCCTTTCTGATAACGTCCCTAAAACCTGAAGTCGTCAGCGAATTCCGCTGCGTAAGTTTGTACATGCTTATCTTACCTCGTGTGAGTGCAGTTGTCAAGCGATATATGACAAAAAGGCCTTATTTACTTTGTTTGTGTGGTGCGAAGCACTGCCGGTCAAACTGAGCCATACCGACCGTTCGGGCTTGTCGAAGAAGTCCGCATTCGAGTCATCGCGAGCGTATCCGCGCTTCGCGGCTGAGCGCGGCAATCTCACTCAGCGAGTCACTCAACGATTGAGATTGCAGGTGCTGTCTGGTGACTCGCCTGACCGGAAACCAGCTTGTAGGGCGGGGTCCGTCTTCGCCTGCGCGCCGAGGCGTGACCCCGCCTTCTTTGTACGTGTCATGCCGAGCGCGGTCGAGGTATGAAATCGACAGGGCCTATGGTCTGTCAAGTCGCGATCATTCTACACCAGGATCGAAATCTTCCACCAGCCAAATGTCGCTGCGATTAGTGCCCTCAATGTAGACGATTCTTTCCCCCGAAGGATCTATGGCAACTCCGGGCGGTTCGGGAAGATCGTATAGGAAGTAGTCCCAAGGTGTATCAAACGACAGTTCAAGTATTGTCTCAGGCTCCCGGGAGCCCAGGGCGAGTCGACAGATTGCACGATCGCGCTCGAACTTCCAGACGAACAGTACCTCTCCGTCGGTCGACCACATCAGGGGCCAGAAGTCACCCCGGATTGTGTAGTACCCTGCCGGGTCGGCCAATGGAATAATTCCCAGGTAGTCACCGTGCGTGTATACCGCCGCCATCCGACCATCTGGTGATACTATCGCCGCCGAGTGATGCTCGGGGAGGAGCATCAGTGTGTCCAGTGAATAAAACAGTCCGCTACTGTCGACATCAGGGTAGTAGCAACTGCGGTTCTTGTTCGTCTTGCCGAAGTAGCTGATGAATTCCATAGGCTGCCACGCGATCTGAGGTCCACAGCGCCTGGTAACTTCTGTTTCAAAAACCCTGTGCGGGCCACCGGCGGCTGGAACAGCGGTCAGGTAGGATTCTGAACAATAGTCACCCTCGCCGGTGGGTAAGGCAATGAACCGACCGTCCGGCGACCAGGCCGCCGATGGCGTGAAACTGGCTGTGGTCGTTACCGAGTCAGCTTCCCCGGAGGTCAGGTCAAACACATAGATATCGCTCGGTCCCCAGCCAGAATTAAACTCGCGCACGCAGAGCAGTTTCTCGCCGTCGCGCGAAATAGCCGGTGACCGCAGAGGTCTGTTGTCGCTGTGCAGTAGTTTCTTGACATAGCTGCCAGACGTTGTTCTTTCAAACAGCCACACATCAGACCCCATGACTTCCTCCTCGTAAAGCAGCCGTCGCCCATCGGCAGAGACGGTGAAGCTGCCATCCCCCTCTATCCCCTGCAGCAGAGTCGTCCCGTCGCCCTGAGGCGCTCCGGTTTCCGGATCGATTGGTATCCTGACCAACGACTTGTTCAACCGCGGACCGCATTGCAAAACATTAACGCCGTCACCATCCGGACACCATCGGCCTGAAAACACCGCCGTGTCAATCAGCATGGGCGCCGTGCTACCGTCGACAGCGACCGTCCACAGGGGGCAAGGTTTGTTCGATGACCGACCAATCGTGAAGAGAATATGCCTACCAGTGGGGCTCCAATCCATCCGTCTCGGCCCGACTGTCGAATCGGGCAGGCGCAGGATCGTTGAATCGGTGGTCGTCAGATCGAACAGAAGTATACCACCGCGCCTCGAAGTGGCTATGATGCGTCCATCAGGCGACCAGCAAGATTGGGTTGGGAGGAGGTCAAGCTGCCTGTTGGTTTCGCTATCCACATCGATTAGCATGATCTGGTGTTTTCCGTCCGCTTTGGCGCGGGCCAGGATCTGCTTTCCATCAGCCGACCAACTGACATAATCGATATCGGTGGCTGCCAGCACGCTCCGGAAGTCCGAGCTGCCTATCTCTGAGATCAACAACTCCACACGAGGTTCGAAATCCGACAGGTGCGGGTCATGATCGCAGTTGCGCCTGGTAACGGCCAAGCGGTCTCCGATTGGTGAAAGCCGGGCGTTGCTCAGGCAAAGGCCCGTCGCCACGCGGGTGGTTTTGGCTTCACCGGCCGCACCCGCCCAGGCTGTGCCGCCCACTACCAAGAGTCCGATCAGACCGGTTGTTATAACGCTGTATAGTTGATGCATCTGATCCTCCCACGAATATGCTTGTGCTTCACCTATAGACGATCTGAGCGGCTGTTCTGTCAAGTTTGTACTGTGCCCGACAACTCTGCCACCCCACGCAACGGGCTTGCTGACGAACCTACGGAACCGGCAATGCGAGGAATCCCGCGGCCAAAAGTGGCTCCTATTGGCGGGATGTCGTGGCAATCTCTCGGTTCGGTGGTGTTTCGTGCACGGCAGATGTCCACATCTGCCGCCAGGTGGTGTCGCGGCGACCCCGCCCGACACCTGCCGTCCCACCCAAAGGCCGTCAGGCGAGTCGCCTGACAGCACCTGAACGGACCAGTCCACAAGGTCCAGATCGCAGGTGGTGTTGGGCGACCCCGCCCGACACCTGCCGTCCCACCCACTGCGGTAGGTCGAAATCCCTGACCCGCAGGGTGAAAGTCACGGCTTGACCGTGTCGTCCTGAGCGCAGTCGAAGGGCGAGGTGTCGACAACCTCATGCTGAGCGGAGTCGAAGCATGAACCAGTCGAAGGGCAGGTTTCGACATCAGTATCTATCATGCCGATCTTGAACCGACATCCAGTTCTGCATTCGCTACTGCCCCCAACGGATGGGTCTGATCGTGTCTTCGCTCCACGCGACAACGAAAACACCAGCCTGGCCACCCAGCTTTCAATCGCGGGATATCTTTAGAATTTCGTAGCTGATCGTCCCGACCGGGACTTTGATGTCGACCTTGTCGCCGACTGCCTTGCCCAGCATGGCCGAGGCTACCGGCGATTTGACCGAGATGATATCGTTGTCGACATCCGCTTCTTCGGCCGGCACTATAGTGTATTCAATCTCTTCACCGTCACTGAGGTCTTTCACCAGCACCTTGGCGTACAAGTAAACTTTGTCCGATGGGATAGCATCGGTATCGATCAGTTCCACTCGCGACAGGCTGTATTCCAGGTCGGCCAGTTTGGCCTCAAGGTGTCGCTGGGTTTCTTTGGCGGCGTGATACTCGGCGTTCTCGGAGAGGTCGCCCAACTCCATGGTGCGCTTAATCTCGGCGACGATTTTCGGGCGCTCTTCGAACTTGAGACGTTTCAACTCCGCCTCGAGTTTGACCAGCGCGGCTCGTGACATTTTGATCGATTCGCTCATAACCAGATCAATATAATTAACTAACGGGATTCTGGCAAGTCAGGCTGCGGTGAACGACGCGAAAAAACGGCGAACAAAACCAATGACCAAAGCAAGCCGGGGAAGATAGGTTCGACCTGGCACCAGTAGCTGCCGTCGATGTTCATATACTTTGACAAGTACCACACCAGAGATAGCAATGAACTCGTGACTATCGAGACGAACGCGACTCGCGGCGGCAGACGACGATTGCCCACAAAGGCGGTGAACAGCGGCACCAGCAGGGCCGGAGTGCCGATCGAACCAAGGGCATGCCAGATATCCACCACCGACCGAAAGAAAAGGGCCAACACGACCGCCAGCCCACTGGACAAAAGCAGGCCGATCCGCGTCTGACGGACAATACCCTGGTCGTCCAGTTTTCTCAGGCGTGGAACGACATCGTGACCCCAGGTCGAGGCGGCCAGGAATGAGTAGGAATCCACGGTCGACATCACCGTGGCCAATAGCGCCAGCGCGAACAGACCCATCAAACCAACCGGCAGGACCGCCTGCGCCAAAGCCGGATAAGCTCCCACCGGGTCGGCCAGCTCCGGCAACAAGGCCCGGGCATACAGACCGCACGTGGTGGTCATGAAATCGAACAAGCACCAACAGCCTATTGAAATAAATATCCCCCGACGGGCTGTCCGGGGTGATCGGGCTGCGTAGCAGCGTTGGTAAAACGCAGGTTCGATCATCGTTGCAAGCGCGATCACATACCAAACGGCTATGTACCATCCGGAATTACCGCCATGCCAGGTGAGATGCGTTTGGGGAAGGCTGGCCACCAGAAAATCCAGCCCGCCATACTCTGCCAACAGCATCCCCAACAACCCGCCAAAGCCGACAAACATCAGCCCGAACTGGAGCACATCTGTGCGTACAATCGACTTGAAGCCGCCGGTGAAAACATAGACTATCGAGAATAAGGTCCCTCCCAGAATCCCAGCCCAGGCCGGCCACCCGAAAAGGAACTGACACAGCACGCCCAACATCAGGATGTAAGCCGACGGCACTGTCATGAAAAAGACAGTCACCGCCCCGGCCATGGCTGTCCGACTGTTGTACACCTGCCCCAGTCGCTGAGGGATAGTGAGCAGTTCTGTTTGGCGGGCTTTGCGCGCCAGGAATATCGCAAAAAGAGCAGCCGCGAGATAGTACGGCAACCCGAAAACCAACCAGTTGGACAGCCCGTAGTTGTAACTGTATTCGCCCACCCCTAAGATGCCACCATACCAGGTGGACACCAGCGAGGCCACAAAGGCCGGCAGCGTAAGCATCCGCCCGCCAACGATCATGTCACGCGCGCCACTGCCGCCCTCCACCCGATAGCGCAACCCCAGCCAAAGGAGTAAAGCGAGATAGGCAGCGATCAGACTGTAATCGATAACATGCATAAGTTCTTTACACTACTCGGAAGCAGCCCACAAGGAGCACCTCGCCATTTCCGAACCCGGCGAGCGAAGCGCGAGAAACAGGCTTGCCTGTCAGAACAAGTCGACCTTGACCTGCCCGTAGATCGAACGCTCCGGACCAACAAAGTACTCAGCCCAACCTGACGCAACCAAGTCGCCATTAGGTTCGACTCCGGTGACATAGCTGTCTCCGTATCCGGATGTTTCGTACTGTCTGTCGAACAAATTGTCGATCCTTGCCTGAACGGTTACGGTGCCGAGCCCGAGCAGATTCTTCGCCGTATAGGCCAGCGAAACCGAAGCCGTCCAGTACGGGTCTATGGCCAGGTCATCCAGATTGTTCAACTCCATAAACTGTTTGCCTACAAAGTGCGTCCGCATGGTTGCCCGAAAGGGGTCGGCGTTGTAATCAACTATGAAGTTGCCCAGATACTCCGGGAATCCGGGAATCGTCCGGCCGTTATGATTGAGCGTTACCCACCCAAGGTGTTCACGATGATTCCTGATCCGGTTGTAGTTGTACGAAAAGTTTCCGTCGAGCTTGAATTCTTCTCGCGGTTTCACCGCCGCAGTAAGTTCAACTCCGGCGTGTACCGAATGGTCGGCATTGACTGTGATCGGTAGCCCGGTGTTATCGTTAATACCGCCGTTGGGAATGATCTCGTCGTTGAATCTCATCCAGAATCCGTTGATGCCGAGAGCGTATCCGGGTTGTCGGTACTCTCCACCAAGCTCAAAATCGTACACTCGTTCATTGGCCGCGGTGGGATCGCCGAATTGAAAAACGCTGTCTCCCGAAGCGGTCAACGAAACCGATTCGATCTCCAGCGACGGCATAATTGACGGATCATTGGCGTCATAGATGGCGGCGTCGGTCGGTGTGCGCGATGAAATCGCAAAAGTGCTGAACATTGACCAGCCGTTTTCAAAGTCGTAGTTGAAGCCGATCCGGGGTGAGAAAAACAGCCAGTCAACCGTGTAGTCATAGCCTCTGAATGCCCCCATTATGGCCTGATCGAAGCTATACCGTTGATACCTGATTTGTGCCGTTGTCAACACCGAAAGTTGCTCTGTCAACTCGTAGTTTTCCTGGAGCCAAACCGAACCCACCACTTTCTTGCCGTTATACTGGTAATAGCGATGTTGAGGATCAAAAGAGCCGGTGATGTGTTGTGCCCAGACTACCTGTCCCCAATGGTCGGATTCGAAATAGTATAACGATCCTCCCATCGAGTGACGACCACGATCATGATCGATATCCAACCGTGGATTCCAGCCGTACTGGTTCTTCTCGACCCACTGCTGTCGTACCAGATCACCCTCCTGCTCACCGCCGGTCATGGACGCATCGAGGTTGTACTCGGGATACCAGCGATCCTGCTTGAACTGTTCGTAGAAACCCCGCCCGCGAATATAGTACAGAGTATTGGACAACGTAGCGCGGTCGCCCAATCGGTAGATATTATGCAGATGATAGTGCGGTTGATTGAAATTGTCGGTTTCGTTAGAGTATGTGTGATAGGGATTCGCTCGGCGATCGGCATCAAGCACCTCGCGCGACGCTCCGGAGTATGCAAGATGCATCTTCATCGGTCCGCCGTAGGCAAAAAGTTCGGTCCACGAATTCCGGTCGAGCCGGGCCACCGAAAAATAGTAGCTCCATCCGCGGTACCAACTATTGTACCGGTACCCGCCCGTTTTCTGTTTGGAAAAACGACCGGCAAAAGACCAGCGGCCGTCGATCAGCCCGGAAGAGTACTCAAGCGATTGTTTATAAATGTCACTGACCGATCCACCGTCGGAAGTGTATTCACCATAACCGAACGACAAAGTCGTTTTACGCTCCCGATTGAAACCGGAAGTAACGATGTTCACCGAACCGCCGAAACTAGCATCGCCGTAGAGCGAATTACCCACACCGCGCTGCACCTGGATGTCTGTGACGTTGGCCGCGAAGTCGGGCAGGTCGACAAAGTAGGTGGCTTGATCTTCCGGGTCGTTCAACGGCACGCCGTTGATGTAGGTCGAAATACGCTTGTCATCGAATCCGCGTATCTTCATATAACTATATCCGAGGGGCGTCCCGCCATCCGAAAAGGCGTGAAGATTGGGCGTCGAGGCCAGCAACAATGGAAACTCACCCACAGTGTAGTCGCGCTCGATATCTTCGGACGATAAGTTATCGAACGCAATCGGTGTCACTCCGACCTTGGCTCGGTCGGCCGTAACCTGGATATCCTCGCCGCGAATGTAGACAGGCTCAAGCTGTACTTTTTCAGGCAGGCTGCCCGGATGGAATTGTCGGGAGCGGTAGCCTACCGCGGAAAACGTTATCCTGGTCATGGATACGTCTTGTGGCAAAGTAAAGGCGCCTTGCTCATCAGTGGCGGTGCCGACTCCGGTGACATCGGTCACCACCGAGACACCGATAATCGGATCGCCATTGTCATCCACTACCTTTCCGCTCAGGTCGAAGGCCTGGCTCGGCAATGAGAATGACAGAGTGAAAATAAACAGTGCTGTGATACACTTCATGACAGTAACCTCGCATTGAACGTTTATAGTTGCTGCAAGATTCCGTCCTGAATCGATAGGGTGTCTCGCCAAGGGCGGGACGGGGGATGCTTCGCACATCTCCGTTTGCCTACGCCGGTATTACCCGGATCAGGTCGTGGGGGTATAATCTCAGGCGGTTTTTTACGCCACCCCCAACGGATCTTTCTTCCGAGGAATACTACGGCTCTCAGACACTATCCGCAACGTTTTTTTGGTGGGTGGCCCACCGGCTTGCTGTGGGATATCGTGTGGGTGGCACCCTTCGACTCCGCTCAGGGTGAGGTTAACGGTGCGCGAAGCGCAAGAAACCGATTCATCGGTGTCATTCCCGCGCCCCTCTGTCATTCCCGCGTAGGCGGGAATCCATCTTCGCTTGGGGCGGTGGGGAAACCCAAAAAACTCCGGTTCACGTCATTGTGAGGTCATTGCGAGGCACACTTTGCGGGCCGCGGCAATCTCATTCTTCGTAGGGCGGGTCCGTCTTCGAACCCGCCACCTCCGGTTTGTGCCCTTTGATCTTCGGAAGTAGGTCGAAACCCCTGGTCCGAAGGGCATAAATGCCATTTATGGCCGCCGGAGGCGGGTTTCGACATTCCTTACTCGATCAAAACTTCGCCCAGCGGGGGACACGGGGGAAAGGCTGCACGTCGCGGATGTTGGCCATGCCGGTGATGTACATAATAGCACGGTCAAAACCAAGCCCGAAACCGGAGTGCGGCACCGAACCATACTTGCGCAGGTCGAGATACCATTGGTAATCCTCGAAGTTTTCGATCCCGTGCTGCTTGATCTGATCTTGAAGTACGTCGTAACGCTCTTCACGCTGACTCCCGCCGATGATCTCACCCACCCTGGGCACCAGCACGTCCATACCACGGACCGTCTTGCCGTCGTCGTTGGCCCGCATGTAAAACGACTTGATCACGGCCGGATAATCGGTCACGATTACCGGACAACCAAACTTTTTCTCGGTCAAGTAGCGCTCATGCTCGGTCTGCATATCCTTGCCCCAACCAATCGGGAACTCGAACGACTCGCCGCTCTTGGCCAGAATGTCCTGGGCCTCGGTGTAGGTGATGCGCTCGAACTTCGAATTGACCACACCCTCCAGAGTCTGACGAGCTTCTTTGTCGATCCACTTGCCGAAGAAGTCCATTTCATCGGTGCACTTTTCGAGGGCATAAGCAAACAACCACTTGAGGAAGTCCTCGGCCAAATCCATGTTGTCTTCCAACTCCGCCCAGGCCATCTCCGGCTCGATCATCCAGAACTCAGAAGCATGACGGGCCGTGTTGGAGTTCTCGGCGCGAAAGGTAGGACCGAAATTGTAAACATCACCGAAGGCCAGCGCGGCCACTTCCGCTTCAAACTGCCCGGACACGGTCAGGAAGACCTGTTGGGCGAAAAAGTCCTCGTCCCAGTTGATCTTCCCGTCTTTCATCGGGAGCTTCTGCGGATCAAGAGTGGTAACGCTGAACAGATCACCGGCCCCTTCGCAATCGGAGGCTGAGATTATCGGCGTATGCACGTAGTAGAATCCGCGTTCCTGAAAGTAGGTATGGATGGCATACGATATCTTCGAACGAATCCGGTTGACCGCACCGAACGTGTTGGTGCGCCCTCGCAGGTGGGCGATCTCGCGCAGGAACTCCATTGAGTGCCGCTTTTTCTGAAGGGGATATGTAGAGTCGGCTTCACCGATCAGGTCGATGGAATCCACGGCCACTTCGTATTTCTGCCCTTTTCCCTGCGACACGACCAGCTTCCCCTTCATCCGAACCGAAGCGCCGGTGAGAATCTTCTCAAGTATAGGAAACTGCTCCGGATTGGCCACCACGCCCTGAAGATTACCCATGCAGGAGCCGTCGTTGACCTCGACAAAAGCGACCCCCTTACCGATCCGAGCCGTCCGCACGAAACCGAGTATTGTCACCTCGCTGTCGACCGGTAGTTTGTCGTCTACCAATATTCTGGCGATCTTGGTTCGAACTTTGTAATCCATTCTTTGTCTCCCGTCAAGGGCGTGGCCAATTTGTTCCTGACTAAGTCGGCAATAATACTCATAAATGCAGCCCTGCGCAAGCACCATAAAACCGGGGTCCGGTTGATCACAAACTGAGATTATCGGTTTTTGGAAACTTAAATGGAGTGTCCACGTATAATGAACTGAGAGACAAAAAAAGAGCGCAGCAGGCGCGTCGAAACTCTCTTGAATATAGATTTCCCAACCTATTCCTCCTATGAATCCGGCCCCCCCTCGGGGCCGGTTTTTTTGGCACCCATGAATGGGTCTTGCGCCCTTCGCGGTGATAAATCGCTTCTTTGTGCTTCGCGTCTTGTGACATGACTCAAACATTGCCAAAGGTTGCGCGCGCGTAGCGCGAGAAACACGATCTGGCGTGGCCGTCCCAAACCTTCAGGCTGTGTCGTAATAGGGTTTCGCAGGGTCCTGACCACGCCCCAGGCGTGGTTGTGACCCTGCGATTCTCGGCATCGTGTTGTGAGAGAGCAACCTCAAGAACCACCGGTTCACACGCTCGCCTTCGGCGAACGCAGGAACCGGTGGAACACACGATTGCGACACAGCCTCTTTGTTTGGAGCAGGTATCTGCACGATAGATTCACCCTTCGACTCCGCTCAGGGTGAGCATCCATCGGATTCACCGCGAACCTACAGTAACCTCATACTGAGCGGAGTCGAAGTATGAACTTCTTGCAGTTGTGAAGTTATAACGAAAACACCGCACAAAAAAGAGGCCGGAGATATCTCCGGCCTTGTACACGCAAAGTTGTATACTCGAGATGCTATTCCATATGTTTGGAGACCAGCTTGGTCATCTCAAACATATTAACCTTCTTCTTACCGCCGAAAACCTTCTTCAGTTTTTCGTCGGCATTGATCATGCGCCGGTTGACAGGATCCTGAAGGTCGTTCTTCTTGATGTACTGCCACAGTTTCTTGGTCACTTCGGTGCGCGGAATCGGCTTCTTGCCGATCACGGCGCCGAGAGCATCCGAGAGATTCATCGGCCGCATGAAAGCCGGGTTTGGTTTGCGTTTGGTTTTGGCCTTGGCTGGCGCCTTCTTCTTGGGGGCAGCTTTCTTGGTGGCGGCTGCCTTTTTGGCCGGAGCTCTTTTGGCGGCCGTTTTCCGTGTCGTGGCCTTGCGAGTAGTCTTACGCGCCGTAGTCTTCTTGGCGGTACTCTTTCTCGTCGTAGCCTTCTTCTTCACTGTCTTCTTGGCGGCGGCTTTTTTGGCCGGTGCCTTTTTCGCAGCTTTCTTCTTGGGCGCTGCCTTCTTGGCCGGCGTCCTCTTCTTGGTGGTTGCCTTCTTGGCAGTCTTCTTCACAACCTTTTTCTTTACTGCCATTGGTTGCTCCTTTAACGTTCAGGTTATGGTTACTCGACTCACTTTACATCCAAACAATCATGGACAAATCTAAACAAGATACCTTTGTGGTTCATCCATCCTTAGCTTCCAGCGTTAAAATTCGAGTTTTCAATGTTTTTTTGCAAGAAAAAAGATCACTGTCGGGCAAAAAAAAACAGGCCTCAGCGCGAGTCGTTTTCATAGGGGAAATTGGCGGTTGGATCAACTATTTCGATGAGAGTTCGATGACCGGCGCTTCAGCCGGGCAGCCCAGACGGAATGGGAACCAGTGGCCGACGCCGCTGGATGTGTACAAATGACTTTGCTCTTTTTGGTAGTGCCCCCACAGGTAGCTGTCGGGACTGACCACTTCAAACAGTGATCGTTGTAAGCCGCCGATCTGTCCACCGTGCGTGTGGCCGGCCAGGATCAAATCAAGATTGACTTCGGATGCATAATCCAGAGCCGATGGACGGTGGCTAAGAAGTATGGTGAAGTCGGCTGGGTCTGTATCTTCGAGCATACTGTCTATAGCGTTCTTGAAAAAAGCACGATCCCCGCCGCCCACGAAGCGGGGGTCCTCAATCCCGGCTACTCGCAACTTGGTACCGTTGACATCCAGCCGGACCGATTGATTGACCAGAAGAGGCACCGTCGTGCGTCCGAAAATCTGCTTTACCTTGTGCAGACCTCGGTAATATTCGTGATTGCCCAAACAGGCGTAAACACCAAGCGGGGCGCGCAGTTCGGTAATCATGTTCAGGGCGCCGCCTAACATAGAGAGATCGTCGGCAATGTCACCTGAAATAGCTACGAGGTCGGGGGCCAGGGACTCGGCTCGAGTTAGCACGTCTTCGATAGCATCCAAAGTTATATAGTGCGACAGATGACTGTCGCTGATGTGCAGGATGCGCAGTCCTTCTAGGGCGGGTGGCAGGGGATCGATTTTGATCGGTTTTAGATAAACTCTGATGTCGCTGAAGGCATGGGTGACGCCGGCCAGACCCATGCTGACGGCGGCCACCGGCAATCCGGCCGCGGCTACGCGCAACAATGCCCGACGATTGTTATCGACTCTTTTGGGGTCGTTCAGGCGGCGGCGACGAACCACTCGATCGACCACCCAATGAGCCAGATGGATGACTCCCGATACCGGCAGCGATAACATCAACGCAACTTCCAGTACAAAGGACAAAACGGCCAGAACGGCCGCGGGCGACCTCAGCCAGGTCACAGCGTAGTACTGACCGAGCCCCCAGACCAGAACCATCAGAATGCCGAACAATGGCAACCCCCACGAAACTCGTCGCACCCAGGGGCGACTCCACCAGGGTCGGTTGGCCAGCGCCAAAAGCAGAATCTCAATCAATCCGATCACACCGATGGCGATCAGCGAGAAAATCAGGGGAAAGAATTCACGCATCGGGTAAGGCTCTCATCATCTCGTTACGTCACCAAGTTGCATTGACAATTATACGCAAACACCGCCAAGTTGGTAATGAAAATGACGCTATATATGATATCGCAAAAGTCAGGCTAAGGGGCTTATTGACAAACCCCGTTTTGGTTGTGTCGGGTCCTGAGCGCGCCAAAGGCGTGATTGTGACCCGACACCTAACTCCATACATGACAGCGGCGGCGGGTCACACGAATCCGCTGGCGTCCGCCGCGGCGGACAGGACCCACCGCAACATGGAAGAGGGGCTCTTTCAACAAGGCCTAAGGCAGGAGTGCGGCAACCCGGAACGAAATCTGACACAAAAAGACGCCCCGCGCCGGGGGAGGGGAACGGCACGGGGACGTAAAACAGGCGACACTGTTGTCAGATCATGTGCTCTGTGATCCGGCCGCCTGGGCCTTTATGGTCACGTTTGACCTATGTTCCAAACAACTTGTGCGTAATATAGTTCCAAAACGGGAAAAAACCACAAGTTTTTGCCACTTTTTTGACCTAAATTCTCCCCTGAGACCGCCCTTGTTCTCTGCCCAATTCCACCATCCGGAGAGCCAGGAGACAGGATTACGGGTCGGCAACCGGCCTGGATGGGAAAGTACCAGCAAACTGTCTAACATTTTGAGTGGATTATTGGCCGCTAAATGTCGATTATACTCTAAGATGACAGCAATTTGGATCAAAAGAGATTTCCTGGTACCGGCGACATTAGCCATGGCGGCCATTATCGCCACGCTGGGATGTGATGGTAAATCCGGTACCGGGGGCGCCCAGGGTGAAGCCGAATACCAGATTCGGGGCGTTCTCATCGAAGACTGGAATCGGATGGCTACTCGGGCCGAGATATCTGTCTCTCGCAACGACACCTTGTTTGACTCAGGGCTGGTCTGGATTGGCGATGAGACTCTCAGCTTCGATTCCACCACCGATACTTATCGATTGAATGTGGAACCGTCGGGTACTTTCCCAGAAGGAAGCCACCGACTCGTACTGGCCGACCTGCCGGAGTTTATGGACACCGTCTTAATAGACATCGCCGACACCTTCAGCGTAACGGTCTCAGACCCACCGAACCGGCTCAATCCGGGCGGCGACGTAGTGACACTCGACTGGACCGAATCGGCCGGATCGGGCGCCTACGTCATGGCTGCTGTACCCAGACACCTGGCCTACACCGGCGCCGGGTACAGCGAATGGGTCGGCAGTTCGGAAGGGACGATTCCAATTAGCGCCTTCCGCTGGTCAAACGGTGTCGCCCTGGACACTGGTTGGTACTACGTTTTTGCCTACAGTTATACAGGCGCCCCCGACAGCGCCCTGTCGGATGATCCGCTGCCGGTACCTCTGCCGGGAGACCGGACGGACAACATCGATCAGACACCTATCTCAGGTCGGTTTGGCACAATCGTTGTTGCCGGTCGAGACTCGGTGTACGTGACCATGCAATAGGCGCTCCCAACACCATCATCCCGTAAACACTCTGTCACCCCGAGCGCACTCGAGGGGCGACACGGTCAAGCCGTGGGTGTCACGGTCAAGCCGTGGGTGTCACGGTCAAGCCGCCCATAAATGGGTCTCTTGCGCTTCGCGGCGATAAATCGCTTTCTCGCCCTAAGCGCCTTGCTACTTCACACTCTTGTGCTCCGGCGATCTGAAGATCACTCGGGCACAAACAAGAAAGCGATTTATCACCTCATGCTGAGCCAAGTCGAAGCATGAACGATAAAGTACCCCACCTGTAGCGATGCGACAGATGGTTCTTATTGTTCTCACGACCTTTTAGGTTGCGCCAACCCAGCGGCCCGAATAGCTTGGCCTTATGGCTGACTACGACAAACTCATTGAACAACTGCGCCGTCTCGATACCGAACAGATCAATCCGGACACAGTCGATATCGACCGCTTGCCTTCTCTTGAGGTAGCCCGGAAGATAAACGTTGAGGACAAAAAAGTCGCTGCGGTAGTCGAAAACGCTCTGCCGCAGATTGCTCAGGCGGCTGAGCTATACGCCCAATCGCTGCGTCGGGACGGACGAGTCTTTTATCTTGGCGCCGGCACCTCCGGTCGGTTGGGCGTGCTTGATGCGGCGGAATGTCCACCGACTTTCGGAAGCGATCCGGACCGGATCGTGGGCGTTATTGCGGGCGGTTATGCTACCATGGTACTTTCCAAAGAAGGAATCGAAGATGATCGAGAGGCAGCCGTTATTGATCTGAAACGGCACAATCTGGCCCAACATGATCTCGTGATCGGCCTGGCTGCTTCGGTGCGCACCCCTTACACTCAGGCCGGGCTTCAGTATGCGGCCTCGCTGGGTGCCGGGACGGTATTCGTGGTCTGCAACGACAATCTGGACGTGCCTGAACATATCGACGTTGTAATCAGCTTGCCGGTCGGTCCCGAAGTGATCGCCGGATCGACTCGGATGAAATCCGGCACGGCGCAGAAGATGGTCCTTAACATGATTTCGACCACCGCTATGGTGCTGACCGGCAAGACCTACGGCAACCTGATGGTTGATCTCCAGGCGCGTTCGGAGAAACTGGCCGCACGCTCACGCAAAATCCTGATGGATCTTCTGGAACTTGATTTGACTGTGGCCCATGAACTGTTGGAGCGAGCTGATGGTTCGGTCAAAGTCGCCATTGTCATGCATCAATTCGAGTGTAGTAAAGAGGAAGCGCTTGAGAAACTGGAGACCGCTGACGGGTTTGTTGGTCGATGCAGGTGAGCGTTGTGCAGACGGCCTGTTGACTATTGTCAGTCCCGCGAAGGCGGGAATCCATGGCGGGTTCACGCCACGGCACGCAGGCGAAGACAGACCCGGCCAACAAGAGTTGGGTGGACCCAGCGGAGCACGCAACCGAGAAAAACGGCATAACCGTGTCATGTTGAGCGGAGTCGAAGCATGACACAATACTCCGACCCCATCTGATGCGAAGCTACAGGTGGGTTGTGGATGTGGCGGTGCTGTCAGGCGACTCGCCTGACGGCCTGTGGGTCAGAAGGCATCTGTCGGGCGGGGTCGCCCGACACCACGTGCGAAATTCTGTCACCCCGAGCGCAGTCGAGGGGTGGGTTCTACAACGGAAGATGCAGACTTTGACAAAACACTGAGGAGACAATCTTGAACGCTGCCGCTAAGAACGATCCGGTAACACGAAGACTCCTGCGCCACTTTCTGGCCGCACTGGCCTATCGAACGCAAAAAGCGCTACGCGGCGCGCCCGACTCATTTGCCGATTACCAGGCGGCGCCGGGCGTTCGAACAGCGCACGAATTAATCCGTCACATGACCGGTGTGTTAGGTTACGCACGGACTTTTTTCGAGAGTGGGCGGTGGCGTCCGGAGAGACTGCCTACTTTTCGGGAGGAAGTTCTCAGGTTCCATGAGTTGTTGGAAAGTCTGGGGCAGCATTTGGATAACGGGACACCGCTCGAAGGCACGACACCGGAACGAATCCTTCAGGGGCCATTCTCCGATGCCATGACTCACGCCGGGCAGTTGGCCTTGCTCAGGCGTCTGCATGGTAGTCCGGTGCCGGCTGAGAATTTTGTGAAGGCCGACATCGATGCGGCCAATCTCGGCCCCGACCAGCCCGACCCGGTTAGCCCGGACTGACTATTAAATCACTTGAGCTACTGATACTCCACCCTTCGACTTCGCTCAGGGTGAGGTTAGGGGCGCTCAGGGTGAGGTTAGGGGCGCTCAGGGTGAGACCAGCGGTGCGCGTAGCGCGAGAAACACGGCTTGACCGTGACACCCACGGCTTGACCGTGACACCCACGGCTTGACCGTGACACCCACGGCTTGATCGTGACACCCACGGCTTGACCGTGATACCCACGGCTTGACCGTGACACCCACGGCTTGACCGTGATACCCACGGCTTGACCGTGATACCCACGGCATAACCGTGTCATGTTGAGCGGAGTCGAAGAATGACTCAGGGGAACCGAGATGGCGGGTTCACGCCGCGGCGCGCAGGCGAGGACGGACCCGCCCTACCATCGGCCCCTGTACGGAACGTGGGCGGCAAGTGGAAGCCACTTGTGGCTGCCCTACCATCTACCATCTTATTTCTCGGCGTAGCGGCGGGCCTCGTGTTCGCCGATCCCGTAAATCACAACGTTCCAGACACGGTCACCATTACCGAGCGCGTAGCGGCCGGGTAGAAACGATTGTAACCGAACAGGTCGACGTATCCATCGTGGCTGTATTCACGATCGAAGAGATTGTCGACAGTCACCCCGATATTTAGCGCTCGGTATTGATACCCGGCGCTTAGAGTAATCGTGACATAATCATCCAGTTCGTGCTCGTTGGCTTCGTCGAGGTATTGCAGGTTCTGACCTACGGTACGAAGAGAGACATATCCGGCGGAGACGGGCTCCACCTTGAAACCGAAACTGTACTGCCTGGTCGGTACGCCGTTGATCTGGTTACCGTCGTTGTCGCCTCCTTTGAATCTGGCCAGATTAGTAGCAACCGACCCATGAACCGACAGTATCGAACTCAGTTGCTGTGAGTAACTCAGTTCGATACCCTGATGACGAGACTTACCGATGTTATCATAACTTATTTTGGCCAGATCAAAATCGATTTCGTTGGTGATGTCATAGAAATAGTAGCCGGCCGTCAGTCGAGTGTCGTTATTGATCCACTTGATCCCTGCTTCATAGCACGTACCTTCCTGAGGCTTGAGTTGTCGGTTGGAAATCAATATCCAGGGGCCGCCAACTTGAGGAGGCACCGCGAAAGGTGGGGAGTCATACAGGTGCAGCAATGTCGGTGACTTGAATGCGCCGGAGACGGAGGCATAGGTCGTGACGGTCGGAGCGATTTCAAAACCCACTGCAACCTTTGGCGAAAAAGCCGTGTGCTCATTCGTTTCCGTGTCGTTTGCCCTCTGGACCAAACCGGGGTCGGCCTTGAATTCCGTTTTGATGTAGTCGACCCGTAAGCCGAGCGAGACCTGAAACCCGGCGGTCGGGTGGAAGACACAATGCGCATAGCCAGCCACCTCGCTTCGCTTGCCTGTTCCGGAACTGATAACCTCACCCGGCGTGGTCGTCCCCAGATGCTCGGTCCATCTGCTGTTGAGCCGTCCATATTCAAAGGTGGTTCCGTAAACCAGGTGCACCGATCGGTCGCCCAGTTGCTTCTGCATGCCCAGAGAAATATCTGCGCCCACTGTCAGCAACTCAGGTTCGGAGTCAACCGATCGGATTATGGTAACAGTTCTATCGCCGCTTGACGAAGTCAAGTACACCTGGGACTTCAGTTCATGATCAGTACCGAGCGAGAAGTCGGCGGCCAGTCCGGCCAGTATATCTTTTGAGTCTGATTGGTCCGGCAGGATCGTCCCCGCCCAGTCCCGAGCGGCATCGGTGCGGTCTGTGTCGAGTTGTTCCTGAGTAACAGCGCCCGGCACTTTTTCGTCGGTGTGCGCCCAGTTGAACAGCGCGCTGAGTCGGCCACGGTGGCCGAGACTGTGTTGCACCTTGACACCCACTTTCTCGGCGCGAATCCGACTGTGTCGACGCCAACCGTCACTTTGTTTCTGCGACAGAGTCAGATGCGCCCGGCCTTCTTCAAACCTATGAGTCGCTTGCCCATGAATAGCGACCGCATCGAATGAACCATAGCTCGCCGTCACCTTTGCCCGTCGATCATCCGGCAACCAACTACTCGTCAGCGCCAGCAGACCGCCGAAACCGAAATCGCCGTACTGCGCCGAAACCGGTCCGTTGATTGCCTCGACACGATCCAGGTCGGCCGGATCGAGCGCCGCCCAGTTCACCAGCCCGGAGGCGACCCGATTGATCGGAATGCCGTCGTAGGTAACTTTCAGGTACTGCGCCTGGCCACCGCCGGCAAAGCCGCGGACATCGACATTGGCCCGGCCCCAACGATTGCCGCTTGGGTAGGCTCTAAGACCGGGCAGTCGGGCCATGAGGTCACCGGTAGTGCCCATAGCCGTCGGTTGAGAATCATCAAGATGAACAACTGTCGCAGCGGCCGGGATTCTCAGTTCCGTTAGCGGGATGCGATTGGCTCGTATCACCATCCCCTCCACCTCGATGGGCTGAGCGAAGAGGCTTAAAGAGTCGACCGGTTCGACAGGCGCTCCGTTTGTCGAGGCAGAGATTTTGACGAGCGATATAGTTAGAATGACAGTTAGGAGTACTTTGGCGCCCGGGCGGTGTTGCATCTTGAGGCTCTCCGTTTGAGTTCGTCTGCACGTTTGGTGTCAGGTAATATAGGACAATGGTGTTCACTGTCAAGCCACCCACTAGTGGGGGTCAAGGCAAAATAGAAATGTCCGGTTTTTAGCAAGATAGAAATGTCCGGTTTTACGTCATTGCGAGCGACCGGAGGGAGCGCGGCAATCTCATACCACATGCCACACGACGAATTGAGCAATTTTGCAGGTCAGGTCCTTTACGGACCTAACATCGCACGACAAGTCAGCACCGCTGTGGTCCTGACCTACGATTCAGATGCGCCGGAAGAGCGAGACGACTGCTGATCGCTGTCGTAGAACAGACCGTACTTCTTCATTCGATAAACAAGTACATGCCGTGGAATGTTGAGGTTTTTGGCCGCCAGAGACTTGTTACCGGCCGATTTTGCCAGAGCCCCCAGAATCAGTTTTTTCTCAGCCTCATGAAAGGTAAGACTCTCACTGGTCGATGGATCGGTCGCCGGGGATTCCGCGGTGAGCAGTTTATCGAACTCGGCCGGTAGATCAGCCAACGTTAGTTCATCTGACCGGCGCAGGATTACCATTCGTTCCGTCAGGTTTTCAAGTTCGCGGATATTTCCCGGCCAGGAATGTTCTACGAGAGTTCTCATGAGATCATCGGCCACCCGAATCTCACTTCCGGCGGCAAAACGGCTAAGAAACTCCCGGACCAGGATGGGAATGTCTTCACGCCGTTCGGTCAGCGGCGGGACATGGATCGGTATGACATTGAGGCGGTAGAACAGATCCTCGCGAAACTTCCCCGAAGCCACTTGTTTCCTCATGTCGACATTGGTGGCCGCCATCAGACGCACATCGATTTCTCGCCTGGACTCAGACCCCAACGGCTCGACTACCCGCTCTTGTATAACTCGGAGCAACTTGGCTTGCAGATCGGTAGAGAGGTCGCCGATTTCATCCAGTAACAGGCTTCCGCCCTCAGCCAGCTCGAACTTCCCGCGCTTGTCTTTGATAGCGCCGGTGAAAGCACCTTTGACATGACCGAACAGTTCCGATTCGATCAACTCCCTGGGAATGGCGGCGCAGTTGACGGCGATAAAATCGTTCTGACCGCGGCGGCTGCGGTGATGAATAGCCCGCGCAATCACTTCTTTGCCGGTGCCGGAAGGACCGGTCAGCAACACCGTTGCATCGGTTGGCGCAATCTTCTCAACAAGGGACATCATCTTGCGATACTGCGGTGATACGCCCACGATGCCGTCCAGATAGTCGCGACCGGATAGCTGACCTTTGAGATACCTGTTTTCATCTTGCAGATCACGAAATTTCAGCGCCTTGTCGATGGCCACGAACAACTGTTCGTCCTCAAACGGTTTGGTCAGATAGTCAAAGGCGCCCAGCTTGACCGCCTCGACAGCCTGCGATATAGTCGCGAAGGCCGTGATCAGAATGACTTCCAGGTCGGGCTGAATCTGTTTCGCCCGTTCAAGCAATTCGATCCCGCTCAGTTTGGGCATACGCATGTCGGACAACAACAGGTCGTAGCGCCCACCGTTCAGCGCTTTCAGGGCCAAGGCACCATCGGCCACAGCGGTGACATCGAATTGCCGCTGCTTCAGTTTGTATTGGATTACCCGCAACAAAGCCGCGTCGTCATCGGCCAACAGAATCCGTATACTCATCGGTTCACCTTGCTCAGCGGCAGGGTAACTCGAAAAAGCGCACCCGGTCCCGAAACCGTTCCCAACTCGACCGTGCCCTGATGACTCTCAACGATCGACTTCACGATAGCCAGCCCGAGCCCCGAGCCTTTGGTTTTGCTGGTGTAGAACGGTTCGAAAATCCGTTCTGAGTCGGCTGAGTTTACCCCTTGTCCAAAATCCCGCACGGTCATGGTGGCCGCGCTGTCGTTGACGGCGGATACGTTAACATTGATCTTTCCACCTTTGACGGAAGCATCAATGGCGTTGAGCAAAAGGTTGAGCAGCACCTGATGGATCTTCTCACGGTCGGCAGAAACGACGACTCCACTGCCCGATATATGTGCGACAGTGACACCAGCGCTCGATGCCTGACTCTCAATCTGTCTGACACCGGCGGCAACCACCTCCGACAAATCAATTTCCTCCGGCTGGCTTTCTCGCGGTCGGGCAAAATCCAAAAACTCCTGGACGGTGCCGTCGATTCGCTTGATTTCGCTGCCCACGATATCTCGGAATTCCTGACGTTCATCGTTGCCGGTGCTGTCCGAGCAAATAATCTCCACGCCCCCCTTTATCGAAGCCAGCGGGTTTTTGATTTCGTGGGCCACACCGGCGGCCATTCGTCCCACCATGGAGAGTTTGTGTGACCTCTCCAGTTGCAGTTGTGCCTGCTCGTGGCGGCGACGTGAAATCCGTTCACGGTCGGTCAAGGCGCCGGTAAGGATGGCGATGGCGAAATAGAACAGGATTTCTACAATCTCGCCGGCTAAGTTGTGGTCGGTATGTTCACCGGAAAGAACAAACGGCATTACCAGTGCGCTAATGGCCGCCGCCGCCCAAAGCCCACCGCGCATTCCAAAAAAAGTAGCCGCGACCACGATTGGGATGTAGCAGAATCGGCCGTGGATGGCATGTATCCAATGCGACTCGCCAAACAGAGGCTCCAGCAGCCATCCGTAGTGAATGCCGACGGTCAGGCCGATCAGCCCGGCCACCGACACAATCTTGACCTTGTTATCAGTTGTCACTGTCATGCTCATACCGACCTAACCCCATAGCAGGAACCGTGCCCTTTTCTGCAAGCTCCCCGATGGAGAAGCTTAACGCTTGTGGTGCCGTAGCTTATCACCAGTCATGCTTACCTTATACGTTCTAATTCTCCACTAATCAATAATATTCTCAACTTGAATCAAACAATATTCTCAATAATTCAACAATATTATTGGTTATTTTATTTGCGGATTTGCCCCCGTCTGACTAACATGTTGTCCAATTAACACTTATTGAGATAAGATCGACCTGGCACGAAACTTGACTATACACCAGGTGTAAGATAGTGAAGAACATGAAAACTGCCATTCGACATATTACGAGTTCTAGACGCCGCCAACTGAGCATGGCCGGTCTGCTGACCCTTTTGATGACTCTTGGGGCCACAGGACTCACCAGCGTGGATGCCTCCCAGCGGGATGACCTGAATGCCATGGTCCGCCAACTGGAGCTGGGCTATCAGGGAAAAGACGGGGCGACTCTCGAACCGGGTGCCCCGGCTGACCTCGACAAATACCTACTGATCGCCCAACTGAACAACAACAGTCTGCGAGCCGCCTTTTACAAGTTCAAGGCCGCCGTCGAAAAGTTGGGTTACGCCGGTGCCTGGGCCGACCCGAAGTTCTCGTGGGCTTACTTTGTCGAGAATGTCGAAACTCGCGTAGGACCACAAGAGCAGCGGCTCAGCCTGTCGCAGGGTCTTAAATGGCCGGGCAAACTTGACGCCAAAAACGATATGGCCCTCCAGGCTGCTCACTCGGCTTACAGCCGTTTTCAGGCTGAGCGGTTAAGCGTGATCTACCGGGTGAAGAAAGCATACCATCAATTCTACCTTCTCGGTCGCCAGACTGAGTTAACCCGGGAAAACGTGGAACTGCTCAGGTTTTGGGAGTCGGTCGTGCGAGCTCGCTATACTGTGGGCCTACAAAAGCATCCCGATCTGATCAAGGCGCAGGTCGAATTGGGACTCCTTGAGGATCGCCTGGCCGGACTGTCGGACAAAAAAAGAACAACCGCCGCCGTCCTCATGGCCGAACTGAACTTGTCTGAATATGTCGAACTTCCCTGGCCCGGTCGACCGTTGCTTTCGTTAAGATCGTTCGATGAAGACAGCGTGACTGCACAGATGCTGGCCAACAATCCCGACCTGAAGGCGCTGCAACACTTGATCGAAAAAGAACAAGCCGGAAAACGCCTGGCCTCTAAAACAAGCTACCCCGATTTCAACCTCGGCCTGACCTACCTTGTGACCGGCGAGGCCGATAATCCGATGATGGAAGAAAGCGGTAAGGACCCCTGGATGCTCAGCGCATCAGTCAACCTTCCGCTCTGGTTTGGGCAGAACGAATCAAAAAAGAAAGAGGCGCAGGCTCGCTACCGTGCGGCCCAGTACCATCGAGAGGACGCTGCCGACCGCCTGGCCGTGTTGGTCAGTAGGATCATGCATGAGTACCGCGACGGCCGCAGGCAACTGGCGCTATACTCCGACCAACTAATTCCGCGGACCGAACAACTGCTCAAAGCCACCTTCACCGCCTACCAGGCAGGGGAGAGTGATTTTCTTACTCTCTTGCAGGCGCAGCGCCAGTTGCTTAGATTCCAACTTGCCAAAGACAAAGCATTGGTAACAGCGGCCGTCAAGGAGGCCCAACTGATGATGCTAATGGGATACGAATCAAATGATTAACTATAAGTACCCGCAACGAAGGAGAACCAAAATGTTCACACGCATCTTTTTTGCAACCATGATGGCCCTGCTGCTGATGGTATCGGTAGCGATGGCCGGCGAAGAAGCTACGCCTGTCGAAAAAGCGAAAGAAGTCACGCTGAAAAACCAAACCCATTGTCCTGTGATGGGCGGCAAGATCGATTCCACCGTCTATACCGACATCCAGGGACAGCGAGTCTACCATTGCTGTGCCGGATGTGGTTCGCCCCTAAAGAAGGACCCCGACAAGTATTTCAAGAAGGCGGCGGCCGAAGGCGTTCTCTTTGAGAACATCCAGACCAAATGCCCGGTCTCCGGCGAAGAGTTGAAAAAAGGCAAAGCGTACACAGATTATGAAGGTCGCCGCGTGTATCTTTGCTGCGAGGGTTGCATTCCGATGTTTGAAAAGGACCCCAAGAAATTCCTGGCTGCTCTGGACAAACCGGCCGAGAAGTCCGAAGCCGAAGAAGGGAAACACGATCACGACCACGACAAGGACCACGATCACTCCGGCCACGGTCACGGCGGTGGACACTAAGAGTTGAGTGACGAAGTTGGTGAATCTATGACCGACTCGCAAAGTCAGAGCAACCGATGGTTCGGGTTCATCCCGCGCGGCGGACCGGGGCTGGTGGCTTTTCTTGCCATAATTGCAGCCGCCTTCGTGGTCGGGTGGATGATATCCTCAAGCGATGATTCCGCCACCACCGGCGCCTCGGGCCAAGCTTCCCACGATCATGCCGAAGAGCAGCCGTCTGTTTGGACTTGTTCCATGCATCCGCAGATACAACTGCCCAAGCAGGGTAAGTGCCCTATCTGTTTCATGGATCTGATTCCCGTCGAGACCGGCGACCAGGGCACGGTGGAGCCTAATCAGTTGCGCCTGACCGACAACGCCGCCCTACTGGCGCGGATACGAACGGAACCGGTCAAGCGCGCCTTTGCCGAAACAGAGGTCCGCATGTACGGGCGGCTGGCCTATGACGAAACACGCATGTCATACATCACCGCTTGGGTGGCCGGACGTCTGGACAAGTTACACATCGATTATACCGGCGCCGAAGTCAAACAGGGTGAGCCCATGGTGTCACTGTACTCACCGGCGCTGCTCTCGGCCCAGGAGGAGTTGATCCAGGCCGCCCGAGTGGTGGCAAAAGAGTCGACCGGCGAACTCACGCGGTCCACAGCCAAGGCGACGTTGAAAGCGGCCCGCGAGAAACTCAGGTTATATGGACTGGGGGCCGATCAGATCGAACAAATCGAATCGTCCGATGTGCCTGTGGATCACATTACGGTCTACTCACCGGCCTCAGGAATCGTGATCAGGAAAGATGCGCTGGAGGGAATGTACGTCAAGCCGGGGACGCAGCTTTTCACAATTGTCGACCTGTCAAAACTCTGGCTGATTCTCGACGCCTACGAGACCGATCTACAATGGCTGACCGTCGGTCAAACTGTTACGTTTACCGCGCGCTCGTTCCCGGGTGAGCAGTTTGAAGCCGTCATTACTTTTATCGACCCCATTATCGACAGCAAGGCGCGCACAGCGCGCATCCGGGCCGAAGTCGACAACAGTCGCGGACGGCTCAAACCGGACATGTTTACCCAGTCTGTCGTCCGGTCCATGCTTGACTCAGCCGGCCGAGTGACCACTGCCGACGGGGTTGCCTCAGCCACAGCGCCGTTGTTGATCCCGGCCACGGCGCCGCTGGTTACCGGTAAGCGGGCCGTTGTTTACGTCGAATTGCCGCAGGATGACGACCGCTTGTTCGAAGGTCGCATCGTCCTATTGGGACCGCGAGCCGGTGACTATTACATCGTCAAAGATGGACTCTCTGAGGGTGAACGAGTGGTGGTCAACGGTGCTTTTAAGATCGATGCAGAACTACAGATACGTGCCAAACCGAGCATGATGTCGCCTGATGATAGCACCAATGAACCCGATCCTTCCGATGTCGGCAGCCGCCTGGCGGCAGTCGCAGACGAAGCCGACGACGAGCCGCTTGATCTCTCGCACGAGGCGGTCAGCGCTCTCACACCCTCCTACGATGCCTACTTCCGTTTCCAGGAGGCCTTGGCCGCCGATGATTTGGAGGCCGCAGTGACGGCCGTGTCAGGACTTATCGATGCCCTGGACGCAGTCGATGCAACACTGTTCAAAGGGGCGGCCGGAATGCCGTGGGCGGAACATTCGTCCAATGTCTTTCGTCCGGCCATGGCCGCCGCCGGTGGGCAGGACATCGAAACCCTGCGAACATCGTTTGAAAAAGTGTCTTATGGCATGATCGATCTGCATAAACGTTTTGGTCATGCCGGTGACAGAACATACTATCTGGCTTTCTGCCCCATGGCCTTCGACAACAAAGGGGCGCACTGGCTGCAAACCGACAGCATCATCAACAACCCATACTTCGGCGACATGATGCTTCGTTGTGGTGAAATCCAGGACCGCATGGCTTCGACCGACGCAGGAAACTAAGTCGACATGAACCAGTCCTCCCAGCAACCCACGCTACCCGCGCGATCCGTCCTTGACAAAGTCATTGCCTATTGTCTGGACAACAAGCTGGTTGTTATCATGGTGGCCCTGGCCTTCATCGGATGGGGCCTCCTTTCGGCGCCGTTCGACTGGGAGATTGGCGGCTTGCCCCGCAACCCGGTGCCGGTCGATGCCATCCCCGACATCGGCGAAAACCAGCAGATTGTCTTTACACCTTGGATGGGTCGTTCGCCGCAGGACATCGAAGACCAGATCACTTATCCACTGACCGTTTCGTTGCTTGGTATCCCCGGTGTCAAAACAATCCGCAGCTATTCCTTCTTCGGCTTCTCGTCTGTCTATGTGATTTTCAAAGAGGATGTCGAGTTCTATTGGTCGCGGTCGCGTCTGTTGGAAAAACTGAACTCACTCCCGCCCGGTACCCTGCCACCCGGTGTACAGGCCACCATTGGTCCCGATGCTACGGCGCTGGGGCAAGTCTTTTGGTACACCCTCGAAGGTCGCGACCAAAAGGGCCGTCCCACCGGCGGCTGGGACCTGCACGAACTTCGGTCCATTCAGGACTGGACGGTGCGGTACGCTTTGCAGGCGGCCGATGGGGTGGCCGAGGTTGCATCGGTCGGCGGTTTCGTGCAGGAATACCAGATCGACGTCAATCCCGATGCTTTGCGAGCGCACGGCGTGACCCTGACCGAACTGTTCAGCGCCGTCAAGATGTCCAACGTCGATGTCGGCGCCCGGACGATTGAGATCAACGCGGTCGAATACGTGGTGCGCGGGATAGGCTTCATTGAGGACCTGGACGACATCGAAAACTCGGTCATCAAACAAGTATCATCAAGGCCGGTACGCATCAAAGATGTAGCCAACGTGTCACTGGGTCCGGCCATGCGACGCGGCGCCCTGGACAAAGGCGGCGCCGAGGCGGTCGGCGGTGTGGTGGTCGTGCGCTATGGTGAGAACCCGCTGGCTGCGATCAAGAATGTAAAAAAGAAGATTCTGGAAATATCCCCGGGACTGCCCAAGAAGACTCTTGAGGACGGCACCGTCTCGCAGATTAAGATCGTGCCGTTCTATGATCGCTCCGGCTTGATCTACGAGACCCTGGGGACACTCAACACCGCCCTGGTGGACGAGATTCTGGTGACTATCATAGTCGTCATAATAATGGTCATGCACCTGCGCAGCTCGCTCTTGATTTCAGGCATGCTGCCGCTGACCGTGCTGATGGTCTTCATCGCCATGAAACTGTTCAAGATCGACGCCAACATCGTAGCGCTGTCGGGGATAGCCATTGCCATTGGGACGATTGTCGACATGGGGGTAGTTGTGACCGAGAATGTCCTCAAGCATCTCGACGCCGCCCCACCGGGTGCTCGCTCGCGGGATGTTATCTTCCAGGGTGCGTCGGAAGTCGGCGGCGCCGTGCTTACGGCTATCGCCACCACGGTGGTATCCTTCTTGCCGGTCTTCACCATGGAAGCTGCCGAAGGTAAACTGTTCAAACCGCTGGCTTACACAAAGACGTTTGCTTTGTTGGCTTCGGTTGTGGTTGCCTTGACGATTATTCCACCTCTGGCGCACCTGTTGTTCAAACGCCGTCGGTGGGGATGGCTGACCAGGTTGTTACCATTGATTCTCTTGATCGCGGGTGTTACGGCATTGGTCTGGTCGATGTATCTGTCGGCTTTGGCTCTGTTGGTAGCAACCGCCTACTTTCAATTCAGAACGAAAATCCCAGAGCGGCTTCGTGAACGACTACCCCATTGGATCAACTACGTGATCGTCCTCATCGTAGCCGGTGTACTGGCCGGTCATTGGATGCCGCTGGGCCTGGAAGCCGGCAGCGTGACCAACTATCTGTTCGTAGTCGTATTGCTTGGCGGTATTCTCTTTCTGTTGTGGCTGCTGCAACACTTCTATGAACCGATCCTGAGATGGTGTCTTGATAACAAGCTGTTGTTTTTGGCCCTGCCAACGCTGCTTGTGTTCCTGGGTTTGTCGATCTGGCTTGGATTTGACCGTTTGTTCGGATTCATGCCGGACTTTGTCCGCTCAACGTCGGTTTATACCAGTGTCAACCACATGTTCCCCGGGCTGGGCAAGGAGTTCATGCCGGACCTTGACGAAGGTTCCTTCCTCTTCATGCCGACCACCATGCCCCACGCCTCGATTGGGGAAGCGATGGATGTCCTGCAACATCAGGACAAGGCGTTCGCCAATATTCCCGAGGTCGAATCGGTGGTGGGCAAGATTGGACGGGTCGAATCTCCTTTGGACCCGGCGCCGATCTCGATGGTCGAAACGGTTATCAACTACAAACCGGAGTATCGCCTTGATCAGGATGGGCGAGTGATCACCTTCAAGTACGACCACCAGACCGAGGCCTTTGTTCTTGATGATCTCGGTGAACCGATCCCGGACCCGGAAGGACGCCCATACCGTCAATGGCGCGACCATATCACTTCGCCGGATGACATCTGGAAAGAGCTGACCAGAGCGGCCCGGCTACCGGGGACCACCAATGCACCCAAGCTGCAACCTATCGCAGCGAGAATCGTGATGCTGCAATCCGGCATGCGGGCGCCCATGGGTGTCAAGGTCAAAGGACCCGATTTGGAAACAATCGAAAAGGTCGGCTACGACATCGAGCGATTGCTCAAAGAGGTGCCGTCGGTCGAACCTGACGCCGTTGTTGCCGATCGTATCGTGGGTAAGCCGTACCTTGAGATTGAGATCGACCGCGAGGCTATCGCACGCTACGGGATTCACATTCAGCGGGTGCAGAACATTATCGAAGTGGCGGTCGGCGGCAAACGTCTGACGACGACGGTCGAGGGTCGCGAACGCTACGCGGTGCGCGTGCGATATCAGCGTGAGTTGCGAAACAGTATTGAATCGCTCGAACAGATCCTGATAGGTGCGCCGGACGGCACACAAATCCCACTGAGAGAATTGGCGCAAATCACTTTCCGGCGCGGACCGATGGTCATCAAGTCCGAAGATACATTTCTCGTCGGCTATGTCATCTTCGACAAAAAGCCGGGTTATGGCGAAGTAGATGTGGTCGAAGCGGCTCGTGAGTATCTTGACGGCAAGATCACTTCCGGTGAATTGGAAATCCCGGCCGGAGTCAGTTTCGTTTTTGCCGGCAGCTATGAAAACCAGATTCGTTCGGAGAAGAAGCTCATGGTGGTGCTGCCGCTGGCCCTGATGCTGATCTTTCTGATTCTGTATTTTCAGTTCAAGAAAGTACCCACCACACTTTTGGTGTTTTCAGGTATCTTCGTGGCCTGGTCGGGTGGATTCCTGATGTTGTGGCTCTATGGTCAGGGTTGGTTCATGGACATCTCGCTGTTCGGAGTGGATCTCCGCGAGGTCTTCCAGGTGCGTTCATACAACCTGTCAGTCGCAGTTTGGGTGGGCTTCCTGGCCTTGTTTGGAATTGCTACCGACGACGGCGTGATAATATCGACCTACCTGGAGCAGGTGTTCGACAAGCGTCGTCCGGACAATGTACATGACATTCGAGAAGCGACCATCATAGCCGGCAAGCGACGTATCCGTCCCGCTCTGATGACGGCCGGCACGACCATACTGGCCCTTATCCCGGTGCTTACCTCGACCGGCAAGGGGGCCGATATCATGGTGCCCATGGCCATCCCGTCGTTCGGCGGTATGACTGTTGTGCTGGTCACGGTTTTCCTGGTGCCGGTCTTGTACTGCACGATGGCCGAGTTTCGGGTCAAGCGGCAGTCGTCTTAGAAGGCTCGTAACGTTCTCAGCGGTCGGCCATCCCTGATCTCCCGATAAAACGCGGCCCCTTCAGGTCGTCCCAACTTCGGGTTCCATCCTCGGTCGTTGCAAACATGGTGACATTTGAGTATCTTGAGTCAATGCCTAAGTTGCGCACCATTTCGATGGGCCTGGTGGTCGGGATCACTCTGTCTCTTGTTCCATTCGAAGCAGCCAAGTGTGTCGATCGATTGGAGATCGAAAGTCGAAGCGACCAGAATCGTTTGCCCTATCAGTTTGTTGTCGAACAGTCTAACGACTGGAGCGTGCGCAAGATACCTGTCGGCAATCAGATTCAGGTCCTTCATCCCCAGATGGGTTCGTCCGACACGGCCTGGTACATCCACGCCTTCAACAGCGACATTAATCGCGACAACCCGGCCGTTCTGAGCCTGGAAATGTATGCGCGCGGTCAGGTCGTGGACTGGAATCCTCTCTACCTGACCCTATCCAGTTTTGCATTGTACCGCGATGGCCGATCGGGTCAGGATGGTGTCGTTGCTGTGGGCCACCGCAACGATTCTTCTTTTGCGGCCATTACCTTGCTCGGCTCGGATCAGTACGACTTTGTGTTCCTGGCCACCGGGGAGGATCATTCCGGTAATGATCGATGGGAGGGCAACGTTGCCCCGCTGCTTAGTGAGGACTACGATTTCGATGGGCACGACGAAGTGTTTCTCTGGGTCGGTCCGGGGCGCGATCTCAGGCCGAGGGTTTTGGTCTGTCTCGAACCGGACACTCGAAGCATTGAGTGGTCGTTGCCGGTGGCCGGTGCAATCTCGTCTTCGAATCTCTATAGCTGCCGTGATTCTACAAACCCGGCCGTCATCTTCGCCACCTATAATTTCAAAAATGGTGTTGTCGATGATAACTTCGACGACAACTTTTGCTGGCTGGCCAAAGTTAACAATCGTGGTGAGATTCTTCATCGACGCATAATCTCCGAGGAGCACGGCGGCAAGGGCTTATGGCCAGGCGAGAGCGATGGGTTGTTCCAGGTGTTCCATGCCCTGCCGATGGTGGCGCCCGGCGACAGCGGCCATCTACCACCCCAGAAATATCAACTGTCCACAATTGATTCCGACTTTCGCGTGTTGGCGTCTGTCGATTTGGATGATCGAATTGTCAGCACCTGGTGGGACCCTTTTGACCAGGCCAAGGAGCGCCGCTACTACACTCTTTCCTCAGACGGGTTCGTGCGCATCTTCGACGGTTCACTCAACCTGCAGGCTGAGTCCGATGAGACGCTCTTGAGAAGCTTTGTCGACACTTTTCGATTGGCAGGCATGGACGAACCGGCGTATCTATTCCGCACCGGCAGCGGGCTGCAATTCCACTCCCGACAGTTCGAACACCTGGGGACCATCGAGGCCAGTTTCAGTCGGGTACAGTCTCTGGTAAAGGACGACCGCGGTAGTGTGACACACCTGGTCGCTACCGATTCGAATGTCAATCGTATCTACTCCGTCAGGCGGCTGGGGTTTTCTGATTTTGTTAGACTTCTCTTCTGGCAATACCAGAGCCAATTCCTGATCGCGCTAACACTCCTGGCCCTGGCCCTGTTCACCGTGAATATGTTCCGCCAGCGGGCGGTGCGTCGCCTCGCCCTCAGTGAAAGACGGTTGCACGATTTCTTCCAAACCAGCCAGGACGGCTTTTACCGATCGGACAATGAAGGACGATTCATCTGGGGATCACCGGCGGCGCTCAAAATTCTGGGCTATGACAGCGTCGAAGAAGTGAAAGGTACACGGATAGTTGATTACTATGTCGACCCAGCCAAGCGGCAGCTACTGATTGAACGAATCAAAAAAGACGGCCACGTATCCGATTATGAGGTGAAGCTTCGCAAGAAAGACGGTTCCATCGTGGTTATCAGCACCAGTTCGAGTTTCCATCGGGACAGTCGGGGCAGGATAGCAGGAGTGGAGGGAGTCATTCGTGATGTCACTGAACGAAGAGCCGCCGACAAGGCCCTGGTCGAGAGCGAAGAGAGATATCGAAGTCTGGTAGAAAGTGCAAGTGAGGCTATTTTCAGCCTGGACCGACAGGGGGAGTTTCTGTTCATGAACAGTATCGCCGCGGAACGGTTGGGGGGTATGCCGTCGGACTTCATCGGAAAAAAAATGTGGGATCTGTTTCCGAAGGAGCAGGCGGATTCACAAATGGCCAGTATTCTCGAAGTGCTTGACACTGGTGAAGGTCTTGTCAAGGAGACCGAGGTACAATTGCTCGGGAAACTGCACCGCTACATCACCGGTATCGAACCGGTCAAGGACACTACCGGTCGGGTGGTGGCCGCGACGGCATTTGCACGAGACATTTCAGAGTTGGCCCTTACCCGGCGGCAGTTGGAAACAGAAAAAGATTTCGTGCGTTCCCTTCTTGATACCGCCAACAGCCTGATCGTTTGCCTGGACAACGAGGCAAGGATCACCGTGTTCAACAAAGGCTGCGAGGAGGTCACTGGTTATTCGCGTGCTGAGGTTCTCGGCCTCAGGTGGCCTGAGACGTTCCTGCCGGATGAATCTCACCATGATGGCTTGGACGATTTCGTGAATTGGGTCAAGGAGCATCCTCAGGATACCTACGAAGGGCCGCTTAGGACCAAGTCCGGCGAGATCAGAACCATCCTGTGGTCAAACTCAGCGATGTTCAATGGTGCGGCCGACGAATTTGTAGCCATCGCCGTGGGTCAGGACATAACAGATAAGAAACAGGCCCAGGAGGCGCTCAAGGAGAGCGAGTTACGCTATGCGTCGCTCGTCGAATCGACTGATATAGGGATCGGGGTTGTCGACACTCAGACCCGTGAGTTTCTGTTTGTCAATAGCGGTATGTGTCGTCATCTCGGGTTCAGCCAGGAGGAGATTCTTAAAAAGAGCATTGAGACAATGCACCCGCCCGGTGCGGTGGAGGACGCTTTCAGGGCTTTTGAGGGGATCGTATCAGGCAGGATCAACATCTTTGCCGAGCTTCCGTTTCTGCACAAAGACGGCAGCCTGCGCTATTTCGATGTCACCGGCGTCATCCATGATTTTGATGGGCGAAACGCCGTGATCGGATATTTCAGGGATGTCACCGAACGCCGTCAGGGACAGCAGGCGCTCAGGGAGAGTGAGGATTTTAATCGTGCCGTTATCGAACGATCACCGGTTGGCGTGACGGTGCGCAACCGGGCGGGCAGGCTACTGACCTACAACGAAGCATGGCGTCGGATATGGCAAGTCACCGATCAAGACCTGCATGACTACACGACCCGAGAACGCCCGGAGCTCGTCTTCGATAAACGTGACAACTATCTGGGCGAGTGGAAAGACCAGGTCAGCCGGGTTTACGGTGAAGGCGGCTACCTGCATATCCCGGAAATCGAGGCTGAAGGCTCATCAAAGCACAAACACCTTTGGTTGTCGCAACACTTCTATGCGCTCAAAGATGTTACTGGCCAGGTTGACCGGGTGGTCGTTTTAACAGAGGATATTACCGAGCGCAAGCAAGCCGAAGAAGCGCTCAGGGAAAGTGAAGAGCGGTTTCGTACACTGGCTGAGGCGACGCCCATCTCGATGGTCGTCACCAACGCCGCCAACGGCACTATCCTCTATGCCAACCTGGCTGTTGCGGAGAGTCTTGGTTACAAACAGTCAGACCTCATCGGTATGAAAGCTGTTGACCTCTACCTGACACCGGCGGATCGCGCACAGGCGTTGGATATCCTCCGTGAAACCGGCCTGGTCAGGAACTTCGAAACGAGGGTCATCCGAGCGGATGGAAGTTACTTGTGGGGTCTACTCTCACTGAGTCCTATTACCTTTCACAGTGAACCGGCCTTCTTCGGGTCGCTGGTAGACATCACTGAGCGTCGCGAGGCTGAGCAACGGCTCAGAGAGGCCGAAGAAGCACGTTACAACCAGGTCAAGCAGATAGCAGGAGGCGTCGCACACGAGATTTACAATGCGCTCTTTCCGGCTACCAGCTGTCTGGCCAAACTGAGCGATCGGTTGCCGGACGGATCGACCGATGACATGCAACGAAATCGGCGATTGCTTCAGTTGACCGAAAGCGCCGTCGGGCGAGCTATCGAGATGACCGATCTGGTCACCAGGTATTCCCGGCTGGACAGTGAGCAGAAGACCGAACCGGTCGCCCTGCGGTCGCTTCTGGATGAGATTCTCGAAACCAACGCCGACCGTATCAACGACCTGGACATCGACGTCCATCTGGCCGTTGCCGAAGATGTAATCATCAGTTGCCGAACCGATCATCTGCACAGTTTGTTCTCCAACTTGCTGGTCAACGCACTGGATGCGCTCGAAGAAGTGACGGCTCGGCAAATCAGGGTGGTGGCGTCCGAGGAGAAGGGCGTCGTCCGAATCAGATTCATCGACACCGGACCGGGAATACCGTCCGAGCACCGACCGCGCATATTCGATCCTTTCTTCAGCACCAAACCCACACGGGGTACCGGGCTGGGCCTGGCCATCGTCAAAAGAATTGTAGAGTTGTACGGCGGGCGGATAGACCTGGAGCCGATGGTTGACAAGGGGTCCATATTCGTTATATTTCTGAAGTCAGCCCGGATAGACCCTTCATAAGGTGACATGTCAATGGCCAAGACAGGTAAAATACTGATCGTGGACGATGATCCATTGGTGCTTGAGGCCCTTCACCAGACATTCATGGATGACTACGAGATTGTCCTGGCCGCCTCGGGTATGGAAGCACTGCAGGCACTGGACAATCACGGCGATCTGGACACAGTGGTGCTTGATATCAAAATGGCCCGGATGGATGGTCTGGACACGGCCTGTCGAATTCGTGATATCAATCCCGAATTGCCGGTAATCTTTCACACCGGTTATCCCGGCGACTACTCAGAACGTGACATCGATTCCGATCACCAGCCGTTCGACTATGTCGGCAAGAACGAGCGTCCCGCTCGATTGCAGAGATCGGTGCGTAACGCAGTGTCTATGCACCGACTGAAATCCAACAGTTCCGACTTGGTGGAACTGGCGCGGCGACATTATGGCATGGTGGGACGGTCGCGCCTGATGCGCGACGTCTACCAGATGATTGAAAAAATCGGCCCCACCGACAACAAGGTGATGGTCCTGGGTCCCACCGGAACCGGCAAGGAGTTGGTCGCGCGTGCTATCCACCGCCGCAGTCAACGTTCGGAAATGACGCTGGCTGTCTTTAACTGCGATCACAAAGCGCCCGATCTGGTGGAAAGCGAACTGTTCGGTCATCTACGCGGTTCTTTCACCAGTGCGGTCGCCGATCGAGTGGGATTATTCCAACATGCCGACGGTGGCACCGTTTTTCTCGATGAAATCGGAAATCTCGACATCACTACCCAGGGCAAGCTGCTGCGTGTTCTTGAAACCGGCGAATTGCAGCCGATTGGTACACCGGAGACGGTTCGTGTCGATGTACGCTTGATTTGCGCCACCAATTGTGACCTTGAACAGATGGTCAAGGAAAAAGCTTTCCGTCAGGATCTGTACTACCGTCTCAAGGGAATCCGAATTGGTCTGCCGGCTCTGGCCGACCGTCGCGAGGACATTCCTGATCTGATTGATTTCTTCACGGAGAACTACTGCCGAAAGAAAGATGGTGGAATCAAAGTATTCGAGCCGAGCGCACGCGACTTGATGATCGAGTACGAATGGCCGGGAAACGTTCGTCAACTTCAGGACACGGTGCAGTCTCTGATTGACCTTTCGTTGTCACATCTCATCACACGAACAGAAGTTCAGGACTACCTCGTCTATGCCGGCGCCGGACCCAACGGTGCAGGCGGTCTTGCCACGCGAATGAGAGAGTTCAAACGTCTCGTCCTTATCCAAAGCCTGGCTCGCCACGGTGGAAATGTGAGCGCCGCGGCACGCGAATTGGATGTTGATCCATCGAATCTGCACAAGACGCTGCGAGATCTTGATATCGAAACTGGTTGAATTCACCCAGCCCGCGAAGCCTGTTTCTGGTGACTATTACCCATAGCGCTCTTGGCAAAGACCAACACCAACCCTATCTCTCTGTATATCAACAAGATAAGAATGTCGGCCTTACTCCAATAACGGGCATGGTTCTTGTTACCCACTGGGTAGAGGCAGAGGTGCTGCTGAGGAACGATCCCAACCGACCAGCCTCTATGTCGAAACTGGTGTGGAAGTGTTTCGTCGCTGATGATGCCTCCCGCTTGGAAGTGGCGAGGAGGACCTGCGGTCGCTAGCGAGACCGCAATATTACGCCGGGGGAACGTGCTGGTCAGCCCAGGGGAAGGGCTGACGAATGATGCCTGGTGGTGCGAGTGCTGGCACCGCTGGGTGTTTTTTTACGCCGGGCAAAAGAGCTGCTTGCCGGATGGCGTCCACTGCTGTATCCTCTTACTCCTAAGTCGATAGTTAATTCATGTCATGGCGGTCAGCGCAACTGATGAGCACACTCTGGCAAAAGCAATACGATTTGAGATTCGAGTGGGGGCTTGAGGGCTTGTTGCAGGTAGGCCCGTTGGTCGATGTTGTGGTAATCGTCGACGTGTTGTCGTTTTCGACAGCCGTCAGTGTGGCTGTCGCGCATGGGGCAAAAGTGTACCCGTTCACGATGCGGGACGACTCCGTGTCGACTTTCGCCGGGAAGCAAGGTGCGCGCCTGGCCGTTTCGCGAAGCCGGATGGACCGGAGGCACCCCTTTTCGCTCTCACCCAGGTCGCTTCAGCAAATCAGGTCGGGTGAGAGCATTGTTCTGCCCTCACCCAACGGCGCCACATTGTCCTTAAGCGCCGCGGAGCTATGTTCCCATGTCCTGTGCGGATGTTTGCGCAACGCTCAGGCTGTGGCTTCTCACGCCCAACAACTGGGACGGTCGGTGGCTCTGATTGCCGCGGGGGAGCTTTGGCCAACCGACTCAAAAGGTCGATCCATCGAGTCCCAACGATTGCTGCGTCCTGCTCTGGAGGATCTCATTGGCGCCGGGGCGATTCTCGATTCGATGACCGATGCGTCATTATCACCCGAGGCGTCGGCGGCCGTGGCCGTGTTCCGCGGCATGCGAACATCGCTGCTGGATAATCTGATCTCATGCGCTTCCGGGTGCGAATTGGTGGAAATGGGATTTGCAGAAGACGTTCGCGTGGCAGCTCAACTGAACGCCTGTACTGCCGTCCCGCAACTGATCGACGGCGCCTACCATGCCGTTTGAGTCCGGTCTTTTGATTTTGTGAAGTCCTTGCGAGCGATCCCCGCCGCAGGCGGGGCGGAGGAGCGCGGTAATCTCATACAGGTGGTGTTGGGCGACCCCGCCCGACACCATGCTTGTGGTTTATCACCTCATGGTGAGCGGAGTCGAACCATGAATCTAAACTCGTGGTGGCCGAGTCTTCAGACTCGGCTACAGGGTACCCCACCCAAAGCGTAGCGCCGGGTGGGGTCTCTAGGCACCGAGTAGTATCCCACCTGTCGCTTCGCTATAGGTGGGGTACCGTGCAGTCGTTTAGTCTTCGTCCTCTTCGTCACCTGATGGTAATAGGGGGCTGTCGTTCTTCTTGATTTCATGCAAGTAGACAATCATTGCAGCACCCAATATGAACAAGGAGTAAAGAAATGGAACCGTTTTCAAATGTCGGAGGGTCGTCAACCATCCAAAAACCTGAGGGACCCAATACAAAGGTAGTACACCTAGAACTGACAGAAGAAATGAAGTGAATACCAATTGCAGGAACTTACGAGAATTATCGTGAGCAAGGATTTTTGCATGCTTTTTGAATGTCACTACAACAAAAACCGCAATACCCAGAGTTAACAATGCCACAGTTGCTGCGTTCTTCTCAACAAAACCATATATGCCTACTTCTATTCCATATTCAGGGATTTCGGCTAACAGGGCCAAAACAATATTAATAAAGAAAACAACTATCCCTCCGCAAAACGGAAAATACAGCATGCGCTCTTTCTTAAACCAGGCATATCCGACCAGTAATCGCCACACGAATAACCAAATCACCAGGCCCACTACATAAATCCCGGTAGCGATGAACGTGAATGTGTTTGAGTTTTCCCACCACAGGGATATCTCTTGCATCATAACAAAGCCTTTCCTTTACGATCCCTAAGATCTCAAGACAAGATAGAATATTGCAAAGAACCAATTCATGCAATTGAAATATTGCGACGAACATGCTTACTCTTTCTAAATCTATTAACGACAGATCGGTGGTGCTCCGGTTTGACTTATGTCACATCGATCAGTCTCGGGACTTGTAGGAACTAGGAAGCACAAGAAAAAGGCCGCCTTCTCAGGCGGCCTTTGCTGTAAACCCACACTACCATCGGAAACTATTCAACGTAACGCATCTTGAACTCTTCGGCCGCTTTCATGCGCGCCGCCTTGACCTCGGCCGGCTCGTTGCCGGTGAACCATTTGTGTTCGTCCATTTCGAGCACTTCGGCGACGATCGCTTCAACTTCCTCGGCAGCTTTAGCCTTATCGCCACCTTCGGCTTTGGCGTGCTCAACGAGTTTTGCCACTTCTGGTAAGAACTCCATATAGAACCGGTCGGCCACTTCGTAAAAACCGTGCCACTGGGTGTAGTCCGGTGCGAACATAGCGGCTCCCATCCGTGCGCGACGTCCTTCATGGTGCCACAAGTAGAAGACGATCCACTCCAGTTCGTCATCAAAGGGAATGTCGTTGGTGAGGAAACCAGCCTCGCGGATTTTCTTGGCAATTCTGGACACCGGGATAGCGAACTTGTCGTTATACAGGTTTACCGCACCATCGTACTGGACATAGAAATTATCGATGTAATTCGATGTGTGACAGTTGGCGCAGACCTTCTTCATGTCACTGCGACGATCTTCCCACGACTTGGTTGGCTTTCCTTTGGCCTTGGCGGCGGCATCAATTTTCTGCGATACCAGCGGGCGGAGGGTCCAGCTAATCCGATCGCCGACATCATGTGTAAGCGGCAACTCGCTGGTGGCCGACATATGGCAGGTGGCGCAGGTCGGCGCAGCGGAGTAATCGATTCCAACCACCCACGATGCACTGTGAAGATTCATCCGATCTTTGTTGGCATAGTACGCGATACCGTGCTTGGACTCCTCGTAAATCTCCTTCTGCGGATGATCCGGTCCAAGGTGACACTTGCCGCAATTTTCCGGTTGGCGGGCCAGCGCCGCATCGAACGAATGCCGTGAATGGCAGGCGGCGCAAGAACCTTTGGAACCGTCCGGGTTGATACGACCCATCCCGGTGTTCGGCCAGGTGGCTGCGTCAAGGCTGCCGTCTTCGTTCACTTTGACAATCGAACCGTGACACTGCTTGCATCCGTTGACGGCCGCCATCGGGCCTTCGACCACTTCACCGAGCACGTTATCAAGCGATCCGAGAATCTTCCCGGCGTCGGCATGGTGCGACTTCTGAAACTCGTCGAACTCCTGCTTGTGACACTTGGAGCAATCAAGCGGCGAGACGATCACGGCGATGCTGTAGCCGTTGTGCTCGATAGCGTCGGCGTCACCTTCGGCCGCGGCGTGGCATTCATAACAACCTACGTCGGCGGCATAGTGGCGGCTATGGCGCCACTCTTTGGTCAGTCCCGGCATGTCGGACTCATGGCACTCGATACACGAAGCCGATTCCTCCGACAACGATGCCGGTACCGAGCGACCGCCCTGGGACCACACGGCTGCTGCTGCCAATAAGCCGAGTATAACAACGATACTGATGCGTTTCATTTGGTAACCCTTTCCTCTGCTGTGTAATTTGGTCGTTCCCTGTCTTGACTGTCTTCCTTTTTCCATCGTGCCGAACACGATTGCTTTGTCTGATCTCATTAACGACAGACCGACATCGATCCGGTTTGACTTAAGTCAAATCAACCCGACTCATAGATTAAAGAAAGAAAAAAACGCAAAAAAAAGGCCGCCCACGAATAAGGCGACCTTAGTTGTTCAGTTTCAAACGATCAGAAATTGACCGTGGTCATAGCGTAGAACCACATACCCGGGTCGGCGTCGGCCACACCGGAGGCGGCCATGGTGAAATCATCCTCGGCAAAGAAGAATGAAGCGCCGCCCTGAATGTTAAGTCCGTCAATCACGGTTGTGGCCAGGGTAGCATCCAGTTCGATCCCGGCCTTGTTGGAAACAACAGTGGAGCCGTCGCTCGCTGTGTACATGTAGTCCTTATTGGTCGAGTAAAAGTGTGCATCCAGCTTGGCTTTCCAGCCTGCATACGGCTCAGCCGCCGCGCGCACCACGATGTCGACCAGACCTGAGTTGGCATACGGTCTACCACTCTTGGCTCCGTCGGTGAAGTAGTCCATGAAGCCGTTAAACTTGTGCGCGGTCGCGTAGAGATTGTTGTATGCTTTGAACTTGTCGTCGGCAGCATCATCGTCGCCTGATGTATAGTCGATGCCTACAGCCAGCCTGCCCGGCCACGGAGCGTCGATTTTATAACCAGCCTCAAAGGCGAACATATAAGCAGCGATATCGATTTTGTCCCTGTTCCGGGCAAGTCCCACACCGAACGGATTGTAGAGACCGCGCGGTTGCTGACCCCACTGGTAGACGAAATTGCCCTCGAAGTCGAGCTTCAAGTCCGGATATTCCCGTTTGAAGTAGGTACCGGCATTGAGGCGGTCCAGACGGTTGATGCTGTACCAGTAACCGGTGGTGTCGGCATCGTACTCATAGAACCAGAACAGATCGACATTCGCTTCTTTGCAGGTTGCATACAGACCACCGATATCGAAATCGGCGTGGTAGTACTCGTTGTTCTTTTCGGTAGCTTTCAAGCCGAAGCCGGTGATCCGGTATTTTTCATGATCGTACCAGCCCATGCCGCCTTCCCATGCCCGGCCCACGTTGCTCCAGCCGACGGCGCCGAATACACGCTGGTTGCCGAAGTTCATTTCAAACCGGCCTGCTTTGAAACCCAAGCCATCGACCAATAACCGGTCGACCTGGAAGTAAGCTTGATGCACGTCGACATTCTTGCCGTCGTTCAACTGCCCAGACGCTCTGGTGCCGAACTGTGTGTTTCCACCCATCTGCCGGCTGTCCTGGAATTGGACGAAGACATGGGCATTGGCATCCACGGTTGCTTCGACTGCGACGCGGGTGCGCAGGTTGGCAAACGTGAGCCATGTTTTGGCGGTGTCAAAATCTCTCAAGTCGGCTTCTTCGCGAAGTCTGATTTGCCCAGAGAACTTAAGTTCGGTGTCGGCGCTCACGGGAACGGCTACCGCAAATAAGACGGCAAACAAAATCAATCCCTTAAAAATGCTCTTCACCTGTACTTCTCCTTATTCTGGCGTTTTATTCCTAATGACATACCTTACAGGCAGCTATACGACTACAAGACAGCACAACCGCCCGTCAAATCAGCCCCGATGATACGCTTTGGCCAAAACCGCCGCAAGCTAAAAAAGCGAATATTTTCCACTGTTCGTGGGCGGCAGACGCCCTCGTCTTCCCCTGCGACATCGTTTTATACTTGTGACGGTTGAGTCTTCAGACTCGACCGTTTGTGGGCAGGTGGCCCACAGCTTGCTGTGGGATTAGAAGTAGGGCGGGTCCGTCTTCGCCTGCGCGCCGCGGCGTGAACCCGCCGAATCCGTGGGCGGCAGACGCCCTCGTCTGCCCCAAAGAGAATAACACACCCCTGAATCCCCTCTCGAGAGGGGACGAAGAAAGTGGGAGGTCGAGACCCCTGCGCCGAAGGGCGAGAGTCACGGCTTGACCGTGTCACCCACGGCTTGACCGTGTCGTTCTGAGCGCAGTCGAAGGACGAGGTTTCGACATCCGTCGCTTGTATTTGAAGGCTCTATCACATCGAACTGTTGGATTAATGTCTGCAGATCTCTTGGGGAGTGGAGCAGGTACTGTCGCTTACTGTCTAGGCTTCTAAACTTTTCCCTCTCCATCGCGAGGGGAGGACGACGAGTCAACGGTATCTAGGCTAAAACGTACTGCAACCCTCCTGTAAAGGAGAGCGATGGCGATTAGAAGTATGAACGTGGACATGGAGAGTGCAAGCCATATGGACGGGACAAGCCCAAAGCCGTTGCCGAATCTATCTTCCGATCCAAGAACCACAACCTCCCAATCATCAGTCGGCGATCCCGGACCTGCAGCTGAGACTTCGACTAATCCCTCAATCGTGGGTGCAACCATCAACATAATCTCGAGGGAATCAGACGGTTCTATCAGCCAGTTTAATATCTCGATCGCACCCATCTCTGACAGCATTCTCGCAGACGTCATCCCCGTGTCTCGTTGCGGGATTGTGGCGCTGCGAAGAATACTTTCGACATTGCTTAGTTCAATTCGAAAAGGAACCTCGCCGTCACCGAGACTAATCGGCTGATCCGTGTTGTTGAGCAATTGTAGGATGAGTACGCCCTGGTCACGAACGCCAAATTCATTCAGTGAATAGTGCATCCATTCTGATCTTACAAGCAAGCCTCGACTATCCTGGTTCAGACCTAGCCAACCAAGTATGGCTGGTGCGCTACTTAGGAGGAACATCAGTGCCGTTGCAATTAGCACGTCAGGTACCAATGCTCGCAGACGTTTAATCAGCTTACCAAGTATACCGGGCTCAAGAACCGAGCTCATTTAACCTCTCTCCTGTCGCTCTGTCTTGGTTGGCAAACCAATGGTTAGTCCTGCCAATACCAACGTTACTGCGTAAATGATGATGGAACCCCAACCAACGAATCCCCTGTCGACAGCTTCAGACGCACCTACGAAAGTCGAAATATAAGCGTACCAGTAGGATGCAAGAAGAAGAGACAGCAGCGAAAGACCGCCGAGAATCAGTTTCCTCGTCAGATGGTTATTACCAAGCATGTAGTTCTCTCCGATTGCTACGGCAGCTAATGCTACGGAAAGTAGGAGCAGCTCCCCTCCGCTAATAGGTCCAAGAAACGATACTTCTTTACCGGTCGTCAATGCACTCATGTAGTGAAATACCAGAGGCGCCAGTGCGGCGATCACACTAAAAATCAGCCACTTGACCAGCTTGTTCACCCATGCACCTCAGGGCCTTCGCTCAACACTCGTTGACGTTTAATGACAATACTCACTCCAGTAGATGACTGTCTGCCGACCTTTAGGTGGTCCAGATTGACCTGGGGCCACGCTCCGTTCTTGGTTTGCAGTGATCGTCTCCTGCGCCTTCCAACCATAAGTATACCCCCACCGATCCACGTTGTCAAGAACCCTACCAACTCCATCCAAAACGCGGTGGCACGTTCTCTCATAAAGGACTATCCTATGAACACCTGCACAATACACACCGCCGCGCAGCATCCTTCGACTCCGCTCAGGATGTGGTTACCTGCGCACGAATCAATGGACCCGTTTATGGGCCACTCGATAATCACCATCGATCCCGTATCAATAATGCAGACACAAGCAAGGCAAAGCCATTTGTGCGGTGTTTGGGTGGATGGAGCAAACCTTGACTGAGAGCGGACTTGGTGCAGACGAGGACGTCTGCCGCCCACAGAAAACACTTTTTCCGGGAAACGAACCCATTTGCATGTCGCATTGCCCCACAACGTTGCGCTGGGTCCTTCTCGCCGAAGGCGGGTGAGACCCAGCGCGCTAACGACCAGCAGGGTCACACCTTCACCTACGGCAAAGCCGGGACCCTGCTGAACGGCTAAGAACTTTGTCAGGAGCACCGGGCTCCTGACCTACTGATACCGTGGCGCACGAGGATGTACACTACGCACAAACAGGATGACATGAGTAACGCGCGAAGCGCAAAAGAGTGATTTATCACCAATTCACTAGCCTTGACATCCACCACCCTTTCTGATTTATTCAGCCGAATTGTGAGACACAGAACATCAGTCCAAAGGAGATAAACATGGCCCGCTCACTTTGCCAAATAACAGACCTCACCACCGACGAACTGCACGAATTGTTCGATCTCTGCGCACAGATGAAAAACAAAAAAATCGCCCCCAAACCGTTCGAAGGCAAATCAGTCGCCTGCATCTTCACCAAGGCGTCGTTGAGAACCAGAGTATCGTTCGAAGTCGGCATCAACGAACTCGGCGGTCACGCCCTTTACATCACCGACAACGAGATCAAACTCGGTCAGCGCGAGTCGGTCGCCGACGCCGCTCGCGTCTTGTCACGATATGTTGCGACTATCATGATCCGGACGTTCAAACAATCGGATGTCGAGGAGTTGGCCAAACATGCCTCCGTGCCGATTGTCAACGGCCTGACCGATCTGGTCCACCCCTGTCAGATTCTGGGCGACTATTTCACCATGCTGGAGCATCTCGGCAAACGGGGTCGCTACAAAATCGCTTATGTCGGCGACGGCAACAATATTGTCAATAGCTGGCTTAACCTGGCTTGTCGCTTGCCCATCGACCTGCGGGTCGGGACCGCCGATGATTGCCATCCCGACCCGGAACTCCTGAAAAAGGCCCAAGCCGCCTCAGATAGCAAAATACTGATTACCGATGATCCTAAAGAAGCCGTTTCTGGTGCCGATGTAGTCTATACCGATGTTTGGGCCTCAATGGGGCAGAAACATCTGGTTGAAGAGAAAGAAGATAAGCTAAGGAAGTATCAGTTAAACGGTTCCCTGTTGGCGATTGCCGACCCAGGAGCGATTGTGTTGCACTGTTTACCGGCTGAAAGAAACAAGGAAATCACAGACGAAGTGATGGACGGACCGCAGTCGGTTGTTTTTGATCAGGCGGAAAACAGGCTTCATGTTCAAAAGGCTATCATGGCCTTTCTCCTGAAATAAGCAGACTCTCGCCGACACCTGTACGGGAACAACAGAAAGGAGACGGCCCATGCGTCTTGAAAACCGCGTTCTCGTATCAGGAATGACAATTCTGATCGGTGTCATGCTTCTCCTGGTCGCCGGCTGTGGCGACGATGAGACCAACACCCCCACCACAATCACCGGATCGATGGCCGATCACGAATTCTTGGCGGTGAAGACCCAGATGGATGACTTCGTCGATTCCACCATCGCCTTCTTTGAGAATGGTATCAACACTTTCCAGGGGATCTCAGACGGTGAAGACATCATCCCGCCGCAGTATGCAGTGAATCCGGAACAGCAGGACAGCTGGGACACTTCGTACACAAACGGCTGGCATGTCATCCAGATCGCCTACACCGAGAAGGACCAATTCGAGGATGGTGTCTGGCAGATGTCATTGGCCGACTCCATTCAGTACAAGAAGAACGGTGTCGCTCAGGAGAGTTGGGTAGATCATGACCAGTTGGTGTACAAGCATCACTGGACCTGGGATGTATTTGACACCACGGTCAACCACACCAACTTTGAAGGCAATGCCGACTTCACTTTCGCCGATCTGACCACAGGTCTGGCCACTGTTACCGGAAGCCGCGACTTTAACGCCAGCAACAAGATTGTCCACCTCGACTCAACGGTCTGGCGTGACTTTACCTTCACCGCCGACGTCAACAACGTCACGCTGAAGAACTCGGCTTTCACCGGCTGGAGCAACTGTCCCGTCGGCGGTTCGGTTTCGACGACGATTGAGATGGTCTACACCAAGGACGACGGCGATCCGGTCACCACTACCTGGAATGCCACCTTTACGTTCAACAACGGCACCATGACTGCTTCGGTCAGCAAAGGCAACACGGTATGGGGATACCACTCCGATATGTGTGATGTTCCTCAGTAGAATATTCCCAACTTTATTCTGCGAGCCCGGTCTTTTGGCCGGGCTTTTTTTGTTGGCCCGATAGGTTCGCCTGGTTAGAGTACTTGTGCTCGGTGAATCTTCAGATTCGCCGAGGGCATGGCCGAGTCTGAAGACTCGACCATCACAAGGAAGGTGGTTCCCGCGTAGCGGCGGGGCTTGTCTCCGCCGATCTCCGTCACCCCGAGGGCACTCGAGGGGCGACATATTTCTGGGGCGACACAAGGCCGCCCTCTACGCGATCCAGGTTTGTCGACACCCCTGCCCCGATGGGCATGAATGCCATTTATGGTCACGAAGTGAGGTTTCGACACGACGACTTGTGCGAAAGGACTATGTCTGAGTATGAAAGAAGTTGTCAAATACCCCCACTGTTTTGTCTGCGGTGATCTAAACGTTCACGGCCTCAAGGCCAAGTTTTTCTATGACGGCGAGAAAGCATACACTGAACTAACAGCCGACCAATCGTTCGAAGGCTATCGCGGCATCTACCACGGCGGTATCATTGCCACGCTTTTGGACGAAGTGATGATCAAGGCGGTTCTGGCCCAGCCGGTGGTTGCCGTCACAGTCGAACTTACGGTGCGCTATCTGGCCCCGGTAAACATCGGTGATCGGCTCATGTTCACCGGTCGAATCACCGGCTCGAAGGGCAGACTGTATTTGACCGAAGGGGAGGTGCGAGGCAATGACAACACGTTACGTGCGACCGCCCTCGGGAAGTACATTGAAGCAAGCAGCGATCTGAAAAAAACTCTCGAATCATCGATAGAGTGAAAGCTCTTTCATTACTTTGACCTTTCGGTGAAACTGTTTGCCGTCTCAGGCTTCGGCTCGTGAATTCCGGCAGAGTCCTAACTGAATGCATCGACCTGTTTTAGCCCATCTATCTGTTAGTTAACGGACGGCGGCATCGACGTTGCTATCTCAGTCGGTATGAAGGCAACCGATGGTGTAAAGTGCTTTATAGTCGGACTAAAACCGAAGAGTATCGACCCGGTCCTGACGGCTCACGGCGTGGTCGGCGGCTTGGTGGTGTTTTCCATCCCCGAATTGGGTATTCTCTTTCGCTGTAGGGCCGAGGGTGATCCTATCGACCTTGAGTTTGGCGCTCTCTTTGCATTGTTGAAGTTCATCAAGACCAAGCTGGCCGATCGCAAGATCAAGCATCTGCATATTTTCTCATCCAATCCGGAGTTTGTCTTCTCGTTCACAGGTAACTCCCGGCACCTCAAGCCGGAATCGGAACGCATGAAACTACTGGCCGGATTCAACCGTGAGTTTCAGATGGCTGTCAGTTTTGTCGACGCCATCAAGAATCAGGCTCTGGTCTCACCGGCCGACTATCCATCAATGCCCAAATCCAGTTCACTTGGCTTGAAGCCCGACCAACCTGAGAGTTCTCAGCCGCGTTTCGAGCCCCTCCGCAAGGGTATTAAATTATAGGGGCCATCAGGCCTGCCCCCCACCCTTTTTGCCTTGACAATTGCCCCAATCCGCGTAAGTTACTCCTGAAAACCGGCCGGGACACAAGCCCTTATACCGCCAATGCTTAAAGTCCCCACCTTGGAATGTACATGCTGACTTTCGCTTCTTTCGGAGGTATTGATGAAGCTCTCTAAATGTCTGTGTATCTGTTGCTGTTTAGTGGTTCTTGGGGGAGGTTCTGTAGCGGCCGATGATTTGGCCAAAGTGAATCTGGCCAGTCGTTATCAGGCCGACGTCGTGGCTGGTATTGTTACCTCGGCTTACAGCCGGGTTGGCAACCAGTTCGTGGTTGCTGTCAATGAAGAGCAAGCAACAGCTTTGAGCAGGGCGGGGATAGAGTTTGAAGTCATTATGGAAGCGATAGATCCGGCCAGGACCTTTATCGCGCGCCACTCGGACGGACGACGTGGGGTCGGCGTGGATGTACCTCAACTTGGTGAAACGGTTCAGCTGGAATCCGACGTGCATATCGTCAGAATGAGTCCGTCGATTGCTTTATCGTTGACCAGAACGACCGAACTTACCTTGACCTCGCTTGAGGAAAGAACCATTCCGATTGGCTACATCGATCCGGTCATCGGCAACACTCTGTCCATGGTGACCGACTTCCCGACCGATTCACTGACGGCACTGGTCAGTCAGGATTCGATCTATGCATTCAACACCCGGCTTGAAGATTTCGAGACACGGTATATTTTCACCGATTCGATTCATGCCGCCCGTGACTGGATGGTCCAAAAGTTTATCGACTGGGGATACACCGATATAACCACGCCGCAGTTCTACTATGGCAGCCTGCCGTGCTACAACGTCAAGGTGGTCAAGCCAGGCTATGCCGAACCGGACAAAGTGATCGTGATCGGCGGTCACTACGACGCCATCACCTACGGACAGCCGACCGATCCGATGGACTATGCGCCCGGTTCCGACGACAACGCTTCCGGTACTACTATTACTTTGGAGATGGCGCGTATTCTGGCAAACGTCCCAATGCGCAAGACGATTATTTTCATGCCCTTCTCGGCCGAAGAGGTTGGGTTGTACGGTTCATACGACGCTGCCGGTGATTTTTACAATGCCGGTACCGATCTTGAAGTGATGTTCAACTACGACATGGTTGGATATAACGGCAACGGGCTGTGGCAGTTTGAAATCTCCTCCGGGCCGAACACGGCATATCGAGACATGCAGGTGGCTACCTGTAACCGTGTCAACTCCCAACTCATTCCAATCGCCTCCCCGCCCGGTGGAAGTTCCGATCATGCAGCCTTCATGAATTACGGCTTTGACGTTGTGAACAACATCGAGGAAGACTTCAACTACGACGGCTGGCACACCAATCTTGATCTGACCTCGCGCATGGATTTCGATTACATGTATGAGGTCGGTCGGATGACAGTTGCATCGCTGGCCATTGTCGGCAACTCCGCCCAGCCGACTAATATCGATCAAATAGTTGATCAGGGGGACGGGCAGTCATTGGAAGTGTTTTTTGGACCATGCAACGCCTCCTATGAGTATACTTTGATCTATGGCACTTCGCCCGGCCTTTACACCGATACAGTCGATATCGGCACCGGCGTCTGTTCGTATATGGTAACCGGTTTGACCGAGGGGCAGCCGTATTACTTCCTGGCTATCGGTGTTATCGGTGGCGGCTATCCGGCCGTCTATGCAGTCGAAGCTACCGAGACACCATACATCATACCACGCGCACCGGTCTCGCCGGTGTTGGACCCGGACGATCATCAGATTCTGCTCGACTGGTCCGACAGTCCGGAAGCGGATTTTGATCACTACCGCATATACCGGTCCATAAGTGGACTGCCTTTCTCGCTCTATCAAGACAACGTAGCCAACTCGAATTATATCGACGTTGATGTAATCGGCCAGGCCGAGTACACATACAAATTCACCGCTGTAGATTCTGATGGCTACGAGTCGGTTCCGTCCTCTCAGGTTTCCGGATATGCCGGTACTTTCGATGGCGGCATTCTTGTAATAGATGAAACCCGTCAGGGCGCCGGAATGCCCAACCAGGCTACACAGGAGGCCTTCTTTACCAGCCTGCTTGACCCGACGCCCTATGATCTGAATCGCATTGAAACCAGTGGGCTGTTGCTCACTCGCAGTGTGGCCGGACAGTATTCATCGGTCTTCTGGTTTGATGATGACTTCTCGCCCAAACTGATCAGTGAGTCCGAGGACAGCCTGGACTGGTACGCCGGGTATGATGGAAACCTGTTCATCAGCGGCTTTCGCACCATCGAGTACTGGGAATCATCGCCGTTATCGCCGAGCGGTTTTCTCTATGATCGGATGCGCGTGGCTACATACAATGTTCACACAGCTTCCGACTTTGCAGGCGCCACCGGCGTGGGTGGATGGCCGGATATCGAAGTCGACAGCACTTCGGTGCTGGGCTTCCTGCCGTATGTGCCATCGCTGGGTATCGCCGCCGGAGGCGAGCCGATCTACCTGTACGATTCCAAAACCGATGACCCCTCAGCCGAAGGCACCACCTGTGCGATTTACTATGATAGTCCCAGTGGCGGCAAACGGGTGGTACTGGCTTTCCCACTTTATTTCCTGACCGACGAATCGGCAATTGCCTTAGTAAACTACGCCAAGAATCTGTTTGGTGAGTCGGCCGTGACCGAAGTGGAAGGGGATGTTGACAACAACGGCAAGGTGGATATCGGTGATCTGGTCTATGTGGTCGATTACATGTTCATCGCCGGCGCGGCTCCATGGTCGATGAACGCCGCCGATGTCGACGCCTCCTGCAGGATCGACATTGCCGATCTGGTTTACCTGGCCGAGTATATCTTCCTCGGTGGCCCGGCTCCTCTGGCCGGTTGTGTGGAGTAACGGGCCGGCCTGTCCCAGGCGCCTGGTGATCCCATCACCACCACGACCCGGTGCGCAAAGGAAAGACAGGTTGCGACCAAGTTATCCGCTGCTTTATTCGCGGATACAACCGCACCTTGACAGATTGGCAACATAGGCTATCTTAGCACCATAACCTGTCGTTCTGTAAGTCCGATGAGGTGCATCCTTTAGGAGAAACGGATGAGATACTTCTGGACTCTGTTGCTTGTGTTTAGTCTGGCTCTGCCCGGCGCCGGAGCCGACCAGGACGATCTTGCCTTCATTACTATCACCGACCGGCATCAAGCGAACCATGCTCAAAATGTCCTGGGAACTGCATACTCACGAAACGGCAACCGGTTCCTGGTGAAGGTTTCAGATGAGCAAGGCAGAAATCTCCAGGCAGCCGGGATCAAGGTCGAAATCATAATGGCAAAAGTGGATCCAGCTCGGGTCTTTGCTGTTTTCTATCCGGACACTCGACCACTGGCAGCAGTTGACATACCGACGCTGGGGGAGAGCATTGATCTCGGTAACGATATCTACGCGGTCCGAATGAGTCCATCGGTAGCTGAGTCAATGACCAGGAATACATCGTTGGCTGCGGTGGCGCTATCGGAACGACCGATACCCATTACTTTCACCGGCCCTGCTATCACCACTCTCATGTCGGAGATCACCGACTACCCTACCGATTCGCTGGTAGACCTGGTAAATCAGGACTCGATTTACGCCATGAATCTTCGGTTCGAGCTTTTTCGCACCCGCTATTATGATACGGACTCGATTCTTGCTGCCCGTGATTGGGCGGTGCAGAAGTTGGCCGATTGGGGCTACACAGATATCACCACGCCGCTGTTCTACCATAACGGTACCCCTTGTTACAACGTTAAAGCTGTAAAACCTGGATATGCCGAACCCGACAACGTGATCGTTATTGGTGGCCACTACGACAGCTACAACGGGGGGTCCTCATACACTTTTGCTCCCGGTGCCGACGACAACGGCTCCGGCTCAACAATCACGCTTGAGATGGCACGCATACTTGCCGACATTCCGATGCGCAAAACTATCATCTTCATGCTCTTTTCCGCCGAGGAGGTCGGCTTGGTCGGGTCATACTATGCGGCCTCCGATTTCTTTCATGACGGCACACCTCTGGAAGTAATGTTCAACTTTGACATGGTCGGATACAACGGCAACGGGCTGTGGTTGTTCGAGGTTGGCTCCGGAGAAAACTCAGCCTATGCCGAATTGCAGGCTGCCAGTTGCAGTCGAGTCAATCCCGATCTGGTCGCACTCTCCGGTACCTCCAGTCCCGGCTCGTCCGATCACATGTCTTTCTGGAACTTCGGCTACAACATTTGCAACAATATCGAAGAGGACTTTAACTACGGCGGCTGGCACACCGACCTCGATCTGACTTCACGCATGGACTTTGACTATCTTTACCAGGTCGCCCGTATGACCGTAGCTACCCTCGGCATAGTTGGTAACTCCGCCAGCCCGATTTCAATCGAACAGATCATCGATCAGGGTGATGGACAGGCTCTTGAGATACATCTGACTTCCTGCGCCCCGGAATACACCTACCGGCTTTACCACGGCCCTTCATCGGGATTCTACACCGACAGTATCGATATTCCATCGGGCACCTGCACGTGGATAGTTGATGGCCTAATCGACGGTCAGGAACGGTTCTTCTATGTCCTGAGTCAGATCGAGGGTGGGTATCCCGCCGTCTACAGTACTGAAACCAGCGCCACCCCGTACTTGATACCGAGGCCGCCGACTGCAGCGGAGGCGGGGCCGGAGTTGAACTCGGTACTTCTGGAATGGGGCGACAACGCCGAAGCCGATTTCAGTCACTACCGGCTCTATCGCGCAATTGAAGGGCTGCCCCATTCGCTATTCAAGGATAACATCGTCTCGTCAAGCTACACCGATACGGAGGTGCTTGGTCAAACCGAGTACTCATACAAAATCACAGCGGTCGATTTTGATGGTTATGAGTCCGACTACTCATCCGAAGTCTCCGCTTATGCTGCCACCTTTGACGGCGGCATCCTGTTGGTCGATGAGACCCGGCAGGGCGGCGGTATGCCCGACCAGCCAACTCAGGAGGCGCGCTACGCCTCCTATTTCGCTCCGACGCCATACAACCTGGTGCAGATCGAGACAGTCGGTCTGCCTGTCACCCGTAACACTGCCGGTCAGTATTCGTCGCTCTTCTGGATCGACGATGACTTTTCGCCGAAGTTGGCCAGCGAGAGTGAAGACAGCCTTTTCTGGTACGCCGGCTACACCGGAAACCTGTTTTTTGCCGGGTTCCGGACGATCGAGTTCTGGACCGGTTCGCCTTTGTCCAATGGAGATTTCTTGTATGACCAATGCCGGATTGCGAGCCACTCGGTACATGCTGAATATGACTTTGCCGGTGCGACCGGTGTAGGTGGTTGGCCGGATATCGAGGTCGACACAACCGAACTGCTCGGCTTCCTGCCGTTTATCCCAACCCTGGGTCTCGCCACCGGAGGGCAGCCTATTTACCTGTACGACTCCAAGACCGATGATCCGGCATCGGAGGGCAACGTCTGTGGAGTCTACTACGACGGTCCCAACGGCAAACGGGTAGTGCTGGCCTTTCCTCTGATGTACATAACCGACGAATCGGCCATCGCTCTGATGTCCTATGCCAAAAACCTATTCGGTGAATCGGTCGTTTTAGGCGAACATGGTGATATCGACAACAACGGTCAGATCGACATAGGCGATCTCGTCTATTTGGTAGATTACATGTTCTTGGGCGGCCCACCACCGCCGGTTATGAATTCGGCCGATGTCGATGCCTCCTGCCAGATTGATATCGCCGACTTGATATATGTGGTAGTTTACTTTTTCGATGGCGGCCCTCTGCCCCTGCCCGGCTGCGTGGAGTAGTTCATAGAAGGGCAGGTCTGTCTTCCATAGCGCTTAGTAGGGCAGGTCCGTCTTCGAACCTGCCACAATGTCTTTCCCCCGGTGGCACCTTCAAACCCGGTTTGGGGGTGGCGATAAATCGCTTTCTTGCGCTTCGCGGCTCTTCACATTATCAAGCAATGCCCAGATCAGTGCGCACAAAGCGCAAAAAACACGGCTTGATGGTGTCACCCTGAGCGGAGTCGAAGGGTGAATTTGCCGGATTGCCCACCGTTCCAAACACGGTTTGAGACGGCCACCTGGCCTCGATAGGGTTCCGGGTGGCACCTTCAAACCCGGTTTGGGGGTGGTTCTTCCAACTCCACTCCTGCTTGACCCTCGTTGCACAATTTGTGAACCAGTTCTTAGTAGGGCAGGTCCGTCTTTGAACCTGCCACAATGTCTTTCCCGCGCAGGCGGGAATCCATCTTCTCTTGTAGGTCGAGACCCCCTGCCCTAAGGGAGTGAAAGCCATTTATGGCCGCGAAGCGAGGTTTCGACAACGCGCTAAGCCCGAAGAAGTGGCCATGACCCATTTATGGGTCCTGACCTATTACACTGCCGACAAAGACGAGTCCGAAGACGGACTCACTGATTGCACAATTTGTGAACCAGGGCCGCTGATAAAAGACCGGTATGTTTGTACTGATACGCATAAACTGCCGGCCCAACAGGACAAACAGACCCTTTAGCTACTGATAGAAAACATAACCCAGACACTCGGCTTCCGGCACATCGCTTGCTCAACCAATGGTCATGGAACCGGATATCTACACCCAATTGCGTCTGCTCGACACCGATCAGCTATGCCCCTTTGAGTCGGTTCGCCTGCTTGAAAACCGGATGACGGTCGATCTGGACGAAATCAGTTTCTTGCGCCATCCCTTCCTGGTCACAGCGATGGATGGCGACGATTATCTACTACTGGAACAGACCGAACATTTTTCTGCCCTTACCGACGCCGGGCTGGCTCATATACCGGTGCAGGTATGCCCGACCGAGAGCCTGGCCACGGCCTCTTCTCGAGTTGGCTTGACCAATTTTGATCATGCCGATCTTTTCCGTACCTCGGCTCGTCACCCGGAGCTTATACGAATCCTGGACTCAGGCTCTGGTAACGATCCATCGGTGACGGGAGTGAGACTCTGTTTTGACTTCCCCCGGCAAGGAAAGTTCGACGTGCTCCTGAGACATGCCAGTCGTGCTGGTTGCCCGGCTTCGTTGGAGACGCTCTTCCACTCAATCATGGCCCGCGGTGGCTGGGCGCCGGTGGTGGAGACATCGGACAATGGCGATACCGTAACCCGCCTGACCGAGTACAGCGCAATCGTCACCGTTCCTGCCTTCAGTTTGGATGACCTCAAGACGGCAGCTTCAGCCGAACGATTATTCCCACCCGGTATCGCCGGTGTCGAATCGACCTGGCGGGCCTTGAATATCGATTTCCCGATGTCGGTCTTGACCTCGCCAATTCCAATCGAAGAAAAACAACGCTTCCTGCGCGAGTTGATCTTACTTCGCCGCCGCACCCGCCGCACCTCGTCTTACCGCGGCCGCGTGTATCTGCTGAATAGATAAGTGGCAAGCCACTTCTTCGCGCTCTGCGCGCCACCGTTTAACGCTGAGCGTAGTCGAAGGGTGAATCTACTTTGTTGCTTTCGGTCCCAAACGAGGTTTGAGCCAACCACCCGAATCGCTTTACATTCGTCATCCCGAGCGCAGTCGAGCGATGAGTCTCTACTTGTGCCCGTGTGATCTTCAGATCGCGCGGGAAAACGTGACCGAGTCTGAAGACTCGACCACCACAACGCAAACAGGTCAATCTGTGTCATTCCCAGCGAAGGCGGGAATCCATCTTCGTGCGCGGTGTACGTCCTCGTGCGCCGCGATGTGTCCAACCCGACATTTCGTCACTGCGAGTGGCAAGCGCCTTCTTCGCGCTTCGCACGATTCCGGGTGGCACCCCCAGATAAGGTCTGCGCCGGCCACCCGGCTATGAAATCCGCCCGCGTGCTCCAAGAATCCATCGATACAAGATGCGCGCAGCGCGAGGAACCAACTTGTTGGCTTGCCCGCGGCTTGCGGCATGGGCGTACAATCGGTATCTTGTGCGGTAACACTGGTCGAGTGAAAGGGTACCAAGTGACTAAACTCAACCGCTCAGGTCGCACGGTGACATCACAATTACGCAAGCTAGCCAAGCTCAGACTACAGTTTCACACGACTGCCAACGATGAAAAAGTGGAGGCTATCAAAAAGCTGAGCAGTGCGGATATCGATCAACTCAGCCATCTGATAAACTACCACGATACTCTCTGCTTTATGCGAGCCTATCCCGATGGTCCACAGTTGGCGCGGCTGGTTGAGAGCGAACTGAGAGCGTTCGGGCAACGGGTGCTCAGGTTCACCCAGCGAAAGGACGATGCCGGGGCAGCACAACTGATGAACTCAGGACTCGTCAACAGTACAACCGTGCATCCGTTCGGCTACGACCTCACCTGTCTGCTGTTGAAACGGTATCCGCAGTCGATGGAGCTTGATTGGAGCGCCAACAACGAAACGCTGAACGACCGCCTGCTCGACACCCTGCCGCTGTTAGTGGCCTGGCAGGAGAACGACGCTCTGGGGCTGGACTGCGATGTGCAGGCTGCCGATTGGCTCAAGCGAGCCGACGGCAACCGCGAAGGACCACTGCTGACGTTCGTTAGGTTACTTGAGAGTTCCGGTTTGCCCCATCCGGTGCAGGAACATTTGTTCGAAAACCTGCAGATGGAAATCACCTGGCGTCTTGGTCGTTCGCAGGCCAGTCGAACGCTGGCCCGTTGGCCTGCGGGTCGAAAGTTCTACCAGCGTACCGTGCTGAGAGTCCGCACCAATGACCTGCGTGCGGAGTTGGTCGATACCGCTGCTCCATTGAAGCTGGCAGGTCGACCAGAGGGTACGAAACTCGTACAGGTAATCAACGAAGCTATGGCCGTGCGCAATCGTGAATTGCTTCCGATCACTTCGGCCAATCCGGATGAAGTCTACTTGTACCGACCGGGGCGAGGTCTCATGATTGCACTCTTTGGCATGCACCCGGACAGTCGGCTGCCGCTGGAATCCAATTTCGGCGCTCTGCTGGTTCGCAATGGAATGCCGATAGGCTACGGCGTGGCCGCTACCCTGTTTGATCGGGTGGAGATAGCCATCAACGTTTTCCCTGAACAGAGATCGGGCGAATCCTCATATATCTTTGAACAGTTCTTTCGTCTGTTTTATCATCACTTCGGTTCGCGCGCTTTTGTCGTTCGCAAAAGGCAGATGGGTTATGGCGAGGACGAAGCGTTGCACTCCGGCGCTTTCTGGTTCTACTACAAACTCGGTTTCCGCGCTCTCGATCATACCGTCCGCAGCCTCGCAGAAAAAGAGCATGACAAACAAAGGCGCAGGCATGGCTATCGTACACCGCTGAGCATCATGCACAAGCTCTCTGTGAGTGATGTTCTCTTTCATGCCGATCCGGCTCAGATGGACAACTGGCGCGACATGTCTACAGAGAATCTCGCTTACGTCGTTACCGACTACTTTGCACGCAAACATCGGGGCGATCGGCAACGAGGCGCCGGTCGGGCTAAAGACACCGTGTCTAAGGCTCTTGATCTCACCGGCCTTTCCGAATGGTCGTTGCGAGAGTTGGACGGTTTCAAACGGTTGGCGCCGTTGCTGGCTAGTATACCGAAGTTGGAAAGCTGGAACGCTCAGGATAAAGCCGATCTGGTTCGGATCATTCGTGCCAAACCTGGTCCTCATGAACGGAGCTTCGTACTTCTGTGCGCAACGCACGCCCGTCTCAAATTGGCTATCGAAAAGCTGGCCGCTACCAGGTCTTTGTAGGTCGACACCCCCTGCCCCGAAGGGAGTGAAAGCCATTTATGGCCGCGAAGCGAGGTTTCGACATCTTCGGCCGACAAGACAAACTCAAAGTATCACGCGAAGCGCGTGATGTCGAAACCGCAGGGGTTTCGACCTACTGTTAACTTAACAGATCTGTCATGCCGGACCTTGATCCGGCATCCATCTTGAGATTCGAAACCTGGATTCTGGCCTTCGCCAGAATGACTCAGAAGGGCATGACTGTTTACTCCCACGCCAAACATGGTTTGAGACGGCCACCCGGCAAAAAACTGCAGGTCTGATGGCAGACCTACCCTACAACACACTTGTGCCCGTGTGATCTTCAGATCGCGTGGGTTTCGTGAGGTCGAGTCTGAAGACTCGACCATCCTGGGTTCCGGGGTGGACGAGCCCCCCCCAACACACCAAAACCCCGAGGGTGGGTACCCACGGGGTTGGAGAATTCGTGATATTTGCGAAAAACGCTACGAGAGCTTGGCGACGAAACGAGAAAGGCGAGACTTGTTGCGGTCGGCGTTGTTCTTGTGAAGAATGTTCGTGCCGGCGGCCTGGTCCAACAAAACTTCAACTTCTTTGTACTTGGCGGTGGCTTCTTCCTTGTTGGTCATCAGGCGCAGTTCACGGATTGAGGCGCGCAGATTGGAACGCAGGCCACGATTGCGCAGGCGCTGCTTTTCTGAAGTTTTGACTCGTTTTTCGCAAGATTTATGGTTTGGCAAACTCAAACCCTTTCTTTATTATAATCTCCAAAACAGCTTGTAAGTATATATCGGCAGTATCGATTTGTCAACCAGTCGCGTAAAAAAAGGTTCCCTGGTCGGATCGGCCTCGACAGTATCGGGGGCGACCGCTTTTTCACGGGTTTTAGGGCTGTTGCGCGAACAGGTGATGGCCTATTTTTTCGGCGCCGGGCTGGCCACCGATGCTTTCGTGACAGCCTTTCGAATCCCCAACCTGCTCCGTGATATGTTCGCCGAAGGTGCTCTGTCGTCGGCTTTTGTGCCGGTCTTCAAGGAGAAACTGGTCAAGGAATCAGATTCCGAAGCGTTCAAACTGGCCGATATCGTGTTCACCATGATCTTCCTGGTGGTCGGGCTGATCGTGCTCCTGGGTATCCTGGCCGCACCGGTGATCATCTATTTGACCGCCCACGGTTTCACCGAGTACGCCGACAAATTCGCGCTGACCGTCGACCTCACCCGGATCATGATGATCTATCTGCTGTTTGTGTCGCTTTCGGCCTTGGTCATGGGCATGCTGAACTCTTTCGGGCGGTTCGCCGTGCCCGCCCTGTCACCGGCCATGTTCAATCTCGGTATCGTGCTGACAGTCGTAATCGGATATCGATATTTCGATCAACCGGCCTACACGCTGGCCCTTGGGGTCGTGCTCGGCGGCGCTTGTCAGGTATGGATTCAACTTCCGGCTTTGTTCAAACTGGGCTACCGTTATAGACCGAGGTTCAACTTTTTCGATGAAGGCCTCAAGAAAGTTCTGCGGCTGATTGCGCCGATGATAATAGGCATGTCGGCCGGGCGGGTCAATATTCTGTTGAGCACTCTGCTGGCGTCGTTCTTGGTGGAAGGGTCGATCTCCTATCTCAATTACTCGTACCGTCTGATGCACTTCCCGCTGGGCGTCTTCGCCGTGGCGCTCGGCACGGTGGCCTTACCCAGAGTCAGTGAACTGTTCGCCCGCGAGGACACCGAAGGATTGGACAAAGCGTTTCACGAGACGTTCAACCTGAACATGTTCGTAGTGGCGCCTTCGGCCGTTTGTCTGGCGCTGTTGGGCCGACCGATTATCGAACTGATCTACAGTTGGGGTGCCTTCACCGAGCTGCATGCTGCCAACACAGCCCTTGCGCTCAGGCACTATGCCTACGGGCTGATCGGATTCGCCGCGGTGCGGGTGACCGTGCCCTTCTTCTACGCCGGTGGTGATTCCAAACGTCCCATGCAGATTTCGATTGTTGCTGTGGCCGTGAACATCGCGCTGTACTATCCCATGATAAAGGCGCTCAACTTTGCCGGACTGGCCGCGGCAACGTCGGTGGCCGGATTGGTCAATGGCGCGTTGTTGATCTATTTCCTGCCGAGTAAGGGTGTGCGTGTCGTCTGGGATCGGTTGGGTTTGAACCTGCTCAAGATTCTGGTGGCATCTGTGTTGGCCTTTTACATTGCAGGCTTGATGCCGTGGCGGCCCGGTCCATTCGAGTCAGAAGTTGTTACTCGGCTGGTGGAGCTTTTTGTTCCGTTGACCACGGCGGCTGTTCTGTACTTGCTGTTTTGCTTTCTGTTGAGAGTGCGCGAACTTTCCAGGCTGACGACTCTTTTGAAACACCGTCGGTCGACGGGTGACTGATGATACGCAAGTATCCCGCTGTTTTTCTGGTACCGTTTATCATTGTGGGGATTATCGGAGCGGACTTGTGTCGCTGGCCCAGTGAGTGGTTTCTGCTGGCTTCGCTGGTGCTCTGTCTGGTTGCTCTGGCCGTGATGCGATCACACCGGACGGCAGCGACAATTCTGTTCGGGCTGCTGCTCACCTGCTTTTCGGCCTTTCATTACGGTATCCGCTACTATGACACCGGCCCCACCCACCTGGCTAACCATTTTCAGGATGGAAATCGTTACCGAATCTACGGCCAGGTGAGCGACTGGCCGGACCTCAAGAGCTTTGGCACCGAGATCAAAATAGCTGTCGACTCGATCGAGCAGGACCGGATGCAGGTGGTGCATGGCAGCATGATGTTGAAAGTCTCAGACTCAAGCACCAGTCTCGCCTGGGGGGACAGGATAGAGTTTCAGGGACGCATCTACAGCCTGAAAGGAGGGGAGAGCCCCACCGGATTCGATTACCGGCGCTATCTCAATCTCAGAGGCGTGTCCGCTCTGGTATACCTGCCAAACTTGAACAACGTCCGAGTTGATACCAGAGGACGTCCGTGGCTGTTAAGCTGGGTGGATGCGCTTCGGCTGGAAATCCTGTCCAGTTTTCAAGACAATCTGGAGCCATCCCCCTCGGCTTTGGCGGCCGGTTTTCTGATCGGGGAGACGCGCAACATCCCACCGGAGGTGTATCAACGTTTTCGAGACAGCGGCACCCTTCATTTGCTGGCTGTTTCCGGCTCGAACGTGGCTTTGGTAGTGGCTTTCATGATGCTGGTCCTGCGTCCATTCGGTTTGTCCCGTCGTCGTCGAGCGATAGTGTTATTAGCATTCGTTCTGATGTTCGCAGCGTTGTCATACGGAGAGCCGTCGGTGATACGGGCCTCGATAATGGCTGCACTGGTGATCACGGCCGCACTGGTGCAGAGACGCTACGATCTCAACAACCTGATCGCGGTGGCGGCTATGGCTATACTTCTGTACGATCCGGCCCAGTTTTTCAATGTCGGGTTCCAGTTGTCGTTCGTGGTCGCCTGGGGTCTGATCTTCATCATGCCGAGACTGCACGAACGATTCACCGGCTTCCATGGCCGAGGTTGGTATCGATGGCTGGTCTTTCCGGTTTTGCTTGCCTTGACGGCGCAGCTTTGCGCGGCGCCGCTGACAGCCTTTTACTTTCATCGGGTACCACTGATCTCACCAATCGCCAACCTGGTCATCGTGCCGTTGGTATCGCTGGCTGTTGTAGGTTCTCTCTGTCTGCTTCTGGCCGACCTGATCCTGCCACTACTGGGAGCCTTTGTCGGCTCTTTGTTGAACCTCTTGTTGATCTTGATACTCAAACTGTTGGCCGTTTTCGGTGGCGAACAGTCGCAGGTTTGGGAGGTGTCCGAGCCGTCATGGCTTTTGGCCGTGGCGGTCTATTTTGCGCTTGTTCTCGGCGCTATGGCCCTGACCAAACGGTCCGCTCGTCGATGGCTGCTGATAGGACTGTTGCTTTTGGCCAACGTCGGTTTGGTAGCACAGATAGACCCGACACCGAAGGGCGGCTCGCTTGAACTGTTCACGGTTCCAGGTGGCGTCGCTGCTCTGTACCGGCAGGTCGGCAACCAAAATGGTGATCTGGTTATCACGGGGCTCAGGAGAAAACCTTATCCCATCGATGCCAAGGTGCTGGCGCCGGCCTTGACCGCAATGGACATTGACAAACTTAACAGCCTGGTGATGTTTTCGGCGGAATACTCGGCCATTGACGACCTGTTACGGTTGGCCACGCTCTTTGAGGTTGACAGCCTCTATGTCCACGCCGGTCTGAAGGCGGCTGTCGAGGATGTCCGCAACAGTACCGGTGATCCATACGATTCGGCCCGGATCGTTTCGTTTTCAGGCGTCGATACGACCGGGATGGCCGCCGATGGATGGTACACTTGTCAAGACGGTATAAGTTTGAAAGCAGGTTCGACCAAAGTCCATTTTGTGGACAAACTGGATCGACAAGCCGAAATGAGAGTCCGGTCGCTGACGCCCGATATCCTGATTGTTGGTCGGCCAATATACGAGTCGGGGGCGCAGAATACCCGCTTGCAGCAAGCCGGAGTAAGTCGGTTGGTGGTGGCCGGAGTCCGTCCGCCTAAGGCTCAAAGCCGCCCCGGTGCTCAGATTCCGACGGCCGCGACGGGCCACGGCTTTGTTGATGATCTCTCCTGGCTGGGCAGCGTGACCATCCCGTTGCCTAAAAGCCCGTAAAAGCGGTTGCCTTTGAGAGCCTGATTCCAAAATCGCCTTAAGATATCTCCTCCGGCAGACGATAACCTAAAAGAAGTACCCGAATACGGGTTGGTTGGACACTTATCACTCTGAGAGGGTAGTTAGGTGAGTCTGTCCGGTAATCTAAAAACGGTATCCTTCCCGGATATCCTGCAGCTGTTGGCCACCGGCAAAAAGACCGGTGTGCTGGAAGCGAAGACGGCTACGCGCCAAAAAGAAGTGGCCTTCAAAGGCGGCAATATAATCTATGCGTCGTCGATCAACTCGTCTGAAGACTTGTTGGGCAACATGCTCTTAAGACGCGGCAAAATCTCCAAAGGTGATCTCGAACGAGCCATCACCCTGCACAAACAGACGGGTCGCCAATTGGGCACGACGCTGATCGACATGGGTCTTTTCGACAAACAGGAGATCGGCGAATGTCTCAAGTTGCAGATTGAAGAGATTGTCTACAATCTGTTCAGTTGGGGCGAGGGTGACTTCGTTTTCCATGAAGACGCCAAACCGAAGAACGCGCCGTTCACCATCGAGATGAACACCATGAACGTCGTCATGGAAGGTACCCGGCGGATCGATGAGTGGCTGGAAATCCAGAAGGTGATCCCGCCCGATGACGCTCTTCTGGATGTGGTGCTTTCACCCAAGATCAATCGCGAAGAGATAACGATTTCGCTGGACGAATTCCGAATCCTGGCCTTGATCAATGGAGATCGAACCGTGCCGGACTTGATTAACATGTCGCCGATGGGCGAGTTTGTCACTTGCCGGTCCGTCTATAAACTGATAAACCAGAAACTGGTCGAATCAATCGGAAAGCGTGATGCCGAGGAACCAGAGGTGGAGGATGAGGAAGAGGTTCTCCTGGCCATCGTCTTCCAGTTGTACAATCAATGTTTCTTCCGTATACGCTCAACCGTGGAAGCGCTGGTAGGGGAAGGCAACAACTGCCTGCCGGCTTTTTCCTCGCAGTATCGCGGCGGAGTGTTGAATTTCTTCCCCGGCTTGGATCCGTCGTCCGAATTGGCTCCTTCCTTCGACAAATTTCTTCACGCTGTCAAAGCATTGCCGTCAGCTATCCGTCACCATCACTTGATGGGCGCGCTGGAAAACATGCTGACCGAACAATTGGAATACGTGTTCCGCTTGTTGGGCACGGGAGCCTATCGCCGGGCAATGGGAAACGTCAAAAAAGAAATCTCGCAGCCGCTGGCCACGCGACGAGAACTGGTCAAGCGATTTGGTCTGGATGAGAATCTCTACCAGACAATGAGGCGGGCTGACAAAGTAGTCAAGATGATTAGAGAACAATGAGGTGCGTATGAAACGGAACATAGCTTCAATTGCAGGTTTAATCCTTCTTCTGAGTCCGGCTGCCAAGGCGGCCAACCTGGCCGTGATTACCAACCCGCCGACTATATTCAGCTTGCTGGTGCTGATCGTGGCCGTGGCCGGTTTGGTCGGCGCTTTCAAAGTGGCCGAACTGGTTCGTGGCGGCCTTCTGAGCAAATCCTGGCAGATGTTTATCATTGGGTTTGTGGTGCTGGTACTTTCACAGGTCGCATCGTTGCTGAACGCCTTCGAAGTCTTGGCTATCCCGAGCTTCGTGGTACCGATGATGTTGACGGTAATGGTTGGTTTGTTTGCCTACGGGGTGTTTGAAGCCAGGCGGACGCTCGGTTGATGAGATAATGGTTGACATAATCGCATGTCGGAGCATTACTTACTAATTGAGAAACTTTGCATTATTGATAAGAGTTTACATGAATATGGTTTACAGGATTTGACGTGGCAAGTGCTTCAGAAATAGACAGTCGAATTGTAAAGTGCCAGAAGATTCTGGCCCAGGATCCCAATTCGCAAATCTTCGCCGCTTTGGCCGAGGCGATGCGTCGCAAAGGAGATTTGGAGAAGGCTTTCAGGGTCTGTCAGAACGGCCTCAAAGTGCATCCTTCCTACGGTTCGGCGCATGTTGTCATGGCCAAAATCAATCTCGACCGCCAGCTCTTTGACTGGGCCGAGATCGAGGCGCGCAAGGCGGCCGAATGTGACGGCTGGACGCGTGCTACCGAGCTGTTGATAGCCGAGATACATATCTATAAAGGGGAATTCCAGCCGGCCATAAAGCTATTGACCAAACTGCACGAGAGCGATCCCGCCAATAGCCAGATTACCAAGCTTCTGGAAATCGCCCGCCAGATTCCCCAGCAGCACCAGGCGTTGATTGGAGAAAAAGCAGTCTCTGGTGCTCACAAGGCGCCTGTGGCCGAGCCTGGAGGCACCGGTGAATTGGCAGACAAAACGACTATTGTTACCGACGCCATGGCGACGCCTGAAGACAAGCCAAGTACACCACTGAGCGTTGAACAGATTCTGGAAAAGGTAATCTCACTGCCGGGCGTGGACGGCACTCTGTTCATCAATCGCGAGGGGTTGGTGGTCAAGTCGGAATGGACTATGCGCCTGGACTCGACCGTTTGCGGTGCTATCGCTTTGGAGTTCAGCCGCGGGCTGGATCAGAGCTTGACCGCCGGCTTTTTCGGAAAGGTGCACAGTGTGCTGGTGGAAACCGGTGGCCACACCTTTTACACTGTGCGTTCACACGAGGGTATGTTTATGTTCGTAGCCAATAGCAAGACTAATCTGGGTGCTCTCAGAATGAAATTAGACGCACTGCTTTTGGGGCAGGGCGGCTGTTAGAAGGGACATCATGGAAATTAGCGCACGCATCGCACGCCAGACCGCTTTGTTCACTCTGCTGCTGTTAATTGCTCCCATGGTCATATTCCCGGAACAATTAGGCAGTTCGGTGCTCAAAGCGTCGCTGATATACGCCATGTATGAATTGGTTTTCTACGGTTTAGTAATCTGGATGATCAATCATCAGGCGTCGCTTATGCAGCTTGTCCAGGCCGCCGGTGTCTGTTTCGTGTACCGCCTGGCCGTCGGCGCCGTTTTCGGCTTGTTCATCGCAGTGGCATATTCGATGGAAGTGAGGGTATCCATGACCCTGGGTACGTCCGGATACCTGCCCGCCCTCTTACTGCATGTAATATCAACGCCGTTTGTTTTGCGTCCTCTTTGGGGGCAGATGCTGCCGCAGGAAAAAAAGCAACTGATACAACCGGCCCAGCCCGAGCCGCCGGTCGAACGCGAATCCGGTCTGACCTCGATTGCAGTCTCAAAGGCGCGTGGTCTAAGTGTGGCCGGGGTCGAACCTCAGACCATTGCAGAGCCCAAAACCAGGCCGGCCGGTTATGACACTTTCAGCCAGATCCCGGATGCAGGCGGCAATGGCTTTGAACGTGCCGTTCGTTACATCGGAGGAGATGCTTCGGTTCAGATGGCGGCCGTTCTCGATCATGAAGGTTTACTGCTTGGGCAGTTCAGTCGCAACCAGCTCGAATGTGAAGACTGGGCGCCTCACGCCCTCACTCTTTTGGAGGTCAACAGCCGTGTCCTGAGCAAAGGCCACTGGGGAAAGCCTGAAAAACTGAGAATCGAGATGGCTGATAACAGGCTCATACTTGCCGCCTGGCAGTCGTTCACAGTGATAGTAATGGCTCAATGGCAAGCCGATGACCTTCTGAATATCAGGATTAACCAAGGGCTTGAGATTATAAAGAAATATGTGGCCGAACGCTACGGCGAGAGGCAGTCTGATAACGCGGAGAAGAAACATGTACCAAGTGCTTAGCGACCTCAACAAGACTTCGGGAATCACCGGTTCTATGATGGTCGGTGGAGACGGCATCGTTATCGCGGCCGATCTCGATGACAGTTTCGACGGTGACACCATCGGCGCCCTGGCCGCCTCAATCACTTCCAATATCCAGAAGTCGCTGGATCGGCTCCAAACCGAGCCGCTCAAGCAAGTGACTATCGAGGCCGACAACGGCAAGCTGTTCTTTGCCGACGCCGGCAAAGGTATCCTTGTTGTCACCACTGAAAAACAGGTGAACATCGGGTTGATCCGGCTTGAAATGAAAAATGCGATTGGTAAACTGCAAACGACGGTCAACCTGGAAGGTTAACGGCTGGGATCTAAACTATGGTATCGATAAATTATTCGTCCAGGGAAGTCTGTTGCAAGATCGTCTACTACGGTCCCGGTCTTTCGGGTAAGACTACCAACCTTCAGTATGTGCATTCGAAGGTTCCGGGCAACACCCGCGGCGATCTGATTTCGCTGGCTACGGAAGCGGATCGGACGCTCTACTTCGACTTTCTGCCCATCAACATTGGAACCATCAACGGTTTTGCGGCAAAGTTCCAGTTGTACACGGTACCGGGTCAGGTGTACTACAACGCCACCCGAAAACTGGTGTTGCGCGGTGTCGATGGTGTCGTATTTGTAGCCGACAGTCAGCCCGATAAGCTCGATGAAAACATCGAGTCGTACATGAACCTTCAGGAAAACCTGCAGGAGTACGGCTACGACATCGACGAACTGCCGCTGGTCATTCAGTACAACAAACGAGACCTCCCCGGTGTGATGCCGGTGGAAGAGTTGCGTGCGAAGGTGAATCCGAAAGGCCGAGCCGATTTCGGCGCTTCCGCCACGGTTGGTAACGGCGTCTTCGACACTCTGAAGATGATCATCAAATTGGTGTTGGACAAGGCCAAGGCAGCCGGCAACACAGAGATGCCTTCTGTAAACCAATCTGCTGAGGCATCCGAAGTCGACCGGGAGCCGATTGCTCCAGTGCGACCTTATCCGACAACCGAGCCGGTTGAGGCTGCCGCCGTCATGGCGACACCTGATACCACCTCCGTTGGCGTACCGGGCGCCATGACTACGACCATAGCAGCGAGCGCTCAGCCATCGACATCGGCGGCCGCTGAAGCCCAACCTGGGGTCGGCGTTACCGAGGCGCCAGGCATGCCGTCTGTCGATGAATCAGGTGAACCTGCCTCCCGGACATTTCAAGAGCCGGAAAGCACCCAGGCGGAACACGACTTCAAAGCGGCGCCGGCGGCAGACGATGATGAGTCCGAGCCGGCCGGTTTTCGACCGTTCCCCGGCAGCCGGGAAGAGTCCTCACCAAGGAAAATCACGCCCACTGAATTTGCCCCCACCCCACAAGAATCTGAGGGTGAAACCACATACGAGAAGAACGTCTTGAAGAGCTCAGACGGTGGCATGAATACCGGTTCATCCGATCTTGCCACACCGGGCATGGCTCCTTCGCTCAGGCGTCGAGCCCAACAGAAGAAACGTGGTTTCTTCAAGCGACTGTTTGGAATTAAATAGGCACTTAGGAGGCCATAATGTCCGATGATACGCTGATTATTTACGAGGAAGAAATCAACCAGATCGAGACCCTCATGTCCAAGATGTTGAAGGGGGCCGAGGCCAAGTGCGCTTTGTTGGTAGACAAGGATGGACATCTTATCACACGCCAGGGTTTCACCCATTCCCTGGACACCACCGCCCTGGCCGCTTTGTTGGCCGGCTCTTTTGCCTCGACCAAAGAGATTGCGCGCCTGGTGGGTGAACCGGAGTTCTCGGTGCTGTTCCATCAGGGCAAGAAAGATCATATCCACATGTCGCTCGTCGGTGAGCGTTCAATCCTGGTTGTAATCTTCGATGACCGCACGACTATCGGTATGGTGCGCCTGTATGCCAAGGAGACGGCGGCCGAGTTGGCCTCCATTTTCGAGCAGGTTATGGCCAAGTCCAACCCCAATGCCACTCAAGGTATCTCAACTGAGTTTGCCGATTTGGCGCAGGACAAGCTGGACGATATTTTTCACGACTAACCCGACCCAGAAAGGCCGGGTATGCCCCGAGACAGGTTGATAGACGGTAACCGCATAAACTCAATGGACTGCTCAGATGTCTGCTGAACTGGGAGCAATGCTCGTCAAGGCCGGCAAGATCACGCCGGACCAGGTAGACGAAGCATTGGAAATCGTCAAGAAGGACAGCCTGGAAACTTTCCAGTCAGCTCTGGTCAAGGTGGGGGCGGTTGATTCCGAGGATGAGATAGCCGATTTCGTCGGCAAGCACCTCAAAATAGGCGCCTTGCGTCTGACCGATGTTGAGCTAAATCCCGAGGTTGTCAAGCTCATCCCGCTTGACATTGCCCGCAAGTTCAAGGTCATCGCAGTAAGCAAGCTCAACCGCACGCTCCTGGTGGCCATCAGTGACCCCAATAACATCTATGTTCTCGACGCCGTAAAGTTCATAACCGGCTGTACGGTGCAACCGGTAATCTCGCCGGAAAAGGCAATTGAAAAGGCGATTGAGACCTACTACGTCGATTCCGGCGGCCTGTCTGAGATGATCAAAGGGTTGGAGGAGGACCCTGATCTGGAAGTGGTTGTCTCTGAGGAGGAGGCATCCGAATCTGATCTCTTGTCGGCTATCCAGGACAAGCCGCTGGTCAAACTGGTCGACTCCATTCTCTACGAAGCGATTCGGATGAACGCTTCGGACATTCATATAGAGACCTATGAAAAGCGTATCCGGGTCAGGTACCGTATAGATGGTGACCTGAAAGAGATGGCCCCGCTGCCGTTCAAGTATCGCTCGGCCATCGTATCCCGTGTCAAGATCATGGCCGAACTGGATATCTCCGAGCGACGCTTGCCACAGGACGGCCGTATCAAAATCAAGATCGGCGGACGAACGGTCGATCTGCGTGTCTCGGTACTGCCTACGATCTTCGGGGAAAAAGTGGTGATGCGAATTCTCGATCCCCAGGCGCTCAAAGTTGACCTGACCAAACTTGGCTTCCGCGAAGCCGACCTCGATAAGTTCGATAAAGCAATTCACCTGCCTTTCGGTATCGTCCTGGTAACGGGACCCACCGGATCGGGTAAGACGACTACTTTGTATTCGGCTCTCAAGCAGATCAATCAGGTCGATGTGAACATCATGACGGCCGAAGACCCGGTGGAGTTCAATTTCGACGGCATCAACCAGGTCGCTGTCAGGTCACAGATCGGGCTCACTTTTGCTGCCTCATTGAGATCATTCCTAAGGCAGGATCCGGACATCGTCATGGTCGGTGAGATTCGTGACGGTGAAACGGCGGAGATAGCTATCCGCGCCGCGCTCACCGGCCACCTTGTCTTCAGTACCCTGCATACCAATGACGCTCCTTCATCGATCAATCGTCTTCTGGACATGGGTGTGCCGTTCTATCTGGTGTCCTCGGCCACCAAGCTGATTATGGCCCAGCGCATGATGCGCAAGATATGTCAAAACTGCAAAGAGGAAGTCAATCTTACCAAAGAACAGGTCGACAGTCTGGGCGTACCCAGCGATCTGCTCAAGGGTCTCAGAGCCTTTAAGGGTGTCGGTTGCGCAGATTGCAACGAGACCGGGCTGGCCGGCCGAACCGGTATTTATGAAGTTATGCCGGTAACTCCCGCTATCGAAAGCCTGATTCTGAACAAAGCTTCCGACACCGATATCCGCAAAACGGCTATGGACGAGGGAATGCACAATCTGCGTATGTGCGCCGTGGAGAAGCTGAAAGCCGGAATCGTCAGTATTGACGAAGTATTCGCTGTCACCTCCTCAATCTGATCAGACTGCTAGCCTTTGACTTCCAATAAGTTAACGAGACCAATCGGTCGTTAATCTCAAGAATCGCTCAAGAAAGCCGATAATCATACAAGATACCTGTGTGTCCGAATACTAACGTTTTAGGTCTGGAGTATTGAATGGCGTCTCTTAGAGAGTTGTTGGAAGAAATGGTCAAGATGAACGCGTCTGATCTTCACCTTACGGTGGGATCGCCGCCGGTGGTACGTGTCGATGGAAAGCTGGTACGGCTCAAGCAGGACATGCTCAACGCCGACCAGATCAAAAAACTGGCTTACGCCATGGTCAGTGAGAAGCAAAAACTGAAATTCGAGCAGAACTCAGAGCTGGATTTTTCGTTCGGCATCGAATCCCTCAGCCGCTTTCGCTGCAACATGTTCATGCAGCGCGGCAACGTGGCTGTGGCGCTCCGTCAGATTCCCTATGAGATCATGACCTTTGAAGCCCTCAGTCTGCCCAAAGTAATTGCCGACTTCTCCAGGCTTCCGCGCGGTCTGGTGCTGGTGACCGGTCCGACCGGATCGGGCAAGTCGACCACCCTGGCCGCCGTTATCGACAAGATCAACAAAGAACGTCCGGTGCATATTATCACCGTCGAAGATCCTATCGAGTACCTGCATCGTCATCAGACGGCCTTGGTGAACCAGCGCGAGGTGTATGCCGACACGACATCGTTCGCCATAGCCTTGAAGTATGCGCTCCGTGAAGACCCCGACGTAGTTCTGGTGGGTGAGATGCGTGATCTGGAAACCATCGAGTCGGCCTTGTCGATTGCAGAGACCGGCCACCTGGCTTTCGGCACTCTGCACACCAACTCAGCCGCCGAGTCGATCAATCGTATCGTGGACTCGTTCCCGACCAACCAGCAGGAGCAGATTCGCATCTCCTTGTCGTTCTCGATCCAGGCGATCATCTCGCAAGCCTTGATCCCGAAAATAGGCGGCGGTCGGATTGTGGCTTTGGAAATACTCGTCGCCACGCCTGCCGTTCGGGCTTTGATTCGCGATGACAAAGTACACCAGATATATTCGATGATACAATCCGGCCAGAAATACGGAATGAAAACGATGAACCAGTCGTTAGCCGAGCTTTACAATACGCGCAAGATTTCCGTCCAGGACGCCATGGCGTACAGTTCCAATCCGCAGGAACTAAGCGAAATGCTGGCCAAAGATAAGTCTCCGGCGTTTTCCTGAGGCCGGATGAAGTGGTTTGAGAAAGGGTTAAGCTGATGCCGATTTTTGTATACAAGGGAAAAACGCTGGCCGGTGCGGCGGTCCAGGGGGAACTTAAAGCGAAGAGCCGGGGCGACCTTGAACGGGTGCTTAGACAGAATCGCATTCTGGTCAATTCGATCAGTAAGAAAGCGCCTGAACTTCAGATCAAGATCGGGACCGGCATCAAGAAGATTGATATCTCCCGATTCACACGACAGTTTGCAACCATGATCGGGGCCGGTCTGCCCATGGTGCAATGTCTGGACATCCTGGCCGCCCAGACTGAGAGCAGAGAACTGGCCAAGATTATCGCCCAGGTCAAAGACGGCGTGGCGGGTGGAGCGACGCTCTCGGAAGCCCTGGCTCGTCATCCCAAAATCTTTGATGGCTTGTATACCAACATGGTGGAAGCCGGTGAGATGGGCGGCGCCCTGGACGCAATTCTGGTCCGACTGGCCGTCTACCGCGAGAAAGCGGACAAACTGGTAAGAAAAGTCAAGGGAGCCATGATCTATCCGTCGGTGGTGGCCTTTGTGGCGGCCGCTGTGACGATTGGTATGTTGGCCTTCATTGTGCCGGTATTTGCCAAGATGTTCGGTGGACTCGGGGCCGACCTGCCGGGACCAACATTGGTCGTTCTCCAAATCTCGAACTTCCTGAAATCGAATTTCCTCTACCTGATCTTCGGTTCTCTCGGTTTTGCCGGGGTGTTCATCTGGTGGAAGAGAACCGACAGCGGAGCCTTAACCTTTGACAAGATTCTGCTGAGGACACCGGTGTTCGGCAACCTCGTTCGCAAGTCGTCGGTGGCGAGATTCACGCGAACTTTGAGTACCCTCTTGGCTTCGGGTGTTTCCATTCTGGAAGCGCTTGAAATCACGGCCAAGACGGCCGGCAACCGGGTCATTGCTGCGGCCATTAATCGTTCGGTCATGGCCATCGCCGAGGGCGACACCATCACCGGGCCGCTCAAGGAAACGGGTGTCTTCCCGCCCATGGTCACACAGATGATCTCGGTAGGTGAGAAGACCGGCGGCCTGGATGATATGTTGTCAAAAATCGCTGACTTTTATGACGATGAAGTCGATGACGCCGTGGCTGCGTTGACTTCGGTTATCGAGCCGATCATAATCGTGTTTATGGGTGTTGTGATCGGTGGTATCTTGATAGCGATGTATCTGCCGATGTTCGACATTATCGGTAAGATATAGCAGTCGACGACAGCGAGACAAAAGGTAACAGAATATCACGGAAAACGGCGCCGTCACAGCGGCGCCGTTTGTATACCATGCTCATAAAGGACAGGTACGCAAGACCCAAGCGATTAGGCTGGTTTCTACCGCTGCGACTGATCACTTTTGTGATCCTGTTTGCGGTGGTGGTGTTTTGGATTGAGTATCCGAGCTTTTTGCATCTGCCGTTGATTCTCTATTCTATCTTTACCCTGGGCGTAGCCCTGTTGCTGGCCTTTGATCGCTTCGGCAGATTACAGATGGCCTCAGCCACCGTTGTCGGTTTGCAGTTCTTGCTTGAGATCGTCATCGAGTCAGGTGTCATACACGCCACCGGCAACATAAACTCACCCTTCTCAGCCCTCTTTCTGCTGACCATTGTGTCGGCTGCCCTGGCTTATCGTTTGGTGGGGACTTTGGTGGTGGCATCGCTGGTCTCGTTGGCCTATACGTTTATCATCTGGCTGCGGTCCGGCGAAACGGGAGCGCCTCTTTATTTCCCGAACGCTCTCAAATCGATTGTGTCGGCGCAGGACGCTATCTTCTACTCGATATTTCTGCATATTCTGATTTTCTACCTGATCGCCTTTATCTCAGGCTACCTGGCTGAGCGGCTGGAAGCCCGCGACCGCCAGTTGGCAGACACCTCCCGGGCCCTCAAGCGGGCCAAGCTGGAAACCGATGACATTCTCAGGCATCTCAACAGCGGTCTGTTGACTGTCGATGCCTTCGGACACATCATTTTCTTCAACCGGGCGGCCGAGAAGATCCTGGGATATCGTGAGGAAGAAGTCAAAGGGATGCGCTGTGATGAAGTGTTTGCCGATCGGATGCCCGACCTGGCCGGGGACCTTCTGGACGGACTTGAGCGCGTAGCCAGCCATCCCCGCCAGGAAATCAGCATTCTCAATCATGAACGTCAAACTGTTCCCCTCGGTCTCTCGACGTCCATTTTAATGGAGGAAACCGGCGCCCTGAGAGGCGTGATCGCAATCTTTACCGACCTTACGGACGCCAAACGACTTGAGTCCAAAGTGCGAGCGGCCGATCGGCTGGCAGCGGTGGGGGAATTGTCGGCCTCGATTGCTCACGAAATCCGAAACCCGCTGGCCGCCATCTCAGGATCGGTCGAAGTCCTCGACAAGGAACTCAAACTGCAGGGTGAAAACGAAAGGTTGATGCAACTGATCGTCAAAGAGTCACACCGGCTGTCGAGAATCCTCTCTGAGTTTCTTCAGTACGCACGCATTGACCGTCCGGCTTACAACAAAGTCGAACTTTGCCACCTGATAAACGACGTGATTCAGATTCTGCACCACCAGCCCTCGTTCAGCGCCGATCTGAAATTCAATTTCGAGTCGGATAGCTCGATCATTTACGTTGTCGGTGATGAAGACCTGATCAAGCAATTGCTTTTGAACCTGACCGTGAACGCCTGTGAGGCGCTTGAGGAAAAAGGGGATGAGTTGACGCTTCGCCTGGCCATTGATCCGGTCGGTGGTATCGTTGAGTTGTATATTCAGGATAATGGTCCCGGAATCAGGCCCGATAACCTGCGCCGGGTCTATCAGCCATTCTACTCGACCAAGAAACAGGGCAGCGGGCTGGGTCTGGCCATCGTCCATCGTATTTGCAGCGCTCTAAAAGTCGACATCAGCCTGGACTCACAGGTTGGTCAGGGAACCACCTTTCGCCTTGAGTTCCAAACGTACAGGAATGCGCGCAAAGATCAGGCGGTTACTCCCATCGACCCGACTCCGGTTGAGCTTGCCCCGATGTAATCTCGACTACTGTGGAATTGTCCTTTGACAATGTCTCTCACCACCTCATGCTGAGGCAACAACAGTAGGTCGAAACCCCTGTGGTTTCGACATCACGCCCTTGGCGTGATTCTTTTCCTCGCCAGTTATGTTTCGAGTACCCTCGGGCGACTGAGTGGCCGCCTCAAACGTTGCCTGGGGCGAGAAACAATAGCCCCCCCCAAACCGGTTTTGAGGGTGCCACCCGTTCCGTGGGTCTCACGGCAGATATGAGGACAGACTTGCCCTGCTGAAGACTGCTCATCGCAACTTCCACTCAGCTATTTGGGCTTGTTTTTCTGAGATAATTGTATAATCTTGGCAGCTCCAAACCGATCAATGGAGTTCCGGTGATTGTATGAAATTGTTTTTGATAATTGTCTTGTTCTGTTTGCTGGCCATGGCGGCTTGCCGTCCGCCCATTGTGTACGAAAAAGAGCTTGATAAACACGACTACGTGATCGCCAAAGTTGACACGCTGTTCGAAATCACTCAGCCACAACTTTATGATACGATTGCGGCCGGCGATATCCTCCCACGGGGGGGGATGCTGAAGGCATCGGATGTGGAGCTCATCCTGGATTCGCTTTTGTGCGATACCTTGGCCGGGCTGGCCTCGGCCGATGTCAAGTTGGATGACTACTACGACGTGTACCGGATATACAAGCATCGCTATCAAAACGCCATGATCCGCGCCCTTCTGAATGAGGCCGTTTACAACCAAGTGACCGTAGATTCACAGGAGGTGGTCGACTTTTACCACAGCCGACCGGATCTATTCTCTATCAAAGAACAGGTGATGCTGTTCCATATCCTGATCTCACCGGTCAGTATCAAAGCCGGCAAAGACTCGCTTCATTTTAGGTCGCTTTCTCCCGAGCAGTTTGAATTCGAGTTGGAAGAGTACGCTCACCAGTTACGTCGCCTCATTGAAATGGGCATGCCCTTTGTAGAGGTTGCCCGACAGTACTCCCACGATACCTTTTCGGGTAAGGATGGCGGGCTGGTTGGGTGGACAGAGCGCGGAATCTATCGACCTCCGTTTGACTCGGTGGCCTTCTCTATGGAAGAAGGGGTGGCCTCGCAGCCATACCAGGACCGTGACGGATGGCATATCATCATGACCCCGAGGCACATGCCGGAGGGAATCCCCCCCTACGACTCGGCTGCCTACATCGTCGCAACGCAGGACTTGAAAAACACCAAGGCGAACGAGATCGGTGGCCGGATTCTGGATTCTGTGCGCAGTCTGCCGCTTGAGATCGTCCGCAACGATGCCATTCTTGACACCAATGTTTACAAGGTTGAGCCGGCCACCTGGGCGGCGATTATCAATGGCACCGACACCCTCGACTTCAATCATCTTCGGGCGCTGGAGGAGACGTTCCGCAACAACAACAGGCTGGATAACACGACCCTGGCTCTCAAATATGAGATGATACAGGAGTTGGCCAAACGGGTCGTCATGGTTCAGGTAGCGCGCGATATGAGGATCGACACGCTCCCGGAGGTGATGGCTATCGAGTCTCGGTACCGCCATGAATCTTCAAAGGAGATTTTTGAGCGGCAGCGATTTGATCACACCTGGCAGCCGGAAGAAAGCGCCGTGCGGGCTTACTACGATAAACATATCGACGAGTTCACTGTTAAAAAACCGGTGGAGATTCAGCATATAATCGCCGAGGATTCCACTTTCGCGGAGTTTCTGCGCGATCAGGCCCTGAGCGGCGTGGACTTCTTGCAGTTAGCACAGGAGCATTATCCCGGTGAACCCCAGATAAGAGTCGATCTGGCCAACCTTGGCTATGTCGGACCGGGTGAAGTGCCGGATGAGCTTTACCAGGCCGCTCTGTTGACACCGATAGGCAGTATATCGCCACCGGTTAAGACCCAATTCGGATATCATATTGTAAGGGTGGTCAACCGTAAGAATCTGATCGATTTTGGCCGCGCCTCTATCGATATTGTGCCTGTTCTCAGAAAGCGGCACGCCCGCGAAGTGTTTGAAGAGTACCGGGACCGCCTGTACCGCCAGTTTTCAGTAAAGTTCCCCAACAAACTGCGGCCGATTCATCTCAAGCCGCTGGAATACCGGTCCTCGGGGTCATGATCGACAGTCCCGACTCTGTCCCACGGCAAATCACGTTCGGGCAGGAGTTGTGGCGCAAAGGCACCCACATGTTCGCGCTGGTCATTCCGGGGGGGTACTACTTTCTGCAACTTGACCGGGTCGGTATGCTCACTCTCATGGTTCCGATCACGCTGGCCTTCATTTTGGGGGATATCTCACGATTGCGGGGATGGTCACTGTGGACAGGCGGGCTTGAGAGATTCTTTGGCAGAATGATCCGTCCTCACGAGAAACAGGGTGATTTCTCCGGGGCCACCTATATTCTGTCGACTGTCTGTTTCACCGTGGCGCTTTTTGATAAACCAATTGCCATCGCGGCCATAGCCTTTATTATCGTCGGCGATACCCTGGCTGCTCTGGTCGGGCGGAAATTTGGACGGCGCAGGTTTTTCGGCAGTAAATCGCTGGAGGGATCGACTGCTTGTTTGGCTGGCACGCTGATTGTGGCTGTCTTTACGCCCGGTTTGGCGCTGACTGTGGCCGTAGCAGGGGCGGTAGTAGCGGCGGTGGTCGAAGCTCTGCCATTTGGCATCGACGATAACGTCACGGTGCCGATACTGTCGGGGCTGGCCATGACTCTGGTGACGCAGATTCTGCTTGGATTCTGATTTAACCAAAAATTATTGTTGCTGGCGGTCCCATTGCCACGTATAATGATTATAGGATGCCTTGACAGTATTCAATCCTCAATATGGAGGAACTTAATGTCCACGGGAAAAGTTAAGTACTTCAACGACTTAAAAGGGTGGGGTTTCATTTCCTCAGAGGACTCAGCGGAAAACATCTACGTTCACTACACCGAGATCAAGATGGATGGCTACAAAACGCTCAAGCCGGGCCAGACCGTATTGTTTGAGGTGACTGACACCGACAAAGGACAGCAAGCGCAAAACGTCACGCTGGCTTCCTGATTCGACCACTACAACCGATTTGAAAGGCCGCCTTAATGGGCGGTCTTTTTTTTGCAGAATGACGCGTAGGGTGGGGGCTTGTCTCCCACCGGCGGGGACTGCGGCACAGCTGCTGTTGTGTACAAAACCGATTTCAGCTATATTCCTCCCTATGAAGACAATCGATATGCGAAGCGATACCGTCACCAAACCGTCCGATGATATGCGCCAGGCGATGGCCACGGCCGAAGTCGGTGACGACGTTCTCGGGGATGACCCCACTGTAAAAAAACTAGAAGAATATGTGGCCGCCCTGTTCGAGCGCGAAGCCGGGTTGTATGTGCCCTCGGGGACGATGGGCAACCAGGTTTGCCTTAAAGTTCACTCGGAACCGGGCTGGGAGCTCTTGTGCGACAGAGAGTGTCACGTTGTCAACTACGAGGTAGCCGGACCGGTTGTCCACTCCGGCTTGCTGGTCAATTTGATTACCACTGATCGCGGGATGATTACAGCCGATATGGTTAGAGGCAGTATCCGACCGATCAGTTTGCACTGCCCGTTGACCAAGATGGTGGCGCTTGAGAACACCCACAACCACCACGGCGGCACCATCCTGCCGCAGGACGAAATCCTGAAAGTGCGCGAGGTGTGCGACGAGTTCGGGTTGATCTTTCACCTTGACGGCGCCCGAATCTGGAACGCCCACGTCGCAACCGGCCTGTCACTGCCGGAGTTGACTCGGCCGTTCGACTCGGTGTCGGTCTGCCTGTCGAAAGGTTTGGGCGCACCGATAGGGTCGGTGGCCTTGGGTACGCGCGAGTTTATTGAGAAGTGCAGGCGGGAACGTAAACTGTTCGGTGGCGGGATGCGTCAGGTTGGGATTATCGCCGCGGCTGGCTTGTACGCCGTACAGAACAACATCGAACGGTTAGCCGATGACCACGCCAATGCGCGCTTCTTTGCCGAGGGACTCAACCAGCTTGATCTCTTCGATGTCGATTTGTCGCGAGTTGATACTAACCTGGTCATCGTAAATGTTACCGGCGACAACCAGCCGCTGGATGTTTGTAGCAAGATGGACGGTGTCGGCGTGAGAGCCTTGCCGTTCGGTCCCAAACAGATTCGGTTTGTTTTGCATCTCGATGTCCACCGGGCCGACTGCGAAGCGGCATTGGAGCGAGTGGGGAGTTTGGTTGGATGACGCTCTATCTTGGAAGGTGTTTCTTCTATCGCGCTGCGCCGGGCCTTGTGTCCGCCGAACACCAGCGAGTAGCAAGACGGGTGTCGGGCGGGGTCGACCAACACCACTCACGAGATTTGTCTTCATCCCCTCTCGAGAGGGGTGCCCGCAGGGCGGGGTGTGTTCTTCGCCGGTGAAAAACAAAAACACACCCCTTCATCCCCTCTCAAGAGGGGACTGTGAAACAATAGTTGCCTTGATTCTGCTCAGAGAAAAGCTATAATGTTCACAGTTGCGGTCTCACTCTTGGCGACGAAGGATCCAGCTGAACACTATACCAAAAGACGATACATGACCACCACCACTTTCACCATACTCGGATCGTCATCAGGGATGCCACAAGCAGATCGCGCCTGTACAGGATATCTGCTGGACGTCGACAACGATCTCACGTTGATTGACTGCGGCGGCGGGGCGACTTCGTCGTTTCTGCGCTGTGGATTCGATCCACTGAATGTCAATCGAGTCTTTATCAGTCACACCCATCCGGATCACTGCTGCGAACTGCCGCAGTTCATTCAGATGATCTACCTGTCCGGACGCAAAGAGCCGTTGGATATCTATCTGCCGGACGAGTTTGTCAAACCGTTCACTGATTACTTGCCCGCGGTCTATATTATCCGTGAAAAACTGCCGTTCGAGTTGAACCTGCATGGATACTCCGACGGCTTCGTGTTTGAAGGCAGTTTTCGACTACAGGCCATTGGCAACAAGCATCTACATGGCTACGCCGAGTTCATTGAAAAGCTGCAACTGCCCAACCGGATGCAGTGTCATTCTTTCAAAATCGATCTTCCCGGTACGACGTTGTTCTATTCTGCCGACATCGGAAGCTTCGACGACATCAAGCCGCATCTCGACGGCGTTGACATCGCCGTACTCGAACTAACCCATGTCGACCTGGATCAGTTCTTCGACTTTGCCCAAACATCGAACGTCGGACGATTCGTCATCAGTCATCTTGGCGATGCCGAGGCAACGGCTAATCTCCAGCAGCTTTCCGACAAAGCCGGTCTGGACAATCTTGTATTGGCGCACGATGGATTTCAGGTAGCACTCTGATTGTGCCGATGCTATCAATCCATAACGTGACACCGCGAGATTTTGTGTGACAAGCGCGACCTGTTGACTTATGTTTAGTCCAACCAAAGCGAGGATTATATGATGGACATTGAAAAGATTCAAGGATACCTGAAAGAACACGAACTGGACGGTTGGCTGATGGCCGACTTTCATGCCCGCAACGACGTCGCAGTCGAGATGCTACACCTCAAAGGTGTGTTGACACGCCGGTCGTTTTATTTCATCCCGGTCGAAGGCTCACCGGTCGGATTGATACCTGAGATTGAAAAGAGCAAATTCGGGCATCTGCCGGGTGAGTTGAAACCGTTCGCCGGGTATCGCGCTATGGAGCAGGAACTGACCCGCGTTCTCGAAGGCCGCAAGTGGGTGGCCATGGAATACTCCCGGATGGGTCGGCTGCCCTATATCGGGCTGGTCGACGCCGGCACTGTTGAGATGGTGCGCAGTATGGGTGTCGAGATTGTGTCTTCGGCTGATCTGGTGGCTGCTTTTCAGGCGCGGCTGACAGAGCCGCAGATAGCAGCTCATCACGAAGCGGCTGGAAAACTAATGGAGATTAAGGACGGCGCTTTTTCCCTGATCGCTCGATCACTGACAGAAGGCAAGCCGGTCAGCGAGTACGATGTCAGCCAGCACATACTTGAGCAGTTTAACAAGAACAACATGGTCTGCGAGTTTAATCCGATCTGCGCGGTCGACGGCAACGCCGGGAATCCACATTACCAGCCGACGGCGGAAAAGTCTGTGACCATCCAAAAAGGGCATTTGATTCTTATCGACCTTTGGGCCAAGCTGAAAACAGAAGACGGCATCTACGGCGACATTACCTGGATGGCCTATGCCGGGACCAGAGACGAGATACCTGAAAAGTATGTTTCAATGTTCGATGTGATCGTGCGCGCCCGTGATGCCGCGATTTCTTTTATCGAGGACAGCATGCAGGAACGTCCGATCTATGGCAGTGAGGTCGATGATGCCTGCCGTGCGGTGGTGGCCGAGGCCGGTTATGGAGACTACTTTACGCATCGCACCGGACACTCCATCGGCACTCACGGCCACGGCAGCGGTCCCAACATCGACAATCTGGAGACAGAGGATCGACGCATCCTTCAGCCGGGGCATCTGTTCTCGATAGAGCCCGGTATCTACATGGATGATTGTGGCTTCCGCACAGAGATCGATTGTCTGATCACCGACGGCGGTTGTCAGGTGACGACGTTGCCCAAGCAGACCGGTATCCTCGCCCTCTTGTAGAATGTTTGTCAGCGAGCCTATGATCGCCCGGATGGCCGAGAGGTTCGGGCAACCGGAACCGGCAGAGTTTCGGATCGACGTTAGCGGCGAAGAGTTGGATCGTATCAGGTCCTCCCAAAAGGACGGACGCAACCACGACGTCACGCTCTACATCCACAAAGAGGGTCGGATAGTAGTTATCGCCAAACCGATGTATCCGCCCGGCATGTATCGCGCGCCCTCGGGTGGCATCAAACCGGGGGAGAGCATCGTCGCAGGAATCGATCGGGAAGTGGCCGAGGAGACCGGCTGTCGGATTGAACTGGAGCGTTTTCTTCTTCGCACCGATGTAGCCTTCGTTGGCGCCGACGTGTCGCCGGATGACAGTATACGCTGGCGGTCATTGGTCTTTCAGGCGCGGTATCTGTCGGGGGATTTTCAGTTTACCGATCACGACGAGATCACCGAGGTTCGTCTGGCCACGCTTGATGAGTTTGAAGAGTTCTCACGAATTATGCGCGACACCGATACCGGCGGTTTGCACTATCGAGCCGCCTTGCACGATACGGTCAAAGGACTTCTATCTTTCGACCAGTCTCGTTGACATCCGTGACCGCGTTAGACACAACTCGACGGCGCCGGACCGCCCGTGAACATGTAATCCACCAGATAAACCAAATCGGCTATGTCGATTGGCGCCGATCCGCTGGCGTCAACATCCGCCTCTTCGAAACACGACGGCTGAGGTCCACCGTTGAACATGAAGTCCACCAGGTAGACCAGATCGGAAATATCAATCCCGTCGTCAAAACTGCCATCCACATTGCCACGGATACCGACGCAGCACTCGATGGCCTCGCATTGATCGGCCACGCCGTCCGGAACGATTTTGTAAATCGCCCCCGAGTGATTGACGATGTACAACTCGCCCCTGGCATCCTCGCCGAACGATGCTATAGTCCATGGGGATTGACCAACCTCAGCCGTCCGGTCGGTAAAATCAGATACAGTGGCGCCATCGTACCGAAAAGACCAGACCCGCCCGCTGCAATAATCGGCGAAGAAATAGGCACCCTGCAAGTCGGGTATCGCACAACCGCGGTAGACATATCCGCCGGTGATCGAGCAGTTGCCGCCGCTGTGGGAGTACTCATAAACTGGTTCTACGAGCGTCACGCCGTCCTCGCAGTTTACCGACGGGTGATAGCAGTGTGTTCCCTCTTTGAGTCGCCACCCATAGTTTTCGCCACCGCTACTTGACATTGATTGAAAATCAATTTCCTCCCATTCACCCTGGCCGACATCGGCGATGTAAAGATCGCCTGTCAGCCGGTCAAAACCATACCGCCATGGATTTCGCAAGCCAAATGCCCAGATCTCATTCCGAACGGTGGGGTGTCCATACCACGGATTGGACGGCGGAATCGCGTAAGGCGAACCACCGTCAACATCAATGCGCAGCATTTTCCCAAGCAGGTACGTGGAGTCCTGAGCGAGGTTACTCGGATCACCTCCGGAGCCACCGTCGCCCAAACCGATGTACAGGTAACCGTCGATTGGACTGAAGGCCAACATGCCGGCGTTGTGGTTCGAGTAGGGCTGATCCAGTGTGAGCAAAGTGCTTTGGCTGGAGTCGTCAGCCAGATCAGGGTCGGCGCTCACCTGAAACCGCGCGACACGGGTATCGCCGTTTGGTTCACTGGTGTAGTTGACGTAGAAATACCCATTGACTGCATAATCGGGATGGAAGGCCATACCCAGTAATCCTTGTTCGGAACCGCTGGAGCGAACGTAAGCATCGATATCCAGAAAGGGCGTACTGAGCAGCGAGCCGTTCTTGATGATACGAATCCTCCCCCGCTGTTCGACGACGAACAAACGAGTGGTGTCACCGGGGGCAGCACACAGAAAAACCGGCTGGTTGAAACCGAACGCCACCAGCTGTGTAGTCAACGGTGTGTCGGCGTGAATAACGGGGACGACGGACAAAGTCAATAGCACGGCAAGCAAAGTACGCACAGCGGACAGCATTGGCTACCTCCGAGTGTGGAGTCATGGATATTGTTGGCCCATAATAGAGATTATCGAGGCGAAAGTCAAGGTCAAACATCGCGCCCCAAAAAAGGCTTGACTCAAAATGGCTGTATTGATATACTTTAAGTGGAAGGATAGCTATAGAGCCACGGTGGGTCTGTCGATTCACAGGTTGTGAACAGGCGGACGCGGCAGGACCTTCGAGTCCTGATGTTCCTGGGATCGCGATCGAAAACCAACATCTTAGCGGAGGAAGCTGTAATGCGCTACTCGTGTGGACTTTATAAGTTGATGTTGCGGTCGTTTGTCTGTATTGCGCTCTTAATGTTCGGTATCCAGTCTGCCTGGGGGCAGAACAATTCATGCCTGGAAGTTATGCCGGATGGGTTGGATTTCTACGGTGATCTTTGCAACGGCTGGCTTCTGCAAGAGAGTATCGAATACAAGTCCATATACATCATGGCTGTTTGCGGCGACACCGGGTTATACTGGGAGGTTGATCCGGATGCGGCTTGGCTGGGGGTTATACCGCCGTCCGGTTATGACTCAGACTCGGTACTGGTTTGGATAGTTAAAGAGCACTTGGGCGACCTGCCGGACTCCCTGCCGCCCGGCGACACCCTGCTACTGGAATCGATTGTTACCGTCACTGCCGGTGATCCGAATATCCCGCCCGAGCAAGTTGTGGTCCGGCTTCACCTGAGTTGCACGCCCAATCAACCGCTCTTAATGGTAGCGCCTCCGCAGTTGGCTTTCGCGGGGCCGCCCGGTGCAACCATGGAAGACTCGTTGTTCGTTTTTGAGGCGCACGGCGATACTATCTACTTCGGCTGGTCCAACTCCAGTCAATGGTTGACCCTGCCGGTGTACTTCGCGCCGGTTGCCACACCGTTCAGCCTGCCGGTGTACGTTCACACCGAGGGTCTGACACCGGGCATCTACGAGGACATGATAGTCCTTCACGCTTTCCTGAATGACTCCACGGGGCCGTTCCAGACACTGGATGTACCGGTGGTGCTGCACGTAACCGGCGGTGGCAGCGAATTTGTCGTTCACACGATTCCCTCGGAATTCAATTTCAGTCTGTCCGGTGGTACAGGAACATCGGACTCGCTTCATGTGTTCGAAGTCAACGGACACAACGTGCCTTTTCATTTTTCGAACACGCATCCCTGGTTGGTGGTGGACCCGTTCCCGATGCCGCCCTACTCAACACCTATGACTCTCACCGTCGCCGTTGGTGCCAACAATCTACCGCCCGGCAACTATGTGGACACTATCGTTATAATGCCCGTTGACCCGAACGTCGACTTCGACACGGTACGGGTCCCGGTGTTCGTATCGATCCATGACGGTCCCAACCTGATAGTATATCCCAACCATTTCGAATTCGCGGCCCAACCGGGAGACGTGATACCGCACCAGGGGATAGCCGTGTGGGAAGCTCACGGTTTGTCGATTCCGTTCGCAGCCGAAGTGATGCACGGAAGTCCCTGGCTGGACATTGAGGATACCCAGCCAGACAACATGTATTGGACGCCCGACTCGGTCTACTTCGGCATCTATGCCAACGACCTCGGGCCGGGACAGTATGTGGACACGATCGTGCTATACGCACCCCATGATTCCATACCTTTCCCGCCGGTGGCCATACCGGTTTGGCTGGTCGTCGACTCTTTGGGATTTCAGTTGGTGGTCGATCCTCAGCAATTCGATTACGCGGTGCCATCGGGGCACAGTTTTGAGGACTACTTGCACATCGAGGAACTTCACGGCGCCACACTGGCGCTGAGTTTTACCCATGAAGCGCCCTGGCTGACACTGCCGGTCTGGTTCACGGTGCCGACAACACCGATGACCCTTCCGTTCGGTGTCTCCACCGAGGGCATGGCGCCGGGGGTGTACCATGATGTTCTCACCATCACCGCTTACTCTGAGAATGTTGAACCGCCGGTCGATGTGGCACATGTGCCGTTTACGCTGATCGTGACCGAAGGCCAGCCGTTCACTGTCTTGGCGGCGCCGGATCACTTTGAGTTCACGCTGAACCAGGGCAACCACGTTATCGGTGAAGAGTTCCTTGTGTACGATCTGGATAGCGCCAATCTCAGTTTTGCTGCCACTGTTTTCAACAACAGCCCCTGGCTGACGCTGGACTCCGGCACCGCTTTTGGTGTGACACCATCGCATGTCGGCTTCCATATCAGCATCGCCGGTCTGGCGCCGGGCACCTACGGTGACAGCGTGCTGATCTACTATCCGCTGGATGACATGTACGGCTTTGACGACGTGATCGTCCCGGTGGTTCTGCACATCCTGCCCGATTCCGGCAGTGCCGTGGTGGCCACCGACCCCCAACAATTCTCGTTCGTGTTGCCGCAGGGTGGGGCAATCACCACCGGGCTGTACATTTATGAGGTGCACGGTGAAGCCGTACCCTTTCACATATGGAGTCATGCGCCGTGGCTGCATCTGGATTTCAACGATCAACCACCATTTTTAACACCCTATATGTCGCCTGTCACGGTGCAGACCGACTCGCTGCCGCCGGGCTACTACCACGATACGATTACTATATGGCCCGATACCGACGGCGTCTCTTTCCCGCCGGTAGGGGTCCCGGTGTTGTTGCGAGTTACCGGCCCGGGTACCGACCCGGTCGATTCTCTGATTGTCCCGAGTATAACCGTAACGCCGTGCGATTGGGCCTGTGCGGTACAGCCGGTTCAAACCAAATTGACTCAGCCGATCAAGGGAGCGACAATTCCGATTTCAATCCCGGAGGGAGTATCGATCTGTTCGCTGTCCACCGAGGGTTTGATGACCTCCGAGTGGGATTGGAACTTCAGCGAGGTCAATGACAGTTTGGGTTACGTTTTTGTGGCCCTGGCCAATTCGTTCGATGCCACCATTCCGCCGGGTGTGTCGACCGTGTTCAACATTCACTTTAATGTTGTGCCGGGTTGTAGCGATGCCGCTTACATCAGGTGGGACACCACCCTGATGCTCGATGTCGCCAAGAGACTCGCCTTCGCCGACACGACATACACGACCGTACACCCAGGCTTCGACTACTGGCGCGACCGGGTGGAAATCGTCGGATACGTACCGGGTAATTTCGACGCTGACCCGGTGATCAGTATATCCGATCTCGTCGGCGTGGTCGACTATATGTTCTCGTATGGTCCGCCGCCGTGCGTGATCGATGCTTTGGATGTCAACGGCGACTGTATCGGACCGGACATCTCCGATCTGGTGTTCCTGATCGACTGGATGTTCAACCCGCTGGATCCACCAGCCTTCCCCGACTTGAATTGCGGTTGTGTTACCTCCGATGGGGCGGCCGTGGCGAAACCCAACCCGGAAATCGTCTTGAGAGCGGTGTATGAAAACGGTGCGACCGATATTATTTTGAATTCACCGGTCGACCTTCGCGGACTGCAATTGCATCTGCGCGCCGATGGAACGGTTGCACCCCAGAAGCTGGTTGATGACGGGCTCGATCTGGTCCACGGTGTGCGTGGCGAGAATGTCAGGGTGGGAATCCTTGATCTCGACGGCGACAACGTCATCGAATCAGGAGAAACAGCGGTAGTCAGATTGATCGGTAGAGTCCGGGTGGTCGAGGCCGTCGTGGCCGACAAACAGTATGGTTCGATGCAGGCTTCGGTGGAAAGTGTCGGCGGACTTTTACCTGATGGCTACAGTTTGGGACAAAACTATCCTAACCCGTTTAATCCGGTGACAGCGATCACGTTCAGCTTACCGAAAGCGGCCAATATCTCGCTCGATGTTTACAACGTTGTCGGACAGAAAGTCGCAATACTGGCCGACGGCCGGCACGAAGTTGGGACATACACGGTTGCCTGGGATGCCAGAGACTTGTCAAGCGGTGTTTACTTCTATCGATTGTCCACACCGGAGTTTGAGACCACCCGCAAAATGGTGTTGCTGAAGTAAGATAGTGTGAGGTAATAGAACAAAAACGGAACAGGCTCTACGATATCGTAAGACCAACATCCGGCTGCAATCGTGCAGCCGACTGTATCGCCCAGTGGTGACCACTCCCCTGAGTTCCCCTCCACCGCTGGGCGTCTTTTTTGTGAGGCGTAAGAAGGGGCGGTGGGATCATGTGGGTGGCCGACCTACGGTCCCTGGGTCGTCACCCCCGCGAAGGCGGGGGTCCATCTTCAGCTTTGAGCGAACCGCAATACGGATAGATTCCCGCCTTCGCGGGAATGACAAAGGGGTGCGGGAATGACACCCATAAATGGGTCTCTCGCGCTTCGCGCGCAACCTCATGGTGAGCGGAGTCGAACCACAGGCAAGCCTGGTTTTTGCGCTTCGCGCGCTTTTGGGTCAACGCGTGGCATAGCCACAAGAACACGGCTTGACCGTGCACCCTTCGACTCCGCTAAGGGTGAGGTTGAAGAGATGCACTGAGTTAGATTCTGGGCACGCGAAGCGCGAGAAAGTGATTTATCACCGTGGCGCATGAGGACGTACACCACGCACAGAACGGCGCGCGTAGCGCGAAAGAGTCATTTATGACCGCGCGAAGCGCCAGAAGGGCCACTTGTGGCCTAGAAGCACCAGTCACCACACGGGCAAGGTCCATTGTCATACAGGAATTCGGCAAGATACACCACATCGTCCATATCAACGTCACCGTCACAATCGACATCACCCAGGTGCATGAACGGAATCGGTCCGGGGCCGTTACCAGTCACGTACCTGGCCAGACAAACTACGTCGCCAAGATCAACATTGCCGTCATTGTTGACATCGCCACGACCAAAACCGAGCCACTTGTTGGCCAGCTTGGCCAGGGCATTGATTTCAGTTGCATCGCCCGAAGTGCCGTGCAGACCGAACTGAGCCACAGCCATCTCATAAGTATCGCCACCGGCAAAATCGTGTTTGGCAATGGTGAAGTGAGCTTCCCTATCGCTGGTGAACGGCGCTTGAGAATACTCACCGGCCGGCCGGTTGAGGTAGTCCCAGGCGGAATCGAGATAGAGGGTGGGAACGTTAAACCACATGCCGTCGCCGTGTCCGGACACCGTATTGATCATCGGGACGTAGTCTACGTTTGTATTGTTGCCGCCTGCCGCCTCGTTACTTCCGCATCCGAACGGGAACTTGATCATACCCCATTGGACATCGCCCACTCCACCGTTGGAGACCCAGGCCGCCGATCCTTCCGCAGAACGTGAAGCGATATCATCACTTCCGACGTCGTAGTCCATGGTGGTGCCGAAAGCCCAGCCTGTGACCGAGTCGCCGTTGCGCTCGGTGAATTCCATGATGTCAACGGTGAGGTCCTTCAGCGGCTCAAAGTCATAAGCACCCACCGTGCGTGAGTTCACCATGAGACCCATGGTCAGATCATTACTGAACGGTGCATCGTAGTTTGACCAATCCCAAGAAGTTCCGAAGTCCTGAACGGAGTCAAGATAGGTTACACAAACTCGGTTACCCATGATTGGGGTGTAAGTTATACCGTCTGAGGAGTAGCCACCGAGACAACTCAGGACGACACCCTCATCGATGTGCGCCTTGCACTGGTCGTCACACCAGTTCGGGTCCGGCTGCATCGACCGATACGCCTCGTCCTCGCCGCCGCCGGAATACCAATCCTGGGTGCTTAGGGCCACCTCATATAGGCCGGTGGCATAGATGAACGAACCCTGGTAGATCGAGGCGTCGTCGCCGTCTATATCCATTGCGTGCGGGTCCCAGTCGCCGGTACCGATACGGCCATTGTTGGTCACGAGTTGAGTGTTACCGCCACCCATGCCGAACTGCATGGTGGTGGTATCAACAAGACAGCCACCGACGATAGTTACGTGGATTTCGGGCGGACCGTAGAGCGTGTTGCCACAGACGTCGTGCAGATAGAAATCAGGATCGTCGCTGGGGATCACCATATAGAAATCCTGTGGTCCGCGAACGATCAGCGACTGGTTGACATCGATAACGAGGTCAGCCGTGTCACCGGCGGCAAGAATGTCACCGGCGTGTGGCCAAACGACCGCTTCGGTGTGAGTCGCATACTGCAGGAACGGAACTCCTGCATCGGCACCCAGGTTCAACGACTGTTCACCACGGTCACGAATGACGAAATAGTCATCGACCTCAGCTTCCGGTCGCGCCGGGATAGCTTTGGTCTCGAAGCCTTCGGTCAAACGATCAGTGATACCGGCTGCGCGATCCATTACATCGGGACGCACGTTGGCCGGAGCGAAGTCCGGCGGTATCCACGGATGGTTCGCAGAGGTGTTGGTCTCAAGCTGACCGAAGGTCAGGTCGGCACAACCGGTGTTGACCAACCGGTTCGGGATCGGCACGTGCAATGAAGTGGCCGGACCAAACTCCACCGATGGAGAAGGCTGGTACGACTGAATTTCCAGGCGCGGACGATCTTCACCTTTGGCCAGAACAGAAAGTGTACCGTAAAGGTCACTAATAGCCACGACGCCGGGTCCTATCGCTGCGCTCAGAGCTATTGAGTTGGGGAATCCACCATAGGTAATACGACGACGGTAGATTTCCTCACCCGTGGCAGAGTTCAATGTGCTGATAAAGCCGTGGTGACCGATTGCGAACAACAGTGGCGCCTCACCGTCTTTTCCGCAGGTGAGAGCCATATCACCGCGGTATGTGTTATACTCGGGGCTGGAGGTCGCCCACACATAGGAGCCGGTGGTCTTGTTGAAAGCAAGAATCAAACCACCTGACGGGGGAGTCGCCCACCAGGACTGACCGGCCTGATAGACACGTGCACGGTCGATTACCGGACCGGCGGCGGTACCGGCAGTGTTGGGACGGTGCGAAGGCACCGCGTAGGCTACTGAACCGTCAGAAGTGTTGATGGCGTAGAAGACACCATCCCCGGGATGATACGGAGCGGCAATACTTGAATTGACAAACAGAAGACCATTTTCCAGACTGACCGCGTTAGGTGCGGCAAAACCTTCACCACCCTGCGGCCCTTCCGGGTAGACCGCAGCAGCCTGTAGGCCGCCGGATGTTGACAACTGCCAGTTGATAGCGCCGGTAGCGGCGTCGATGGCGTAAACATCACCTTCCACACCACCCGGATAGGTGTTGTAGAAAAGCTGTAAGCCGTCGGTCGAGCCGGATTTCAGTGGAGCACCGGGAGCGATATACACCGGGTTCACCGTCCAGCCTGAGTACAGAGCGCCGGTGGCTGCATCGACAGCAACGATAGCACCGTCATCCGTACCGAAGTACAATACGTCGCCGCTACCCTGTTCCAGAATTATAAAGGAACCGTAACGGGTCTGCCCAAACAGGCCGCCGACACCGACACTGGTAATATCACGGCTCCAGATCATAGCGCCGGTAGCGAAGTCCCAAGCGCTAACAGATTGCTGATCTCCGCCGGTCAGATACATCACGCTATCCTGTATGTGCGGCGTACATCTGATCTGGTTGCCCAGCGGAAAACCGGACAGGGTATAAGCTTCAAAGCCCGTCGTCAGGTTAAACACCTTGACTTCATTATCCCAGGCGCAAACAACCTTGTCGCCCGAAATAGCCGGACCGGTATAAAATATCTGGTTGGTCGGGTGGGTGTAGCACCATTGCGTTGTCAAGTCACACTGGGCGTCGCCAAAGGAATTGAACGATGCGCCGGTACGCTGCTGATCGTGCTGATGCGTAGCCCAACCCGGATCTCCTTGGCAGGGGCAGCAACAGTGTGGTTGACAGCAATGATAGGATTTGGCGACGAAAGCAATATCACAAGGCACGCCGTTCCAATCCAGACAGAGCAGACCCCAGAAACCATTCCAGAGTTCGGCGGCACCATAGTTCCAGCCGCCGCCGCCAAAATCGGTCAGGGTAGCAATACCTTCGGCTTCGGTCGGTGACAAGGATTCGATTGAAATCCAGTATAGTCCCTGAACGCTGACAGCCAAGGGTGCGAAGTCGACCGAAGTGTAACCGGGGTACATCACATAATCAGCCGGAGTTAGGGTGACCGAGGCCAGGGCCGGTCCGGGCAGACCACCCACGTCCTCGTGGACTGAAACCACTGAGTTGTGAGCATAGGCCACGCCCGGATTGAAATCATGAAGAGCCCAGGAGACTTCTCTGACTTCGCACGCCTTCCCAACAGACTTGATCAACTGGGCATTGGCGACGTCGCCGTAAGCATCCGGCAAAGTCCAGTAATAGACCGGACCCGTGTCGTAGAAAGCCAATTCACACTCGAAGAATGGGTCATCACACAAATTTGCTGTGTACTTCATGTCGACATCGATTCCGAAGAGATCACCGATGGTCCACCAATCGCCACCGTAGATACAGTATGAGCGACCGTGGCCATCCGTTTCATCATCCGACAAGGTACCCTCAAAGTCGCCGGCACCGAGATCACCGGTCGAGTTGAAGGAGACATAGAAGTCCCCGGAACCCAGCACCAGATTGTGTGATGAGAAATCAACGTTAGTATAGGCCGGATGGTACACATAGGTCCCCGCCGGGACGGTTTCTTGCGCAATAACCGAGCCGGGATAGCCGGCATTGTCATCCCATACACTGATAATCAAGTCGTCATTACCGACGATACCGGCGTTCTGCGAGGAGGAACCCGTAAAGTCGTAGACATCGATATCTACAGACTGAAGGGTTTCAACCCCAGTGACAGTAAACCGCTGTGCATAGTCGATAATACCATAAGCGTCGTGGGGAGCTTTCCACCAGTAGGCAGTGCCCTCATCCCAGCTTTGAGAATAGCAATCGGTAAAAGGTAACTCATAGCAACAACGCTCAGATGTCATGAGGAAACATACATCCTCGCCCCAGTCGTCGTACATCGTACCCCAAAAGCCGTTCCAGTTTTCACTGGCCCGTTGTTCACCAGTGTACGAGTGGGGACCGGTACCTTTATCGGACACGCACCACAACGTGTCGCCGTCGCCGCCCAGGGTCGTCCAGCCGATATGGTATTCTTCACCATTGGTGAAGACCCAATCGGCAGCCGACCAGTTGGCTTCGGCCCACCAGAAGGATCCGCCCATGGCGGCATTAGGTACATCGGTCGAGTCCAGCTTGTTGCCGGGGAAACCGAAGCCGTCGTCGTCCCATAGGTACACCCGCATATCCGGTGTACCGGTGGCAAAACCACCATACATCAGGACCCAACCGACCTTCAGAGTACACTCAATACCTTCTTCGACGGTAAAGCGCATATTCATGAGATCGTCGCCCCAGGCATCCGGAATACTCCACACCCAGACGGATGTAACCGTGTCGTCGTAGTAGCCTAAGTCTTCACAGAAGTAGGCTGACGGAGGACTTGAAGCAACGCCGGACATCTGGACCTCGAAAGGACCTTCCGTCATCGGCTTCTTAAAAGTAGCCGGTGCCGGACGAGCGTCTTCGATGTCATTATAGAGTTGAGCGTTCGGGTTGCTGATTGGAATCGGGTTCAGCCCATCTTTAGACGTGTTGCCTGCCCAGGTCCAACCGGTGAGGGTGAGCAGAATCAACAGAGTGAGCAATGTAAGGGAGAATCGGTGAGACATGTTGTACTCCTCGGTGTCCTGATATCGTCGTCGTGGTATGGAGATTCAGCGAGAGGTTCGCAGAACCTCCGAGGGCACAGCCTGCCGATAGCCTGCACTACCGCGGCTGAAGAAATGACAAATACCCTATCGAGTGAGAATATACCGAAAATAGAGCGTTTAGTCAATCCCCAAATAGCCCCAATGTCAAGGCAAAACAGAAATGTCCGGTTTTTAGCAAGATAGAAATGTCCTATTTTGTTAATTGAGTATCTTGTGCCCGCGTGATCTTCAGATCGCGTGGGTAGTGGCCGAGTCCGAAGAATCAGCCACCACAAGAGACTAGCAACTAATTCACCAGCTCAGTCTCCGGGTAGAAACTCAACCAGGCAAACCACCGATAAATCGGGTTGTTCTCAACTGGCAAGTTCCGGCACTAATCGACCAGCTCAGTCTCCGGGAAGAAACTCAACCAGGCAAACCAGTATGCGCTCATAGTCGGTACAACCGGCAGGTCCGAGCCTTCACCCCGGATGGCTTTGCCGGTCCGAGGGTGCCAAACAGTCACGCCGCCGGGTCCGATGATACTGTCGCTATAAACTCTAAGACCTTTGACCGATGCTCTCTGGTCGCCCTCAAATGCAAGAGCTGAGGCGGTTTCGGATGTCGAATCGTAAGTGACTATCATCGGATCGCCCACACCGGTAACCAAGGTGTAACCCCTCCTTTTCAAGAGAGCCAGAGACACCGCCACTTGCTGGTCGCCGCTGCGGATTCCAAACACTTTGTCTTTACCGGGCATCTGTTCGTAATTGTTGAGCCTGCCGAACATACCCAGCTTCTCCGGGTCGGCGAAGTACCTTGAGTATGGTGAACCAGCTTCGCCTCTTTCGGGCTTCTTCAATAGTTGGCCGTGCGGGTAGAGTTTTTTGAACTCTGAGTAAGTTGTATGAATGGCCGGGTACTCGGTTAGTTTCTTGCCCTCGGAAGCTCCCTTGAAACACTCGCCCCACGGCTGCGGCCAGAGCGATTCGGTCTCACGGTCGTGCATAACCAGGGCGTCCTGCCAGAGCGATCCCGAAGCTTGAAACGTGAACACCTGTCCGTCGATCTCAGAGGCATAAACTATGCCTGTAAAACAAAGCGGTCACCAGGTGACGGCGATAGCCGTTCCTTCAAGCATGTCATTGACGATTTCGTGATGGTCCAGATGCCAGGTGCTGTAGCCTCGCGCGACGCTGCCGGATGACACCGCGATCAACGGTTCATCATCGTAATAAAACGAGTCGGCTACTTCGATGGATACAAATTCCGGCTCGAATATGGCCGGTATGCCACCCGGTTCCATGAGGGTATACATGGTATGCCCGCGGATTTCTTCTTTTTTCGGTTCCGGGCGTTGGGCAAATGTGGGTGTGATTACTACTACCGCCAGAATCATCGTGACCATGCATGACACTAGTGTCTTAAACATCGGACCTCCGGGTATGGATTCGCTTTTTCAGATAATACGATGCCACGGCGGGCAAGGGAAGGATAAAGTGGGGTGCTCATGAATGGATATCTTGCGTTTCACTCACCGCTCCGTCATTGCGAGGCCGCGCGCTTCGCGAGGCCGCGGCAATCTCATCTTGACTGTGTCATTCCGGCGAAGTTCGAATAGTAGGTCCGAATAGTAGGTCGGAACCCCTGTGGTTCCGACATCACGCGCAGGCCGATCAAGCCGCCAACGTCGTATTCGAGTTGGGGTGCCCCACAGCTTGCTGTGGGACTGAAAGGCGGAACCGCTACGAGGGTTCCGCCCTACAAGAGAAGATGGACCCTTCGACTCCGCTCAGGGTGACACGGTCAAGCAGTGGGTGACAGTACGGGCGCGCGAAGCGCGAAAGAGTGGCTTGCCACCTTACAGCATCACGCGCAGGCCGATCAGGCCGCCGATGTCGTACTCGAGTTGGTTGCCGTTCAAATCTTCCCAGACCGGAATCCACAACAGTGACTCAAAGACGACCCCTGAGATTGTTAACTTCGCGCCCGGTGCGACCCGGAGCAACGATCCACCGCTGTTAGGCTGTTCAACATTATCGATCTCTGTGGCGGTAGCATGTTCATACGACAGCTCGACCACCGGCGCGATCGCTCTGCGTCCGTCCTCGGTGAGACTGAACTGACGAGCAAAAGCGCCCACGAATTCGAGAACCTGGTACTCCTCGCGGTCGTCGTCGCCGGTCAGACCGTTGAGTGTATAAGTAAAATTCAACTCGGACGCCCACGGTTGAATGCGGCCCGAGACGAACAACCCGGTTTTGAGCGAAGTTGCGTTCGCGGAGATGTCATCTTCGCCGGTGGGGAGCTTGATGCCAAGCAGTGGTGCGACGCCGAAGGTATAGGTCGGGGTGTTGCGCCGGACGGCGCGGTACTTGGTCATAAGCATCAGGTCGCCAAACCCGGTGGTGTGAGTGGTGTTGCCGGCCATAGTCATGTTCATACGCATAAGCGGCTGACGGATCATCACGGTCAGATCCGAGCGGACGCCGTAGGCGATCACCAGCGGGAACATGTACATGTCCATCTCGCGGGTCATCTGGTCGGGCGCGTTCTTCAATCTGTTCAAGCGCGCTTGCGTGCGAAACATCCACTTGTCGTGCGCCGGTGTGAGACCGGCATCGGCACTAATGCCTCCGGCCGTCAAGTCCGGTACAGTAGCCAGGGATAGACTCAGGGCCACAAATATCAGAAGTGTCTTTTTAAGCATGTTATCTCCCATAATCAGTCGAGACGTTTTCCGGGGGTAAAGTTGGCTTCTTTAATGGCGTCGAAGATAGCCTCGTCGGAAACGTTATCCGACGAGCGCACCTTGATGGCAATTTGTTTCTTCGTCCAGTTGGCCACGGAGGTCACGACACCATCAACCCGATTGACCAGTTTTTCAACACCGACATGACAGCCGGGACAGTCCATGCCGAAGACTTCGTAGATACGAATCTCCGTTCCCGGTTCCTCGGTGAGGCTGAAGTTCTTACCACCGCCGCAGGCGATTGCGAGTGTGGACAAGGCAAGAACAAGAGTTAGAAGGGTTATTCGATTGATCATATTTTCTGTACCTTTGCTGTTAATTCTCATTTGCATAATTATGCGATCGATTTGGTTCACAACACCAAGTGACCGAACCGCGTCCTTCGCCAAACATGGACCCAAGGAATTTGGCCAAGAACACTGATCGTTTGCAAGTAAAAACTAAGAAAGGGTTTGTGGTGGCCGATCCAGACGATCAAACCAATCGGATTCGAGCAATTCAAGAGGAGAGATTGGGGCTAAGCAACAGTGGGTTTGCGGAGGACCGAGTTCCGGCGGTAAGACCCGACAGGCCGCCATAACAGGAGCGCAACCTATGCAACTGCAGACCGACTCGCCGTGCCCGTCACACCCATCGTCACAGTCTTTACAGTCATTCGGTTGAGCCCCGGCAACGGTTAGCAAAAGAAGAGCCCCCACAAAAAGGACTACTGCCAGGGCCGCGATAGTCTGAAGCAGGCGCGGTTTTGAAAGCACATAGATCATTGAGTATTAAACGTTTCGTTCGGGCTGAAGTTCCATAGGGCTCACTTCCCTTGCCCAGACTACACTCCCAGCTTGGCCAGAGTCTTGGGTATCTCCGTAAAGGTCTTGCACGGGTGTGCTCCGGCTTCGGCCAGAGCATCCAGTTTGTCCTGCGCCGTTCCCATTTTGCCTTCGACAATGGCGCCGGCATGACCCATTCGTTTGCCGGGCGGGGCGTAGACGCCGCCGATCATGGCCAGTACCGGCGTTTTCATCTGTTTGATCGCTTGGGTAGCACGTTCTTCATAGACGCCGCCGATTTCGCCGCACATGACGACCGCCTTGGTTGCATCGTCCTCCTCGAACTTGAGCAGAATCTCATCGAAGGTCGAGCCCAACACCGGATCACCACCCAAACCTACGCAAGTTGTCTCACCGTAACCCGACTGGGTGAGGGTGTCGGCGACGTAGTACGTTATCGAACCGGAGCGAGACACGGTGCCGACCCGACCGGGTTTGAACGCGATGTCCGGCATGATACCGAGGTTGGCCTGACCGGGGGAGATGATGCCCGCGGTGTTGCCGCCGATGATCGTTGCGCCGTGCGCGACCGCTTCACGGCGAACGTGCAACATGTCATGAATCGGGATATGTTCCGGCACAATGACCAGGAACTTGATCCCGGCCCGGACCGCTTCGATTGCCGCCTCTTTGACAAACCGGGCCGGCAGGAAAATCACCGATACATCGGCGCCGGTATTATCGACACATTCTGCAACCGTATCGAACACCGGCAGGCCATGCACTTCCTGGCCACCTTTGCTCGGCGTGGCGCCGCCAATGATATTGGTGCCGTAGGTGAGCATTCGCTCGGTGTGGAACTTCCCGGCGCCGCCGGTGATCCCCTGCACCATTACTTTGCTGTTATTATCGACCAGGATAGCCATCAGTTGCCCCCTTCCAGGTTGGCCAGTTCCACGGCTCGTTTTGATATTTCCTCGATCGGTGTCTCAATACCATGCGCTTCAACATTGGAAAACAGTTCGGGGTTCTTTTGCTTGGCCTCCTCGAAGATGCGCACACCTTCCTGCCACATGTTTCCGGTCATGCGCATCACCATAGGTTTGGAAAGGCCATGATCGTTCAGAAACATCAAGACACCTTTGGCGAAATCGTCGCAGCGGCTAATGCCACCGAAACGAGCGCCGAAAATCACCTTGACGTTTGGGTTTTCATCCAGAAGCACGAGCATCTTGGCGATTCGTTCGGGTGAGGGCCCGCCGCCTGAATCCATGAAGTTGGCTGGACGGCCGCCATAGTAATGTATGAAGTCGTTACCCATGATGCCGAATCCGGCGCCGCCGGGGAACATACCGATATTGCCGTCGAGATCGAGATAAGGTATGCCCCACTCGGTAGCCTGCTGTTCGCGTGGCGTCATCTCGCCCTCTTCGTGACGTTTTTCGATACCCAGATCGACCAGATCGGGATGCCGGAAGACAGCATCGTCATCGAGCGATACGCGCGCATCGGCAGCCATCAGTTTGCCGTCGGCGGTGAGAACCAATGGGTTGATCTCGACCAACTTGGCGTCATACCTGCGAAACAGATTGTACAGGCCGACAATTATCGCCGCCCCTTCTTTGAGTAAGGATGCAGGGATACCTATCTTCTTGGCTATAGTAAGGGCATCAAAGGTGAAGAGCTCTTCTTCGATGCTCAACGACTTCCTGACGATTTTCTCGGGGTGGGTAGCGGCGGTCTCTTCAATGTCGACCCCACCTTCGCCGGAAGCTATGACCACGATTTTGTAGTTGGCCCGATCAAGCGTGACGCCGATGTAAAATTCCTGTGTAATATCAAGCCTGGGCTCGATGAGTACCAACTCAACCGGAAAGTCCTTGATGGTGAGGTTGAAACATTGTTCGGCGTTGGTGCGCGCTTCGTTGGCGCCGTCGGCGGTTTTGATTCCGCCTGCTTTGCCGCGTCCGCCGGTGAGTACCTGGGATTTGATTACCACCGGGTACTTCAGGTCGCTGACGATTTCGTAAACTTCGTCGGGTGTCCGGGCGATGTGCCTTTCGCCCACTGGGATTCTGAATCTCTCGAAAAGCTCTTTGCCTTCGAATTCGTAAAGACGCATATCGCAATCCTTCCATAATCACCTTACCGGAGGCGGATCGACCGCCCCATGAATAGGCTGGACAATTTAGGGTTTTAACTGTTGTTGTCAATAGGGATCGGCTTGGCGTCAACGGACAAGTTCTGAACAATGCTGTTGATCTCGCTTGCAAACAGCACTGAAATGGTTATATTTATCCGGTACAGAGAGTACTTGCCATTGAGAAGACAAAAAGAAGACAAAGCACATGCCAGAGGAGACACCTATGATTCCCCGCGCCGTTCTGACCACCAGGTACATTGCAGCCTTAGCAATCCTGCTGATGACAACCGCTGTGTCTGCTGCCGTTCCGACTACTATGAACTATCAAGGAAGGCTAACCGATGATACCGGCGATCCGGTAGCCGACGGCGACTACAGCGTGACGTTTACTATTTACGATTCCTTTGAAGCCGGGGCTGATCTCTGGACAGAGACTCGTACCGTTGCTACCACTAACGGATTGTTTACCGTGCTGCTCGGTGAAGTGAATCCTCTGACTAACAGTGTGTTCGACGGAGGTACTCGCTACCTTGGCATTCAGATCGGGGCCGATCCTGAGTACAGCCCCCGGATAGCGCTGGTAGCGGTACCATACGCGCTCCGGTCAGAGATGTCAGATTCGGCACAGGCAGCGTTGGAAGCTCAGACAGCCATCTCGGCGACTTCAGCGGCCCAAGCCGGTATAGCCGACTCTGCCGATGCCGTTACGGACGGTGGAATCGATCTTGCCGACATTGGGCAGAACGGCGCTTCCGAAGGCCAGATCATGAAGTGGGTGGGTTCGTCTTGGACGCTGGCTGATGATTCTATCGGAGGTTCGACGACCGGCTGGAACTGGTCGGACAGTTCTTCGTACGGTCCGGATACGGTAGCGATGGCCGGCAACTTCATAGCACCGCTAAGTCTTAACACAAATACCGAGGATCCGATTTTTTCGTTGAAAAACTTCGGCAACGGCCCCGCCGTGGATCTGTGGATGATGGGTTTGGGCACCAGCAAAACAGCCCTACGGGCTGCTGTTACCGGCGGTCAAAACTACAACATTGCCATTAACGGTGCTGCTACCGGCGACATCGGAGGCAAGACTGGGGGGCGGTTTACGGCCGATGGGCTGGGTACGAATTACGGCTCGTATGCAGAAGCCCATGACGGTGAAGTCAATTACGCTTTCTATGGGCGATCTTACGGAGACGAGGCCAACTATGGGCTCTCCGTAACGGCTGAGGACGGAACTCACAACTATGGGATATATAGCCAGGCCAACTCCGACGGAGTTGTCACGGCGGACAACAACTATGGCGTATTCAGTACAGCTCAGGGTGCAAATGTCAATTATGCCCTCTACGGTGGAGTAGGCGGCGGGGAGCCGACCGCCACCAACTATGGCCTTTACGTTGCCGCCGATGGTGCTGGTCACAACACGGCCATATCTGCTTCGGCCTCTGGTGGTGTATCCAATCGAGCCGCCAACCTGAACGGGGACGTGTTTGTTATGGGTAACACTTCGATGCGGGGTGACCTGATGATCAGTAGAAGCACTATTGATAGTCCGGTCTGGGAGTTTGATACTGAGAGCAATCACCTGAATTTCTATGAGTGGGGGTCCGATCAGGACCGCAGGACGATGCAATTGTCGGGCTGGACCTACGGGCAGATAAAAATGTTCCATCAGGCCGACACTGCCGTTGATCAAGTGAGAATCTACGCAGGTCCCAACGGCGGTCAACTCAAACTGAAGGATACCAACGACAGCGTCACAATCGCCTTCATGGGCAATGGAAGTACCTATCTGAACAATCAACGCGTAGTTCTGCACGAAGAGTCGGTCGACGATCTCGAACTAATGAACGAACCGGGGATCGTGCTGGATCGAAATACCGGCTGTCACACCATATCGGCTCTTAACACTATGGAAGACGTTGCGACGGTCAGGATTCAGATTCCGGCCCCCGGGTATATAGTGCTCAACGGGCATGCTTTTGCCGAAATAAGCGGCACTACGAATAACGGTCGAATAAAGGCCCAGATAGATGAAACCGAGGGCGGTTCGGCTACCGCTGGGTACTATACCAGGATTGGACTCGGCGCCTACGTTTCTGCCGGCTCTTCTTTCTTTAGCGACTTCGATGTCAACTGTCACCGGGTGTACTACAAGGACTCGGCCGGTTTCTACGATTTCCGGTTTGAGGCGTTGAAAGAAAACACGATTACAGCAAAGATCTGTTATGGAAGCTTGACAGCCACTTACTTCCCAACCTCGTATGGCACGGTTCAGGCAGTTTCAAATATGGGGGATGCAGGAATGGACCAAACCGGTGCCGGTGATCCTACGCCCGTGAATAACCCGACAATTCAGACGGTAGACTTGCGTGAGCGTGAAATTGCCGAAAAACAGGCCAGACGTGAAAAGACGAAAGCGGCGTTGGAAGAGTTGACCTCAGACGAGGAGTCGCGGTAAACCATTTCGTTGGTGGTGTTGGGCGACCTCGCCCGACACAGGCAAGCCTGTTTTTCGCGCTACGCGCGCCGTCACCTTGTAGGTCACGATCCTTGTGGTCCTGACAATCGCGGCGGGTCCGAAGACGGCCCCACCATACTGAAGAACTGCCAAAGCCGTCACTCGGGGTCGCTTGACGGCACGTGGTAACATTGAAGATGGATTCCCGCCTTCGCGGGAATGACAAAGGGGGCACAAGTTCATCCATGTCATGCCGAGCGGAGTCGAGGCATGAAGCGTGATTGGATGCAAGCACCCTCCAACTCCGCTCAAGGTGAGGTTGGCGCCAGAGGCGCCATTGGCGACTGGGTGGCACCCTCAAAGTCGCTTTGGGGGTGACTCTTCGCAGACACAGAAGTCCGTCCCAAACAAGGCTTGAGACGGCCACCCGTCATCGGCCGTCATTTCGAGGGTGGTGTTGGGCGATCTCGCCCGACACCCGTCTTCCAACTCCCAAACCGTCACGCGGGGTCGCTTGACGGCGCCAAAAAGCATGCTGCGCGAAGCGCAAAAAAGGGGCTTGCCACTATATCCCGGGCAGGTTGAAGCAGATGACTTTGGGTTCGGTCATCTCCTGCAATGAGAACTTGAGCCCTTCGCGGCCCAACCCGGAATACTTCACGCCGCCGAACGGCATCGAGTCCAATCGGTAATCGGTCGAGTCGTTAATCATCACACCACCACAGTCAAGTTCATACGCGGCCTTGAAAGCGGTTTCAACATCACGTGTGAAAATGGCCGCGAGCAAACCGTAAGGCAGAGCATTGGCCTCAGCGATTGCTTTGTCCAGATCATCCACCGGGTATAGGTTCACGGTCGGACCGAATACTTCTTCGCAATGGACCTTGGCATCTTCGGGCACGTTGTCCAGCACGGTCGGCTCGACCAACGCGCCGGTGCGGCCACCGCCGGTGAGCAGGTTGGCGCCACCGGCGACTGCGTCTTTGACCCATTTTTCTACTCGTTTGGCTTCGGCTTCGGTTATCATCGGACCCATCTGCGTGGACTCGTCGAGTTTGTCACCGATCTTGTATGTCTTGGTGAGTTCGACGAATTCTGTTTTGAACTCGTCATAGATATCCTTGTGCACGAGCAACCGCTGGACGCCGATACAGTTTTGTCCTGCCGCCCAGAAAGCGCCGGAGACACATGACTCGACGGCCAGTTGCATGTCGGCATCTTTCCAGACGATCACCGGCGAATCGGAACCGAGTTCCATGCCGATCTTTTTGATGCCTGCTTTGGATGCTATCTGTTTGCCCGCTTCGACACCGCCGGTGAACGACACCATGCGCACTCGTTCGTCGCTGACCAGTTGATCGCCGATTTTCGAACCGTAGCCGGTGATGAGTTGAACTGCATTCGGTGGCAGTCCGGCCTCAAGAAGCACTTCGACTAACATGATAGCCGACAGCGGCGTAACCGTGGCCGGTTTGAGAATCACCGAGTTGCCCGCGGCGATGGCCGGACCCAGTTTGTGGGCCACCAGATTGAGCGGATCGTTGAACGGCGTGATACACAGCACGACACCAATGGGGAAACGGTAGTAGTAGCCGCGACGCTTCTCACCGCCGGGGAACGAGTCCCAGGGTATAGTCTCGCCGAGGATGCGTTTGGCTTCTTCGGCCGAGCATGTAATCGTGTTGACGCAACGGCCCGCTTCCTTGCGCGCTTCGTTGATCGTCTTGGAACCTTCGCGGGCGATTATCCGGGCGAACTCTTCCAGCCGATCGGAGATCAGACCCGCTGCTTTGTAGAGAATCTGCGCCCGGTCATAGACGGACATCCGTTTGGTGATTTCAAATCCGGCGGTTGCCGAAGCCAAGGCCAGTTCAGCGTCGTCTGCTTTGCCACTGGGAACCGTATCGATTACCGAGTTGTCGAAGGGGTCACAGACATCGATCTTCTCGTCGCGGTCGACCCACTGACCGCCAAGCAACATCTTCATCGTGAACCTCCGATGCTGATGATATCGATAAGCACGCTGTAGCCGGTTTCGACTCGCCCGGCGCCGGGTCCGACGATCGTGACGTCGCCCAGCGTATCGGTGCTGATCGTTACGGCGTTGGTGGCGCCCATCACACCGGCCAGCGGGTGTGAAAGGTCCATCTGCACCGGCGCAACGCTGCCGACAACAGAGTCACCATCCCGTTTCAGCGTTCCGATCAGCTTGAATCTCTTTCCGTTGGCTTTGGCTTCGGCGATAGCGTCATTGCTGATCTCGGTGATGCCCTGACACGAGAACGCGTCAGGTTTTGCATCGACACCGAAAACAGCGTTGGCCAGAATAGTAATCTTGGCCAGAGCATCCCAGCCGAGTACGTCGGCGTCCGGAACAGCTTCGGCGTAACCCAACTCCTGCGCCTTCTTAAGGACCGCATCGTAGGGCTGACCTTGTTCCATCTGTGACAGGATATAATTGGTCGTGCCGTTAAGTATCCCCTTGATCTCACTGATATGACTACCGGCCAGCGTCTCGCGAATGAGATTCAGCAGAGGGGTACCACTGATAACGGTGCCTTCATACAGAAATTTCACACCGTTTGCATCGGCCAGCTTTTTTAGCTCTTGCAAGAAAAGAGCCACCGGACCTTTGTTGGTGGTGGTCACATGCATCCCTTTAGCCAAAGCGGCCTTGATGTGCGATGTTGCCGGTTGACCGGTCTTGATATCGGTATAGGTAGCTTCGACCATCAGGTCGGCATCGGCTGCATCGATCATGGCCAGCGCGTCAGCCTCGAATTGATTGGGCAATTGTTTGAGGTCGCCGTTCTTCGCGGCCTCCAGTGCCTGGGCCAGATCGATGCCGTCAGGTGCGTAGACACAACCTTTGAGCATGTCGGAGATTCCGACCACTTTCAAATCAAGCCCGTGTTTTTGTTTGAGTTCTGTTGCCTTCTCTGCAAGAAGTTCCGAAAGACCCTGAACGACGGTGCCAAAGCCAATGAAAAGTAAACGCATCTTATTAATACTCCGGTCGAGATGGTTTGCAGGTTATTTTGTCTTGTACCGGTCGGGTGCGTCAAAGATGTCGATCACCGACATGCGCTTGGCGACTTTGGCGCCGTGCATAGTTCCTTCCGGAATGACATACCAGGCCCCGGGTCCGTAGGTGTGGGTCTCATCCCCGATGGTCAGCGTCATCTCACCTTCTACCACCATTCCCCACTGAGCACAGTGGGAGTGGAGGGGAACTTCCACGCCCGGTTGAATATCGAAAAAGACCACTTGATGGGTGTCGTTGCCGATCACCCATCCGCGGACGCCGTCAATGGGCACGTCAAGTTCCGGGGCGCTTCGAATCAGGTCCGAAAAAGCAGTGCCGTCGAATTGTTCCATCAGTTTCTTCATAGCTACCTCAGCTTTTGCAGGCAATTCCGGCGAATCGCGTTTTGTGACCGCGGCGCATGATTTCTTTTGCATCGAGATCGCAGCGGATGCACTTGTGGTAGATTACATCGCCGATCAGGTCGGCTTTGGCGGTACGTTCGTCATCGGAAAGGAAGTAGGCTTCCATCGTATCATAAGGTCGCGCCGTGCCGTCGCTTTCGTACTTAATCGTCATGTCGCATCCGGCCTCGAGAACTTTGTGGGCGTTGTCGGTCCAGTTGAAGTCTTCCATGCCGAGGTCGGGGTTGATACGAAGGTGGGCGGTTAACAGGATGTTCTCAAGTCCTGAGGCTTTGAGTTCTTCGGAACATTGGATGAATGTTTCGGGACTGGCGCCGTTGCCGATGTTGATCTCGTAGATCGGTGTACTGCCGTCATCGCGCAGGTAGGCTTTGATTATGTTCAGCAGCATGCGGAACTGGATTGCGTTCTGGGTGGAGAGCAGCATGGAGACCTTGAAGCTAACTTCCGGAATGACCCGACCCCAGCAGCAGGCGGCCACGATTGTCGACCAGCTTGGGTTGAGGAAAAAGTTGTTGCCGGTCTCCATACCGGCCCGGATGACACCGTCGAGATAGACGAGATGATTGTTGTCGGCCACTTCGACACCGCCCAGATTGCCGAAGCCGGTCCCCATGTTTTTCAGAATCAGGGCGCACATACCGTCACCGAGACCGCGTCGGTCAAATTTCTCACCGGTCACTTTTTCCAGGCGCACGAACCGTTCTTCGGGTAGCGGGATACCGATAAGATTGGTCGAGCAGAACTTACTCGCCTTGAGGATGTTCTCGGCCATGGTCAGGGTGGCCAGCAGGTCACCCCCATAGACGTATTGTTCGGTCAAGGCTACCACCGAGATCATTTCCGAAGGGAACAGCACGTTCTTGTTCTCTGCAATTCGTCGCATGCAGTCCAGTGTGACATAAGCGCCCTGGAATCCGGACACCTGTGTGGTGCAGACCGATGGTTTGGTGACCTCAAGCTTTTCGGCGGCCACGAAATCGCCCACTTTGGGAAACGACTTGGCGTACTGCTCGGCTTTTTCGATCATTTCGCCGTACCCTTTGTCGGCGGCGGTTATCTTGCGTGTCTCGAATCCGCGCTTGGTTGATATTTGGTCTCCGATGGCTCGTGCGCCGCCATACGATTCTATCAGCGCATCGATGGCTTTGGTATCTTTGGGGCTGAGTAGGTCAAAGTGCATCAGTGCAGTCTCCATCTCCACCACTCGACGCACTCGCGACGGGGAGCGGTGGTTGTTTTGTCTTCGTTTTCGGGTCGTCTTTAGTCTGGCGTGAAGGTAAGCTTTCGTTCATAGGTTTTCAAGCGGTTTCCTACGGTAACAGTTAACGCATTTTCTATTTGGAATCACTGAGACCTTGAAGGTGCGGGAAGTTGGGATTGACACTTTACTCCTGGCGGGTCAGGGTCTTTGTGCCAAACGAGCCAGGCGCTCGCGGGCATCTTCAACAATGGCCAGGTCCGGATCGGCGTCGGACCAGCGTTCGAGTACATACTCGCATTGCGTGCGAGCGTCGTCATACCGACCCAGTTTCTCGTAAGCTGCGGCCAGATAAAGTCTGGACCTCAGATTCCATATCTCCAGAAAGGCTTGCCATATAGTGCCGTTGTCCAGCAGGTTTTCAAACTGTTCTGCAGCTTCTTCGGTTTGCCCATCCTCCAAAAGAGCGCGGGCCAGGAAGTAAGCCGGGAAGAAGTCGTTTTTCCATTCCACCCAGTCGGCCGATTTTTGCAGGTCGGCCACGGTCGTGCGTTTGTCACCGGTTATCAGAGCCAGCGCGCCGCGTGCGAAATAGTACGGTTCCAACACGATCCCGTTAGTGTCAAGGAAGGTCTCGAAGACCAGCGTCGATTCGGCACTGCGCGCAACCTGGCCGGTTTCGGCCAGCGTGTAAGTGTACAATCCACGAAAACACTGCATGTCCAGCGGCGAGTCCCGGTCGTGTACGCTGAAACAGGAATCCACCGCATCGATGGCGTCGCTGTTGCGTCCCTGTTCAAGATAGCACAGCGCTTTGAGGTAGTACTTGAGAACACTGTTCCAGCCGCCGCTCTGTTCGAGGCGGTCGGCGGCGATCCCATCGTCCAGAATCTCGATAGCCTGGTTGAGATGTCCACGACCGATGTGGGGCAGGGCCAGATACACCCGCGCACCGGATCGGGTGACTTTGCGGGGTGAATCGGCCATCCACTGGAAGCAACTGTCGGCCAGATCGAAATCACCGCGAATCATCAATAGCGGGCCCAGTTTGTATCGGGTGGCATTGAAATCCGGCGCTATGCGCAGAGCTTGTTGGTATGACTCAATCGCTTCATCGAACATCTTCTCAGCCCGGTAAATGTCTCCACGTGAGTCGTAGGGGTTAGGTTCATCCGGGGCCAGATCGATGTATCGGTTGATGGCCATCAAGGCGCTGTCGAGCTTACCATACCCTTGATAGGTGTAGGCCAGTAGATTGAAGGCTTCTTTGTACGTAGGATCGATCTCAACGGCCCGATGGAAAACCTCAATCGCTTCTGAGTTGTCTCCTATTTGATTGTAAAGGCGGCCAAGGTCCAGCAAGGCTGTTTTTTCATCGGGGAAATGTCGGACCAATTCTTGCAGCAGGGCCATGGCTTGCTCTGTGTCTTGGTCGATCAACGCCTTGAGGCTGCGTATGTAGTATTGCTCTTTGCGTCCGACCTTGTCGGCGTACTGGACGGCCCGGTCGACCAGATTTCGGTCGATAAGCTTGGCCAGATGATACCAGGCCATGGCGAAGGTGGAGTCGTACTCAAGCGCTTTTTGAAAACTTGCCGCCGCCTCGGGACTATAGAATTTGCGACGGAGTTCCAGGCCGTCCAGGTAGTGCCGGTAAGCTTCGGCCGAGTGTGTCGTGACATCGGCCACCGAGGGGTCCATCTCGCCCATGGCATCGGCCGGCAGGGAGAGATCATTTTTAACTTCTGTTGTCAGTTTGTCGACGACCGCAAAAATGTCATCCTCCTTAGCGCCGGTCACTCGCTGGGATGCAACGGCGTTTCCGCTGGAGACATCCACAATCTGAGCCGTTACAACAAAACCGGGAGAGGACTGAAGAATCTTCCCGGTCAGAATCCATTTGGCCCTCGCCTTGCGGGCGATCTGGGTAGCGATATCCTTGTCGACTATCTTCACGTCTTCATTGCCGATTAGTTTGAGCAGGTCGTGCAGGTGTTGGCTTGATACCACCTGGATGAACCGTGATTCCGACAGATCGGTGATCAAGAGATTGGTCGCGATCTCGCCCAGATGACTTGAATCTGCCTCATCCACCAGGTTCTCGAAATACATCACGGCCAGCCGATTCTCCTGAGCCACCGCTTCGTCAGTGCTGATCTGGACTTTCCAGGGCTTGAACACAAGCAGTGCGAGCACGGCTGCAGCCGCAATCGAGGTCGGCATGAGCTTGCGCCACAAACTACGGCGAGCTCTCATCTCGGGAATACCGATCGTATCGCTCGGCACCGTGCTTTCGTCTGAATCCAGTGAGTCGACAGCTTCGCGCACCTCGGGATCGCTCTTTATCAGTTGCATGGTCGGTGCGAGTCTCTGTGCCTTCTCAAAGCAGCTGGAACAGTCGAGCATGTGCATCTCCAACTCCGCCCGTTCATCTTCGCTTAGGAACCCCAGTTCGTAGGCGTGCAAGAGAGTCTCAAACCGTTGGTCGTTGCAGCCATTGGTCACAGCACGCCCCCTTCCTCAAGACATAGCTCCAAAACCGTACGCGCCCGTGATAGCAGCGAATACAAGTTGCTGCGAGTCACGGCCAATCGCCTGCATACATCTTCAGTATCGAATCCCTGGTACTGTAAATTGAGAATCCGGGCGTAGCGCAAGTTGGTGGAACGAATCTTCTTCAGACAATCCAGAAGCCGTCGTTTCAAGGCCGGGTCAAAGTCTTCAGAGGCGGGGGCGACAGTTGTATCACCCTCGGGCAACGGCTGCAAACGACTTGCTTGCCTTTGGCCTTTCTTGATCTGGGCGAGGATCCGATTGTTCAGTACTTTGTATGCCCAGGCGGCGAAGCTTGAGGTAAAGGTAATCGTCTTGTACTCCTTATAAATCGTCAACAGGCTCTCCTGGACGACTTCTTCGGAAACGTCGCTGTCCCATATTCTCTGGCGCGAAAACAGCCTGAATCTTGCAGTCAGAACATCAAATAGCTTTTCCTCGGCGCGCCGGTCGCCGTTGCGGGCTGCACTATAGAGGTCATTGAGATTCATCGGTCTGCTTCGTACCTCATAATCAGACAAACATAAGCCGAACAAGTGACAGACGCAACTACTGGATGGGATAGTCCGGCTGGTTGCTTGGGTGGAACCTTCTCTTGTAGGGCAGGTCTGTCTTCAAGCCTGCCAACAAAGGCGGGTCCGAAGACGGACCCACCCTACTTTGCTAAGATCGAGGTTAGGATATGGCGAAGCGCAAAAAAAAGGTCTGCCTGTGCAAGAGATGACCGCTGGCGGCACCCCTGATACGAAAGGCGCGACAGAAATTGACATAGAAAACGATTCGACGGAGAGGAAAACCATGTATCGACGAAGAGGCACAGTAATAGTGGCATTGATCCTGTTAGTGGTGGGGTCAGTGAACGGGCAGAATCTGCTAAACGGGGTAGAGAGCATATCGTTTGACAGCATTAATAATCGCTATTTAGTATCGAGCCTGTATGATGGGGCTATCGTGGCTATCGACACCGCGGGCATTCAGTCACCGTTCAGGGATGGACTCACCCAGACGCTTGGCAACCACTTAGTGGATAGCGTGCTGTATGTCTCAACGCCCGGAATACTGGTTGGGTTGGACGCCGCCACCGGGGCTACGGTATTCCAGCAGAGCATCGTTGCCTGGGGTGGTATCGATGGCCTCACAGCCGATACTTCGGGCTTCTTGTACATCGTTGACACGGGCGGGCGTATCATAAAACTGCGCCTCAGCGATGGTGAACATTGGACATTCGCCTCCGGCTTGGGCCAGGCTATTCAGGATTGTACGTTCGATATTCGAAACAATCGCATTATCGTGGTCAGCTACATTCAGAATTCCCAGATTGTGGCGGTCAACATGGATGATTCGACGGTGGTGAGTCTTACTACTACCTCACCAGGTCGATATGATGGGGTCAACATTGATGCACGTGGCAATGTCTACGTGGCCACTCACACCAACGGTTCAATCTATCGCTACGACAACGATTTTGTGGCGCCGCCGGAGTTGATTTCGTCCGGTCATAACCAACCGGCCGGTCTATGCTTCAACAACCGCGATTATCAGTTGGCAATTTCAGAATTCGAGGGCGACACGGTGTATCTTGTCGACATGTGGAAAGGTCCGCAGATTGGGGGACTGGCGTTCAATGATAGTTCAGGCGGCGACGGCGATGGTATTCTGGAAGACGGCGAAACGATCCAGTTTGCCGTTACTCTGGACAACCTGCACGAAGAAGCGCTCTCCGATATATCCGCAGAACTGTCGGTATCCGGGCCGCCCTTAAATGTCACGGTGGGCAGTGCATCTTTCAGCGACATGGCGGTCGGGGGATCGGTAGACAATGCGGCCACGCCGTTCGAGTTTGATATCCCCAACGGCTGCGGCAGGCAGGTTGCCACCTTCAGCCTGACCATCACCTGGACGAGCAACTACGGCACCAAGGTGCAGACTTTGAGCTTTGACAAATCGACCGGCGAAGCGTCGGTGCTGTTGGTCGACGATGATCTGGCCGGCAACGATGTCGACCTGTACTACCGCCTGGCGCTGCTGTACACCGATTCCACCTACGACGTTTGGAACGCATCCTGGGGCACGCCCCAAGCGGCCCATCTGGGCGAGTACGATATGGTAATATGGTTTACCGGAGACCACCGCAGCAATCTCTTAACACCGGACGAGATTATCACCATCAAGGCGTATCTGGACGCCGGTGGTAATCTGCTTTTGAGCGGCCAGGGTATTGCCGGCCAGCTGGACACGACCGATGCAGACTTCTTGCACAACTATCTGCGTTGCGAGTATGTCAAGACAAGTTACTATCCCTACCTGGCAGCCCAGCCGGGCGCCCAGGTATTTGATGCCTCGGTCGCGCTTAAGATTGACGGCAGTGGCGGCGCCGACAATCAGAGCGTTCTGGATCACATCGATCCAATCAACGGCGGTGTGGCCGAACTGCAATACTGGGGCAAACCGAACTCGGGAGCGGTCTCATACAGTGGCGACTACCGCCTGCTGTTTTTGTCGTTCGGTTTCGAAGCGATCATCAACGGCGATGCCCAGTGGACGGAACGTGATGTGGTTTTTCCCCAGATGATGGCCTACTTCGAATGGATCAACCCGCTCTTCTGCTGTGAGGTGCGGGCCGATCTTGACTTTGACGGTCTGGGACCGGATATCGCAGATCTGGTTTTTCTGGTCGACTACATGTTCTCAGGTGGCGGCGTGCCACCATGTTGGCAAGCCAGCGACATCGACGCAAACGGTGCGGGGCCCGATATCGCTGACCTTGTCTACCTGGTGGATTACATGTTCGCAGGCGGTCCTCCCCCGCCCATCTGTCTATGACCCTCTCCGCCGTCCGCGGGGCGGGGCTTCCGGTTTCAACCGGAGGTCCCGCTTTTTTTGTCGACTCGAAATCATTGACCGCAAGTGGCGATAGTTGTAGCTTGTTCGCCATGGAACCATGCTTTGAAATCAACAGGCACCGACAGGTTGCTCCCATCTGGGATGATGCGATCAATTCCGAGTTCAAAAGCTGCGAAGCGTCATCGGTGCATCGATCACTCAAAGAGTACGCGCCGACGCCGTTGGTGTCGCTGCCGGTGTTGGCTGAGCGACTCGGCATTGGGGAGTTGTTGGTCAAGGACGAATCGCATCGATTCGGGTTGAACGCTTTCAAAGCGCTCGGCTCCACCTATGCAATCTATCAGGTCATCAAACAGTTGCTCAACGAAAACTCTCAAAGTTGCCCGCCGTCCGAGCGGTTCTACAGAGATTCACCGTTGCCGTCCGGGAGTTTCACGTTCACTACGGCAACGGACGGCAACCATGGCCGCGGTGTCGCCTGGGTGGCGCGCCAACTTGCCCAAAAGGCAGTGATCTACATGCCAAAAGAAACGGTCCCGGCGCGAATCGAAAACATCCGCAACGAGGGTGCTGAAGTTATCGTTGTGGATGGATCTTATGATGCTGCTGTGGCTCGTTGCAGAGAAGACGCGCTTGCGCGTGACTGGCAGATACTCTCCGACACCGGCTGGCCCGGTTATGAGCAGATACCTCGGTGGATACAAGCGGGATACCTGACCATGTTCGAAGAGATCCATAAAGATGCCGCCAACCAGGTCGACGTGGTGATCGTGCAAGCCGGTGTCGGGGCGCTGGCGGCTGCTGCTGCGTGGTATTACAACCGCATCTATCCCGAACCGCATCCGAAACTTGTTTCGGTCGAACCACTGACTGCCGACTGTTGCATGCAGTCGATACAAACCACCGATGGTGAACCAATAACGATTGCAGGCGACCCATCATCGATTATGGCCGGGTTGAATTGCGGCACACCATCGCCGATTGCCTGGCCCTTCGTGAAACAGGGCTATGATCTGTTCGTGTCCATCAGTGACGACTCCGGTCGTGAGGCAATGCGGAGCTGTTTTTATCCGACAGACGATGACCCACGGATAATCTCCGGCGAGTCAGGCGCGGCCGGTTTGGCAGCTCTCACGACACTCGTTAACGATCCTGCGTTTACACCTGCCCGTGAGTTTTTGCACATTGATTCCACATCCCGCGTTCTCGTCATCAACACCGAAGGTGACACCGACCCGGCGGGTTTTGCAGGGATTGTCGGTTAAAGGCGCGTTATCTGTCATTCCGGCGAAGGCGGGAATCCATCTTTGTACAAGCGTCATCTTCTGGAGATTAGGAGCCTTGTTCTCCTTTCACGGATGGCGGGTTCACGCCGCGGCGCGCAGGCGAAGACGGACCCGCCCTACAAGACTTCCCCTCTATTAATGAAAGGCCGACAGGATCATCCTCAAGTCATAGTCCAGGATTGTCAACTACTACGAAATCCCCACCTTTTGCGGCAAGAGTGTTCGTATTCGCATCGAGAAGGGTCCTGCAGTAGAAATGGAATGCCGGTACCGCAGATTTCTTTTCTTCCCCTCTTGAGAGGGGTGGGCCGCCGACGGCGGGGCGGGGTGTGTTTCTTTGTCCGCGCCGCGCGTCAACCATTGCACGAATCAGGTGCGGTGAGATTTAGGGAGATTGTGCAGTCCGGCCCGAATCAAACATCATCTTCAGATTGACTACGGATTCGGTTGCTAAGGTCGGCAATCCGCCGATTGTCTATCTGATGCCGATTGAGCACCAATGATGTGACCTCAACAGCAGCTTCACGTTCGGAGGGCACCACCTGGTTAGCGCCGGCGGAAATAATCGGCTCAATGTCGAGCAAGTAATGCGTTCGCACCACTATATGCAGGTTGGGAGCAAGTCGTCTGGCCACTCGTACAGCCTGCTCAGCCGCTTTGGGGTCATTAACCAGAAGTACCAACTCCCCCGCACACTCAGCCCCCAGCTTGGCGAGGACACTCTGACTGGTAATATCGCCGAAAAAAGCGATAGCGCCCTCTTGTGACGCTTTCTTCACATTGTCGATGTTTATATCCACCACAACTAAAGGTACTTCATGGTCTCTTAGAGCTTTGGTCAACTCCCTTCCTGCAAAACCGTAGCCGCCAACAATCACGTGATCTCGCATTCCACCAACTGAAGCAGTCGCGTTTTCGGCTACGTCCACATCGAGCAGTCGTCTCAGGCGAGGAAGCTTGCCGAGCCCGGCCGCAAGGCGAGGGCCAAATGACATGGCAAAGGGAGTAACGAACATGGAGAGAATGGCTGCCGATACTAAGGAACTTTCCAGATTCTTATCAATCAGGTCGCTGCCCTGAACCGAGAACAGTAAGACGAACGAAAACTCGCCCACCTGGGCCAGGGCAACGGCTGTCATCAAGCAAACTCTAAGTGGCATCCGGAGTAACCTGGCAGCGACAAACGTAATCACCGCTTTCCCGATCAGAATCGCCATTAGGAGAGCAAGAACCAAAACAATGTTCTCGACTATTAGCGACGGAGCCAGTAACATCCCAATCGATACAAAAAACACGCTTGCAAACACCTCACGGAACGCGATCAAGTCGGCCAGAGCCTGATGTCGGTACTCACTCCCGGCAACAACCAGTCCGGCCAGAAACGCGCCGATAGCAAGCGAAGCCCCCGACCAGGTTATCAGCCAAGCCGTGCCGATGCATATCAGAAAGACGGTGAGTATGAACAGTTGTCTCTGCCTGGTCCTGGCAACGAAGCGTAGTATCCGCGGAACAATAAGGAGGGCGGCTGCCAGAACGGCAATGATAATGCCGACAGCGCGCAACATTGTGTTCAAATAGACAGAGGCCGGAATATCGTCTCCGACCAGTATCGGGATAGCGAGCATCATGGGAACTACGCTGAAATCCTGAGACACCAGTATCCCCAGGATCAGGCGACCATGAGGAGCGTCGAGTTCGCCTCTTTGTTGCAAGCCGCGCATGACTATTGCGGTACTCGATAAGGCTAGCACGAATCCGATGAAAAGAGCAGATTGACCAGGAATCTCAAACGTCCTTGCAATCGCATAGGCAGCGCAAACGGTTAACCCAACCTGCAGGGCGCCGCCGACCACAATCAACCTCCAAAGCCTTCTGAGTTTGTCCAGGGATAGTTCCAATCCAATGCCGAATAGGAGCAGGGCAACTCCGATCTCGGCCAGAACTTCAATTTGATGAGCATCACTTATGAATCCAAAACCATGGGGTCCGACAAGTAACCCGGAAAAAATGAAGCCTGCAATAGAGGGGAGTCTCAACCTATGAAATAGAGTAACGATAATCACGCCAAAGCTGAGAATGATAACCAAGTCTCGTAAATAAGCCAATTCACTCATCGCGTAGATACCATGACAACGTTTTTTGATTCCTTAAAGACTCTTAAGGATAAGTGTCACAAAACAGAGAATCAATCTCAAAACATTGCGAACTCTGTTTGTTCAGGACGCCGATAACAGTCTTGTAGGTCGAAACCCCTGACCCGAAGGGGTCGCGAAGCGAGGTTTCGACACTCCGTCACCCCGAGCGCAGTCAAAGGGCGGGTCTCGACATATTCAACTACGAAGCCTCATTGTCGTGAACCTTCGATAGACGCTCCAGCGTGTATTCAGAAGGCGTAGCGGACAGATCATCCCATCCGAGCAATCTGAGCAATAGCCTATCGACAATAGCTTGTACCCGCTCCATATCGTTGTAGAGTCTGTCAGGTGGTACAGGGTCGGTTGAGTGCAACAACGTATCACGTGTCCGAATAAATCCCAGTTTTGCATCTGGTGGGTACAAATCGCGCCATGGAACTTTATAGTGATCAAGCATTCGCTGCAGCACTGAGCGAAAAGTTGGTCGATTTAGTTCTCGGAGTTTAGAGCTGACCTGCCGCCTTATCTTTGGTTCCGCAATACAATCTCCGAGCACACCGTCTATAGCGGATGCGAGCTTTATGTACTCTGCATCTGATTGGATTTGTAGCAGTCCAGCCTTCCTGGCATAAAGATCCTTTAGCTTCTCCAAACACACAAAGAGCAATAGGAACTGATTCGTAGTATTGGTCTGAAGTCTTGCCTGATGCCAGGACTCTAGAGCAACACGGAGATCTATACCTTGATTGCTGAACTCCCGGATTCTATTGACCGCAGTGTCAAGGTACATCCTCAAGGATGATCCAACATCGATGAGCCACGGGGCATAGCTGACCCCCCGCTCCTCGAGTTCTAGCCGTGCAACCATAAACCGAGAGACTTCCTTACGCAATCCTATGTGGGCACGAAGCCATGCCGTTCTAGTGCGGGTTGCCACCGAGACCGCGAGGGAAACAGCGTCTGCGTATGGCATACACTCCTTAAGAGAGACCTCCCCAGCTTCGCCATCGAGCTTGAGCTTCAGCGAGTGATTCCGGGAGGTCCACATGTATCCGCTTGCCTGGTCGAACCTCTCCAGTCTAGACGGCAATAGCTTTGCACTAAATGGCAGGTCTCTGCCAATCAAGACCTCGCAACCACGTTCTGGATCCAACCCGGACTGTGATTCCCGCTGACCCTCCAAAACGTACAACGCCCAGAAATTGTGTTGCGCTGGGAAGAAGTACTCAATGTGAGGTCGTTCCGAATCACCCATGAATGTTTCAGGGGTGGCAAGTAGGCTACTTGCCCTAAGTTCCACAATCGGGCGGAACAGTCGATCGTCAGGTGATCTGGTCCCAAACCTGCCCAGAAAGTCGGGAAACTCCGAACTGTGCCAGTCTTTTAGCCATACATCATCCATGAGAATGCGCTTTCCACCTTCGTCTTTGTCGGTGCTCTTTACTGACAGCGAGTGTGGGTTCTTGTCGAGTACGGTTCTTAACGTCTTGCGAACTTCTGAATCGCCCTCGATGACTATCCTTATTGGACCCGGCTTATCCAATGAGTATTGGGCGACGATCTGAAGACCATCAACCGTGTGTTCATCAGCTTTGAGTTCGCCAATGAACCGATGGACATCGTCAAACGGCTGTTTGGGATAGATTTCCTCCATCTACTTCTCCTCCAAAGACCCACATACCACAGTTGCAATTCCAAATCAACGAAAGGTACTCCATGGTCTTCCCGTGGGCAATCACATTTCGCACCCGTGCCGACACCTGCAGGGCTGACTCCACACCTCGCACATAAACACTACCGACCCAATCCAAATCACGGGTTCTCATCATTCTATAAAGGACCACAATGATGCATAAGTGTCTATTCAGGCCAGCGCATTCACCATCGATTCTATTACCGGGAAACAAAAACCCACCAAACGAACCCATTTGCTCAGAGGGGGGACCCGGGAAAAGCTTTTTTCCGCAAAACAAAGCCATTTCGCGGTTACTCACGGTTCTGCTGTGTCATGCTTCGACTCCGCTCAGCATGAGGTTGGTGGCGCATGTAGGGCCAAGACTCATTTATAGGGTCCCCTCTTGAGAGGGATGGCCCGCCGACGGCGGGGCGGAGTGTGTTTCTTAGTCCACGCCGCGTCCGTCGACCATCGCACGTATCGCCCGGATATGCTCGGGCGTAGTGCCGCAACAACCACCGATGATGCTCACGCCCAGTTCGACAAGTTCGCGGCACTGATCGGCCATGAACTCAGGTGTCTCGGGATAGGTGAGCCGGTCGCCATTGAGCACCGGTAGCCCGGCGTTGGACTGAATCATTATCGGCAGAGATGAGCAGGCTTTGAACTCGTGCGCAATCTTGATCATGTTCTCGATGCCGTTGCCACAGTTGGAGCCTATGATGTCCACCCCGGCGTCGGATAGTTCCTGTGCCGCTTGCACGATACTCACGCCCATCATTGTGTAAAAACCGTTGGGCGTTTCATCAAAAGTCATGGTAACGGCAACCGGTACTCCCGGTGCGGCGGTTTGGGCTGCTTTTGCAGCCAGTTTAGTTTCGGATAGGTCAGTCATGGTCTCGACGCAGATCAAATCGACCGGCGTCTGAGTTGCGCCGCGCAATTGTCTGAGGAAGCTGTCGAACACAGCGTCCTCAGAGACATCGCCGAGCGGTTCGATCAATTGTCCGCACGGTCCGCATGAAACCGAGAGGTATGCTTCGTCACCGATAGCATTTCGCACGGCACACACGGCGGCTGCGTTGATCTCTTCGGTGCGATCACCCAGACCGTACTGTTTTAGTTTGAGCGCCGATCCCCCGAACGTATTGGTGCTGACGATATCGGCTCCGGCCTGATGATAAAGCCGCGCGATTTCTTCAAGCGTCTTCGGATGATCCAGGTTCCACTTCTCGGGGCAGTCACCCGTTTGCAAACCGTGCGCAAACAGCATCGTCCCCATAGCGCCGTCGCCGACAAAGAGACTGCCTGAGTTGATCTGTTCGAGAAGTGGTGGGCACACGTTCAGTTCTCGACAAACTGCTTGACGCGGTCGACGGCGCTGACGGCATCAAAACAGTAGGCATCGGCGCCGATCTCCTGCGCATATTCATCGGACAAAGGGGCGCCGCCGATAACGATTTTGAACTTGTCGCGCACATTTTGTTCGGTGGCCAGGTCGACTACTTGCTTCATGGTCGGCATGGTGGTGGTCAACAGCGCCGACAAGCCGATCACCTGAGCGTTCTCGGCGATGGCGGCCTCGACGAAGTTCTCCGCGGGCACATCTTTGCCCAAATCGATTATTTCGAAGCCGGCCCCTTTGAGCATGATACCGACGAGGTTCTTGCCGATGTCATGCAGGTCGCCATGCACAGTGCCGATCACGACTTTTCCCAGCGTGGGAATGCCTTCCTTCAGCATCAGCGGCTTCAGGAGGTCCAGTCCGGCGTACATGGCCTTGGCGGCCAATAGCACATGGGGTAGAAACAGTTCGTGTTTTTTGAATCGTTCACCAACGATCGACATACCGGCGATCAAGCCGTCGTCAAGAATCTGCTTAACGGCCAGGCCGCTGTCGATAGCCTTCTGGGTGTGCGCTACGACATCTTTGTCCACACCTCTTTGTAACGACTGGGACAATTCTTCAAGTATGTTCATATCTCTCCCTGTACCTTTGGGGTCGTTCGTTCACATTTCAAGCGATGCAATCCGCGCCCGACAGGAACGGGTGGCGCAAGAGGCGCAAAACGGAAAAACATCTTCGAAGTAAAAAATCTCTTTGATGCCTGATACCATGACGCCGCTGATTGATTTCAATGGTTGCATCAAACAGCTCTCATTCAGACTTACACCGATCTCCTCCGGTTTTAGAAAATCAAAAAGGGCGCGCTGCCCGCTCACATGCCAGCCGCAGTAGCCGGGGCTGAACGGCATCACGCCGGTTTGTGCACTGCTTAGTTTATCACTGTCCAATTGCAGTTCAAATTCCTTTTGCACAACCTCGGCGGCAAGTTCCGCGCCGGTCGAGGCGGCGGCGTCAAGCATGGTGGCCAGAGGATACTCATGGCTGTCAAAAAGCTGCGATATCCTGGCGCAGACTTCCTGTCCGAGAGTGACGCAATACAAGGCCAGTTTATCGGATGCCTGCGCAATATGCGGCAAGGGGGCGACATTGTCGTTGGCTCCCACGCCGTGGTAGATCCTCTCAAACTCAGGCAACTCAACTTGAGCATACATGCCTATCGGCTGAGCCAGCTTGCGAAAGATAGCTATCCCTTGCTCGGCCAGCGCTTGTAACGAGCTGTCATCGTGAGCCGTTTTGGGGACAGACTGGGCGTTAAGAACGTCGGCCGAGGAGGGCACGGTGGCCTTGAGTTCAATTGTAACCTGGCGTTTCATCAAGCGTACTCTGGTAACTGCTCCATCTCATGGGTGCGGGCAGCGGCGGTCATCTGGCGGGTCAATTCGTCGCCGACATCCTGCGGCAGAGGCGAGTCGGTCTGTTCTGAAAGAATTCGTTTTACTTCCTGTGCCGCCCGTTGCTGAATGGTGAGGCTGCCTTCCTCGGCCCAGCGGGAACGGTTGGCGCGGTCGATTACCGGGCCGGGGAGATAGATCTCTTCATTGAGATACTTGAGCGTGTGCGGCGAGATCAGCAGGTGATCGTCGCGCAGCAGTTCTTCAAAGCGGGGCAGGGCGGGGAAGTCTTCTTTGGGCTCGATACCTTTGACCATTCTATGCACCATGCCACAGATTTCGTTGTCAACGACAAGTTTTTCCAAACTGAAACAACTTTCAAAATCGAGCATGCCCGGGCCTGAGATGTTGTTGATCCCGGCCAGCGCCGCCAACGTTGCGCCCATCGATGTTTCCAGCCCGGCCTGGGCATCGAGCAGTTTGGCATCGCTGAGGGCGATGTAAGCCTGGGTGGGCAGACCGAGATGTTTGCCGATTTCGTTGTATGCGCAGTCGATCATCATGGTGCCGATAGCGCCCATCGGCGTCGTCTCGTATCGCAGGTCGAAAACAGCCGGAGAACCACCGTACAACACCGGAGTGCCGGGGTTTGTCAATTGACTGATAGCAAGACCGCTCAACGTTTCAGCCGTGTGTTGCACCAGCGAACCGACCAGGGTTACCGGGGCCATGAATCCGGACAACGGCATCGAAATGTACTCGACCGGTATCGAGTGTTTGGCACAGTCGACCACGTTCTGCGAGGTGACATCGCACCATTTCAGGGGCGAAGTGGGGCAGCATGAGAAAACAGCCAGCGGCTTCTCCTTTAGCGCCTGACCGGAGCCGCGCACAGTGAGCTGAAGCTCTTTCATGATCTCAAAGGCATCGATTGTGAAAGCGCCGGTCACGACAGGTTTATGACAGTGCATCAGACTGAGGTACAGGCGATAGCTGTCGGATATTCTGCCGGGGACGTCGTCTGCGACCAGGGCCGTTGACTGAGAACCGATATGGTCCATGCCGCCCACCAGCCTTGCATACTTGACGTAGTCGGCGGTTGTCGGTCGGCGGGACTTGAGAGAGTCTGAATCCAGAATGTTAATGGCCGCCGATCCGGGGGTGAAGTTGACATTCATGCCGGAAAGATCGACGGCTTGATTTCCTGAGGAATCGTACAGACAAAACGACGACGGCGCCGCTTTCAATGATTGGTCGATGATGTCGTCGGTGTAAAAGGCGCGATGTTTGCTTGAATCGATTCGGGCGCCATGATCACCGAGTAGTCCCAGGACGTTCTCGTTATGAATCTCAACACCCAGTTTGCAGATCAGCTCACGAGCCTCGGACAGGATGCGGCCGATCAGTTCATCGCTGAGGAATCTTACAGTTGGTCTCAATGCTCTCTCCTTGTCGATAAAGTCGGGTCGTCTGCGCCGACCGCATATCTCTTGCAGACAGTAATTACAGCTTGAGAATGTGGTTTGTCAACAGATGCTTGATTCTCTTGCATGTGTTCGTATATGAAAAAACCGCTTGGTATAATCTGTGGGCGGCTGTTATTATGATTGGAACGCAAGGTGCAGACTGAGGAATCGGTCAGCCGAAACCACAGAGAGGACACAACCGATCGCTACCAACCAAGCCGGTCAATCCGGTCCCCCGCCCAAACCGTACATCTCGCCTCAGGAGAGTATCGCCGAGTTTACAATCAGATCGGTATTAGCCGGGGTGTTGTTTGGCGTTCTGTTTGGCGCCGCCAACGCTTATCTCGGTTTGCTGGCCGGTATAACGGTATCGACTTCGATACCGGTGGCCGTCATGACGGTCGGTTTCTTCCGTTTGACCGGACGGCTCTTCGGTCGTTCTACGATTCTCGAAAGCAATATGGCGCAGACAATCGGATCGGCCAGTTCATCGTTGGCCTCCGGTGTTATTTTTACAATTCCGGCCCTCTACATCTGGGGTGTCGATCCAACCTTGTTTCAGCTAACCGGGTTGGCGCTGTTCGGGGGACTGCTTGGCGTCCTGTTCATGATTCCGCTGCGTCGGTTCCTCATCAAGGATGAACACCTGTCGTTGCCATACCCGGAAGGCACGGCCTGTGCGCGCGTATTGATTACCGCCGACAAAGGTGGCGCCGGTGCGGGTAATCTATTCCTCGGCCTTGGTCTTGGAGCGCTCTATCGTTGTTGTAATCACCTCTTGAAGCTAATCGATCGCGAAGTATCCATCAATCTGCCGTTGGTCAAGAAGGCCCAGGTCGGCATTGTGGCCACGCCGATGTTGATGGGGGTGGGATACATTCTGGGTTACCGCGTGTCGGCGATCATGGTGGCCGGCAGCTTGGTTTCGTGGGTGGTTTTGATTCCACTCATGGGACACCTGGGCGAGCATCTCACGGTGCCGCTCTTTCCGGAGGCGATCAAGACCATCGGCAGTATGAGTCCGTCGGAAATCTGGACGCGCTACATACGTTATGTCGGCGCCGGGGCGGTGGCCTTCGGCGGGCTTATCACGATTGTTCGATCGTTCCCGATGATGCTCAAGTCGTTCCGCATGACATTCGGTGCCATGCGCGCCCGGCTCGGTGACCAGGATGCCAAGGCAAGCCACGGACTAAACGGTCTGCTGCGGACCGAGCGTGATCTGAACATGCGCTACGTGCTCCTCGGAGTGGCGGCGGTCGTGGTGCTCCTGGCCGTGCTGCCGGGTGTGCTCGGTTTGAGCACCAGTTTCATGATGCGCCTGGTGGCGGCACCGGCCATAGCGCTCTTTGCATTCTTCTTTGTGTCGGTATCATCGCGGATCGTAGGGATGATCGGGGTGTCATCGAATCCGACCTCGGGGATGACGATTGTTACGCTATTGGGTGTGAGCGGTCTGTTCGTCTGGCTTGGCTGGACCGATATGTTGGGCAAGGTGACCGCGCTCACTGTCGGTACCGTTGTTTGCGTGGCAGCTTCTATCGCCGGGGATACTTCACAGGACTTAAAGACCGGTTTTCTGGTCGGTGCGACACCCTGGCGTCAGCAGGTTGGTGAAATAATCGGCGCGGCCACATCGGCGCTGGCTGTCTGCGCGGCGGTCATGGTGCTGGTCAAGACGTATCAAATCGGCTCGGTCGATCTGCCCGCGCCACAGGCCATGCTGATAGGCACGTTGGTCGACGGTGTTCTGGAGTCCGGCATCCCCTGGTCGTTGGTACTGATAGGTGCTTTTCTTGGCGCCATTGTCGAACTTTGCTCGTTACCTTCGCTGCCCTTCGCGGTCGGTCTCTATTTGCCGGTAGCCACCATGACGCCGATCTTGTTCGGGGGCATCATCCGCAGAATCGTGGAAGCACGCTCGCGCCACGATGAATCTGAACTTACCCAACGGAAAGAGAGAGGTATCCTCTTCTGTTCCGGATTGATTGGCGGCGAGGGTCTCATGGGTGTAATCATTGCCGCCTATGCTTACAAGTGGGGCAAACCGACCGGCGTGGGATGGGCATGGCCGGAACCGTGGGGGGAAATCGTGGCCCTTGTCTTGTTCGGGCTGATGGGAGTGCTGCTCTATCGACGTACAAAAGCGAAATGAGTCGACATAGAATCGAGTGACTTGACCGGTATAGGATTGCCATAAGGTAAGAAGACAAAGAACCGCAGGAGAATAGACATGTTTCGGAAAAAGCCCGCGTCCTCAAGCCGTCTGATAATGACTTGTACCACTGTTCTTCTGGTGTTCATAGCCGCTGTAGCGACTGCTCAGCGCTCGATGACTTTGGAAGACATCGCCAACCTGCGCACGGTTGGGCAGGTAGCTATCGCCCCGGACGGTCAGACGATGGCCTATACTTTGTCGGTGCCTCGCAATCCGTTCGCAGAGGATAACGGTTCGGCCTGGGTTGAACTGTATGTCGCCGGGCACGACGGCATCACGCGGCCCTTTGTGACGGGCAAGGTGCGCGTCAGTAATGTGGCCTTTACACCCGACGGCGGTTTTATAACCTACTTAGCCGAGCGCGGAGAAGATACCGTCAAATCGCTCTATGCAATCCCGCTCGACGGCGGTGAGTCACGACGGCTTCTGCAATTCGGCAGCTCAATCTCCGGATACAGTTGGGCGCCGGACAGTCGTAGAATTGCTTTTTTGGCTCGGGATACGGTGCCGACTGAGCTGAAGGAACTTCGCGATAAGGGCTTTAATCAACAAGTGTACGAGGAAGATTGGCGTCACACGCGAGTGTGGATGACCGATCCCCGGGATTCATCGCAGTCGCCGCGATCGCTGGATATTGACGGCACGGTATCGGTGGTTCGGTGGAGTCCTGATGGAATGAGATTGGCGGTCGTGACGCAGCCGACGCCGTCGGTTGATGACCGGCTCATGTACCGAAGCGTCACGCTGATTGATGCCGGAACAGGTGAGTTAATCCGGACGTATGACAAACCGGGCAAGCTGGGTTCGCTGGCTTTCAGTCCCGACGGCAGCCAGGTGGCCTTTATTACCGGCGCCGATATCCACGACCCTTCGGCCGGGGAAGTAGTGATCGCCTCGGTCGACAGCGATGAACTCAGACCGGTGATAACCGATTTCGACGGCCACGTCTGGGACCTGGCTTTTGGTGATAATCAGACTATTGTCTTCTTGGCGGCGCGAGAAGTACATAACTTCATCGGGACGGTACGCACCGACGGTTCCAAACAAAGAGCTATTCTCGCACCCGGTCGACCGGTTATTACGCGAATGAAACTGGCTGCCGACGGTCGAAGCCTGGCCCTGTTGGCCAACAGTTTTGACCATCCTTCGGAACTTTTTAGTTACCGACTGGGTGACAAAGCTGCCGAGAGAATCAGCAACAGTAACCCCTGGTTGGACGAGATACAGTTTGCCGAGCAGGAAGTGGTGGAGCATAACGCTCGTGACGGTTTGCGATTGCAGGGGATTCTGATCCACCCGGTAAACGAGCAACCAGACCAACAGTATCCTCTGGTGTTGGCCGTGCACGGTGGACCGGAGTCGCATCGGCGCGACGGCTGGCTTACCTATTATTCAAGTCCCGGCCAGGTGCTGGCGGCTCAGGGATACGTCGTATTCTATCCTAACTATCGAGGCAGCACGGGGCGCGGTGTGGAGTTCTCAAAAATGAGTCAGGCCGACTACGCCGGGGGTGAGTTCAACGACCTGGTCGATGCGGTCGATCACCTGGTCGAGATAGGTTTGGTTGACGCCGACAAGGTCGGTATCACCGGGGGCTCCTATGGCGGCTATGCTACGGCCTGGGGAGCCACAGCGCTGACCGAGCACTTCGCATGTGGTGTCATGTCGGTCGGGGTCAGCGATTTGATTTCAAAGTTCGGCACCACCGATATTCCGCAGGAGATGTTTCTCGTACACGCCAGACGTTGGCCGTGGGACCATTGGCAGTGGTATCTGGAACGGAGTCCGATCTACTACGCGCAACAGGCCAACACGCCGCTGTTGATCATGCACGGCGAAGACGATTCGAGAGTGCATCCCAGCCAGTCGATGGAACTGTATCGTTATCTCAAGACTGTGGGTAAAGCGCCGGTACGGTTGGTCTTCTTCAAAAAAGAAGGTCACGGCAATCGTAAGGCCGCGGCGCGGTATGACTTCAGTCGGCGGTTGATTCGCTGGATGGATCATTACCTCAGAGGACCCGGGGGCGATCCGCCCGACTGGGAACTTGACTACGATGCCCTCCGAGGAACGGCCGAGTAACTCCGTATTCGTGCCGGCCGTGGAGCACGGAGGAAGTATCATTAGTTCTACGGCCGTAATAGTCTCGAATGTCGACCCATGATTCAGCTTGACGCTGAGCCGATTGGTGGGTAGTTTGTTTTTGTATCTTGATTTTTGCGAACAACCATAAGACATAGAACAATGCAAAAGACAGCCAACTCAACTATAAGGAACAGTGACGTTTTTGAGAAAAGCGGCCGGCTTGGGCTCATCACCTCATGCTCTGCCGCGTTTGGCTGGTCGACACTGTTGTTTCTTCTGATCGCCCTGCCTGTCGTCTTGAATGCTGAAGAATCGGTCCAGAGAGCGTTTACGGATGTTACCCGGCAGGCCGGGATCACTCACAGGCATCACAAACCGGTGCTGGATGAAAAGCTGGGCAATATCATGCCCTGGATGGCCTCGGTGGGCGCCGCCGCTGCCGCCGCCGATTACGATGGTGATGGTTATGTCGATATATATGTGACGCAGTCCCGTATGGGTGAGCCGAACTTGCTCTACCACAACAACGGTGACTTTACGTTTACCGATATGGCCGCCCAGGCCGGTGTTGCCTGGGTCAACGAAGAGCACGGGGCCTCGATGGGGGCGGTGTTCGGTGACTATGACAATGATGGGAACCTCGACCTCTATGTCATCAAATGGGGATGCAACCGGCTGTTTCACTCCGATGGCGACGGAACGTTCACGGAGGTCACGCAGTCGAGCGGCACCGGCGACTGTGGCAACGCCAACGGCGTGATCTTTGTCGATTACGATTCCGACGGCGATCTTGATTTGTATGTCGGCAACTACTTTCCGTATGTCGATCTGTGGAATCTCGAACATACTCGTATCATGCACGATGCCTTTGAAACGGCTGTCAATGGCGGGGCCAATGTCTTGTATCGTAATAACGGTGATGCAACTTTCACCGATGTCGCCGGTGGTCTCGGAATCGCCGACAGCGGTTGGACGCTTGATGTCGGTTGCGGTGACATTGATAACAACGGCACGATGGAGATTTTCACGGCCAACGATTTTGGGCCGGATCGGTTGTTCACCTACCGAGGCGCTGACGGCTTTGTCAATATTTCAAACCAAGCCATTGGGATAGACAGCCGCAAGGGGATGAACGCCGAGTTTGGCGACTATAACAACGACGGATGGCTTGATATTTATGTGGCCAATATTTCAACCGACGAGTTTCTCCAGGAAGGCAACGTCCTGCACGAGAATCTCGGCGATGGGTCTTTTGTCGATGTCGCCGTGGAGACGAATTGCTGGGACGGTGGTTGGGGCTGGGGCTGCAAGTTCATGGATTTTGATAACGACGGTGATCTTGACATATATGCCGTTAACGGATTCGTAAGCGCCGGTGAGGAGGAATGGTGGTATGACCTGGCCGTGTTCGCCACCGATATTCACAGCAACCCGGAGGATGCTGCCACCTGGCCGATGATGGGTAACAAGAGTTGTTCAGGACACGAACCAAGTCGCTTGTTTCGCAACGACGGGTTCGATGGCTTTGCCGAGATAGCCGCCGAGTCGGGTGTGGACGACAAGCGTGACGGTCGGGGAATCGCCGTGGCCGACTATGATAACGACGGCGATCTGGATATGTATGTGGCCAATCAGGACGCCGCCGGTGTGATGTACCGAAACGAAATCGGCAACCGTGCAAATTGGTTCGAGGTCGATCTCACCGGCACCTTGAGCAACAGAGATGCCGTCGGCGCCCGGCTTGAACTCACGGTCGGCGATCAACTGATGATTCGCGAAATCGTGGCCGGTAACGGCTACGCATCGCAGAGCAGTCGGCGTGCGCACTTTGGTCTCGGCAGCCACGACGTCATTGAAAAACTTGTGATCCGCTGGCCGGCAGGTGGAGTTCAGACGCTCGAAAATGTAGAAGTCAACCAAGTACTGACAGTGTCCGAACCAGCTGGAGGTTGAAGTTGGTCCGGTCGGCGGTGTATACGATTTTACCCTGGAAGAGGAGAACAACCTTGCGAAATAGATGCAAGTTCGCCCAGATACCAGTGTCTCTTTTGGTTCTGCTGTGTCTCGCGGTCTCACCTCTGATGGCTCAACGAACACGTCTGAGCGAAGAGGAAATGGCCATAAAAGAGCTTAAGGAACTGTTGTCCGAGTATCCGGGGGACGATGTCACGCACTACCAGCTGGCTGTGTTGTTGTCGCGGCAGGATGAACGGGAATCGGCCCTGAACCATTTTGAGGCTGCTCTGGAGCTTAACCCGGGCGCGCCTATCCATGGCAACAGTTACCGACTGGCCTGCATTTGGTGGCATGAGTTTGATCGCTGTATTGAGTTCCTCGAGGGCCTTGTCGAGCGCAACCACACATCCATAAACGCTCGATTTCATCTGGCTCTGGCTTATGTCGACAAAATGCCGTGGTACACGCTTGGTATGGTTCAGCAGGGACAGCAGTCGAACCTCTCGATGGATCAGCTTACTCTGATTATTGAACAGGACTCCACCTACTGGGGTGGTTGGTACGGTCGCGGCATGAATCACCTGCATTGGCCGCGCATGATGCGACACGCGCCGGAATCGATCGCCGATTTCAAGCAAGCCCTAAAACTGCAAAATGAACTTAATCTGTCCCAACCTAAAGCCTATTTCGAACTCACCTACATCGGTTTAGGTGATGCCTACGTGAAGGATCTCAAACACGCCGAGGCACGCCGGGTGTGGCAGCAGGGGGCGGAGCTTTTTCCCAGAAGCGCCAAGCTGCGCAAGCGGCTGAGCTTCATCGATGATGAGGAACTTGAGAAGTTTGTGAAAGTCACCCGTTCTCTGAAAAAGCCGATCGACACCGACATGTGGATGATCTGGGCAGAGTAGGCCAGACCGAAATAATGGTCAGAAAATGGAGCACTACAGACGGTTGCTTGGGGCGATGGATACCAGGGGGAATAGTGCGAACCGGATCACGAGCCACCGTGTTGGTCTGCCTTGTCACCCTCGCTTTTGTCCATTCGTTAGCGGGCGACACATCGATGTCACCGGACGCCCGAGCCTTTCTTGAATCGTGCCGCCGTGCCTACGCCAACGACAAGTTCGACGACGCCGTCAAGTTTGCCAAAAAGGCGGTTGAGATGGAACCGGATGCATCGGTTTGTCAACTGTGGTTGGGCGTTGCCTATAGTGAGAAAACACAGAGCGGGTGGTTTGGGTCCAAGCTGATGAACGCTCGCAGATGTAAGAAGGCGTTTGAACGTGCTATCTATCTGGACTCCTCAAGTCTCGACGCACGCGAAGGACTGATCGAGTTTCATGTGCGTGCTCCCGGTGTGGCGGGCGGTAGCCTGAAGACGGCGTGGGAGCAGGTTGGTTTTATCATGCAACACGACTCGGTGCGTGGGCATCTTGCAGCGGCGTTTATTTATGAATACAAGGATGAAGATACTTCGAAAGCGAAGACGGCGTTGCTGAAGGCCGTTGCCTTTGATTCCACAAACGTACTCGCACAACTGCGGCTGGCCGGGCTCTATGTGCGAATGGGAGATCGCAGTAAGGCGGATTCGGTGCTTGCCGAAACGGGCAAGAGCGGTATTCGGGAGGCCAGGCTGAATCTGGCCTGGCTCCGTTTCATGACACATGATGCGTCCGGCGTTTATCGTTCAATACTGGACAACAATCCGAAGGACATCGAGGCGCTGTTTTTCCTGGCGGAGTATCATTTGGGAGTGGGGAACTTTGCAACTAGTGATAGTTTGATAGCCACTCTTGAGGACGTCACAGGTGAATGCCCGGAACTCGAACTATTGTCGGTCGTTGGGTTGCCCACGAAGACTTATGAACCAAGCGACGATGTCATAGAGAGTGTTAAGACCTATCTAAAAAGCGAACCATGCATCCAGTACGATCCTTGCTGGGCCAATCCACACTTGCTCAGGGGCATTTACTCACATCGACCACTGCGGGCGCGGACCCATTATGTTCTGTCCGGTTTCTTCCGGCAGCTTCCGGGCAAACAGAAGGATTTCAAGAAACACGCCGAGCGGGCGCTTGAGTTGGACCCCACTTGCTGGCCGGCCAGACAGGCTCTCAATATGCCATGAATGGAATTCTGGTGAACAATACAGTACCATGCGACGATACTTTGAGTTTGTAACCAAGCATCCTTACCCGGTCCTGGCCGTGGTGGCATTGATTGCTGGTGTGCTTGGGTTGTACATGTTCGGGCTAACGCGCGAGACGCATCCCGACACATTCATTCCAGCCGATCATCCCGCCTTACTCGCAAAATTGGAAGTCGATCACCGTTTTGATCTGAACGAGCCACTGGTGGTCGGCATCATCCGCGACGCCAAACATGGCATCTTTACCGAGTCGACGATATCGTTGATTCGTGACCTGACCGTGGCCATCCAAAAGTTGCCGCAGATAGATTCATCCGATGTCATGAGTCTGGCCACGGAATCCGGCGTCTACTTTGATGAGGATGGTGAACCGGGATTCGATCTACTACTGGGAGATACGCCGGAAACAAGAGCCGGGCTGGACTCTCTGAAAAACGACATCCTGTCATACGAATTGTATCGGGGGACGTTGGTGGCAGCTGACGGTTCCGCCGGCGCAATCATCATCGCAGTCGATGATGACGCCCAGGCTGAAGCGTTGTACCATCGTCTGAGTCTTCTCCTGGACGGTTTTCCAACGACCGATGAACAGCTGATCGTCACCGGTGAACCGGCAGTGCGGGCCTATATGGGCACCGCGGTGTCCGACGACGCGCTACGTATGAACTTCGTTTGTCCGATCGTGATGGCTCTTTTGATTATTCTGGCCTACCGAACGCTGCGTGGAACGGTTTTGCCGCTTTGTGTAATTGGCGGGGCGTCGGCTATGGCGCTGGGGTTGATGTCGGTGTTTGGCGTACCGGTCTTTATCGTCACCAATGGTATCTTTGTGATCATAATGGCTCTGGGGGTGGCCGATTCGCTGCATCTTGTCGGTCAGTATTACGAGGAACAATTGGCCATGCGCGGTCGAGATACACGCACGATTGTTGTCGATGCCTGTATGGCCCTTTGGTATCCGGTTCTGATAACATCTCTGACCGACATCGCCGGATTCCTGGCACTGTACATAACCGGAGTTATGCCGCCCATACGCTTTTTTGGATTGTTCACCTGTTTCGGTGTCGCCGGTGCGTTGATATATTCGTTCACCGTGATACCGGCCGGATTGGCCATCCTGCCTTTGAAGTCCAGTGGCGCCTTTACCTCAAGAGCATCGCACGCTGAAGGTGTTGCCGCTCTGGATCGACTTGGGAGGTTCATGTCGGTTCTGGGTACGCTGATTCATCGCAGGCGAAAGGTCGTTTTGGTGGTCGGGGTTGCATTGATAGGAGGAGCCTTCCTTGGATCGCTTAAGTTGGTCGTCAATGATTCACGCTTGCTGGCTTTTAAGGACGACCATCCGATGGTTCAGGCGACCAATGCGTTCAATGAACGATTCGATGGTACCAATCAGCTCAATATAGTTCTGTCATCCGCTGAACCTCGATACATGCTGGAGGCCCAGACGCTAAAGAAGATCGCTCGGTTGGAAGAGTTCACCGAGCAACTGCCCTTCGTGGGTGGGACCCACTCGCTGGTCGGTTGGGTCAAGCGCGCTCATCAGAAAATGAATCGGGACGATCCGGACTTCTTTGCTATCCCTGACGACCCAGGGGTGACCGGTTTCTATCTCGACGTGCTGAGGGCGCCAAGTTCGCCTATGTCGCGCCTGCTCAGTGAAGTGGTAGACGCCGACTACGGCTCGGCCAACCTGATCGTTCGCATGACCTCAAGTGAGTACGTTCATCAGCGTGAGACCATTACGGCGCTTCAGGGGTTCATCGACAGCACCTTCAGTGACGGCGCGCTCACGATCAGACTGGCCGGCCGGGCCAATCTCGATTACCACTGGTTGGGGTTGGTGCGTCAGACCCACATACGCAGCGTGCTGTTCTCTATCCTGTGCGTATTGCTGTTGACCGGGCTAATGTTCCGTTCGATGGTCGCCGGATTGCTGTGTACATTCACCGTGGCGGTGGCGGTGTTGGTCAACTATGCTGTAATGGGTATCGGTGGCATCGGCTTGGGCGTAGGTACATCAATGTTCGCATCTATCGCCATCGGAGCGGGCGTGAATTTCCCGATACACCTGCTGGATCGTCTGCGCCTTGAAGCCGGCGCACATACCGATGATGACGCCGGCGCCATACAACGTGCCCTTGCCTTCACCGGTCGTGCACTCTTTTTCACTGCCTTTGTAGTGGCCTTGGGTTTCTTGCTGTTGGCAGTCTCTGAGTTCAGCACGTTGGTGCGGTTTGGTCTGTTGATCGCCATTGCTATGCTGGTCAGCTTTGTTGTCAGCGTGACAGTATTACCGGCTATTGTCGCGGTGTGCAGGCCGCGATTCGTTTTTCAGCAGAAGAAGTGACGGATCTTGTCGTCCCTTGCATGCGCCGACTCCAAGTTTACTCCCTGCCGGGTTCAGTCATCCGGTAGGCGCGGGCGTGACGATGCGACAAGAAATCATGTCCCTTTCGAGTCTTGCGGGTGTGCCGCAGGGCGGCAATGTCAATCGGTGCGACCACAACTTTCTCAAACGGTCCGGGATCAGCCTGAGCCAGAATACGACCATCGTAATCGACTACCATACTGCCGCCCGGCCATGAAAAGGGTGGGTAGTTCCTGATCGACGCGGCCTGGTTGGAGGCAACGACGTAGGAAGTGTTCTCCAAAGCACGACACCTGTTGACCACCGTCCACCAATCCATCGGCTCGGTGGCGCCCCAGGGATCCATGTAAGCCGAGACCCTGATGAGCACCTCGGCCCCACGCAGCCTGAGTTGCCTGAGCGTTTCCGGAAACAGCCAGTCATAGCAAATAGCCACCCCCAGGTTACCGATCTCGGTTTGAACCACCGGGAACAGGTCGGGCTCGTACTCCTCAATGTCGGCCGGGCTGGTGTGAAGCTCCCACGGCAGCCAGGGATTGACCTTGCGATACCTGGACAGTATGCCGTCGGGTCCTATCAAACAGGTGGTGTTGAAGACCGTGTTGGGAAAGGCCGGGTCTTCTTCGAGGAAGGTCCCGGTTTGAATAAACAGGTTGAGTTTCCTGGCCGTCTGGCAGTAGCGTTCGGTATGTTCGTTCGGTATCTCCACCGTCAGCTTACGACGTAACTCGTCGACCGAATCATAAACCGGTGCGGTGTGGGCAAACTCCGGGAAGACCAGCAGCTTCACGTTGAAGAACGGCCCGTAGCCCTCCACCGTCCAGTCAATCATGCGCAACATCTGATCTACGTTGGCTTTGATACCTTTGCGCGTGTCGGGGCAGGCGAAATCTGTCTGGCAGGCAGCGGCATAGTAGCGCAGGTTGTCATCCGAGTTGGTCACAAGCAACGGTCCTTTCGTTTGGGGAACCTATCAACGCAACGGTCTCACGGTGCGGACCTGTTCTCTGGTCAACCAGTCGGCGAGGTCGCCGGCGATTTCATCGGCCCGCCCGGAGAGGCTGGAGTCATACGGGTAGCCGGGCATATCGATAAACGGCAGCGGTCCGACAGTCACCGAATGGACGGTGTTGGGATCGCCGTCCTTGATCCAACCGAAGGCATACAGAAAAAAGTCGCGCCGCCAGCCGTCTTTCGGAAGGGGTGGCGCTTCAAACTCGAAAGATATCTCCTCACCCGGTCCATAGATGACATAGCGATCATCCGGTTCGGTGAGAAGTTCCGAGACCTCGCCGTAGCGTGTGTATCGCCCTGAGTGCTGGCGCCAGGGTCCCATCTTGTTGACTGCGGCGTAATCAAAAAACTCCATACCCAGCGAGTCTTGTCGCATGTTCGAGAAACCGCGATAGTGAAGATCGGCTGTCGATAGTCTACATTCGATCTGATCGGCGGGATAGCTTTCGGTCCCCACCGTGAAAAAAACTTCATCCCAGTAAACGACCAGGTTAGTGGTCAAGCGGACGCGAAAGTCATCAGAGGGAAAGAGTCCCGACAGATGCACCGGAATAGTGGAGTTCTTGCCGTTTGGCAGGCCGATGTCGTCGATTACCGTGATCCATTCACCGTCGGCATCCGGGACACTCAGGCTGACAACTTCAAAACCAACCTGACGGTTCTGCGAGATAGCTACATTGGCCGAGGCCGACGACCAGTAGATCCATCCGGTGAGAAACATCGTGATCGTCTCATGCCCGCGCAGGTCACCGAGATCGAATTCGAACCAGTGCCGTTGGGCCAATCCGTCATAGCTGCTCATTGGAATGTTAGACGGATACCTGTGGTCGGTTTTCTCAATAAGCGGCAGGATGTTGTTGCCTTGGTAGTCGGTGGCTGCAACAGGGTGACGTCTTTCTTTCACGGTGTGCAAGCCGGGTTCCATAAACGGCGGCTCGCTGAACCGTTCGTTGGGGTAGACGTCGACGTTCGATGGATGATCTACGGCAATGAGTTTCACCTGGTCGAGGTAAACTGTCTCTTTCAATTCGGCGGCCAGCCTGAGCAGGTAACGACCGTCGAAAGGCGCGAGCATGGTGCCATCGATACGGACATACTCATCCGGGTCGGGGTGGTGATAGAACCCTTCGTCAAGCGGCACGCCCATCGCCGACACGCCGAGGATGTCATTAATGTAGTTAAACTTTTCACCGTCGAACGTGAACAGGAAGGGGCACGATGCGTCGGTGCGGACGATTTCTTCGACCTTGTAGATTTCGTTGGTGGGCACGTCGACCATGTTTTGCACGATTCCGTTGGTCCAGGTGATGCGCAGCACGTCGATTTTGTCCACCTCGCCGAGTCCAAAATGCACCGGCCATTGGTGAACGTCTCGGCGTTGGTAGTAGGGTCCGGCTTTGATTTCAAGTTTGGCGCCGATGCCCTGCTTTGGCACCCGTATTCCCACCGGCTGCACTTTGAGCCAGTTGGCGCTTTCGCCACCCCGGTTTTCGAGAATGAAGGGCAGGATACGGTTGTTGTGTCCAACCAAATCCAGGTCACCATCGTTATCGATGTCTCCAACGGTAAGATGATCGGGTTCCCAAGCTGAAAAAGCGGTGGTTAGTGCCGGCCCGTTAGTGAGAAGCTGAAACTCGTTCTGGCCAAGGTTGACATGAAAACTCGGGTCGCCCTTATCGTATGTCATAGTGATGTCGATAAGCCCGTCGTTATCGAAGTCAAACGGCCGAACCGCGGAAATGTTGGCGTCGGTGACTGCTTTTGTAAGGATCGGCAAACGCTTCTCTGTGAAAGTTGCATCACCGCTGTTCAAGTAAAGGTGTGCGCCTTTTGCCCTGACAAGAAGAACATCCAGGTCGCCATCGTTGTCAAAGTCGCAGGCCGTCCCCCTTTCCGCGCCCTCCTCGCCGAGTGGTTCGGAAGTAGCGAATTGCCCCTGCCGTAGGTTGAGGTGAAGCTGACAAGGAGCGTTGACATTGACCGATAACCAATCGGTGTCATCATCATTATCGAAGTCACCGCACTCTACATCGATAGTCCATGCCTGTACTTCGTTTCCCCAGACGCTGTCTTCGACTTTTGTAAAACTGCCGTCCCCGTTATTGCGATAAATACGATTTGTCTCGGGCATAAGATCACGCCATCGGTCAAATCCAACCTCCGGCTTGTCGACGTACATCATCCAGCCATCGCGTGACTGTCCCGGTGATCCGTAAACACCAATAAGTAAGTCCAGGTCTCCGTCGTGGTCGTAGTCTATCAACTCGGCATCTCCGACCACAGTGGAGTCTCTAAGACCTGCTCGATCGGACAGGTCGGTGAAGTGAGCTGTTCCATCGTTGCTAAGCACTTTGATCTCACGGTAATTGAACAGTACAATATCAACAGTACCGTTGTTATCGATATCACCTGCAACCGCGTAATGGCCGCAACTTGTGTTGGCGGCCCCAGATCCGGAGCTGACGTCCGAGAAGTGGCCGGATCCGTCATTTAGATACAGCCTATTACCAGGCGATCGCTCATCACTGCACCTAACGACGTACAAGTCCAGATCATTGTCGCCATCAAGGTCAACCAAGCAGGTGCTACCATCAAGTGAACTGATCTGATAGACTTGTGGGTAATTTAATGAGTCAGTGTCAAACGGTGACGGTCCATGCAGCCCCGCCTCTTTGGTAACATCCACGAACCTGATCCTGCCACGATGGTCGCTATCGGCGGGCATGAAACTCTGGTGGGGTGGGATAATGGGCGTGAGGTATTGCGATTCTTCGTAGACGGCCTCGGTGCGTTGTTTGTCCGGTATCTCACGTTGCAGTCGGCTGAAGATTCGCATCTCTCGTTTGGCTTCGTCACGTCGTCCGGCTGCTTTGGCATACTTGAACAAATAGTAGTGGGCGCTGGCATGTTGGGGATCATGGCGCACGACCGCTTGAAAGGCTCGCTCAGCATCATCATCACGACCCAGTTTTTGGTACATGACACCCAGACTGTAATAGGCCGGCGCTTCGGCCGGGTCCTGGGCGACGACTTTTTCAAATCGCTCTGCGGCTGCTTCGAAGGCATCGTTCTTTTTGAGGATCAATCCGAGTGCGTAGGCGATATGCGGATAGCTATCCTCGTCACTGTCCGCCGTCTCAAGCGCCTCAACGGCTTCTTCCCATTGTTTGGTTCGATAGTAGGCCAGCCCGAGGTTGATCCAATCTGCCGCCACGGCGTCCTCGAACTCCACGCAGCTCTCAAACGGCGGCACCGCGTCCGGGTAGTCCTGATTCTCATAGTAGGCCGCCCCCTGGTTGCGGGTGCGAATCAGGTCGGGATTGTCGGCACCAGTGACTACTGCCGATACCAGCATCAGTGTACCGAGGCACGAAAGTCCAGGCAGAAAATTGTTCGTTCGAATGGCCAATTGTATCTCCCGTCCGTGGGGTTCTGGTTTACTTTAGGTTGAATAGTTGTGGTGCTGTCTCCGGCTGACCCGGATGGAATCCACCGCGCGCGATCATGACCGGCGGACGGCCATCACCCATCGACGGATGCGAGGACACCGACAACGACTTGCCGAGCCGGGGCTCAGCGTAATAACAGTCGAACTGTTTCCCGGTCTTGTTCAACAACAGCGCATCCGGCTCGAAACGATCGAAGGCAAATCCTCCGTTGGTGAGATAGATGTCGGTGTATCCATCGGCGTCGAAGTCAACGGCATGTACATTCAAGGTTCCGTAGTGGTGGCCAAGTGCGTTGTCAAAGGGCATAGTTTCAAAAACTCCATCAGCCCGACCAGTGTAAAGCGTCGGACGATAGTCTGCAGAAAGCGCCGGCAAATCCAGGACCGAGCGCAAAGCGTCCCCGTATGGCGCTACTTCTGATACAAACAAATCGAGGTGGTCGTCGTGGTTAAAATCAATAAACTCTGCGGCCAACGACAAAGTATGAGCCGCCAGACCCGACTTAGCGGTAACGTCGTCAAAAGACCGCCCCTGAACACTTCTCATCAGGTGGCCGGGGTTTTTCCACCGGGTAATATACAAATCACGGTAGCCGTCATTGTCATAGTCACCGACGGTGATATCGATGGGCCAGCCCGGACCGGTCAGATTACAGCTCCATTGTTGCTGGAGGCTTTCGGTGAAGTCAGTATAGAGCAAAAGTCGTGATCCGGTGTCCTGGGTGGGAGACATTATGATCAGATCAGTCCAACCATTATTATCAAAGTCGTCACAAGCAAAAGTTGTGAACGCTGGAATCTGCGACAGTCCGGTCTCCTCGGTGGCGTCGACAAAGTGATCACCCTCGTTTTGCATAAGCGTCAACTGTTGGACACCGTAACGGGTGCCGATGATCAACAAGATATCCAGGTCCTTATCTTGACCAAAATCTACCAGCACAAGATCACTACCGAAGGTCGTACCGTTCAGGCCAAAGTCGGCGCTAATGTCTGAGAAGTGAAAGTCGTTCTGCTTCCAGATTTGCAGGGGTGAACCGGCTCCTGTCGTAATGAGTTCCGGCTTGCCGTCGCCGTTCAAGTCGGCCCACGTCGTTGCTTCTGGTGTCGGCGGTTTCGGTGTCCATGAGACGTTAACAGGAGTCAGTCTGCGATCGACAGGCGGCAGTTCCACCTGACAGTTTGCAGGAATGTCGTTGGTATATCCGCCGGCGGATTGAGCGGCAATGGCCAGTCCATAGAGTGCGGCGATGTTCTTGCCGGAGTATGGTCCTTGTTGGCTGAGAGACTGTTTGGTGTCACCCTCACCCGGCTGCGCACCAGGTGCATCTTCTACACCACCGGCCTGCAGGGCGCGAATGTATGAACTGATGGCCGGGGCGTATCGTCCATGCAGTAAATCGGTATAGCCGAGCAGCCTGAAGGCCTCGACGAATCTCGGATTGGTGGCCGCTGCTTTCTGCAACAGTTCACGTCCCGGTTTGGCTTCGCCCCCGGCCGCAAGAAGTCGTCCCATCGAATAGTGGGGTCCGGATTCTGCGCGGTTGAGCATCTGGGCTTGTTCAAAATGAGCCTTGGCGAGGTCCTGATCGGTGGACGCGCCCGGACGAGGGCGACTCAGGAGCTGACCGGCGCGTCGATGGGCTCGGGAACTCATCGGGTTTATCTCGATCAAGTGTTCAAAACATTCAAGCGCTTTGCTGTACCGTCCGGTCTCGGCATAGACGTTGGCCAGTTGATACCAGGAGTTTTCATGGGTGGAATCTATCCCGATTGCATTTTGGAAATAATCAAGTGATCGATCAAACTGCCCCGCCCTGAATAATTCTTCGCCCCGGTTGTAAGCCGCCCAGAAATCATCGATCTCGGACTTGGCCTTGGAGCCCATGGTATCTCCGGCCTTGTCAAGGTTGGATGTATCCGTAGTCGTTTTTCTTAATACGGTAACGACGATAAAGGCCGATAGCAGAACGAGCGCGGCGGCCAGTACGAGCTTTTTCATAGCAGCTAATGGCTTCCTTCGGTGACAACAACGGTCTGGTCGGCATCCAGCCTGGTCATGACCTGGGTCAGGCCGGACGGCCAGGTGACAACCAGCGAATCGATGAGAGTGGATGTACCCAGTCCGAACTCCGCTTCGAGGCTGTTCTGCGAAATGTAGGAACTACCGGCGCCGATTTCACGCAGTTGTGAGACACCGCCGGACACCAGGCGCAGTTTGGCGCCGATAGCCCGGGTGTTGGGGGCGCGACCGATCGTTTGCACTTTCAGCCAATGATTGTCGTTGCCGCCGTCGTTGCGCAAGAGCATTCCCACGCCGCCGTGTACCACCACGTAAACATCCACGTCGCCGTCGTCGTCATAATCGGCAAAGGCTGCGCCACGACCGACGATTTTTCGGTTCAGGCTTTCTCCGGCCACTTGGGCAACGTTGAAGTACCCTTTGTTGGCGCGATTCCAGAACAGCATGCTCTTCATGGGGATCAACTCACGAGTGTTTTCGGGGTTCTCAAAAGTGCTGCCGTTGATCACCAGCAGGTCGAGCAAGCCGTCGTTGTCATAATCGAAGAAATCGGTGCCCCAACCCACCTTGTTGAGAGCAATCTCGCCAAGACCGACACCGTCGGCGATATCGCGAAAACGTAACGAATCTGCGTCCATGTCCTCAAACTCGGTTCGCATGTTGCTGTAGAGACCGTTTTCCTGGGCGATCCAGTGGGTCAGGAATATATCGAGATCAAGATCGAGATCGAAATCACCAATAGCGAGACCCATTGCCCCCCTATAGTCGGCCGCCCACGATGATGCCCCTATGTCGGCGAAAGTGCCATTGCCGACATTCTGAAACATGCCGTTGGCCGAGACATCGTTAGCGATATACAGATCGGGCCGGCGGTCGTCGTTGAAGTCGCACCAGGTCACACTCAGTGAGCGTCCGGTCAGATTGTCCACGCCCGCCGCTTCGGCTACCTCTTCGAAACTTCCATTGCCGAGGTTGTGGTACAGCCTGTTGGCTTGCGCTGTATAGGACGATGGATTAAGAGTGAAGGGAACCGTCGCCTGGTACTGCATCGAAGATTCTTTCACCGAGGTATCTTCGGGTCGGAATTCGACATAGTTACTCACGTAAAGATCAAGGTATCCGTCAAGATCATAGTCACCCCAGGCCGCGCCGGTGGAGAAGCTGTTGTCACCCACTCGCGCTTCGGATGTCACATCGCTAAAGCTTCCGTCGCCGTTGTTTGAGTACAGCACGTTCGGTCCATAGGATGTCACGTACAGATCGAGGTCGCCGTCGCCATCGTAGTCGCCCCAGAACGCCCCCATGTCTCTGCCTTTGTGATCCACGCCGGCTGCTTTGGCCACATTGGTGAAGCTGCCGTCGCCGTTATTGGCGTACAGAGCATTACCTCTCGATTCGGCGATCCGGGCCGGCGACCAGGTAATGGGACCGGCCAGGTTGACAACGTACAGATCAAGGTCGCCGTCGTTGTCGTAGTCCGACCAGGCAGCGCCGGAACCCATATCCTCCGGCAGCATAGTGGAACGGACGGCATCGAAATGTCGAAAGACAACTCCGGATGAATCCGATACATCGGTGAATTGCACGGTCGGACAGTTTTCGGGTAGGTGGCGCAACAATGCCTGGGTTACGCCCTGGACAGATTGTTTGCCTGAGGCAGGTCCCCTGGTTCGACTCATTACCAGATAGACCGCGAGCGCGGTCAGTCCGATGGTCACGGCGCTATATATGTAAACTTGCCTTTTTCGTCGAGTCATATCGTCCGTTGCCGAGGGTCGGCCGATGGTGGTTGTCTGGTTTGCACCGCTGATCGTTGTTATCAGAGGTTGTTTACGTCCATGTCGTCGGCCTGTGATTACTCACGACCTCACGTTGGGCTAAGACACCACTTACGGATCGATTACGCAACCTATTTTTGGACCCAAATGGTCTTCGAATCCTCGGACAACCGAGTCACACTGGCGGTCAGGCCGGCCTCTTCGGTGAACAGGAAATTCATCAGGAATTGACCGACCTTGCGATAGGCCAGACTGGCCGAGACTTTCAAGGCACCGTCATATTCGGCCGGTACCTCAAACTCGAAGGTCTGGTTGCCGTCACCTTCATTGGCGACGCCCCTTATGGTCGAGGGACAGATGAATCGATACTCGGCCACATCGGAGAAGCCGGGGAAGAGGGCGCGCTTGAATCGGGCGCCGACCATCTCCCAGAGATTATGGCGGTCAATCAGGTTACCGTACTGATCGATTCCTTCAGCTTTGAAAATGAAGGTCCCTTCTTTCAGGAAATTGCGATCATCCATCTCGCCCGACGTAAAAATCACGTTGCCTTCCTGGTCGGTAACATCAAGTTCCACCCAGGCTTGAATGATATCCAGCGGTCCGGTGGGGAAATCATGTCCGGCCTTGTTGTTCAACATCGAAACCTGAACGCTGACAGTATCACCCGGTGAGGCCTTCTCCGAGACGATCACTTCGACCGGGATTGCGGGGCCCTGCGCCCATTTATCGGCGATTTCCGGGATGTCGGTCTCGCCTCGCATCCAACTCTCGACCAGCTTCACATGCTCTTCGGCGCCCGGCAGCTTCAACACCAGCGGCATGAACTGGTTGGCTCCAAGGAAACGGTGGGACCGGTGGCTGCCATCGTTTTCATCCCGATTGTAGTCTGAACCATCTCCTCTGGCCGGATCGGTCGAAGCCAAAAGCTGCATGTGACATTCACGGCAGGCCACTGTTTTCTCCGGGTCCCCTTCGTGGTACCAGCGGCTGTTCTTCCAGTTGTCATACTGGTTTTGAAGCTGGACCCAGCCAACTTTGTTGATCTCCTCATCGATAAACTGCTTGTGGCAAGCGCCGCAATACTCAGGCGTCTTGTAGAGATCACGCGTGAAGCTCTCGACATGGTGCTGCGGATAGGCCCGGATCAGGAAATTGCGCAGAAACTTGGCGGTAGCGCCCTCTTTGAATTCGTATACATAGCGCTCCGGCTGGGTGATGACATAATTCGCATTTCCCTTGACATCTGTGCTCTCGATGGAGTGACAGGCCACGCATGAGACACCTTCATCGGCGCCGTAGGAGGACAGGTCATCGGTGTAGAGGTTCTTGGAGCCGGAAAACAGCGCGATCGGATCATGACAGCCGCCGCAGTAGCGAGTCGATACCGGTCCGTTGTTTTTGGCCATGACGTTCTGAACCACCTGGAAGGCGGCGTCCATCGAGGCATACCGATGCGCGCTCGGCAGCCATTCCTGGTAGATTTGTTCGTGGCAGCCGGACTCGCCGCAGTCTTTGGAGTCGGCCATGGTTCGGGGATCGTAGGCGCCCCCGCTGGCCGTCAGAGCCAATGACGGTTGAAATGGCGTTTTACCTTCTTCTATAACATAATCTTCCGGAAACTCATTGGCGAAGGGTACCGGCACATAGGCGTATACCGCCAATACCACCAGGACTATCGAAACCGTTGCCACCAGACTGCTGCCGGAGACAAACCGCTTGATACCTGCGTTCAGGGCCGGGCTGGTTTCAGCCGTGCGGGCGGAGTAGCGGGCTACCAACAGGGCCACGTGAAGCAGCACCAGGGCGATCGAAACCAGTCCGGAAACGGTGTGAATGGTATCCCACAGGTAGGAGATACGAGTGCCAAAGATCGGTTGCCAGGTCAGCACCAAGCCGCTCACTGAGCACACAGCGACGGCGGCAAAAGAAGTGTAACCGAGCAGTTTTACATCGGTCAGATTGAATTGCCGCGAATACAGATAGTGTCTGATTTGGTAAATAATATACGGCAGGACAAAGGCCAACCCCAAGGCGGTGTGAAACAGCACCATAAACTGGTTGGTGACACTGAAGCCAAAAAAGTAAATGGCCACGCCTGAAATTGCCAAAAACAGAAAGGCTCCCGCAACAAGTATTGCCAGTGGCGATTTCCATTCCCGAGCCTTGCTCTCGGGACCGACATTTCGATTCGACAAACGGTTCTCCTCCACCATAATTAGGACCTACCTATGTTCTAAGGTTTTCGCTTCTGATACGACATTAGTCTGAGATATTCGCTCTCGGTTCTCAAATATGGCGTATAGGACCTATTATCGCAAGCCATTTTTCGGTTTATTTTCGCCGTCGGCCCGATCCGCGACATGCTAACTACTTGCGGTAGCATCATTTATGAAATGGACCTTTTTAATAGATATTCTCCGGATGGACTCGTTTCGTTTCTTGACAATTGACGGCTTTGGGTCTATATTATTCGGGTCGAATCGTTTAGGAAGGAGCGGCCGATACCTGGGGTGAAGGTGTGCTGCTCTGTTTGAACAGTACAACACTTTTCGGGCTAGCAAGGAAGGCTCGAAACCGGTCCGGTGGATAGACGGTTTGTTTTTTTTTGGTTCGATTGAGAACCTTTTTCGGTATTGTCAGACTAAATTACTATGGAAGTGAATCGTCCAGTGTCGAAATTGTCGGGAAAACTCCGCCGAAGGTTATTCGGCATCTCAGAGCGCGAGGCAAAGTTCGGTCGTCGCGGATTTCCTGCTGAGACTGAGATGGTGGCACATTTGGAAGGACTGGGCGTTACTTTCATCCGAGGCTACTCAGCCGGTCTGGAGGCGGATTCCCAGGCGGATTTGGCTGAAGTACTTGACCAAACCGACGACGAACTGGTCGGTTTTGCCTATGAAGGCGCCTCGATGGCACTGGCCCTGATGGATATATTGACACCCTGGAATCGTAACCGAGTGAAGACCTTTTTGAGTGGCCCGGGGGAGAGGCATCTCTATATGGTCCATATCGGAGCAGGCTGGGCCCTGGCGCGGATGGGAAGGGCGGTTGAGCCCTTCCTGAAACGGTGTGACCCTTTGTATCGCTGGCTGGTTATGGACGGTTACGGTTTCCACCAGGGCTATTTCCACTGGCCTCGCTATATTGAGCAACGTCAGCCCGAGTCCAAACTGACCGGTTATGCGGTGCGCGCTTTTGATCAGGGCTTGGGTCGGGCCATCTGGTTCGTGAGCGGCGCCGATCTGGAGACAGCCACGGCGACCGCGCTCACTTTCCCCGAAAAACGCCGTTCCGACCTGTTCAGTGGCATCGGCCTGGCCGCAGCCTATGCGGGGAAACCGAGACCGGACGATTTTCAGAAATGGCTTGCCTTGTCGCCTGAGTATCTGCTGCCTATCCGGCAAGGGGTTGCCTTCGCCGCCAAAGCCCGCCAGCGGGCTCGAAATCCGGCTGCTCATACCGATAACGCCTGTATGAAACTGTGTGGTTTGACTGCAAGTGAAGCCTCAGCCTGCACCGACGAAGCGCTGAAAGGTTTGCCGGAGGGCACTGATGCCACCCCAGCCTACGAAGTCTGGCGCCAGCGGCTGCAGACAATTATGACCGAGGAGAAAACAACTACGTGAGATTGCTGTCAGCAAATACTTGTGCGTGGTGTACGTCCTCGTGCGCCACGATAACGGAAAGACTTTTTCAACATACTACTGAATATGTTGCGTATACCATGCATGCACACGCGCTGTCATTTCAGGAGATAGCGGCTTGAAGTCATCATTGGCCATTGTTGGTATGGCGTGTCGCTATCCCGACGCCGCAACTCCATCGGAACTCTGGGAAAACGTACTGGCTCGTCGCCGGTCGTTCCGGCGTTTGCCGCCCGAGCGGCTGCGAGCGGCCGATTACGTATCCTCCAACCCCCGCGCTACCGATCAGACTTATGTCGCGCGAGCCGCCCTGATTGAAGGTTGGGAGTTCGACCGTGAACGCTTCCGAGTAGTGGGCAGCACCTATCGCTCGACCGACCCGACTCACTGGCTTGCCCTGGAAGTGGCTGCTCAGGCTCTGGACGATGCTGGTTTTCCCGACGGCGAAGGACTACCTAACGAGTCCACCGGGGTACTGGTGGGCAATACCCTGACCGGTGAGTTTTCACGCGCCTCGGTGATGAGGCTGCGTTGGCCCTATGTGCGCCGGGTGGTCAACGCTCGGTTAGCCGAGGAGGGCTGGGAAAAAGATCGGCGGGCTGCTTTCATGCGTGATCTCGAAGCGCGTTACAAGCATCCCTTTCCGGCCCTTGGCGATGAGACGCTGGCCGGCGGACTGTCCAACACTATAGCAGGGCGCATCTGCAACTACTTTGACCTTCACGGCGGTGGTTACACCGTTGACGGCGCTTGTAGTTCTTCGCTTTTGTCACTATCCAATGCTTGCTCCGCTCTTACGGTCGGTGATATCGATGTCGCTATAGTTGGCGGCGTTGATCTTAGTCTGGACCCGTTTGAGCTGGTCGGTTTCGCCCGCTTGGGTGCTTTAGCCAAAGGAGAAATGCGGGTGTATGACGCCGGACCGACCGGATTCCTACCGGGTGAAGGGGCCGGTTTCGTGGTGCTGATGCGCGAAGATGAAGCGGTGGCCCAAAACCGTCGCATATACGCATTGATTCGCGGCTGGGGAATATCGTCCGACGGCAAAGGTGGTCTCACTCGTCCGGAAATCCCGGGGCAGAAACTGGCCTTGAAACGAGCCTATGATCGGGCCGGTTATGGCCCCGATTCGGTCGGATACTTCGAAGGCCACGGCACCGGCACCGAGATCGGCGACACGGTTGAGTTGACCGCACTCAGCGAGTCGATTCGAGCCGGTACGCCGCCCGACCGTCTGGCTACTGTCGGCTCTGTAAAGGCCAACATCGGGCACTGCAAAGCTGCGGCCGGACTGGCTGGGTTGCTGAAGGCCAGTTTGGCTCTGCATAAACAGACTATCCCGCCCAATACCGGTGTTACCACGCCACATCCGGAACTGACTTCGGAAACGGCAGCCCTTCGTCTGAACTCGACAGCCGAGCCATGGACACAGACCCGTCCCATGCGTGCCGGCGTCAGTTCCATGGGTTTTGGTGGCATCAACGTGCACGTTACCCTGGAGAGTCCCCAAGCGATGACTCGCACGGCATTCACGCCGCGTGAACAATCTCTGTTGCGCACTACTCAGGATGCCGAACTGTTCCTGTTGGGTGGGCGCGACCGCGAAGATTTGTCCCGCCAGGTAGACCTGCTGTCGAACCTGGCACCCGGCCTGTCGGTTGCGGAAATGGCCGACTTAGCGGCCACCCTGGCCGACAATCTTGACCAACGAGAAATGCGCGCCGCTGTTGTGGCCGGTCAGCCGGACAGGTTGACCGCTTCTTTGAAAACTCTTGCCACCTGGCTGGCCGAAGGTGTTGACAGCAGGCTTGATATTGAGGCCGGAGTCTTCCTTGGTACACCCGAAGGTGCGCCCAGGATAACCTACCTTTTCTCCGGCCAGGCCGCCCCGGCTAATCTTGACGGCGGCGCTATCAGAACGCGCTTCGAGATCGTCGATGAACTCTACGACCGGGCGCAGCTACCCCAGGAAGGCGACGGCATTGCCACCGCTGTGGCTCAACCGGCTATTGCCACCGCTTCGATGGCTATACTCAAAGTTCTGACCGAGGCGGGAATCTCCGCCACCAACGCAATCGGCAACAGCCTGGGTGAGTTGACGGCCCTGCATTGGGCCGGTGTCTACGATGAAGCAACCTATTTGCAACTGGCGGCGGCCCGTGGACGGGCCATGACAGAACATTGCCATGAAGCCGGCGCTATGGCTTCGGTGATTGCCGATCGATCCACGGTTGAGAAGCTGCTGGAAGACAGCGAAGTGGTCTTGGCCGGCGTGAACGCGCCCGAGCAGATGGTGGTTTCGGGTCGTGAAGAAGCTGTGGAAGAAATCATAGCCCGCGCTCAGGACGGCGGGCTGAGGTCCAGGCGTCTGCCGGTGTCACATGCTTTTCACTCGCCTTTGTTGGCTGAGGCTGAGCAGGTTCTGGCTGCGTATTTGTCGGACGTTCCGTTTGCAGCTATCAACGGACGGGTCATTTCGACCATAGCCGGACGCGAACTTAACCAAGACGATGACCTCAAAGCTCTCTTATGTCGGCAGGTACAATCGCCGGTTCTGTTCTCCGATGCTATAGAACAAGCAGCGGCCGAATCCGATTTGTTTATCGAACTGGGACCGGGCGGAATCCTGGCCGGCCTGGCTGCCATGCAAGTGGACGCTTTGGTGATAGCTACCGATGCGGCCGGGAAACAATTGCGCGGAATGCTTGAAGCGGTCGCCGCGGCCTTCGCACTGGGGGCCGATCTGGAGCCGTCGGTGTTCTTTGCCGACCGGGCTATCCGACCATTCGATATGGATCGACAACCTCGTTATCTGGTCAACCCGTGCGAACTGGCGCCTATCGACGATGATGAGCAACCCTCGGCCGAGTTGTTGGAGCGTCTGGCCAAAGAGGCCCCGGATGAAGGAGAGTCGGGTGAATTTGATTCGGTGGAGGATGCCGACCAACCCGAAGACACACTTGATTTGATTCGCCAATTGGTTGCAGCCAAAGCGGAATTGCCGCTGCGTGCAATCGGTGGTGATAGTCGATTGCTTGATGATCTGCACTTGAACTCGATTACGGTGAGTCGCATCGTGGTTGAAGCGGCTCGGCGTTTGAACTTGCCGCCATTGACGGCGCCCAACCAGTTCGCCGACGCCACCGTGTCGGAAGTGGCCGCGGCGCTGGATCGCATAAAAGAGACCGGTACCAACGGAACAGCTGCGCCCACCACGCAAGCGCCGGGGATAGATTCCTGGGTGCGCTGTCTGCATGTGGAGAAAGTAGAGCAATCCATACGGCCTGAGCAACCTCCGCCTGAGAAGGGAGAATGGCATCTCTTTAGCGACCCGGAGCATCTCTTTGCTTCCTCGCTGAGGACCGAGCTTGAAAAATGGGGCGGCCAGGGTGTGATCATCTGTCTGCCCTCCGATGTAAACGAAGACCATATCGAATTCATGTTACGCGGGGCCAGAGCAGCCGTCGATCTCAAGGCCGGTTCGTATCTGGTTTTTGTGCAACATAGCGCCGTTGCCGGCCGCTCAGCCAGCTCACTGGCCCGGACAATTCATCTGGAGGGGCGCGACCTGGTCACCTGCTTGGTCGATGTGCCGCTCAAGGTCGAAGCTCTTCCCTGGGTGGTGCAGGAAGTGAAGTCGGCGGTGGGATTCTCAGAAGCTACCTACGACGCAGACGGTCTAAGGCGAACGCCGCGACTACAACTACTGGACTTTGAGAATTCAGACAAACAGCAGCCGATGAAACTTACCTCCAGGGATCTCCTGCTGGTCTCGGGCGGGGGTAAAGGAATAGGCGCCGAGTGTGCCTTTGCCTGGGCCAAAAAGAGTGGTGTTCGGCTGGCTCTGCTGGGACGGGCCGAACCTGGTGGCGATAGTGAACTGGCGGCCAATCTGGAGCGGCTCCGCTCGGCCGGCGTGAATTTCGAGTACTACTCTGCCGATGTCACCGATGCCGACGCTGTTGGCGCGACAATTAAGAAAATACGACGTGATCATGGTGAAGTGACAGCTTTTCTGCACGCCGCCGGTACTAACGTGCCGCAATTGATACGGGGACTGGACAAACCATCGTTTATTCGCACCCTGGCGCCCAAGCTGTTCGGTGCTGAGAACATTCTGTCGGCCCTCAACCATGGGCGCCTGCGATTGTTCATCTCTTTCGGTTCCATCATAGCCCGGGCCGGGTTGCGCGGCGAGGCCGACTATGCCGTGGCCAACGAATGGCTATCCGACCTGGTGGCGCGATTCGCTCTCAAGCAACAGAACTGCCGTTGTCTGTCCATCGAGTGGTCGGTCTGGTCCGGCGTCGGCATGGGTGAACGGCTGGGTCGCGTACAGGAGTTGGCCCGTGACGGCATCACCGCTATCACGCCCGACCAGGGGATGGCCGTGCTTGATGATTTGCTGGCTTGTACGCTGCCGGATACCAGTATCGTGGTCACGGGACGTTTCGGCCAGCCACCTACGCTGGCTATGGACGACGCCGAACCGCCGCTTTTGCGTTTTCTGGAAAAAACTCCGGTCCATTATCCAGGGATCGAACTGATCGCCGATGCCGAACTGACGCTGGACTCTGATCCTTACCTGAAAGATCATGTTTTCAGAGGCCAACGTTTGCTACCGGCGGTGATGGGGATGGAAGCAATGGCTCAGGCGGCCATGGCCTTGGCCGGCAAAAAGACACCACCGGTGATGAGCGGTCTGCGTTTCGAGCGACCGGTGGTATTGCCGGAGGAGGGTCGCTTGACTATTCGATTGGCCGCACTCAGAAAGGAGAGCGGCGAGGTTGTGGTGGCTTTGCGCAGTGAAGAAAGTTCGTTTGCCATCGATCATTTCCGGGCTGTTTGCAGTTTTGATGAGGCCATGTCGGACTTTCCCGCTGAGGAGCCGACGCTCGAGCAGCCGTGTGAGTCGGTCGCCCTGGAGCCGGCCAGAGAACTGTACGGCAGTCTTCTGTTTCACCGCGGACGCTTTCGCCGGCTTGACTGCTATCGCCGACTGGCGGCCACAAGTTGTGTAGCCGAGATATCGGCCGACGGCGGTACGCAATGGTTCGGGCAGTACCTGGCATCTCAGTTGGTGCTGGGCGATCCTGCTCTGGCCGATGCCGCTATACATGCCATCCAGGTTTGTGTCCCGGACATTTCCTTGCTGCCGGTTGGCGTCGAACGTGTCTGGACGGCCAAGTCCGAGTCTGAAGGTCCCTGGACGGTGTGCGCCAGTGAACAATCGCACCAGGGTGATCTGTACACCTACAATGTCAGAGTGATCGATCACCAAGGGCAAATCGTACAGCGTTGGCACAATCTGCAGTTGAGTACAATCGCCGGTACCGAACATAAGGGCGCATGGGTCCCGGCCTTGTTGGGTCCCTATGTCGAACGCAAACTGACCGACCTGGCGCCATCGGCGCGAGTCCAAGTGGCCGTGGAGAACGGTGACGGTTCCGACCGCAACCAACGCCGCGACCGGGCCGTGCAGCGTGCGGCCGGAGAGAGTGTCGATATGACCAAACGACCCGACGGCAAACCGGAATTGTCGGGCGGCCTCAATCTGTCGGTGGCCCATGCCGAGAATATAACACTGGCTCTGACGGGCGAGACCCCGGTGGGCTGCGATGCCCAGACGGTGTCGGATCGTGACATGTCGCATTGGCAGGACCTGCTTGGAGCCGACCGGTTTGCTTTGGCCGAAACAGTGGCCCGCGAAACCGGTGAAGACAAGGCAAGAGCAGCCACCCGCGTGTGGACCGTGGTCGAGTGTCTCACCAAAATCGGCGCTCCGGCCGATGCACCGATCATTCTGGACAGTGTCGAAGGTCGTCGGTGGGTGCACTTTGCCTCCGGGGCTTTCAGGGCGGCGACAACTATCGAGACCGTTAACGGAATAGACGAACCATTGGCTTTGGCCGTAATGGCACGATGCGATGATGCGAGCGTTTGAGTTTCGCCACATAGTCGGTTTCGAGGAAACCAACCTCGTCGGCAATGTCTATTACGCCAATCATGTCAGGTGGCAGGGACGCTGCCGCGAGATGTTCCTCAAAGAACACGCCCCCGATGTTTTGAAAGCGCTGACCGCCGACCTGCGTTTGGTCACGTTGCGTTGCTCATGCGAGTATCTGGCCGAGTTGGGCGCTTTCGATGAAGTGATTATCCGCATGCGGCTGGGTTCCATGATGCAAAATCGTATGACCCTCTCGTTCGACTATATTCGCTCTGCCGGTGATCGTGAGGAGATCGTGGCGCGCGGCGAGCAGGAGGTGGCCTGCATGCGCCAGACTCCCGATGGTCTGGCTCCGACCCATATCCCCGAATCACTGAAGAGTGCTTTGGAGGCATACGTTGAGTAAGACTCGGCCGCAATGGATTGCCGCCCACTGGTGAGACTCATTTGGAACGTCTGCTTGATGAAATACTCAAACGCCCCGCCCTGTCGTTAATCGGCACGTTAGTCCTGACTCTTTTTCTCGGTTTCGGACTGACCCGACTTCAATTGCGTACCGATGGGGCTGCTATCTATCCGGAAGAAAACGAAATCGTCGCCCGCGCCGAAACCGATCGGATCGCATTCAACGATCCGGTTCAGGTGATTCTGCTGGTATCGGCCCGAGCGGATGGACCCATCCTGGCCTCGCCCGAAGGTTTTCGTTTCATCCGGGAGATTCATGAGGCGGTCAAGCGTTTGCCCGGCGTGTATGGCGCCGGAGTGCATTCGCCGGCCTCGCTGTTGGATGTTCGCAGCAACCTCGAAACCACCGTGATCACCACTTTTTTCGACTCAATTCCGGTCGACAGCTCGGGCTTTGCCGATTTGTTGACAAGGTTCCGGCAGGCTCCTCAGGTGGATGGTTTGTATCTCTCTCCAGATGGTCGACTGTCTGCGATGTACCTGCCTCTGGCCGACTCGGTGGATCGTCGACAAGTACTGGCCTCCTTCGACTCCTGGATTCAAGGCTACGAGACAGCTCCCTTTGAGATGCGTCTCACCGGGCCGGTGGTGGCCGAGGCCAGTTTGGGCGACACCGTTCTTCGTGACTTATCGGTGTTAATACCGGTGATGGTAGTGGTGGTTGCTCTTATGCTCCTGGCCACCCTGCGCACCATTGGCGGCTTGTTGATTCCGTTGATCGAAGCGCTGCTGGTGCTGGTGTGGACGCTCGGTTTGATGGGATGGGTGGGCGCACCGGTAACGCTGGTAACCACGGTGTTACCGGTAATTCTGATGACCATGGCCATCACCGATGAGATCCATCTGTTGCAGCGATTGCAGGCCTACATGGCCGGCGACCGGGCCAAACTGGACAGGAAGATATCCGGACGCCAACGTCTCGGTCTGGCCACGCTCCTGGCTCTGAAAGATGTCGGTCGACCCATCGTTATCACTTCGTTGACCACTTCGGTCGGCTTTTTGTCATTCCTCACGGCCAGTATGATGCCGATGCGTCATTTCGGTTTGTTCACCGCTTTTGGAATTACGGTAGCCATGATACTGAGTTTTACTTTTATCCCCTGTCTGACCATCCTTCTGCCGCCGGCATGGTTCCATCGCAAAGTGCGTCATCGAAAGAAGAAACAACCGGTACACCTTATGTGGATGGAACGATTGGCGGCCAATCGATCAACTACCGCCCTGGTTATTGGACTGATTTCGGTCGGCGTGTGTGCTCCCGGTCTGTATCTGCTGACGGTGCAGGACTCGTGGGTGGACAATTTTGATCCACACTCGGCGTTGGTGTCGGCCGAACGAGATTTCAATGATGGTTTCTGGGGGAGCTATCGGCTGGACGTCGTGTTCGATGGTGAGCCCGGGTTCTTCTACTCATCAAACGGCGCCGCCATGATGCAGCGGTTCACCACCGATGTACTCGACGGTCCGCATGTCGGGGGGGTGGTTAGTTTTCTCAACCCCTATCGGGAAGTTGCGCTGGGATTGAGCGAGACCGGTGACTTGCATAAGTTGGGCGACGGCACCCTGCAGGATATCGCCACCGTGGCCGAGATGACCGGCGATCCGAGTTTGATGCAACTTATCAATGAGGATGGTTCTTCGGCGCGGGCTATGGTGTTCGTCAACAGTCCCAACTACAAAAGATCGGAAGACCTTAGCCGCTTTGTAACCGATCTTTGTGCCCCGCTTGAGCAGGAATACTCGGTAGTCACGCACTCGAGCGGCGACATTCCGGTGGCTTTGGAGGTCGTGCGTTCCATCGTGCTCAACCAGATGCGCTCGATCAGTTGGACGTTGGCCGGTATAGCTCTGTTGTTGCTGGTCACATTCCCGCGCGGTGTGGCGGCGTTGGTGGCAATGGTGCCGGTGACGGCAACAGCTTTGACCATCCTGTCGTTGATGGGATACCTCGGAATGCCTTTGGGGATCGCCACCAGTATGTTTGCCAGCTTGACTATCGGTGTCGGAATCGATTTTGCGCTGCACTTTTTGCACAACTACAAACGTGAGCGCACGGCCGGTCTGGATAAACAAGCTGCTCTGACGGCTACTTTGGAAACCACCGGCCAGGCGATTCGTTGGAACGCAGTGGTGCTGGTGCTTGGTATAATGGCGTTGACATTTTCGGCGTTGAAACCGGATCGCGATTTGGGGATTCTCTTGGCCGCGGCTATTCTGACCTGTTACGTTATGACGTTATTGTTTTTGCCCCGCCTGGTAAAACGGCTCTCACTGGGTCTGGCGACACTGTTGCTATTCCTGTTGCCGACCGGCGCGTTCGCCGGGGTATCTAAAGCCGATGGTCTGTCTGCCGGCGAGGTGATGATCGAGTTGGAATCGGATTTCCGCCAGCAGGCCAGATTGGTGAAGATCGAGTTTGTCACAACTTATGACAAACGTCCCGACCAACCTCTGGGCCGCACTATGTTCGGTTTGCTGGATGGGGACACCGTCGATACTCACTTGATGTACATCGTCACCGAACCGCCGCGCATGTCCGGGACCACTTTGCTGTTCGCCGACAAAGCCGACCCCGAGGCGCTCGATTCGACCTGGATTTATCTTTCATTCGTCAAGCGAGTCAGACTGCTGGACATCCGTTCGGCCCGCGCTATGGTCCCGGGTACGGCTCTCTCTTATGAAGACGCACGGGGGTTTATCCCCATCGACAAGTATAGGTTCTCCTTCGAGAACGACTCGGTGTCGGCGACCGGGGAAATGATTGTGGTCGCCGAACCGCTAACCGATAAGATACGCTCGGGCGTTGGATTCGACCGCATGATTCTCTGGATCGACCGAACACGACGTATCATCAACCGGATTCACTATCTGGATGCCGCCGGTGAGATCATCAAGATATATCGTATCGTCGACACCGTCAAAGTAGGCTCGGTGTGGTTTCCTGCCGCGGTGACGGTTCGCAACAACCTGAACGGCACCCTTTCCGAGGCACGCTACCGATATTGGGCGCTTGACGAACCACCGTCGCCCGATCTCTTTCAAGCCAGTATTGCCAAGGGCAAGTTTTTGAATCGACTGATGCCGATGATGCGACGCTTTGGCATCTCTCTGCCGCCCTCGCGCACCAAGGCGGCACCATCACAAGGTAAGTAGACCCCAAGAATTAGCTTGACATACAGCGGGGCTGAGTCTTTCTTGAGGGGTAGGGGTGTTCGCGGTTAGACTATCGCGGGGCCAAGACTTCTTCGAGTTTACTGCAATTGATTTGGGAAAAACCGTAGCTGATCTCTCGGCTGGCTTTGGGACGAGAGATTGTTCGCGACCGCTTCGGGTGCGAACGGGGTGACGTTTTTGTGAACCGGGTATTGGGCAATCAGGTTCGGCTGGATCTCTTATGCGCAGGTAGTGCCGGTATCTTGTTGTGTTTTGCGCATTTGCAATCACACCTTTGGTTAGCGTCGTTGGTTGCATTGGCGCCCTTGCTGTGGCGCCTCTACCGTTGTTCCGCCCGGCAGGCGCTGAGCCTTGGTTTGATTCTGGCTACGACCTTTGTCACTTCCACCTATCTTGGCTGTCTGCTGGCTTCACCATCTGAGTTCTTTCTTAGGATGGTCGCATTCAACGCAAGCTTTGCCATCCTCGCCCTTTTCACCAATCGTCTCTGGTCATACTTGAGATTGTGTCCGTGGATCATTGCCTTCCTCTGGTGCCCGGCGCTCAGTTGGCAGACTCCCGGTGTCGGCTTCAGTGATTCTTTAGTCCTCGGAAGCGACCCGGACCCTGGGTTCTTCGGCGCCGTCGGTCTGGCCTGCTGCGCCGCCTTACTGGGTCGTTGGCTGATGCTGATACTGATCCGCCTTGTAAAACGAAAAGCTGCCGGCTGCCGGGCTGTACGAGCTGGTGGCTTCAGGCGCAGAAATATTCCTGACCGCATTTTCCGCTGTGAATTCCTTTGGCAGGCGGTGCCCGGTCTTCGTGGTCCTCCCATGGCCTACTGTTAGGATTCGCGCCCACGGAGGGCGCTTTTAACAGGCTTATGGCCTTGCAGAGAATCCCCTTGTACATGGAGGACCAAATGTTACGTACAAAGCTTATAATACTCGTGACCACAGCCGTTGTCGTCTGTGGTGCTCAGTTTGCGTGGGCCTATCCGCCGGCCGGGTATGATGTCTTCAACACTTCGGCGACAATCGAGGTGTTCGATCCGGGAGACTCAACCCTTCTAACCGAAATCCTTGAGATGGACGGCTACGCTGTGGTCTGGCGCGGCGATCCGTATGATGCCGGAGGTGGCTATTTGCGGATCGACACGCGTATGGACACTCTCCTGCTCCGCGGCTACAGCATCGCCTTCGGTGATTCGGTTTTCATTGTTCTGGACCGCACTCAGCTTTCTGAAGGCGCCATTACTCAGCAGAGCCCAGGCATCGACTGGCCGGCTGACAGTTACTTCGATATCAACTATAAGGTCATCTTTACCGACGAGCCTTCTCCTCCGAAGTCCGGTGGCGGGCCCGGCGGATCAGGCGCGACTCACCGAGCGGGTTTTGACTACGATCTTGATTCGCGATCCGGGCAGTTGGAACCGTCCGGTCCGACATCCAAAAGTGCCGGTCGAGCCGTTTTGCCAGACGGTGTCTCGGTTGAATTATCGGGCCTTGGCGCGGCCGGCGGCGGCATCTATGCCGGTCCGGAGGTCAATTTCAACATATATTACTCCGCCTACCATGACACTATCGTCAAAGGCGTCACCAACGGCTTTCGCATTTATTCACCGGGAGGGGCCAGTTGGACCCCGCCCGTTTACGAAATCGACTCCACATTCTGCGCCTATTTCGATCTATACTGCGCCGTTAACGAATTCAACCTCGATGGTAGTGGCGCCGACACGATCGGTATAAACGCCGTCAGAATGACAGCCGGAATGCCCTCCGGTTCGTCTGGAAAGATGATGACGATAACAACCCGGTTGGACACCCTGCAAGCTGGAACCGAACTCTGTATAGATTCCAGTTTTTATCGGCCGTCCGGACATTGGTTGTGGGCCTACGGAGCCGTTGTAGGGAGTATCCCTCCACCCTGGTATGGTCCCTATTGCTGGTCTGTAATCAACCTGCCGGATACCACGGAGCCTGCCTGGCCTCCGCATGTGGTTGATCCCATCGGCAGTATTCCACCGTTGGGTGGCTCCTATGTGGACCCGCGCAAGACTCCTATTATCGACCCGCTCACCGGCGATACCATTGCCTTTATCTGGCACAAGCACCGTCCGGAACCTCCGGGCCCCGGCGTTGATACAATCCCGACCTGGGGCTCTATGGATGTCTTCAAAGGTCCGGTCCCACCGGGACCGAGTGACTTGCCCGACGAAGTAATCGTCCTGAGCGGTGACGCTGTTGTCTCGTGGAGCGAACCCGTGGAAGACCCTCAGGGATTCTTTGAGTCCCAGAGCCAACTCGTCGAAATGGACCTGACCGGCGACAGTCCCTGGGGTCCTGCGATTCTCACGGTGGACCCTCTTCCGGGTCAGTCGATAGGGGTGAGCACCGGCACGGTCGAGGGTGATGTATTCCCGATGGAGAGTTATCTCGATGTCTACTATCAGGTGGAATTCCCCGATTCGGGTTGGCAGATTATACCCGAGGCAGCACCACCACACATGGTGGCAGAGGGTGGCATCAACTCTCTACCGCCGTTCAATGTGGTCTACAAAGACTCCCTTTGGCATGCGATAGTCGAACGGTCGGACCCGCTCGCGGTGATCGGCTGGGTGCGCCCGACCCACTGGGCGCAGCCACCGGCGGTGCCGGGAGCCTGTTGCGATACTATTGCCCACTCGTGCCGGATTACACTTGAGGCATTTTGCTCAGGTCCCAACGATGTCTACCAGGGCGACAACGAGCCCTGTACGCCGGACCCCTGTTGTTGCATAGACACGATACGCGGTAATGTGGACTGGGATTTCGCTGATGAATTGTCTATTTCCGATCTGATCTTCTTAGTTGAATATATGTTCGAGAACGGCGATACGATCTTCCTGCCTTGCGAGGCGGAAGCGGATGTGGACTGCGATGGGGTAGTCACTATCGGCGACCTTGTCTTGCTGGTCGATTATATGTTTATCCCTGACAGTCCCCCGCCTTGTCCGTGCGATTGTGACGACCCACCTTTGTGCACGCCGCCAAAGTTTGGCGCCAGGTCGTTCGGCCCGGAGCTGATGAAATGGTCGGCCCTGGTCATTCCCAAGGAAGTGTCAGCGCCCTGCAAACGATAACCTGAGGGCTCTTCTGTCTCGAATACAACCCCGGTGGGATTCGTTCCCGCCGGGATTTGTGTGTAATCAACGAAAACCGTTCTACTACAACGCATTCCCCTGTAAATTGGCCTTGACAATATGGATTAAACAGATTATTATTGAGGTGGTAAAGACTGTGCTCCCGACCGATATATGGAATGTGTAATCCATTACCCCGGTCGGTACTTCGTTGGTCTGCTCGGGGAAGCGGCCGGACAGTGAGGAAATCAAAAACTTATCCGGGACGCAGGATGAGAACAAGTTTAAGTGGCGATCTTCGCAAGAATCTGCTTTGTGCCGGCAGTTCGGCCTTGATGTTGGCCTTTGCCCACGTCCATGCTGAGTTGTGGTTTTTGGCCCTTTTTGCCTTGGTCCCGTTTTTGTGGCGACTCGGTTCCATCGACCGGCGCCAGGCCCCGCTCCTGGGGATGATGCTGGCTACAATCTATTTGGTCGCTACTTCGGCCGGTCGGCTGCCTGTTGCTCCGCTGGTTTTCTTGTCTGAGTTGGCGGCTCTCAATACTGCTTTTGCAGTTTTCGGCTTTGCTATCAATCGTCTCAGCGTGCGGATGGGTTTCAACCCTGTTCTGATTGCTCTGATCTGGTTCCCACTGGGTTTGCTATTGGCTCAGGTAGTCAATCTCGGCGATCTACTCCTGATTGAGCAGGCTGGACCTGAACTCCTGCTCGGATTTGGATCGCTGGCCGGAATTCTGCTGTGGTCTTCGATATTTGTTCTGTTCAATGGCCTGATTCTGCTGCTGGCGCGATATTTCAAACGTCAACTGTTCCGCCGTCCTTCGGTGCGCAGGGCTGTCCTTCGGCGGATATATATACCGGCCCAGGTTCTTCCTCTTTCGGTGCGCTGGGCCATAATCCCCAGCCGACGCGCCCCTCCCAGCCTCTCATAGAGAAGATGTTCTCTGCCCGAGATTGACTGATCGAGCGCCTTTAGGGCTCCGAACAGCTTGGGCCAGAACTACTACTCTTAAGTCGATTTTTACCGATTCCATACTGTATGGATTGGTATTCTCAGATTTTTGATTGAGAGGACAAAAATGCAAAGAGTGAAAACAATAATCCTAATGACGGCGATGGCAACCTTGTTGTGTTCGGTGGTAGCTTTTGCCTACCCACCTGCCGGCTACGACGTGGTGAACACGAGCGCCAACATATCCATCTATGATCCGCTTGATCCCAACGTGCTGTTGGAGGTTGTATCAATGGATGGGCGCGCGGTTATCTATCGGGGTGATCCCTACGATGCCGGTGGCGGCGTGATGACCATCGACACCCGTATGGACACGCTGTTGCTACGTGGCTTCAGCCTGAATTTCGGCGACTCGGTATTTGCCGTTCTGGACCGTAGCGGCCCGTTGTCGACCGGTCAGATTTGGCAACTCACAGCCGGAACCGATTTCCCGGCCGAGAGCTTTTTCGACGTATATTACAAATTGCACTTCGGTTCGGAACCGGCCAATCCCAGTCCGGGTGATGGCCCCGACGACGATGCTACTCGTCACGGCAGCTTCAACTATGATCTAAAGAGCCAATCAGGTTCTATAGTCTCAGGCAAAGCTGCACCGCTGACGAATAAACTACCCGCGCCCCGCCCGGCTCAGGAGACGTCTGACAAAGGCGCCCGCCAGGGGGGAGAGGACATAGGTTCGGCGGTGTTCCTGCCAACGATTCCGACTGTGACTGTCGGTACCACCTGCGGGTATACAAACGATTACGATGAGGTTTGTCCCTACACCGGGAGCACCGCGCCCGACGTGGTCTACGTAATCGACCCGCCGTTGGACACGTTCATAACCCTGTCGACCTGTTTCCCCGGGGGGTTTGACACCAAACTCTATGTGTATGAAAACACGTACACGCCCGGCGCGCCCTACGCCTGCAACGACGACGCCTGTCCGGATTATACCTCGATAATCAGTTGCATGCCGGTTTTGGCCAACGCCACTTACTACATTGTCGTTGACGGTTATGGCGCCGATTGCGGCGATTACGAACTGTCGGTGGAATACGCCGAGAACTGCGTGCCCTGTGTCATCGATTGCGATGCTGCTGCCTATCAAGAGGCGGAACCGTGCGGCAACGATGACAACGGCGGTTGTAACTCGACGCCCAATCAGTTTGAGCCGATTCAATGCGGGATGGATGTTTGCGGCACGGCCTGGGCCGACGGTGGTTCTCGTGACACCGACTGGTACTCGTTTACCCTCGCGTCAACGATGACAATAGAGCTGACGGGATCGGCCGAGTTCCCGTATGTGTTGGGCTTTGTCGACACCTCCGACTGTGCTCTGGCAGCGAGTGTCGACCCCGTGGCGGTCGGCCTGGCCTGTGACACTCAGACAGTGTCACGTGTCGCGGGACCAGGGACCTACTATGTCTTTATGGCCGTCAATGACTACAACAACTATCCCTGTGCCGACAACAACGATTATTTCTTCCAGCTTCGTTGTTTCGGCGGCGACCCGACTCCGGAGGACCCGCCGCACATGATCGACACTATCTGGCAGATTCCGCCACATGGTCGTGTCTATGTCGACCCTCGGAAGACGCCATTAATCGATCCTGCTACCGGCGACACTATCGCCTGGGTCTGGCATGAGCATATTGTTGATCCGCCCGATCCGGGTGAGGATACCGTTCCGACTATCGGTATCATGAATTACTGGGTCGGTCCCAATCCTCCGGGTGGCACTCAGCCGCCGGATGAGACCGTTGAGTTGGTCGGTGAAGCGATCATCAATCGCGGACCAGTCGAACAGGGGGAGAACGGACACACGATCCAGACAGAGATACTCTCGATGGACCTGACCGGTGAGTCTTCGCTGCTCGGTCCCATGATTCTGTCGCTGCCCTTCCCGGCACCAGGTCTGGTGACAGGGGTGGATACGGGCGGTCCGTACTTCCCGGCTGAGTCGTTCTTTGATGTTTACTATCAAGTCGAACTCCCGGCGCAGGGTCAAACAATCGAACCGATTCAGCCGCCGAGAATGCAAACACAAGTCGAGGCGTTGCCGCCGGTCGACAATCAGTATAACGACCTGGGCGGCGAACCGCATCCGATACACGATATCCAGAATCCGGGCGTGCCTATTGGCTGGGTACTGCCGATTCACTGGGTACAGCCACCACCGGATCCTCCTGACCCAACACCTGACCCGGATACGATTCCGACTATCGGAATTATGCCGGTCATTATCGGTCCGGCACAGCCGGCGCCTGATCAGAAGCCGGATGAGACTATTCATTTGTCCGGTGATGTTATCCTCCAGCGCGGCGTTGGATATGACGACCCGCCGAGTGGTCAGCACATTGTCGAAGTCGAGATTCTCCAGATGGATCTGACCGGTGAAAGCTCACTGTTCGGCCCGACAATTCTGTCGCTGCCATTCCCGGCGCCGGGTCAGATAACCACTCAGATCGGCGATCCTCTGTTCCCGGCTGAGTCGTTCTTCGACGTCTACTACGAGGTCGAACTGCCCGATCAGGGGCAGACGATTGCTCCTGACGGTGATCCGCCGCACATGCACGCGCAGATCAACGAAGTGCCGCCGAATAACGTGCAGTACGAGACCGATGGTTGGCAGCCGGTGTACGAGATTCAGAATCCGGGCGTCATCATAGGTTGGGTCTGGCCTATCCACTGGGTACAGCCTCCACCGCCACCACCGCCTGATCCGATTCCGACTATCGGTATTATGCCGGTTATTGTTGGACCTGATCCGCCCGCTGTCGGGCAGACTCCGGATGAGACTATCTTCCTGGGCGGTGACGCGGTTATTCAGCGTGGTTCACCGTATACCAATAATCAGGGCCAGACCGAGATTCAGACTGAGATGGTCCAGATGGATCTGACCGGTGAAAGCAGTCTGTTCGGTGGTGTCATTCTCTCGCTGCCGCAGGCCGCGCCTGGTCTGATAACTTCCGTCAATCCAGGGTCGGACTTCCCGGCCGAGTCGTTCTTCGACGTCTACTACGAGGTCGAACTGCCCGATCAGGGCCAGGTGATCCAGCCGGAAGACCCGGTTCGTATGCAGACTGAGATCAACGAGATTCCGCCTACGGACAACCAGTACCAGCCCGATGACTGGCATCCCATAGTGGATGTGCAGGGTACTGGTGGTATTATCGGTTGGATACAGCCGGTCCACTGGGTGCAGCCGCCTCCGACGGGCGCCTGCTGTGATACTAACACAGGATTCTGTGCCATCACGACCCAGACCGACTGTGAAGCGTCCAATCGTGAATACCAAGGCGACTTAACGACCTGTGTGCCCAACCCATGCGAGCAGCCGTGTACCGGCTGGCTGCCAGGAATCTCCAATGTTGCGTACACGTCGTTCCAGGTCGACATCTACGATCCGAACAACAACACTATCTTACTCGGTACGGCTTACGCCTTCGGTGTGGGTATGGTTGTGCAGCGCAATGCGCCTTACGAGGTCTCGCCGGGCATCTGGCGGATGGATACCGATATCCTGGCCTTCTCCGGCTCCGGCAACAGTCCGCTCTTGGGTGGAGCCTTCAGTATCGACCTCGACCCGAATGAGACTTCTACCGGCTATATCCAGATGTGCGATTCCTGTAACGACTTCTGGGCGGAGAGTCACTTCGATATCAAGTATCGGATACTCACCTCGTTGCCGTTCCCGAACAACTTCTACTACGGCAACGCTCTGATGGACCTGAATTGTGACCAGCAATGGAATCCGTACTCGGGTGGTACCGGAGACTTCGATCCACCCAACGGACACACCTATGTTGATCCGCGCAAGGTGCCCATACTTAACGAGAACGGTGAAGTGATCGGCTACACCATGAAGCGTCACCAGGTCGATAGGGAACCGATGGGCGCTTGTTGTGAAGCGCAGACCGAGCTCTGCTTCATCATGACTCAGGCCGATTGTGAAGCCTCTGGTGGTACGTACCAGGGCGACAATGTGGGTTGCGATCCGAATCCGTGTGATACCTGCGAAACCGGTTGGTTGCCGGGTCAGGATATAATCCCGTTGCACGACTTCCAAATCGACCTGTTCGATCCGACCGGTGTGTTGATAACGACGCTTCACGCTACCGGTAACAACATGGTTGTCCAGCGCAATGCGCCGTACCAGGAGTCGCCGGGTATATTCCGGATGGATACCGATATCCTTCAGCTGGACGGCTCCGGAGATGATCCGGTGCTGCTGGGACCGTTTGTCATCCAACTCGATCCTTCGCAACCTTCGGGTGGTTGGATTCGGATGTGCGATTCCTGCAACGACAACTGGGCCGAGAGTTTCTTCGATGTACACTGGGTCATAACCACATCGATGCCTTGGCCTATGGATGTGTTGCACGGACTGCCCGCACAGATGCACTTGAACTGTGGGCACCAGTGGAATCCGTTCCCGGGTGGCGTCTTCAGGCCGCCGTATGATCTGCCTTACGATGATCCACGACTTGTGGAGATATTCGACAACAACGGCCAACTCATCGGCTTTACCATGAAGTTGCACACCCCGCGTCCGGATGACGGCTGCTGCCAGCCGCCGGAGAGGATGCGTGGCGACATCAATTGCGATGGAGTGCCCGGCATGGATATCTCCGACCTCGTGTATCTGGTAGACTACATGTTTACCGGTGGTCCAGAGCCATGCTGCTTTGAGGATGCGGATGTTAACTGCGACGGCTCGATTGATATCAGCGATCTTGTCTACGTGGTTGATTACATGTTCACGGGTGGGCCGCAGCCATGCCGCTGTGACTGTCTTGACTGCTTGAGAGGCCAGACCCCCAGCGAGGTCGGTCTGGAAACCCTGCGCAAGTGGTCTTCACACACCACGCCGCGAAGTGTACCGCCAAGCTGTCGAACGGGCGCCGCTCGTTAGACTTAACTTAGTCCGATAATCCAAGCCCGGTGGGTTCGCCCCACCGGGCTTTTCTGTGCCCGCCACCAGCCGAAAAAAGACGTGCGCGGTCCCATTTTTTCCTTGACATCAAAGGCCCATGTAGGCTATATTCAAGCTGACCAACAGGATAACAATTGACAGGAATAGACGCAGACCACAACTGGTCTGTCTGTGCCGTCAGTTTTGCATCAGTTTGAGGACATTTGGAAGTTCATAAATGAATTCGCGCCTCAACAACCAACTTCGTACCAACCTACTTTGTGCCGGAAGTTCGGCCATAATGCTGACTTTTGCTCATGTCCATGCGCATTTATGGTTTGTGGCCTTGTTTGCGCTGGTCCCTTTCCTGTGGCGGCTGCCGTCGCTCAACCGAGGGCAATCTCCGCTTCTGGGTATGATGCTGGCGACAGTTTATATGGTCGCGGCCAATGCCGGGGAACTATCTGTAGCGCCGTTGGCTTTCGTGTACAAACTGGCGGCTATAAATCTGATCTTTGGCCTCTTCGGCCTGGCTATAAACCAACTTAGCAAGCGCATGGGATTCAATCCACTGGTGATCGCCCTGGTTTGGTTCCCGCTGGGCTTCTTGTTGGCCGGACTTGGCGGACCGTCCGAATCTCTGTTGATCGGCCAGACCGGGGGAGAGTTGATGGTCGGTTTCGGTTCGCTTATGGGCGTTTTGTTAGGGTCCGCCTTAATCCTGATGGCCAACGGTTTGGTTATCCTGCTGGCTCACTTCATACAGCGCCGCCTGCTAAGGCGCAGTTCGGTGCGTCGCGCCGAGTTGGGCCGTGTCAATATTTTCGATCAAGTATTGCCGATAACTCCACGCTGGGCCACAATACCCAGCCGGCGAGCCCCGCCTATCCTCCATTAGAACCTGACAACTTCCGCCTGAGCCGGAAGTAAGACAGCGAGAACCGAGCCGATTCTCTGATTTCAAAATAGACTATGTGGATCGGCAAGGTCTCGACCGACTTATAAAATACAAGTCGGAATTCTCAGTTTTCATTTAGAGGAAACAATGTCAAAAACAAAACTAACAATCTTGATACTGGCCGTCTGTACCATGGTCGGATCGGTAGCGGTAGCGCAGGATGCCTACCCGCCGTCCGGTTTCGACGTCGTGAACACGACAGCCGATGTGTCAATCTACGACCCGGCCGACTCCAATGTTTTGGTCGAGGTCGTGGCAATGGAAGGTCGCGCGGTGATTTTCCGCGGCAATCCATACACCGCGGCCGGGGATATTCTGACCATCGACACGCGCATGGATACGCTGTTGCTGGCCGGATTCAGTCTCACTCAGGGTGATTCGATATTCGCCACCCTGGACCGGAGCGGTCCCTTGTCGACCGGGCAGATACATCAGATCACGGCCCATGTCGATTTCCCGGCCGAGAGCTTTTTTGATGTCTATTACAAGCTCACTTTCGGTTCGGCGCCAAATCCGCCCAGCCCAGGGCAGGGGCCCAACGATGGAGCAACGTATCGCGGCAGTTTGGAATACGATCCAGTGAGTCAGTCCGCGGTGCTGTCAAAGGCAACGTCGGTCGGTTTTTCGACTGAGCATTCAGGGACCTATGAAGCCAATAAGGATGGCTCTGCGTTCTGCGTCGATTGCTCGTCATCGTGGAAGCCGGAGCTCGAGCCGTGTGGAGGCGATGATAACGGCGGCTGTAACATGCCGGTACCCACTTTTGAACCGATCGATTGTGGTGACACGATTTGTGGCACGGCCTGGGCCGATGGAGGATCACGTGATACCGATTGGTATGAATTCACCCTTACCGGACCCGTGTTTATCACCGTTACCGGTCAAGCCGATTTCGATTTTGTGCTCGGCTTTGTCGACACTGCCGATTGCGCTCTGGCCAGCTCGGTTGATCCGGCTGTGGCCGGTGCCGCGTGCGATGTCATCTCGACTTCACGCGTAGCCGGACCGGGCACCTACTGGGTGTTCGCCGCGCCGAATACCGGCACTGGGGTCAACTGCGGTCAGAACCATGAGTACTGGTTTGCCCTTGAGTGCACTCCTTTAGACTATAGACCCGACGAGCCGCCGCGCCTGGTGGATACGATCTGGCAGATTCCGCCGCACGGTCGTGTCTATAAGGACCCGAGGAGACGCCCGGTTATCGATCCCGTTACCGGCGACACACTCGGTTGGGTTTGGCACCGACATAACGTCAACCCGCCCGACTCGGCCAATGATACCGTTCCGACTACCGGAATAATGAACGTCTGGGTTGGCCCTAATCCTCCTGTCCCCGGTCAGCCTGCCGACGATGTAATTGAGCTTGAAGGTCAGGCCATAATTAAGCGCGATCCGCCGCAAACTGACCCGGCCAGCGGTCAACGCACGATTCAGACCGAGATTCTCTCGATGGATCTGGTTGGTCAGAGCCCCATGTTTGGCCAGACCATTCTGCAACTGCCACAGCCCGCTCCTGGTGAGATAAGAGGACAGTTGCCAAGCCCTCAGATGTTCCCGGCTGATGTCTTCTTCGATGTCGACTATGAAGTGTTCTTCCCTGAACTCGGGCATTCGATCATCCCCATGCAGCCACCGGTTATGCAGGCTCAAATTGAGGCAATTCCTCCGCCGAACACGCAGTTGACCACCAACGGTGAACCGCATCCGGTCGAGGACCCTCAGAGTCCAGGCGTGATTATCGGATGGGTGATACCTATTCACTGGGTACTGCCACCGCCGCCGGACCCGCCACCGCCACCGGATACAATTCCGACTATTGGCATTATGCCGCTAATCATGGGTCCGGTCCAACCTTCTCCTTCGCAACCGCCGGACGAGACTGTTGAATTGACAGGCCAGGCGATAATCCAGCGTCAGGCGCCGCAAACTGACCCGGCTACCGGTCAGCGCACCGTGCAGACCGAGATGCTGTCGATGGACCTTTCCGGCAGCAGCCCATCGTTAGGTGACCTCATTCTGAGTCTGCCATTGCCGTCTCCGGGCGAGATCAGGTCTCAGTCGCCGAGTTCAGACTTCCCGGCTGACGCCTTCTTCGATGTCTTCTTCGATGTCGAGGTGGTCGGTTTGGGACATCATGTAGTCTCGCCGGCTCCTATTCGCATGGCTTCGGTGATCAATGAGATTCCGCCGGTCGACAACCAGTTGACTACCCCCGACTGGCATCCCTTGGTCGATCCCTCAGATCCTGCCGGTGACACCCTTGGATGGACCCGGCCGATTCACTGGGTGAATCCGCCTACACCGACGGGCGCTTGTTGTGAGCAGGGCACCGGTTTATGCTTTATCACCACTGCTCAACAGTGTGCCGATGCGCAGGGTACCTATCAGGGCGACGGAACATCCTGCGTTCCTAATCCGTGTGACGACGACTGTCCCACTGGCTGGACACCGGGTATCGATACGATACTATTCTCGGCCTTCGAGATTGATGTCTTCGATCCCAACGACAACACTATCTACCTCGGTACCGCTTACGCCTTTGGCGCCGAGATGATCGTCCAGCGCAACGCCCCGTATTTGGAGACACCGGGTATCTGGCGTATGGATACCGACATCCTTCAATTCAGTGGCTCCGGCAACAGCCCGCTTCTGAGTGGTGCGTTTACTGTGGGACTCGATCCCAACGGGAACGCGGGTGGATACATTCGGATGTGCGACAGTTGTAACGACAACTGGGCCGAGAGCTTCTTCGATATCGATTACCAGCTCTCGACTACTCAAGCTCCTCCGAATAACCTGCTCTTCGGCAACGCTCAGATGGAGCTGCCTTGCTCCGAAGGATGGGATCCGTCCGCGCCTCCGCACGGTCACACCTATAATGATCCGCGCAAGGTGCCGATCTTGAACGCGGCCGGCGAGATCATCGGATACACCATGAAGCGTCACCATGTAGCCGACGATGAGTTAGGCGCATGTTGTGACCTGGCTACCGGTGCATGCCGTATGACCACGGCAGCCGATTGCGATCCCGCAACCGAAGCCTGGCAGGGCGCCAACACGACCTGCTTCCCCAACCCGTGCATCTGCACAGGCTGGACGCCGGGAATCGATACCATTCTGTACTCAACCTTCGAGGTCGAGTTGTTTGATCCGACCGACAGCACCGTCTCGCTCGGGACGCTTACCGCGTTTGGAGTCAACATGATCGTCCAGCGCGGAGTGCCTTATGAGCCGGTCCCTGGCTCTGGTATATGGCGTATGGACACCGATATTCTCCAATTCGGTGGTAATGGTATCAGTCCGCTTACAGGTGGCGCCTTCACCTTACAACTCGATCCGGATCTGATTTCGGGTGGCTTCATCCAGATGTGCGACAGTTGTAACGACAACTGGGCTGAGAGCTTCTTCGATATCAACTACCGGATACTGACATCGCTGCCGCCTCCGGAGAACATCCTGAAGGGCAACGCCCAGATGCGTCTGCCGTGCGAGGAACAGTGGGATCCGTTCCCTGGTGGTGTCTTCACACCTCCGAACGGTCACCAATATGTTGATCCGCGCAAGGTGCCGATCTACGACGCCGACGGCAATCTCATCGGTTACACCTGGAAGAAGCACCGGGTCGATAAAGACCCGATGGGTGCCTGTTGTGAACCCCAGGGCGGTATCCTCTGCTTTATCGCCACGGCTGCTGAGTGTGAAGCTATCGGCGGCGTCTACAACGGTGACGGCACGGTCTGTGTCCCGAATCCGTGTGACACCGGATGCGGTACCGGATGGACACCGGGTGTCGATACGATCCCGACACACGACTTCGAGATCGAACTGTACGACAACACCGGTACTATCCTGTTGACTACCCTGATGGCCACAGGTAACAACATGGTGGTGGTGCGTACAGCGCCGTTCCTGGTCTCACCTGGATTCTACCGTATGGGTACTCAGGTAGTCGAGTTCAGCGGCGCCGGCAGTGATCCGGTATTAGGTGGACCGTTCGAAATCCATCTCAATCCGAATCTGATATCGGGTGGTTACATCCAGATGTGCGACAGTTGTAACGACAACTGGGCGGAGAGTTTCTTTGACATCTTCTATGTCATAACGACTACTCTACCGTTCCCGATGGACTCGTTGTTCGGCGATCCGGCCCAGATGCATCTGTCCTGTGCGGGTAACTGGGATCCGTTCTCCGGTGGTGCCTTCACCCCGCCGTTCGATATCCCATACTTTGACCCGCGCATCGTGCCGATCTTCGACCACAACGGTACGGTAATCGGACAAACTCGCAAACAGCACACCCCGATTCCTCCGGGTGGCTGCTGCCAGCCTCCGGATAGAATTCGCGGCGACATCAACTGTGACGGATTCCTCGGTATCGACATATCCGACCTCGTGTACCTGGTAGACTACATGTTTACCGGTGGCCCGCAGCCATGCTGCTTCGAGGACGTCGATGTCAACTGTGACGGATCAATCGACATTAGTGATCTCGTTTACGTTGTTGACTATATGTTCACCGGTGGTCCGCAGCCATGTCGCTGTGATTGCCTGGATTGTGGTAAGTCGAGTGACGCCTCAGAGATCGGCAAGGAGACTGTTCGCAAGTGGTCTTCACACGCCGTTCCTGCGGTTGCTGCGACCGGCTGTCGAACGGGTGCTGCTCGCTAGTCAGCAATTAGATCGATAGTAACAGCCCGGTGGGTTCGCCCCGCCGGGCTTCTTTTGTGTGGGCCTGGACAAACTTACCTCCGACATCCTATCGAGGACTCGCTTGGGCCCTGAGTTTTTATTGACACATCGTGGATTAGCAAGTATATTTCTTCGTACGCAGAAGTGATTCTCACGATTTCTCGTTTCTGCGTTTTGTTGATCCGGAGCAGTCGCTTTGCCGCCTTGAGATTTGCAACCACGAAGTGTCACCATGAGGAGGAGACATGCTGAACAGAGTGCTCGGCTCCAACAGGATTTCCACGTTAGCAGTCATTTGCTTGTCACTAGCCAATTCTTGTCTGGCTGGTGGAGCGGCTTGGGATGATCCTATTATGGCCACTCCACAAACACCGGACGACAGCGGATGGTGCATAAACGGCACTCATCCGTTCATACTGACCGACGACTGGACCAGCCAGGTCAACGGCAATCTCAAAGGACTCCAGTTTTGGGGATCATGGATGAACGGTACGGCCGGGCAGATTGACTCGTTTCATTTGCGTATGTTCAGCAACAATCCCGGGTCGTTGCACGATTGGCCCAGCGCCCTACTGTGGGAGACAGTGATTCCAATTGCGAATGTGGCAGTCTTGACGATTGACCCTACGGCAATACACGGCTGGCACCAGCCATATCAGGAATCCTACACCGATGATGACTACTCGCAGTACTTTCAATACATTGTTCAGTTGGCCCAGGAGCAGTGGTTCGAAGTCGGCTGTGGCGTAGAATACTGGCTGTCGGTGTCGGCCTATGTGAGCGGCGATGGTGACCCTCAGTGGGGATGGCTGTCCACAGCCCTGCAAGCCGGTGATGCTTCAATGGCGGCCGAAAATACACCGTTCAACTGGTTGCGCCTGGCTGTGCCGCCGGCTGTTTACGATTACATCCCCGGCAATGCAGACGGCTCAGGCTGGGTCGATATGTCCGATCTTGTGTACCTGTCTGACTTTCTGTCCACCGGCGGCCCGCCGCCGCCCTACACTGTACCAGGGGTCGATCCGCCGTTCTATGCCGGTGCAGACGCCAACAGCGACTGTGAGGTAGACGGCGCGGATTTGGAGTTTATTCAATTGATGTTCGATGGAGGGGGATACACAATGGGATGTTACCTATATCCATCACGTTTCTTCGGTGACTCGCTCGATCTGTCATTCGTTGTCACCGGTGAGTCGCAAGTATGCTGTAAGGGTGCCGGGCGCGGCGATTTCGCCTGTGACGGTGATGACGTGATCGATATTTCTGATCTGGTCGCCTTTGTGGACTGGATGTTCAACAGTGGTCCCGGTCCGTGTTGCGTGGAAGAGTGGAATATCAACGGCAGTTACGGTTGTATGGTGGATTGTGAAGCCGAGTGTGATATCGACATTGCCGATCTCGTATACCTGGTGGACTGGATGTTCAATTCCGGTCCGGCCCCGGCGCCATGTCCATAGTAGTGGATACACTCTCGTAAAATTCAAGCCCGGTGGGTTCGCCCCGCCGGGCTTTTTTTGTGGCCGGAACTCTGGCTTGAAAATTCCCGCCGAACCTTGGCCGTCCTCATTCGTATCTACAATTAAACGCAGGCGCCAAGGCCGAGCGCCTCAGGATGTCGGCAGTCGTCGATATGATTGTGCGAACTTTTGGTCTTGCCAATCGAATCGATAGATGCGTATCCTGTGGCCGTGCGCCCACGACGGACCCCGCAATGTTTGTACAGGACTATGTATGTCTGACGAAAAACATGATGACAATACGCGAACTCATTTCGTGCCGGTATCCGGTGCGCTGGTAGCCCACTATCGGATCGTAGAGAAAATCGGCGCCGGTGGTATGGGCGAGGTGTTCCTTGCCGAGGATACCGAACTTGATCGCAAAGTCGCGTTGAAATTCCTGCCGGCCCACCTAACCGCCGATGATGACTTTGCGGCTCGTTTCAAACGGGAAGCTCAGGCCGCCGCCAAGTTGAACCATCCCAGCATAGTCACTGTTCATGAAGTCTCAGAGCATCGGGGACGGCCGTTCATGGCTATGGAATATGTCGAGGGCAGGCCCCTGTCTGCGGTAACGGCCGACGAAAAGCTGTCTACCGACAGGATTATTGATCTGGCTATTCAGATATGCGACGGATTGGGCAAGGCGCACGATGCCGGCGTGGTCCATCGTGATATCAAACCGTCCAATATCGTTTTGGACTCAGACCTCCGTCCCCGACTGCTGGATTTCGGTCTGGCCACTCTTCGCGGCAGCCAGAGTATTACCGAGCGGGGTTCGACAATCGGTACCGCCGCCTACATGTCGCCGGAACAGGTCCAGGGAGAAACGGTTGACGAGCGATCCGACTTGTACTCACTCGGGGTCACTCTCTACGAATTGATCACCGGCCAGGCGCCGTTTCGTCGGGACAACCATGCGGCTACCATGCAGGCCATTGTTACCGAACTTCCTGACCCGCTGGCCCGTTATCGCTCTGATATCACCGAAGACCTGCAACGGATCGTGGCCAAACTGATGGAGAAAGACCCCCAGATGCGCTACCAGAGTGCGGCCGGGGTTGTGTCCGACCTGAAACTGCTTCAACGGGACTTGAGTTCGGGCAGCTACTCGTTGTCCGGAGTCACCCAGCGGTATCAAACCCAGAAGCGGAAGCGGCAGCGACTGTACGTTATGTCGTTCGCCGTGGTGGCGGCTGCCATCCTGGTCTTGGTGCTTAATCCGTTCAACCTGCAGTTGGGCGGTTCCGGGGGCGTCAATGCAGCCGAAAACGCTCTGGCTGTATTGCATTTTGAAAACCTATCCGATATCGAGGATGAGGAGCGGTTGGGGCAAATCCTTCAGGAGTTAGTCATCACCGATCTCTCAGGTCTGGGTTCGATAAAACTGATCAGTAGCCAGCGCCTGTTCGACGTGCAAAAGCAGCTCGGTTTTCGCGACCGCAACCGAATCGATCCTGCCGCCGCCAGTGAAGTCGCGACCAAAGCCGGTGCCCGAACCATGTTGACGGGAAACCTGATGCGGATGAAAGATCAGTGGGTGGTGACTTGTCAGTTGATCGACTTGTCAGACGGCACGATCATCAAGTCGCACAAGATTGATGGCAATGACTTGTATGCAATGGTTGATGACCTTACCGGGCGGGTGCGGCAGTATCTGGTGTTTACTGAAGCTGAGAGCGCGGCCGTCGATCTATCTATACGCGACAAAACCAGTTCATCGATACAGGCCTACCGGCATTATCTGGCCGGGATTGACTTTCTGGGTGAAACTGAATATACCAAGGCCATCTCCGAATTCCAGTTGGCCGTCAAAATCGATCCCCAGTTCAACCAGGCGTATTACAAGATGGCTATCGCCCAGTGGTGGCAGGAGGATGTCGCATCCGGACGCGGACTTGAGTCGATTCGCACGCTGCTCGCCCAGGGACAATACTCATCCCCACGGGAGAAGAGTCTCCTGGAGGCGGCGACCCTTCTTATCGAGCAACGTTATGCCGACGCCGAGACAGTGTATGATCAATTGACCGATCAGTACGCGGACGACAAAGAATGCTGGTATGGACTGGGCGAGGCGTTGTACCACACGAGCAACTCAAAACGTGCTGAAGCCCTGGCCGCATTTGAAACAGCGATCGGGTTAGACGCCGGTTTTGTGTTGGCTTATCGCCACGTTTTTGATGTTTACGAACAGAGGCAGGATTACGAGCGCTATAGCGAGGCCGCGCGAAAGTTGATCGCCGCCGCCCCCCACGCTCCGGCCGGGTATCGGTACCTGTCCCAGGCCGCAATAGCCGTTGGGGACTCTACAATTGTGGATCAAGCTCTCAGCGAGGCGCTAAGGCGTCATCCATCCGACGCAGACAGACGACGATTATTCTCGGCCGTCGCCGATGGCTGTAATACTGTTGGTCAGTATGAAAAAGCTGAAAGCTATGTTCTGCGGGCAATCGCATTGGATACCGACAGTAGCGATGCCACCGCTTGGTGCAGCTACGGTCGGACCTTGTTTGGACTCAGACGTTACGATGAAGCGAACCTGGCCTATCTGCAATCGGTGCGAAGTGACAGCACCTATCGTCGTGCCTGGGATGGTCTGGCTAATCTGGCTTACAATCGGAGAGACTTCGCCAATGCCATAAAATATGCCCGCAAGGAGTGCCGACTGGGCGCAGGCTCTCCAAATTCATGGCGGTTCTTGATCCACATGTGCGAGAGGGCGCACCGATCTGCTGAGGCCGATTCCGCTTTCGAGGAGGGGTGGCGTACTATCTCCACTGCGGCCGGCAAGATCAACCTGATCGCCGATGTGGCGCAATTGTATGCAAGTTCGGACCGTCGTCGCCATCGGGCCGCCGAAGTGATCAAACGTGGCTATCCCATAGTAACATCCAACACCAAGGCGAAACTACTGGTGGTCGATGCCCAGGTCTGTCTCAACGCCAGGCTCTATGACAGCGCCGAACAACTGGCGCTTGAGGCTATCGAGGCTGATGCACAGCGGACAATCAGCGATTGGGCCAGAGCCGTCGTTTTTGATGCCGCCATCTATCGCGGCGATTGGGCGCAGGCGGAAGAAGTTTATGCAAACGAACCAATGGTGGGCAGCGACAAGAATCGATATTCGCAGCAATTGCAACTTCTTGTTTATTCCGAACGGTTCGACCAGGTGGGCGAATTGCTGCAAACAGCTCTGGACAGTTGTCCGTCGCTAAATGCTCAATTTGAGTTGTTGAATAATGTCAGCTATTACTTTAGTCAAACAGGCCAATACGATCTTGCCCTGAAGCACTACCAACGAGCAAATAACCACAGTCCTCACAAGCTCTGGATCCTGGACCGCATAGGCCGGATGCAGACGTACTTGAATGACTACGATGCGGCCGAACAGACACTTCGTGGCGCTTTGCAGCAGGATTCGACACGGTTGTTCTCCAAACTGTATTTGTCCAGAGTGTTCTATCTGCAAGGGAGATTCAACGATGCTCTACCCTGGGCACAGGCGGCCTACCGGCAGGACAGCGTCACGGTCACTGTCGGGCGCAACCTTGGTTACCTTTACAGTTATCAGGGCGAGTTCGGGCAGGCAATTGATTACGCAGAAAGCGCCTTGGCCAGGGATAGTTCGTTCTACAGCCACAATCTTCTTGGCTGGGTCTTAGCCGCCGGTGATATGGACAACGAGCGCGCCATCGATCTGGCCAACTACGCCGTCGCCAACCCACCTCTCAATGATCCGTTCGATCGATGGGCCACCGATTATTTGTTTGTCCCACTGCCTCAACACACCCTGGGTGTCGCTTACATGAATAAGGGTGATTTCAAGATTGCTTTGGAGAATCTTGAACAAGCCGCGCGGATTCGTCCGAACGACCAACGAGTTGCGGACGATCTGCGGGAGTGCCGGTCCAGACTGGGAAGCTAATCCACATCCGCACATGCACCCATAGCTCATCGAGCACGATCCACGATCTATGCGCATGACAGCGTTCCATGCAAGTAAAACTTGACAACGAGTACCTCACGGTTGCATCTCATAGCAGGTTAGCTGAGTAGCATCGATATGTTGTGTGGTGACAAGAGAGGTGTTGTTGAAACTGAAGGTCACACGTTCATGTAGGCGGCACGGCGCCAGGTGGGTTTGTCTTCTGCTGCTGCCGATTCTTCCGGCTATCTTTCCGGTAGAAAGTACGGCGGCGGTCAGCCTGAAGGGAACGCTTACCACTGAGTTTTATGGACGCACAACCGCCGGTAGTGAACATTTCAGACCGTATCAGTCGCTCCGGGCTCAGATGCGCTTACACGACAGCCGCCATGGGAGTATTGCGTTCAAAACATACTCACGCTGGACGACCGATATCCTTGATGCCGGTCCCGATGATCCGCAGTTCTTTGTATATGATGCATACTTACGCTATCAGACCCCGCGCAGAGTCGCGGAGCTGTCGGTAGGACGGCAGTTTGTCTTCAGCGGTGCAGGAAGTGACTTGCTGGACGGCGTCCGGCTGCGAATAGGGCCCTATCGAAAGGCAAAGCTGGAACTGTTGGCTGGTAGTTCGGTGGATCGGCTCGATCCGGAGACCGTTCGCTCACTTGCAGACTTCTTGGTGATGGGTGGGCGGCTCTCGTACAAACCTATCGCTGCCTTGCCGCTGGGATTAAGTTGGCACCGGCGTGAGAACGACGGAGTGTTATCCTTTCATCGCCTCGGCCTGGACGGCAGTTATTCATGGCGACAATTTCGCATGTATGGACGCTTAGCTCGCAACATGATCGACGAGAGCTTCGCCACCGTCCTGTTTCGCACCGGCTATCGCAATCGTCCCTGGCAGTTCTCGGCGGAGTATCTCTATCGCGAACCATCGGTGTCAGCCAATTCGGTTTTCAGTCTGATAGAGGCGCGCTCGTGGCGTCAGTTGCGTCTGACGGGACAACGGTCGCTGCCCCGGCGTCTGAGGCTGAACAGTCAACTTCAGGTCGGGCTGTTTGAAGACTCGGAGACCTGGCGGTTTGGTGTCGGGCTATCCACCGCTGTCTGGCGGGTCGATTGGTTTCATCAAAGCGGACGAGGTGGCGACAACAATTCATTGCGTGGGTCCATCAGGTCCAATCCTGTCCACGGCTGGACGCTATACGGCAGCGCTTCACTGGGTCGCTATCGTGTTCAGGAGCAACAGCAGGATCACAGTGACGCCCACGCCATCAGTGTCGGAGCATCGCGGCGTGTAGCGGGGTGCTACGATTTGAGGGTAGAGGCGCAACTTCTTCGCAACGCGGTTCAAAGCAACGATACCAGACTATACCTGCGCCTCAGCCGCGGCTTTGCCGTTGGTGCCGAAGGGGGAAACTGATCTGATGAGACACGTATACATTTTTCTTGCGGCTCTTGCGACAACCTGCGGAATCGTCTGGGCGGCGGGGATTGTGCCCGAAGCGCGATTGGTGGTGCCGGAAAGTGATCTGTTGTTCTCCCACGATCTTCATGTGACCGACCAGGAGATCGAGTGCGCTGACTGCCACATAGACATAGAATCCAGCCAACAAGCCGGCGACAAAAACCTGCCCACGATGGACGAATGCAGCGCCTGTCACGATGTTGAGGACGAGGAAAACTGTTATCAATGTCATCGACACCCGGACGAGCCTGAGGAATTGGTCAACCCGGAACGTCCAATACTGTTTAATCATGCAAAGCATATCGGCGCCGGGACGGCATGTGCCTACTGTCACGCCGGAGTCTCAACCAGTGAGCGATCCAGCCAGGCCCACCTGCCGAAGATGGCTCTCTGCATGGAATGTCATAATGGCACCAAGGCGGACGACGATTGCGCCCTCTGCCATGGCGCTCTAATCACTTTGGCCGACATACATCCCGACGACTGGCGACACCGGCACGGTGATCGAGCCGCTCTCGAAACCAGTTGGTGCGTTGGCTGTCACCAGCATGAGACGGCCTGTTTGCAATGCCACCGTGGTGACAACCTCACCGGCCATATTCACGATCTGAATTACTTTTTTACTCACGGATTGGATGCGCAAAGCCGACAGACCGAGTGCGGACGATGTCACAACACACGAAGTTTCTGCAACGGCTGCCACGAAAGCGAACGTCGCATGCCGCTGAGACATTCGACGTTGTCGTGGACGATGGAACATGGCGCAGCGGCCCGAGCCGATGTTGAAAACTGCGCCGCCTGTCACGACTCGAACGACCCAACCTGCGCTCGCGGCGGTTGTCATTCGGATTTCGATGGTGTGCGCGGAACCGATGCGGCCATTCACGATCCGGGATCGGCTCGCTTCGATGATGAACACGGTCCGTGGCATGATGACCGCGGATATTTCTGCTATCAATGCCACACCAGCACCGACGAACGCGGACTTGGCTTCTGTGGGTACTGCCATGACTGATATGGTTTTCCATCGTTCGCTCAGAACCGGCCACTACCGCAAGAATGTAGCCTGGGTACTTGGCCTTTGGCTGATGGTGTGCATCACACTTTTGTGCGGTTGCAGTGATCAAAAAACCACGTCTACACTGCCCGGCACCCATCCCGGTGCCTGGATGGACAAGAGTTCGTCTGACTTTCACGGTCGCGTAGTGACAGCCGGCAGTTCAGAGAGTTGTCGAGAATGTCATGGTGCCGACTTTGACGGTGGCGAGGTGCAGGTGTCGTGCATCGATTGTCATATCGAGAAAGGTGCCTGCGTTACCTGTCACGGAGGCCGAGACAACGCTACCGGGGCGCCACCGACGGGTCTGCACGGGGAGATATACGACACAACGATTGCCGTCGGCGCCCACACCGAGCACCTGACGGCGTCGGATATTGCGACCGCCGTGAGTTGTGACGCCTGCCACCTGGTGCCGGTGGTGGCATCCGACAGTGGACATCTCGGGATTGACTCGATCGCCGAAATAATCTGGCACGGCATCAGCGATGCCGGGACGGCCGTGTGGGACCGTGAGAGCCGGACCTGCCGGAACACCTATTGCCATGGTGATTTTTCAGGCGGCAACGCCGGCAACGCGCCGCTATGGACAGCTACCGGACAGGCCGAGTGTGGAAGTTGCCACGATGACGGCGCGAATCCGCAGCGCCTCGGTTGGAAACACGCTTTTCATGTCGGAACGGTTGGGCTTGGTTGCGTTGAGTGTCATGCCACCGTAATTGATACCGCGCTACAGATCACGAATCTAAATCTGCATGTCAACGGAGTCGTCGATACGCTGACAAGGGACACCACCGTTTGCAATGTTTGCCATGGTGCCGGTGTTGATGCGTGTACCGCCTGTCATGGAGGTGTTGATAATGCCACCGGCGCGCCGCCCACCGGACTTGAAGGAGAGAGTGCGACAACCGACCTGGCCGTGGGTGCGCACACCGCGCATCTCGAAGACGGTGAGATTGCGGCGGCATTCGAGTGTGGAAGCTGCCATAACGTTCCGACCAACGTTCAGGATTTGGGCCATCTCGGTGCTGATTCGGTGGCCGAGATCAATTTCGGCGGAATCGCCGGCGGGCAATCGGTGTGGGGTCGGGCTGCGGCCACCTGCGAGCAAACGTACTGCCATGGTAGTTTCTCAGGCGGTGACCCTTCCAACGCTCCCGTCTGGACGTCCGGTGGTCAGGCCGACTGCGGTTCATGTCATGACGTCGGCGTCGATCCAGGGAAGATCGGCGGTATCCATGAGTTTCATATTACATCAGCCGGTTTCACCTGCGGTGATTGCCATGCCCGCGTGGCCGACAGACTGGGCAACATTATCGATATTACTCTGCACGTCAACGGGGAGGTCGACCTGCTGACACTCGATCACGACGCCTGCAACGTATGCCACGAACAGGGCACCGCCCATTGCACAGATTGCCACGGCGGCGACGACAACCAAACCGGCGCGCCACCTTCGGGTATCGAGGGGGAAACGGCCACGACCGATCTTGCAGTGGGGGCGCATACCGCGCACGTCGAGAGCAGCACGCTGGCCGGTGCCATCGAATGCGATGAGTGTCATGTGACACCGGCCGCGGCGGTCGATCCGGATCATTTTGGAATCGACTCGGTGGCCGAGATCACTTGGGGCGCCACGGCCGGTGATCAGTCGATATGGGACCGGGTAAATGCGACCTGTGAGCAGACCTATTGTCATGGCAACTTCAACGGCGGTATTGTTGGCAATGTGCCTGTCTGGACATCGTCCGACCCGGCCTCCTGCGGTTCGTGCCACGATGTCGGTGCGCAACCTTCCGACTTGCGCTGGAAACACCAGTTCCATGTCGAGGTTGCTTCGCTAAAATGCGGCGATTGCCATGCATCCGTCGTGGACACACTGCTGAATATCACCGATCCATCTCTGCATGTGAACGGTATCATCGATACCTTGACGCGAGACGTGGTAGTCTGTAGTAGTTGCCACGGTGGTGGTTCCGGTACTTGCACTTTGTGCCACGGCGGCGCTGATAACCAAACGGGCGCTCCGCCGTTGGGCATAAGTGGCGAAACAGCAACCTCTCAATTGGCCGTCGGTGCCCACACGATTCATTTGGATGGTGGTCCTATGGCTGTTGGATTTAGTTGTACCGAGTGTCATGTCACGCCGCTTGCATGGGACGATCCCGAGCATTTCGGACCGGACGGCATCGCCGAGGTTACTTTCGGACCTCTCGCCGGGCCGAACGCTACGTGGAGCCGCGACGATTCAAGCTGCGCCGACACTTACTGCCATGGAGATTTCCCGGGCGGCAACAACAGCCAGTCTCCTCCCTGGACCGAGTCCGGCATAGACCTATGCGGCAGTTGTCATGACTTCGGAGCCCATCCGGCACGTTTATCCGGACGACACGAAAAGCACGTTGTGGACAAGGATGTCGAATGTTACCAGTGTCACTCGACCACAGTAGATGCCTCTCTCAACCTCGTTGAAAAATGGGTGCATGTCGATGGTGAGAATACGATCAGCTTTTCATCCGGTCAGGGCGTCTGGGCCAACGGTGAGTGCACCAACACCGGATGTCACGGCAGAGAAAGCTGGTAGGCTTCGGCCGGTTTGAGAATGTTCAGCCTATGAAGCCGACAGGTCTGAAGATGTTCAAGCCTACTCCCGAGAATTTTGACTCCGACCGCGCTTGTAATAGGCAGCGTCAAGGGTATCACCGAACCAACCGTCAAAGCCACCTTCGAGTATCTTGGTATCCGGGTGTCCGGCCAGCCAGATGTCCCAGGGCGCATTAAAAAACTGCTCGGAGAGAATCATGCGTCCGGCGAATTGACCGGCCACACCCCACAACACGCAGGAGCACCCGAAACCGGCTTCACCGATATTAGATGGATACCATATAGTCTCGGTCTCATAATCGTAGAGCACGAACAGGAAGTCGTAAGTCCATCCACTGGCCGAAAAAGTGAGGACCTGACCGTCGATTTCGCGGCTGTACACGACAGCCTCTTCTTGGAGTGGTCAGTAGGTTGCCGCGACGTACACCGAGTCAAAGGAATCATCGACCACTTCAATCCCGATCAGGGAGTGCCAGGGATAAGCCCGCGTATCGCCGTTGATGGTAGTTCCCAGAACCATGAAGGTGTCGTCTGCGTTGGGGAATCCACTGTCGGCAGCGGTGAGGAACTCCGGGTTGATTATCGGCCGAATGGAATGCGGTCCCAAGCCGAAATTAAAGTGGGTACGTTCGAAACCATAAAAGTGCACGGCATAACTTATGTCCCACTGCTTCCCGGTGATGTCGGTCAAAATGACGGTGTCGCCGGGTGGTACGATCAACGGCGGACAATCCGGCGGCGCCGGTCCTGCGGTGAACATGAAGTCGACCAGGAAAACCAGGTCGGAGATGTCTATGTCCCCCGACAATTGCATATCGGCCTCGTCGGTGCACAAAGGAGCCGGTCCGCCGGTGAACATGAAGTCGACCAGGTAGACGAGATCGGATATATCGACAGCTTCTGAAGGGTCACTATCAACATTGCCTGTGCTCTCAATACAGCACTCGTACTCGACCACGTAAGCATCGGTGTGGCTGGCCGCTGATTCCCATTTGCCGCCTGCCGACCCCACAATCTGCAAGTAGTCATAAGATCCTGACGGCCACGGGTGGGGTACATTCCAGTTATCGTAGGACCAGGCCTCGCCGTTAAGCCAGACCCATTTTCCTTCAATCAGTACATCAAACCCGCCCATCCAGGCCGTGTCGCTCTCGGAAAGGAGCGCGGCCACTTCGGCCTGCTCAGCGGCACTGGTGATAATGGCCAGATAACCTCCGTGATTTTCAGCCGAGTCCCGCGCCGCGAACCAACTTATCGGTTCGTCCGTACCGAAAACTTCGAATCGTGGATTAATCGACTCTGCGTTTAAGTCCGCGTTCGAGAATACAAGGATGCCTGCAAGAAGAACAAGAAACAGAATGCCCTGCGCGCTGGTGTCTTGTCTTGAGCTCATGAGGCTAAGACCTCCGGTGATGGTTTTGCAACGCCCGCTCCAATCGGGACATCGCCCCTGTTACGCGCAAAGATGGTACGCTGGCCGGCAGCGGGCGTTTGAGAGCCCCGATTCAAGGGCTGGGTGGAGCTTTAGGCAGGGACAACGGTGGATGATGCCGGAAGAACGTCTTCTAACTCACTGAACAAAGTATCGAGTTCCGACAGGAATCGTTCTCTCTGCTCTTCACTGAATTGCTGGGCAAGAGTGCGGTAGTAGTCTATCCCGGTAACTAGGTTCCGTTTGAACTCCTTGAAGCACTTGACCGTTTTGTCGGCCAATTCCTCTGATGTTTTCTGAGCTTCCCGGCGGAGGTAATCAACGTAGATTGTCAGTTCGTTGATGAACATGTGGGGGCGGTCGGAGTTGTTGAGTATGGATAAGCGTCCGTAGATATGGCTGACCATCTCGTCCAGGGATGCGACTTTGGAGAAGTGCGCAATGTTGGGGCCGCTGCAGACAGCCGGGCTGGCTTTGGGGTCTATCCCAAGTTTCAAAGCCACGCCGCCGCCAACGTCATGACAGATGCAGGATTTGACCAGTACCTTTTCCCTCATGGTGTTCAATTGCTCGGCCGATTGGATGGTCCCTGAAAGCTGCCGCAGCTTCCTAAGCTGATAGAGCCTGGATGCCCGGCAGATCGGGACATCGTTGAATTCGGTATCGGCAGCCAGATAGCCTTTCGGACACATACTACCGGGTTTGCCGGTATCAATCCGCTCTTGGTGAAACTCTTCACTGCCACAGTTGCGCAATATCCAGAAGGGTACGCCAAGCGGTGAGCGGTCACTCAGGTACACATCGTTTTTGTCGGCTGACGACAGTTTTCCCAGGTGAACATCGTCTACATTTGTTACTTCCGGGACCAACAAGAAGGGTGTTCCCCAGCCGGTACCGTCGACCTGTAGGTGTCCAAGGAGGAAACTGTTTTCATCGGCGGTGCCAATGCCGCCCTGCACCGTGACACGAACCTGGTGGGGCGCTTGAATCTGGGGTCGTCCTATCGCGGCCAGCGCCCGGTTGTATACTTCGTGATGATCGTTGATCAGTTCTGTCCTCTGGCGCCTGAACTCATCCAGAATGGGTCCCAACAGGTGTCCTTCGGTGGGAAAGGCGTGACCGCCACAATTGAGACCAGATTCGATTCTGAACTCAGAGACCCACAGTCCTCTCTTGGCCAGATAGCGACCTTGAACTATGGCCGAGCGGAAATCGCTCACCTTCAGAACGATTCTTTTGCGAAGCATGCCGTGGTGATCCGGGAGGAAATCGTCGAATTTGGCCAGATAACTATAGAGACGTCGGTTTATTCCGGCTGAGAATACTATAGATGACTGCAAGTTACTCCTGGCGTAACCTCTGAGAGCGGCCATGGCATCGGCAGACTCAGGCGGTAGTTTTTTCCCGCCGTAGTATATATCGCGGTCCAACTTGGTCATAATATTCACATCGATACTGCCCGGAACCGCCTGGCTGCGCAGAGCATTCTGCAGTTTGGTTTTCGCCGCCGGGTTCGACACGGTGAGCATGTTCTGGTAGGATCGCTTCAGCGGCGCGTCAGGCAGCATCTCAAAGTAACGGGTAATCTCGCTGCCGGGCTCAAAAGGCGAGGACTGCAAGGCCTTAACCTGACCACAAACCACCTCACCCAGTAGCTCCAGGTAGGCGGTGATACGGTTGGCGCGAGCATCTTCGTTACTGTCAGGTATGGCCACATAAGGCAGGCCCAGCCTTTTACAATGGAATTGCCGCATCTGCTCGATGAGAACATCATCGACCAGCGAAACCACAGACGAGATACCGTATTTCGCAACTTTGAGGGGAGTGTCAATACTGAAACCGGTACCCATCACCGGTATGTGGAACAGGTGCGGGCTCTTCTTTGGATCTTTCACAGCGCCAGTATGGTTAACAAGAGCGAAAATGTCAAACATTAATGCACATTAACACAACCGGAGTCCCTTACCGTTTGCCCCCCGGGATTGCCTTTATACTGTCCTGTCCATGTTGTTGCCGGGTGATTTTGTGAGCGCTCGGCACCGTAGACCCTGGTGGCATACTCTTGTTCTGTGGTGTCGGGTACTGGACTTGCCCAAGGCGTGGTTGTGATCCGGCACCTAAGGGCTTGTTGATAAACCCTCAATACCACAAGGTGAAGTGCCACGCGATGAAGGTGCTGTCAGGTGACTCGCCTGACAGCCATTGGTTTGGACGGCAGGTACCGGGTGGGGTCGCCCAACACCACCTGTGAGCCAGGCCTCTTTCAACAAGCCCCTAACTCCATGTTGGTCGGCAGTGGCGGGCCACACCAATCCCGCGTTCCGCGGGATAGGCAAGACCCACTGCAACGGGCTGGAGAGACTTTTCAACAAGCACGGTGGTGATGGCCTATCATCGATTATGAGTCTTGGAGTAAGGCAGCTGACGGCTGTCATCGATTATCCCACCACGAGCCGAACACCCTTGCCGTGGATACCCAGTATCTCCACTCTGGGGTCGTCTTTGAGATGCTTGCGCAGCTTCGAGATAAAGACATCCATAGAACGCCCGGCAAAGTAGCCGTCATCGTTCCAAATCTGTTTTAGTGCATCCTCGCGGCGAACCGTGCGGTTGACGCTTTGACACAATAGGCGGAGCAGGTCGGCTTCGCGTGGCGTCAGCTTACGCTGCTGCTCGTTGCGCGTCAACAATTGTCGTGGGTAGTCAAACGAGTAGCTGCCGATTTCGAAACTGGTCGGTGATTCGGCCTCGGTCGGTTTCCGCCTGCGTCGCATCACCGCCTGAATACGCAGCATAAGTTCCTCGATACTGAACGGCTTGGTGACGTAATCGTCGCATCCGGCTTTGAATCCTTGAATCTTGTCTTCTTTCATGGCCTTGGCTGTCAGAAAAATCAGCGGAATCTCGGAGTCGGTCCTACGAACATCCTCGGCGAATGAAAAGCCGTCTTTGCGGGGCATCATGATATCGACAAGACAAATATCAAACTCGTTCGCCTTGAATGCCTGGGAACCCTGGACGCCATCGGTACAGAGGGTAACCGTGAAACCCTGCATCTGCAAATGCTCCTGCAGCACCGCACCCAGGCTGGCGTCATCCTCAAGTAGGAGAACTCTGTGTCCGCTCATACTGATTCCCTATCCGGTCAGGCTCGACGCTTGAAAGGTCGCCTCCACTCTGGTTCCTTCGCCGGGTCGACTGTGTATCGACACCGTACCGCCGTGCGCTTCAACCATCATTTTGACATAGCTAAGGCCAAGTCCGAATCCCTTTACGTCGTGAACGTTGCCATGAGAGACGCGAAAGTACTTATCGAAGGCCCGACGGCAATCGTCCTGATGCATGCCGATACCGTTATCGGTCACGGCCATCGCCAGGACGCCGTTGTCGTCACTGGTGCTCACGCGAATCCGCGGTGACTCCGGCGTATACTTGGATGCGTTGTCGAGAAGGTTGTGGACCACGTTGCCCAGATGGACAGGGTCGGCCGTCAGGGTGTGTTGTTCGGCTCTGAGATCACACTCGACCGTGCCCTGCCGATTCTCAATGTGTAGTGCCACAGTGTCGACAGCGTTTTTGATCAATTCATGAAGATCGACGGACTCGAGTTTGAGCTCATAGTCGCCCTCTTCGAGTACCGCCATTTGCAGGATCTTGTCTGTCTGATTCCTCATACGTTGTGTTTCGCCGAGAATCATGTCGTTAAACTGCCGCACGCGGTCCTTGTTTTCGATGACGTCATGACGGGCCACCGCTTCGGCTGCCAGCCGGATGGTGGCTATGGGAGTTTTGAACTCATGCGTCATGTTGTTGATGAAGTCCACCAGAAGGGTTGCGAAGCGACGCTGTGACAGAATCGTTCGGATAGTATAGGCAAAACAGCCTACCACGATCAGCATCAACAGCGTCGTGGGAAGAACCATCGGAACCATTTGTTGATACAAGTATGCAGTGCGCTGCGGGAAGTAAACCACCAGGTCGGCCGGCTCCCCGAAAGGATCGTGGGGGAAAAGAGGTGATCTGAGTGTCGAGGCTATGAGTTGATCGCGGTATTCGGTCGACTTTGCCATGGCCAGTGAATCGGCGCGAGTCAAGACGCCGTAGGCCACCTCAAGGTCCAGCCCTGCCTCTTTGAGACTCAAAGCCAGCACCGAATCAAGCTCCGACTCGTTCAGCCGTTCCTTTATAGGTTTCCGTTCGGCAATATCCAACCCATCCAGTACCGACATCACCATGCGCACGCGTGTGCTGTCGTTCTTGCGTTTGAAGAACTCGCCACCAACGAGGTTTTCATGCATGTACATGACGGTTGTGCCGGAATCACCTACGTATTGCCAATTATAGTTGGTGAACGCTTCCTCATCACTTATCAAAGGCACATCGTAACTACCTACCTCGCGAAAAGTATCGACCAGAACACGGGCCTCACCGGTGGAGGGATCGATCATTTGTAGTTTGACATGCTGGGGGCGGGGGACGCGATATCGGATAGCTTCGTTTTCGAACCAGAGGATCGGATCGGCGGAATCAGTCCGGGCGGTAAAGATCTCCGTACCGATCTCAATCGAGTCGCACAGTGAGTCTTTGATGCCAATCGACAGTATGGATGCGGTAGCGTCGATGTGCTTCTCCTGATCGGATATCAGGGCGATAGCCATCATCTCGTTCGCGGTCAGTCTTTGCGAGGCGTCGCTCAAGGCGGCCATAACGTTGCGATGAAAAGCCTGCTCCTTGGAGTCGAAGGCGCTCTTGAGCAGATAGGCCTGCACCGTAACCAGCCCCGACAGAGCCGCCACGATTGTGACTACAATCAAACTCACTGTTTTTTTCTTCAGTGCCATGTGTCTAATATACGCAGGTGTGGTTATCTGCCAACAGCCATTAACATTTCTTAACTTTCGCTAACAGTGATTAACTACACCGGTTAGCCTGACTACCGTAAGTTAGAGCCAGATCAAAGAAGTTTGCAACAAGTGTTACCAAAGGAGTTTTCAATGAGAGTTCGCGCTCTGCCACTGCTGATCGCCGCCACCCTGTGTTTGTGCATGGGGTTTTTCGGTGCCCCGACTGCGAACAGTCAAACCAAATCAGTCTCGTTCAGCGCCGATGACGCCTTTTTTCTGCCGGGTCTGGGGGCCGTGATTATGACCGACGGCAAAAACCTCAAGATCGATATGATGCCAACAGGCGAGAATATTCCGAAAGAGTTTCGCAAGGTTGACCTGAAAGAGGGAGACCGAATACTGATGATGAACGGCAAGCGGCTGAAGGCCATTGCCGACCTGCGCACCAATTACGATGCACTCAAGGCCGGAGAAACAGTGGAGTTCGGAATCAAGCGAGGCAAGGACATGCAGATCGTCTCATTCCCTAAACCGGAAGATCAACAGCAGGGAGGTGGGCATCGGGTTATGATGATGACGTCCGACGGAACTCCGCCGGAAGGTAAAGGCGAAGGTGGCAGCTTTACCAAGACTATGACAATGAACGGTGACGAAAAGGGTCCCCAGATTACAAAAGTGGAAACGATTAACTCCGGCGATGGGCCGGACCCGATCCTGGCTATGGAAGCCGGAGTCCTTTTCATTGAGAAGGACGGTGGTGTCGATGTGATGATGGTTATCGGCAATGCTCAGACGGAGCTGACCGGCGACCCGCTCAAGGAAGGGGATCGACTGGTATCCTGCCAGGGTGAAGCGGTGTCCGATGGCGAAGCATTCCGCAAACAGTTTGAATCAATCAAAGTCGGGACCAAGGTGACGCTCGTATACATGCGCGATGGAGGTGAGCATACGGTGTCGTTTGCCAAGGCAAAAAACCAGCCCATGATGATGAAGAAGTCCGGGTAGTGTTATTATGAAGACGCTAAAGTCATACATGCTGCTCGCCGGTTGGCTGGTCCTGATCTGTGTTGGGTCGGTGGCCGCTCAGTCTTCCAATCCCTTCAACCAACGTGATGATACCTATCGCTTGCTGGGTTTGAAGCGTTCGCGGCAGGCCTTCGAGACAGCCAGCACCGAGTTTGAGCGGCAGCAACAGTTGTTCCAAAAAGGTCTCATCACACAACTCGAATTCGATAGGGCCCGAGCCGTCTTCACCGATGCCGAGGTGAATTATCAACAGTCACTGCTGGCCGTTCTGTTTGAGAAACAGTACGTGACCGTTAAGGGAGCGGTAAAGTACCAGGCGTCCGACGGTTCCAAGCATGTGCGGTTGACGCTGGCCAATGCTTCCGGCGGATCAGCTGAGTTCGAGAAACTTCTCAGTGTCGACGACGCTCTATTTCGCTCGCTGCAGCCGGATGTCGTTAACAATGTTTACGTGTCCATCCTCAACGGAGTGGGCGCCATAATCAGTCAACCCTATGAAGCGAAGATCGACCAACTCGTGCACGGTCAGCCGACCGAATTGGATTTCGCATTGCTTGAGGACCTCGACGCCGTTACGGTATCAATGATCTATGCCAACGGCGCCATGCGTGAAATGAAAATATATCTTCAGAAGGATGCGTCGGTCGACCGCGTCTTGGTGCAGTCGGAACAGTTTTCACAAGAGGTGGAGCTTGGGAGCTCCTCATCGTTCGATCTGACACTGGAGTCGTTCTCCGGTAGCAGTAATACCTTTAGCCTGGAGGTGGTCAATCTTCCGCGCGAGATCGGACGCTACTTTAAGGCGCCGACCGGTTCCGTGCGTCTCAGCCAGGTGAAGTTTACTGAGAGCGCACGCACCAAACGAGCCGCACTGAAAGTGGAGCTGCCCGACCGTCCCAGCGCCAACGTGCCCATGGACACGCCTATACCCTTCTTTGTATTGATATTGCCGAGGGACCATGCGCGCGACATAGGCGACCTGCAATCACGACGATGGACCGAGGACGAGATCAAGGCGCTGGATGTCGGTTACGTAAGGCTCGATCTGGTGACCCGGGGGGTGGGTGAACTAATGGTACGTTTGCCTCAACTCTATCACGCTATCGACCCAGATGAAACTGCACAAATGAAACTAGAGGTGTTCAACGAAGGCAGTCATAGCATCAACAACATTGAATTCAAGGTCGACCTGCCGTTGAACTGGACCAAATCAATCGAACCGTCCAGCGTGTCATCCCTGGAAATCGGCCGTGATGCGCCGGTCGAGTTGACCTTCACACCGCCGGCCGACATCGCACCCGGCAAGTATGAAGTGAGGTTGCGCACCAGCGGTATGTCCAACGGTCAACCTATCTCTTCTGAAGATAAGATCATAATCGTTGAAGTGCGTGCCGAAACCAACGTCATCGGTACCGTGGCCATCGTGACACTGCTTTTGACCCTGGTCGGTGGAATCGTAGTGTATGGAACGCGCCTATCCAAAAAATAATGAACCTAAACATAGAGATGATTCCCATGAGTGATAAACTTCCCATAAACCCGCAACCTCGTCTTGAGGCGGTGAACCTGACCAAGCGATATGAGGACGGCTTGCTGGCCCTCGATCATGTCAGCTTCAGCGTGCAACCGGGCCAGGTGTTTGCCATGTTGGGCGGCAACGGAGCCGGCAAGACGACCACCATAAACCTGTTCCTCAACCTGATAGAACCCACTTCCGGCGAGGCGCGCATCAACGGCGTGGTGTCTCACCAGGAACCACTGCGGGCCAAGGAGCAGGTCGCCTTCGTCAGCGAAAACGTCATGCTCTATCCCAATTTCACTGCTCTGCAGAATCTGGATTTCTTCGCCCAACTGGGTGGTAAGACCGAGTATACCAGGGACGATTACCGCGACGTGTTGCGTCGCGTAGGTTTGGATGAATCCGTGCACGACAAAAGGTTGAAAGGGTTCTCCAAGGGGATGCGTCAGAAGTGCGGAATCGCTATCGCCATTCTCAAGGACGCACCGGCCATATTGCTGGACGAGCCCACATCCGGACTGGACCCCAAAGCCGGGCACGATTTCATACGTCTTCTGGAGAATCTCCGCGATGAAGGCAAAGCAATCCTGATGTCGACGCACGACATTTTTCGCGCCAAAGAGATCGCCGATGTTATTGCAATCATGAACGAGGGTCGCCTCATCATGCAGGAGGCCGCCGCTGCCATGGTCGGGCATAACCTGGAAGATGTATACATGCAATACATCGCCGGTCGACAAGCCCAGTTGCAAAACTGAGGTGGAGGTCAGCTATGTTACGAGTAATTATTGACAAAGAGATGCGCGAAATGATCGGCTCAACTAAGTTCGCCCTGACCTTCGCCGTTTGTGCCATCCTGATTGTGTTGTCGTTCTACATAGGAGCGGCCAACTACAAAGTTTCAGTCGACCATTACCAGGCGGCCAAGGCGGAGAATCTGCAACAGTTGGAGGGCGTCACCGATTGGCTGATGGTGCGCCAAAACAGAATTTTCCTGCCGCCGCAACCATTGGCCGCCTTAGTCACGGGAGTATCCAATGACATCGGGCGAACCACCGAGGTAGAGGCCAGGGGAGAGTTGGCGTCGCACGACAGTCGTTTCAACGAAGAACCTATCTTCGCCGTCTTCCGTTTTCTCGATCTAAGTTTCATATTCACCGTTGTATTGTCGTTGTTCGCGATCTTGTTGGGCTACGATGCGATAAGCGGCGAGAAGGAACGAGGGACCCTAAAACTGGCGCTGGCCAACGCCGTGCCACGCTCTACATTGATAATGGGTAAACTGCTCGGCTCGTTTGCCGCCCTCTCGGTGTCGTTACTGGTTGCGCTCGGCATCGGCTGCCTGCTGCTGCCGCTGATGGGCGTGCCGATGGCGGCGGCCGACTGGTGGCGTCTGGGGTTGATCATTCTGACCGGTATGCTCTACTTTGGTGTCTTTTTGACCATATCGATGTTTATCTCGACAACTACCCAACGTACATCCAGCTCGTTCTTACTCCTGCTGGTGGTGTGGATAGTCGGCGTGTTGATAATTCCGCGCGCCTCGGTGTTGCTGGCCGGTCGGGCCGTTGACGTTCCCTCAGTCGATGAGGTAGGCGCCAAAAAAGCGTCGTATGCATCGCAGTTGTGGAAGGATTTCCGGCACGGCATGGCTTCTTTCAAAGGTCCGGAAACGCAGGATGTTGAGCAGATGATGAATGTGTTCAATAAGTACATGGACAGCCTGACCGCCATCCGTGATGAAAAAATGAACCTGTACACGGCTCAACTCAACGAAGAACGTTACAACCGGCAAAAAGTGCAGCAGGCGGTTGCCTTCAACCTGGCTCGGCTGTCGCCGGTCGCGTCGTTAACGTTGGCCACCGAAGAGTTGTCAGGTACATCGCTTGGGCTAAAGAACAGGTACTACGATCAGGCGATGGCCTATCAGAAAATCTATGCGGCCTTTCTCAAAGAAAAAACAGGAATGAATGTCGGCGGCCGCATGATGGTGTTCAAAGTGAAAATGGACGGTGAAGAGGAGGAGGAAGAGCCGATAGATCCAAACGAGCTCCCTGCCTTTGTCTACGAGCCGCCGTCGGTACCGGACAGCCTGCAAGCAGCCACCGGTGACATGGGACTGTTGGGTTTGCTGAACATTCTGTTCTTTGCCGCCTCCTTTGTTGCCTTCAGACGGTACGACGCCAGATAACCAGTGAAGGGAAGACAAAACATGTTTACAACTTTGGTTCGAAAAGAACTGCGCGCCGTGATACTGAGTCCCAAGTTCGCTGCTACCTTTGCCGTATTGTCGGTGCTGCTCTTGCTGAGTGTCTACATCGGCATCCAGGAATATCGGGAGGGGGTCAAGCAATATGAAACAGCCACCAATCTTTCGGATCAACGGATTCTGGAACAGACATCGTGGCACAATCTGTACGACAAGGGCTACCGCTCCGTGGACCCGATGCAGGTGTTTGTCTCCGGGCTGGGCTACGACGTCGGTCGCTGGTCGGAAGTAAGCGCCGACAATTCGGTCAAACTGCGCAACTCGGCCTACTCGGACGACCCGGTGTTTGCGGTCTTCAGATTCGTCGACTTTGCCTTCATCGTGCAAGTCGTATTTGCGCTGTTCGCAATCCTGTTTACCTACGACGCCGTCAACGGCGAGCGTGAACAGGGAACCCTTCGGATGGTTTTCGCCAACGCCGTTCCACGCACCCAGTATCTGGTAGCCAAGTGTGTCGGCACCTGGTTGGGCTTGGTCGTGCCGGTATGCATTCCGATATTGCTGAGCCTGCTCCTGGTCATGATGTTCAAGATACCTCTGACCGGCGCCGATTGGAGTAAGGTCGTCCTGTTGGTCGGCATCTCAATCTTGTACATCTCACTGTTCATCGTGATGGGTGTTTTCATCTCTTCGCTGACCAGGCGTTCCAGTTCTTCGTTCCTGTTATCGTTGGTCGTGTGGGTCGTCCTGGTGCTGATCATCCCTCGGGCCTCGGTGATGGCGGCCGGGCAAGTCGTCCATGTGCCGCAACGGGCGGAGATCGAAGGTCAGCGAGACGGTTATGCCCAGGATCGATGGACCCAGTTCTACGCCGATATGGAAAAGCGACTCCTGGATAACGCCAGGATAGATGAAGATCAGGCGACGATAGGTGATGATGAATTCGATGAAGAGGCGATGTGGGCGCGGATGAAGGAGGAAGATGCGGCTCGAAAGCTCGTTCAGACTGAGATCGAAGAATACGAGGCTCGTCTGTTGGAAGACTGGCGGCACAGGAAGGAAACACAGCAGAAGCTGGGCCTGTCGCTCTCTCGGTTTTCACCGGCCTCGGCTTATCAGCTAGCTGCTATGACTCTGGCCGGAACTGATATATCGATGAAACCCCGTTACGAGAGCGCCCTGAACCAATACCGCAACGAGTTCAATAGCTACGTCGAAGAGAATCAATCGGAGTCCGGCCAGGTCGGGGGAGTCATGATTCAGATCGGTTGTGAGGAAGGGGTCAAGGTCGGCACTTCTCGCGAAAACGACGGCCTCGACCTGTCCGGCCGACCGACCTTCACGCCACCCGCCCAGCCCTTGTCCGAGGTCGTCCAACCGGTCGTGACCGATGTTGGTCTGCTGGCATTCGGGATCATGTTCAGTTTTGTCGGAGCCTTCGTGTCGTTCCGTCGCAATGACCTTAGATAACACAATCCTAACCATATAGTAAAAAGGCTCGCCGTGGCATGGTGTCCACGGCGAGCTTCTTTGTTTGGTGTCGCGTGTTGAACGCTCAGGTTTACGACAGCTACCTTACGTTTGGAACAGATACTGCAGTTTCATGAAGAACTGCCTCTGCGATTGCTTCCACTGTGTCCTGTCGTCGTTCACGTTTGAGAATTCACTGTAATCAAAGGTCGAGCCGAGATAGAAGACCGAAAACGGACTTAGCCGGTACGTCAAAAGTGGGTCTATGTCCCAATGACGATAGAAATCGTCGTACTGTACCACCAAGCGAACGGACAGCTCTCGCGTTGCCTGAAAACCGAACCGGGTGCGGGCGATGTACTGGCGGTATAGTTCCTCATCGGTATCGACATGGGTACTCTTGCTGAAACGGTAATTGGGTGCAATAGTCAGTCGGTCGAGCGGCTTGAGGTTCAAACCGGCGGTGATCGACCATTCCTCTCCTTTGCCGCCAGTACGATAGGCGATACCGCGACCATGTCGAATGCGGAAGTTAAAGCCGAGCTGATCGTTCAGCCGACTGCCAAGATCCATACTGGCCGACCAAAGATCGTCGTACTGCACATCGAGCCAAAGCTCCGAACCGCTTTCAAAGTTCAGACCGAAGTAGGTTTGGGCCAGCCTGAGCTCTCCGTTGAGACCGCCACCAAATTGGCGGTTGCGCCGGTCGCCGTCGAAGTTCCAGCGATGAAAGACAAAACCGTTGGGGGAGATACGTTCGAACAGTCCGGACTCCATGAATATATTGTAGTATCCACGGAAAGTGAGATTTCGGTAATCGTTCCAGGGGTCATAACCGGTCTGCGTTCGATAGGTCCGATCTACCTGGTTGAAGTCAACGGTGAAATTGAACGCCCGCGCCTCGCGAATAAACCGAGTGATAAAAGCGCCACCGGTATATGATTCACCATCGAAGGCCGCAGTCTTGGTGCCTTTGTCAAAGGTAAAGCTTTCCAGACCTGCCGTCATGGCGGAGTCGTCCGGCTCTTGCGTGTGCGAAAAAACAAACTGTCCGTCGACCCGATAGTTTTGCGATAGCCGAATGTTACCGTCGAGAGCCATTATGGTACCGGAACCGTCGTTCTCGAAACGTCGGTCGGTCACCATGAAACCAAGCTGGGAACTGGTACCCAGGGATCGATTTCCACGCAGAACATTGACCACGCTACGGCCCGAGTTGAGCACAATACTGCGTAGCGGCATCGGGATCATGTATGGCGTGTTCTCATCCACTGCAGTGAGGAAACCGATATTGCTGCGATCCCCCCGACCGGTCAGTTTGGCCGTGAATTGAGGGTCGTTGACCGATCGCGTATAGAACGACATGAACAACGTTCGGAAAATATCCGAGCCTTCCTGGAAGAAGGGACGTCGCTCCGGATACATAAGGGAGATCGTGCTGTTGACATCGATCTGACCGGCGTCGGCTTCGATCTGACTGAAATCCGGATTGTAGGCTGCTTCGACGGTCACATCCGATGACACCGAGTACTTGGCTGCCAGCGAGGCTTCGCCATCCACTTTGCTGTTATCGAAGCCTTCTCCAGTTTCAGAAATCCGGCCGGACTGATTGGCCACCAGTGTAGGCAGTATTTCCAGACCTTTGCCCGGCTGGACATTGGCAATTCCTTCAACCGTGCCCCATTGACACACCCAGCACTGTTCATTGCGATCATAGGCGGCCCAGGAGTACTGGTTGAAACTTTCGCGCGGGCGATTGCGCCACAGATCGACTTTCCATGTCTGCACGTCGCCGCCCGGAAAGCGCATACTGGAAAAAGGGACAGCTATCTCTACCTGGTAGCCCGAGTCGGTGATCTGAGCGGCTGATTCCCAAATGAGATCGTAGCCGGCATCCTCACCACCAATGCTCGTCCACATGCGGTCCTTCTGGATTCCATACGGATTTACGAAAAACTCATAGGCCCACGTGGCATCCCCATAGGGGTCGACCAATAGCACGACGGCGTCATCGCCGCCAAACTCATCGCGTTGGCACATGGTTGCACGGATGGTAGCGGGGTCGTCATAACAAAAGAAGCCTACATACAGATTATCTTCATCGTAGGTGATAAAGGCATCTGTCCTTACTTCCGGCTCCGTCATGTCGCCGGGTGAGCGCTCCACGAAATTTCTGGTCTGACCGGCCGATTGCCAACCGGCGTCATCCAGTATACCGTCGATCTTGATCGGAGCCGCGGATCGTTCAATCGTCAGTTTAGGATTGAAGACCGGCTTGAATTCGGTTGATGCCATGGCGGACCCGTCGGTCAGGACTAATCCCATTCCTGCCAAGCCCAGACAGCCCAATAAGATACATGAAAGATTCTTTGTCACGACACATACCCTTTCTGCAAAAAAACTCACAATTCAACACACCTATACACCACGATTTCTCGTTGTGCCCTGACCCCTTCCAACCCTGCAAGTTGGAAACAACAGAGACCAAAAGGCGTGCGGGGTACGCCTGCATAACTCTACGGGGATTTGGTTAAGTTGTTCTGAAAAAAGATACGCCTTTTGACTTGTCTGGGATCTCTATCGCAGACCCGTAGGATGGGTCCGTCTTCGGACCCGCGACAGGCGGTTGTTGTCATAGTGGATTGATTGAGTTATGTTGTGAAGTATGTAGGCAGAGAAATCCCCTTGCAAAGGGGCATGGCTGCGCGCCAAGAATGCGCCCACCCGCCGCAAAGCCTCTGGGTGGGGTACCGAGTTGGCGATCAAGATCGGACAGTGGAGATCAGTTTGCTGTAGATCTCTTCAAGTGAGATTGCTATTAAGCAAGCTAGCGGTTCAAGATTGCCTCGATTTGCTTTGCGTAAGGCCCACCCATAACGGTGTCGGCCTTTCTTATCCGCCTTCAAATAAACAGGAGGGTGATTGAAGGACCAAAGAACCAGGTTCATAAGTAGTCGCGAGACGCGTCCATTCCCATCACCATAGGGGTGGATGGCCACAAACCGATACGAGACTCTTGCAGCCATGAGCAGTGGATCGTACTTGGTAACATTGGAGAGGAGTGATGGAAACCACTCACAATACTCTTTTGTTAAGCCAGGCACAAGCGATGGCGCAGGGAAATAGACATCCTCCAAACCTACGTTTACCGGGGTCTTCCGATAACGGCCACAGACGGACGGCGGTTGAAGTCCGGCGAGTGTGATTCTGTGAAGGAAATGCAGATACTTGGCCGTCATAGGATTCACAAGCGTGGAGAACTCCTCCGAGAGCAAGTGACTGAATTGTTCGCCTTGAGTCGCAACATTCTCTGTGAGAGGGCTCATGGCTCTAGCTTGCGATGCCTTCAACTCTTCGACAACCTGCATCCCTTTCTTGATGGCCTTATCGGCCTCGGGTGGCATTTTGGGTGACTTTTGCAAGGCTGTGTAAGCTTCCAAAAGAGCCTTGGCCAGGCTCGCGGTTTGCCGACTCTGGAGTTCACTAGCGATGAGCGGTAACACGAAGTACGCCAAAGACAGGTTGTAGGCACCGATTTCTTCTTCGCTCCGAGCATCACGGACTAATCGGGTGATGTTCCGACGGTGAGTAGCAAGTATTCGTCCAGTATCTAACCTGAGTCCCCTGATATCTGGCTGGTCCTGAAATGCTGCGGTGGCAAAAGCTTGCGTCTTTCCTTCACTTAGCCTCAGACCCTCCTGCCAGTTGCTCTCTTTTACAGCCCGCGCTACGAGTTCTTGAAATACCTCTTTGAACACATCATTCGGATCTGCTCCAAGCAACTTGCACCGGGCGACATACTCGGATTTTCTTTCTTTCACGGCGACTGACAATTCGTCATATTTCTTGTACCAAAACGTTCCCATGGTCACCAATAAGGGGCTACTGCTCTCGCTTGTCAAGACATCCGCCGACCCACCGCAAAGCCTCTGGGTGGGGTACCGCGTCATGTCACTTGTGGGCCTGACATTAGTGGCAGGTCTGCGGAGAGACCTGCCCTACAAGCTTGAATTGGGAGGGAAGAGACCGCCGGCTCAGCCGGCTTTTTTCTTTTTGGCGTGAGTGATGATCTTCGGTTTGGCGCCGTCGGTAATCGTCTTGGCGTTGATAACCACTTCAGCCACCTCGGGATTCGATGGCACCTCGTACATAATGTCCATCATGGCCTTTTCGAGAATCGAGCGCAATGCACGAGCGCCGGTCTTGCGTTCCATAGCGATCTTGACGGCTGCTTTCAGAGCCTTCTGATCAAACCGAAGCTTGACCCCTTCCATCTCGAACAACTTAGCGTACTGTTTGGTCAGGGCGTTTTTGGGCTGGGTCAGGATGTTCATGAGGGCCGCTTCATCCAGGTCTATCAGCGGCGCCGCCACCGGCAGCCTCCCTACCAGTTCCGGTATCAAGCCGTAGCTGATAAGATCCACCGGCAGGACATGCTCCAGGATTTCCGCCGAATCGGTTTTGACATAACGTTGCTCGGCTTCAAAGCCCATCGTCTTCTTGCCAATGCGACGGCCTACCACCTGTTCCAGGCCGTCAAATGCCCCGCCACAGATGAACAGAATGTTTGAGGTGTTGATCTGCACGAACGCCTGCTCGGGATGTTTGCGACCACCTTTTGGGGGAATGTTGGCCACGGTACCTTCGAGTATCTTCAACAGACCCTGCTGGACACCCTCGCCTGAGACATCGCGCGTGATCGACGGATTGCCTTCCTTGCGGGATATTTTGTCCAACTCATCGATATAGATGATGCCTCGTTCGGTCTGCAACTGATTGAAATGCGCGGCCTGATACAGCCGTACCAGAATGTTCTCGACATCTTCGCCGACATAACCGGCCTCGGTTAAGACGGTAGCATCGGCGATAGTAAACGGCACTTTGAGAAAACGAGCCAGCGTACGCGCCAACAACGTCTTGCCGGTTCCCGTTGGTCCCAGCAGTAATATATTGGATTTCTCCAACTCAACATCGGCCTTAACGTCGTCATCGATTAAGTGCGCTTTGGCCTGGGCGTTTATTCGCTTGTAATGATTGTAGACGGCTACTGAGACCGTCTTTTTGGCCTGCTCTTGACCAATGACATACTGGTCGAGGAAGTTCTTGATCTCCGCCGGCGGGGGGATCTTGGCGATTTCCTGCTGGACACCGGTTTCAGGAGCGCTTTGCAGGAGGTCTGAGCAAAGCTCGACGCACTCATCACAAATGAATGACTCATACCCCGAAAACAAACGCCGCACTTGGCCGGCCGGTTTGCCGCAGAATGAACATCGCCTGGGGACTCTGGTCTGGTCGTTTTTCTTGGCCATGATTTCCTATGGCTGTTTTTTTATTCCAGCGTGATCTGTGCGACCGACGTCAGTCGGGTCGACGATCAACTATTTTTTCTCACGATCAAACTCGTAAACCTTGTCGATCAATCCGTATTCCCTGGCTTCTTCCGGAGACATGAAGAAGTTGCGGTCGGTATCTTTCTCAACAACGTCGAGAGGTTGGCCGGTGTGTTTCACCAACAGGTCGTTCAGACGTTTCTTGGTCCGATTGAATTCTTCGGTCATGATCACGATATCAGAGACCTGGCCCTGGGTACCGGCCAGTGGCTGATGGATCATCACGCGACTGTTGGGCAGGGCCGCCCTCTTGCCCGGAGTCCCGGCAGCCAATAAGAAAGCGCCCATCGATGCTGCGATCCCCATGCAGGTGGTAGCCACATCGGGTTTGATGAATTGCATGGTGTCATATATGGCCATCCCGGCCGTGACCGAACCACCCGGTGAATTGATGTAGACGAAGATGTCTTTCTCCGGATCTTCGGCCTCCAGAAACAGCATCTGTGCGATTATCACACTGGCTATCTGGTCCTCTATCGGCGTGCCGATAAAGATAATCCTGTCTTTGAGCAACCGTGAGAATATATCATAGGCGCGTTCGCCCCGTCCCGTTTGCTCCACCACCATCGGTACTAAATAGCTCGCGTTCATACTTTGGCCCATCAGTTCTTCCCTAAATCTAACAGTATTAAGCCTTCGTTGTCTGTTTTTCTTGCGTGATAACCTTGGCTTTGTCGACGAGGAAATCAAGCACTTTCTCTTCCAGGATCGAGGACTGAATGTCCGCGATCGATCCCGAGCTGTTGAGCGCCTCTTTGGCTTTCTCCATGCTCATCTTATAGTTGTCGGCAAATTTCTGAATTCGCTCTTCGATATCTGCCGGCAAAACTTCGATATTTTCCTGATCAACCAATTGGTTATACAACAGGTTCCAGCGGATTGTCCTGATACCCATATCATGGTAGGACTTGCGAATCTCCGTTTCATCAACTTTGTCTTCGCCTTGCCGTTTCTTGAAATCCTCTATAACGTTGGTGAGGTATTCATCAACAAGACCTTCGGGAATCGGCAACTCATTTTGTTGGCTGACCTGTCCGATCAATTGATTACGCTTGGAACGGTTTTGAGCATCGACCAGTCTCAGCTTGAGCTGTTCGCGGATTTGCAGCCTCAGTTCCAGCGCCGTCTCGGCCTGACCGGTCCGTTTGGCGAAGGCGTCGTCGAACTCGGGCAGGATGCGCTCTTTCACCGCTTTCACCCGGCAATTATACTTCACCGTAGCGCCCGCGAAGGCAGCATCGGGGTAGTCTTTGGGGTAGTTTACCTCGATGTCGAGTTCATCTGATGCCTTGGCGCCTATGAGTTGCTCGCGAAATTCTCGGACCGTAACCGGGTTGCCCAGATCGATCTCCTGATCCTCGAAGCTGTCGCCGGGCAGTACCAATGAGGGATCGTGCAGTTTCTTCAGGTCTGCCACTACCACGTCCTCTTGACCGGCTTCACGTTCCAAAACACGGTACTCTGCAAACCGTTTTAGCAGACCTTCAACGAACTCATCGACATCCGCATCACTGACTTCGACCTCTTGCACGGTGACTTCCAGGTTGTCATACGCTACCTTGCCGATCTCCGGGTAGACCTCAACTACGGCAGTATAACCGAAGCCTCCTTCCTCGATGTAATCAGCCTCGGTGACGGTGGGATACGATGCGACCTTCAGCGATTGTTGCCGTATCACCTCGGGATAACTTATGCGGATAAGTTCCTCGGCTACATCGCTGCGCACCTCATCGCCGAACATAGACTTGATTCGATCCATAGGCGCTTTGCCCGGACGGTAGCCGTCGATTTTGGCTTGCGCCCTGACCTCGGCGAATTTCTTGGTCATTTCGCTTTCAACCTCTTCTGAAGGTATCTGTACGCTGACCTGGCGCTTCAATCCATCTAGTTCTTTAATCTCAACCTTCACCCGATTTCACTCCAGTCTCGAAGCCGACTACCTTGGCTCAAGCTTAATCCGTTGCAATCTCATTACAATGCGAAAGGGGGGACTCGAACCCCCATTCCTCTCGGAACTGGATCCTAAATCCAGCGTGTCTACCAATTCCACCACTTTCGCAAGCTAGCGCAGAGAATATACTGGTTTTGAAAGTCAAGTCAATCAAAAGGCGTGGGCGGTCCAAGGCTGGGTGCTGGGTCGGGCGAGCTCTGTACTATCACTCCGCAGAGTTCGTTTCAGTCGAGCGGAATCCACGAGAAATCTTGCCAGAATCCGCTTGACATCTTCTGGTCGCCGTGTATTATAGGTCGCTGTTTGTTAAACTATTTGATCGTGTTTGCTAAACAGGCGCTCCGGCGCCGGAGACGACAATGGAACTGCGGATCGGCGAAAAAATCAAAGCGCTCAGACTTGCCTCCGATCTTACTCAGGAAGAGTTGGCCAACCGGGCGCGTTTAAGCAAGGGGTTTATCTCGCAACTGGAGAACGACCAAACCTCTATACAGATCGATTCACTTTCCGACATTTTGGAAGCGCTCGGCGTTGGTTTGTCTGAGTTCTTCGCAGACGACCAGGGTACAAAGGAAGTGTTCGCACCCTCGGATCGAGTCGCTGTCGAAGGCACGGGCGCCGAGAAGTTTGAGCTATTGGTGCCGGGATCGACCAATAGTCTGATGGACCCGATATACGTGCAGTTGAGGCCGGGGGAGAGTCTGGAGAAGCGTACCCCCCATCCCGGTGAACAGTTCGGATACGTGATTCAGGGAACGGCGACCCTGAGCATCGACAATAAGGCTCTCAGTGTTGCTCGGAATCACTGCTTTTATTTCACATCTGATCGTGAGCATCAGATATCTAACAATAGTGGGCGACTGGTCACCCTTTTGTGGGTCACGACGCCGCCGCAAATGTAACCGCCGGCCGGCACCGGCTGCGTTGGAGAGACAAAGATGAAAATACTCGGTAAACATCTGATAGTGGAATTGTCCGACTGTGATCGGGTTATTCTGGACGATATCTCGGCAATGGAGCAACACCTCAACGAGGCAGCGCGAATCTCCGGCGCCACTATTGTACAATCTGTCTTTCATCGCTACAATCCGCAAGGTGTCTCCGGCGTGGTGGTAATTGCGGAGTCCCATGTTTCGTTACACACCTGGCCCGAATACGGCTATGCCGCGGTTGACTTTTTCACATGCGGCGACCGGGTAGACCCATACAAAGCCCACGATTACTTGCGGGAGAAACTGCGTGCGCAGTCTACACAGGTTCGCGAACTCAAACGAGGGATTCCTTCGCCAACCGATGAAACTCTCAACCACAAACCGGCCGGGATATCGCAGGCGGCAACTGCCGGCTGACAAGAGAAGTCCTATGACACACAGTCTGACACTTACAGCGGCGGCCCAAAGGAATTCCGGGACCGGACCGGATGTCGTGGTTTTGAGAGAACTTCTCGACGATCCAGCCACCAGCAGTCCTCTGATGATGCTCTCACGCGGTGAAGTCAGTCGCAACTACCTCAGGCTTAAAGCGGCCTTGCCGCGCGTGGACATCCACTACGCCGTAAAGCCGAATAACGAACCGACAATAATCGAAGAAGTGCATCGTTGCGGCGGCAGCTTTGATGTCTGTTCCGCGGGTGAAATCGACATCGTGCTCCGGACCGCCCTGGACCCGGCCAAGTTGGTCCACTCGCATCCGATCAAATCTACCGTGGAGTTCGACAACGCTGTTGAGCGGGGTCTGGAAATTTTTGTGGTCGACAACCCGGAAGAGATCAAGAAACTGGCGCGATACACGCACAAGCGCTTGAAACTCCTGATTCGCTATCGCATAGCCGGCAATCTTCAGGCGGTGGTGAACCTGCAATACAAGTTCGGCTGTACACCTGAGGAAGTTCTGCCCCTGGCTCACTTGATCGAAGAGGCAGGCCACGAGTTTCATGGCCTCTGTTTCCACATCGGCTCCCAATGTATCTATCCCGAAAACTTTGTCACTGCGATTGAAACCGCCCGCAGTCTCATCCATAGCTTGGATACGCACGGACTTCACACCCAACTGTTGGATATCGGCGGTGGTTTCCCGGTTGAATACGTTGAGCCGGTGCCGTCGCTGGAGACCTTCTGCGCACCCATCGCCGACGCTCTTAATGAACATATCCGGCCCGGCATCCGGATCATCTCGGAACCTGGGCGGGCTATGGTCGCCTCCAGTGTCACACTGGTGACTACCGTTCTGGGAAAATCTCTTCGCGATGGGAAAATGTGGTACTATCTCGACGATGGTCTCTATTCGACTTTTTCAGGAATCGTCTATGACCAATGTCAATACCCGGTTGTTACTTTGAAAGAAGATAAGCCAAGGCTATCGGTTCTGGCCGGTCCAACCTGCGACTCATTCGATGTGATGTACGACGGGCTCATGATACCGGAGCACGAGGTAGGGGACCGCATTTTGTTTCTGGCTACCGGGGCCTATTGCGCAGTCTCGGGATCGGATTTCAATACCCTGCGCCGGCCGACCTACAATATTGTTCCCTGAGATACCAATGACCGATCGTGATCGCATAGAAAAAACCTACATTGCCGAAGAAGGAATGACCGATCTCTGGAATGTCTGGTACTCAGAGCTCCATAATGGTCAGTCCGGATTGACGATCAAGGTGGATCGTATCATCGAGTCGGTGCAATCTGAGTTCCAACGGATCGATGTCCTTCAAACACACGACTTCGGCAAGATGCTGGTTCTGTACGGCTCACTTATGGTGTGCGACAACGATAACAATGCCTACAACGAGATGATCGTACACGTTCCCTTGTTCTGTCATCCGTCGCCAAAGCGGGTGCTGATTATCGGGGGGGGGGACTGTGGCGCCTTAACCGAAGTAATGAAGCATCCGGAAGTTGAAAGCTGTACCATGTGTGAACTCGACGAGAAAGTCGTCCAAGTGGCCCGCCGACACTTCCCCGAACTCTGCACAGGTCTTGAAGACTCCAGGTCCAGGTTGATTTTTCAGGACGGCAAGAAGTTTTTGGAAACCACCAGGGACAAGTTCGATATCATTATTCTTGATCTTTCAGATCCGGTCGGCCCGGCTGCCGATCTATTCCAGAAAGAGTTCCATCAAAGCGTGCACGACCGACTGAACCATGACGGCATCCTGGTTGCCCAGACCGAATCACCATTCTACAATCAGGACACGGTGAAGAGCATTTACTCAAATCTCACTCAGATATTTCCGCTGGTCAGGATGTATACTTGTTTTATGCCCATCTACCCGTCCGGTTTTTGGTCGTTCGGTTTTTGCAGCAACAAGTACGATCCCTTGGCCGACTTCGATGAGGCGCGCTGCTTGGAGAGGGGCTTGGCGACCAAGTACTACAACGCCGATGTCCACCGTGGGGCTTTTTGCCTGCCACAGTTTGTCAAAGACCTGTTAGCCTAGCCACTCCTTAATAGCCAAGAATAGCCAAAAGGAAAGGGTGGCAAGCATCATTGTGCTTACCACCCTTGGAACTGGTGGTGCCACCGACTCGCGGTCAGGTTGCACCTAAAAAGACTCAGTCATTACATCAGTTCGTAAACCACGGAGATGCGACCGTTCATGTCGCTGCCACCACCGTTACCTGTGATGAAGTCAAAGCCACGCAGGAACAGGTCGGGGTCAGTCTCTGTGTCGACATGAAGCCTGCCCCAGTGAAAACCGAACCCGAGATAGGTCATATTCTCAGCCCATTTCGTCTTCTCGGTCTCAGTGAGGGCAATGACCGAACCGGTTTCGCTTTTCTGGGATATCCAGTCGGAGGTTGCACCCATGCGTACATCCATCCACTTGAACACGTCGGCGTCAAAACCAATGCTCCAATACGGGAAGACCACATCGGTGGTGGTCCATTCGGCGCTGCCTGCTCCAGCCGGGTGGTTGGCTGATGTCGTGAACTCTCGCTTCACCTTATCGTAGGCGATCCCGACATCGCCGACTACCAACACATTGCCCGCCGGCATCCAGTTGGTGCCGAGACCGATGTCGAAAAAGAACCTTCCATCTTTGGTGATAATGTCATCCGTTGTTGTCCAGTCTGGGCCGAAAGCATCCGCTCCGTGGTCCTTCTCGCCACGCTTGCCGAAAAACAGAGTGGCATGGCCGATGGCCGTCCACTCTGGATTTATCTGCCTGAACTTCCGGAACATGGCCGTAACATCCATAAATCCATCCGGTTCGCTCTGTACCACGCCGTCACCGGCGCCGTCGAGGCCCTCGTCATCCCAGCCGCCAAAGCCGAGATGCAAAGAGGCGTCGTAACTGCCGGCCGTATCGGTAAGGCCAAATCCGAAGTCGTAGTAGGTTATTTTCTCTTGATAATCGCCATCTGTATTGGCCTCATCAATATCATAGGATGCCCGTGAGTAGCCGAAATGAAATCCAAAGTTATGACCGCCTATCATATTCCCGCGCCCGTAATACAGATCGATCCGTTCATCGGTGGAACTTAATCCTTCAGTGAAGTAGCCAAACGGCGAACTGTTGTAATAGCCGGTCGGTCCGCCGATAGCCGAGGTCGAGAAGTAGGTAGCCATCACCCAGGGATTAGTGGACCCGAATTTCCAATGGATACCTAACCGATGAAAACTATCGCCGCCAAACTCGCCAACGGCCAGGTTGGGGTATTCCAGCACGCGCGATGGGAACAAGTGCACATTGGCATCGTCCAACAGAATCATGTTGTTGTCGCCCATTGTCAAAACGCGTGTATCGGTAGCCAGGACGGCAGAGCTTGCCAGCACAATCGCCGCCACCAGTATAATCAGTGTCGTCTTCATAGCACATTCCTTTTGAAGAGTCCCATCAGTAACTCGATTTGAGACGGATGGTTGTTTGTTTGTTTCGTGAGCGGCACAATCCTTGTGCCGACTGTCGATCCAGGTAGGCCTCCTTTCGATTCAGTAATGAACAGGTTGTTCAGCCTGGTTTCTATGTTACTCATTGTAATACCCTTGCAACACATAATCGCACCACGGCACCACGAAACTCGCGATACCCAAGTTGGGCGTAAAATTGTTGACGGCTCCTACCGGATCAACATAAAAAAAGCGGTTGTTAGGTCCGTATGAGAACACCCGCCACTGTGCCCGGTTCGGAAGTTTTAGGGTGGGAAACGTATGTAAGCAGATTGTGCTACAGGTCGGAGGGGTCGGTTCCCGGACGGTCCCCTGTGCTTTGGGACTTCAGTCGTTGCCAGATAGCTTCCAGTTCTTCCAGACTGAACTGATCGAAATCTCGTTGGCTGTGCCGAACCTCCTCTTCGAGACCAGAGAATCTCAGTCGGAATTTGGTGAGCGCTCTTTTTAGAGCAGTTTCCGGTTCCACCATCAGCTTGCGAGCCAGTGACGACGCCGCGAACAGAAAATCTCCGATCTCTTCTTCCAGATTTGACGAATCAGCTGACTTGATGGCACGTCTGATCTCATCCATCTCCTCGGTGAGTTTATCGAACACGCGATCGGCATCCGGCCAGTCAAACCCCACACCGCCGGCCTTCTCACCGATCCGGTAGGCCATCGTGAGGGCCGGCATCGATTTTGGCAGTCCGGACAGAACCGATGGTTTTTCTCCATTGGCTATCTTCAAGCGTTCCCATTGATCCCGTACCTGCTGGGGGGCCAGTTCGGCCCGTTTTTCAAAGACATGAGGGTGTCGGGTGATCAGTTTTTGAACAATTCCCTCGACTGCATCGTCGGCGTCGAATTTCCCCTTTTCGTCGGCTATCTGCGCGTGAAAAACAATCTGGCAAAGCAGATCGCCCAATTCTTCGCGGAGTTCATCGGCGTTATCAGCCTCGATGGCTTCCACGACTTCATACGACTCCTCAATCAGGTAGGGTATGAGACTGTGGTGTGTTTGCTTTTGGTCCCAGGCACAACCATCAGAGGAACGAAGGATAGACATAACCAGCTTGAGCCGCTCCCAGGGCGGCAGGTTTGGGTCTGTAACTCGGCTCTTTAATTCACTCATAGATGTCGATAATACAACCTGTATCCGGGGTTGCCAACCGCTTTTTCCTTGTGCCTTGACAAATCAACCCGGTCGAACTATAATTGGCGGCTTGAGTTCGAGTGCCCCGGGACAGAGCATTAGACTGGAAAGTATGTGAATAAGTATGAACGAAAAGACAGCGGAAAACACCAGTAAATCAAAGGCCTACTCTCCGGCTGAGGTCGAAGATCGAATGCTTGATCGATGGCTGAAGGCCGGCTATTTTCATGGCTGTGTCGATTCGGACAAGGAAACTTACTCCATTGTCATACCGCCTCCCAATTGCACCGATGTTTTGCATTTGGGTCATGCCCTGAACAACACCATACAGGACGTATTGATCCGTAAGCACCGGATGGATGGGTACGAGGCGGTGTGGATACCCGGAGCCGATCACGCTGGAATAGCCACCCAGGTTGTGGTCGAAAAACAGCTGGTCAACGAAGGGACCACCCGGCGCGAAATGGGCCGTGACAAGTTTCACCGTCGCACCGCCGACTGGGCCAATCGCAACAAAGAGATTATCCTGGGACAACTCAGGAAGATGGGCTGTAGTTGCGACTGGGAGCGAACACGTTTTACGCTGGACGATGGCCTTGTCACAGCCGTCAATGAGACTTTCCTGCACCTGTACAAGAAAGGATGGATCTACCGCGGCCACCGAATCGTCAACTGGTGCACCTCGTGTCAAACTTCGTTGTCGGACGATGAAGTCGAGCGCGACAGCATCGAAAGCCATCTGTGGTACATAAAATACAAGCTCAAAGGATCCGATGAATTCCTGGCTGTGGCCACCACCCGTCCCGAGACTATGTTGGGTGACACGGCGCTGGCCGTAGCGCCCAAGGACAGCCGTTACAAGAAATTTGTCGGCAAAACCGTCATCCTGCCCATTCTCGAACGAGAGATTCCCATCGTGGCCGACAACTATGTCGACCCGGAGTTCGGTACCGGCGTTGTGAAAGTCACTCCGGCCCACGATCCAAATGACTTTGACATCGGGCGACGTCACGATCTTGAGGAAATCAATGTCCTCAACACCGACGGTACCCTCAATGAGAAGGCCGGTAAGTTCAAAGGTCTCGACAGATACGAAGGCCGCGAGCAACTTGTCGACGAACTCAAAAAGAAGGGATACCTCGAAAAGATCGAGAAATACGAACTGGCTGCCGGTACCTGTTATCGGTGTCACAGTGTCATCGAGCCGTACCTGTCGGATCAATGGTTCGTCAAAATGGAAGAGATGGCCAAACCGGCCATTGAGGCCGCTAAATCCGGGAAACTCAAGTTTCATCCCGAGTACTGGTCCAAGACTTATCTGCACTGGATGGAGAACATCCGCGACTGGTGCATCTCCCGTCAACTCTGGTGGGGACATCGTATACCGATTTGGTATGCCGACGATGGAACCATCTTCGCCTCAGCCGAACGTCCAACAGCCGAGGAATGTCCCGGTTATGATCCCGCCACATTGACCCAGGACGAAGATGTTCTCGACACCTGGTTCTCTTCGTGGCTCTGGCCGATTTCCACCATGGGCTGGCCGGATCAAACGGCCGAGCTCAAAAAGTTCTACCCCACCAAAGTGCTTAGCACCGCCTCGGAAATCATCTTCCTGTGGGTGGCCCGCATGGTCATGGCCGGCTGCGAGTTCATGGACGCACTACCGTTCTCGGATGTCTACATTCACGGCACGGTGCGTGACTCCAAGGGCATCAAGATGTCTAAATCGCTCGGCAACGGTATCGATCCGCTGGAGATTATCGACAAGTACGGGGCGGATGCCCTCCGTGTCTCACTGGTTCTGGCCACGCCTGACGGCCAGGACCCATGTGTGACCAAAAACACTTTTGAGATCGGACGCAATTTCGTCAACAAGTTGCATCAAGTGTCAAGATTTATCAAGATGCGGCTCGACGGCCGGGCGCCGGTACTGGACGCCATTGATGAAAATGACCTGGTTATATTCGACCGTTGGATATTGTCACGCATGGAACGGACGATCAAGACGGTGGAGAAGTCCTTCGGCGAGTATCGTTTGTCGGCGGCGGCCAAAGTTCTCTACAACTTCGTCTGGAACGATTACTGTTCGTGGTATGTCGAACTGATAAAGCCGGATCAACCGGGAGCTCCCATCAGAGAGGGTTCCTTAAACGTCGCGACGTGCGTGCTGCACAACATTCTCAAACTGCTTCATCCGTTTATGCCGTTCGTCACCGAACGTATCTATCTTGACTTGCTCGAGCAGGATTACTCAAGCGAGAGTACGCTTAGTTTTGGCCCCTGGCCACAAACAAAGGGTGGTCATATCGACGATGCTCTGGAGCAGAGTCTGGAGCAGATTCAAAACGTCGTCACGGCGGTGCGTGCGGTGCGCGCGGAACTGAACGTTCCACCGGGTAAAAAATCCGATCTCCACATCCGCGTCAACAACGAGGAGTTCGGCAAACTGCTTGAGAATCATATTGGATACTTCCGCTCTTTGATCCGCGTTGAGAATCTCCACGCAGGCGTCGATGTTAAGAAACCGCCGTTGTCTGCTTCGACCGTTATTTCCGGGGCGGAGCTGTTCGTGCCGCTGGAAGGACTCATCGACATCGATGTCGAGAAGGCGCGGCTGGAGAAGGAACTCAAAAACTTAGGCATCCAGCTTGAGAAGACGGCCAAGAAACTTGCCAACGCCGACTTTCGGGCCAACGCTCCCGACGAGATTATCGAACGTGAGGAACTCAAGAAGGAAGACTATCGCGAGCGGATCGAGAAGCTCAACAAGAACCTCGAACAGATCATGGGTTGGTAACTGGACGGCAAGTTGCCGGCTTGGATGGCCCGGACTTTACGGTTTGTTGACAAAGCCGGAATCATCGTCATCCCGACTCGACCAGCTTCTTACGCGGCGTTAACTCGACGGGACGGCTTGTGAGAGCTTTGGTGGGGCAGAACTTGGCGCAGATCGGATCACCATCGCACAAGTCACACTTGACAATCATGTCGTGCTCGGAATCCAACAAAGAACAACCAAACGGACAGGCGGCAATACAGCCCATGCACTTGACGCATCTGTCGTTGTCGAGTATCATCGCGCCGGTTTCTTCATCGCGCGCGATGGCGTCAACCAGACAGGCCATGGCGCAGGCCGGGACATCGCAGTGTAAACAGACCACAGGTACGTAACTGTCGGCATGTCCGTCCGGCAGAGGATAGATGCGACTGCGGCTTGGTTTGCCGTCGACCATGTGCGAAAACGAGCAGGCCAATTCGCAGGTGCGACAACCAGTGCACAAATTGGGCGTCACTATCAGTCGCGACTTCATGACGCCTCCTCCTGTGACCAGGCGACGATAGAACCCATTTTCAGCGAGAGTTCTTTGCGCCGACACTCATCGCACACGTCGAAGTAGTCGCGAGGTATCTCACGTAGCGTGCTCAAGGCGTCGGCGAAGGCTGCTGTGATCGTATGCTTGCCGCATTCACTGCATGCGATAAGGTCGAACGGCTTGTTCCAGATGGTGCGCATGCCATCGGTATCCGTGTACTCGATGACATTGGTGGGGCAGACCTGGGCACAACTCAGGCAGCCGACACAGTCCGGCGGCGCCTCTTTCAATGGCGCCGCAACTTGTTTGCTGTGACCCCGTCCAACTGTGGAAATCGCTTTGAAGCCGAGTTGTTCACAGACTCGGGTGCACAGGCCGCAGAGGATGCAATTGTCGGCGTCTGGAACTTCTTCAAAAGATGTCTGAGTGACGCCGTACTCGGATGCCAGTTGTCGGATCTCCGGTGAGTTGGGACAGCGCGCCGACAAGAGGTCCAGATTCGTCCTGCGAAGTTCGTTCACTTTGGAGGAGTGCGTCTGGACGATCAAGCCGTCCTCGACAGGGTACAGACAGGCAGTGACATAGTTGGTCCAGCCGTCCCATTCGGCTTTGGTGATCTCCACCGTGCATAGGCGACAGCCACCGAAAGGTTCCACGGCATCGTGATGACACAGCGCTGGTATGTCGATGTTCTCACGCCGCGTTACGGTCAGCAGCATCTCACCTTCCCGGGCGGTTACGACTTTTCCATTTATAGTCAACGATACCACTGTTATCTCCTACAGCACCAGGATAGCATCCCGTTTGCATACGGCTTTGCATGCGCCGCACTTGGTGCACAACTCCTGGTCGATCACGTGCACTTCTTTCTTCTGGCCTGAAATCGCATCGGGAGTGCAGGCGGCAATGCAGGCCATGCAACCGTCGCACTTGTCGGCGATGACTTCATACCGAATCAATTCGCGGCAGATTCCGGCCGGACACTTTTTGTCTTTTATGTGAGCCAGGTACTCATCGCGGAAGTACTGTATGGTACTTAAGAACGGATTGGGTCCGGACTTGCCCAGGCCACACAACGAACTGATCACGATCGTGTCCGACAACCGCTCCATCTTGTCCAAGTCGTCTTCGGTGGCACGGCCTTCTGAGATGGCCACGGCCATGCCGTACAATTGGTGAAGTCCCTCGCGGCAGGGTACGCACTTGCCGCACGATTCATCGACTAAGAACGATAGGAAATACTTGGCCAAATCGACCACGCATGTCTGGTCATCCAGCACGATCATCCCACCCGAACCCATCATCGAACCGGCCTCGGTGAGCGTATCGAAATCAACCGGAAGATCGAGTTTCGACTCAGGCAGGCAGCCGCCGGACGGACCGCCGGTCTGCACCGCCTTGAACGGTCGGTCATTTTGAATACCGCCGCCGATGTCATAGATGATCTCACGAAGGGTGGTGCCCATCGGCACTTCGATCAAACCGGTGTTGCGCACTTTTCCGACCAGCGAAAATGCCTTGGTGCCGGTACTCTTTTTGGTACCTATTGCGCTGAACCACTTGCCCCCTTTGTAGAGAATTGCCGGGACGCAGGCGTAGCTTTCGACATTGTTCAGCACGGTCGGTTTGTCGAAAAGCCCTTTCAGTACCGACCGCACATACTTGGCCCGGGGTTCACCGACTTCTCCTGCCACCGACTTCATCAAAGCCGAAGATTCGCCGCAGACAAAAGCGCCGCCGCCTCGGCTTATATTCAGCTCAAACGAAAAATCTGTTCCGGCGATGGCCTCGCCGAGCAATCCATGTTCTTGCGCCTGTTCGATTGCACGCTGCAAGTTGACCACGGCCAGCGGGTACTCTTCGCGTACATAGACGTATCCTTCATGAGCGTTGACCGCGTAGGCTGCAATGGTCATGCCTTCGATCACCGAGTGGGGGTCACCTTCCATGATAGCACGATCCATGAAGGCGCCGGGGTCACCTTCGTCGCCGTTGCAAATGACGTAGTGCGGCAGGTCGTCCGCGTTGGCGCAGGTCGACCACTTGCGACCTGCCGGAAACCCGGCCCCGCCTCGACCGCGCAGACCGGAAGTGGACATCTCGTCGATAACCTGCTGAGGTGTCATCTCAGCCAACGCCTTCACCAAAGCGGTGTATCCGCCGGCGGCGATGTACTCGGCAATGTCGCACTGGTTGATCTGTCCGATATTGCGCAGAGCGATCCGCTGTTGTTTGGAATAGAAAGGTATGTCGCGGTAGCACGGAATACGTTGCCGGCTTGAGTGGTCCTGGAAGAGGAGTTCTTCGATTAACTCACCTTGTCCGATGGTCTTTTCCAGAATCTTCTCAGCATCTTTCGGTCTGACCTTGGTATAAAAGGTCCCTGCCGGTTCCACGACCACCAAAGGTCCCTGCTCACAAAAGCCATGACAGCCGGTTTCCTTGAGGGCCTCGACGGTGAAATCCTTGATTTTGTTTTTCTCAATGGCCGCCTTGAAAGCATCACTCACCGCTTGAGACCCGTTGGCCAAACAGCCGGGTCCACAGCAGACCAGCAATTTGCGAGTCTGTTTGCCCAATTGGGTCTGGCAGCTTTCGCGCAGTTTTTCAAGCTGTTGCGGGTTCTCAATACGCATGTCAGGTCTTCTTACTCGGTTTAAGCAGCTTCTTGCAACTGGCTACCGAAACGCTGCCGTGATATCTTTCATTGACCGCCACTACCGGCGCCATGGCGCAAGCGCCTACGCAAGCGACGACTTCCAATGTGAATTTGAGATCCTCCGTCGTCTCTCCCGCTTTGATTTTCAGATGATCTTCCAACTGCTCCTGAATCTGCTTGGCGCCCCGAATGTGACAAGTAGTGCCGACACATATCCGCACGATTCGCTCACCCTTGGGGACGAGACTGAAGGCATTATAAAACGTGGATACCGAAAACACTTTTGACAGTGGGACACTCAACTCTTCGGCTGTTTGCTTGAGCGCTTCGCACGGCAGAAAGTGAAATTCCTTTTGGATATCCTGCAAGACAGCGATCAACGATTGCGGCGTGCGCGGGTAGCGATCATAAATCTCGGACAGCTTGCTTAAATCGTGGTTCATGTCTTTACTTTCTTGCCCAGTTGATCCACTGCCAGCGCCCGACCTTCATCAAGTACGCGGTAATTGACCTCCAGCACGGATTGTTTGTGCGCCATCTTCCCTTTGATGACCTGCTTGATCGTGTCGTATGAAACGACGTTGGTTGCGCCGATGAAAGCTCCCAACACCACCATGTTGGCTGCTTTGGGGTTGCCTGCTGTGGCCGCGATTTCGTTGGCCGGCACAAGTATCTGGTCGATGTCTGTGCGGTCGGTAGTGACATTAATCAGTGTGCTGTTCACGATCACCAGACCGCCCGGCTTGATACGCGGTGTAAACTTGTCGAACGATGGCCGATTAAAAACGCAAGCGCATTGCGGATTGCTAATAATCGGTGAACCTATACGAATGTCCGAAATCACCACCGTGCAGTAAGCCGTGCCACCGCGCATCTCCGGTCCATACGATGGTATCCAAGCCACCTGCTTCTCTTCCTCAATCCCGGCGTAGGCGAGTAGCTGTCCGGCCGTCATGATCCCTTGACCGCCAAAACCTGCAAATGTGACTTCGAACTGGCTCATTCTCAGGTTTCTTCCTCAACAAAGTCCTTGTAGCATCCCAGCGGGAAGTACTTCATCATGTTTTCGTCAAGCCACTCGGTGGCTTCGCCCGGGGTGTTTCCCCAGTTGGTCGGACAGGTCGACAACACTTCGATAAGGGTGTAGCACTTGCCGTCGCGTTGCAGTTCGAACGCTTTGCGGATGGCTTTCTTGGCCTGAAGGATGTACTTAGGTTGGTGCACCGCCACTCGCTCGATGTAGCCCGGCGTGGCTAACGCTGATAACAGTTCCGCCACGCGGATTGGCTGCCCTGTCTGGGCCGTGTCTCGCCCCACCGGGCAAGTCGTCGTGATCTGACCGGACAGTGTAGTCGGCGCCATCTGTCCGCCGGTCATACCGTAGATAGCGTTGTTGACAAAAATCGTGGTAAATTTCTCACCCCGGTTGGCGGCGTGAACGATCTCACCCATGCCGATCGAGGCCAGGTCGCCGTCACCTTGATAGGTGAAGACAATCATGTCGGGACGCATCCGTTTGAATCCTGTGGCCAGCGCCGGCGCCCGTCCGTGCGGCGCCTCCATGAAATCAGTGTCGTAGTAATTGTAGCACAACACAGAACAGCCAACCGGGGCCACGCCGCAGGTTCTCTCTCGCAATCCCAACTCGTCAAGAATTTCCGACACCATACGGTGAATGATGCCGTGGGTACAACCGGGACAGTAATGGGTCACGACATCGCGCAGCGCTACCGGTCGGTCAAAAACTGTCTTGTTATCAGTTGTCATGTCCACCTCAGGCCTTCTTGTTGCCGGATGATTTCTTTGCGCTCAGGATTCGCCTCACCTGCTCTTTGACTTCCTCGGGCGTCGGTACGATTCCGCCGGTACGTCCGAAAAACTCCACCGGCTTCTGGCCCTGGACGACTTTTTGAACATCCTCAACCATCTGGCCGGTGCTCATCTCGATAGTCAGGACCGACTTGACATTTGGCCGCGTGGCTGCGTCAAGTATCTGCTGCTCGGGGAATGGATAAAGGGAGATCGGCCTGAACAGCCCCACCGAAATGCCCTCTTCTTCGAGTTCGTCGATGGCCGTCTGACAAATGCGAGCCATCGTGCCGTAGGCGATTATCAGGATTTGGTTGGCACTGTCTATCTTGTAGGATTCACAGCGCACCTCTTCCCGAATCATCTGTTTGTATTTGACGTCCAGTTTCAAGGCGTTGTTTTCAAGCCCCACCGGATCCAGAAATAGTGACTTCAGTATTCGGGCCTTGCGATCCTCGGCGCCGGTGGCCGCCCATTCACTGCTTGAGGGCAACTCCGGTTCTTTGTAGTCTTCGGGAAACTCGACCGCTTCCATCATCTGGCCAATCATGCCGTCACCGATCAGCATCACCGGGTTGCGGTATTTATCGGCCAGATAGAATGCCAGCATGGTCAGGTCGACTGCTTCCTGCACCGTCGATGGGGCCAGGACCAAGGTTCGGTAGTCGCCATGGCCGCCGCCTTTGACCGCCTGAAAGTAATCGGCCTGGGCCGGCAGGATACCACCTAAGCCGGGACCGCCGCGCATGATATTTATGATCACCGCCGGTAGTTCCGCGCCGGCCATGTATGAGATAGCTTCCTGCATCAAGCTGATACCGGGGCTGGACGAGGTCGTAAACACACGCTTGCCGGTCGAGGCGGCGCCGAACAACATATTGCCGACAGCCAGTTCGCTTTCACCCTGCAAGTACACACCGCCAACTTCGGGCATTCGCTTGGCCAGATACTCGGCCACCTCGGTCTGGGGTGTAATGGGGTAACAAAAGTATCCTTCGGCGCCCGCTCGTAAGGCCGCCTCGGCTATCGCTTCGTTACCTTTCATCAATACTTTTGCCATGCGTATCTGCTATCGATCTTCGTTAATATTCAAAAAGTTCAAACATCAATCCATGCGAGTGTACTTCGATGGCCACGTCGGGGCAGGTCAGGGCGCATATACGGCAGCCGATACATCGTGATGGATCATGCAATTGGGCGTAGTAATATCCGCGCACTGTTATCTCTTTGGACATCGAGATGATCTTCTGAGGGCAGACACGCACACAGAGTTCGCATCCTTTGCAGTGGTCCTTGTCTATCGTGATGCCGGGCATGGTTACTTTATTTCCTTCTCGCGTCCGAATTCACTGCGCGCCGCTCTCCCAAGGTTTCAACAGCAGCCGTTCCAACGGCAACACCGGTAAGTCGACATCATCGAACTCAGTGGCTCCAAGTAGTGTCCTTAAGCCGGCCAAAAACTTCACCGCCAGGCCGCTTCGTTTGCCGACCTCCCGAGCCAGTCTGAGACCGTCGAGCACGGTGGTGGCAGTCGTCTCATCAAGCAGGTGCGTGTTCGATATTATACCGGTGAATTTCAATCGGGATGACTCCTCAATCTCACCGATCATCTTCAGGCATCCTTCGACATCGGCCGTGAAGGGACGATTACCGTTCAGCACCAACATCATTTCATAGCTTCCGGCTTCAAAAGAACCGGCCAACGAACTCAGCACCCTGGCTCCGGCATCGTCACCGCCCACATCCAGCACCAACAGTTCGTCGCGGCGTTCAATGGCGCCTTTGATTTCCGGGAGGATAATCGGCAGGTCGGCGTAGAACTCACCTCCGGTCGGGTTGATGCATCGCACGCCGAGTGCTTCCAGGGCGCTGTTGGTTTCGCGCGAACGAAAGTACGGATTGACAATGTCCAGATCGGCTATGGCCACCTTGTCGGCAGTCGTCTGAGCCAGGTAACGGCTCAGGTTCACGGCCACTTCTGTCTTGCCGCTGCCGTAGCCGCCGACAATAATCAGTATCCGCTCTATGAAGCTGGGGCGCTCATGCTTATTCACTGGACTGGACACCAACACTCTGTCAAACTCTGCCTGAATCCGATACTCGTTGCACTTCCAAAAGCCGGGCGGCATCAAAACATGGATTCACTAACACCACAATTGTCACCGCCCGGACAGGTCCAATATCATATCGCGGGCCACCGAAGTCAAGCCATGTTGTGAAAACGATAACAATATAATCGATTTGACTTGATCCTGGGGTGCGACTATATTGCCGAATCTTATCGGCTTAGCGAAGAAACCAAGCCGGGCCGAGTGAATACGTAACCTCGAAGAATCAGGTGTTTTGCTCATGAAGAAATCTCCAGCCTTTTTCTTGTCGATCTTGCTGTTGGCTCTCACATTAATTACGGGCTGTGGTTCCGAAAAACAGGAGGGTCTGACTCCTCGATATCAAACACCGACCGGTTGGCTTAGCTACAGTTATGAAAACATCAAACTGGTTTATCCACCGAATCATCTCCATGCCGGCACTATGCATGACTTCGCGGTGTGGTACAACTGGGCGCTGAGGCAGGACTGCCAGTTCCTGCAAATGCGTATCCCAGTCGACACCCTGGTCGTTTTCTGGTACACCGGTCATGGGCAAGGGAACGAACTGACCGGTCACTATTATCCCTGGGCGGACAGTAATCTCATCCATTTCTGGCTACCCAGCCACAAAGGTCCAACCCTGATGCAGTTTCTCCTGCCGTATTGGCTGGACAAACAACCGCAGTACCAGTTTCTCAAACACGGTATGATCACGCTTTTGGATTACTCGGGAAACAACTACCACGACCTTACATGGCGCTACTACCAGAACGACAGTCTCGTCCCGTTGACCGAGTTGGCCGTGGACACAACAGTCGACTCGGACAAAGAACGGTGGCGGTCGGCTCTGAGTGCCTCGTTTGTGGATTTCCTGGTGATCCATTATGGTATGGAGGGGTTGCGTCTCATGTATCGCGCCGAGACCGATTGGAGCCTGGCCACCCACGGAATCCTTCACGCACCTTCCGATACACTGCAAGCCCAATGGCTGACTTTTGTCGAGCAAGTGGTCAAAGGGGAGTGGCCGCCTCAGCGACCGGACAGCGCCACCGGCGGGAAACTGCAATTCGATCCGGAAAGCGAGGGCTGACATGAGCGATGAAAAGTGGAAGACCGGCATCACCGATATCGGCGCCGGTAAGATTCGCGTGCGTGGTTACAACATCACCGACATTATGGAAAACCTCTCCTACGCCGAGACTGTCTATCTCATTCTCAAAGGTGAGCGGCCCGGCCAGGCTGAGGCGGAACTGATGAACGCCATCCTCGTTTCGTCGATTGACCACGGCGCCTCGCCGCCTTCGGTGTTGGGTACGCGCACTGTCATGTCCGGCGGTAACTCGCTCAATGCAGCTATTGCCGGTGGTGTGCTGGTAATCGGTGATTCGCACGGTGGTGCCATCGAACAGTCGGCGCAGATTATGCAGGAGTGGGCGGCCAAAGAGGGTGATGTCGCCGCGCTGGCCAACGACATTGTCGACTGGCTCAAAGCAAGCAAGAAGCGCATGCCTGGTTTTGGGCATCGTTTGCACACGGTCGATCCGCGCACCGGCAAACTGTTCGAGATTGCCGAACGTCATGGCTACCATGGGCGACACATCCAACTCTGCCGCGCCATCGAGACAGCCCTGGCTGAGAAGACCGGCCGCACCTTGCCGATCAATGTCGATGGGGCTATTGCTGCGGTCATTTCCGATATGGGTTTCGACTGGCGGTTGGGCAAAGGTTTCTTTATTATCTCGCGTGTGCCCGGATTGCTGGCTCATGCCTATGAAGAGATGACCCGCGAACGTCCTATGCGCAAGCTCGGCCCGCCCGCCTCCGACTACGACGGCCCCGACGACAGGGAGTTGTAGGGGCGATAAATCGCCCTCTTGCGCTTCGCGCACCTGCAACCTCACCCTGAGCGGAGTCGAAGGGTGAAACGGTACGGTACCCCACCCAGAGGCTTTGCGGCGGGTGGGATTGATTGCAATAGGCGGGTTCACGCCGCGGCGCGCAGGCGAAGAAGGACCCACCCTACAAGAGTCGCTTCTCCTTCGGGGCCACCCGAGCGATCACAGCGCCACCCTACAAGACGCCTGTTTACTGCGCTGCCACCCGCGCGATCACGGCCCCGACAACCTGGCCCGGTTCCCACCCGTTTTTCTTGTACTGCGGAAAGTAAGGGTCCGGTTCACCCGCCGGGGCGCCATGACAGGTGAAACATCCCGGCTTGGTCGTGATCGGTTCGCCATAGTACACAGCGCCGTCCATGTTGAGCCAAACCGATTCGGCGCCCTCTTCCAGCTCGGCTAACATCGACAGGGCTACATGGTCACCCTTGTTGTTCGGGTTCCTTGGCTCGGGTACGACCATTTTGACCCAGGCGCGGCCACCGGTGGCTTTGGGTACTATCTCGGCAAAGATCGGATCGGCCACGGCCGCCGGCAGGATACGATTGCGGATAAGCATCTCTTTGTACTCGAGCGTTTCATCCGGACCACCGTCCTGCATGCGTCCGTAATGTCCTGCAATCACGGCTCGGGTTTGCTTCTCCAGTTTGACCAGCAGATAGGCCAGTTCTTCATCGTTACTCTGCGGCTTTGAACTAATCCCCGGTCCGGCCAGTATCAAGGCCGCCGGTATAACCAGGGCAAGCGCTGCCACTATCCATTTGACGGACATCTTGCGTGTGAGCACAGGTTTCCTCCTAGTTTGGAGTTCACATCACAGTTTGGTGTATTCCAGTATTAAGATAGCTATCTCTGGAATGGGGAGCAATGGATAAATGGATCAAATATGCGATTTTAGTCAGTGTCGTGTGAGTAGCTCAAAGCGAAAGGCCCAATCCCGGGTGGCTTGTTTCTGTGCCCGGCAGGTTTGGACATCCGCCGCGCACAATAAGAGCGGCAGGTCACACACATCCGCCAAAGCAGATGCGCAAGACCTGCCGCAACTGTGCAGATGGATGCCGACTCAGGTCCGGCCTGGCAGAAGGGGCGCGCGAAGCGCGAAAAAGCAACTTGTTGCTAATTGTCGTCGATGAGTTCTCCGAGACCAGTGTCGACTACTTCAATGGCAGGGAAGCCATGGTAATAGATACTACCGATGTTGCTTATCGTGGCGTTGAGGTACTCCCGGACATCCACTTCGATATCACCGACGCTGTTGGATATAATCGTGCAACTATCAGTTTCGAACTCGAAAGCATGCACACCGCCGGTTGCTTCATGCGTGAGGTCGTGTCTGCGGGCCGACCCGGTCAGGACCAAATTCCCAACCCCGGTCAGGGTCGAACTCAATCGTTGAGATACTTCCAGGTCCAATTCCATGTTGCCGACGCCGGCCAGGACAAGGTCTACTTCCGGCACCTGGAACAGGCTGCTGTCGGTCTGGAATGACCCAATGCCGTCCACGTCCAGAGTCAACTGCTGCAACACCGGCATTGTAACCCAGACCGTGAGCTTCATGCCGGAAACTTTCACCTCTTTCGGCGTTTTCAATCCGATCATAAGGACGTCGTTGACCACTTCGGTAGTGATGAATCTTTGCAGATTGTGGTCAACACTGACCGCTACCGCTGGTTCAGTGTCAAAAACCAGCATAACATCCCCTGTAGTCTTCAGCGTCACCGAATGAAACAGATCCAAATCTTCAACGAGAACCGTTATCAGATTCCCCGACCCGCGAATGGAATTGTACGTCAACGGCAACTCAGTGCTGCCGCACGACAACAAGAAAAGCAGCGGTACCAACAAGACAAGCGCCGACAACCTTTGAACCATGCAATACCTCAAACGAGTTTCCACCTCACTACCGAGCGGACAATCGCCCGGCGACCTTTCAAGTTACATACGGATTCCGCCTAAGGCAAGTCTGTTTGCCGCCACAATCGGGACCGGCCAACTCAAGCCGTTATTCAGCCGGATTCGAAAACTGTCGATTATCTCACAATAGTGTACGCTGTTTCCGATCCTCGACGTTATAATTGTAAGAAGGACTAGTTACAAACCCTGAATTTGAAGATTGTCATGCGAACCGCCATCCTGATACTAATTGTCGTTGCCCTGGTCGTTGCCCTGGTTCAGGCTTTGCCCGTTGTGGCTTTGGCCCAGGGTTCGATCTTCGGGTCGGTAAATCGCGGCGGGGGCAGTGTCCCTGACAACGGCCAGGTCAGCTTCTTCGGGTATCTCGACGACACCGACGAGGAGATTCGAGTCGAAACGTCGGTAGGCGCAGGTTATGACGCCGGCAACTGGTTTGATGATTTTCAGAATTACCAGACTGAAGCAGCCGGCAATCCGTATGACTTTCACTTTTTCGATCTTGGTCAGGGCGAGGGATTCGTGCTTTCCGGTTTGATCCCCAACAACTCATTTCACCAGGAAAACGTCACCCTCGGCAGTGTGAACTGGCCGGAGCCACCGACAATACTTTCTCACGAGTTCATCTCAGGGGAAAGTGTCGAAATCGTCTGGGATGACGACCCCGTTACAACTGTGCATGTATATCGACGGACTCTGCCGTCCGAAGGATCGTTTTTCCGTCTTGACGATCCAGTGGGCTCATTGGCCAACCCCGGAGTGGCAGGGGATAGGTTTGCCGATGCAAGTGTGGACACTGCGATGAGCTACCAGTACTTGCTGATTGCCGAAGATGCCGCCGCCCAGCTTAGCCGACATTCGGATATTGTAACAGTGAGTTTTGAGGGAAACTGCTGTAACCTGCGCGGCGACATCGACCACTCCGGCGCTTTGCCGCTGGATATCGGCGACCTGGTGGCGCTGGTCGATTATATGTTTACCGGCGGCGCCGAACCGGTCTGTCTGGTGGAGGCTGACGTCAACGGCGACGGTCTACCGACTATCGACATCGGGGACCTGGTGTACCTGATCGATTACATGTTCCTCGCCGGCCCGTTGCCGCCTCCCTGTCAGTAAGCTGAGGAACAGTTATCGATAATTCGTTGTTTGTCTCTTGCCAATATGATCGAAGCGTGCTAATTTGGGCGTCCGAAGAAAGCCCGGAGAGTTTTAGGAGTAACTGACATCGACACTTATGATATAGTGATAATCGGCGGCGGCCCGGGTGGCTACACAGCCGGCATCCGAGCGGCTATCAAAGGCGCCAAAGTGGCCGTGGTTGAAGTCGACCGTTTAGGCGGTGTCTGTCTGAATAAGGGCTGTATCCCTTCAAAAGCGCTAATCGCCTCGGCCGTTCAATATCAGAAACTGAAAGAGGCTCAGTCTTTCGGCCTCACTCTGGGTGGTGCGCCCGGTTACGATTGGACGGCGATGCTTGCGCGCAAGGAGAAGATTGTCGGTTCGCTGGTGGGAGGAATTGGGCAATTGTTCAAATCACACGGCGTAACTCATTATCAGGGTTTCGGCCGGATTGCCGACAGCAAGCATCTGATCATCACCGACGAAGACGGCCAGGAGACCAAAATCAAGACGGCCAACATCATTGTTGCTACCGGTTCGCGAGCCATGAACATACCGACCTTCCCGATTGACGGCGTGCGAGTCCTGACTTCAGATCATCTGTTGAAAGCTCAATCACTTCCGGAAACTATCCTGATAGTCGGCGCCGGTGTGATCGGGTGCGAGTGGGCTTTTATGTTATCGATGTTGGATGTAAAGGTGCAAATGGTGGAAATGCTGCCTCGGGCCTTGCCACTTGAGGATGCTGATGTTTCTAAGCTGATCGAACGTGAGCTCAAAAAGGTCAAGACAAAACTCTACACAAATACAAAAGTAGAATCAATGCAACCGGGACCATCGGGGGTCAGCGCCAGGCTGTCCAACGGCCAGACAATTGAAGCCAATCAGGTTCTGATGGCAGTGGGACGTTCTTTCAACACCGAGGAACTCGGGCTGGTCGATCTTGGGGTCAAACTGAACAAGAACGGCTCGATTAAGACCGGCGCGGATATGCGCACCAGCCACAAGAGTGTTTTCGCAATCGGTGATGTCCGCGGGGAAATCATGCTGGCCTACACGGCCGTTCACGACGGCGCCGTGGCGGTCGACAATGCCCTCGGCGGCAAAGTGAAGAGAGACTACTCAGGCGTTCCCTCGGTGATCTTTACGCACCCCGAAGTTGCTTCGGTGGGATTAACCGAAGAGCAGGCGGCTGAGAAACATAATGTTGTCACCAGCAAGTTTCCCTTGCGCACGCTCGGTAAAGCGCACGCAGAAAATGAGATTTCCGGCGAAGTTAAACTGGTCGCAGATAAAAAGACAGATCGATTGCTCGGCACCCACATAGTCGGAAGCCATGCCACGGAGATTATCCACACCGCGGCTCTTGCCGTCAAGCAAGGTCTGACCGTGCGCCAACTTGGTGAGTTGATCTTCGGCCACCCGGTGATCTCCGAAGCGCTGATGGAAGCCGCCCACAATCTCCACAATTCATCGGTTCATCTGCCGCGCAAGAAATGAGCGCACTTTCTGCGCCCCCACAGATACGGCGATTAGAGTCGTAGGTCGATTAATGTCGGCTTCGTAAACGTAATCCCTTGAATAACTGCCGATTAGGTTCATGCCCTGTGGTCATGATGTCAAACATGGGCGCAACAACTGCGTTCGACCCGGATTCAGTGAATCGAAGCTAAACGCTATCGAGTGTTTTAATGAATTGGTATTCAACAAGTTAGTCCGTTTTATCGGCGGCGGCTCAGAATCGGCACACAAGTTGTTATATATAGACTCGAAGTTAGTTACTCTAGATACAGTATGGCGGTGAAGGGTATCTTAGAGGTGGGGTCTGAAGGAGTTCCATTGTGAGGGTGGAACTCCTTCGTTTTTATTAAGGACATTTTCAGGGCGCATATTGGCCAACCTGTGAAGTGGCGGTGCGTGTCGAATGTCCTCGTGCGCTACGTGGACACAGCGGCAGCCAATTCGGGAGTGGTGTCGTGGCGACCCCGCCCGACGCCCCGCGCCACGCGGGGTTTCTCGCACTTCGCGGCGATAAATCGCTATCTAGTTTGTAACCTCACCCTGAGCGGAGTCGAAGGGTGACCCTGATTTCATCATTCACCGGCCGTCGCACGAATTGTGCGAAGAATGAAGGTCATCTGACAACATTGGCAATGAGATTGCCGCGTCGTCCCGCGGGGCGCGGGACTCCTCGCCTTGACGCGGACGGAGGTTTACGAATTGCCGCCCACGAGCATTCATCCACGAATGAAATGTTGCGCGGGGTCCTTTCCCGCGGAAGGCGGGATGAGACCCTGCGCCCCAGCTCCCAGCAGGGTCACACCTTCACCCTCGGTGTAGTCAGGACCCTGCTGAACATAGTGAGGTTATCCACGTATCGAGTAGGGAAAGACAAACTCACCGTCCAATTGGAAATCGTCGCTGACAAACAACACGTCATCCTCAGCCCTGGTCCTGGTCGACTTGCTCAGGCCGAGGCGGTCGGCGCAGAACAAGAAGTCGATTTCCCTTTTGTTGAAGTGCGCCAGGAATCCTTCGATAGCTGAAAGCTCGGGCATTTTGGTGGCCACAATGTCATGAATCCGCAGCCGATCTTCTACCTCCTCGGCAACGACCAAGGTATCGATGTCATCCAGGTAATACGTTCGGTTCTGGTAAACATAGAGAAACATGAACATCAGCAACTTGGGCGTGTGAAATCCGAGCCTGTCTGAGACCATCTCTCTTTCGTGCGCCAGCCGTTCGACAATTGAGTAGTCGGACACTACGTCCAGGTTCAGCTTTCTGAAGCTATGAGAAGTCTCATCCTTGCCCAATGGGCTTACTACTGTTTCGTAGAACTCCGGTTGTCTTTTCAAGCCCAGTCTCTCATAGAAGCCCGCTGCTGACTCGTCGGTGAACAGAAAAACGAAATCGCATCGCGGGCGAATCCACGCCTTCGCCCGATTCCAGATTTCTCTCTGGATACCCAGTTTCCGATACTCCGGAAGTGTGCCGACTGTCAGTAGCTGAGCGCCCAGTTTGTCCCTGCCGTCGACTTTCATTTGTGAAGGATAGACGCAGATTGAGGCGACACACTCACCGTTGACGAATGCAGAGAAAGGTGTGTACTGGTCATCCCAAAGTCCCCGCTCTTTCCAAAGAGTAAAGTCAAGTCCGAAAACGGCTATCGCGTAGCGCTGGAACGATGCTATCGCATCAGGCTCGCCGAAGTAGTTGCTGTGATATTCAATATTCATCTATCCTCCAGTTCGACCGTGTAATCCTCAATACCAGACCGTTTCGTGGTCGGTCTACATCCTCGTGCGGCGACGCTCGTCATGCTGAGCGCAGTCGAAGCATGAGCAACCGCGGCCGACGTCGATGTCCGCCGCACACGGGTTGGGCCAATGGTAATATGGTTTGCTCTCTTGCGCAACAGTCCTTGGTCGCGGTGGGTCTTGACTGAAGTAGGGCAGAACCGCTTTTGGTTCTGCCACGCCGGGTGCCCCATAGCTTGCTGTGGCTCTAGATGGCGGAACCGCTAATCCGCCGCGGCGGACGCCCTGCAAGAATTGTTAAGCGCTGGTTCTAAAGGCTGCCGCTACTTTGCGCGGCCACTATCGCTTCGAGTATCGGTGTCGGGATTCTATCTGTGGTCGGTCCGGCCTGTTCCCAGATCAGATATCCGTTGCACAACAGTCTAACCGAGGGCGTGCCGGTGCAATCAAAGTAGTTCCAGGCGCGCCCATTCTCTTTGAATGCGGCGAAGCTAATCTCTCTATCCTCGATATACCGTTCGACCTCGTCCTCGGTGGTATTCTTGCTGACCTTGGTTAGTCCTACTACGTTTAATCCGAATTGATCGTACTGCCTGTTGACTTTGTCAAGTCTGTCCATGCCTTGGGCGGAAAACGGACACCAGGTTTCAAAGAAAATCAATAGTTGGAACGGTTCGCTCTCCAGATCAAAGGTGCCCTGAAAGACGCGCTCAATTCCGAAAGTGTCGGGCACTTCGCGGTATCCATAAACAGCTTTAGCCGAGTCAATATTGCCCTCAAGAATGTGAGCCGCAGACAGACAGCTCTTGGCGTACCTGACGTTGTAGTGACTATCGCCATACGCTCGTTTGGCTCTGTTTAAGGCATCTCGAGCCAAGCCTTCAGCTTCTGCAACCCGTCCGTCCTCTAACAAGAGCCAGGCGAATTGTAATTGCTCGTACACCGTTCTGGATGAGTCAACACCCAAATGCTGTTTAAGGCCTGTCCATGCTTCTTCTGATAATCGCCTGGCATCATTCATGGAGCCTACCGCTTCGAGGGCACCAGCAACCCGTCCCTTGCAGTCCAGCACGTCTATGTCGGTGTCTCCCCAGCGATTGATACAGGCCGCCAACATGGCTCTCTCGTTGTTCAGTTTTTCATGCCTGTCGTTGAGCACGCTGTATGCGAGGGCCAAATCCCCCCGGATAGCCAGAGTTTTGTCGTGTGATGGACCCAGCGCTCTCTCTCTCAGCCTTAGGGCCGCGAGCAACTCTCGTTTCCACGGTTCCCAATGTCCGATGTTTCCATAGGCCATGCCCAAAGACCAACGAAGATCCGCCTCGACCTCAGGATCGTCCGGGAAAGCCCCGGTGAGTTTCTGGCTGGCCCGATCCAAAACATCCAACACGGTGGTTTGGTCACCGAATCCGGGAGGGAAGGCCGAGGTCAGCACATCGGACAGGAACTGTTGTCCTTTGGCAGCCTTTTGAGATGCGAGTTCGGCCTTCTGACGCTCCTCGTCCACTTGTACCAGCAGCGAAGTTGTCGTTATCACCCCGGCCAACAGAATAACAAAAGCAGTTCCGAGAAGTCCCATGACAACCTTATTGCGTCGCGCAAAAACGCGAGCCTGATAAGACCAACCGGTACGCCGTGCGACGATTGCATCCCCGGACAGGTATCTGCGAATGTCCTGGGCTAATCCAAAGGTAGACTGATAGCGCTCTTCGCGCTGTCGGGACATCGCCTTGTGAACGATCGCTTCCAACTCACCGTCCATTGCTTTGTCGTGGAGACCCAAACGACTGAAAGAACCGGACCGTACCTCCGAAGCAAAGTCAAACAGCCGGTCCGAACTGGTCGTGTAAGGCAGCTTTCCTGTAAGTAGTTCATAGAGTATCAGGCCAAGCGTATACACGTCACTGCGTGTATCGATGTCATGCGGGTCGGCATCAAACTGTTCCGGACTCATGTACTGAACAGTACCCAAGACCTGACCCACCTGAGTCTGCGCCGCAGCCTGCCTCATGTCGGCATCGGTGGCTCGCGCGACACCGAAATCTATTACTCGCGCCTGACCACTGGAATCGACGAGGATGTTCGACGGTTTCAAGTCGCGGTGAACGACACCTCTTTGATGACCGTGGTGCACGGCATCGCAAACCTGTAGAAACAGGTGCAAACGCTCACGCGCGTTCAATTGGGAGTCGCGCGCAAAATCTGTGATCCCTTTAGCGTTAGGAATGTACTCCATTGCGAAGAACGGCGTCTGAGTCCCCTTATCATCGAAAGAACCGGCCTCATAGATTTGGGCGATACCCGGATGCCTAAGCCGTGCCAACACCTGAGCCTCATATTCGAGCCGGGCCACTGCACTTTCGTCCCCAAGCGAACCCTTGACAATCTTGACTGCTACCGGTCTGCGTGGATTCTCCTGCAGAGCCTCAAAAACAGTTCCCATGCCGCCTGAGGCAATCACCCGTTTTATGACATACTGGCCAATCTGCCGGGGGTGCTGGTCGGAAAGATTGTCGGAGTCGGGGTCTATGTGGTGCGTACGAGTTTTGTCATCCGCATCCGGCTTGCGCCCAGAGTCATTGTTGTTATCAAGTTCAGAATCAGACATAGTCGTGTTCCCGGTTTTTGATACGTCACCTGGTTCTCAGTATCAGGAAATATACGGACACATTAAGGACTTTGCAAGTCCATATTCTGGCGTTTAGTGGCTTAACTCCCATCAGTTGGCTTTCGGTTCGTTGTTTCCTGGAGGTCTGCTATCGCTCGGAATTTGTCGATTGATAAATCCGGCCGGGCTGCGTATCTTTTTCAAATGGAAGAACAGACCAAAAAGTCGGATGTCAAAGATCGCAAGTTGGGCGACGAATGGGAGGATTGGGACGGCAGCGCCACCCCGGCATCGACTGAATCCAACGCACGACTATTCCTGGTCCTGTCCGTGCTGGCCATCGCCGGCCTTATCGCTGCGGTGGGTTTGTTCCTGTGGCTAATCAGCCCGCGCCTGTCGCAGTTCGGCACGCTGCTGCCGCGCGCTTTTGCCATCGCCTTTGGCTGTTTCGCCTTGGTCCTGTTTGTCTGGGTGGCTCTGTTTGCGTGGTCGGCGGCAACGCGTCGCCCTTTAACGAGATTGATCGTAGTCCCACGTCTGGTCAATCGGTTGTTGTCGCTGGTAATCGGGACAGGAAAACTCTTTGGCATTTCGTCTGACCGCTTGACCAACTCTTTTTTGAAAATCCACAATTTGTTTGTGACTGCCCTCCCTGCCCTGATCCCGCCTGAGCGGCTGTTGATTTTGGCGCCACGATGTCTCACGCGCGACAATAACATCAGGCTACGACGACTGCGTGATGAATTCGGTTTTCACATGGCTGTGTGTGATGGTGGCACGGCCGCTCGTCAGAAGATACGGGCGGTGAAACCGCGACTGGTTCTGGCCATTGCCTGCGAACGGGATTTGATTTCGGGTTTCAAGGAGATCAATCCCTTTGTGCCGGTAATAGGTTTTCCCAATCAGCGCCCGGAAGGACCTTGCAAAAACACGTGTATAGACCTTTCGTCGATCGAGCGGACGGTTCGTAAGTGCCTGGGAGTGTCGCCGGAGGATCGGCTTGAAAACGGTTGACAAATGCCGATATTGGTATAGATTGACGGGTTCGAAAATGGCGGTGTAGCTCAGCTGGTTAGAGCAGTGGAATCATAATCCACGTGTCCGGGGTTCAAGTCCCTGCACCGCTATTGTTTCCTTTCATGCCGTCGATCATCATGCAGGAAATCAACACCTTTGCGGAAACCGGCTTGTGAAAACCTGGTGACGCGCCAAAGGCGATGACTTCGGCACAGCCCACCACCGAGAATCAGCTTGCCATAATGGGGCCAAGCAACTATCATGAAACCGACTATCTGTACAGGCTGAAACAAACCAAGTGTCGTTCTAGACATGAACATTTGTTCGGAGGGAGAATCCCATCATGCGCTCAAAATCCGTGGCTGTTGTCATTGTCGGGATCGTTGTTGTGTTTGCGATAATACTGTTCCTCGGTCGGGATACACAGAGTTGGAAAGACCAATACCTGGCCGACATTGAAGACGTTATCAGCAAAGAGGGCTCGAAAATAAGCAAGGAATCAGCAGCCGGGCTAAGGCGGCGGTCGGCGGAACTCGTCCAGGAGGAACTGCGCGACACACCTGCAGATGCGGAAATCGCGGCTACCAAAGCCGACCTCAATGAGGTCCGAGAAGATCTGAAGACATTGGCGAATTCGATCTCGGCATCTCCGGACGTGGACAAGGACAGCGTCAATCAGGCCCTCGAAGAAATCGCAACGGATTTGCTCGATATCAGCCATCTGCCCAAGAAGGACGGCGACCGAATCCTCAGCAATATCGAGGAGGCATCCCGGGCGCCGGATGTTGAGCAGGCGCAGGCCCAAATGTGGAGGGCAGCCGCGACCGTCGACACGGTCCTGGCCAACAAAGAGCTTGACTCCGAGATCGAGGTTTTGCGGAACAGCCAAAAGCTGCTCAACGGTATGACACCATCCGGTTTCGAGCAACTCTTGACACAACGGGGAAAGATCACCGAACAAGAGGCGATAGAACAACTCGAGCGCCTCAGCAAAAACCAGGATCCTGATGTCCTGAAACGCAATGTCCAGGAGGCAGCGAACCAGATACAGGCACCGCTCGGTCATCTGGCCCGACAGGAAGTGGAAGCGGTCACCGGTGACAAGCAATTGGCGGCCAAAGTCTACCGGGAGTTCCGAGAACGGCTGGCAAACGCCACCGTTGAGGATATCGACAATCTCCGCAAAGACATCGTGGACTTTACCAAGAATGCAAAACCGACCCTTGATCGCGAAACGGTAGAGAAAGTCGCCGACAAAGTCCTTGAGCATGTACCGATGGACGAAGAGACCCGTGACCTCTTAAAAGACGGCAAAAGCTTCGCCTCGGAAACAACGGATTTTCTTGGGCAAGTGAGCGGTGGGGCCGACAAAGAAGCTCTGCAAAAGAGCGGCCAGGGAGTCTTGAACACGGCCAAAGGACTGGGTGACAAACTTCAGAACAAGGCGAACAAGGCCGGTCAGGCCGCTGAGCGAGCCGAGAAGTGCGTCTACCAAAAGGGCAGAATGATAGACAAACAGGTTCAGAGACGAGAAGAACTGGGGGACTACCACTATCAGCTACGGGCCGATTCGGCAAAATGTGCCGGTCGGTTGTTTCACAGCGAGAATGAGGACTTCTGCATAAAGGTGGCGTCTGATATCGGCGACGTTCGTCGGGAGTTGATCGACAACAAGCATGAAATCTCTCGCCTTGAACAAGAGAGACAAGAATGCGAAAAAGAGCGAAAGCGTCAGGAACGAAAGAAAAAGTTGATGATGGCCCTCAAGCTGTCGCTGGCGGCGCTCCTGTTCGCTTTTGCACTGGCCCTTGCTCTTAGCGGCAACCTGGCCCTGGCGGCGGCCTTCTTTATTGGCGCCATGGCCATGTTGGGCGGCGGAAACCCCCAAGGCGGGTCCGACGGCAGCGACGGTGGCAACGGTGATGCCAGCGCGACGCAGCAGCAGCAAGGGCAAAACGAGGGGGGCGGCCAGGGTGAGAGTTCCAGCGAGGGGGGGACAGGCGGAGAATACAGTCCGTCCGGCGGCGGAACCACCGGCGGCCAGGGCCAGAGCACTGATGGCGGCACCTCGGGCGGCGAAAACCAGTGGACCGGTCGAGAGTCGGAATACCCATCCGGCCAAGGTCAGAGTCAAAAAGAAGGAGACCAGGGTGAGACCCCGAGCACTGGTCAGCAGACCGATCCGAGCACTGGTCAGCAGACCGATCCGAGCACTGGTCAACAGACCGATCCGAGCACTGGTCAGCAGACCGATCCGAGCACTGGTCAACAGACCGATCCAAGCACTGGTCAAGCGACCGATCCGAGCACTGGTCAAGAGACCGATCCGAGCACCGGTCAGCAGACCGATCCAAGCACCGGTCAGCAGACCGATCCAAGCACTGGTCAAGAGACCGATCCAAGCACTGGTCAAGAGACCGATCCGAGCACTGGTCAGCAAACCGAACCGGCCGGGTGGGAGCACCTGGGTGACGGCATGGGCCTTGAGGACTTACCCACGGTAACCGATCCGAACACCGGCGAAACACTTGAGGGCCTACCTTTGGCCACAAACGGTCGGCGCTATTCCTTCCACCTGGACCGTGCGCACAGTTGTATCCTGGTGTACGACGCCTATGAGGAGGCCTTCGCCTACGCCTTCCGGGATAACGCCACGGCGGAGCGTCGCGATCCATCGGCGGGGCCGATCCGTTCAAAAGCAGAATCTACTGCTGTCTACAGAATGCAGGATGCCTACCTTTGCGGTATAGCGCCAAGTGCAACGCGTGGAGGGCTGGTGACTTTCATTGATGCGCGCAGCGGCGTTTTTGTGCAAATGTGGATCCACAGCTATCCCGACTACAAGGATCGACTGGACGATCTTCCTCGGTCGAGGCAGGATGTACTCAATGATCAGTGTGTCACCATGTCCAACCCCCAGGCTTGCTGTGACAGCTTGTTGGACAGTTTGGTCGACATCATGACCTACGATCCGATCACCGGTCATACCGCCGATGTCGACAGCGTCAACGACGGCGCCTTCTCGGTCCCTGTGAACCCCGGTGAAGACTACGAACTGGTCAGTCTGGCTGACGCCATGGTGGTTCGCAATGGCCTCACCGGTCAAGATGAGTACTATTGCCGCATCCCGGATTCGATCCGGCTGGGTTTCATCTGTGGAGTTTCCGACCGAGACGGTCAGACGTCGCTCGACGTTTTCACCCTCGAAGGGTATTCTGCCACGCTCGAATTGCGTCCCTATCAAGACCTAGACTTGACATCACACACCGGCGTGCAGGTGCATCACAGTCTCCAGTGCGATGCCAAGAACACAGGGGATATGACCGAATGCTGCCGGTATATCGAGGACAACTGGCCGCCACCAGCAGATCCGCCACCGCCACCGCCGCCTCCGGACACCAACGGAGTGGAACCGGCGGAGCCGGATTCCACGGAACCGACGGAGAAGCCGGAGGGTGAGGGCTCCACCACCGTTGAAGGTAGTGATGGGAATAGCTACCAGTTGAAGTATTTCACCGATCCTAACAGCAAATACCGATTTGTGGTTGTAGATGACAATGGCCATCAGGTTTACTTCGGCGCCCGGGACCTGCCGGTATACGATCTTGACAATGACGTAGTACTCTCCGACCTCAAGCTGAAAAAAGTCTGTTTGCTAAGGGTCGATGATGTGAGCTACAAGTACAGGAACCACCTCCTTGCTGTGGACGCACAAAACAGGACCGTGATATATCCACTTCAAAAGGTGGGTGAACCGATCAACGATAAACTCGATATAGAGATTCTACATTCGGTAACAGAAGAATGTCAGTGACCCGCGGCAAAGTAACTGGTATGGACATGGTCAGACGCGGCCCTCCGTAAGCTGCGCCGTAGTTCTTCAGGTGGTGATATGTCAACAGCGCTTATGGACATATTGTCCTGCGGTTTGGCCGCAGTGATAATCCTGCTCATTATCGCATTGAGTACATCGGAATCGCAAGGTGAACAGAATCTCCGGGCTACCCTTTATGAGGTGACGATTCACAATAACCACAGACTGGTGCAAGAAGCAAACCAGGATGTGATCATGACCGTGCACGGTTCCCGTACCGATACGGTGGTTCTCGACCAGATAAACGCCACCAATCCGGCCATCGACTACCTGGTGCCGTTGCCTCAGGCTCTGGACTCGGCCATGTCGGTGCGGGTTTATCGTCCACTCCTGCACGAGGATCACCGGATTAGGGACATACTGGTGATTATTGCGCCCGACGCACTCCCGGCGGAGCGAGGTCAGCTTCGGTTCGAGTTCAAGATTACCAATGAGCATGACTACACCACTCTTGCCCCGTATTATTATGAAGCCCGGGTGATTAGCGATCTTGATCAGGTACCGGAAACATTTCGGTTCTCCGACAGCTGTGACGGCGAAACGACCCTTCAGTTAATTTTCAGCGCTAAGCCCAACGTGAAAGTGCTGTCCGGCGATCAAGTGTTCTGGAGGTATCGATGAAACGCCGCAGCAGAGTCGCCAGGGCGGGCCTATTGATTACTTTTTTGGATACCCTGTGCAATGCCCTGGCCGCGATTCTGATCATCGCAATCATACAAATGCACCCCAGTACCAAGACCGCGGAAATCGAGGGGTTCTCCCATGTGACCGTGTTCATTCCCAATAACACGGCCGGTGTCGAACTTGCCATGTATGCGCTCATTGACTCCACGACGATTGACTCCGAGGAATCCACTCGCCAGGCGAAGGTTCCGTTTCTCACCAGGCGTGGTTCCGTGACAGCGCTGATCACCCCGGCGGTGAAGGATATCACCGAACTAGGTGTCTTTCTCAAACGCTTCACCATCAACGCTCCGGAGACCGTTGTCGTGGTGGTGGATGCGTGCGTGGCGGGATCAACTGCACGTACAGATTCACTCTTGTTGCGGGCAGATGAAGCCTATTCGGCCCCGATAAGAAAGGAGTTGTTCCGATGATGAATGCATGGCGCTACTTTGTGGTGGTTGTCTTGGTGATAATCGTCGCTCACGAGTTACCGGCACAGTCCGGTCCCAGGCTGGACCCCATGATGGCCGGTGACAATACGGTGAGCCTAACCGTGCCCCGTACCGACTACATCCTCAGCCGGTTGGCTCCCGAATCAAAACTGTTCGAGTCGGACAGCGGTCGGATTATCTTCGATCGAAGCGGTTATTGGTTCTTTCTCAACCTGGATGAGAACGTCATCGTGCAAATCGAAAACAAGTCTGCCAGATGGAAGCGTTTTTTGGAGCGTGTACTCTTTGTCGACACTCCGGGGCGGGTCTATCGCAGCCTCACCACCGAACTTGAGTACAATTTGTCCGCTCAGGAAGAGCAGGCTGTCATCGCGTTGATCGAGGCACTCCATGCGATCTTCTGCTATCTCCCTATCGAAGAGATCGACGCTATGTCAAAGAGTATGGAGCAAACCGCCGTTGACCTGGAATCCATCCGCAGCGAGGCGGAACTGAAAGAGCAAGAACGACGACGAGAGATTCTGAGTGAGAGATACGACCCCGACCGGCTGCCGCAAGAAGGGAAACTCATTTTCTATGACGACGAACTGATAGTGCTGGACGTGGAGAACGAGGTCATTTTCGTAGTTATGTTGTCATGCGATCAGCACAGCGCCAGGCGAATCACCGACCTCATCCGGGCTAAACGGTATGACGGTCTGACTGTTCGTACTTTCGAAACGCCTGCCTCGGTCTACTATTCTGCAACCGACATCGGTGGTGTGCGCTACCCCGACCCGGATTTCAAAATCCCCCAGGATTCTCTTATGGCGCGCGGGATTTTTCCGAAGGCCGCGGACCTGGACCGAGAACCACAGCAACCCCAGGGAGGCGGCCGCCAGGCGAACGTGGCCCAATGGGAGGAACAGTCCTTTCAAGTGCAGTTTTGCCCGATGGAACTGAAAGACACGGATGCCGGTTATCGCCCTCCTTCGTCGGTGGTGATTTTGGATGACGGTATTGGTGACGACCTCAATTCCTGGATCATCATCGCTGACCGTTCATGCTACAAATGTGGCGGTGTCGAAACCGGAAGCGAGGTCCAGATCATTGCACCCGCTTTGGACCAGCCTCTGCAGGTAGACTCTATCGTGACCGATTCGGCCGGCCTGGCATCGCCGATCTTACAGAGTGTTAGTCTGGCCATTAGTTTGCGTCGGAAGGGTACCATCACCGTTAACCGTCTTCGCACCATCGGCGAAACAGGATTCACGTTCATGTCGGATGCCGGCGACCCGGTCCTCGTTACCGGTGAGCATCGGGTAGAGCACAGCGGAGGCTTTGACCGAGCAGCCTTTGACAAATGGTACGCCCGCTGGAAGAGCAAGACAGTTCACAGGTTTGACGTTAGCGACACTGAATTGGTGGCCCGCATTTTCGATATGTGTGCCTCGAACTGGGAAGATTTCTTCAAACAAGATCCGCTGGCGCACCTTCGGCGAGAGCTTACAATTGTGGGACTTGAATAGACCGGGCCAGCCGGCCATCTGAGCATGAGGTAGATCAAGTGTTTAGTCACATTTCACACTGGATGAAAAGAAGCGTGGGACTTCAGGGATTCATCATCGTCATCGGCGCCCTGTTGATGACCAGGCTCTTCCTGGGTATGGTCGACAGAATGACGTTCGATCCCGTAAGCTGGGGATACACTGGCGTCGTCGGCGAGCCGTCCGACTTCGAGAGCAAGCTGGACGGCAAGATCACCACGCTTGACACTACCATGCTGACTCTCAACCCGGACCGGAAGTTTCGGATTACCGTAAGTGACACAACTTTCATAGCGGTAACCGTGCCCAGCGAACCGTTCGACGGTAACGCATACCTGGTGATCGTTCGGCGTCCGGGAGCACTGAGGCCTGATTCCCGTGAAGACACGTTGACACAGAAAGACTGGCGGTTCGAAGTGACGGCCGGAAGGCTGGGCCGCGACAATTCTATCGATACCGTTGCCGAAAGCAGTTATGATAGATTGACGGGCGTGCGTCGTTTTCAAGTTCGGAAAAAGCAGTTCGTCGTTGTTGCTCAGACTTGGGGGGATGACAACCCGGACGCTTTGCGATGGCTCCAAATCGTCCTTGAATCCGCCGAGTCCTCGGCCAGAGCCAGCATCCTGTTGTCCGGTTACATCCAGGCGTTGATCTATCTGTTCTCATTTATGGCTCTTGGTCTGGTGGCCCTGGAACTGATGGTGGTTTGGCGAAGCAGACGGACCTTTGCCAACCGCCTGTTGCTACCCAATCTGACCGAGGTCACTCCATTGTCTCAAATGCAGAGCCTGGTCAACAGTGTTCGCGGCGAACGCATGAAAAGACGATTGTCCGACGACATTTGTCCCAACGTCGTCCTGGACCTGGTAGAACCCGGATACAAACTACTGATGTCATACCGAGGTGAGGTCAATGCCGCCGAAGTGCACACGATACTGGACACGTCGAGCCAAACCATACTGGAGAAACTGAACACTCGATTCCAGATTCTGCGCTATTTCGTAATCACACTGCCGTCACTTGGGTTTATCGGCACCGTTCTGGGGATCGGCGAAGCGCTGTCGGTAACGGGTGTGATGACGTCGGCAGCCCCGGCGGCCGACCGGCTCTTGGCCAATTATGACTTGAGCGCCAACCTGCACGTGGCCTTTGACACTACGCTGGTTGGCTTGGTCGCCAGCATAGCTATAGGCTTTGTCGCCGATCTGGTGGAAACTCGTGAGACTTCGTTCGTTCTTCGAACCCAGAAGAGGATCATGGAGAACATCGGTAACGTGCGCAAAACGCAGGATGATACGGTGCGGCCGGCCGGATAGATCGGATGCGGTTTTTCCACTAACCGTGGCGTCCTTGTTCGGTTTACCGGTGTGAGCAGTTCCAAGGTCCAGTGACCTGGCGGCAAAGAAGTAATCACCTGCATGTAGCGTTCGAGGAGATTATGCCAGCTTGGCTCAGTTGGTAACATGAGTAGTAACTACGTAGAGCATAGATCGCCTTATTGAGGCAGTCGATATTCCTTTGGGCCTTCGCCTCCGCATTGTTCCAGCCTCGCCCAAATCGACCCGCTTCGCTTTCCCAATGGGTCGCCGAACTTCTGGCGGCCTTTAATTCGAGCTGCAAATCTTTGGCCATGCCAACGAGGTTGTTGTGTTTAATCCTGATGTCCTCTTTCTCGTTTTCCAGCCGTCGGACTACCCTATCCAGCCTTCCGTTCTCGTTTTGAGCGTCCTTGAAGTCAGATTTGAGTTCGCCATACAGCATGCTTTGATTGTCAAAGTCGGATGACAACTTCCTGTATCTTCCGTCCAGAGCATCGTAGCTCGTATTGAGGCTCCCGAGATCATCGCGCAAACCTGCCGCAGTGGTCTCAAGAGTACGCTTGGCACTTGCCAATCCTTTGGCGGAGTCAGATAACCGTTTACTCTCGGCCTCCGATTGTTCCAACTCCTCGGCAGTCCTATCGCGGTCCTCCTCAGTTTTCAGCAACTGATTGGATTGCTCGTATATCCGGCGCCCCTCATCGGTAAGTTGACTCACCGCCGAGTCCCTGTCGGCGCTGAGCTCACCGTATCGATCCGACAGCCTCCACCAGGCGTGTCCCGTGTATGAGTTGGTGACCAAAAGAACGGCACATGCGACAGCCAAAGCAATTACCAGACCTCGCTTGGCCGGTTGTGAGTCCGGCACGATTTCCATACCGCTGAGTACTTGCCCGGCCTTCTGGATCGCTTCATCGTCCTTGTCGGCCAGAGCCTGGATAGTATCGATTATGGCCGGTACAGTTGCCTGGCGGACATCGGGGTCACGTTCCAGCATCTTGTCGACGAGGGTTACCAAAACCTCGGGGCAGTCGGGTCGATATTGGCTCACTTTGGGCGGCTCCTCGTGCAGCTTCTGATAGCTGATGTCGCCCTGATAGAACGGGGGGCGACCGGCCAACATCTCGAACAGAATAATACCGAGCCCATACCAGTCACTTACTGCGCCGACTTTCCTGGTTTTTCCGCTCAGCAGTTCGGGCGCCATGAAAATCTGCGTTCCCGGCGGGCTTTGGTTGGACACCCTGGTGAAAGTCTCCTTCACTTTCCTGGCGATACCGAAGTCCACCACCTTCAATACGCCTTCGGTATTAATCATTATGTTGGCCGGTTTCAGATCAAGGTGCACGACGTTCTTCGAGTGTGCCACCTGAAGGGCCGAAGAGATTTGATGCACGATGTCGATGGCCTGATCGAAAGTCAGTTGGCTCTCTTCGCCCAGAATGTCTTCCACTGTCTTGCCCTCGATGAACTCCATGATCATCATGGGCATGTCTTCCTCGGTGTCCTCAAAGCGGTACATTCTAACGATGTGTTGATGGACCAGACTTACGGTGTGATCGAACTCCTGTCTGAGTTCCTTGATGCCCCGTGAATCCGATTTGAGTGCGGGGTGCAGCAGTTTCAGACATACATCCATGTCCTGGAGTTTGTCGTAGGCCCGGTACACTTGCGACATTAACGTAGAGCTTATGTGGTCTTTAACGATGTATCTGCCAAGGAACTCCGATCCTTCGGGAAACTTACTCCACTCTTTCATGACCCTACCTCCTGCATAAGTAGCAATTGCCGATTGCCCGAATTCTGAAACTTCAAAGTGGTGATCTTAGTTTGGTCCCCCATTTCCGTCCTTCTGAGTATTCTCCTTTTGGACACGACATTCATCAAGTTTGCCCTGAAGTTCGTCCATGACTGTCCGCAAGTGATCGATTTCGTCCTGCAATCTATCCCGGTTTCCTGAAGGCTCATCGAGTTTCGATTTGAGGATTTCAAGACTGTCGTTTAGCCCGGCGATCTGGCGTGAGTTTTCAGTAAGCTCGCGATCTTTGGCCTCCAACGTCCGTCTGGCCGATTCGAGATCGCCGGACAGGGTCTTTGCATTGGTGCGACTGGTGGTCAGCTCCCTGGAGAGTGTGCTGATAATCATTTCAAGCGAGTCGGTGAGAAGGCCAAGCCTTCGCCTCTCGTCATCCAGATTCTCCTGGAGCCGGTTGATTTCCCGTCGATTGGTAGTGGCAGTACGTTCAAGATCACCCCGTACTGCGTCAGCCGCTCTCTCAAGTGAGTCCTTCGTCGCCTGAGCCGAGGATTCGGTTCGGCGAAGTTCTTCCTCCAACTGCCCTGATTGCTTGGTTTGCTGCTGAAGTTCGTTATTCCTGTCCGACAGGGCGCTGGAGAAGGACCCGCGCAACTCGGTGATCTGGCCGGCCAACTCCTGTTCACGATCTCCGGCGCCCCAAAGAAGTAAGAACAACACGAGATTACCGATTGCCAAGATTGCCGCCGCAATCGGCCACACCAGTCGACGAGAACTGCCGTTGTTTGCTTTGAATTGTACGACTACCTTCCGCTTGCGATCCGGATTTGAAGGAGCCGCGGCCGTCTGGTCCTCCGCCGGGTGAGATACACTTGGCGCCGCCCTTACCGTGATCGTTCGATATGTCTTGTCGGTGAGAGCTTTCTGGACAAGTTCAGAATTGGTCAGCCTGTTTTCCGGGTCGGGAACGAGCATGTCCCGAAGGAGATCGTGCAACCATGAGTCGTCGGTTCCGGAGAGCCACGGCGAATCGAAGGCGTGGTCCTGTATCCGTTTGGCCACCGTGTCCCCGACAAAATAGGGGGGCAGGCCGGTTCGAGCCAACCATAAGACGCTGGCCAGGCTGTACCAGTCTGAAGCCGCATCAAACGGCTGACCACGCAGACGTTCAGGGGCCAGATGAATCTTATTGTCGAAGATATCTCCCTTGAGAATTCGGAACGACCTTTCGCGCAGTGCGGATGGGATTGCAGCATCCACCAGAGTGAAATGCCCGGCGTCAATCACTATGTTGCGGTCGTGGACGGCTCCATGGACCAGTTCGCAGTCGTGCAACCTCCGAAGCTGGTCAGTCATCTGGGACCCCATCCTTACGACATCGTCGAGATCGATACTTGTCTCGGCGACAAGCCGCGAGAGCAGCGAGTCGCCCCCTGTCCAACGGCGGATGAGGAGGTGGCTGCCCGCAAGTGCGAAACCAAGCTCCCCCAAGCGCTTTGTCAGACTCTCATCGAGAACATCGGTACCAAGCGAGGGCAACAACTCGCGCACATGATAAAACTCCTCCCGGCGATTGTGCTTGCAGATATAGGTAATGCCAAGTTTGCCAATACCGACCGGGTTCTGAACAATAAGATCGTCGCTGATTGATGCACCCGGGTCGCGGAGATCAAGTCCGGCCGAACGAAATAGGTCTGCCTGGCGTATGTCTGCATTCACGGAGGACCTCACATTCCTTTCAGAAAGTCTTCAAAATGTAGAGTGTCCGCTCTGGGAACTCTGATTACTCGGAATCCAAGAGCCTGCGGCTTCACCTGGGCACCACTCCTTCGAACGTGAATTTCACACATGGCTGCCGAATCCAGGTAGGACCCACCTCTGACAACGTGGGAATTCCCGCTCGGCGGCCCGATCGGATCGACACTGTTTTCTGGAGAACGAAAATAATCGGGATCGTAAAAGTCGAAGACCCATTCCGAGACGTTGGCACAGATATTGTAGAGCTCACGTGTATGCTTGTGCCTTCCCACCGGCATCGGACCGGTACCGGCGCAGTTCATCTCGGGTGGTTCATCTCCTTGGGGGTACTTTCGTACCGATCCGTCGCGCGCAGCAAACTCCCATTGCGCTTCGGTCGGCAGGATGTAAAGCGAATCCGCAGAAAGTCCGGACAACCATCGGCAATAGTCCATGGCCGATTCCCACCCGATCTCGGTCACCGGCAGGCTCGGGTCGGTGCCGGCTGAGACTACATATCGGTCACCCACAGGCACCACCGTGGTCGGGACATCGGGCTTACCGACGCTCACACCTTCGTGGCGATTGTTGAGAAATGCCATGTATTGACCTATGGTCGTTTCGTGCATGCTGATATAAAACTCCCGCGTGATGGATACCGGGTGCCATGGATTGTTGGCGTCCGAAGCGGCCTGCCGATCACCCATCTCGAACTCGCCCCGAGCCACGATAGCAAACTGGAGCCCCAGTGATCGACGCAATTCCGTCAGTCGGTGTTCTTCATACGCATTGACAGCGAACCAGATGGCAACCGCGATCAGGAATATCGGAACGAGAAGCAAGGACAGACGGGGGAGTAGGCGTTTGGCACGCTTGGACCTCACACCCTTCTTGAATCCTGCCAGGCTGGCTGTTGCGCGGGGAGTATTACTGGCAACCTGCGTGAGCATGTCGTGCAATCCGTCGATGCGTTTATCCGGGTCCTTGATCAAACCCAGATCAATGAATTGGGACACGAAGGGATGACGTGAAACTACCGACTTGTCCAGCGGCTGTGGGTTTTCGTGTATATGCTGGTGGGCCAGGTTGCCCACCAGAAAGGGTGGATCGCCCGTTAACAACTCATACATGATGCACGCCAGCGAGTAAAACTCAGATGCTCGGCTGTAGGACTTACCCCGTATGAATTCGGGAGCGGAATACAAGTGTCCGGTAGAGGGTGTGATGTTGGTAACCCGAGTGAGCATTTCCGTGACTGTTCGTGATACACCAAAATCGATAAGGGTTACTTTATTATCAGTGTCGATCAGGATCGACGCCGGACGTATGTCGCCGTGCAGTACTTTCTGTTTGTGGGCATAACAGAGGGCCAATAGACATTGCACCAGAACGGTTTCGGCAAACTTGGGTTTGGGATTGGTGCCGATGAATGTCAGCAGGGGCTTTCCATCTATCCGGTCCAGACACAAGAATTGCAGGTCGTCCACCCGATCCAACACCCGAACGCTCCAGGTGTTTGCGTGAGACAGGCGAAGTGAACGTTGGACCTCGGTAAGAATCCTGCCGGCGCTATCTTTGTCGGAGGCCAATATCTCCGGGAACAGCTTGAGTGTTATAGCGCGGTTTTCCGAATGATCGAAAGCCGATACGAAGACCCCGTTCTGGGTGTCAAGTAAGGTCTCATGCAGTTCAAATCTCCGGGGCAGCACTCTCTTGGCATAGAGCAATAGTTGATCCGGCTGATAGAACAACTCGGCGGCGCTATGTTTGTTCTCATCCATCAACTCAACCCCGGCCACTCAAGTAATCCGACAACTCGGACGGGAGACCCGCTGACCGCAGACCTTTAATCGTCGGCGCAGGATCATAGGGTATCAGTTCCAAACGCACCTCCCGCTTTTTCGGATCGAATATTACCACATGAGCCCCGGTATCGCCGTTCCTTGGCTGACCGACACTACCGACATTAATCAGATACCTGGAACCCTCGCGCAGCTTGATCTTATCGAAGTAACCGGCCGTCGTTCGCGTTCCGACCGAAAAAGCCATCGGCTGGTGTGTGTGTCCATAGAAGCACACGGGCGTATCCTGGACGGCAAGGGCGTTGACAGCCCGGTTGAGATCAATCACGTAGGTCCAGTCGAAGGGGTACATCAGAGAGGCGTGAACGACGCGAAACGGTACGGGACCGTCGACTCTGATTGACCAGGGCAATTGCTCTATGTACGCTCGATCTTCCGCCCGAAGGGTCTTCCGTGTCCACTCGATTGCCGCCGCCGCGGTGGGGCTGATGTGATCGAAATCAACGTTCTTCTGTACGTACAACTCGTGATTGCCCAGCACTGCCCTTGCTTTTTGTTCATTCAACAAGTCGATTGTCTCGCACGGGTTGGCGTAGTAGCCGATTACATCGCCCACCGAGTAATACTGTTCGACCCCGGACGATTCACAGTGGGCTATCACAGCCCGAAGCGCCTCCACATTCGCGTGTATGTCACCCAGAATAGCTATCACTTCTGTTGAAACCTCTCCCAGCTACAGGTTGCCAGGCCAAAGGCCCATGCGCCATCGAAAACGCTCAACTGCACGAGCCGGTTCAAATGACTAAATCGGATTGACTCTTTCACACGTAAACAAAAAGATTTGAGTTTCACACTCGGATGGCAATCGCTATCAATTTAAGCGACAGATCGCCGTTTCCCTACCCGATCATTTCGAGTACTTTACATAGAGATGCAGGGCTCTGAGCGATTTCACCAAAAACGGAATCAGAGCCATTCCGGCCGCGAGCAGCAAGAGTGGCAGGTTGATTTCGCTGGACACATAGGCAATAATGATAGCGCCCACAAGCCACAATGCGCCTTGAAACAGAAGACTTCTGGCCTGGCGACGCGCCCATACACGTTGCGCCTCCAGGTCCTCTGTGACAATCCTATGACTGCTTCGAAAGTCGTGCATCACAATCCTTCCCAAACCAGGTGACCATGACCGGGACATTGGCTGCTGCCTGGGTCTCTCCAAACGATTGCCTGCTGCCGGCAGGCCCGACCAATGGCGCCACGAGGATGCCGAGCGTTACGATGCCCGACTGGACGAATATACGGTGGAACGGACTTGGTGTCAAGGGTGGCGAAGGTGCGGTATCAAACGCGAACCACGCGATCCCGGATCGCGCGGTGTGGTCAGGTTGTCTCCGGCCGGGGGTTTGTCCGGTCATCTGGTTGGGTCGTCGGCCGTCGGTGGAGAGGTCGGCGGCGATGTTGTCGGAGGCTTAGTGGCTTGCGGGGAGGGCGATGTCGGTACATCCTTGTGCTCTTTGATCTTCTCTCTTCGTGCTTTCAGCATGCCAGCCGCTGCTCGCCAACGTTTGCGACCGAGGAGACCGAATAGGCTATAGGCGAACACCGCAAGAGCTATTACCTTCCCCACGCGAATTCCATTCAGCGCGACACTCTGCAGTTTCGTTGGGCTGTTGCCGGACCTTGATGCCACATCCGATCTAGACTCCTCGACCGGTACCGGTGGCAAGAATGTGGACATCTGGCCTATTGACGATTCGATCTCTTTGGGTGTATAGGCATCGTAAAAAGTGAAAGCGATGGGGCTGACCCCGAGAGCGTTTTTTGGAACTCCGAAAACGTGAATCTGCCAACTGTCGGGATCGGTCAAGCTGCCGGCCATGTATTCGATTGCCTCTTTGCGCAAGTTCGAGCCGGTCTGCGGGCGACAGAGGAGAATCAGTACGTTACGATGCGAATCTCCCATGTGGGCAGTTAATGAGTGAACCAGCATCCGGTCAAAAGCAGTCATTACAAGAGTGCTCCAGAGGATTTCAGATTCGAACGACCCCTCTCTAGTTCGTGACGAGTCGATGCTTGGTTGCAACTCCTGGATCAGTTTCTTCCTATCCGTTCGGGGTCCTATTGTACGGCTGAATACCGTTTGGGGATATTCACCAATGGCAGTGACCGTCACATGGTCGCCCGTTTTGGTCGCCGCACTCAGCACACGATTCGTGACATTGGCTATCAAGTTCATGTTCAGGCTATCGCCTGGATCGGTGGCGTCGACGAGAAGGTAGTAGTCAGTAGGTCTGTTATCGGTCGACGCACAGGATCAGTAGGACCGCTATGGTTCGTTCGCGCCGCATCGAGTTTTTGCCTCTAGGTCTTTGCCAAATATGGACTTGACTAACTATATGAGAAATCGCCGGTTTTGTCAAGAGAAACTGGTTGTTTTTTGTTGACATTAGATGGGTGGCAACAAAAAGGCGTCGGCCAATGGACAAGCCCAGAATCCACGGCGCTCTATACCACGATCAACTCGCATCGGGAAGATGCCCGGTCGGCTTTGGTGCGTGCGCTTTCTAAATGCGAATGTCGAGATACCCGTTGGATTTCTCGATCAGCTTCAGGAGATAACCGATCTCCTTCGGCATCGGTTTCGGCAATTGTCGAAAGTCCACGGCCGGCGTTGAATGATGGGCGCTGATAACACGCAGGAACTCATTACGATCTATCTCAACTTCCGAGAACCTGTGTCGATTACCTATGAAGCTACTCATCCCCTCCAATAGACCGGTGCCAGTGTCGGTAAGGTAGTCGGTCTGATCGCCGTGACACCAAGCCAGTAATTCCTGACCGCTCGGGTTGACGGTGGGGCGGATGTCGCGCTTCAGAGCGAGATACAAGAACTCCTGCAAGCGGTCGAAGTAGTTAAAGTACTGGCGCAGACGCACCGAAAAATCGTCGAACCGTTCGTGGAGCTGGCTATCAATAAGTCCCTGCAACACAGTTGAGAACTGCTCTTCAAGGAATACATAGTTGGCAATGTCCGGTATGGCTTCGGTTGCCCAGGATACAGCGCGATCGATGGGGATACCTATCTCACAGTCTATGACCGTTCGACACATCGGCATTGGATACAAGGGGAATCGATCGGCTATGGCATCCACTACCACGTCCTTGAACACTTCCGAGTCCAACACCAATCGCTTGCGGTCGAAGGTGGCGCCTCCTTCGGGCGTTGCCTGAATGATCAGGTCGGTTCTGGACAGGTGCTCTCGTCGGTCGTCGGCGCCATTATCTGCAAAGGCACGGCAGTATTCATAGGCTTGGTTCAGCTTCTTGGCGACATCGCTCAGAGCTTGGCAGATACCTTCGGCGTCCTTGACAGGGTCCGAAAACTCAACCGGTGGTTGCTCATCGTCGACCAGTACGGCCAACTTCAGTATTCGCGCGTTTATCCGATCAGTACCAAAGCTGCCGGCTCCACTGGACATGCCGGCGCTGAGTTGTTTCAGTGCCAGGGCATCCAACTGCCATCTAAGCCGGGAGCGGAAACCGCCGTTGTCGAGGTACGGCTTCAGATATCGATTGTACAAATCATCGCGGAACAGTTCGTCCGTCTGGTACTTAACGCTGCGAATAGTCTTAAGGAAACTCAGGTCGTTTTCATCGGAGCGCAGCGAATGCGCAATACGCTGGCAGACGCCTGCCTCGCGGTTCTTCTCGTTCTCCGGCGACACACCCAGCAGGCATCGGTACCAACGTCGGGTGATGCGGAGACAAGTATCGGCCACTTGATAGTAGCTATCCAACAACTCTTCGACAATGCGCGCTTTCCAATGAAGAAACGATTCGGCGCCTGTTTCGGTGAGATTGCCTATCGGCAGTCGGCTCAGGTTCAGAGCGGCCTTCTCGGTTAGATCGCGGAACTCGGTCAGCCGATTTATGGTCTTCGGCAGAGCTCCATTGATTTCCTGCGAATCGTCGTGGCCGGAGTCGTTCAGCGAACGGAGCATCCAACTCAAGACAGAAAAGAACGCAATCTTCGACTGCTTTCGAACATAGTCCCGGCCGTAATCAACACCCTCATTGACCTGAATACGGCGAAATGCGGTACTCCAGTTCCTGTCCCAGCCCGACCGAAGATCCTCGGCTAACTCGTCCAGGATGTCGAACAACATAGGTGGGTCCGATGATGGACCCAGGTTGTCATCACGCAGCAGTGAATCAAGGCTCAAACCATCCTTCGGAAGGTCCTGGGCCGGTACGAATTCACCGGCTATTTGCTCCGCCCAAAGTGACCTGCCAATGAACCACTCGTGGACAAAACGGTGGGCAAGCCACGTGGAGGTCAAGCCGATTGGGAAACGAACAGCCCGGGCATTAATGTTACTTATGTGTCCTTTTTGCTCTTTAACGGTTCGATCAGCGTTTCTTTCCCAGATACTTTTGGCGATGAACTTTTGGAAACCTGTGTCTTCAAGCGAGTAGTGAGACAGGATGTCCGCCAGGGCAGGGTAGTGGCCGTCCTCTGCGACAACGGTACCGGTCATACCGGCCGAGTCTCGATATCCCTCCGGCGCCGGATCGACTACGTATACCTGGTCATATATGCTACCAGGCGCACTTGCAGCGTTCTCCGTGGAGTCGGACGCTACCGGACCGGTCCCTTCGGGGCACCCGGTGATGTCCGAAACTGCGGTTCCGTAATCTATCATCAGGGGCAACTCAGTATTGGTCATAAAGCGACCGGCTTCCTCCAGCAGAGAGCGAGAATTCTTCTGGTAGGTGGCAATGTTGCGGCTATGCGGTGCAAAGCAGGTGTTGCCAAGGAAGAAACCGATGGTCTGGGCGTGTTCGCGCCCTTTGGGCAGTCGAAGTTGGAGACCACGTCGGATCAGGTAAGCAAGATCATGAGCGATGGCAGAGCCAGTGCCGCCCGAGCTTGACCCGACGATGAACACCTGGGCGGTCTTGCCGTCTAGAAGGAATTCGGACAAGAATTCGATCGCACTCTGCAAGCGCTGTCGTATCACCGCCTCGGGATCGTTCAGATGTTGGAACAGGGCCAGTCGAGCAACCTGTCTTACGCGGTGTACACCGCCGGCAGTATTGAATACTTCCCGCGGCAAACCGGCCAACCGCGACGCAATATACCAGCGAAGGTGAGGCTCCTTCTTAACCAGCAGTCGCTGATGCAACTCGAAAACATCGGCGGAAAGGTCTGCCGATTCATCATCGGTCAGTGAGGAGCCGGCGAAATCAAACTCCCGGTCATCAGTGCGTATGTCAGTATCAATCTGGAGCAACTTGATTTTGTCCGAAGGATAGGTGCCTCCGCAGGTGTCGGCAATCATGGCCTTGTAGGCACTGAGTACGTGACGTCCGCTCTTGCCCAGCCCAACCACCATAGTCGGACGAAGGGGAGGGCACTCCAGAGCCTGAGGCGGGACAAGTTTCATTGGCTTTGGTTGCTTAAGTGGCGGAGGAGTCAAGGAACTCTCGGATTCGCTTACAGCCTTGCCTGACCGGCGTTTGTGCAGCCGGGAGAAGGCCGACCACAAAATCCAAAAGAGCGGGTTCAGAAAGATGGCCCAGAGGATCGCCGGACCGAATCTGGGGGTCACCAATATGTGTGGATTACGGTTGGAGCGGCATCGTTCTTCATGGACTTCCTTGTCATCCTCGGCCTGGCCATATTTCGGCAGCCGCGGGTCATACCTATGGTGCACGTTGTCGGGTATCGAAAAGTAATCGAGCGAGGCGCTCCGTTCGACAATGCGATGCCAACCCACTCGGTTACCTTTGATGTAATACCGCACTTCCTGCGGGGCTTCATTGATTGCGGGGAATATCCACTGCACCGTGCCGTCCTCAGAAAGATGCTTCACCGGTTCATGATCTTCTCCGAAGCCCACGTAAGTGAATTTTCGCCGACTGATGGTCTCTTCAAGGGTACCTCCGCCGCCGACTGATGCCGCGATTTGTACGGCCAGTGAGCGATACACCGAAACCAATTGGGAAACATCGAGGACCTGGTGGTATTCGGCAGGACCCGACTCATCTGACGAACCCGGAGACGGGCTGGCTATGCTTGCCAGAAAATCGGAGTTGACTTCGGACCCCAATCCGATGGTAATAATGCGCAAGCCGTTCTTGGTCTTTAGAGATTCACACAGTTTGGCGATCTTGTCTTCGTTGTAGGTTTCCCCGTCGGTAAGCAGAATGACAACGTCGCGATTGGTACCATCGATGCCGGACGCGGATTCTGTGTCGCTGTATCCCAAGAGCGCTGCGGCGTCCTCTATGCCGGGCAAGGCATCGGTCCCCCCGCCTCCCCTGATTCGCTTGGCCGCAGCTGCTACCAACGGTGCACTCCCGGTCAATTCACACAGTATCTCCGCCGAAGTGTCAAACTGCACCAGTCCGATCCGGTGTCTGGTGAGATCGAGTTGGCGGGCGAATTCAATGACGGAGCGAACGGCAATGTGTAATGGACTTCCGGCCACTTTTTCCGACATCATACTGCTGGACCGGTCAACAACCAAAACTATTCGCAAAGGCTGTACCTCGCGCCGTTGGTGCCCCTCAGCCCGGGCATTGAGTGCGACCTCGAAACGCCCACCTTTGGCTACCATTCGTCTGTTGGAGCGCCGAGTGACAAACAGATCTTTGGCGAAGCGTTTTTGAGATCGTGTGGACCACATCAACAGACCGAATCCCACCACTATGTAAGCGATCAGCAGGGCCAGCAACAATATTTCAAAGTAGCTCATTCTAAGTCCTCACCTGCTGGCTGATGATCTCACGCTGAACGGAGGCGATCAAGCGAAGCATCATATTCACCTGTTTTTCTGTATCAGCGTCATCGAAAGTCTGACTCAACCTTTTGATGTAGTTATCCAGCATGTCCAGTTTCCGCTCCGCAGGGATCGTGTCCCAACGGCGTTCGGATGCCTCAAGTTCAGGTCGCAGATCGCTTCCATCGTCATCGCGACGGTCGGCGACAAGCTGATACAGAGCGTCTCTCCTGTCGGGATAGCCGGGCGGATTCAAGTTGAATGTCCGATCATCGGTTACAAGGCGCCACGCTCTCAGTAGGTTATCATCTTCAATCAGTTTGATCATTCCCATGGCGTCCATGAAAACGACCCGTCGGAGATTCTCGTAATTCTCGGCCAAAGCCCGGTATGGTGCCGCGGGGTATGGCTGATGGCTACCCTCGGTGCGGGCATAAAGTCGGTTCCAGTTGGCTGCATAAGCCTCCGGCGGCTGAACAAAAGGCAAATTGAGCATTGACTGATCATCAGGGTGCCTTAGCCAGTTGGCGCCGCCCTGTCGATCCGATATTTCCGTAAACCAAAGTCGGTCGGGTGCAACGTAGTGTATGGATATCATCAGAGGGTTGTTGGTTAAAGCACTCTGGTAATTGACACCGCCGAAGAGTTGCTTTCTCAGGTTGCCTTCCAACTGTTCGAACTCCGGCCACTCGGTGACTCTGGGATATGAGTACAGAACGTGCAGATGCTGCGCTTCCACATTGCCGAGGGCCTTTTTCAGGCTCCCGGCCAGGTCCGGACAGGCATTGGCCAGGGTAATCTCTCTGATGCGTCGGCACTCGCGGTGTGTGAGGATGTATTCATGTATCGCCTCCCACAATGTGCCGGCCTTTTCTGCCGCGGCTTTACTCGAAGATTCAGACTTGACAGTCAGTGCACGATCCGGTTTCGATCTGAATTCCAGGGCCAAGCGTAGCCCCGCGTCAAAGTGCCACCGAAACAATCGGGCCAGTTGGGCGTTTGATAGCAGTGGTTTGAACAAATAGCGCTCGTATAGCTTATCTCGTCGGATGTCTTCCGGACACTCATCACCGCCCATTAGGTACACACGTCGCGGGGTGAGCTTGTGCAGGTCGGTGTCCTGCTGCTTCAACTCGACCATTCGCTCATCCAGATACAAGGCCAACCCCGCCCCCGGACGAACCACATGACCGCGCTCAAAGGAGCTATTGTGCAACAGCGTCTTTTTCCAGAAATCAAGACCTGCCGATGCGCTTTCTACAACCCGTCGCACGGTCTTAAGAAAAGCCGCCCCTTCCGAATCCTTCTGGGCCGGGCTCTCAAGAATCCTCTTAAGTTCCGTGGCCGCCGCGTGCAGCACACCATTCAGGTCTCCCAGCTTGCCGCATCGTGACTTGATCACCAGGTCCGGGTCCTTAACCGAGGGATCTATCCGAAGCCACTCGGTCAGATCACGGGCCAACTTGGTTTTGATCACTTCCTCATCCGGTGACTTGGAGTCCATCGGAGCTGTGGGTGATCGTCCCGAGGTAACGGCGGTAAGAACTTGATAAAACCCGGAGAGACTCCCCATGGGACCCTCTTTGCTCTGATCGAGGGTGGTGCTGATACCCATCCACTCGTTAATGGTACGTTCGTGCTGATCACCAAACCGATCTGTGAACTCGGCTGTCAGGCTACCATCGGCGCTTCGCTGAACCAGGAAGCCTATTAACTGGGTCTCCAGTAGTTCCCGAATGGCCTGGACAGCCAGGTTGTGTATGATGCGACCGCGCGGAAACCTCAGTGAAATAGTAGAGGGCATATTGATGCGCATGCGTCCGTCCTGACGGGAGGCGCGATGAATCCGCCAATGGGCGTCGTCAATGGAGTTTATCAAGGCACTCGACAGAGAGCGCTCACAATAATGGAACATGGAGTCAGCCATCTCGGCTACGCTGCTCTCAGGATCCATCAAATGAATTCGATCAAATAACGGTCGGTGTACTATGCCCTCGGGTGTTTCCTCGGCGCCAATCTTAAGAGGGCTTCTCAGGTCGCGGTGGCCGCCGACTTGGTAGCGCTCAAGCTCAGTTAGCATTGCTTCGGCGTTCTGGGATTGCTGAGGAGACCAGCCTTGATAGGTCAAATATAAATACATGGGCACCGAGTCAGTCGTAACCAAGTCTTGTTCCTCCCGGTCGCGGCATCCGGCCTCGGCCAGTCCCACACGAATCTGATGAGCAACATCTGCGATGATTCCCGACGAAGTACCCCCGTAGCCTGAACCGGCCACAATCACCACCGGCTGTTCGCCGGTGTCCCGGTGGCTGAGAGCCCATTGAGTTACTTTCTCGCGAAGCTGGTCGATGGTAGAATCGGGCTGATTGATCGCCCTAAGGTAAGCCAACCGGCCTATTCGTCGGTTGCCGTGCGTTCCTGCTTTGATGTCGGTGGCCTGCCCACCTTTCCTGCGCAGTTCGGCTATTCCGGCCCATGATGTGATATCGTTGAAATCGTCGGGTCTGTCCGACACATCATCGAAAAAGGCGTTAAGATTGTCATCGTCGGGGAAGATGAGAGTCTCCTGCTCGTTCAATGCTTGGTCACAGAATCTCGGGTTTGCCTCCTCTCGGCGATCGGTGTCCAGGCCGACGTACTCGAATGGAACTTTCTGAGATTCTTCAAACCACTCAGACACGATATGCTTTACATGGACCAAGGTCTCCCGGCCCTTGCCGCCGACTCCAACGAACAGTGTCGGCACCGGGTCCATCTCCGGCACTTGACGCCGGGGATATGTTTGAGGATCGGGGTACACCTGCCTTCCACGCCTGAGTGTTGGATCGTATAACCGGTTCTCCCGATGAGATATCATAAAGGCCAGATAGATCAGGGCCGGTAGCCACATCAGAAACAGAAGCCACCAGGAAATCACGAGCAGATAAGGTCGCAGATCGCTGGACACGGGTATCTGTGTCCCGGTTCCGCCGACCATTGTCCCCACGGCGGGTTCCAGGGCCAGTCGCTGAATGCCCACCGTCCTTGGAGCCACGCCGTAATTGAAAGTATTGGTTGCCTCAAAGAGTGCGGGTATCCAAAAGCTCAGCCGGCCGGTTGGCAAATCTGAATCCATCATCAAGTACGGAATCTCTTCTTTCGGCTGCCAAACTTCGAAATCTCGGACATCAATCCGCTCCTGAAGGTCGAATCGTTCGGCATACACCGGCAGAATCTGGGACTCCATCACCACCTTGTTGAAAATGCTGTCCAGATCGGAGACATTGGCCGCCATGATAGACACTTCGAATACCTCGTTAAGGTACTCATCACAGATTTCCGAACCAACACCTATGCCAATCGTTTGCACGGAAGCCGAAGCCAATCTACGTATTGCAGCTTGGCCGGCGCCGGGGTTCGGGGCACAAAAGTCGCTTATCACGACCAGGTATTTGTCTCGGTCAGTTGTGGTATTGTCAGCGGCAAACAAGTCCAGAGCCGCCAACAAAGCCACAGCGATATCCGTTCCGCCACGGACCTTGACATCCTGCGCGGCATCACGGATTTGCTCAGGTTCTTCGGTTAGAGGAGCTACCTGCTCGGCAACGTCGTCAAATGTCATAAGACCCACTCTGGCGCCGGCACCGCCTAACATTCCGCACAACCGCACCGTGGCGCTAATTCCTTTGGCCAGCGGGGACGCCGGACCCTCGGGAAAACCCATCGAGTAAGAGCGATCCAGGCAGACCAGGACATCAGCTGCCCGTCCCTTGACGTGATAAACCGAGTCGAGAGTTTCACCGCCGAAAAAGTGAAGGGAAGCCTGCAAATGTTCTCCCGTCCAGGCTACTTCGGCGTCAAGGGTGCGGTACAGTTGGCCGGTCTTACCTTGATTGAGGTACCCCACGTAAAACCACGCGGCCAATAAAATTATGGCCGGGGCAATCAGTAGCACCATCAGGGTGAACCAGTTGCTGCTTAGAATGCTCTTTTTCCTCGGCATGCAGAGTCCTCTTAGAAAATCCTCATGTTACCACTCTTTCGATCTCTAACCCACCGAACTTACCGGAACGTCCGTCCCTCAGACGCGCGCGTCGAGCGCTTCTTTTCCCGCCTGCGCTCAGCCTGGCGTACTGCACGCTTAAAGAAGAGCACCGTGACGTCGCGAAGCTGTTCTTTGGCGGACGATTCCCGTTTCACACCGTATGGTACCTTGAAAGTTTCCTTGAGCTTTTCGCCCTCGAGTTTCTCCAGGTCATCAATGGTCCAGTCCAGCAGGTTCATAAGTGCAGCTTCTGGCCACATTGCTTTCTCTGGATTTGATTTCTGAATTCCCTCACGGAAATTCTCATCTTTTTCAAGGTAGTCTTTGTCGATGCATCGGTAGAGACAGTCGGTCATCTCGTCCATGTCGGGTAGCCGCGAGAAGACCGCTTCCGTTCGTATGTTCGGTTCATTGGTCACGAACGAGCGAGCAGCGTGGACCAGACTGGCGCTTTGCGACAGTATGAACACGTCATTGGGCGAGACCTGCGGATCGACCTCAAGACCTCGGCGGAAATAGAAATAGTCCTCACCTCGGTATTCATCTGTCCGGATGAGCCCGACGGCGTAGAGTCTGGCGAACAGATCCATGCGGTCCAGGTCACCGAAGAGCGGCGACAGCTCCAGCGGGATAAAGTCCTGGGTGTCAAAATCGCGGCCGCCGAGTTGGGGGCCGACAGCTTCGATCTCAAACCTTAGCATTGCCTGCTCCTCGGGGAAGATATGATTGCTAAGGACGCCTCCGACCAGGTGGTGCTCGCGCCCACTATCGCCGATGGCATTGTTCAGCCGGCCCAGGTACTTCTGGCGGGGCACTTTGAGTGACGGGGCATCCTCAATAGTGAGACCGATTACGAAGTGCACGAAAACGAGACTGTTGCCGTCGCCGTAATTGGGAATAGCCGTCGGTCTGGATTCGTCCGGTCCAATCGAATAGGTGCCCATCTCGGCAACGAAATCACCTACGTCGCGGCCGCGTTGGTTATAAGCCAGGTAGGAATGCCAAAGCCCAACGTTCTCATTAAACTCCAGATAGTGTTTGCAGCCATGGAAGAATTGACCCACCAGGTTGGCCACCTGCATGTCCGTGTCGCCGGATTCTTTTGGCACCCACTCGGTGAGATAAGTGAACAGGTCGACACCCTTCAGCTTCGTTTCCGCCTCCCTGCTGATCACCTCGTTGAGACTCTCTTTCAGTCCTGATACATCGCTAATGTTATCCGGTTGCTGCTCCATTGCGGCCAGCGAGAGCATCGGTTTGATCTGCCCAATGACGTGTTCGCTGGGCAGCTTCTCAGGGATTTCGGCGTGCCAGTTAATGTTGAGCTTCCATCCGTCAATCAACCGCTGTGGCTCCAGGAGTTCGTGAACAGATTCCTGGAAACCGCCCATGTTTGTGTGAACGGTATCGAACGATTTGCCTTCGGACCCACCCTGACTGTCCGCGTCGTATTCATGTTTGGGTAGTCCGAGACTGATACCCGATGACATGGCCAACTCCTTCAACACTCTTTCCGAACGCTCGATAGACTCTGAGGCATCGACCCGCATGGAGCCTTTGGAGTTTACGGTTAGCTCTTCTCCCCACGAAGCCAGCAAGTCCTTCCAGTAATTCGCTTCGGCGATGGCGAAGGTGATAGACTCCATAAGTTTCTCGTTAGCTTTCCGGCGCTTGAGTTCCTCGAGTTGCTCGTCTTCGAGAACCAGCAGTTGCTTTTGTTTGGCCTTCTTGAATTCCGTTCGCATGCGAGTGCTGAGTTCGCGGCACTGAGCCTTTAAGCCACCTTCGCGTTTCTTAATTGAGGTCTCGCGCTCCTCGATACGGTTGGCGATGTCCTGCAAGTAATCATCCGCGAGGTGACGAAATACCTCGCGAGCAAAGCCAAGACAACCCTTCTTGTGGGGGCGATTCAATAGGTTCAGCGCATGATCGGCCATAACCTTTCGAATCAGGTTCTTGCTGTAAGTATCCGTCAGCGCCAATTTCTTGTCTATCTCGGTATGAATCTCTTCCCGCGTTTGTTCCAGGCTCATGGTAAAGGTACCGAGATCGTCCAGCTTGCTAACGGTACTGCCTCCGGCACGGTCGGTAAGGCTTAGCCTGTCGATATCCGTAATGGCATCTTCGGCCTCCGAAGAGCCGCTGACAAATAGATTGCGTACCAGTTCGTCGGCAGGGTAGCCTTCAAAACGCTCATTCAGTTTGGGCTCAGAGAACGGTTTCCTGGTGGTGGATTTCGCCCCAACCGCACTGGCCAGGAAACCCGGATTCCAGTCCTCCAAAATCGAGTAGCAACGTTGGTTTGTTGCCTCTTTGAGTAGTTCCGTGTCTGTTATCTCTTTGCCGTCATAGCCATAATTCTCCTGCAGCACGTTGCCCCCGCCGCGAGGGAAGAGATCATCGATGAATTGAATGACCAACTTGTCCCGCGAGATATCCAGGTATATGTCTTTGGGGAAGAATATTCTCTGTGTTTTGTAGGTAACGAACCAGTCCTCGGCCGAATGCAGTTTCTTTTTCAGCATTTGGTATGCAATACCGGCGGGCGCGCCACCCGTAAACTGGTCCTTGTCCTTCACCTGCTTGGCGGTGTCGACGTCCTTGGGCCAGTTGGCCGCCGCCTGATACAGGTAATTACTGGCTTCCGGTTGGATCAGCAACTCGATCATATCGGCCAGCGCAGGGTAGAGGCCCAGATAACGAAGTTCGTCGTCGGTGAGTCCTTTGAAGCGCTGGGTGAAGTCGATTATGAACTTGGAATCGAAGAGGGGTCGAGTCAACACCGTGGCATTCTCCATCGATGCCTTGTAGGTGGTGGCATAATGGTTATTGGCGTCGACATCGCTCAGCCTGCTGAGTTCCCGAAGGGCGGCGTAGGTAGGCGATGGATCCTCCAAACGGAACGCCTGTCCCATCACTATGAAGGCATATATAACGGGATGTTTGTTCTCCTTCTGGGCTATTTTTCTAAGCATCATGGCGGTGTCGAAGGCTGCTCCGGCTCCGGTTCCACCGGCCAGGGAAAACACCATGAAGACCTTGAAAGTAGATTCCATGGCGCGGATTTTCTCCTGGAGCATTTTGGCCACGACGTCGTGGTTTCGATCTACCAGCATGCGACCGAACTGACGCCAGCGACCAGCGCCTTCGGTTACGCTTTCGAGAATAGCTCTACCACCGACCTTGGTATAATAATGTGACTGGAACCAGCGGTAAGCGTAACGTTGATAAATCTCGCGGTCCGTGAACTTTTTCCCAGCCGCCTCGGTTTCGAGCAGCCTTCCGATATCGACGAGATCGCCGCCCTGGTATTCGGCATAAGAAAAAACATCCCAGTTACCCAGGGTGCGATAGTTCTCCGATTGGTTGTCGTTTTCGCCCTCTTTGCCCGCCTCGATCCACTTTTTCTGCAAGGCGTCGATGTATATCTCGTCGACCTGCTCATTGGTGTTGAATAGTCCCAGCCGGTACTTAAGACTGCGAATGGTAGTACCGCCGGTCCCTCCGATGGCCACGATCAGGTTTTGCATGGCATATCTCCTCTATTAGTATCTATTATTGTCTTGGCCTGTGTATTCTTAGCTTCGATTTTATAACCTGCTATCTCTTGTCCAAGCCCAATCGGCCCAAGTCTCCGGGCAGTTTGGTCGCTCGCTGATCATCGAGTTGATAGACATTGGCTCGGCTGCGCTTCTCCTTTTCGGAGGCTCGTTTTTTCTCTCGTTTGACCGTGTCGGCGCTGCGTGTTTCGTCGGCCGGTGCTATTACTGCCGGTTTTGGGAAAAGTCGCACGTTAGCCGTCTGGCTGAAAGGCCTCCGCCACAAAGTCAGCCCCTCCAACTCAGGTCCTGTGGTCGTGGCCTGGAGTTGAGGGAACGGGAGATTCTTGGTGCGTATTATGAATCGCAGAATGAGGCTCCGGAGGGCAAATACTTTATCGACGACAGACCAACGGACCTCTCCGAAGTTATACCGATGCATTCCACCAATGGTCCGAAACAACTTACTGTCGGTGTAGTCTTTCTGGTAGTAGAGGCGGAGTCTTTTGAGGCCGCACACGAAATCCCAGGCCAGCATCAGACCCCACCATGCGAAATCGAACACCAACATCATTACGTTTGCCAGCAAGTACAAGAGAACGAGGGCGATGGTGCCGCCGCTAAGTAAACTCCGCCGGCAGACTACCGAATGTTCGTAGCCGTCAAACGGATCGTCACCGAAACCGTAAATGCCGAACTGAGGATTCAAGCGGCCACGGTCGACGTCAAAGCGAACGATCACGCTGTCGCGCTCAAGCATCGTGATGCCGAACCAATCACTGGGTGTTTCTTCATAATCGAAATCGATATCACCGGTGAACTCTCCCGGTTGGGAGGCACTCACGCCTCTCAGGGCGGTTCGCGGCTGACGAGTAAGTCCGTCGGAGGAAAGGACTTCGTAGAATATCAGATTATCGGCGTCGGTGGTAACCGAGTCCAGAGGAGGAGCCGGTCGCCCGGAGTCAAGTGACTTCAGCCTGATCGTGAGTGGAGCCTTGGCTCGACCCATCGACCGCTTGACGTTGGAGGGAGATACCACTTCGCCGGCCAGCGGCTGTTTGTCGGAGATAATCATGGGTACCACCGCTGACTTGAAAATCACGGTGTCAGGCCCGGTACTCATGGGCGTAAGTCCGAACAGTTGAACCTGGTATTCACCGGAACCCGGTGGCTGCCAGTCGGCCACACCTTCGAAGACGCCCGGATCGGCCGCTACGTACCTCATGTCGACCTTATCCACATTACCGGCGGTGTCTTCGACTTGTGTGAAAGCGTGTATATTGCATCCGGGATGCGGCTGGAAGAGTGAATCATCAAGTGATCGCACCTGCCAGCGGAAAGTTACCGGTCGGTTCGGCACCTCGGGGTTTTGTAGCGACGGCACCAACGGCGTGACCTTTTGATAGTAGAGTTCCGACAAGACCTGGTAGGAGTTCTTGTTGCCTTCCAGTTTCCAGACACCGGCCATCGGTCTGACAATATCGAATACTTCTCGGTGCGAACTCTCTTCCACACGGATTGCATCCAGTGACACGCGGTTGCCGTCAGGGTCCTTCAACACAAACTGTGGCATGGTAGTGCTATAACGAACTCTGAGACGGACCTTGGCTGTATAGCAAGGGACCTCCATGCTATCCCTGACGTTACTCGCGGGTGATGAAATCAGTCGGGCGGCCAGGCTATCCAATGTCGCCGGAAACTCACTGGGATCGAATACAGTGTGGACCTCGTCGGAGTACCGGCGCCAGGTATCGGCGCTCTGTTCCCACTTGTTGCTGCCCTGTGCTGAGTCGGCCAAGCCCACCACCACGAAATCAAGAGGGATGCTGCGTCCGGCCGTGAGCGTATCCGTTATGTCCGACAGTTCGGAACGAAGATCGCGCAGGTAGCGGGCGGTACTGAAGGTGCCGTTGGTGAAGTACTGCGGCAAGGAAGAGTAGGACTGACCATCAGTCAGGAACAACAGGGCCAGCGTTCGGTTTTGCGTCCCGTCACGTCCCCATAGTATTTTGTCAAACTGACTTCTGCAAGTCTCAAGAGCATCGATGTGATGAGTGTTGCCCAGGTTTGTTTCGCTCGAAAGGATGCCTTTAATCCTTTTCTCCAGATCATCCGAGTGGTCGGCTTCCGACATAAGAGAGTCCGCTTCTATCAAGAACCAGTCGAGGCCTATGCGAGCCGAGTCTCCGAATTCGATCACCGACACGCGAAACGATTCCGGATTTCCCGTGATAAGGCTCCGGTAGGCGCCACCGTGAAGCCGCCCCAGTAGCTCATTGAACGCATCGACACGAAGTCCATGCGGGTCGTTGGACTTCGGATGTACCGTGCAGCCACTCATACTGCCGGATTGGTCGATGACAAAAATAATGTCAGCCCCCGTCTGGGTCGTGATTGGCGGCGTCTGGGCGGCCAGGTCCGCGCGCATCAACGTCAGCAGACCGACAAGGGCGCAGGAGACTATTGTGGGTCGGATGGCAAGGGTTCGCATAAATTCTATGACTAGTATACCTCTATGGGATGAGTGTCAAGCAGGCGGTCGCCGGCCTCACCGCGAAGCAGGTAGAGTCCTTTGCCGTCGAATGACAGTTCCATCTGTAATCTGTTACCGACTCGATTGACTTCTAATGGCATCGGTTCATGGTCATATCTGGTGAAGAAACCGCGTCCCTGTTTCTCCAGAGTAACCTTGATCTCGCCTTCCGTAGTGTTATTGGTGTATTCGCCGTTCACGGAAAGAGTCGAATCTCCAGCCAGGCGCAACGGCAGGTGTTCGTCCAACCTGATCAAGTCTGCATATAGTATGAGCACGACGACAGCCGAGTCGCCACCGCGGGCGACGCCCACTCCGGCCAGGTCATATCCCGGGTCAGCCAGAAGGGCCTGTTGCTTTCCCGGATTGTGCCAGCCGCGCACGATATCTTCGGCGTCGGAGAGGATACTTGCGCTGAGATGTGGAATCGGCATCTGCAAGCCACGACTGATCCCGATTCGATCGGTCGCCCAGGTGGATATCCGTTCGTCCAGGTGGCTGCCGTCGGGGGAAGTGAAGCCTCTTATTCCCTCAGACAACATGATGGTGGCTTCACATCTGGCCGCGGCCGACAACAGAGAATCGAACTCAAGTCGTCCCAGTCGGTTTCGGTCACGCCTCTCGTTTACTTTCTCAAGTATGGCCTCTTCCAGTTCTGGAAAGACCGGGGGACAATTGTCCGGATCGCCGGCGGTCGCCTCCCAGTGCAGAACCGGTCCGCTGTAGCTCTCACTCACCCGCGACGGCGCCTCAGGGGCCGACACGAGATATGAGTGCCAGCCCATAAATATGAACAAGGCCCATCCGATGAAGGTAATGAGCGAAATCAACACGAATAGTCGTCTGATTCGATGGTTCAAGCTCTAATCTCCACGTGATTCAGAATTCATGACTCTTTGATTGCTCTATCTTCTACACTGACCCTTCAATTGCCTTCCGCAGTGGATCGGGCATTGGGCTCCATCCTTTGCCGGAGTCTTTTCGCCAAATCTCGAACCACTTTTGAAGGACCCCGGGGGATTGATCGTTATCAAAGCTCTCCAGTTCATCATACCAACCGACGAATTCCCGAAGTCCGGCGGGCGTGTCGCCGCCATTGTTGAGGAAGTCGCTGAAAGCTGTGCGGCGCTTATCGAAATGGTCATTGGATTCGTTCCACCGTGCTATCCGGTTTGCGGCTGATTCGAGCCGCTGCAAGAACTCCGACAAATCTCCATCGGCCCGGCTGTGTCCCTGCAAGAGGTCCGGGTGCTGGCGAGAATCGTCACGCAGCGTGTCTATTTGTTCGCTGGGGATACGAGTGTCATAGGCACCGTCCAGCCAATTATGAAGCCACTCAATTCGGTCGGAGGGAGGTCGGGTGTAGCTATTGATGCGCTGAAGCAAGTACCGTGTCTCAATCGCAATCACCGTAGTGGCTTTTCGTGCAGTATCTTCGGTGTAGTACTTCACGTCAGTGAACACGCTCGACCAGCCATGTAAATCCTGGGCTCGCAGCATACCGGCCATATCCTCCCACCGTGGTTGCAGCCACTTTAGGTCTCGTTTGAGCTGATCAATGTCACCCAGCGGGAAGTCTGTATCGGACAATTCCATGGAGGACCGCCAAGGGTCGACCTGCTTGAATATCCTGTCGCATACCATATTGACATCGGCGACCACTGTTTCAATATCTTGGGCGGTAAATTTGTCGGCCAACGACTTAAACAAATCGGGCAGTTTATCCAGATCGTTCCTTGCATGTGATAGGTCGCTATCGCGCACAGCCAGGCTGGTCTGGACAGAATAAGGTTCTGAGACGAGCCCCAGTTTGGCACCGAAGAGCGCCCAGACCAGAACCGTTGTTTCATCCGATCCCGAATTGACTTCCAGGTAGCGGCCAATCGCTCCAGTCAACATCTCCGACAAACTCCCGGCATGGGCAAGCGATCTCAGGCCCGTCACATCTTTGTTGGCCAGACACGCATGCCACCTCAGAAGCTGCCCATACTCAGGCGACAACGACCCACGGTACGTGTCGAGCTTCTTGAACAACTCCGGCCTGTGGGGAAATCGAAAGCAAGCGTCGGCAAGCTTATGGACCGGTTCAGTATCCCATCGGATCCCAAGATCCAGAAGGTCTTGTACCTCGTCCTGGGATAACAACCCCGGATCAACCGACGACAAGGCCAGGTTAAACACGGCGTGCCTCTCTTCCTCAGGGATGATGCTACTGGCGCCAAGGGCCGACCTCACAGCGTCGATATGCTTCCCCTGGGCTACGAACCCTCTAACCATGGCAATCTTCTCGAACTCGCGATATCGTACAGCGTTGACTTCCCGACGGTCAACGATATCCCGGTTCTGACTAAGCTCACTCCAGCGAACCGTCACGCTCAATCCCCGATAGGATTCAATAATAGCCTGACGGTCTCCTTTGGCAGCGGATTGCTTCCACGTCTGTTCGACTCGATCACAGTATTGATTGACGTATTCCCTGAGGGCGTTGCTGTAGGCGCTGGATGGATCGATCTGTTTATTTGCAAGAACCGCCGTTAGATTGATGTAATTAGAGGTGTAATCTCTGGCACTTGTTCTACCACCGGCTTCCGGAAACAAGACCGCGCGGGCGGCTACGAGCGTAGTCTGCAGAAGGTCTCTCCTGGTCGGTGACAGCCTGCCAATATCGGTCTCGATGTGCTCCAGGTCATCCCCCGCGGCCAGCCGCTGCCACAGGTTGACTTCTTCAAATTCGTCCGCATAGCCGGCAAGAAAACCGGTGAACACCACGTTCTTTGAGTCTATCAACCGCCGAAGAGAATCAATGGATGCAGATTGCTCCAGTGGTCCCCGGGGGCCCATACTCAAAGTGTGTAGGATGCCTCGAATCTCAGACATCATCCTTGTGTGTTCGTGGTGGGCCTCCTTTTTCAATGTCTCGATCAAGTCCGCAGTCCGATGTGCACCGAAAGACGATTGATAATCACTATTGATCAACAGCGCCCTCAACTGCGGATACTTTTGGTGGCGTGCTAATTCGAGAACCTCGTTTGCCAGGCACCACGCAGGCCAGATTTCCTCCTGGCCGGCTTCGACAAGATCAAGGCCGACCTGCACCGCTTTCCACTCGTTTGCGTCTCCCTCGATATCCCACTTTTCGGGATTATCAAGCAGATCCCGGGCCTTTGCCAGCAATACGTCTGCGAAGCGTTTCAGCGCTCTCGCCAAGAACTGTGAGAAGGTTCCCTCCGGAAGCATCGAATGCTCCGCCAACTTACAGTTCTGCCATGCTGAAACCAGATCGCGCGCCTGCAAGAAGGCATTGTAATCAGCCAAGCCCGCTTTCAAGGCCAGCCATCTGCCCATAGAACCGAGGAACCCATCCAGACCCAGTTTTGCCGTAAGCTGATCCCAGGTATAAGGGGGCAACTTCTTCCCCAGAAACTGATCGAGGTTCTGTACAGCCCCGATGGCCTCGCTGTTGGTTTCTTTCGTGGTGTACTCGGGGTCGCTGAAAAGCCGCGCTGCCGACTCTTTTACGTGGAGAATCGCCGTGATCCCATCATTGGGGCCGGAATACTCTGCGAATTCGTCCAAAGCGAACTCCTTGAGGATCCGTTCATTCTCCAAATCTGTCAAGCGTTCCTGCAAGCGCATCGACTGCTCCTTGGTCAGCGCCTGAACGAACTCCGGGAATTCGTATTTCAATTGACGCGAGTGCTCCCATTGCAGTCCGTTGAGGAGATCCTCGAAGACCAAGCTACTCTCGGCGTCAATTTCCTTGAAGCGATTCTTGAAAACGTGAGATCGGGTTTCAGTGACCGGCCTCTCGCGCAGCAGGTCGTGGAGAAACTCCGTGAAGTACAGCAGGTTTTTCTGACTGCGGGCGCTGCGCAGCCTAAACACCAGGTCCTGAAGAACCGGCATCTCTCCCGGATCGCATCCGCTCAGAACCTCTTTACGCACGGTTTCCGCTCCGGCAGCGAAAAGTATGGCCTTGTTGGGTAACTGTGGTTCGAGTATTGCGGCAATCTTGTCGGCCACTGCACAAAGATAAACCTGGCTTTGCCAATCACCTTTCTTTTGCTTCACGCGGGCCAGAACCGGTTCCAGTGCTTTAGACACTCTTTCTTCGGTCAGAGCCGGATCGGTTTCATGCTTGCGCAGGATCGACAAGAACAGCCGGTATTGCTGATCCATCAAGGCTTCGGCCAAAGCCTTCGCCAAATCGAAACCCAAGTCGGACATTATCAGTTACCCATCTTTACTGCAAAACCGAGCACCCGCACAGGATTGGTATATGCCGGAGCATCGATTAATGATAGTTGCACGGAACCTCCCGCTCATTTCGTTGGGTCTTCACCGTGATCGTCCTGATCGGTCAAATCGGGTTCATCTTCCGGCGACTCATTCGCCGGTGGACGCTGTTCATCCCGTGAACGCCGCGAAGTATCCTCGCTGGGCTGGTCCGGTTGAGGTGAATGAGGTGTCGATATCCGTTCAGGCTTAACGTCGTGGACCAACGGTTTTTTCTGTTCACTCTCCGGCACCACTGGAAATTGCCTGTTTTCACGTTCTATGCTGATCGGTTCGTGTTCCGTTATCGTCATTTGTATTTTTTCGTCGGCGATAGGTTCCGGCGTCGCTTTGGGAGCAGGTCGCGGCTTCGGCTGGGGAATAGTGATTGAATCTGCCACTGCGCGCTTCCCAACAGCGCCGGCAGGTAGATCGATATCCGGTTCGAGAACGAAAGCGCTCGCATCGAAGGATGATACGGTCCCGGGGGAAACCGCCTTCGACCCAATCTTGAGAGAAAGATATCCGAAAGTAAACACTTTGGCTCGGCAGTCGGTGATCACTTTACCGTCTCGACGAATCTCCCATTCGGCGATATCTACTACAGCTTCGTCGTCGCCGTCCTTGATACCGGCGAGACTGAAGAACTTTCTGAAAGCATCATCCCCAAACCGACGCCTGAGGTCCTCTATGAGAACACTGCGTCCGTGGTTTTCATACTTCTCAATTATGTAGCCGTCCTTGGCCGGGGCCAGCAGCCGCACGTTGTCCACTTCCAGCCCGACTGAGCGTATGAGGCGACGTATGTGCGTCTGAGCCCTTCGGGACAGCCGCATCATGGGGTGCAAGGCGCACCGTATCTGGCTTGCATGTTTCGGAATACTACTCTCCGCCAGACCCCACACCAGGCTCAAAAGCGCATGGCTCTTTAACAGTGGGGCCAAAAGCAATCTACTGGCGCTGGCCATCTGGTGAGATAGACGGTTCCTAACTACCTCCGGTAACAGATGAAGCTCCAACTGTCCCTTATCGACATCGGCGCACAGCGTCAGGCAAATCCGAGCAAACTCTTTCAGGATGGTCTCCAGCAGTTCGGACAGGCGAGGACCGCTCAAGGCACCTATACATGCCACGCGAATAGTGTCCTTAACGTCTTCAGGAAGGTCGAGCCCGTCCAAATACAAATCGATGTCGGCGTGGCGCAAGTCTCGGGCTAGCAGCGAGGCGCTGGTAATGAAACCCTCGTCTTCCAGCATTTTGCTCAGAGTTTCCCAGGTAGGCTGGCGGACCTTGCCGAACTCGGCAAAATCGATACTCCGAAATACGCTGAGCGGCCATTGAGCTTCTACGAATCGGCGATACCCGATTTCCTTAAGCTGGTAATCGTGGTCAGATTTTTCGAGCCAGTCCCGCTCGGAGACCACGCCGCCGAACAGCGGGTACATCAAGGCCAACCTCTCCGGACTCGGGATGCCGACTGGTGGAACAGTGGGTTGATCGGTCCAGACTCTGGTCATCCGCGGGACCAAAGACTTGCTTTCGCTATGATCACACTGGCGAAGCCTCGACTCAGCCAATTCGACGGCCTCCTTGTACTCTTCTCCGCGTATGATCTGACGATAGTCTTCCATGCCGGCTTCCAGGTATCGACCCATCCACAAGTTGCGGTGAAGCGACCTGAACAAACTGCGCAGAAAGTCCTTTCTCATCGGTACTTTGCGATCCCTGAGTAGGTACTCTTCATAGGCCTCAAGCGAAGATACACCTGTCTGCTGATCGTCCGGTGGTATCTGGTTGGCCGATGGAGCCTTCGCAGCGCCCGTCTCGTCAATTGCAGGATGTCGGTCGTCTTGTTCAGTAGCTACACTCTGGTCATCATGAGCTTTACTCACGCCGGGGTCGGGCTTTTCTTTGGAGGTTTCTGGCTCGCCACCGGCGGAGTCAGAACCCCTCTCTCCAGTGTCAGTTTCTTCCGGTTTCGTCTCGGCGGTGTCTTGAGACGGAGCCTTTTCAACCAGGCGCGGTGTTTGTCTTATGACCGGTTCAAGGATGTCTCCTTTTTTGAACGCCACGATACTACGGTCCTCGATGTTCAACAGCCTGATCATAGCACTTGGATCTACCTCCCGCTCCGACGGGATTCTTACATTCATTCGTTCGGCTGCCGACTTGACGACCTGGTAATAGTGAACGGCCAGGAGGTGTTGTTCGTTGAGAGCATCGATTGATTTGCTGAGCAAGTTCTCCAACATATCAACGCGCTCTGTCCGCGCTCTCTGTTCCTGTTTTTTGCCCTCTTTCCTTTGGTCAATCTTTAGTTGCAATCGCTCCAGAATTGGGCGCTTGGCCTCCCCTGGGTGGGATGAGACCACCGGCGCTGGGTGCTCCCTGTGCGATGTGCTATCCGGCGCTCCCGATGTCTTGTCTGTTGGAGACGAGTCTGCCGCTACGCCTTCTTCTTCCGAAGGTCCCCACAGAAAGGTGAAAAGAAAGAGTATGATGCCGAACAGGCCAAGCACCAGGCCGGCCACCGTCTGCCACATCGCGAAAACTCTGTCCATCAGACTGATCGGTTGGGGCCTCTCATCTAATCGAACGTCCATGCGCTTCATTCCCGGTCTGAAGCCATCTAGGAATGACTTTCTACTCAGATAAGGGAAAGCCGGCTTGTCAGCGAATCTGAACTGTCCTGTTTGGCCAATGATGGGTCCTGTCCCCTGCGTTTCCAGCCTGTTCAGCAGAGATTCGAACCACATGATTGCCTGATCCTCTTCGTCACCCGACAGACTCTCCATGGCGTTTAACAGATTGATGTCGGACTCCTCGACTTCGATTCGCGAGTCCGGAATGATCTGCTTCGCGGCGAAGCTCCAATAACCGGCGGGATCATCTGATGGCGCTGTCCATACGCTTAGAACATTGAGCAACTCACGCTCTGGCAGGCCATGCACCTCTTCGCCGTCGTAGGCCACACAGTAGCTTGTTTCGGTCGTCAAGTTGTCGATGATTAACAAGTACCCGAGTGAATCATCGGCATTCCGGTCGAAAACCAGCCGGTGAAAGCTGAAACGAATAGTGTGTTTGTCCTGCGCCTGAGCCATGCTACTCAGGAGCAGTGTGCAAACCATGAAGACCAGAAGCGCTCCGATGCTTCGTTTTACCAACTCAGTTGTCTTGTCAAGCGTGAACATGTTATCCAATTACGTTACTACCCAGGTCTTCAATTACTCTACCGACTCAGATCGTCCCTTTCGCACTAGTGCTGTGGCCACTTTGGCACCGACGCCTCCAAAGGCCAGGGCCAAACCGACAATGAATATGATCGTATTATCTTTCGGCAGTTCGTGCTCTCTTTTTTCTTTATCAATTCTCTTTTGAACCTCACGCGCTCGGTTTCTCAGTTGCTTCTGCTTGTCGTAGATATCATCTGCCAGCTTTACGTAACTTGCCGCCATATCGCTGCTGAGTTTGGTTGTGCGAATGCCTACCGTGTATGCTTCCTCCTCCAGCGCATCGTCAAAACCATCCGAACTTCCGTCTGGAAACCTGACAAACCTCTTCACCTTATGAGTATCTACGACTGTCAGCACCTGAAGATACGAACTATCAGCCAACAAGATTGAGTCAATGTAAGCGACGCGTGGTTCGTCAAAGTCCTCGGCCATGGCTGAAGGCAGTAACAGAGCGACGAGAGCAAGACCAGTTAGCGCTGACACTTTCAACATCTGCCTGCTGATAAGGGCTGTGTGATGGAACAGACTCATTTTTCTGTCCATAGACTGTATGGCCACGCGGAATAACTGCTTCTAGGTTTGGAGTCGTCGCCGGGTGTGAGCACGATGGCTTGATCCCCTATTCGCAATTCTACCTCTACATTGAGAAGTTCGCCTTGCTTTGTATACGAGCCTTCGAAACGGACTCTCTCCACTCCATTATCGTTGGCCACCCTCCTGAGTGTCTCTGCTGACGCCTTGGATTGGAGTTTCAAGAAATGACGGTAGACGTCCAACGGACCTGCGGCAATAAGGGGTCGCGACTGATCCTCATTGAATTTCTTAAGTAACGGTGTCGGATCGATACTGCTGTAGACGAAAAACAGCTGCTGGAGAGAACCGACCTCACAGTCACCACAGGGTACGTTGGCGCCGGTTCCATCCACCAAGTCCTCGACTGTAAGGTGACTGCAAACCGGATACCAGTGCCACTGGTTATTCTCACAAGTCAACAATCCGTAATGACCGTAAAGGCCGGAAGTTTGGAATCGGCGCGCTTTACGACCGCGATCAGCCCAGGCCAAAGCGCCCTGCACCACGATTGCCTTCATTCGGGCCGGGTCTTCGGCGAAAGAAACCAATTCCGGTGACTTCCCGCGTTCTTCAAACCACTCTTTCAATTCTTGTCGAAGGCCGGGGAAGAGGGCGGTGCGACCAGTCATCAGGACTACATCCGGCCAGACCATGTTGCCGTCAGGCTCCTGCATGATGGACTCCAGCGGCAATTCGATGTGATCATGGTAGAAGTTCTGATCCCCAAGGACTTTTTCGAGATCCTCGTATGGAATATCCAGGCGCACGTAACGCGTTTTCTTTCCCGTGTCACGGACGCCTTCATTTCTGTTGTCAGGCATGTAGGTTATACCGTACTCCTGGTCAAGGAGGTTTAACTCCTCATCGGAGAGGGCGCTACCGTCCATGATGTCGAACATCTTATTCATTTGTGCCGCAAAACTAACACGCGCCTCCAGGCTTGAGAAATCCTCCCCTTCCAAGACCTGTTCTGACAACCGGTTTTTGGTGTAGTACAGGTCCTTCTTGAGCTCGGTTAAATAATTCCGCCAACCCGACTGGGTGATGTTGCCCGACAGCGACTCGAAACGGTCCCACGGAAGGTAATTGACATGGAAATCGAACCTGTCCTTGAGTTCCTCTTCGTTTCTTAGGTTCTCAATATGTGTCTGAGTCGCGCGCATGATGCAATCGTCCAGGGCATTGCCGGCGCCCTCAATCGACAACAGACGAACCAGTTCACTTGATGGTTGGCTACTATCTGTCTTCACAGTGCGAAGTGATAGATCGAGCGTGCCCGCTCCACAGTCGTAAACCAGTAGTTTGAATGATGATCCGAAGCGCTTCAGGTCTTCAACGGTCGCATGATGATAAAGGTAACTGTAGGCGGCCGCGTCAGACTCACTCATGAAACTGATGTAATCCTCCTCGAAACGGAAACCGTCTCCCATTGGCAGTGCCTTTCTGAGCATCTCACAATGATGCTGCAACGAGGAGTTAGGTAGGGTCATTACGACACGTCTTATACCCTGAAGTACCTGATCGGAATCTTGCGGTGACTCGTTGACGAGTTGAGGACGAACAAACCGGCTGAATAGACTTTCGAGAGCACCTTTCAGAAGGTCATGGACTTTGACCGACTTACCCCCGATGATTGTGTCCTCGGTTCCACTCGCGACCAGCATTTTCAGGTGCGGGACCAGGTACTCCGACTCCTTCAAGAAGGTTCTGGTGGCGGGAAAGACAACACCGGTCGGTTGTAAGAACGGCAATTCCGGGTCCGGGAGTTGCGCCCTGACTGTCTCGTCATCACCATAACCCAGGAGGCCCGAGAGGAAACGGCTCTTGCCAACCTCGTAGTTGATAAAGGCGATACGCTTTGGATCGAGCCCCTTCAAAGAGGCTTGCAAGTCCAGGACCACACCTTCAGGTTCACTAAGGCCCTCATCGGCGTAGGCGGCGGCGATTGCGCTAGTCCCGAAATCTACCGCGACCAGCCCGCGAGCCGGTTCTCGGTGGAGATGGAACGGCCAGACGATCGGAAAACGTTCGGTGGTGGTCATACCTGCATCGGTCGAGTCCGGGTTGTCAAGCGTCACTGTCACCGGCACAGCCAGTTCAATCGTGGTGTTCAGGACATCCGGATTCAACTCTATGCCATCTGGGATTATAGAAATGTCGATCCGCACCTGTTTCTTACCCTCGTAGGAGTGTATGGTCTCTTCGAGGTTAGGCCACAGGGCCAGCAACTTCTTCTCGGGAAGTGAAGTTGCCTCCGTGTCGGCTGCTACTTTCTGTATCGCCACCGACATCAAACGACGGGGTTCGTGCACGCCCAGTGTGGTGATATGCTCAGAATTATAGGTCACTCTCGCATTTTCAAAGTCAAGAGCGAAAGTGACCTTACCGTTACCACTCGACGCATTGTTACCCAGTACCAGCGTGGGGTACCGCGGGACCAGCCAATCGGCATCATGCGGCAATTCCGCAACCTGCTTGATGCCAATACGGTCGATCTCGATCCTCCCGTCGTGCCGATAATCGGTAAGGCTGTATGTTCTCTCCGTGTCACCGGCGCGAAGGACATATTGCAGTTTGGCCGTTGCTAACCTGTGGCTGGGTATGAACTGAGCGTGGATTTCAGGAAGGGTAGCGACTTCTTTGCCGTCGGCGAGGAGGTCTACCTGGTCCCGCCCTTTTACCACGCTGACGTATAAATCGTAGTGAATGCTGGTTTTGATGTTTTGCAAGGTTCCGAATCTGGCCTTCACCATCAGGCAAAGACCTTCGTCCGGAAGGCGTCCTTGAACACGCAAACCGGGGTGTGAGCTGTCGGCGTCGAGGGGAGAGGTTGTAAACAGAGGCGTCGCGGTGACCGCCGGTCGGGCATCTTCCTCACCGCTGTCGTCGGTCATCGCCGGTTCGGTTTCGTTCTGTGTGTTGGGCGTGCCGTTGGACTTGATTTCGAAACTTAGGTCAGGCGCCACAGCATCCGAGCGCGGCCGCAGTTCCGCCCTTAAGGTAAGGTCCAGGTCGGTGACAAAGTTGGTTTCCTGCTCCAGACCCTTCAGAATTAGGTTGGATATCGTTAACGGTTGGTTCCATTCGAATTCGATAGGCTCAAGCTCCTCCGCCTCCAGGCTGGTGCGATTGAGACGAGGCCGCAGTACCACCGACATATTGAAAACACCATCGGACATACCTGTTCGGTCTTTCCCCAACAGCCGTCCCTGTGTCCATCCGAAACGCCCGCTTAGATCAATCTTCTGTTCACTCTCTCTGCTGATAGTCGCGCCGCCGCCCATTATGGAGTGTCCGGCAGCCGTTAAGTCGGCGATCGTGGTAGGGTGAAATCGCAGAGCCATGGTCTCGGGAGAGCGGAAACGGTAACTCTTAAGCTCTTTAGGCAGGGCAAGTTGAATCGTTTCGTGAGGAAGTTCCTCACCTTCCGGCGCTGTGACATTATCCGCGAACTGCAAACACTTGCTGTCCTGCCGCTCGGGAATGTAGTAGAAGTCCTTGATCCTGGTCGTAAGTCTGATGCGCGGTCGATGGTAGTTGCTGTCACTGCGCCTGACATAACCGAGCACAAGCGGGAGTTTCGAGTTCTCATTCAGGTCGATCACCACCCGGGCGGGTTCTTGGTTAGCGTCCTCCTCCGGTTCGATAGACAGTATGGCCTTGCGTGGGCCGGATACCACACCGAAAACCACCAATAACAGCAGGGCCATAAACCAGGCAACAACAGCGTTTTGGGACATCTCCGGGATGGGCCACACAGCCATCAGGATGCTTTCAGACCAATGGATAGGATCGGGGGTATATATCTCTGTCTTGGTGAGTCTGAAGAGTCGAGCTCCCAGATATGGATCCACTCGGCTGAAAAATGCTGTAAACGTCATCAACTCCGGCAGACTTTCATTCTTCTCAGCCACCGTGATATCTATATCGAGACCCTCGCTAAGCACATTGATGGCCCCGACTTCTTCAGCCCCACCATCATATTTAACGTCGCATCGCCAGCCCAGCGGTTTGAGTCCGGGATGAGCCTGGAGGAACTCACTCCGAAGCTTAAACCAGGCAGACCCAGACATGGGGCGGTGTGTGTGATGTCTAAGGCTTTGGGGTGTTCTGGAGTCAAAGGCGGCGTCAAAGTGCTCATCTTCGCTTGGCCTGCAAACCACTTCTGTGATTACACACTTTACAGGGAAGCCGCTGCTCGCACTTCGATAATCGCCGGCGTCCCAACTAACCCGCCCCGAGCTGCTGAGGCAGAATTGTACGGTGGAACGTGGGTTCAGAATGGTCGTGCTATTATGTACTTCATCCAACCAAGTATATGCCGAATCAAAACCCTTCAGCTCGTCCCAGCTTCGCTCCAGGTTCGTCAATTCAGCAAAGAAGCTGCCGGTTGTGTTTAGAACCTCGTCGCTGATCCGGACCAGGTAGGTTTTGTTAAAAACGGTATTGATGACAGACTGGTTACGGTAGGCTTCGCCAAGCTTGTGCAGGGCCAGACCAAAGGCGGCCGAACTGGCTGTCCAGTTGCTCCGGTTCTGCCACCATTGAGTACTACTGAGTGTGAGATCCTTGAATCGTTTGTCGTCTTTGAGAAGAAAAACCTCTTTTAGAAAGTCCGTATCGATGTTCGGTGTTTCCTTGGTGGGCCCAAACCACATCATCGACACGTAGTCCTTCTTGAACCGGTAACCCAGCGAGTCCGACAGTACTTTCGGCAGAGTCACCTTGAGCAAGTGTATGAAAGTATTCTGACCGATTGTGTCCTTGAACACTCCCGATCGATCCAGAAGGATAACGAAGTGGTTTTGGTTGGCAATCTGTGGGATTGAATCTACAGACGCTGCTTCACTGTCCTGTGCAAATCCAGCCGGACCAATACCCAGCTGGATGACGACCGATAGGATTAGGCACAACCAGTGTGCCCTTCCTCCGAGAGTTGCCCATTTGGCTGGAGATTGTGGCAAAACGAGACCTGTGTCGATCTCACTAAACCGTGAAATCGCCCTGTAGGATAATACCTTGACGGCTCGACTTACAAGACACCTCACTGTCTTAACCATCACTGTGTTCCCATACCCAATTTGGGTTTCTCAAAGAAGACCACTGAGTTCTGCCTTTGCCCATGTCCGGCGCGACCACTAAGTCGGTGTGCTACGGCTCCCTGCCCATCGGACGCTCAACATACATCACAACTCAGATAGGTCACTCTCGGCAACCATCCCACTGCGCTTCTACCGTCTGTTCACCGGCCAAAAACCGACATTCGGACCACACTCCATGCATGAAGCCATTGTGCTTAAGGTCAGGCTTGGCCCAGTACGTCTATCTAACCTCTCAAACAACCGGCGCCAACGATGCCCTCGGAATGATGAAGGCTGATTACTCTGCAAGCAGTTGGGGCAAACTAGGATGGGACTGGCTGATTAGACCCGGATTCTCCGAAAACCCGGCTCGTGCGCCCCTAAAATGGCACCCAGCCTATCAACATTCCGAAAACTCCTTGCGCCGAGTCGTTAACGAGACAGCGTCAGTTATAATAGTGTGTAACCTCCCGAATGTCAACGGAATTCATTTCCGGATAACCTCAGCGTTGCGGTGATGAGTAACCGCCGGCACAGCCACGGGGTCGCGGTAGGCTCGGTGGCACAAGTCACTTATGAGAAGGACGAGCAAAAGCCCCAATAACTCGGTGCTATTAATGTGGAACCGGCGCAGTGCAGCTGCTTGGAGGATACGGGAAGCTAACGCCTGCCCATGTGAGCCAACTAATGTTTGTTATATAACCGGTTATGATGCAAGGCGATCGCCGGGATTGCTTACGGCTGGCGCTTTTCTCGTGTGTGGAAGCTAAGTTGGGCGATCTGCTACAGTACTTGAGTTTCAAGTAGAGAAAGCACCCGTTCGAATTCCATAAACTTGACTGCCCGACGATGCAAACTCATAATACACTTTAAGAGGACCGTTACGTAGAGTTTCTAAGGCAGCCGGTTGGGTCAGGGTAGCAACTTCTATCCCTGAATGATGCGCTCACGAAATCATGAGTTCTTGTGGTGCACTGCGTTTGGTGCCTCGGCAAAAATGATCGTATTTCTATCAGGGTCCATAATCTCTACAAGGTGATCCCTGGACGACTGCGAGTGCACTGTGTACTTGATGTTCACCTTCCGAAGCAAACTCGTCCAATGGGCAATACTGGCGACAGTGATGAAGACTATAGCCGGACCCGGTCGTCTGCCCCACGAGTCGCGTGCCTCAACGATTCGGAGAACATGGCCACTGATTTCCAACTGGATGAACACCCCGGGCTCCGAGTGAAGGATCTCGGTCTCTGGTAAGCTGCCGTAGAAACCTCGGGATGGCTGCAGATCCTTAACGTATACGATGTCGGTTTTCTCAGTCTTACTTGAATGTCTCATAGCTGGGTCTAAGAAGAAGCTTCCTGAGAGACTGCTAACCTGGTTATAGTTGTGTTCAGGGAACTGGATATCGCTTCAAAAACGGCTTCAACTTCTGGTTAAGGACAGTAGAGATGGGGTAGAACAACTTTCTCAGGCCCCCGCTGCAGTCGTTCTACCCCACACTCAAGAACCAAATAACTCGAACTACTCTATATCTTTCGATCATCCGAATATATCGGGGTGGTCACTGCCAAAGGGTGACAGTGACTGCGCATTTTTTTTTGCATCAGTTTGCAATGGTATAATTTCGTGTTATCTTGTGTCTGAAGATGACGGCAGTCTGGTCCACATTGGAAAGAGGAGCCGTAGGCCTATTCGCCACTAGACTGAAACCCAAAAGTAGCAAGCGAATGAACACAACGCCGACATCCAAGAAATACGAGTTCATTACTCCGATTTCAGAAAACGCACTTTGTCAGTCCTGGCAGGCCAGAGACAGGCAAACCGGCGAGATAGTATACGTAAAGACGCCGAGCCAATCTGGCCCCCTGGAGTTGCAGGCATCCAATCGTATAATAGCGAGGTCGTTTGCCAACCAGAGGTCTTTGAGAACGCCCAAAATCCTCACGGCCAGGGCAAAGCACTTTGAAGCCAATACGTTTTATGTGGAGTACCCGTACCTTGATAATCGTATCTGGAAGCCGCTCACAGCGGACAGATTTGTCAAGAATCCCATAGAGATTCTCACTCAGATCAGCACCATAGTCGATTATCTACATCTCTCGGGGCTGGTACATGGCGATCTGAAATTCGGAAATTTCCTCATAGACGCCAGGCCGACCAGATTATCGATCATTCTCATTGACCTGGACTTTCTGTGCGAGGCCAACGAAGGACTTCAAGCGCAAGTATTTGGGACCCCTGAACACATAGCACCTGAAGTCATTGCGAACCGTATGGTCGTTCCTCAGTCGGACAATTACTCCCTGGGCGTGTCGCTTCAGAAAGTGCTGGAGGAACTGCGGGCGGAGCCGGCCAGCGGGGATACCGATACCGAGGACACTACGGCCGGGGCGGAGAGGTTGGCCGTCAGGCTGGTGGCTGAGGAATGGTCGCAACGCCCGGCCTATCTAACTAGCGCCTTGTTTGAAGAAGGCCTGATTGATCGCCGGACTTTCGAATCGTCTCAGAAATCGCTTTTCGGGATGAAGTCACTGTCTGACTTCAGGCTCTCAAGCCATCGTCAATCGGCCAGGCGCGGTCTGGCCAAAACCCTCCTGTCGGCTAAGAACATGGTAATGGGATTGAGTGATGAACTGCTAACTGATCTCGGGAAAGCCTACGAAGTCGACAGACAGGCCACCTTCCGTGTTGCCCGTAAGTTGCTTGAGGATGCTCGCATTGAGAGATTCGGCGACTACTGGCACATCGCACCATCCGACAGCGAACTCAAAGCCGTGTTTAGATCGGCCAACAACATTTGCAAGCGAGATTCGGGTGAGTTAGTCGACGATAGTAAGGACGCTCGCCCACAATTAAACACTCTTATCCAACAAGCGGCCGATCTGAAACAAACGGGCGAACTATACAAAGCTCTATTCATCCTCAAAGAGTGTGAGGAGATTACAGAGAACGAGCCTGAGGCAAATAACGAAAACGGCCGAACGGAGGTTCTCCGGGAATTGGTAGAAGTCTCGTATGGACTGAACCGGCCCAAAGATGCTTCTCATTATAGTGATCAACTGCTTGAATTGCTACCGAAGGAGTCTGAGGAGTATTTGAGTCTTCTGCATGAGCAAACTGTGGCAGCTATAAATACCAAGGATACAGAGAAGCTACAGGGAATGATCCAATTTGGTTTCGAGTTGGCCTCGGACCGGTCCAACTCTGAGTACAAATCAAAGTTTGACCGCTTGAGAGCATGGCAGTATAGTCTGAATGGCGATCACAAAAGCGCCGAGCAAATCCTCAGTTCTTTACTTCAATCGGCAAGGAAGTCCGGTTGGTGTGATCAGGCGGTGTTAATAGGCTATGCACAGGGGGTGGTCGAGTGGCGACGAGGAGATTTCATCCGGTCTGAAATGCACCTCTTGGAGGCGTTCAGCCTCGCGAAGTCCAAAAACATTACAATAGAACAGAATCCTGTAACGGCCATGTTGACGCTACTATACAGTGAACTGGCAGAGTATGACAAAGCTGTCAAGTACGGCAAACTGGCCATCCGGAACGCATCGACTCCACGGGAAACGGCGAAACTGCAGGCTGTATATACACCGCTCATGTTCGGCTTTGTCCGACTCGGTGAGTTCAGAAAAGCTGAATACTGGCTCCAAAAGTATTTGAATTTCAAGTTCGCTTCCGACCAAAGCAGTCATCTGATGTTTTTTTATCTCAATCGAGGATTTCTGCAGGGAAACATGGGTGATCTTACGGCGGCCAAGCAATCCTGGCAACAGGCGCTTGAGATACCCACTTCAAATGCCATGCAGAAGCCGGTCGGCAAAGTGCATCAGAACCTGGCTGAGGTTGCTCTTTTTCAAGGCGATATTGAAAGTTGCCGGGAACACATTAAGTCAGCCATTAGTTGTTTCGCACCCCTCCACGACACCGCCGCTCTGGCCGAAGTAGAACTGATTAACTGCCTTGGCCAGGTTTATTACGAACCTGATCCGGCCGGGGAAGCGCTGCTTACCTGTGCGAGAACACTGGTTGAGAACAACTGCCTATTCTGTGCGGGGATCTGTTTGTTTCATCTGCTCATCAGGTCGGATACGGCGATAGTCCGCGATGCGCTCGAAATAGCCACTCCGTTAGTAGATCGATTGGAGAAGTCAAAGAGTCCGGTACTGAAAGCAGTCTCAATGATGGTCCGATTTGCCAAGTATGACTCGCATGAAACAGCTGAACGCTTAGGTGTCCTAAAATCAGTCTACCGGATTCTTGACAAGGCGGGTCAGAAATTCCTGACGCTGTTGATATGCCAACAGTTGGCACTCATATACGAAGATGGCTCCAACCCCAAACTGGCTCAGAAGTTCTACGCGCATGCGCTGAAGATCGCCGAGGCTCTGGGCAATTCTCTGTTTTCGAACTCAATACAAGAGCGCCTCGACAAGATCACCCCTGAGACTGACAATCGTGACCGGCTGATCAGTTCCTTGCACGGGATTTCGGAGGCATTAAGCAGTATTGATGACTACGAAGGGTCACTGAGGAAGATGGTAGGCTTTGCTGTTGAGCAAACAGGCGCTGAAAGGGGAGCTTTGCTCCTGAAGAAGAGTAACAAACAAGCTCTTCAAGTTGGCGCCTTTCTTCATTGTGATGAAGAAAGTCTGGCGGACATTCAGGCCATCAGCTCCAGGATTCCACAGGATGCGATGAATGAGACGAAGTCGATCATTATCGAGAATGCACTGGCCGATCCTCGCACCAAAGAATACCAGAGTATAATCTATCACAACATTCTTTCTGTGGCCTGCTTACCGATTGTGAGAGACAACGAACAAATAGGTGCCCTTTATCTGGACCACCATACTATTCCCGCTCTTTTCGATGCGGCGGATATCATGTACATGGAGTCAATTGCGAACTTCATGTCGGTTATGTTGACCACGGCTCAGAGATACAAAGCTTCGAATCTGGCCCACGAGGAGCTATTGGGTGACCTCAATCGGCTTGGGAACGAGCAGTCGTTCGTTACGGTCGACCCTGTTATTCAGCAGTTATTGAGTCGGCTGCCCGAAATCGCTCGTTCGGAAGCTCCTGTTTTGATAACCGGCGAAAGCGGCACGGGCAAAGAAATCCTGGCTAGTCTGATTCACAATCTCAGCGTCCGTGCTGACCAGCCGATGATCAAAATGAACTGTTCGGCCATAGCCCATGACCTCATTGAGAGTGAACTGTTCGGAGTGGCCAAGAATGTGGCCACCGGGGTCGGCGTTCGCGACGGAAAGTTCTCAGCCGCCGATAACGGTACTCTCTTGCTTGATGAGATCGGTGACATGGCGATTGGGGTGCAAGCCAAGCTCTTGCGCGTTCTTGAGTATCAACAGTTCGAAAAAGTAGGTAGTAACAGAACGATTTCAGTAGACATAAGATTTCTGTACTCAACCAACAAAAACTTGCGCCAAGCTGTAAAGGACAAAGAATTCAGGGAAGACCTGCTACACCGGCTTAACACTTTCACCATTGAAATCCCACCGCTGAGAGAACGTCAGAACGACATTCCTGTTCTGGTCGACCATTTTATCCGAATCTTCTCGGCAGGCAAGGTTCCGCCACGCATTCAGTCTGATGTCATGGATTTCTTGATAGCTTATGCTTGGTCCGGCAATGTGCGAGAACTCAAGAACACAATCGAGCGCCTGTGTATTCTGTACCCCGGTCAGCGTGTCGCCCCTTCGATGCTGCCGCTGGAGATATATACTTCTGACTCCAAAAAAGAATCCTCCAAGAAGATTGCAGAGGCCAGAGAGAAAGCAGAAATCATTGCGGCACTGATCAAATGTGACTGGGTTCAGTCGCGTGTCGCCAAGCTGCTGGGGATGTCGCTGGCTACTTTGAGGCGAAAAATAAAAAAATACGGTATCTCCCGAGATTGACACCCCTCTCATTTACCACCTTACCACATTTGAATCCTTGACCGTCTGACGTAACTCCTTTTAATCCAAAGGATTTACCAACCAAGATCACTTTGTATTTAGTCCAGGCGAATAATCGGTCTCCGACACAGCCTGCCTGAACAGCATAAGTCGTTGTAGTACAAGATAGTAACTGTGTGACTCCAAACTCGGTGGGCGTGGCACCGCCTTTGATATACCTCCGGCAACATGTAACCACATCTCGCAGGAGGAAAAATGATGAGACGCAAAAGCCACAGTACAGTTATCTGGATTTGCCTTTTGGCAGCCTTCCTGGCATGCGGAGCTCCGTTCTTTGGAACTCCGTCGATAGCCTTAGCTGACGGAACCACCGGTGACCCACCCGTTGAGCCGCCGGAACCACCGCCGGGTCCACCAGCTCCGCCGGATACAACGGCGACCGAGGATCCAAATGAGGCCGGAACACTCGAAAGCGGATTTCTGGATCTCGCATTCAGTTTGTTCACTGTCATACTATGATGAAGCGGGGGAGCGTTATCGCTCCCTCATGTTATACCTAGACCCAGCACGAGGTAGAAGATGAGACGCAAAAGCCACAGTACAGTTATTTGGTTTTGCCTTTTGGCGGTATTCCTGGCATGTGGGGCTCCGTTCTTTGGAACTCCATCTATAGCTTTCGCCGACGGAACCACCGGCGACCCGCCGATCGAACCACCGGAACCACCGCCGGGTCCACCGGCTCCGCCGGATACAACGGCGACCGAGGATCCAAACGAGGCAAGCACATACGAGACAACATTCATGGATCTGGCTTACAGTCTGATCACTGCCATACTATGATGGAGCGGGGGAGCGTAATCGCTCCCCCAGACTAATACTATGAGACGCATAAACAAGATCGTGGCTCTAATCAGCCTGCTCAGCAACCGCCAACATGTCACGATGGATACTATCAAGTCGGTCTGCGGAATATCAGAGCGATCCGCATACCGCTACTTGAACTTCATCTCGGAGGCGGACTTCCCGGTCCATTTCGATAAGGATTTGGGCGCCTATAAACTGTCAAAACAGAATTCGAGAATCCATAGCAGACTTACCGTCGCAGAGATACTGCTAATAGTCGTCGGTCTGAAAATACTGACCCAAAAACTCAATGATCACTACCGGGATGACATTCGAGAACTCCTCAGATGCATCATCGCAGAAAATGCCGTCCCACTCGAAAGTGTCTTACAGTCCTTCAGCATTCAGTTGGACGATGCCGACCAACTCAGAGATTGTTCTCAATTGGTCTCGTCGATTTTGGTAAACGCAGCCATCATCGACAAGCGCAAGATACGTATACTGGTCAATGTACCGCAATCGGGTCAAAAGGCACTGGACCTTAACAACCCTTCGTTGACGTTCAATAAGGTCTGGAAACTGGTGAATGCACGTGATGTCGGTGATGTTGGTGATGCCGGTGACGAGGAAGCATCACTTGCTGACATCCAGAAAGTGTCGATTCTCTGACGGGTGATCTCATCAGCCACGTGACTCGGTGAATCCGTTCACGGTCGGTTACGATGGTGACAACTTGTTTTCGAGCGGGTCCGACCTGATGGTGTGCGGCTCTATAGATATCTCCACCCCCCGTCGAGTCTTCTCATGGTAACGTCTATAATAAGTCAACGATTCAGTTGATACCTTCATCTATGTCTGTGACCTTTCCCGTAAGCCGTGGGGCCACCTCCGTTGAATCTCCCGGGACGGGATGTTCACCAAGAAAGTGATCCTGATCCGATAGACAGCATTCGACTGCCCTGGTCGATTTCCCCGAGTAACTCCAGGTATGACTACCGGGTGTGCTTTTTCATTTTCTTGTAGAGATGGGATCTCTCGACACCAAGCTCCCTGGCTGCTTTGGCAATGTTCCCCCTGTTGCGTGAGACAGCGGCCTGAATATACTCACGCTCAAAATCTGCCATTGCCATCTTCAGGGGGGCTGTGGCTGGAGCGATTGTCCGCGGCATCAGCGGCTTCAGATCGGGCAGCTGGACAACCTGATCTTCGCAGTAAATGTTTACACGCTCCATGAGGTTCTTCAGTTCACGGGTGTTACCTGGGAAGTCAAAGCCGGTCAGTAAGGCAATCGCATCATCGGATAGTGTTTTTGGAACGGTCTTGATCTCGGCGGCAAAGCGGCTAAGAAAGTGTTGCACCAAGAGCGGGATATCCTCTGTTCGCTCTCTCAAGGGAGGTATCTGAAACTGCACCACGTTAAGACGGTACAAGAGGTCTTGCCTAAACTTCCCTTCCGAAACCATCCGGCCAAGATCACGGTTTGACGCCGCTATGATGTTGCACTCTATGGAACTGGGTTTATCCGATCCGACCGGCACAACCGTCCGGGTTTCGACGACGCGCAGAATTTTCGCCTGTGCGGCCGGCGGCATTTCGCTGATCTCGTCCAGAAAGATAGAACCGCTTCCGGCTTCACGAAAGCACCCCTTGCGCGCGCTGCGAGCCCCGGTGAAAGCGCCTGCGGTATGACCGAACAAGGTCGACTCGACAAGCTCAGAGGGCAGGGCGGCACAGTTTACGGCCACGAAGGGTCCATCGGAAAAGCGACTGGCCCGGTGGATCATGTGTGCGATCAGTTCCTTGCCGGTGCCGTTCTCTCCGTAGATCATGAAGTTGGTCGCCTTGGGCGCCGACTTCACGACATCGTTCTTGAGGCCGCGAATCTCAGCCGACTCACCGATAAACTCGCCGTAGAGCAAAGACGAGAGTCTTGTGTTCTCAGTAACCAGGTCGCTGGTTTTGGTGGCGTTGTCGATAGTGATCAGGACCCGGTCCAGAGCAACCGGTTTTTCGATAAAATCGTAGGCTCCGACACGGATAGCCTCAACGGCCATATCGATATCGGCATGACCGGAAATCACTACCACAATCTGGCGACGGTTCTGAGCCAGGATAGACTTGAGCAGGTCCAGTCCGTTGCCGTCGGGGAGGAGAACATCGAGGAATATCAGATCGAATCCGGACGATGCGAATTGAGCTCCTTGCGTGAAGCTCTCGGCGGTGACGATCTCATGACCCCTACGTTCCAAGGCCGATTTGAGCGAACTGCGGATGTTTTCTTCGTCATCGATGATCAGTATGCGTGCCATAGCCTATTGGGGCAACGTGATGCGTACCCCGCCTCCTCCTTCAGGTCGATTGTAAAGCTCCATCGTTCCGCCGTGATCATGAACGATGCGATGACATATCACCAAACCCAGGCCGGCCCCACCAGTCTTGTGCGATATATACGGCTCGAAACTGTTTTGTAGTTTCTCATGAGTAAAACCAGGACCCGTATCTTCGACCGTGATCACCAGATCACTTTTGTCATCGTTCAGCGTCACTGTCACTTTAGTCCCGTCAGCGGTTTCGAGCCCGTTCTTGATTAGATTGACCAGCACCTGTTTGAACGCATCGGGATCAAGCCGGACATCTTTTGGCTGGATGCTGTTGAAAACGGCTAAGCGGTTTGACTCAACCTCTCGACGGTACAAGAGGGTTACTTCATTGACGAAGTCATCGGCCGGCACTACACGGATAACCGGTTCGCTCATGCGGGCGAATTCGGCGAAGTGCTCCAGCAGTTTGGTCATTCGGCTGACTTCGCTCTTTATCGTAGTGGTTGTTTGATCCAGCGTCTGATCGAATTGGGGTAGCTGTTCCAGGTAGGAGCGGCGGAGATCATCCACTCCGATGACGATCGGGGTCAGAGGGTTTTTTATCTCATGGGCCAGTTTTCGCCCGACCATCTGCCAGGCGGCGATTTTCTCACTGGTGGCCAGTTTCTTCTGGGTTGATTTCAGTTTGGTTTTCATGTCGTTGAACGATTCGGCCAACAAAGAAAACTCCCCTTCCTCGTAGGCCATCACCGGGGTGGTAAAATCTCCGGCCGCTATTCCGACCGAGGCCATCACCAGATTATCGATTTCACGTTTGACGCGGTTGGTGATGAACATGCCCAGTCCGATTGCAAAACTGACCGACAGAGCGGCGACTAAGCCGGTAACAGACAAAAGCGAAATGAAGATGGGCTTCTCGACCCCGGTTGCAAAGGTGGCCACCGTGATAAAACCAGGTGGCGAGGGCTTGGTCAACACCGCGTGGTACTCGCCTTCCACATCGTACAGAGTTCCCGGTTCCATCTGCTGATGAATATCGGTTACCTTTGGCTCTATGACGATGTTAATCTCAGCATCCAGTAATCCCGCAAGACGAAGTTGGTATTGCGTGTCGAGGTATCGACCGGTATACAACAACAGGCCCGGGTCGATCGGTCTCACCAATGTAACGGCCGCATGTGGTCCACCGACATCGTATTCGACGGTGTGAGTACTTCCGGTGTTGCCAAAACCCTCCGACAACTGCGCCGGTCGAATCGACTCCCCCAACAGGCCGGGTCGATGATGCGTTGCCACTACCCTGTAAGCAGTATCAATGATCTCCATGAAGTCGAACCCAAACTGCTTAGGGGTCAGCACTACTTTGTCCTCACGCCCGGATTGCAACAGTAATCGCGCCCGGCCCAGCGATTCAGAGTCAAAAAGCGCTTCCAGGTTGTCGTTCAGTTCGCTCTCGAAGGTGCGCAGAAAGATCTGATACTTTTGAAGGTTCTGGACGGCATGCTGACGATCCGAGGCTTCAACCTGCCTGACCGAGTGAAAGTAGATTACCGACATTACCAGAAGCGGTGGCAACATGGCTACAACTATCAGGTAGACTCGTATTCGCCCAGTGTAGGTCATTGGCTGCACCCGGCGCCCGGAGACGGCAGCTTGAGTTTCGTCAGGTCGTTCAGCACAAAGCGTCCTCCGGCGCTGAAGCGAAAATCGGTCAAGAGTTTCGAGCCATGAAAATAGACCCGGGGACGAAACAGGGGAAGGACGCCCAGATCATGCATTAGGTATTGGTCGGCGCGAAGCAGGAACTTGGTACGCTGAGTGCTATCCGTTTCCCCGGCGGCGGTGGCGATGCAAACACCGACGCTGTCCAGCACTTCCTGTTGGAATATAAACTCAGTCGGGACGGATCGGAGCAGATCGTTGATCCGTCTCAAAGTGAGCAGATCGTTTTGCTCATCGAACTCAATTAAAGCGAAGCATACGTCAGCGTCCTCAAAGCGGTCGACCAGTTTCACCTCGACTCTGTCTCGCGAGAGAACATCGGCGAAAAACAAGGCAGGTTTCTCAAGCGATTCCCGCCAAACACCCAGATGCACCTGCCTTGGTCGGTTTTGGTGTTGTTCCAAAAGCTCACGTCCCTGCCGAGTCGAGAATGGATATGGACGGACACCTGCTGAAGCCGATGGACAAAAACTGTGAATGGGTGTAGCGTTGTCTCCCCTAAAGAGCAATGGCAGCCTATCCTCGTTGAACCGGTAGTACAGCGAAACGGCAAGCTGCCCGCCGCGATTAACGTCTCGTGATAGGTTCGGAATCATGACAACGATAAAGGGAGCCTGGGCATCGATAACAATGTCGCCCGGCATCTCTTGACCATGATTGACAAAGGAAACAAACCCATCCAATTCTCCCAGTTGCATTTTGAACACCAAATCGATGTAATCGGGATAAGAGCTTATCGACGCACTGCTGCCGCCGGACCTGATCGAATCACCCGGACTGAACGGATTCGGAAAGGAACTCCCAGGGTTCGACGTATCGATCATCATACGTTGCCAGAGATGTGGCTCGATTCCCGAAAGCCCGATTCTGATTATCGATGATCGGTCAACTTCAGCCGACTCGATCTTTGCGCAGCACGAATCAAGCGGCAGGCTGTCAAAAAACCCGAGGGCAGGATAGCTGTACGACACGCCCAGAAACGATTTGTTTATACAGCCCTCATATATCGAATCGTTGCCGCACATTATAATGAACCTGCTGTGCGGGTAGATATGTGCCTCAGTTCCGGAGGCGAAGTAGAGCCGATCCTGACTGTACTGTAGGATGCGGGTCTGGAGCGTGCCGCCGGCCACAACAGACGCTGCCGCCAAAACGAGGCAACAGGACACTATTACATGTCGGGCTGTCAGGTGAACCATCATATCCTCCAATAACTTATACAACCAACAGAACAGCCCGGACGAACACAAGTTTTTTGATGAACACATTTGTGTCAATTTCGACACTGGTAAGTCCCTGAATTGAACAACTTTGGCCGGACGGCCCGGTTAGGTGTGTCCGAATTGACACGTTTGTCGTCGTCCGGGCCTCCTCTCCGCACAGCTAAGTTATTGACATGTAAGCAATTGACGGCTTGGCACCGCGTTTGATATACGGTTGATAGAATGGAAACCCAAACCGTAAGGAGGACGTGATGTTCACAAAAACCAAACTAACAGCGATGGCCACAGCACTGCTGATTTCCGCTCTCACCTTCGCCAGTTGCGCCGCTGACGGCGAGACCGAGAGCGCTGCGACCGTGAAAGCAGTCCAGAAGAGTCCGGCTGAAACCACGGCCGAAGCATTCGTCGAGACCGTGGTCGAGCAGGTAGTCCCGATAGTTGATATCGCACCTGAGCCGGTACAACTGGTCACGAAGATCGCCGACATGGTGGTTGAGGGTCCGAAACTTTTTGCCGTCTGCGAGGGAGGCGTGATCACCTACGACTTCTCCGACAAGTCGCACACAGTGGTCGCCGCGAACGACGATTTCAGGGCCGTCACGATTCACGACAGTGTCGTCTATGTCGGTGGGCGGCATCTCTATCAGTTCGATGGCGCTATGCTGAAGAAGTTGGATGTCGAGATGGGCGCCGACATTACCTGCCTCTACAGTTATGGTGATCGCTTGATGGTCGGCACCGCACAGGGACTTTATTCACACGACGGCACAACCAGCGATCTGCTGATGGACGATGTCTTCGTGTCGGCTATGGTCGCCGACGAGAGTGGTCTGTGGGTCGGATCGGACGGACAGGGGTTGTACCGCTGGGACGGCGACGACTTCAACAAAAGATACCTGTTGCGCGACCAGACCATGTTCGACTCTGTCAATACGCTCGACTACAATCATGAACATCTGTATGTCGGTACCACTCGCGGAATGCATGTCTACGACGGCGGGCGGTGGGAAACAATAACGACGGCCGAAGGTCTTCCGTCAAATAACGTAAGAACAATCGATGCCTCGGCATGGGTTGTCTACGCGGGCACCGAGGAGGGTGTGGTGTCCTACTTTGGCGGTGACCTTCGGCCAGTCAAAAAACTGGCCGACAAGAAAGTCAATTCGCTCAGCCGTCGAGGGCGTCGACTTATCGTCGCGACCGATTATGAGGGGATACTCAGACAGTCGAGTAGCTCGCTCAAAGTTCTGGTTCCGCCGGTTCTCGATACAACCATGGACATTCTCTCTCTGATTCCTTAAACACCTACGTCGTCCGTGGTTCTTTCTCTGCAAAGCCTCCGGAGGTTCGCCTCCGGGGGCTGATTGGCATTGCGCATATCTGTCACTGCGCTGCCGCCTTTGGTCCCCGCTGACATAATAAGGTCCTGAATGTCATGGCCTTATGCAGTATCCCGCGCCTGTTTTTTTTGTTGCAGGCTTCAGCCGGACAGGCTATCGTCAGGGACATCTGTGCCGTCCAACCAATGGTATTTGTGTCTGGCTTGACTTTAGTCAAAGGATAAATTGGCTCCATGCCGTCAATTATCTCATTGACATTTAGAGCGAGTAACAGTAGGATAGATCATCGACTTTGTGGACCTGACATATAACTCGGGGACGCCGGTTGAAACCGGGGTGTCAGGCGGTCGCTACGAAGCAAATGATGGACTGGGAACGAAGACAGGTCCCGCTCCAAAAAACTTGAAGAACAGTTTTGCCACAAATATTTCCTGAGTGGATAAATAAACTGCCTCTTGTCGTTCTCGGCCTGGCCGTATTGAGTGGTGGCGCGGTCGTGGCCGGAATCTGGTACTTTGGATCACCGAGCCATACCGATGTAGGATATCGTCCCAATCAACCGGTTGCCTACAGCCACAAGCTGCACGCCGGTGATTTGGGAATAGACTGCCGCTATTGCCACGTATCGGTTGAGTCCTCGCCGGTGGCCTCGATTCCTTCGACGCAGATATGCATGAACTGCCACGCCCTGGTGGGGGTCAAGAGTGACAAGCTCAAGGCCGTGCGCTCAAGCTGGACAGATGGTACCGCCATCGAGTGGGTGCGCGTACACAAGTTACCCGACTATGCTTACTTTGATCACAGTCTGCACTTGCGAGCGGGTGTCGGCTGTTCAAGTTGTCACGGTCGGGTAGACCAGATGGAACTCATCACGCAGCGCCAGTCGTTGAGTATGGGCTGGTGTCTGGACTGCCATCGCGATCCAGGGCCACACCTTCGTCCAGCATCGGAAATCACAAACATGGCCTGGCAGCCGGGGCCGGATCAGATGACCTTTGCACACGAGATGATAACGGACAAAGCGTTGTCACCGCCTTCAGATTGCACAGGGTGTCATCGATGAAACAAAAACCATCCGCCAACGGCAAACATTACTGGCGCAGTCTGGACGAACGGGCCAATACACCTCAATTTAGGAAATGGGTCGAGCAAGAGTTTCCCCAGAGCGCCAATGAGATGGATAACGCCTGGTCGCGACGCAGTTTCCTGACTCTGATGGCGGCTTCGATGGCTATGGCCGGGTTGGCCGGTTGCCGCCGTCCGGTGGAAAAAATCGTCCCCTACTCAAAGGATACCGAATCTGTGACGCCGGGGTTGCCTAATTTTTTTGCTACCACCATGCCGCGCGGCAACTCAGCCTACGGAGCGATAGTGCAAAGCCATGAGGGGCGGCCCACCAAAATCGAGGGCAACGAACTGCATCCATCCACCCGTGGAAAATCAAGTCTTGAGATGCAGGCGGCCATACTTGATCTGTATGACCCCGACCGCTCACAACATCCGCTGCATGACAACCAGCCCGCGACATGGGATGATTTCATCGCAGCATGGTCGGAGCTGTCGACTGATCTGATCGGCGATGGCGGTGCGCGACTGGCTGTTCTGTCGGAGCCGTATTCTTCACCGACCATGGCCCGACTCAAGAAGCAATTCCAGGCCAGGTTTCCCCAAGCTACCTGGGTAGGCTGGGAGCCGGTTAGTGATGAGAATATTTATGCAGGCTTTGAACTGGCCGGCGGCAGCAGGTACCAGCCGGTTTATAATTATGATCAGGCTCAAGTCATCCTGTCTCTGGATGCCGATTTCCTGTTGACTGAGAGCGATTCTGTCACTGCCGCCGCTGGATTTGCTGCCGGACGTCACCTGGATACTGAACAGGATTCGATGAATCGCCTGTACGTAGTGGAGAGCCTTTTCAGCGTGACCGGCGCGTCGGCTGATCACCGATTGGCTCTGAAACCTGACCTGATTCCGGTCTTCGCCACGGCCGTAGCTGCGGCTTTACGGGACAACGGTGTACCGGTTGACGGTCAGATCACGATGGACTCGACCGAATTACCGGCTGCCTGTCGTGCCTGGGTGGCGCCATTGGCCGCCGATCTGGCCCAGGCCGGACCACGGTCACTGGTCGTTGCAGGGCGTCGTCAGCCGCAGGCAGTGCACGCGTTGGCCATGTATCTCAATGATCTCCTGGGCAGCGTCGGAAACACTGTCTCATATCTTGAGCCAAACGATGCCGTTCAATCCTCCAGTGATGGTCTGAAGACTCTCATTGATCGCATGAAGGGTGGGAGCGTATCAACACTGGTGATGCTCGGTGGCAATCCGGTGTATAACGCCCCGGTCGATCTTGCATTCGGTGAGGCGCTCAAAAAAGTTGCGACTTCGATCCACCTCAGCTCGCACCGAGACGAAACCTCGCGTGAAACTACCTGGCATATTCCGCGCGCCCACTTTCTCGAAAGTTTTGGCGACACAAGAGCGGCTGATGGTACGGTGGGGATGGTACAGCCTCTGATTGAGCCGCTGTTTGGTGGCAAGCCGGACATTGAATTTGTTTCTGCCCTAAATAGTGAAAAAAATAACAAGGGTTATGATCTCGTTCGTCAAACCTGGCAACAGGAGTGGGGCGGCGGTTTTGACGATCAGTGGTCGCAGGCGTTGCATGACGGCATCGTAGCTGACACAGGCTACGCAATTGCAGACCCCCAGGTGGCTCCCGGTCTGATTGCCGAAGCTCTGGCTGCATCCGGGAAGGGCAGCGGTTCAGACGAACTCCAGTTCGTCTTCCATGCCGACAACACTCTCAACGACGGTACCGGCGCCAACAACGGCTGGCTACAAGAACTGCCCGATCCGATCACCAAGTTATCCTGGGACAATGTGGCCACAGTCAGTCCGGCCACGGCACGACGCCTCGGCGTCAAGAATGAAGATATGGTCGACCTGACCCATGCCGGCCGGAGTATGAGCATGCCAATCTGGATCGTTCCCGGACAGGCTGACGACGTGGTCGGGCTGGCCCTCGGCTATGGCCGTACAGAATCTGGCAGGGTTGGCAACGGGGTCGGTTTTAATACCTATACTCTCAGAACTATGTCGGCCCTTCATTATGGCCATGACGTGTCACTGACGGCCACCGGCCGCGAGTACGAGTTGGCCAATACCCAGGATCACGGCAGCATGGAGGGCCGTCCGATTGTTCGTGAGGCGGATTTGGAAAAGTATCGAATTCTGCCGTCGTTTGCCAAGGCGGCGGTCGAGCATCCACCTCTCAAATCGTTGTGGAAGGAGCACGAATACGACAAGGGACACCAATGGGGGATGACCATCGATCTTACCAAGTGCACTGGCTGCAACGTTTGCACGATTGCCTGTCAAAGTGAAAACAATATTCCGATTGTCGGCAAGGCTGAGACTCGCATGGGTCGCGAGATGCATTGGATCAGGCTCGACCGCTACTTCGTAGGCGATGTTGATGATCCTCAGATAGTCCATCAGCCGGTCGCTTGTCATCACTGTGAGAATGCACCTTGCGAACAGGTCTGCCCGGTTGCGGCCACCGTTCATGATTCGGAAGGTCTGAATGCGATGGTCTACAATCGTTGCGTTGGCACCCGCTATTGCGCCAACAACTGTCCCTACAAAGTCAGGCGATTTAATTTCTTCCATCTTACCGAAAACATGCCCGAGGTCACCAAGATGGCCCAGAATCCCGACGTAACGGTTCGTTCACGAGGTGTGATGGAAAAATGCAGCTACTGCGCGCAGCGAATCACCGCTGCCAAGCGCACGGCCAAGCTGGAAGGCCGCCAGGTGCAGGACGGCGAGGTCAGCCCGGCTTGTCAGCAGGCTTGCCCCAGCGGCGCCATCGTATTTGGAGACATCAATGACCCCAAGAGTGAAGTGTCCCGTGTCAAATTGAACAAGCGCAGTTACGATCTGCTGGCGGAACTGAATGTCAAGCCCAGAACCTCCTACCTGGCCAAGGTTCGCAACCCTAACCCGGAGATGCCGAGTTGAGTTCAAGCACGGACCAAAGTGGCCCCGATGTTCTGGTGACGGGCAATCCGACTTTCGAGTCAATCACCGAGTCGGTCTGCCGCATCCCGGAAGCGAAAACGCCCACCGCCTGGAAGGTGATGTTCAGCACTTCACTTACGCTGGCCATCGGTTTTTTCGCTCTGATCGGCTATCTCTTTTGGGAAGGGATCGGCGTTTGGGGATTGCAGAACCCGGTCGGCTGGGGTTTTGCAATTGTGAATTTTGTTTTCTGGGTAGGTATCGGTCATGCCGGAACCTTGATCTCCGCCATTCTATTCTTGCTGCGTCAACGCTGGCGCACGGCGATCAACCGTTTCGCCGAGGCGATGACGATTTTTGCCGTCATCTGCGCTCTGATTTTCCCGACTATCCATGTCGGCCGCATCTGGGTGATCTACTGGACCATGCCCATTCCCAATCAGATGTATATGTGGCCCAATTTCCGTAGTCCGCTTTTGTGGGATGCCTTCGCGGTGGGGACATACTTTGCCTGTTCGTTTATGTTTTGGTATGTGGGGCTGATTCCCGACCTGGCCACCCTGCGTGATCGGGCCGTGGGCAAAATCAAGCAAGTGCTCTATGGTCTTTTCTCACTCGGTTGGCGCGGTGGTAATCGCCAATGGCGACATTATGAACTGGCTTACCTGGTTCTGGCCGGGCTCTCGACTCCGTTGGTGCTGTCCGTTCACAGTATTGTTTCGACCGACTTTGCAACCGCCGTCGTTCCGGGATGGCACACCACCATCTTCCCGCCCTATTTCGTGGCGGGTGCGATTTTTTCAGGCTTTGCCATGGTCATGACGCTGTCATTGATCGCGCGCTATGCCTTCAAGCTGCAGCACATCATCACGCAGAAAGTGCTCGAACGCATGAACATGATCATGTTGCTGACTGGTATGATGGTCGGCTACGCTTATGGGATGGAGTTCTTCATCTCATGGTACTCAGGCAACATGTACGAACAGTTTGCCTTCGTCAACCGCGCCTTCGGCCCTTATGCCTGGGCTTACTGGATAATGATCTCATGCAATGTATTCGTGCCGCAACTTTTCTGGTTCAAAAAACTGCGCAACCATCTGGTGGTGATGTTTATCGCATCGATTCTCATCAATGTAGGCATGTGGTTCGAGCGATTCGTGATCGTGATCACGCTGGCCCGCGATTACCTGCCGTCGGCGTGGGATTACTACAGCCCAACCTGGCACGATATCGGTTTGCTGATCGGATCGTTCGGTCTGTTTTTCACCATGTTCCTGTTGTTCCTCAGGTTCCTGCCGATGGTGGCCATGTCGGAGGTAAAAGCAATCCTGCCGCAGGCTGATCCGCACGCCAAGGGAGATGCCCATGTCTGATAGCAGCAAAAAAGTCTTCGGCATCCTGGCTGAGTTTTCAGGTTCGGACACTCTGCTGAAAGCAGCCGGGCAGATTCGCGGCGCAGGCTATTCGAAGTTTGATTGCCACTCACCGTTTCCCATTCACGGTATGGACAAAAGCATGGGTCTGGGTAGGTCCCCGTTGGGATATATGATAGGTATTGCCGGGCTGGCCGGATTGCTCGGCATCACTCTGTTCATTTACTGGGTGAGCGTGCTTGATTACCCGTTGATAATCTCGGGCAAGCCGCTGTTTAGTTACCAGGCCTTCATCCCCCCGATTTTCGCGATAACTATTCTCGCTTCAGCTATCATGGCGACCCTGGGAATGATAGCTCTTAACAAGTTTCCCCGGTTGCACCATCCGTTGTTTTCTTCCGAGCAGTTCAGGCGAGTGACCGATGGCGGTTTCTTTGTCAGTGTCGAGGCGGATGACCCCAAGTTCATTCAAGCGGAGACGGTAGCTTTGCTGAAATCGATAGGTGCCACCAATGTGGAGGTTGTAAAGAGCAAATGACACGGATGTGGCCACAATTGCGCGTGCTTGCGAAGGCGGGAGTATTCTTGCTGTCTCTTGTGGCAGTAATTCCGGGTTGCCATCGCGGCCGGCCGTCGCAGGATACGCCGATCCACGTCGTGCCGAACATGGATGATCAACCGAGGTACGAAGCCCAGGAAGCGGGACCGTTCTTTGACAATAACATGGCCATGCGAAAACCAATCGAAGGAACCATTGCGCGCGGACAACTCACCACAGACATGGTGTACAACACCGGATTCGTTGTTGACAGCCAATTGGTGAAGAAGTCACCGCTGCCGATCAGTATGCATCTTCTGAAACGGGGACAGGAACGATTCGACATTTTCTGTTCGCCCTGCCACGGCCGGGTGGGTGACGGCAAAGGCGTCATGAGCCAACGCGGCATGTTGCCGCCGCCGACTCTTCACGACGAACGGATGCGAAACATCGAAGACGGACACATATTCAACGTTATCACCAACGGCAAGAATAACATGGCGGCCTATCGTTTCCAGGTGCCGGTGGCCGATCGGTGGGCAATAGTCGCATACGTGAGAGCCTTGCAGCGCTCTCAGAATGCAACCGCGGATGATCTCCCGCCACCGCCGGTCGACACCACACAGCAGGACCGGACAGAATGAAACTTGACCAAAACACATTCAGGCTTACCGACAAAGGCAAGCTCGGCTCGGTGTCGTTAGTTATTGGTCTGATCGGACTGGCCGCTACTTCGCTGGGGTATTTTACCGACACGAAACAGTTCTATCATTCCTACCTGGTTGCTTTTGCGTTCTGGGTATCCATCGGCCTGGGTGGATTGTTTTTCACCATGTTGCATCATTTGGTCAACGCCGAGTGGAGCACAGTGCTCCGCCGCTGGTCGGAAAGCGTTGCCGCGACACTGCCGTTGATGGCCGTGTTTGCTATCCCCGTGCTGTTGGGGATGGGTGAATTGTATCATTGGAGTCATGTCGAGGTGGTGGCCAACGATGCCATCCTAACTCAAAAGGCGCCCTATCTCAACCCGACTTTCTTCGTGATACGATCCATCGGCTACTTTGTAATCTGGTCGATTCTGGCCTTGTCTCTCTACCGCACATCGCTCAAACAGGATAGCGGTCACTCAGCCTCACTGACTCAGAGATTCAGAAGAATCAGCGCGCCGGGCATGATACTGTTTGCTCTGACCTTGAGTTTTGCATCGTTTGACTGGCTGATGTCATTGGATGCACACTGGTATTCGACCATTTTCGGCGTCTATTTTTTCACCGGCAGCTTGCTGGCCGTTCTGTCATTCATGGTCCTCATAGGTATCCATCTGAGACGCCGATCGGTCTTGAACGAGGTGGTGACAATCGAACACTATCACGACCTTGGAAAACTGCTGTTCGGTTTTATCATCTTCTGGGCCTACATGGGCTTTTCACAGTATATGCTGATCTGGTATGCGAACATCCCCGAAGAGACCATTTGGTTCCATCATCGCTGGTATAGCGGCTGGCGCTGGGTCAGTCTGTTGATGATCTTCGGTCATTTTGTGCTTCCTTTTGTAGTGCTGATAACGCGGGCATCCAAACGCAACCTGATTGTGCTGGGCTCCATGGCCGTGTGGGTACTGCTTATGCGCTGGGTCGACCTGCACTGGCTGGTGTTCCCGACGCTGCATGAACACAGTCCGCACCTGTCGTGGATGGATCTCACATCCATAGTTGGCGTCGGTGGGATATTCGTTTGGTACTTCTGGCGAAAATACAGTTCACACCCGGTGATACCGATGGGCGATCCAAGTCTAAAGAACTCAATGAAGTTCGAGAATACTTAAGCATGAGTGACTCAAACGACCAAAACAGATCGTTGAATACAAGACGCGGTGTTCGTACGCGATCCCTGATCGTCATCACCTATGTCGCTGTGACTCTATTGGTGTTGGCCTTTGTCTGCCTGAACGAATATGTCGTATCGGTGCAGGACCAGGTGCGGTCGGGCCAGTCGCCCCCTCGGATTCCGCGGGAGTTGATCGATTTGCAGGGTAGAGAGGACGCGCTGTTGAACGCCCAGGAGCCACTTGACTCGGCCGGCACACATTACCGAATACCGATCGACCGCGCCATGGAATTGATGGCTGAAGAATCAACATCGCCCGGGTCGGGACGATGAGCAGGAAACACGAGACTGTGAGGTATACGCGATGAGTTCGCAGTTGAACAAAACAAAAAGCCCCAGGACGATCCGTTTTCTACGGTCGAGATTGGCCGGTTTACCCTTGGTACTCGCCGGAGCGTTGGTCCTTCTACTGAGCATGGCGCCGAGTGTCCGCGGCCAAATCGATATAGCCCAATACTTCAAACAGAACTGTGCAAACTGCCACTGGATCGGCGGCGGACGACTGGTCGGCCCGGATTTGAAAAACGTGTCGCAGAGGCAGGATCGCAACTGGATGATCCGATTTATTCTCGATCCCAAGTCGATGCTCGACGCGCAGGACCCGGTGGCCATGAAACTGAAAGACGAATCCAACGGCGCCCTGATGACCAATGTCCCGGGGATCACTCGCGCCAACGTCGAAGCGCTCCTGGATTTCATAGATGCCGAATCGGCCCTTGATTCCTCACAGTTTTTCGGTACGCCCAAAGCGCTGGAGCCTTTCTCCGACAGCGTGGCCGCTCTGGGGCTGGAGATATTTGCCGGCCGGAAGATGTTGGCCAAAGGCGGTCCGGCCTGTGTTTCATGTCATAGTGTCAACGCTTCAGGTTCCGGTCTGGGTGGCCAACTGGGGCCGGACCTGACCGGTATCTTCGGACGCCTCAACGGCCGCACGGCGCTTCAGGCCTGGTTGTCCTCACCGGCGACGGAGACTATGCGTTCGGTTTTCAAAGGCCACGAGTTAGATGCGGATGAAACCAGAGAACTGGCCATGTTCTTTGAGTCGGTGTCGGGGCAGGCTGAGTATGATCCCGACACATTCATCATCTGGCTGGCCGTCGTTGTTTGCGGCCTGGGTGGCGGTATTTTCGGTATGGTGGCCTTCGGCGGAATCTGGAGCAAACGGTTCCGCGCGGTCAGGCGCCCTCTCATTACTGAGTCAATAAAGAAGAGGTGACCATTGAGTAAGCATGGATCCATTCCCTGGATAAAAGATGAAATAGATCCCAAGCTGAGAAGCTGGGAAGAGTTCTACCGCAATCGCTGGCAGCATGACAAGGTGGTCAGGAGTACGCACGGGGTCAATTGCACCGGCGGATGCAGTTGGCAGATATGTGTCAAAGAAGGGATCGTAACCTGGGAAATGCAACAGCTTGACTATCCCTCCCTGGAAGCCTCGCTACCTCCCTACGAGCCTCGCGGCTGTCAACGCGGTATTTCGTTCTCATGGTATCTCTACAGCCCCTTGCGCGTGAAGTATCCCTACATTCGCGGCACTTTGCTGGACATCTACAAGCAAGCCCGCGATGAACACGAAGACCCGGTCAAAGCGTGGACGGCCATGGTCGAAGACCCCGAAGCGCGGGCGCGCTGGCAGACGGCGCGAGGAAAGGGTGGGTTCCGCAGGGCCAGTTGGGATACGGTGCTTGAGATCATGGCTGCGGCCAATATCTACACTATCAAGAAGCACGGCCCCGACCGAATCGCCGGTTTCTCACCCATTCCGGCAATGTCGATGATCAGCTATGCGGCTGGGTCCCGGATGCTCCAATTGATGGGTGGCATCTCGCTTTCGTTCTACGATTGGTACTGCGATCTGCCGCCCGCCTCTCCGGAAACCTGGGGTGAGCAGACCGATGTACAGGAGTCAGCCGATTGGTACAACGCCAAGATGCTGGCCGTGATGGGTTCCAACCTTAACATGACTCGGACGCCCGACTGTCACTTTGCCGCCGAGGCGCGCCACAACGGTTCCAAGATGTGGGTCTTCGCTCCGGATTTCAACCAAGTAGCCAAGTACGCCGACGAATGGGTGTCGCTCAATGCCGGACAGGACGGCGCATGGTGGATGGCCGTCAATCATGTCATTCTCAAAGAGTTTCACCACGAAAAAAAGACGCCTTACTTCATCGAATACACCAAGAAGTACACCGACGCTCCCATGCTGGTTGAGTTGACCGAAGGTGACGAGGAAGGCACCTACCGCCCGGGACAACTGCTTCGCGCTAACCGTCTCGACCCATACAAAGACGTCGAGAATGGCGACTGGAAGTTCCTCATGTGGGATGCCGCCGATCAGAAACCCAAGATGCCGATGGGCAGCGTGGGTCATCGCTGGGGCAAGGAGATGGGGAAATGGAACCTGACTTTGAAAGACGGTGTCGACGGCAGCAGTATTGATCCGGAACTGACCTTTCTTGATGCCAACGATGCAACCGTGTCGGTCAATTTCGATGACTTCGGTCAAGCCGATGAGTTCAACCGCGCCGTGCCGGTGAAGAGAATCACCACCCACTCAGGCGAAACTGTTTTGGTCACGACAGCCTACGATTTGCTCATGGCTCAGTATGGCGTCGCGCGCGGTCTCGATGGGTCCTACCCTTCGTCATACGACGATGACGCCCCGTACACGCCCGCCTGGTCGGAGAAGTATACCGGCATGAACCGTGATATGGTTATCCGCTTCGCACGCGAGTGGGCATCGACAGCCGAACACACCAACGGCAAATGCACGATAATTATCGGCGCTGGTATCAACCACTGGTACCACGCCAACTTGATGTACCGGGCCGGGATCAACGCTTTGATGTTCTGTGGCTGTATCGGCGTCAACGGCGGCGGCCTGGCGCACTATGTCGGTCAGGAAAAACTGGCTCCCGGCGAGTCGTGGGGTAGTATTGCACTGGCCAAAGACTGGTTCCCACCGTCACGGGTCCAGAATGCACCCAGCTGGCACTATGTTCACACCGACCAGTGGCGCTATGAAAAAGAGTTCACCGACTATCACACCGTGCCGCGTCAGCAGCCTGCGAACACGCTGGCCAAAGGGCATACCATGGACGTGCAGTCGCGCGCCGTGCGTAATGGCTGGCTGCCGTTCTATCCTCAGTTCAATAAGAACCCGATAGATGTCGTCAAGGATGCCAAGGCGGACGGCGCTGCCGACAACGACGAAGTTGTCAAGAAGGTAGTGTCACAACTGAAGTCAGGCGATTTGAAGTTCTCCGTCGAGGACCCGGACGCACCGGAAAACTGGCCGCGCGTCTGGTATATCTGGCGCGGTAACGCGTTGATGTCCTCCTCCAAGGGGCATGAGTACTTTTTGAAACACTATCTCGGCACCCACACCAACACCATTGCCGAAGATATGGCCGAGGAATCCGTCAAAGAGATCAAGTGGCATGAGCACGCGCCGCAAGGAAAGATGGACCTTGTCGTAGACCTGAACTTCCGCATGGATACCTCGGCGTTGTACTCGGATATCGTTTTGCCCGCCGCAACCTGGTACGAGAAGGCCGACTTGAACTCCACCGACATGCATAGCTTCATTCATCCCTTGTCCGAGGCGGTACCGCCATGTTGGGAATCGAAAAGTGATTGGCAGATATTTCAGGCCATAGCCAAGAAATTCTCCGAGTTGTCCGAAAAACATTTCCCCGAACCGGTCGAAGACCTGGTTGCGGCGCCGTTGGCTCACGATTCTCCGGCAGAGATTGCGCAGCCTGAGTTGAAAGACTGGAAGAAGGGAGAGGTCGAGCCGATCCCCGGCAAAACCATGCCGAACCTGAAAGTGGTCAAACGACAATACAAGGACCTCTACCAGCAGCTGATATCGTATGGTCCCAATGTCCGCAAGGCCGGATTGAGCGCCCACGGTACACAATACCAGATTGATGATGTGTATGAGGAAGCCCTGACGCGCTTACCGACCGAAAGTTGGAACGGCGGAACATATTTGTCACTCAAGAATGACGCCGATGTCTGCAACATCATCCTGGAGTTTGCCAGTGTAACCAATGGCGAACTGGCCTACCGCTCTTATCAGAACATGGAAAAGAAAGTCGGCCTGCCGCTGGTGCATCTGGTTGAGAAGTATCGGTCGGTACGGGCCACCTACAAAGGTATCCAGGCTCAACCCCAGCGATTCATCAACAGCCCGATGTGGTCCGGACTGATCGAGGAAGGGCGCGCATATTCGCCGTTCACATACAATGTCGAAGCGTTGGTGCCGTGGCGCACTCTGACCGGACGTCAGCATTTCTACCTGGATCATCCGATGTATCTGCAATTCGGTGAACATTTGCCTACCTATAAACCGAAACCACTTCCAACACAGTATTCGGACCTGCGTTTTGACAAGGAGGCAGGTGCGTCTAAGATGCTGAACTACCTGACACCGCACGGCAAGTGGCACATTCATTCGACATACGGCGACAACCAGCGCATGACGACTCTGTCGCGCGGGGTGGAGCCGCTCTGGATGAACGTTAAGGATGCCGAGGATATCGGTGTGGTCGACAACGACTGGGTCGAAGTGCACAACGACCACGGTGTCGTGGTCACTCGCGCCGCCGTCAGTGCTCGCATACCCCCGGGCGTGTGCATCCAGTATCATTCGCCGGAGCGCACATACTCTGTGCCCAAGTCTCCTCTTCGCAAAGGCCGTCGCGCCGGTGGGCACAACAGTCTTACCCGCACGCGGCTAAAACCGAATTTTATGGCCGGTGGTTACGGCCAATTTACATATCACTTCAACTACTGGGGGCCGATCGGTTGCAACCGTGACACCCACATACTGGTGCGCAAACTTCCCCAGTTGATCTGGTAGCAGATAAGGAGTCTATAGCATGAATGTGCGTTCGCAAATATCAATGATGTTCCATCTGGACAAGTGCATCGGTTGTCACACTTGCAGTATTGCCTGCAAAAACATCTGGACCGACCGCAAAGGCACCGAGTACATGTGGTTCAACAATGTCGAAACAAAACCGGGCACGGGATATCCCACCAAGTGGGAGGACCAGGACAAATACAAAGGCGGTTGGGAAAAGAAAGGAAACAAGGTCCAACTCAAATCGACCGGACCGGCGCGGCTGATTCCAAATATATTTCACAATCCCAATCAGCCCAGCATGGACGACTACTACGAACCCTGGACCTACGACTACCAGAATCTCTTCAATGCTCCCCAGGGGGACGACCAGCCGACAGCGCGTCCCATTTCGATGGTCACCGGTGAACATATCGATGTCGAAGCCGGTCCCAACTGGGATGATGACCTCGGAGGATCGCCGCTGTATGCGGAGAACGATCCCAACCTTGAAGGTCTGACCGAGGAGCAGCGTAAGCAGTTGTTTGCCGTGCAGCAGTTGGTGTTTTTCTATCTCCCGCGCATTTGCAACCACTGTTTGAACCCGGCCTGTGTAGCTTCGTGTCCATCGGGTGCGCTTTATAAACGTGGCGAGGACGGAATCGTGCTGATCGACCAGAGCCGCTGCCGGGCCTGGCGCTCGTGCATCTCAGCCTGTCCCTACAAAAAGACCTACTACAACTGGTCAACGGGGAAATCGGAAAAGTGTCTCCTGTGCTATCCACGAATTGAGACCGGACAGGCGCCGGCTTGCTTCCATTCATGCGTGGGTCGCATTCGATATCTCGGTGTGCTGCTCTATGATGCCGACCGGGTCGAGGAAGTTGCGGAGATGCCGCAGGACGAGCTGATTGAAGGACACCGTTCGATGATTCTGAATCCATCAGACCCGGAAGTAATCGCGGCAGCACAACGGTCCGGCATTCATGATTCGGTAATCAAGTCGGCCCAGGCTTCACCCGTTTACAAGTATGTTAAGGAATGGAAGATGGCCCTGCCGCCGCATCTGGAATTCAGGACTCTCCCGATGTTGTTCTATGTGCCGCCGATGTCGCCGGTGATTGCTACCGACAAGGACAACACGCTTAAAAGTGTATCCGATGATTTGTTCCATGACATCGACGAATCACGGGTCCCCATGAAGTTCCTCGGCAACCTTCTGGCCGCCGGGCAGACCGGCAAAGTTGCCTACGCCCTGCGCAAACAGAAAGCGGTGCGCTGGTATCGAAGGTCGCTCACCGTCGGTGATGTTTCCGCCGAAACCGTAGACCGGATGCTTCACGAAGCTGATTGTACGCGGGAACAGGCCGAAGAGATTTACCGGCTCACTTCGCTGTGTACCTTTGAAGACCGGTTTGTAATCCCACCGTCGCATCGTGAGGAAGCTATCGAGGCGCTCACCGATCCACATGTTCGCAGGCAGGAAGCAGGCTTTGGATTCACTTCCGGCCCCAGGAGGGGATTGTGAACGATCATGTCACCAACAATATCTATGAAAGCCTCGGTCGCTTGCTGAAGTACCCGGAGACCGATCAGACCTTGCGCCTGGACGATTGTGTCAGCGGCCTTGATAGGGCCGACTCGACTGCGCTGGACCCGGTGCGGCGATTCGTGGAAGGTATTCGAGATGCCTCGCTTGAACAGATGCAGGAGCTGTACACCCGCACCTTTGATATCAATCCGGTTTGCGCCCTGGAAGTCGGCTGGCATCTCTTTGGCGAACGATACGAACGAGGTACTTTCATTGTCAAAATGCGGCAGACACTTCGTCAGCTTGGTCTGACCGAATCGGCCGAGCTGCCGGATCATCTGCCCCATGTTCTTGAGGCTTTAGGTAAAATGGACGCTGACGAAGCGGGTGAGTTTGCCTCGATGTTTGTCCTGCCGGCGGTTGAGAAAATGCTGGCGGGATTCGAAGGTAAAGATAATGTGTACTCGAATGTGCTTGATGGCATTTGTCGGGAGATAAAAAGCCGACACAATCTATCGGCACAAGGAGTGAATAATGGGTAGTTTCTTAACAGATTATAACCAGCTGCTGTTCGGAGTTCTGCCGTACATGGCGCTGTTCGTTTTCTTCCTGGTAACGATACAGCGTTATAGAGCTCAGTCGTTCAGTTACTCCTCGCTGTCATCGCAGTTTCTCGAAAACCAATTCCACTTCTGGGGCATGGTTCCTTTTCACTATGGAATCCTGACCATTCTGACCGGTCACCTTGTGGCCTTTCTGATACCGGAGCAACTGCTGGCCTGGAATCGGGTGCCCTGGCGTTTGTTCGTGCTGGAGATTTCTGCTCTGATATTCGCGGTGCTGGCCTTGGTTGGCCTGGTGAATCTGATCGTAAGACGGCGCAAGTACAGCAAGATAAACGAGGTCACGTCCGTATCAGACTGGATTCTCCTCATCATGCTGGCTGCGCAAGTCGCGATAGGTATCTACATCGCGGTTGTCTATCGCTGGGGATCGTCGTGGTATGCAACTTCCATGACGCCGTACCTCTGGTCACTGGTGAAATTTAGTCCCAATGTGACGTATATGAGCGGGATGCCGTGGATGGTCAAGCTGCACGTGGTGTTGGCTTTTGGGCTGGTCACGTTTTTCCCGTTCACACGCCTGGTGCATATACTGGTGGTTCCCAATCCGTACCTGTGGCGCCGGACCCAGGTTGTTAGATGGTACAAAGATCGGCGCAAAGCGCGCCTCACGACATAATTGGATCGTGGTTCCATTATGACTTCCTGCCGCAGCAGGTCAAGTCAGTTCTACATAATAGAACCTGGCCGTCATTAGCAACGGCCGGGCGTGACTGGCACTGAGATTGACAATCGGCCAACTGAAGCGAACTTGGTCAACCTGATGGAGAAGAAGAATGGAGATTAGAAACAAGGCAACACGGATCAATTTATTCAGCTATTCGACGAGGCAGATGCGTGCCTTCCACACCACCTGGCTGTCGTTCTTCCTTTGTTTCTTCGCCTGGTTTGGTATTGCGCCGTTGATGGCTGTGGTCAGGGACGAACTGGGTCTGACCAAGACACAGATCGGAAATACTATCATTGCCTCGGTGGCTATCACGATAGTGGCTCGGCTGGTCATCGGGTGGCTCTGCGACCGCATCGGACCCCGACGTACATATACCTGGCTCTTGATGCTGGGAGCGATTCCGGTGATGGGTATCGGGTTTGCGCATGACTACACTACTTTTCTTCTGTTCCGTCTGGCCATCGGCGCTATTGGCGCCTCCTTTGTGATCACCCAGTATCACACGTCGGTTATGTTTGCGCCCAACTGTGTCGGCACGGCCAATGCAACCAGTGCCGGGTGGGGTAACCTCGGGGGCGGCGTCACACAGATGGTCATGCCTTTGATCTTCGCTGCTTTTGTCGGGCTTGGGTACAGCGATTTCTGGAGTTGGCGCCTTTCGATGGTAGTGGCGGGAGCCGTCTGTTTCCTGGCCGGTATCGCATACTATTTCCTGACTACCGATCTTCCCGACGGCAATTTCAAGGAACTTCGCGCCAAAAAGGAAATGCGCGACAGCAAAGGGACCAACGGCACATTCATGCTGGCGGCAAAAGACAAGCGAGTGTGGGCGCTGTTTATTATCTATGCCGCATGTTTCGGGATCGAGCTGACAATTAACAACATGGCCGCACTGTACTACAAAGATTATTTTGGACTGGGTCTGGCCACAGCCGGTCTGGTGGCCGGTCTGTTCGGATTGATGAACATCTTCGCCCGCACTATGGGTGGAATCATCGGTGACAGGTTCGCTCTCAAAGGGGGGCTGAGGGGGAGGGTGAAATGGCTCTTCATCGCGCTGGCCGTTGAGGGAGTTGCCCTGATGATCTTCTCCCGGATGACTGTTCTGCCGTTGGCTATCGCTGCCATGATCGGGTTCAGCCTTTTCGTACAGATGTCGGAAGGGGCAACCTACTCGGTGGTTCCTTTTATAAGTAAGAAGGCGCTTGGTTCAGTGGCCGGTATCGTCGGAGCCGGTGGGAACATGGGAGCGGTAGCGGCCGGATTCCTGTTGAGGGTGGATGCATTAAGCTGGCCCAACGCGCTGCTGATTATGGGTGGTTTGGTTTTGGTTTGCTCCTTCGCTACATATATGATATCATTCTCACCAAGTCATGAAACTGAAGCCAAGTCCGAGTATGAACAAGCCCTGCGGGATCGTGCCGCCACAGCTAAGGCGACACCGAGGAAACTCAGGGTACCGCAACTGGCCTCAATTATGCAGACTTTCAGCCCAATGACGGCGTTGCGCATGTACCTGGGTGGAGCACTGGTTATCCAGGGGATTTACTTTGTGTTGAACATGCAGGAGATAGAGGCAATGGTGGGCAGCATTGGCCTGTTGGAGAACGTACTCGCCTGGTATGTGGTTTTCGTTCATATTATAGGCGGTTTTGCACTGCTCGTGGGATTGGGCACACGTATCGCATCGGCGCTAAACGTAACGGTCTTGATTGGCGCGGTCGTTTTCGTCCATTCGGCCGACGGCCTGTTTTCGGAAAGCCGGGGCCTGGAGTTTTCACTGTTCGTCCTGTTCGCCCTGCTTTTGGTGTTGTGGAAAGGGGCAGGCAGAGCCTCGATAGATCATTTCTTGAAACCGCAAATAGAACCCGCTTTAGTCGTGGAAAAGGAGAAGTGTCTGGATGGCTACAACGCTTAATCGTTGGGATGTAGAGGACCAGTCATTCTGGGAAAGCACGGGCAAGAGCATTGCCAATCGAAACCTGTGGATATCGATTCCCAATCTTTTGTTGGGCTTTGCCGTCTGGATTTACTGGGGTGTCATTGTCGGATTAATGCAGGGGCTGCACGACATCGATCCCAGCCTGTTCAATTTCAGTTTTGGCAATGACGGTGTTCCGCTGACCGGTGACGCCTACAAAGCTCTTTTGTACACGCTGCCGGCCGTGGCAGGACTCGTCGGGGCGACGACACGGATACCTAATTCTTTCATGATTGCGATCTGTGGCGGCCGCAACGTCAAATTTATGACCACGCTGTTGTTGATTCTACCCGCCCTGGGTACCGGCTTGGCTCTCAAGGACCCAAGTACGAGCTTCCTGACCTTTATTGTTCTGGCCGCGCTTTCGGGTATCGGTGGCGGAGCGTTTGCCTCGTCTATGTCCAATATCAGTTTCTTCTTCCCGAAACGGATGCAAGGTTTGACCCTCGGACTCAACGCCGGGATAGGCAACCTTGGCGTGGCTGTAATGCAGGTAACGATTCCGTTCATTATCACGGTAGGCGTCTTTGGCGGTGAGTCTCATCTGTTGCGCCAAAGCCCTATCTGGATTCAGAACGCGGCGCTGGTTTGGGTGCCGGTGCTGGCGGTTTTCGCAATTCTCGCTTTCTTCTTCATGAACAACCTGCCCCAACACAAATGCGGTTCCACGCCGGTTGCGGTAGGTAAGTACCTGTGGTTGGAGATACTCGGCTATGCCGGCGGTACAATCGGGGTCGTCTGTCTGATCACGCCGTGGGGCGGTTTCCCGATTCTGTTGAAGATTCTGGTGGTGTTGGTCATTGCGGTGATCTGTACGCTTGTCCTCATGAGGTATCTGACTCCGAAGGAGACCAAGGACAACCTGGTCGGCCAGTTTGCGATTTTCAATAATAAACACAACTGGGTGATGACCTGGCTCTATATTATGACCTTCGGATCGTTCATCGGTTACGCCAATGCCTTCCCCAAGCTGTTGAAGGATGTATTCGGATACATTCGCGTGGGTCCTGAAGGCCAACAACTGGCCGAGGCTATTGTCAACCCCAACGCGCCGGACATTCTCAAATTCGCCTTCCTTGGCGCCGCCATGGGCGCTGCTATTCGCCCGCTCGGCGGATGGCTATCCGACAAACTGGGTGGAGCGCGCGTCACCCACTGGGACACACTGATTATGATCTTCGCCGCATTAGCCTGCGGATACACGGTCAGTCTGGCCAACAGTTCACCGACACCGGAACAGTACTTCATACCGTTTCTGTTGTTGTTCATCGTGCTCTTTGCCACTACCGGTATCGGCAACGGTTCCACCTTTCGCATGATTGCAATCATCTTCCCAAAGGACCAAGCCGGGCCGGTTCTGGGATGGACCTCGGCAATCGCGGCCTATGGAGCCTTCCTGATTCCCAAGATTTTCGCCACCCAGATCAAGTCCGGAACTCCTGAATATGCGCTGTACGGATTCGCCGGATACTATCTGAGTTGTCTGCTTGTCAACTGGTGGTACTATGCCCGGAAGAATGCAGAAATAAAATGCTGATCTGATGGACCCTGCGCAAGTGGTGCCTTAGCAGGGCGGAACCCTCTTAGTGGTTCCGCCATTGGGTGCCGCCAGGCGACTCGCCTGACAGCTACCTGACACTCGATGGACCCCGGCTTGAGTCGGGGTCCTTTTTTGGGAGGGCGGGTCTGTCCGCAGCACTGCCATGATCGGCGGGTCCACGCCGCGGCGCGCAGGCGAAGACGGACCCACCCTACGAGATTGTTGCTACAACAGTTTCCGAATCTCGCCCACAAGCTTTTCCGACAAAGGTTCCACACCGGAATCATACCGCGAAATCAAATTACCCTGTCTATCCAAAAGCATCTTCGAGAAGTTCCACTTGATCTCACCCTGCACAGATGAATTCTCGGTGAGTTCAACGAATAACGGATGCTTATCGTCGCCAGCCACACTCACTTTGGCCATGATCGGAAAGGAGATGTCGTAGGTTTTCTTGCAAAACTCGATAATCTCGGCATTGGTACCCGGTTCCTGTCCGCCGAAGTTATTGGCCGGGAATCCTATCACTACAAAGCCGCTGTCTTTGAAACTGCGATACAGTTTCTCAAGGTCGGTATACTGCGGCGTGTAGCCGCACTTGCTGGCAACGTTGACCAACAACACTACCTGGCCGTCAAAGTCGGCAAGACTGGTGGTGTTGTCGGTAATCGTTTGAAAGGGGATGGACCTGTAATCCACGGCCGTCTTCTGTGAAACCTCCATGTCTGCCGACTCCGTGTTCTCGCCTTCGGCGCCGGTGTCGGACTTCTTGCTGCAGGCTGATCCTACCAATAACATAAGTACTGTGGCCAGACCAAGGGTTTGTATAGTCATGATCTCTTCGCTCCTTCCGATGTCCTTGAGCAGGGCACCTCGTTTCATAATCTGTCAGGTACTATCAGTGGAAACGATGTGGAGCTGGATTCGGTTCCCCGACGACGACGGCTGTCCATAGTAGAGAGTGAGTATTGGGGCGTCTCCGGACCCGGTTTTGTCGGCAGGTCTGTGGGGCGTGGGTGCCCCACAGCTTGCTGTGGGAAGTCGTAGGGGTATGAACCGTTTCTGGTTCTGCTGCTTACCAATGGCGGGTTCACGCCACGGCGCGCAGGCGAAGACGGACCCGCCCTACAAGCTGTTGTGAAACCTGCCCTGCAAGCTCACACCTACCGGAGCATTGTGTGTCACCCCGGATTCCTTTCTGCCACCCCAGCTTCCTTTCTGTCACTCCCGCCTCTTTTCTGTCACTCCCACCTCCTTTCTGTCACCCCCGCTTCCTTTCTGCCACCCCCGCTTCCTATCTGTCACCCCCGCGAAGGCGGGGGTCCATCTTCGGCTTTGATCCGACACTACCACGGATGGATGGCCGCGAAGCGCAAAAAACAGGCTTGCCTGCTACGTCTTCTCCACCTGAACCACCGTATCCATCCAGCACATGGAGCCGCTGATGGGATCACCCACCCTGGGTATTATGAGGTTGACATGCTCACCATTGTCTTGCCACCACTTGTTGTCGCAGTCCGTTTCCGACCTATGCACACTGCTCTTGCCGCCACCGGCGTATACACCATGCGCCCAGTGCCCGGCGTGGTGGGCTATGGCAATTGCGCCCGGGTGCACTCCTTCAGTTACGTTGGCCGTGGTGACGATCTCGCCGATTGCAGATTTCACTCGAATGCTGTCGCCATCGCGGATACCTCTTTTGGCGGCCGTCTTTGGATTTATCCAGGCCGGGTTTTTGTGGAATAGTTCTGTCAACCACTTGCAGTTTTGAGTTCGTGAATGAGTTTGCACCGGTACTTTGAAAGTAGTCAGGATCAAATCATCATCGCTCATCTCCTCGTGGGCGGGGATCGGCATCCAGGCTGGGATGGCATCAAAACCAAGCCCGGCCAGCCGGTCCGACTTGATAGTAACATGACCCGGCTCGGTAGCAGTTACCGCTGCTTCGGTGTCATGCCAGATGCCGTGTGCTTTCATATACTCAAATCCACCCGCTTCCTTTACGCCATCGGTGTTGTTAATCGTCTCGCGCACGAATTCTTCTGTTGTGGTGAAACCCAGGTTGAGACCGAGACGTTCGGCTATCTCAAGAGTGACATCACAGAAATTACGTGCCTCACCCAGCGGCGCATGCATCGGTTGGCGGATATAGTATTCCGGAATATCATCGGGTGAGGTAGTGCCGTGCAGGGTCCAGCGTTCCAGATAGGTAGCGTCGGGCAGCACCAGGTCGGCCAGTTCCGATGTTTCACTCAGAACCACATCGACGGCCACTAAAAACGGAATCTTCTCCTCGTCGCGATAGGTTTTCGCATTCTCTTTACAGTTACCGTTGGAGAAGACCGGATTGTGACAATAAACCAGGTAGATATCCGGTCGTTCCGGTCCTTTCTCGATCATGTCAAGTATCTGATGTGAGACACCATAGTCCGGGATGGCGTATTTGTCTTTTCGACCCTGGAACAAATCCATGCTCTTGGGTCGTGGGTCCGGCTGAGGAAAAGGAAAGGCATAGTTCCACCGAGGTCGTGAGCCGCGCGTACCGGTAAGAGACAGGACACCCGAAAGCGCCCGCAACATATAAACGGCCCGTTGGGTCTGGACACCGTTGTGGTGCATAAAGGCGCCGCGCGAACTGGTGACATGGTTGGGCTGGTTGGAGCCGAACTCACGAGCGATCAAGCGGATCTTGTCGGCCGGGACAGTGCTGATCTGCTCGGCCCATTCGGGTGAGTACCGGTCCAACTCCGCGGTCAATTCGGCCGGTGAGATATTGGCGTGTTTCTCGATGAAGTCCTTGTCGTACAGACCGGTCCGGATCAATTCATGACACAAGGCCAGCACCACCGCCTGATCGGTGCCCGGCTTGATAGGAATCCACTCGGTCCCTTTGGCTGCCGTGTTGGACAGGCGAGTGTCGAAAACATACATCTTGGCGCCGCGAGCCAGGGCTTCCGTATAGTTTCTTATCCGCGGTATGAAGCCGAAACCGGCATCGAAAATACTGGAGCCAAAGAGAAGGATTGTTCTGCACTCCTTAATCGAAACGGCCGGTGAAGTATGACCCATGAGACTGCCGGCGATACTACCCGCATTGACACAGATCGAGTTGTGATCGCCGATTGAGTCCGTGCCGTAGGCCTGGCAGAAATAGTAGATGTTGAGCAGCCAGTCGCTGCCGACCATGCGGCCATAATGAAAGAGATATTTCTCAGGCGTGCCTTCATCGCGCAAAGTTCTCAAGCCCTTAACCTGGCGTCCGGCAATTTCTCCGCCCTCGACCAAAAGAGTGAGAGCTTCGTCCCAGGATATCTTCTTCCATTTGCCTTCGCCACGCTTGCCGACCCGCACCATGGGATGAAGCAGTCGGTCCGGATTGTAAACTTGATTGATGCCCGCTTGACCGCGCGCGCATATCTTGCCCTGGTTGGTAGCGAAGAGCGGATTGCCTTCGATCTTTACCAGCCTGCCATTTTCAAGATAGCCGACATTGGCGCACGAGTTGACACATTGCCAGCAGGCCGATGGGACAGCTTTGCGTTCACCGTTTTCCACCAGTGAAAAACTTCTCCCGCCGCCGGCGAGTTCAAGGTTGCCCTCCAGGCTTGATGGTTGTCCGAAAACAGTGTCCATCCCCAGCAGGCTGCTGGAACCGAGCGCGGCCAGCTTTAGGAATTTTCTTCGATCTGTAGTACTCATTATATATCCACCTGTTTTTTCAAAGTCGTGTTTAGTGCTGTACTTTTGATTTTCCCTCAGGCTCCCTTGGCGTAATGTCTATCAAACAGTTGGCCATAGGAATCACCAACAGAAAGACAATACCCGTGAGCCACTTGACCGGTCCAAAATCGCCTTCGCGAGTAGCAACACCCCAGGCTATCATCAGTAGTCCGCTTATCAGCGACAGGACCATTACCACTCGTCGGGCCGAGGGGCGATCTGTAAGGTGTGTTGCCGAGACTTGCTCGGTCACGACCGGTAGCTCAAACAATGGGAGCAATCTCAAAAGGAAAACCAGGATGAGGGCGGCCACAACATACGAGCCCAGCGTCACCACCCACTCGGTGTAGGTAGGCGTATACTCGAACGATGGCCGAGCCATGGGCAGATTCGCCTGGTATTGGGTCGGGACGACGATCAGATAGCGCTTGACCCACATAGCGACGTTTATCAGGACTGCCGACATTGCTGTTAAGCCAATGTGAACATAGTTCCTTTTCACCGATTGAACGAGCAAATAGACAAACGGCAGGATTAGCCCCAGGCTGGTAGCTGTCCAAAACGATACGGCAAAACGACCGGTTAACAAAGAATCTGAAACCGCCCTCTCCGATTCCATTGGAAGGTACTGCGAGGTCAGTTGTTCACTCAAAATGAAGTAGAGATACAGGAAGACTACAAAAGTCAGGAAGGCGCCGAACGCTTTGAACAACTGATCGGTAAGCAGTTGCTGCCAGGCGAAAGTTTTGCGCAGGAGGGCGGCAATAACGATAATAGCCGAGAAGCCCGAGACGATGGCCCCCAAAACGAAGTAGGGCGCCTGAAGCGGGTTGTACCATCCGGCTTGCGCCGAGATCATGCCGAACAGCAAGCCGTACACCGAGTGCACCGAGACCATGATCGGGATCAGGATTAGGGCCATCCAAAAAAGCGTTCGTTCGTGGCGCGCTCGTTGATCACTGCTGTCGGTGTAACCGAAGGTCAGAAACCTGTAGAGCTTCCCAAACCTGTCGGTAATGTTTGACATCGACCATAGGTCTCGCCGCATGGACAGGTACAAGTAAACAGAACTGGCCAGGAAGTAGGTCGTGAACACGGTCATCGACCAAACCATAGGGGAATGCCACTTGCCGTAAAGGACGACATTCAGGATGAATCGATCAGGTCGGCCGACATGCAGCAAGAGGTTGGCCACGGCCATGACGAGTGCGATCACCGTGACAAGTTCCGCCAGCCGGGCGATATTGCGATAACGATCCAGATGCAGGACCCGCACCGCAGCCGAGATTGCAATCCCGACATGGCTGATGCCGATAATATGCACCGTGTTGGCCACGAGAACACCCCAGGTGGCGCTGTAAGTATCGATGCCGAGCGTAGTGAGTCCCTCCGAAAGGATGCGCCAACAATGATACAGCCAGTAGGCCGCGCAGGCGGTCAACATAATGCTCACTATGTTGCTGCCTCTGTACTTGCCGACAATCGGTTTGATGTGCGTCTCCAAAGATAATGCCTTCATGGTGTCATTCTCCTTCACTCACGAGAGTGGCTTCCGGCCGGTTCTGATCCTCTTTGAACAAGTGTGGTTTCCCACCTTTGTAAAAGACCGACGGACTGGTGCCGAACTCAGGCAGAAGCGGCTCCGGTTGCTCACTCTCATACTTCTTATGAACGTCGCTGTCGGCATCGTTCAGATCGCCGAACAGGCGCGCTCCGGCCGGACAAGTGTTCACACAGGAGGGCACGACACCGTTGTCCACACGATGTGCGCAGAGGTTACACTTGTCGACCGTTCCGTGGGTGCGGGCCGGATATAGTTGTTCACCGTCAGAATCATGTCGAGGATTGAAGTAGCGGGCATTGTAGGGACAAGCCACCATACAGTAGCGGCAGCCGATGCACCTGGATTTATCGATGTTGACCAGACCGTCGGGCCGCTTAACCGTCGCACCCACAGGACAGACTTTCAAACAGGCCGGTTCTTCACAATGGTTGCACAGACGCGGCAACATATATCGTGTCACCTGAGGGTACCGGCCGTCTTCACGTTCTGAGACCCATGACCGAAAGCCGCCCAATCGGACGCCATTTTCGGATTTGCAGGCAACCGCACAAGACTTGCAGCCAATGCAACGGTCCAGGTCTATCACCATGGCCAGGCGCCGACCTTTGGCCGAGCGCACGGCATCACTTGCAGCCAGCGCTCGCTCGGCGGCGGTACCGGCGGCCATCGCGGCCATCGCCACACCACCCGCTTTGATAAGCTCTCGGCGAGACAACTCAGGCAGGTTTTCTTTGGGGGTTTTTGAGGGCATGCGTAATAAGTCTCCATTTGCTGACTCCGGCTCACGTCGCCGGCAAGAAGTCAATGCCTTCCAGAGCAGTCAGTTAATGAGACTTCACTTAATCTTGTATACGGCAAAGTGGATGGTTTGACGCATGTTAATTGCAGAAACTGCCTTAAAGATGATACCATGCAGAACACGCATCTGAGGGTCGAAAAACCTTTCGGCGTCATTGCGCGCGACCAAAGGCACTCGTGCCGTTGGTCGCGCGGCAATCTCATACATCGACTCCGCTCGGCATGACAGGTGTGCAGCGAATCGAGATTGCCGCACCCGCCTGCGGCGGGTTCGCAATGACGCTGGCGAGGGTCTATCGTCAAGCCCCCCCGCCTGGTCGATCAAGAGTATTCTTACGTGTACGACATAACGAAGGGACAGCACATTCAGGTACTGTCCCTTGTCTGAGTACAATTCGATAATGATGGCTATTTCAACAATACCATTTTCCTTGTTTGGCTGAATCGTTGGGTATCCAGGCGATAAAAGTAGACACCACTGGCCACGGCCCGGCCGAACTGATTGCGTCCGTCCCAATCCACCTGGTGCTGACCGGCCGCGAGATGTTCGTTTATAAGCGGCGCCACGATCTGACCGAGCAGATTGAACAGGGTCAGTCGTACATCTGTCTCTTCAGGTAAAGCGAAGCGAATAGTCGTATTCGGGTTGAATGGGTTAGGGTAGTTTGGATACAGTTGGTAGGTTGTGGGAAGCTCGACCGGCCCGGATGAGGCCCTGATACTCGGTACGATAGGACGGGCTCGCCTGTCCGCAACCTTGGCCGAGACTATCCGGCACTCTCCATCGAGTTTTACAATGGGGTAGTCACCGGCCGCGATGATCTCATCGCCGTCGAGATCAAGAAGTCCCAGCTTGGCTATTCCGCCTCGTTGACCGAAAGGCATATCGATCCGGTCTCCGATCAGGTTGGCAGGTGATACTTCGCTCTCGCTTTTCAGTTCGAGTTGAATCCCGCGCAGGTCGACCGGCGACTTCAGGTAGATTGTGGTGGCGCCGGGTTCGATTACCGACTCAATCATTATCCCCAATCCATCACGCCGCGTTTCCTTATCCATGCCTGCCTTGTCGTCACACGGTAGTGGTTCGATACCGCCGTTAAACATGAAGTCTACCACAAAGACCAGATCGCCTATGTCGATTTCTCCACTGGCGTCCACATCGGCCTCCTCCGGGCATGGTGGTTCATCGCCCAGAATGAACATCCAGTCAACCATGTAAACCAGATCGGTAATGTCGGGCGGGACTTCGAATTCGCCGCCGTCGATGTTTCCGCGCATGCCTTCGCAGCAGTCTACGTTCGGTACCAGGGTCAGTTCATGAATCTTATTGTACCCGGACGGATAGTTGTTTGTGGCAGCCGAGTCCAACTGGTATTGGATTCTTGCCATACCGGTCGGGTCGATTGTAAGATCGCCCAGGTATGTGTCGACAGTGTCTTCATCGGCATAGATTGCAGGAGTCTTCCATGTCGGGGCAGGGCTCATTAGGTTCAATTCGGTGTAGCGCAAATTACCGTCGGGCAGCACGCTTACATCGTGTTCATAGCCTACGTAAGTCAGCAGCAACAGATTGTCATGAGCCAGTAACTTCGGCATGGACCCGAAACTCAGGCTGTCGCTGAAGCCAACGGTGTCAACTTGCCACTGTGAGGGTGTTGCCAGGTCGCCCAGGCTGACCGCGACCTGGATGTTATCGCCGAATACGACGGAGTCCAGCAATACGCCCGCGCTGTCATGCAATCCATAGAATTCGTAAGCGACTGCCACCGTGCTGTCCATTCCAATCGCGACGCTGGGATTGAGTGGGCCGCGCGCCGTAGTAACGACAAGGTTGGTGCCGGTAGGTGTACCGGTAGGCGGGATGGTAGTCTGAAGAAGTTCTCGACTACTGGCGTCACTGGCGCCATCCACGGGACTGCCGTCGTGCACCCACACGATCACAGCGTTATCGTTGCGGTCGAAAGTAACGGAGGGTTGGACGTTGTAGCCGGACTGATTCGGAAGCACGGCATGCCACCAGCTAATGCCGTTGTAATACGCAAACCTGATCTTCTGGTTCATCGGATCGTATGACGAGGCGTCATCATTGTAGCTCCACACGGCACAGAGGTGATGATTGGAACTCGCGGCAATGGCCGGACCGCCATCGGCGTATCCATCGTTGGTTAGTTTCTGCGGAGTTCCCCAGGAACCCGAACCGGTGTGATAGGTATTCACGAAGATTTCGTTGGTTTTGTTGACATCGTAGAGTTGATCCAGACTCAGCCCCGAATCGTAAACAGTAGAGTCCGGCTCGGTGGCTCCCACGCTCTCCACCCAGATGGCCACAAAGGCCGTGTCGCCCAGGTTGGTGATGTCGGGGTGGAACTTGGCGTCGTTGCTGGTGGTCATCTTGGCCGGTGCCGTCCAGGCCCATCCGGATGTGGTATCAAGTTTGGAGTAGTAGATTTGTTCATCGCCAGGGGACTGGCTGTTGACGAAGACAGACATGCTGGCCGACCCGTGCGAGGCCAATGCCGGCGGTCCGTAGTACCGGCTGTCTGCAACTGAAGTGGTCATCGGGATCCGTCCTTGGTCCCTGGTTTCACCCGAGGGTAGATGGACGCTTAGGCATGTGTCTATCAAAGTGTAGCTACCTTGGTAGGTGTAGCTGAGTTTCCATGCCTTTACTGTGGCTCGGTATTTCAGATCGAGAAAGAAGCAGGGATCGGCACTGATGTCGAACGAGAAGTCCGGGGCTACTTTGAGACTGCATGGTATACTGAATTCGGTTTCCGCCCAGATACGGGCTTTGGCGCTGGCCGCTCCGCCGAGCAGTTCCAGTTTTCCGTAAGCCTTCACACCGACATCGAGATGCGGCGTAATGGCAACTCCAAACACGTATGGGTCACAAGGTAGCCGCAGGTAAGTGTCATGCTCCAATGAAGCGTCTCGGAGTTTGATGCTGCCGCCGGCTTCGATATTCAGAAGTTTGCCGGCCTTGATTTTTACCATGTATCCCTTGTAGAGCCTGATTGGATCGATTTCAAAAAGACTGGGGAAATCCAGCGTGGCCATGCGAGGTATTTGTCCAAGGTCGGGCCCCAGTTCCCTCGCCGACAAATTGATGTCTCCGCACAGAATACTCCTTCCGTGCAGCTTCATACAGTAGAGACTGGTGACGTCGATGTCCATTGTACCATTCAGATTGAACTCCTGCGATATATCCGCCGAAACACTAAAATCGTACTCGTATGTCACGTTGGGGCGAAAGAAGCGGGCATCGGTGTAATAAACGCGGAATATAGGGTCATACGGCGGGAAGTGAGTATCGATCCTGTACAGTTCGAGCGACGGATCAAAGAGGCTAAGCTGTGGAACCGCCCAGCATCCGCCATCGGCAAACGGTTTGTCTTGCGTGATATATTCTCTCAGCCGAGTGATCGTGGTGGAATCAACGCCCAGGTCCACCCGGTATTCGTGGGTGCCCTCGTCGAGCTGCCACATCACCGTGTCATTGAACACTATCTCATGCGTGTCCAAAGGCATCATCCAGTTGCCGCTGATATCGGAGACATGGAATGTGTACTCGGAAGAGTCGCCGTCATGGAGAACCTTGATCGGCACCGATTCAGGCAGGAAGTGCACCCACGGCTTAAATTGGATATGGACCGGATTGTTGGGTGGGATGTTATTGGCGAAGTGGATGGTTTCGGACGCCTGTACGTCGTGCTCAAAAACGATTTCGATGCCGAAGAGTGAATCCGGCGCCACCATGAAGCAATGAGGACCCGTCCATGATGGTGGCATCGGCGAACCGCCGTTCGGCCACCAGGTCCATGGGCCGGAGCCTGGGGTCCAGCAGGAGTCGATACAAGCAACCATACCGGTGTCGGCGCAGCTGAAAGTGGTGGCGAGGGTCGCCACTGTGCCCTCCCAGTCAGGAGGCAAACCGCCCACAACAGTCAGGTAGTCAAGACTCACAGAATCGGCTCCGGCGCCGTCCAGGCTGTAGGTGAACGTATTCGTCTGAGGAAAAACAGTACTCATGGCGGGATCGACGCTGAAAGTGGGAGTGGCCCAGCTTATAGCGTTGAGTGAATACAGATGAAAACCGTTGGCCAGATGCAAAAGGTCATTGCCGGTGTTGTTCCTGAGATGAATGTTGAAGTCGATAGTTTGTCCGCACAGGATCGTGTTTCCGGGACCGGCCCCGGGACCGCTGATGGTGATGCCCATGCCCGCCGTATCGGACATGTCAACAATCGGGCAGAGCACTACGTTCATCAGGAAGGACTCATCGGTGCCGAAAGCGTCAGGTAACGTCATCCATGCTCCAAAGGCGTAAAGTGAAGATCGACCCAGCCCGCCCGATCCGTCGTCCGAGATGATCAACTCATTCTCTCCCATTCCCGGCGCGGCGTCGGTGGCGATGCCTACATGGAAAGTATCGTTCACGACCAGGTTGAGTGATTCCAGATCAAACAGTGTCGAGGCCGGGTAGGAAGAGTATGTTCCGGCCAGTATGGTGTCGGCTGCGATCAGTGTCCCCGGCAATCCGTCGCCGTCGTCTTCGTAGATGGCCAGGTGAAGGTTGTTGTCACCGAACTCGCCGTCCCCGTTGTTGTAGATGGGAATCTCAACTGAGGTCAGAACTTGCGCTCCGTCGCCGTCGAAGCGCATGGCGTACTCGACAATGCCCGAATTCGACGGCAGCGGCCACACGAAGGCGGGGGAGCCCGCATAACTCAAGTCGAGACAGGTATCGACCGCAGAGGCCAGGCGATCAGGCGCCTCTTTCGGATTGATGGCTCTATTCTGATGGTCGAGTGGGGTGGACACCGGCAACTCGATACTAGCCCTGGATCGGTCAATAACCGGCGTTCCAGGTTCGGTGGCGGCAGCCGTCCCAACCATCTGTGTGACGATGATCAGTAATGATGCAAGGACCGTGTGGCTGAGTTTCATGATATTGCTCCTTTAGACGTGCTGAGTCATTGTTCTTGGTTCGAAATCTTTATGTCTCATGCTTATGCCCTATGTGCCACCCGAGCGCCAAACCTAACTGACGATGTTCAAGAAAACTCAGAAATGATCCGGGCGGTCCCAAGGAAAACTCTCACTCTGGATCGGGGCTCTTTGTTCCTTGACACCGAAATAGTCTACCTACATTAATAGAGAAGACACATTCAGTCCTGAAAGTCTGTTCACAATGGAGCAATTGGTCGAAAACGCCAAAAACGGCGACAAAGCAGCCGAACAAGAACTCTTTCGCGAACTCTCTGTTAGGTTTCGGTGCTTCGCGGCACATAGGGTCGACACAGAAAACGCAGAAGAGATTGCCCAGCAGGCATGCATTACGGTGTTGCAAAAGTACAAAACAGAAACTTTCACCGTCAGCTTTCAGGCCTGGGCTTACGGAGTGCTAAAAATGACTGTCAGACAATTCGGAAGAGACAAAGGACGACGGGCCGACAAGAAAACAGCTCTGGCCCGTGATTTTGAGTGGCCACAGGCCTCACCGTCGCACCCGATGCTCAGACAGTCGTTGCTGGACTGTATCGGCAGGCTGGCCAGATCGTTCTCGAAATATGCCAGAATAGTCAACCTGCGCTACCAGGGTTACAGCACCGAAGAGATTTGCCGCAGAATGGTCTTGAAACCTGAGCAGTATTATGTGTATGTCGGTCGAGGACGATCCATGCTTCGCGACTGTCTGGCCGAAAAAGGGGTTCTGTCATGAATGGATGTATCGACAAAGAGGTTGGAAAACTGCTTCATGACTACGAGATGAACTGGCTGACCGAAGAGAATCAGGAACGTTTTGAGTTGCACTTGATGGACTGCGATTTCTGTACGCAGGAGGTAACTCAGCTTGAATCCACGGCCAGGCTCCTCACCGATGATGATACGGTTAAGGCGGCGGTGCGGCGGTCGGTGAGCGAGAAAGAGAGGGAGACCACCCTGCGGCAACGCCTGGTTCAACTGTTGTGGCCAAAAACAAATCTGTTGATGAGACCTGCCCTGGTTTATCTGCTGGTGGTGCTTTTACTTCCCCTGGCCTATCACGGTATCCTGCGAGACAGGCCGGTCCGGCCTCAGATAGCACCCGTGCACAATGTACAACTGGTGTCAACCAGGGGTGCGACTACAACAATTCGACCGCAGCCGGGGATGGACATGGTGCTGACCTTTGGTTTCGATGGTGCTGTCCCCGGTGATCGTTATGAGGTCCGCGTTCAATCGGAACAACTCGGCTTGGTCTACGAGAACACTCGGCTGTCATTTGATGAACGCCAGACCGCACACCTGCGATTGCCGAACAGTCTCCTGAACGCGGGTGAGTACACTGTCACGATACGCAATCCGAAGGATGTCTCTGCCCTGGGCACGGATACCCTCATGTTTATAATCGAATTCTAATCTCGAAGCCCTTCAACAAGGGGCTTGTTGATAAACCCACGGACTCGTCAGTGCGAGAGGCGCCTTGTGTGCCGTGGCAATCTCAATTCGTTGCACACGTGTCATGCCGAGCGGAGTCGAGGCATGAGATTGGCCCGCCGGTGGCGGGCTCGCGCGCAATGACGCCAAGCGGGCCTTCTTCAACAAGCCCCAAGGTGGCAGGCAAGCCTGTTCTTGGCGCTTCGCGCACACTGCCTAATGCACTCACTGATATAGTCACAGGCCGTGCAGCGCAGGAGAGCGATTTAACCTTCAGGCTGTGACATATTGTGGTTTTGCAGGGTCCTGACCACGCCCTAGGCGTGGTTGTGACCCTGCGACTCTCACTGAGGCGTTGTGTAAAAACAGCCTTTGAAACCTCCGGTTCACACGCTCCCCTTCGACGAACGCAGGAACCGGAGGAACTTACCACTGCGACACAGTCCGATGGTGCCACCCGTAAACGCGCTCGCCCATTCTGCCCGGTTACCTATTTCCAATCGCCACTGGCAATGAAAGGCCCCCAACTGACCGGGTGATCAGAAAGACCTTTGGACCTAAGATCACTCAAAGCGGATAGTTGGAGCTGTCGGAGCTTAAATGGAATACTCTCATCACCAGCCTCATAGAGCCTGGTCATAAAGGTAGCCGTCTGTCGATCCGATACCGCCCACAGTGAACTGATCACCGTCCTGGCCCCGGCCATCTGAAAGGCGCGCCTGAGGCCGTAGACACCCTCACCTTCCTGAACACTGCCAAGCCCGGTTTCGCAGGCCGACAACACCACCAGCTGCGTGCCGGTAAGGTCCATCGATGACAGTTCATAGGCCGTGAGAATGCCGTCTTCGACGTCAGTACTGTCTGTCCCGCCACCCCGGAGATTGGCTCCAGCCAGAAACAATCCCGACAGCAGAAGCGGATGATCCCCGACATAGCTTCCGGTCGAACCATTTATGCGATCTGTATGGCAGGCGGCGCTGATAAAATAACCATGCGTGGCCAGGTGAATGACCCGGTGGCGCGGAGCCATGGCCTTGAAGCGATCTTCGCTGGCCTGGGCCCCGAAGTAGGCCGTTACCCGTTCCTCAGAAGCGCCGCGCCAAGAGTTTGCTATCGCCTCAACCTCGTATTGGCTGAGCGGTAAACTCGATACTCCCGACCACATAAACTCGCTGCACGTCGGAACACTGCCTCTGAGACCGTAGTATCCGGTGCCGATTTTTCCACTGTCACCCCGGGGACCCAGACCGGCCAAGCGCTGGGCAATCGAAGCATCGAAGTCCGGGGCGCCGATAGCAAACAGCCCACTGGCCGGTTTGTCCCGATGTTGCAGCGGAATCAGGTCTCGACCGGCGCTCAGATAGTGTACGGTGGATTTCTCCACGAGGTATTGGCCTTGTTCATCGATTAGGCCGGCAAATGAAACGAGCGACAAGCCGCCGTCCGGCGCAATCATGATCAGCTCCTTGTCGCGCGTGTACGCCTCTATCGGTTGCCAGATTCTCGCCCAGAGCTGTACCGCGATTGTGCGATACCGGGCAAGATCGTCGCCGGACGGCAGACCCGCGGTCTGGGTGGCCAACACCATGTGCTGACGGTATTGGTCGATCAGCTTGTCTGTCTGGGATGCCTCACCCATGTCGATCAGATTGACCACGCCGGTACCGTCGAACACAACGGCCAGGTAGTGAGCAGTGGTACTGTCCTTCTGGGGCTCCGTCAGGTTGTACTTCAAGTACTCCACGAGGACAGCTTGGTCGGGCAACTGGGAGACCAGCCGCTCCACACTGATATCTCTGGACTCCTGCCGCCTTCGATAGCTCAGGCTGCGCCGAGATAGTTCCGCCTCAAGATCCCGGGTTGCGGTTGTGAGTGAGTCCGTCCTCAGGCGAAACCCGGCCGGATCACCGACCGTCCCCCGAACGTACAGCTCGGCCAGTTGATGTTTTGACTGCTTCAGTTTCAGAGCAAGATCGATCGTTGCCGAGTCGGTTTCTGTAACGAGGTTCTTTTGGCGTTCAAAAATAGCATCGGATACCTGACCCTTGGTAGATATGACAGCATCGGCGACCCTGACTTCAGTGGTCGGTGTGGATGCTTCGATATCCAGGTAGCAACTCAGGAGGTTGTCGGTGGAACGGCGCATCAGGTCCGAATAAACCAGCGCGTCCGGTTCGCTCAGTGCGGATGAATTTTCGGTGAAGTTCAGATGCCTGATACCAACCGCTCTATCGGCAGATTCAAGAGCCTCGGCGTAGCTCTTTTGACATCTTTGCAGCGTTGAATAGCCCTCCAGGCTTTCGGCCACAAGATGATGATCATTTCCCAGGACCTTCTGTCTGATCGTCAATGCCTTTTGAAAGTGACTCTCGGCCTCCGTGTACTTGTCCAGCTTGGTAAGCAAAACCGCCAGATTGTTGTGTCCGTCAGCGACCTCCGGATGGTCGGGCCCCAGAGCCTCATCAAGGATTGACAGCGCACGTTGGTAAAGCGGACCCGCTTCGTCATACCTGTGCTGGCTAACGTAGATTCTGGCCAGGTCGGTCATGGTCCCCCCGACCCACGGATGCAGCGATCCCAACGCCTCCTCCATTATAGTCAGGGCGCTGGTTTGGAGCGATTCGGCCTGCGCGTATTGTCCTAACTCCCAATAATAATTGGCCAGGTCGTTCATGCAGGACGCAACTTCCGAGTGGGCCGGTCCAGCCCACTTCTTCCGTATTTCCAAGGCTTGCTCTTCGAGCGGTATAGCTTCGGACAGTCGTCCCTGGCCATGATATATGAGTGCTAACTGATGCAGACTCTGCGCTATGAGTGGGTGTTCGGGTCCCAGCGCTTGTCCGATGATGGCCAGAGCCTGTTTGACCAGTGGCTCTGCCTCGGCCAACCGACCCAAACGACGATACAACTGGGCCAGGTGGATCAGGGCACGTCCCCGCGCGCCGACTTTAATGTGATGCTCACTCGCCTTCAACGCTTTCAGGTAGAGCCGTTCTGCCTCGGCATAGTCACCCAGAACTTGACGGACGTCCGCCCGACTACCCAGCGAGGCGATGGCAACCCGGTCACTCTCTTCGCCCCCGGCTTCACACACGGCTGTTGCACGAAGAAAACAGGAATCGGCTCTTAGGTAGTGTCCTTGTTCCCACAGGAGTCCCCCCAGTTTGTTCCAGGCCTTGGCCACCCTCAGATCTTCTTTTCCGAATCGCTCCTCGGCTAACTTCAGAGCCATTCTGCCAATCACCATAGCCGAGTCAAAGTTCTGGGCAACATTGAGAGATTCGGCCTGGTTGGACAACTCGTCATACGATTGGCTACACACAGGGCGTGGCGGTCCGATGAGGATGACGATTGTGAGCAACAGCAGTTTAAGTCGACGCATCGATGACCTCGGGAAGGTTCACCCGTTTTGAGTGAAGAAGCTAATACCAAATTGCATTGGAGGGGCGAACCGTCCGGTTACATTTTCCCAGCTGTTTCAAGACGCAGGTGACTTTTCCAGCGCGTCCTGTACCTCGTATGTTATAGCCTGCTGCCCGAATTGTCAACCGTCAGGAGGGGCAAAATGGATAACATCGATCCAACGCCGGATACGGCCAAAACAAGTTGCCAAGCACGGGATGGGGCCATAGTATTCAGGGTTGAATGGTTTCACCTGGTGTGACCGTTAAACGGGACGACCGAGTGGCCGCAACACTTTGACGAAAGGAACTCTTGCATGGCTGCTACTATGAAAGCTGCACGGATTCATGCTTATGGCGACGAGCTCATAGTCGAGGACATCGCTGTTCCCCAACCGGGCGCCGGACAGGTACTCATTAAGATAATCGCCAGCGGCGTTTGCCACACCGATTTGCACGCTACCGCAGGCGACATGGCGGGCAATCCGAAACTGCCGTTTGTCCCCGGCCATGAAATCGTCGGACGGGTGGTGTCACTGGGGAAGGACGTCAGCCGAACGAGCGAGGGAGACCTGGTGGGAGTGCCGTCATTGCACTGGGCCTGCGGCCAATGTGAACACTGCACCGGCGGCTGGGAGACATTGTGCTTAAGGCAACTGGCCACTGGCTACTCTGTCGATGGTGGCTTTGCCGAGTACGTCGTAGCGCCGAGCGACTTCGTCGTGCAGATACCGGAGCAGGCTGATCCATTTGAGATGGCGCCGATCCTCTGCGCCGGCGTCACCACCTACAAAGGTTTGAAACAGACTCAGGCGAAACACGGCGACTGGGTAGTGATTTCCGGTGTGGGCGGACTGGGGCATGTGGCTGTTCAGTACGCGCGAGTGTTTGGATACAGAGTTGTGGCGGTCGACATCGATGATGACAAACTGGCGCTGGCTGAACGACACGGGGCCGAGTTAACAGTCAACGCCGCCAAAGACGACGCTGTCTCCAGGGTGCACGATGAAACCGGTGGCGCCCACGCCGTACTTGTCACCGCCGCATCCGCCTCGGCCTTTCGTTCCGGCGTAGAGATGCTTCGCCGCGGCGGTGTTTGTGTATTGAATGGTTTGCCGCCGGGAGATTTTCCATTACCTATCTGCAACTTTGTCCTGGCCGCTCAAACGGTAATTGGCTCCATCATTGGAACGCGCAGAGATATGGATGAAGCGGTCAAGCTGGCTGTTGAAGTCGGCATCAGGACTACTGTAGAAAAACAGCCGCTTGAGAATATCAACGAGATTTTCAGGCGCTTGCAGAATGGTCAGGTGGTCGGACGGGTGGTGCTGGATATGACCTCGAACTGAGCTGTATAGCCGCTGACCAATCGGTGTGGGTCGGTCTTCGGACCAGCCTTTCTTGGCGGTCCGCCGCGGCCGATTGCCCCACAGGAAAGGTGAACATAACCAAAACAAAACGGCGGGCCTGTCAAGACCCGCCGCTAGGTCACAATGTGGGGTCATATCAGTCGCAACTGCCGGGGCCGATCTCACCATTGTTGTACGATTCCAAAACGTCTTTCCATTCTAACACCAGATTCCTGGAATCCCGATCGAGTTCTTTCCAGTCGACCCATGAACGATCGGCCAGGAAGGCGTCGGCCTCGTCGATCACGCCTGCAACCTTTTCGGCATCGGCTCCGGATGCAATGTTCAGTTTGGCCGTAAGTAGATGGGCGTACAGCTTGGTAATACCGTTTTTCGGTGAGCCGTAGGTCTTCATGGCGAGTACGTCGGCGGCTGTCTGCGCATCCGCGACAAACAGGCTCATGTCTCCGCCGTCGCTACCTAATGAAAGCGGCAGCAGGTCGCTCAGTTCGTCCAACTGAGGACCAAACCCGGCGTGGTTCTTCCAATACCCTTTCCCTCTGGTACAGCCGGGATCATCGGGATCGTCGGGATCAGGGGGAAGATACATACCAGCCGACCAAAAAGATGCATCCTCACCTTCGGCCACCGTAAGACACACAGTGAGACCTGTTGCCGGGTCGGCATCACTGTCCAACGAGTCATCAGCCGTTTGACCGGGCGGGCTGAAGAGGTATCCTTCGCCGGCGACAAACTCAACCAGGTAACTTCCGGCTGGAAGGTCTGCGAACAAGTAAGCGCCGCCAATATCGGTGGTTGTGGCCAGAACAAAACTGTCCAGGCAATCGTACAGATTCACCACAACGCCCGAGAGACCGGGCTCGTCCTGACCGTGCACGCCGTCCTGATTAACATCGTCCCAAACCTGTCCGCCAATCGAGGCTGGCAGTTGCTGGTTAACAAAGTCGGGCAGGCCAAACCGTATCAGGGCTTGCTTCTCGGCGCTCGGTGTCATCATCTGGGCCACCTGCAAAACAGTGTTACCCTCGGTTGGGTTGTCGGGAAGCATTTGGTCGACAAAAACATCGGCCTGAGCCGTCAGTGTGTCGCAGACCACGTCACCTCCCGGGTCGTAACAGATCACCAGAAAAGGTGCCAGGCTGCCGGTCTCCATACTGGATATGATCTGTGGTGAGAACCCAGACACTGCCTGATCCAACAGCAGTCCGAAATTGGGCTGAGTATCATCGACCCAGTCCTGGACCAGGCCGGTGATGTCGATACTCTGCCAGCCGCTGGTAACGGTTGCAAAAGATCCCTCGACATTGGCGTTGTAGGCACCACCAAAACTATTCCATGTTACAGTCGCCGGTTCCCAATCGGCGGTAATCCGGTGTACATTCACCGGCTGACCGTTGGCAAAACCGACGAACAGATTCAGTTGTACCGAAAGAACCTCCGTAGCGGACAGTTGTGCCTGCGTGTTACCTGTGTTTTCATGGCGCAGAGCCGGACTGCCCGGACCCATAGGTGATTGCTCACGACCGCAGCCCACTACCAAACAAAGTAGGATTGCAGAGATTACTATAACTGACTTTGACATATCAAAAGACTCCTTTCAGCCTCACATGTCCGTAACGTGCCAGTTCTTGTTAAGCAACTTGGATGCACATCGGAAAACATTTCTTGCTTACATTCAAGCTGTTGCTGGAAGGGGGTATAGATACATCAAGGTGGCATGTTCATACAAAGCGGAGGCTGTTTTGCTGTTCAGAACCTGCGCAGCGATACTATACCTGAACAAAAACCAATGGTGGTGCAGACCGACGCCACCCTGCTCTGAAGAGGCCGACATAGAAGCCAGTGGTGGTATCGACATTTCCGACCTGGTCTATCTGGTGGACTATATGTTCACCGGCGGTCCGCCGCCGCCGTCCTGTCCGTGAGCACAGAACTAATTTCCTGTTTTCGCAGCAAAGACGAAGAAACCACACGGCCGTCCCACTTCGGTGGGGCGGCCGCTCTCACATTGTAACTTTCCGACGCCACCCCATCGAAGGATAGGTCACTCCGTACACAGGGTATAACACGCATATTTTTATTGTTTTCAGTTGACAAGGGCTCAACAGGTGGTATAATGTGGGTGAATTCTAAAAAAGCCCTCCTAGGCCCTGCCTGTCCTCCCCGTGTGCTTGATCCTTAGCAGGCAGGGCTTCTCCTTGCCCAAAATCCAGGCTGGCGGTCGATTCCGACCTCGTTTTGGCTTGGAGGAATGTGGGTTGAGCACTATATTATTCCTGCCCGTCGCAGGACAAACCGTCAGATTGCAGCATCGACGCGGGCAAACCAGATTATCGGAGGTCCCACATGAAGGTCCCGCCGCAGTTCCTTGCGTCGCTGGTCATTGTCATCGGCTCCATCACCATTTCTTCCTCAGCGCGGGACAACAAATCCGAACCCTCCCCCCACCCGTTCAAATCCGAGACCGAACAACGGGCCAAATCTCTCCATGCGTCGGCCGCTGGGTTAACCAGCTTTGGCCTCCACCGAACGGCGAAGATCGAAGCTACTGTCAACTGTAACGGCACGGCCGGTAGCGGCTATTATCCGGGGGTAGTTCCGGCCGACACGGGAGCGCCCGATCTGAGTTTCATCACGCCGCCGGGAAGCCAAGTCGAGTATCTGTATGGAATGGCGGTGTGGGTTGGCGGTATCGTTGGTACGGACACTCTGGTGTCGGTCGGAGCCGACGGTTGGTCGACCGGTGGAGGTGAGTTGTTCGCGCCTCTTTGGTCGCAATCAGGTTCGATGGCCGAAGTCGATCACATCGCTGACAATTCACTCACAGCCAATTGCGTTGATACTTTTACCGCCGGCGTCGACCCGGACTACTTTGGACGGCCCCATATACCCATGAACCTGGACATAGTTTTGGCCTCTCACTCATGGGATCAGCCGGGCCTGGACGAGATAATTGTTTATGATCTGGGCGTGACAAATATCGGCGCTGACAGTGTTCACGACGCCTACATCGGGATTTTCGTTGATGCCGATGTTTGTTATGAATGCAGCGGGACCTATGGACACGGCGACGATCTGGCCGGGTCCATCCCCGAGCACCAGATTGGTTACGTCATTGACAACGATGGTGACCATCTGTACTCTCCGTATACGACGCCAAAGATACTGGCCCTAAAGTGGCTGCACAGTTCCTTTGAAATCTCCGACACCGCTTTCAACTGGTGGATCAGTAATTCCAATACGACTCTCGACTTTGGACCCCGGCTGAAGGGTTCTCCGAACGATCCCTTCATGGATTTTGGAACCGGTGGCAAAGGTACTCCCGAAGGGGATGTCAACAAGTACTACCTCCTGAGTCATGTCGAGTGGGACTACGACCAGGTACAGACGGCATCGATCCTGCCGGATGACTCGATTTGGATGTACCCCGATCAAGCCCACGCGCAGGATTTTGCCGATGGCTACGACGCTCGGTTTCTTATGTCTATGGGTCCGTTCGAACTGCCACCGGGCGCCACCGAGCGCGTTCTGTTTGCGGCCTTCACCGCCGACAGTGTGCATGTAGACACTACCAACGCCTACAACCTGCCGGATGATCCGGATACCTATCTGGCCAATCTCAATTTCGACAACTTGCTGGCCAACGCCACGATGGCCGATTCGCTCGGTCAGTTGGTAAGGAACACTCCTTATCCGGTCTCGGGTTTGAGAGTCTCGTACAAGACCATATCCACCGTAACTGTGAGCTGGCAGCGAGCACCTTTTCTCAATCTTGATGGCTACAAAGTCTATTTCAGCCAGATACCACCTGAGATGTTGCCATATCCGGGTGTCGTGGCGCCGTGGCTCAGACCAGAGGAATTGGTGCTTGAGGCCGAGCTCTCTACTTCTCAGACCGAGTATACATTCGAGAACCTCGATCCCAGCCTCTTTTACTTTGTCAATGTGGCCAGCGTGGCCGAAGGCAGTGTAGGTGACCCGGGGAGTCCATTATTCATACGGTCGGGCGGACCATCCAACCAGAGTCCAACGTTGCCGACTGAATACTTGTTTCTGCAGGAAACTGAACCGGCCACGATCGAGTGGACAGCTCCCCAGGGAGTGGTGGTCGATCATTATCTGTTCTACCGGGGCGACTCAGCCGACATCGCGATCAAGTATCACCCCTTTTACGACGAGGGTGAGGCAGCCGATAGTATCGTACCGCTCGACAGTTTCTACATCGCAGATGAAGACAAGACCTATTACTATTATGCCCTTGAGCCTCACACAGAACTTGAGCCTTCAACCACAAGCTATCTCGATCTGGGGCCGGTCGATGACCATGTATACTTTGTCAACGCCGTGGACGAGTATGGGTACGAGACGCCTTTTTCCAACCAGACACAGCTACACTTTATCGAGCCTCGGACCAGGGACATTTTGGTTATGATAGGCAGACCCATCCCGGCAATGGCTGTCGCCCCGTCGGCTCTTATGGAGTTTTACGACTCGCTGCTTGTGGGATATGACCACGACTATTACTTAGTCGGAGACAGCATCCGATCTCAGTACTGTCCCGACGGATTCCCGCAGTGTGTCGATTGGCATGACTTCATGCGCTATAGCGTGGTGATTGTCGACGGTGACTTCGCCCATAATATTCTGTCCCCCGATTACGAAGATCAGATGCGAGGATTTACGCGTTATCTGCTCTCGGGGGGAACTCTGGCCGCCTTTGGTTCTTTGTCAGCACTGAACGGTTTTGGATCCCACAGTCCGCCCACTGTTCACAAAACCTATCACTGGTTTATCTCGCGGTTTTTCGGTGTCGATTCAGTAGCGTCCATGTCCTGGATCTACTGTGGCCCGGAGACGTATTGTCACCAACAAACGGGATTCACATGGGCGGAGAGTGTTAACGGATCCATGCCCGACATGGTTTATGACCCTGCAAACGATTTCTTTACACCGATTGCCCAGATGTTCTGGCCGTGCGGACAGTGTGCGCCGGACGTCGCTTCCTTCAGAGTGAACGAGGATGCCGAAGTCACCCATGTAGCCCATACACTTTATCCGAATACTTCAATACATGAGGGTGATCCTATCGGGCTGACCGTCGACAACGAGGGGACGAAAGTATGGTGGTTCGGTTTCCACCTTTGGTACATGGAACAACCGGCGGCGAGGGACTTGATCGAAGCTATCTACCCATCGCCCATGGGGAAGGTTGAAATCGAACCGGACACCATAAGCGCTACGGCCCTGCACGCCCTTGAACCGGACACCGTGACGATCTACTTCGGCGATCTTAACGATGGGCACACGGTCGGGGATATTGATCAATCCTCTCTGGCCATCAACGGCGCTCTGGTGCCGTCGTCGGTCGAATTGCTGCCGACCCACCCGGACTTCATCGGCGAGGCGGTGGCGTTGGATCTCTCAGCGATAGATTTCTTAAGTGGTTATGAGATAGCCTGGGGAATGACCAATCGCGGCTACACCCTCACCGGCCTCTTCAACGACGGCGACTCATTGACGGCCGGAGGCTGGTTCATCCTGGCCGGCCACCGGGCGGGTGATATTACGCTCGATGGCAGTGTCGATATTTCCGATCTGTTGTACATCATCGACTTCATGTTTCGAGCCGGCCCCCCTCCGGAATTCCCGCCGTCGGCGGATGTCGATGCCGACTGCGTAGTGGACATCAGCGATCTGGTCTATCTGGTCGAATACTTCTTCGGCGGGGGTACAGCGCCGCAGCGCGGATGTGCCATCGACTGAGTTTCAACAGACATCAAGGCCCTGGCGCAAACTGCCGAATCTAATGGTGTAAAGGCGGTAGTGCGCAAAATGTCGCTTGTCAAAGTGCGTATAAACTGTATATTGGGTCGATACGACAGTTTGCGGTTTACTCGCTATTGGTCCCGCCAACTATAGCGTTCACTCTGGAGGATACAATGAAGCGGATTGCTTCTTTGGCCGTTTTTTTCTTATTGCTATGTTTTGTCGCCTCGCCGATTATGGCGCAGGGCGCGGTGAGTCTCGACCATGTCGACGGTGAGGGTGACCCCGGGCAGATTGCCGCCGGAGGCACCGTTACCTTCCACATTCGCCTCAACAACACGACCAGTTTCGATCTGCTGGGTTCCACCAACGGTTTCAGATTATACTCACCCGATGGTGGCACTTGGTCGCCGATAGTCGGTGACACAGCCAGCATCGGTTGGGGTGATGTTTTCGATGGTGGTCTCTTTCTTACGCCGGGGAGTGTCACCGGTTCGGGCGCCGACACCATCGGCTTTGGTGGTTTTGCCATGGTGAAGCCGGGTATGGTTGTTGGGTTCAACCAGGTGGTTTTCTCTATTTCGACTGAGATAGATCCCTCTCAAAACGGCAAGACATACTGTATCGATTCGTCATACTACCCGCCGGCCGGGTACTGGTTCTGGTCGCACTCGACCAACGGCACCAGTACGCCCACCTGGGACGGCCCGCACTGCTATGTTGCCTCCGGCTGCTGTATAGGTATCCGCGGCAATGTCGACGGCGACCCCGGCGAAAATATCGACATCTCCGATTTGGTGTACATGGTCGACCACATGTTCACCGGCGGCCCTTCGGCGCCTTGCTTTGACGAAGCCAACGTCAACGGAGACACCGAGCCCAATATAGATATTTCCGATTTGGTATACATGGTCGACTTCATGTTCACCGGCGGCCCAGCACCGGTGGATTGCTTCTAACGTCCAGGCGTGAGCAGACCCTCGGTTTGCCCCGATGGCTGCGTGTCGCACCGGGACCCACACCACGCATAACAAACTCAACGCCCGACCGAGAACGGTCGGGCGTTTCTTACCTGATGGGAGAAACCAGGCAATCGTTCAAGCACTGGTTGTCATTTTCTGCTTAGAACAATTCCGGTTCGGCGCCGATTGTGATCTGGTGTACGAACTGTTCGATTTCGGGTGGAGCCTGGGGTGGCGAAGAGGCTTCCCACAAGGGCCGTCCCGGACCAGCATCAATCCGACGTAGTGCGCAGCTGAAGATCGATTCAAACAGCGGCTTCGCTGCTTTCCCGGCCAGACCGAAGGCGGTGGCATGACATTCCACGCCAAGCGAGGCCAACCATCGCCGGCATCGCTCAATGTGTTCGCTACTGGGGCGATGTTGATCGATCGTCGCCAGGGAGGCATCCTGACCCGACCCCGGTGCCTTGACCGTTAGATCGAACTGCACTTGCTGTTGGGGACTCTCTGGCATGTCATCTCTCTCTTAAAGTGGCGGCAACTCTCGCCAAAAGGCGAAAGCTGCCGCAGAACAATGATCAGACACAGACCGGCAGTCGGTTTATAATACTGTCTCCATGGCTCGTTCGGCGTCTACCAGCCCGTATCCGGTGGCCAGGTCCGGTCCTGGAACGGCGCTCTTGTTCATGGAGTTCTTGCCGACTGTGATATCACGCGCCGTGTACTTCAGTATATTCTTGATGTCATTGGGTGTCAAGGTCGGGTCAGCCTCTTTCAACAGAGCGCAGACACCGGCCACCATCGGACTGGCCGCCGAGGTTCCGCTGAAAGCGCCCCAGCCACCGGCTTTCTCCAGACTACAGCCCTTCTGAACAGGCAGAACAATGTAGTCTGCGGAGGGCGGCGCACCGCACAACCCGGATATGTCCGGCACATCGCGTCCCGGGAACCAGGTTGACTCGAAACCGCTGGTGTACCTGGTGGCTGAGTAGTTCAGTTTCTCATCGACTACTACGCCCCCGACGCTGATGACTTCCGGCATGCTGCCGGGGAAACCAAAGTGGCCGTTACCAGCCGAGAAGCAAACGGTGATACCTTTACTCACGGCGTCGAGAACGGCCAGATAGAGCGGCTTCAGCCAACTCGGCATGCTTGTCCCCGGTAAATCTTCACTATAACCCCAACTGCAGGTGATAATGTCGGCGCGCAACTCGACGGCGGTTTTGATGGCCAGCGTAGTGTTGCCTTTTTTCAACCCGATGAAGTTGATGCCGGGGGCCGTGGCCAGTAGATTGGCACATTCGCCGGTGCCGTGACCGCTGGCATCAGACGTATAGTCGATAACATCGGGGGTCGTCACGGCCAGAAAATTGTACCCCTGTTCCTTGAAGTAGGGATGGTGATAGAATCCGGTATCCGGCATAACCACCCTCACACCATCGCCGGTAATGCCTTTCTTGTGCACCGACGAAGCCTTCATTATTTGGGCAACGTCGACCGGCACCCGCAGGCGAAACTTGTCCTTCCAGAACGGCGGTATCGGACGCTCACCGGCGAACAGTATAGGATCGTGCTGGATGTATGCTTTCTCGATGAGTTTATCGAGATTATCCTCTGTAGGAAGTTTCCAGTCCTCACCTTTCTTGGGTGCCCGCATCACGTAATCGGCGGGGGCCAGAGCTTTCTTGGGCGGTCGGTGCTGGCTGATCTTTGTACCGAAAAACGACTCGAATTTCGCTTCGGGACAGGAAGCGGAAATGCTGAACTCACCTATGTGGTGAACGGTGATGTCGTTCTTTTGTAGTTTCCGCGCAGCTTTGATACTCCGCCCCTTGGGAGACCGGAACTCGTCCAGGTTGGCAATAGTGGGAAAGGCATCGGGGTCGAAAACCGACCTGCTTTCACCCTCCGGTTTTACCACTACCTCGAACCGAACTTCGGAACCGTCTGCTTTGGCCGACGATGGTTTTACACTGGCCATAACAAAACTCCTTTTTTGTGATCGCTGACCAACCAGCCGCCCCATCCTGCCTCACCGTCCTGTTCGTTCCTTTCAGAACGGAAAGATTCGGGAGCTTTAAGTTGCTCAAGCACGGGCGAACGGATTAATCCGGCGACAAGTAATCGACGATCTTGTTTTGATCCGTAAAAGGGGCACGGCACGAAGACATGACTCAAAGAGGCTGCCCCTCCCTAATGGCTTCAGTATAGTTTGATCCGGAGGTCGAGTCAACAGTATTGTCAAGCCGGACTTGGTCGAATTCCGGATTCCGCATACGAAGACTGGATACTGACCTCCGTCAGTATGACCGGGCACGCTCTCTCTTGTAGGTCGGGACCTTTATGGTCCCGACAGGTGCGTCAGCACCACCAGGATTCCCGACGATTTGGCGGGTTTGAGGGCGGACCCGGCCATCATGATTAGTGTCCGGCATGCATGTTGTTTTTTGGCATAAGCACATCTGATTGCGGTTGATGGGGTGTGCCTGGCGCGCAGATGAAGATGTCGAAACCCGCCTTCGGCGACCCTTCGGGTCAGGGGTTTCGACCTACAAGAAACGGGGGACTAGACCGCCCGCCCCATCTACGGCTTACAACTGCGGCAGGGGGAGAGGCCTTCGAATAAAGCGCTATCGCGAGTGTCGAACATGCGATATCGATCAGGGCGGTACTCACCCACATACTCGCAACCGGGACGATGAAACCGAAAACTTCGATATGTCGCCAGGTAGTGTTCTTCCGGTGTGCGGACAAGAGAGAAAAGACCAAGGCCCGACTCCATTGCCCGATGTTGGGCCGCCAACAGTCGCTGGACCAGAGGGCGGTTAAGATCATTGTTGTCGAACAACAGAAGGTATCCTAAACCTCGTTCCAGTATAGCCTCCCCGGCAAAAACAGAGTCGATAAACAAGCAACCCAGCAACCGTCCGTACTTGTCTCGACGTTCTCGGATGTACTCCACCCGTGCCGACTGGTGCAAGGCTATGTCGGTCAGGAACTGCTTGGCTTCTTCGAAGAATGGTTCGTCGATCTCAGGTGTGTCGATATTGGCCAGTCTCAGTTTGTCGCCGCCGGCCAACTCGACCGTGTCGCCGTCGATGACCGTCACAATGATCCAACGATCATCCGGTTTGAGGTCAACACCGATGTCCTCGGCCAGCCGGTAACAGACAATCACGGCGGTGATCAGAATCACCAACGAGACCCGGATAAGGGTCCGGCCCTTGGGCCCAAATCTAACCAACGGCGACTTCATTGACGATCACCTCCGAGTAGCCCTGTGAGGTCGGCCTGACTTCGATCAACTCTTCGACCCGGTCCCTAATGTCCTCGACATGCGTGATCAACAAAAGCTGGGGGAACCGGTTTTTGAGTGAGCCGAGGGCGCCAATAATGAGCTCCTTGCGCTCATTGTCCTGCGAACCAAACACCTCATCCAGGATGACAAATGATCGACTCAGCCCGGCCGACTCGGTCAGGGCCAATGAGATGGCTAGCCTCAGGCAGAGATTGGCCAGGTCCTTCTCGCCGCCGGAGAAACGTTCGACGCCGAAAAACTGCCCGGAATCCCATACTCGCAGGTTATACTTTTCGTCAAGCTCGACCATACTGTATTTCCCGCCGGTCATGTCCGAGAACAGTCCGCTCGACAGGTCAGCCAGCCGTGGCCGGATACGTGTGATCAGATGCTGCCTGAACTCAGCCATCAGCAGGCCCAGTTTCTCGCGATGGTAACGGGAGGTCTGATGCTCTTCCAGTTCGGCTTCGGCTTTTTCAAGAGCTTGCTTTTGCCGGAGCTTCTCATTCATCTCCGACTGTGTGATCTCGACGTCTTTCGTGTGCGCATATTGCTCGCCGCGCGCTTTGTCGAGATGTTCTTGTGCAGTTACCAGCTCGGTCGCTACCTGATCGGCTGCTTTCTGATCATAGTTCAAGGCGGTCAGCCGTGCGTTTAACTTATCGATTGCACCCGCCGCCTGGTTCAGTTTGGTTTTGGTCTCGGTGGACTCTTTGGACACCACCGGCAGGCGATCCAGTTTGCCCAACAATAGCTGCCGCTGATTCTGGCCCTCCTCCAGTTGGGCCAATTGCTCCGATAACCGAGTGTGAGCCTCTTCGTCCAGGGTCACTTCGGCAGTCTGAGCCAACTGCTCGGTGAGCTTGTCGACAGCGGTTGTTAGGTCTGTTTTTCGCTTCTCTAATGTGGCCTGTTCTTTCTCATCTGCGATCCGGTCGACCTCAGCCTCGTATCTTGTCTTGGTTTGCCGGTCGAGTTCCGACCACTGTTTCTTGAGTTGACCACCACCCTTTTCCTGCTTGAGCAGGTCGCGGTCGTGCTCGGCCAATTGCTTTTTTAGGCTGTCCAGTTCCTCAATCAGATGCTTACGAATCGTTGGCAGGTCTTCGCCGAGGGGTCGGTGGCAGCGATCACAGACCGAGTCCGGCCCAAACCTGTCCACCTGACCGACCTGCCGGGTCAGTTTGTCGGCCTGAGTAGCCAGGCTATCACGAGTTGCTTTGAGCCGGCTAAACGAGGTGCGGGCATCTTCCAGATTGCTCTGCGTCTGTTTTAGTTGCTCGGCGACATCAGCAGGTATTGCCTTCAGCTTGGCCTTGGTGGACTTCAATCGGCCCTGACCAAGTTCAATCGCGCCTGTGACATTCTTCAAGTCAGAACGGGCAGCCTCAAGCTGTGTTATTATCTGCTTCCGCACGTCTACGCTGCTGCGGGCAGCCTTGTGTTTTTCCAGCTCCCGGCGAACTTTCGGAAGTGCCTGCAAGGTGCCTGCCAGCGTTTTTGCCTGGGTTTTCATTTTGGCCAGCTTGTCGGCCTCTTTCTGCAGGTCGGCTTGCCGCTGCTCAAGTGAGGTCAATGATCCTTGTTCTGCCTGTATCTGAGCCGTCAGTTGTGTCCACTGCGATTTGGTATCCTGAAGCTGCGCCGCTCTATCAGATACCGACTTGACCGCAGCTTCGGCATTCCTGACCCCTGTTTCTATTGAAACCTGGCGACCACTGAGTTGTCCCAAGTGGGTGGTCAGCCGTTCGATCTCGGCAGCCAGGTTGGTCCGATGGCTTAACTGCTGCTCCATGAATTCGATTTGACGTGATTCCAGGCGAAGGTCTTCTTTCAGCTTGATTATGCCTCGATCAAGCCGTTCGATACCAAGCATCCCGGCAAGATGGTCCCGACGTTTGGAGGGCTGAAGATCCGAGAGGGCGTTCAACTCCTGCTGGCGGGCCAGGAACGATGTCAGAAACCCCTTGAAATCCAGCCCCAAAAGCTGGCCGACATACTGCCGAGTCTCGTTTACGCCCACCGATTCGGCCGCTTCACCCCGGAACAATTCCACTTCGGCCTTTTCCTTCCTACCCACCAACCGGCGTGTCACTTTATAGGGCACGTCATTTACCTCGAAATCCAAAGTGACCTCGCAGTTTTCACCGGCACCGGCAAACTGAGACTTAATCTCATCTTTACCGCTGCGTGCCGCCTGGTTGCCGTAGAGCACCCAGGCAATTGCCTCCACCAGTGAGGACTTGCCGGCGCCGTTGGGGCCGATCACACCGATGACGCGATCCGGCAACGGCAGTGTCGCCTTTCTGATAACCCGGAAGTTATTTATGTCCAATGAGAGCAGGCGCATCTGATAGCTAAGAAACCTGCCACCTAACCCACCTGTCAAGGACATTGTGAGGCCAAAGCCGTTCAAACGGAATAACAAACAAAGCTGCCCCGGATGGAGCAGCCTCGGCCAGTCATTAACGTACCTCCTCGGTTTAACATTGACACCGGCGAAAAGGCGGGGTCAGCCGACAAAAGCTATACTATTGCTTCATTAGCACCCAGATCCACTCCAACATCCAATCCAATAGCAGTCACATGGCTCGCCAGAGCCGAGTATGCGTCCATCGCACTGGATCAGGTAATATGGTGTTGGTTCCGAGCAGAGAGGCCCGGTGTCGCATGTCGAGTCGTGAATCGGCGGGAATACAGGTGCGCACTTGTCTGCTTCCGCGTTGGGAGCCACGAACATCGTGAGGCCAACCCCGATGAGGACGGCCGCCATGAATACAGTTCCTGTGAGAAGCATCCTTTTCATAATTCACCTCCATGATGAGTTACAGGTTTTGAACTGTCTCGGTTTTACCTTTCCAGATGAAAGCGACTGACCCTGTATGACAGTAGTGCCATCGCCTGTCGCCGGTGTTTTGTTTGACAATCGCAGCCATGAGTTCGTGAGCAGCCGAGGTGGCCCTTCAGGCCATGAGCGTCACCGTTGGGTGACCGGGGCATACCCTTGTCTCCTCGAATTGACTCCGGCTGAATACTGGTCATGTTTCCCTATCCGGTTTTGCTTACACCATACAGAGCGGCAGTGCCTGGCCCTGGCATTGCATATCTGAAAAAGGTGAAAATAGTCTCGGTTTTCGAGTTGGCATTAAATGGGGTTTCTGTGACTTTTACCGGGTCCACGGGAATCGGTCTGGCCAATCCCCTCTTGAGCCGGGGCAGAAGTGGACCTCCGCTACGCCCAGAGCGTCCGATCCGCCCGACAACCGGGAGAAGATGGTATAATTGGGGCGAAAACCGACCTGAAGGTGAAAAAATGCACTTAAAACGGCAATATTTTCCTTGACAATAAGCCATTTCCCTGTACTTTGCTTACTGAGCGTGTGTAAGTTACGTGCAGTGCCCGAGAGCCATACCAGTCACTAATCGTAACCGCACATAAGTACTTCTTTTTGATTGACTAAATAGTGCTAACGTTTTTGACCTGATGGCTGATAAAGCTCAAGGTCTGCTGTTGTTTGTAGAATAATCTGCTTCGGTAGTGGTTCTGCAATTGACATTTTCGTTTACCACACTGTTAAGTCTTCGCCTCTAATTTTTCTATCTCTTACTAACACTCCGAAACTCGACTTTTAGTCTGTTTTTTGGATGTTACCCTTCACAGGAGGTAATTTGATATTTAGAATCGAAAAGATAAAGTTCATTAGCCTTGACATGTTACAGCTGAAAACGGTGTTTATCCAATGCAGGATAGACTCCGACTCCAAAAGATAGGAAGAAAGTGAATTCGTTGCCTGAAGTTTGTGTCCTCACCTTCCCTAGACATAACCGAGGACGTGGTCTGTTGCCTCATGACGGTCGATTAATTATGAGTGATCGATCAGTCCGGCAGTATACCGAACCTCAGCGATCGAATTTGAGTTTTTTCCTTACTTTAAGGAGGAATAAATGTTAAAAAGACTGTTATTCGCAGTATTCGTTCTGGGTCTCGTTTTTTCCCTCAGCGGTACGGCAATTTCAGGCATCGGGGAGAAGCCGGTAGAGGCGCTGAATGCTATACCGACTGTCAACCCGAACGCTCAACTCTACAATGACATCGAAGACGCTCGTCCAGCCCCGGCTTCGTTCAAGAAGCCGATGGATCAAGGTCCCATCGAGGTTCAGATGTCCGGCGTTGCTTCAAGCCCTCCGTCAGCCTACTTCTGTGAAGACATAGGCTACTACGACGACACGGTTTCATCCGTCTGGGTGTGGAGTATTCCGGATGCCTGGGGCGACGATCTCATGAATATGCGCTTTACCGTCGAAGAAGGTATTGAGTGTACTCTGAAGGTCGGTTGGGTCCTGATGTATGGTGGTTTTGCCACCGGTACTCCGGATATGCGGGTGTACCTATGGGACGACGACGGCTTCGGTTTCCCCGGCAACAAGCTGGACTCGACCGATGTACCTAATGCCGCCATGGGCGGATCCTTCTGGTGGGCCGAAGCCAACTGGGCGGCTGCCGATTGGGTCTTCACTAATGGTGAAGAATACCATATCGGCTGGTCTACCCTGGGCGGCGATGGTGACACGTTGTGGTGCGTGTCCGATAAAGGTACCGGTCCGCACTCGTACACCGGTGAAGAACGGGCCAGTGAAAACTGGAACGGCTTCTGGGGTACGATGCTTGCTGACTGGGGTGAGGATGTATGCTTCCTCATGACATCTGAGCGTTGTTGCTATGAGTTACCTTTTACCGATTGCTATTCTCAAAGCTGGGATGAGGGCACTGCCTACTGGTGGAAAGCTCCTCACGACGCTTATGGTATTATCGACTATGCACAACGGTTTACTGTAGCCGGAGTTGAAACCCTTCAGTCCGTAGATATCGATGTCTACGACTTTACGGGTTCCTCCTCGCAGAACGCCGGTATCGTCGGTAATGACGACTTGATTATCAGTGTATGGGATGACAATGCCGGCTATCCTGGCTCGGTTATTGCACAGGAAACCGTCCCGGCGGGAACCTATGTGTACCATCCGGCATACACTAATGTTGATTTCTCAGCCCACAACCTGGTCTTGGGTTCGGGGGACTTCTATGTCTCCTTCAACTCGACCGGTGATCTCGGTGCCGGCGACTTCGAAGGCACCTTGTCGGATGATGAAACAACCGGCCACGGTCGTTCCTACTGTATCTACGGTGGCGACTGGTGGACCATCGGTGACCTCTTTGGCATCGATGTCGACATGAAATACACTGCTAACCTGTGTAAAGACCCCTACTTCGAATGTGAGTTGGTTTGGTACGACGTAGGTCCGCAGTATTACTGGACTCTGCCGGATGCTTACGGCGACGTTGCCGATGCCCAGTTGATGAAATCCGTTGGGCAAGAGTGTGAAGTCAGAGAAGTCTCCTGGGCTCTCTATGACTTCAATCCGGGCGTGGCCTATGCTCACAACTCCGTGGTTTCAGTCCACGAAGATGTGGGTGGTCTGCCTGGCCCGGCATTGGCCTCTGTTACTTTGACCCCGGCTGATTATGTGATGTTCCCCAGTTACACAACCGTCGACTTCGCTCCGTTGGCCGTGGCCATTCAAGGCCTCTACTGGGTCTCGATTGAATCCTTGTCACCGACCGAAGCTGAGGGTATTGCTACCATGACAGACTTTGGTGGCGGTGGCTGGATGAATGGCGCAGCCGAACTCTGGAACGGTTTCTGGGGTCTGCTCTGTGTCGATTGGGGCGGCGTGCCTTGCGATATCGCATTCCTCGCCGAATCCTATCATTGTTGCATCCCGCACGAAGAGCGGGTATGTGATCCTAATGGCGAAGGCTGGGTCACGCATCAGCACGATCAGCAACGTACCGGCGCATCGTTCAATTCCTTTAGCGATGCTCAGTGCGATCTGACCACGCAGTGGTGCTACACTCATCCCACCAACCAAATTTTCTACACCGGTCCCGCTATTTCCGGCGACAAGATTGCTTGTGCCTGGGATAACCAGGTCCAGGTGAAGGATTTGGCTACTGGTGCCGCCCTATACACGCTTACTGGCTTCCCGCTGGGTAACCAGATTCGTTGCACCCCGCATATCGCTGGTGGTGTCATGTATCTGTCCGGTGGTGACCAGCAATCAACAAGTGCATGGGACTTCGCTACCGGCGCTCCGATCTGGAGCCGTGATATTACATCCGTCGGCGTCGGCGGCCTCTTTGGCCAGACCCGTTACGGTTCGTTTATCATTCTGGATCAGGGTGGAACCGACGTTCTGTACTTCGGTACCGATGACGGTGCTATCGTTGCTGTCGATGCAGCGACCGGCGCTCTGTACGGCGGTTGGGCTTCCAACCCGGTGTACATAGCTCCTGGCGCACCGCTTAAGTCCGGTTCGACCGATGGCTCACAGCTTTTCTACAACACCTATCCGGGTGGTGTGGAAGGTGATGTATACGCCATCGACGGCGCCTCCGGCGCCATCAACTGGCAGTTGTCAACAGCCGGTGGCCTACAGGCTGCCACAGTCTATCCGGAAGGCCCGCAGGGTGGTGAAGGTTTTGCCGCTCCTAACGCCGTCGATCTGGAGAAGAGTCTGTTGTTTGTCAACTCCAGTATTGCTGCTCCGTATCATCCCGGTGACGGTGTCATGTATGGCATCAACACCAGCGACGGATCAGTAGCCTACGCGGTACCTTCACATCGTCCCAATACTGCCGGTACTGCTGCCGGCCCGGTCGTCGACCGTGCCCGCATCTATCAAGCCGGTCAGTCCTGGTGGGCGACCCCGCCGGCCGGTGGGTTGATCCTTGCGTTCAACAAAACCACTGGTGCCTCGGTGTGGGCGACCTCCAGCCCTGAGTACAATACGTACCGTGGCGACATGGCCCTCAGTTGCGAGCCGGAAGGCGCTGATGACATTCTGATCGATGTCGGTCATCATGGCTTCATTGACTTCCGCAATTCCGCAACTGGTGACGAAATCTTCCGTCGCCGTATTACTTATGGTGGTTTCCCGAACTCTATCGCCCTCAGTGCGGCGATTGGTCCTGGCTACCTGGCCATAAGTGACCTCTACGGAACTCTCTCCGTATTGGCCAAGGGTGATGATCGTCCGCGCTTGGAGATTCAGTCGTACCAGCCTTCTCCTTCGGTTGAGTTTGGTCCGGCCACCTCCTTGCACGTACCGCTCCCGAATGAGTTGGTCAACACCGGTTGTACCGACTTGATCTTTGGTCAACTCGAGACCAACACAAGTGCGAACCATCCCTGGATTCCTCCGGACTTTGCTCCGGCCAACGTGCGTCCAGACGTGATGGATCGTGCCTCCAGTATCACCGATCGTTTGACTGAAGGATTCGAGCTCAAAGCTATCCCGGCCCGTCCGGAAGCTGATGTCGATGACTACTTCGTGCTTCGTGATCGTGGCGAACAGATGTTGAATCTGGGCGCCGATGCAGGCGTTCCGTTCCTGCAGTACGCGACTCACACCGAAGCGGTTGTCTGGCCGCACGCAGGCGACATTCTTGCCGCCGGCGACACGGCTGATCTCGTTCTTGACGTCAACCAGTCGATGATCCTTCGTGGACCTCAGGATTTCTATATCGTAATTCCGTCAAACGATCCTGACTTCTACCTCCACGATGTTTGTGGTCAGACTCTCTATGGCGCCCCCGAAATCCACGTGACTATCGTGGGTGGCTGTCTTATCGACACTACGACCATGCAGTTCGGCATGGGCGGCGGTAACACGCAGCTCGTGACCAACAATGGTCGTATCGGTACCGGCGACTGGGATCCGCATGCTATCGACATCGACGGCGACGACGCCTCTGTTTATCAGGGTTCGTTCGTTTGGGCCGGTGGTGTCTTTGAGCAGGCTCTTAGCACCCAGGATTGGTATTCTGGTGGCGGCGAAGCTGAATCGTATTGGTCGATGCAGCCGGATCCGAACTGGTGTGACGACATGTGTAAAGCTCACATCGATGAAGGCGTGACGCTGAGCTGTCTTGGTGGATACTCCACTGACGGCCTTACATATGAGCCGATCATGGGTAACCGTGTTTGTGCGACCTACCTTGACTCCATGCAGAACTTTGATCTGGGTGGCGGCTGGGATTGGTCGAACTACGGCGCACCGTTCGATAACGATCTGACCATGGGTCTTATGTGTAACTCACGCACGGTGGGTGCTGTCGACTTTGAGCCTCTGAAGGACCTCACCGTTGACATCATGGAAATCACCGAGCGTAACGGTGACCCGGTCGATGGCTGGCGCATGGGTGCCACCATGGACTATGACGTTGGCAGTGATGATATCGCTTCTCGTTCCGCAGCCGGATCGGCGGCGTGGGTCAGCAATGGTGGTGTTGGTGATACCCAATGGGGTATGATCAAGTTCCCGTTTGGTTGCGGTAGCAACCCGAATGTGGACTTCACTCCGCTGATCAACTCCGTTTCCGGACACGGCGACGGTATGTGGTTCAACACTCCGACTCTATATCTTGGCGACTCTGCTTGGGACTTCATGAACCGGCCCGCCGGTGAGTACTCCCAGGCTCCGTTCACCAGCGATCGTGAAGCTCACTTCACTATCGCAGGACACGACTTTGCCGGCGGCGACACATACGAACTCGCCGTGGCTCAGTTTGGTCTGCACGGAACCTCAGGCGACGCTACTGAAGTCGACGCCCTCGCGGCATTGGCTAACAAGTGGCTCGGCTTTGGTCGTGGCGACGTCAACAATGACGGCGCCATCGATGTTGGCGACGTAGTTTGCCTCGCTCGCTACGTGAATGGTACCGGTCCCGGACCGATTCCGTTTATGCACCTGGGCGACGTTGACTGTGACGGCGACGTTGACATGGACGACGTGATTTATCTCGCGGAGTTCCTGTACAACGACGGCCCGTGCCCGTGTGGTGACTGGTGCTTCTAGTCTCCTAGAAAGTCAGTTCACTGACTATATAAGAAGCGAGGAGTTTACTCCTCGCTTCTTTTTTGCTATAAATCGCTCTTTGGGGCTTCGCGCGCCCAGAATCTAACTCAGTGCATCTCTTCAACCTCACCCTGAACGGACGGGTGGCCGCCTCAAACCGGGTCTGTGGGTGCCCCACCCAGTGACACGGCCATACTGCCCAACACAAAAAAGGTTGCATGCCACCTCTTGAATGATACACGAACTGTTGCTATCTTATCAACATGTCAACGGAGAGCAACCCAAACAGCAGACCGGACCCCATGAACCGATGTACGCTATGCCCCCGCGAGTGCGGCGTCGACCGTATCGACGGCCAACTGGGATACTGTCGGACCGATGCCTCACTGCCAATATCATCGATCTGCTGTCACATGGGCGAGGAGCCGGTGTTGTCGGGATCACAGGGTATATGCAATGTCTTCTTCGCTCATTGCAACTTGCAGTGCATCTTCTGTCAAAACCACCAAATCTCCTCCAACCAAGGCAGCCTCAACTCAGTGGACATGTCCATTGAAGAGGCCGTTGGTCAAATCGAAACCATTCTCAAGGGCGGCGCCCATGGCGTTGGCTTTGTATCGCCGTCGCACTGCCTGACCCAGATGCGGGCCATCATGACAGCCTTGAACAATCGAGGCTGGAACCCAACCTTTGTCTACAATACCAACGGTTACGACAGGCTTCAGACCATTCGCTCCCTGGAGGGAGTCATTGATGTCTACCTGCCGGACATGAAGTATATGGACAATGAGCTAGCCCATCGGTACTCCGGTGCAACAGACTATGTCGGCGTAGCTACGAAAGCGCTCAACGAAATGTACCGACAAAAAGGAGCCGCCATTGAGCTGGATAACGACGGCTACATAACGAGCGGTTTGATCATCAGACACTTGGTGTTGCCCGGTCACGTCGAAAACAGTATAGAGGTCTTGCGTTTCATTGCCGAGGAACTGTCGGTGGACGTGCACATTTCGCTCATGGCCCAATACCACCCCACAGCCGCCGTAAGGGGCCACGAACAATTGCACCGGTGTCTCGGTGTCCAAGAATACAATCGCGTGATCGATGAGTTTGAGGTTCTTGGTTTTTATCGCGGATGGGTGCAGGACCTGTCCAGCTCTGCGCATTATCTGCCGGATTTCGACAATCATCATCCTTTTGAGGAGTGATGCAGCGGCGCCTACCTGTTACGTCCCAGGTTAAGCCGAGCCTTCTGGTACCGACGTCCGTTGTTGTCAAGGTAGTACAAATGCAAATCCAGGCTGTCGGGTGTTACCATCGTCGTTGTGACCTGGAAAACAGCATTGCCGCCTCTCCGACGACCTGTCAACGTGTCGCCCCTGCCGATCCCTTCATAGATACCGTGGCGGCCAAACCCGTCCCAAACTTCCCAGATCAGGGAGTCGTTGTCGGGGTTGACGTAGAAGTGTCCTGAATCTGAATAGGTGTAGAGAAACTTGGTACCGGATATGCCGGTGCGAATGTAACCACCTGATGAATCTTGTACAAAGCTGGCGCTCCCTTCAACCTCCAGCTCGACACCCGTCATCGGCATCACCAACATTCCGGCGCCGCTCCATTCTCCCAGCAGGACGTATGGATCGAACGGCGGTTCGTCGCCGACGGCAACTACAACGGTCGTCATTACCACTGCTATGATGCATGTAACAACAATAAGACTGTGAGTGTGCTTGTAATGCATTCTAATCTTATACGCAGTTTTGGCGGTTGATGTCAAGATTCAACGATGCAACTCGCCCAAAGCAATGCAACCCACGCCCTTGCACGACCTGTCTGTGGCGACGTAACCGATAGTAGCCCAAGTGGATACAACTGACGGCCGGGGTCTGTTTTTTGTTGCCTTGAACCACTAAGATGCGTACTTTGAAAGTCCATGAATTGACCGAAACTGCCCGGATTTATAAGGAATTCGCCTCATGCCGCTTGAAAGCGAAAAGATCGAAACGGTCTTCCTCGAAGAGGAAATGAAGTCATCATATCTCGACTACTCCATGTCGGTCATCACCAACCGCGCTCTACCGGATATCCGTGATGGGATGAAACCGTCGAACCGTCGAATCCTGGTGGCAATGAACGATCTTAATCTGAACCCCGGCAAGGCCCATCGCAAATGCGCCAAGATTGCCGGCGACACCTCGGGTAACTATCATCCGCACGGTGAACAAGTGGTCTATCCGACTCTGGTGCGGATGGCCCAGCCGTTCAACATGCGCTATCCGCTTGTGGATGGTCAGGGTAACTTCGGTTCCATCGATGGTGACGGCGCAGCGGCCATGCGTTACACCGAAGCGCGACTGACGCCGATTGCAGTAGAGATTCTCGCCGACATCGACAAAGAGACGGTCGACTTCATGTCCAACTATGACGCCACGCGTGAAGAACCCACCGTATTGCCCGGTAAGTTTCCCAATCTGATTTGCAACGGCACCACCGGCATCGCGGTCGGCATGGCTACCAGTATACCTCCGCACAACCTCAGCGAAATTGCCGAAGCTATCTTGAAAACGATCGCCGAACCGGATTGTGAAAACGAGGATCTGATGGAGATAGTGTCGGCGCCGGATTTCCCGACCGGCGGCATTATCAACGGTCGCGAAGGTATCCGTGAAGCTTACCGCACCGGCAAGGGTCGCCTGCTGGTCCGCGCACGGGCCGCCGTTGAGCACATGACCAACGGCAAGGAAGCTATAGTCGTCACCGAGATTCCGTATCAGGTCAACAAGTCCAACCTGCTTGAAAAAATAGCCGACCTGGTGCGTGACAAAGTTATCGAAGGCATCTCCGATCTGCGCGACGAATCCGATCGTGACGGCATGCGTATCGTCGTGGAACTCAAACGCGATCAGCAAGCCGATATCGTTCTCAATCAACTATACAAACACACCACCATGCAGACGACGTTTTCGGTGATGATGCTGGGACTCGATCACGGTATTCCCAAGCTTCTAACGTTGAAACAACTGATCCAATCGTTTGTCGATCACCGCCATGAGGTTGTCACCCGTCGCACTCAGTTTGAACTGAACAAGGCGGAGACCCGGGCTCATATTCTCGAAGGATACCGAATCGCCCTGGACAACATCGACGCCGTTATTACGCTGATCAAAAAGTCCAAAGACACTCCCACCGCCCATGCCGGTTTGATGAAGAAGTTTAAGCTCTCCGACCGGCAGGCGACGGCCATCCTTGAGATGCGTCTGCAAAGACTGACCGGTCTTGAGCGCAAGAAGATCGAAGATGAATACCGCGAACTGATAAAGCGCATTACGCAACTCAAAGCGATTCTCGCTTCCAAGGCGCTGCGCATGAATATCATCAAAGAAGAGACCGAGGACCTGGCCAAACGGTTCGGCGACGACCGTCGCACCGAAATCCAGGACGCCGCCGAGGAACTCAGTGTCGAGGACCTCATCGCTGAAGAAGAGATGGCTATCACTATCTCGCACCTTGGATACATCAAACGACTCTCAGTGTCGGCCTACCGTCGCCAGAACCGTGGTGGTCGCGGCGTGAAGGGAATCGCCACCAAAGAAGAGGATTTTGCCGAGCATCTCTTTATCGCTTCAACGCATGAATTTATTCTCTTCTTCTCCACCAAGGGACGCTGCTATTGGGTGAAGGTACACGCTATCCCCACCGGCGGTAAACTGGCCAAGGGAAAACCGATCGTCAACATGTGCAAGTTGGAGCGCGGCGAAACAATCACTGCTTTCTGTCGCGTCCGCGATTTCTCGCCCGACCGGTTCGTGGTGATGGCTACGCGCTCGGGTGTGATCAAGAAGACGCCTTTGGATGCTTTCTCCAATCCGCGCGTCGTTGGCGTCAACGCCATGAATCTGCCCACCGACGACGAGTTGATCGAAGCCCAGATAACCGACGGTTCATCCGATATCGTGCTGGCCAGTCGTAAGGGCATGGCCATCAGGTTCCCCGAAAGCAAAGTGCGCTCTATGGGTCGCACCGCCTATGGCGTCAAGGGGATCAACCTCGGCAAGGGTGACTATGTTATCGGGATGGTCGTGCTCAAACGTGACAGTTCTCTCTTAGTTGTCACCGAGAACGGCTACGGCAAACGCTCTTCGGTCAACGATTACCGGGTCACCAATCGTGGCGGCAAAGGGATCATCAATGTCAAGACATCCGACCGCAATGGTGAGGTCGTCACGATAATGGAAGCTCTCGACGGCGATGAGTTGATTTTGATTACCAAAGAAGGGATAGCCAACCGCCAGGCGGTGAAAGATATCTCGGTGATCGGTCGCAACACCCAGGGCGTACGCTTGATCAAAATGTCCGATGGTGACCTTGTCACCGATGTCGCGAAAGTTGCCCAAGAGGAGTAAGTCTCAAAACGTTAACACGGCGTTGAGCTTGACGAATTCGTCGCGGGTCGAGTAATCCATGAACAGGTAGAATTTATCACTGTTGACCGTACCCGCCAATACGCCGAAAGCGTCGGCAATCAAATCCTTGTAAGAAAACCCGACCCCGATTTCGTTCTGATAAACTTCATACATGAACCCAGCGGCCAACGCTGCGGCGGGGTGCATGCCACCTTCCACCAGCAACTGTGAGCCGTAATAGTGTTGAGCCTTGTCCGGCACCATGAACTGCCATTCGTCGTTCGATTGATAGTACCAGGGATCGAAGTCGGGCAGATCAAACGATGCCGCTGGGGAGGGAAGCAGCAGTGCCACAAGACAGAGAACCGTCACGGTATTGATCACGGTCAAGATCGCCCGGCGGTATCCAGGTTTTCCTGCGGTTGTTGGGGTTGGTCTGTTCATGTTTACACTTCAAGTCAGCCGGGTCAGATCAGGTCGAGTCGGAAGGGTCGACCCAGGTGGAACGGGTTGCTCTCGATCGACCGTCGCTGGGTCGTCCCCGTCCCGCTCTGTCGCCGAAGTTGTCCGCCGACCGGCGATGGCCCCGTGGCCACCGGGTGATAGCCGCGGACCGCAGATCGGCAGCAGGGCGGGAAGGCCGTCGGCCGGTTCGGCAACCTGTGGCCTCTACCGGTGGGCGCTGTTGCCGGGAGGGACATTCCAGGCGGTCAAGTATGTCGATTCCAAAAGCCATCTCAGACAGTAATAGGACAACAACCGTGCCGACCGATGGACAAACTGTGCCGCGGCGTAAACGATTGCCCACAGTGTGGTTTTGTGGATGCTGATTCTTTGCACAGGTCGCAGATCGATACACTATGTGCAAGGGTGGTAACAATCAGACTCTTCGCCTGTCAACCTGAGCGCAGGCGTCGGGTGGCCGTCTCAAACCTTGTTTGGGGCGGGTTACAAGGATCACCCCCAAAGCGGCTTTGAGGGTGCCACCCACTCGCCGTCGGGTGGCCGTCTCAAACCTTGTTTGGGGCGGGTTACAAGGATCACCCCCAAATGATCTTCCCCC